>Ga0208514_100032_pt1 | contig 208028 bp, 203 predicted proteins | sample LakWasMet70_HOW9_2_FD_183900 | JGI IMG/M metagenome (GOLD analysis project Ga0208514, IMG submission 183900) | Freshwater sediment methanotrophic microbial communities from Lake Washington under simulated oxygen tension - Sediment Metagenome... | ecosystem: Environmental > Aquatic > Freshwater...
GATGTTGTGCTTCCTGCAGAGATCCCGGATCACCACGCCATCGGCCTCGGCCATGCGCAAGATCCCAATGATCTGTTCTTCGGTAAATCGTTTCTTCATCTAGCCTCCATGTGCAAAAATATCATGAAGACTAACTATCCGACTGGCTACAAAGTTCCGATCAGGTCACTTGTTCCTTCGGTGGACTGGCTCTTGTACGGCGCCATCCGCAAAGAGGCTCTGTTCACGTCGCAGATTGAGGGCACGCAGGTCACACTCACCGACTTGTTCGATGCGGAAGCGGGCTTCAAAATCAGCAACACCGACGATGTGGAGGAGGTCACCAACTACCTCCGTGCTTTCCGTTGGACTCAGGAGCAATTGCGCGATTCCAACGGGCTGCCCATCAGCGTGCGGCTGTTGTGCGAGGCGCACCGACGCCTGCTCGATGGTGTGCGTGGTGCAGGCAAGCAGCCGGACGAGCTGCGGCGCTCGCAAAACTGGATCGGTGGCACACGGCCCGGCAACGCGGTCTTCGTCCCACCACCGCCCGAGCACGTTCCCATGCTGCTGGCCGATTTGGAACGGTTCATCCACGACACCGCAACGGACTTGCCGCCGATGGTTAAGGTAGCCTTGATCCACGCGCAGTTTGAAACCATCCACCCTTTTCTGGACGGCAACGGACGCACTGGGCGGCTGCTGATTGCTGCTCTGTTCGAGTATTGGGGGCTGCTATCTGAGCCTTTGATGTACCTCAGCGGCTACCTCAAGCGTCATCAGGCGGAGTACTACCGTCGCCTTTCGGCCATCCGTACGGAGGGTGACTGGGAGTCCTGGGTCAGTTTTTTTCTGGAAGGCGTGGCAATCGCTGCTGACGACGCCGAAAAGAACATCATTGAAGTGGCCAGTCTCGTGACCACAGACCGCAAACGCCTGTTGCAGTCCTCCAATGCCGGACCGGCAAGCTACCGGCTGTTCGAGATGCTGCCGATGATGCCGCGCTTCACCATCGAGCGCGTTCGCCAACAACTGAATACAAGCTTCCCCACCGCCACGGCGGCGGTCAAGGCACTGGAAGAGTTGGGCATCGTGACCGAGATGACCGGGCAAAAAAAGAACCGGAATTACAGCTACCAAGCCTATGTTGAGCTGCTCTCGCGGTGACAAACGCGCACTAGCTGTGAAGTTTCGACAGCTTCCTAGGAGGCGAAACTCGCCAACAACGTGCCGCATACGCAAGGCGGAACTCATATGACGAGACTGCGATCAGGCGGCATCGTGCGCCAGCGCGAACTCTCCGGGGTATCCGACGCAAATTGAGCGGATTTCCCTCCAGGTCAGCTCATCAGCGCCCTTGTGACAATTGGTGAATCGTGCGCGCCGCCGTGCAGGGTAAGCTGCCGACTTCGACTGCTGAGATAGCATGACATGCTCGACCGCACCGCCTACCGCTTTGGCGACTTTATCCTGACCCCGGCGGACCGTAGCCTGCGCCAGGGGACGCGCGACATCGTTCTGCCGCGCCGCGCGTTCGACTTGCTGACCGTGCTGGTGGCAAGCGCCGGCCAGCTGGTCACCAAGGACCGTCTGCTGCAGCAGGTGTGGGCCGGCGCCTGCGTGGAGGAGAACAACCTGCAGGTGTACGTCTCCCAGCTGCGCAAGCTGGTGGGGCGCCACAGCATCGTTACCGTGCCGCGCTTCGGCTACCGCTTCACGCTCGCCGTGGAGGTGCGGCACGAGCGCCGTCGCAGTCCGGCCGGGACAGCTAGCACCGCCAGCCCGCATAGCCACATGAGCGCCAACGACGGTTCCGGCACCGCCAACATGTCGCCCGATGCCGCCAGGACGTAGCTGAAGCGGAACATACCGCTGTCGCCCTGTGCGCGCTGGGCCGTAAACTCGACGTCCTGGGCGCCTGCATCTACCGGCCCCAAGTCAAACACGCGGTCGTTGAAGAAATCGGCGGCCTCAGCCCCGCTGGCGAAGTGGCGCGTGAGCAGCACCTGGCCGTTGGCGCTCACCGTGAAATCGAAAGAGCCCCATAGGTTCGGGTTCGCATACGTGTCGTCGAGTCCGAGCGTGAGGTGGCCACTGTGCGCGGCCGTGAAATTCAGACCCGCATTCCAGGTGCTGGTAAGCGTCCTGCTCAGGTAGTCGCCTTCTGCCATAGTGCCCAGCAGCAGCGGCGTGAGCCCGGCCAGCGACTCGTTGACGGTGGCGTCCATGCCAAAACGGCCGGCAACTGTGGCGCTGTCCGGCAGGGCCACGGCAAAGGACTGCTCGTTGACTCCGTGCAGGTTCGCGAGTGGTCCGCCGACGGCGACCCGCGCTTCCTGGGTGCCGGACATCTGGCTCGTGCCGTCCGACATCACGCGTGCATGCGCGGCGACGCCATGCACGCCGTCCGTGTTGGCGCTGGCGTCGCCGTGTCCATCGTTCCAGCGCATGGCGGTAGCGTGGACCTGGTCGGCGCCCCGCCCCGCCGCTTGTGCGAGCGCCGAGCCGCCCGCGTTGTGTTCCGCATAGGCTGTGACCTCGCCGGTGCTGTCCAGCGAGCGGGCAATGGCCTGGGCCGTGGCGCCGCGCGCTGTGCTGGCGGCCGTCGCGCTTACGGTGCCGCTGCCTTCGGCGCGCGCCAGCGCATTCCAGTTCGCTGTTGCGGTGGCCCGGCTGTCACCCGTGCCCTGGACCAGCGCGCTGGCCTGCGGGCCGCTGTCCGCGTGCTTGCCCCAAGCCTGGCTGTCAGCCTGCAAGGACGCTCCCTGCACAGTCGAGCGCAGCTCCACCCGGCTGAACGCTTGACCGCTGGAGCCCATGGGGCGGCCCTGGCTCGTCAAGTCTGGCTGTCCCGCCATCGCGCTGCCGCTGAGCCAGACGGAGCGGGCCGCGTGGTCGGTGAGAGTGAGGACCGAGCGCGCATCGCCGCCGCTGCCGCCCGCGCCCGCGCCGCCCTCGGCGCTCTGCGCGAGGTTCAGCACGCCCGTGGTCCGCCCTGAGACCACATTGTTGAGACTGACGGCTTCGCCCTCGACTGCCGCGGCACGGGCGGAAACGCTGACATCGCCCTGATCCGAATACCCGGCCCCGCGGACCGTGGGTGCGCGCCCGCGTGCCGTGATATCAACGGTGGACGAGCCATTGCCGCGCGCCGTGACCGTCGAATCGACGCTGGCGGTGCCCGCCCGGCTGCCTGAACCGCCCTCAGCGTACGCGCTCAGACCGGCACTGCCAGTTTGCTCGACGTTAGCCTGAATGCGGGCATTGCCGCCCGCGCCCACCCGGCTGCCGCGCCCGCCTGCGCCACCGTAGGCCGCCAGGCCGTAATGGGATACCGCCGCTTGCCCTTTTTCCGTCACCTGGATCGCCGCGTGGCCGCCGTTACCGCCGGCGCCTCCGCCGTCACTGTAGCCGCCGGCGCCGCCGGCCGCCGTCTGCGTAACAAGGACCTCGCCGCGCGAACTGGCCTGCACGGCGTTGCGCAGGACGGCCGCGCCGCCATTGCCCGCGCGACCGGTGGTGCTGTCGCCGCCTTGCCCGCCGCGCAGGTCGGCCACCGCCCGCACACTGCCGCTGAGCGATTGGGCCACAACTTTGATACGGCCGCGCCCGCCATCGCCTGCGCCCGCACCCGGCGCCGAAGCACCGGCGCTACCTTGTGCGGTGGCGTAGACCCCGACACTGCTAGCCCCGTCGGCCCGCGCGTTCACCCGCGTGACCGCCCCCGCGCGCCGGCCCGGGGTGCCTTTGCCAGCGGCGGCAGAGGCCTGGATGTCCAGGTTGCCGCTGGTGTGCGCATTGACCACCGCCCGCGCGCCGGCCGCCACTGGCGCCGCCAGACCGACGGCGCTGTCGCCCGCCGTGCCGCCGCCCGCGCCCGCACGCAGCACCACAGTGCGGACCTGTGTGTCCGTGAGGTCCAGGCGCGAGCGTGCGGTGCCGCCCCGGCCGCCCAGGCCCGTGTCCGTACTGCCCCCGTTCCCGCCGGCCGCCATCTGGGTCAGTTCCAGATCGCCCGTGGTACGGCCGCTGACCCGGTTGACCAGGCTCACCGAGCCCCCGAGCCCGGGCGCCGCGCCGTCGCGGGCCTGCCCGCCATCGCCGCCGGCCGCGCCGACGAACGCAGCGGTCCGGCCGGACGAATCAGGAGTCGCGACCGCCGTCCCGGTCGCACTGCCGCCATTCCCGGCCTGGCCGCCGGCGCCGTAGGCCCAGCCGCCGCTGCCGCCCTGAGCCGCGACATACGCGCTCCGGCCGCTGGCATTGCCACCGTCGCCGCCGCGGGCGCCGCGGCCGGTGCCTGCCGGACCCGTGCCCGGCCGCCCTGCGCTGCCGCCGGCGCCGCCATACGCGTACACGCCGGAGGAAGTGCCGCTGGCGTTGCCGCCACGGCCGCCCGCGCCGGCGTCACCGCCGCGCACGCTCGCCGTGCCCGGCGCACCGTCTCCGCCACGGCCACCCTGACCGCCAAAGACGGCAATGCCACCCGGGCCGGGGTCGGTGACGGCAATGGCCGGCGCGGCCGTGCCGGCGCTGCCTGCCTGACCGGGGGCAGTGCCGTTCGCGCCGGGCTGCCCGTCCGTGCCGTAATACGTCTGTTGCGCCCCAACGGGGCCGGCCAGGGCCGCGGACAGGGCGAGGGCGAGAGGATGCAGGCTGGGGATAGGTCGTCGCATGGTGATCTCCTTTGCCCGCGACCATAGCGGGGGTGGCCGCGAAAGTCCTTGAGGGCGCCTGAAGGATTGCTGAAGCCGTAGCAGTTGAACACCAGCTTCCCCACCGCCACGGCGGCGGTCAAGGCACGGGAAGAGTTGGGGATTGAGCCTCCCAGATTTTCGGTCCGGCTACAGATCAGAAGTTATGCCGCAGGCCAACAGCTTGCGCGCGGCGCGTTCCGTACAACCGTCCATCGTCAAGAACGGCCGTGGTGAGCACGTAGACCTTGGTGCGTTGGCTGAGGTTGAAGTTGTAGCCAATGGTCCACTGGCGGGCGCCGCCCTGCCCTTCGCGGCCCGTGGAATATGCACCAGCTCGGGCCACGTTGACGTGCAGCTCCGAGCGGCCCACATTCCAAGCTATTGCAACCCGGGCCAAGTTGCGCAGCCCTTCCCCATACACGTCGCGGTCCCGTTGGACGTAGGCGGCCAATTGGACCGTGGAACCTTGCCAGATAACGCGCGCACTGTGCTCGTACCGCCGGTCATCCCAGCCGATCGACACGGCGCTGGAAACGTTCGAACTGGCATAGGCAACGAACACCGCCTTGCCGCCCTTGGCGTCGGATAAGGGATCGGGCTGCCAAGCGACCATCTGCCCCGTCCACGGGCCGGCCGTGACGGTCACACCCACCTTGCGCTCAAGCGGCTCGACGTGGGCAAACAAGGCGTCACCTGAAATACCGGTGTCGTGGTTGTGCAGGCTGACCACGTCGGTCACGCCCAGATAGGCCGTGCTGCCAAACCGGCCCGCACTGAGCTTGACGTTGTCGGTACCGATGAACAATTCGGCGCCACGGTCGAAGCCCTGTCCGTACGACTGGCCGGTGGTGCCGTCGAAACCCTTCTCGAGATGCACGCCTGCCCGAATGGAGGGCGTCACCTGCTCGGTCTCCAGTAGGCCAATCCGCGACGCGTTATCCGCCACCTCGATCGGCACGCAAGCGGCACACGCGCGGTGTTCGATGGACAGGTTCAGCCTGCCGTAGAGCTGAACGTCGGCATGCGCCACGCATGGGGCCAGCGCGAGCGCCCAGACGGCACCGAGCCATTCATGACGAACGCTCCTGATTCGGTCGATCACCGGATGCGATGTCATGACAGGTCAGTCTTCGTGGGGAAGCAGGCATCGTAATCAACCCGCCACCCCGACGAAAGTGCCACTGTCAGGGATTTTTATGGAACCACAACGTCACATGGAAAGGCCTACGTCACCCTCCAGCACCGACGCTTGCAGTTGTGGCCGATCTCCGCTCTTCCACAACGCAGCAGTATGTACCACGCGATACCTGATGGGGCCACCGTCCGGCGTCCCGCTTCGTGTAACGGGACGCGGAATGCAGACGAATTCGGTGCGCATTTCGTTGGCCGTCAATTGCACCTTCGAGTACCCGTGTCCTCCGGCATCGACGAACGCGACGTGCGGCGCGACATCCGGATTGGACAGCGCGCGTGCGCGCTTGAGGTCGAAATTTTTCGCATAGTCGAGGCAGGAGCGGACGCCGTGCTTGAGCAGCATGTTGTAGGTCCAGTCCGGCTTCGTCCCCGGGTCACGGTCGGCCAGGAACAGCGGCCGTAGCGGCGCGTCCTTCTCCAGCCTGTGCTCGAAGGACTCCATGGCGCCAGGGCTGACGAGCGATCCGCCGACGAAGCTCAGGCCGACCGGCTCGAACTTCCCGGGCGGGAGTTCCGCGGCCGCATAGCCGGCCCAGAAGGCATGGCGGTCGCCCGACACGATGGCGAAACCGGTCATCTTCGCATCGCGCACGAGATTGTAGATTTCGGCCCGCTCCGCGTAGGCGGTGCCGTAATCGCCCCCGCCCAGGTTCGCGAACGTGTTCTTGGGCCAGGGCGCCTTGGTCAGCTCCGCCGGCAGGTTCTCGGGATCGGCGCGCAAATCCAGCGCGCCCTGCGAGTTCGCCCAGATCTTCCACGCCGCGGTCGAGTTCTTGAGTTTGTCCTTGAACCACGCCTTCTGCTCCGCACCGAGAATCGTCTGCGGCGGCGCGCTCCGCTGCGCGTTGGCGACCTGCGCTTCGTTGAAGCGGATTTCCGCAGGCGGGCTGCCGCCGTTGTAGCTACGCCCGCCGTCCAGAATTTGCAGGGCGGACTCGGGGAACATGCCCATGAATCCATCGGGGACGAGCTTATCGAGCGCCGGATCGCCGAACGGGTCCGGACTCCGATAGCTATGCTGATCGGTGATGATCAGGTCCAGGTGCTGCCCGTAACGAAACGCCCGATAAGCCTTGAGACTGTTGATCGCCACCAGGTTGTTCGGTTCCGTGCCCAGCCCGTTGCTGTCGAAGTCCTTGATCGGCAGGTTCTTGACTGGTGGCGGATCGAAACGTTCGAGCACGCCACTCGGCGGCGCCACCCGCGCGGGCAGGTATTCGAACCAGGCCTGGTTCGCCGCGACCTTGATGCTCTGGCCCGGCTGCTCGAACGCACCGGCCTTGACGATGCTCTGCCAGCCCTGCCACGAAAATTCATGGTTATCCCAGATGGCGACGAAGGGCCAGCGCGCGCGGGCATCCTGCAGGTCGGGATCGGCGAGGTAGCCCTTGTAGACGGCCCGGTAGCCTTCCACAGTCAACGGAATGTGGAAGTTGCCGACCTTATGCCCGTCCGGAATGCGCGCCACTTCATAGATCGTGCGGTCGTAGCGGGATTTCACCTCGTCGGGATACTCGACCACCTCGTAGATGAAATCGCCCAGGTGCAGAACGAAGCCAAGCTGCTGTGCCGCGGGTGCGCGTTCGTCTTCATGGATCATCCGGCGAAACGCGTTGAGCTTGCCCTCGTTGATGTCCTGGCAGCTCACGAAGGCGAAGTTCACCGTGCGCGGATCGTTGGGCAGCGGTGCCGTGATCGTGCGGCCGACCCGGCTGCCGTTGCCGTGCGCATCGGTGAAGCGATACCAGTAGACGCGCGCCGGCTTCAGACCGCCGATCAGCACGCGCGTCGTCCAGTCCGCGGCGCTGGAAACCGGCGCCTGCGCGTGCGCGATGACCCGATGGAAGGCTTCGTCCTCCGCCACCTCGACGGTCAGTATGTGGCGCGTGCCTTGTTCGAACGGCCGTCGGGTCCACAAGATGACGCTATGCGGATCGGGATCGCCCGAGGCGACTCCTTGGGGATACAGCTCGCGCCGCTCATGCCAGCGCACGCGCGAAGCGTGGGCCGGCCCCACCCACGCGAGGGAAGCACCGATGGCGGCTGCGGTTTTGAGGAAGGCACGGCGGCTAGTCGTCATCGTCTCACTCCGTCCAGGCTGCGGTTGGCGCCACCTCACGGGTGCGCGCGGGCTTGGGGCATCCTAGACGGCTCAGAAACGCCAGTCAAGAAATCAAGCAGTCGCGCGCTTCTCGAACCAGTGGTCGGCGTAGGGATTGTCGTTGTAGGGAGCGATTTCCACGTAGCCGTTGCGTAAATAGAGCTGGCGCGCTTCGACCAGGCTGTGGTGCGTGTCCAGCTGCAGCACGTCGATGCCGGCTTGCGCCGCCTGCGCTTCCAGGGCCTCCAGCAAGCGCTGCGCAACGCCCAGGCCGCGGGCCGACTTGGCCACCCACATGCGTTTGATTTCGCCGTAGCCGTTGTCGTGGACCTTGAGCGCGCCGCAGCCGACCGGCGCGCCGTCAAGACGGGCCAGGAAGAACCAGCCATGCGGCGGGACGAGCTCCTCGGGTTTGGCGGACACGCTGCGCTCGGGGTCGAAGCCCTGGTCGAAGCGCGCGCGCAGTTCATCGATATAGGTATGTATGCAGGCGGCCGCCTCCGCGCCATGTGGGTCGGCCAGTTCGACCGTGACCGCGGCGGCGCGCAGAAAGCGCTCCACTTCCGCCATGGCGGCGAGCAGGCGCCCGCGCTGCGTCTCGCCCAGGGGAGCCAGCAGGGAAGCCGCGAGATCCCGGGAGCGCGCATCCAGCCGCGCCCACTCCTTGCGGCCTTTGGGCGTGAGCGCCACGCGGCGCACGCGCGCATCGCATTCGTCGCGCCGGGAGGTGGTCAGTCCGTCCGCTTCGAGCACGCGCAACAGACGGCTCAAGTAGCCCGAATCGAGGCCCAGGCGGGCGCGCAGTTCGCGCACGGTCGCGCCGTCCCGTCCGATTTCGAACAGCAGCCGCGCCTCGGCCAGGGGCCGGCCGCTGTCCAGATAGTTCCCCGTGAGCACCCCAATGCGGTGGGTGACGGTCCGGTTGAAACTGCGTACTTGCGAAACTTGCTGATCGTCCATAGAAACTCCCGCCCAATTACCTGACTTTAGTCAGATATTTAGCGGGAGTCAAGCCAGTTCAGTTCTCATACCAGTCGCGCGAAGCGTTCACCACACGCACGACGAGCAGCATGACGGGCACCTCGATCAGGACCCCGACAACGGTCGCCAGTGCGGCACCCGAATGAAAGCCGAACAAGCTGATGGCGGCGGCGACGGCCAGTTCGAAAAAGTTAGACGCGCCGATCAAGGCCGAGGGACAGGCCACATTGTGCTTCTCGCCGGCCAGGCGATTGAGCCAGTACGCCAGAGCCGAGTTGAACAGCACCTGGATCAGGATCGGCACGGCCAGCAAGGCAATGACCAGGGGCTGCTGCAGAATGGCCTCACCCTGGAACGCGAACAGCAGAACCAGCGTCGCCAGCAGCGCGCCGATCGACCACGGTCCGATGCGCACCATCGCCGCGTCGAAAACGCCCTGCCCTTGCGCCAGCAGGCGCCGGCGCCACCACTGCGCGAGCAGCACCGGAATTACGATGTACAGCACCACGGAAGTAAGCAAGGTGGCCCACGGCACGGTAATCGCGGAAATGCCGAGCAGCAGTCCGACCAAGGGCGCGAACACCACGACCATGATGCTGTCGTTCAGCGCAACCTGCGACAGGGTGAACAGCGGGTCGCCATTGGTGAGGCGGCTCCAGACGAACACCATGGCGGTGCAGGGCGCGGCCGCAAGCAGGATCAACCCGGCCACATAGCTGTCGATCTGGTCGGCCGGCAGCATCGGGGCGAACAGCTGGCGGATGAACAGCCACCCCAAAAAGGCCATCGAGAACGGCTTGACCAGCCAATTCACGAACAAAGTGACGCCGATGCCCTTCACATGCTGGCGCACCTCGTGCAGGGCGCCGAAATCGACCTTGACCAGCATGGGGATGATCATCACCCAGATCAGCAGCCCCACCGGCAGATTGACCTGTGCGATCTCCATCCGCCCCACTACCTGGAACGCGGCCGGGAACAACTGGCCCAGCGCGATCCCGGCGACGATGCAGAGGAAGACCCACACCGTCAGGTAGCGCTCAAACACGCTCATGGGCGCCACCGTGGCACTGTTGGTGCTGACTTCACATTGAACCGACAAGGGACTCTCTCCTGTTATTGATGTCAATCTTCCGTTGTGCCGTGGCCGGTGATCCGGCGCAGCCGTTGCAGGCCGACCGGTTCCTCCTCCAACAGCGGCACCACGGCATAGCGCCGCGCGAAGCGCGTCGCCACCGCTTCGATCTCGCGCGCCTCGTTGTACGCGCGCTGGCGCAGCAAGGTACACGCGGGGCGGGCCGCGGCCACGCTGTTGTTCACGACCCAGGCCCAGGGCTCGATGCCGGCCCGGCGCAGGTCGGCCTGCAGATTGGCCGCCTCCAGCACCGGCGTGGTCTCGGCCAGAGTCACGATCAGCACCTTGGTCTGCTTGGGGTCCTGCAGCTGCATCATCGGCGTGGTAAAGCGCTGCAGATTGTCGCCCATCTGGCGCACCACTTCCCGGTGGTAGGCACCGGTCGCATCCAGTAGCAGCAAGGTATGTCCCGTCGGCGCCGTGTCCATCACGACGAACTTCTTCCCCGCCTCGCGGATGGCGCGCGAAAAGGCCTGGAACACCGCGATCTCCTCCGTGCAGGGCGAACGCAAGTCTTCCTCCAGCAAGGCACGCCCGGCCGCGTCGAGCTGCGCGCCCTTGGTCTGCAGCACGCGCTGGCGATAGGCCTCGGTCGCGGCATGCGGATCGATGCGGCTCACGGTCAGGTTAGCCAGCGATCCTTCCAGGGTCTCGGCCAAGTGCGCGGCCGGATCGGTGGTGGTCAGGTGCACGTCCAGGCCGCGCTGCGCCAGGTCGACGGCAATCGCCGCCGCCATGGTGGTTTTTCCGACCCCGCCCTTCCCCATCAACATGACGAGGCCATGCCCGTCCGCAGCGATGTCGTCGACCAGCGACGCGAGGGCGGGTGCATCGAAGGGCGGTGGCAGACCGTCAGGTCCGGCATCGCCGTCCACCTCGGTCAGGAGGTGGCGCAGCGCATCGAGTCCGACCAGGTTGAACGGCTTAAGTGCGATCCGGTCCAGCGGCAGGGCCGCCAGAACGTCCGGCAGCGCCGCCAGGGCCGCCTGTTCCCGGCGGAATATGGCGGCAGCCAGCGCGTCCTGCTCCGCGCTCGTGGCCGGCAGCACGCCATTGACGACGAGGTACTGCTGCGCCAGGCCGATGGCCGCCAGCTCTTCGTGGGTACGCGCCACCTCCCGCAGCGTGGCCGGCTGGGCGCGCGCCACCAGCACCAGGCGCGTGCGTTGCGGGTCGGACAGCGCGTCGACCGCGGCCTTGTACTGGGCGCGCTGCTTTTCCAGCCCCGCGAGCGGTCCCAGGCAGGAGGCATCGCCCTTGCCGGCTTCGAGAAAGCTGCTCCAGGCGCCCGGCAGCTGCAAGAGCCGGATGGTGTGGCCCGTGGGCGCCGTGTCGAACAAGATGTGTTCGTACTCCGCGGTCCAGGCCGAATCGACCAGCAGGGCCGTGAATTCGTCGAACGCGGCAATCTCGGTGGTGCACGCGCCAGAAAGCTGCTCCTCCATCCCTTTCACCTCGGCCTCGGGCAGCACGCCGCGCGCCGGGCCGACAATCCGGTCGCGATACAGCTGCGCCGCGGCCTGCGGGTCGATTTCGAGCGCCGCCAGACGCGGCACGGCGGCGATGGCCGTGATTCGGTTACCGATCTCCTGGCCGAACACCTGCCCCACGTTCGAGGCCGGGTCGGTGCTGACCAGCAGCACGCGTCGGCCCTGGTCCGCCAACTGCACGGCGCTGGCGCAGGCGAGCGAAGTCTTGCCGACGCCGCCCTTGCCGGTAAAGAAGAGAAAGCGCGGCGCCTGCTGCAGGAAGCGCAACGCCGCACCGGCGTCCGCGACCGGCGTCATACCGGCATGTCTCCGATGCGCTGGACGGCGGCGCGGATCGCGGCGTCGTCCATGTCCTCGATCGGCAGCGCGACGAAGGCTTCCATGCGCTTGCGGATCTGGCCGAACACCCGGGCGAAATCGTCCCGCTCATGCGGATCCGGGTAGCCCCAGTGCGCGGTGGCCGGATGGCCGGGCCAGTACGGACAGGTCTCGCCGGCCGCGTTGTCGCACACGGTGACGATGAAGTCCATGTGCGGCGTACCCGGCTGCGCGAATTCGTCCCAGCTCTTGCTGCGCAGGCCCGCCACCGGATAGTCCGGCGCTAAGGCGACGATCTGCTCCACGGCGAACGGGTTGACGCGGCCCGTCGGCCGGCTGCCCGCCGAATAGCCGACGAAGCGCCCCTTGCCGAGAATGGTCGCGAGTGCTTCGGACATCACGCTGCGCGCCGAATTGCCCGTGCAGACGAAGAGAATGTTGTAGGTCTTGGTCGTCATCAGCAGCACGCGCCTTCCTTGGCGTCGTTGGGGACGCAGCAGGCGCCCTTCTGTTCCTTCGACTCGGCCAGCGGCACGCAGCAGGCGGTCGGCGTGGCGCTCTCGCCGAACACGGGAATCGCGTCCAGCGTATGGAAGGTCTCCCAGGCGATGCCGGACGGGTCGTTGGCCCAGTATTTGTCGGACTTGGCGTAGCAGCAGGCCGCGCCGGTTTCCTCGCGCACGCCAGTTTGCAGCTGCGTCAGGCGCTGCTGCATTTCGCCCAGTTCCTCTGCCGATTCGACCTGGATGCCGAGGTGGTTCAAGCCGACGCTGTGGCCGCGCGCGGAGATCGCGAAATTGACGCGCGGATCGTCCAGCATCCACTTGGCGTAGTCGGACTTCACCACGCTCGGCTCAGCGCCGAACATGGTGGAATAGAAGCGGATGCCATCGTCGAGACGGTCGACGGACACGTGCACATGCAGTCGTTTCATGATGAGACTCCTCAGTCGGTGGTACAGCAGGAAGGAACGGGACCGCAGGCCTGTCCGGCGCAGCAGTTTTCGGTCAGGAAGCCGACCAGGTCGTTCATGGTCGCGAAATTGGCGGCATAGATCAGCGAGCGGCCAGCCTTGGTCTGGACGGTCAGGCCCGCGTGCGTCAGCTCCTTCAAATGAAAGGACAGCGACGACGGCGGAATGTCGAGCCGTTCGGCGATCTGGCTGGCGGCCAGGCCTTGCGGACCGGCCTGCACCAGCAGGCGGTAGACGGCGAGCCGGGACTCTTGGGCCAGGGCGGCCAGAGCGGTGATGACGTTTGACGTTTCCATATTTCGATAATAGTCGAATCATCGAATTGACGCAAGCGCCAAATTGCGCGAAGATAGTTGTCAATGACAACTAGTCTTCAAACCGCCTACCTGCTGCGCGACGTGGTCCGTCTCTACGTGCGCGACCAGCGCCGCAATGCCGGCTGCGGCGACGGCGCGGCGACCGTGCGCTGTCACGTGCTGACCGAATTGCTGCACGCGGGCGCCCTGCCCCAGCACGAACTGGCCGAACGCTTGTTACTGGACAAAGGCTGGATCAGCCGCGCCGCCGCCGCCCTGGAAGCGGACGGCTGGATCGAGCGCCAGCCCTGCGCGCACGACCGCCGCTCCGCCCTGCTGACGCTGTCGCCCGCCGGACGGGTCCAGGCCGAAGGGCTCGACCGCGCGCTGAATGAGCATGCCGCGCGCCTGCTCAGCGCGATCGCACCGGCCCACCGCGGCCCTTTGGAGGACAGCCTGCGCCAGATTCGCGCGACGCTCGCCGGCGCGCAAGACGGCGGAGCGCAAGCGCCGCGGCTGTGGCTGCGCCCCGCCCTGCCCGCGGACTGGCCGGCCGTCGCTGCGCTGCTGGCGGCGGCCGGGCTGCCGTCCGGCCCGACGCCACCGGTCAACACCTTGAACTGGGTTGCGCAGGACGAACACGCCGTCCACGCCGCGATTGGCCTGCAACTCGCCGGCAGCCTCGGCCTGGTGCGCTCGCTGGTGGTGGCGCCCGCGTGGCGCGGCCAGGGCCTGGCGACCACGCTGCTGGCGGAGCTGGAACAGGAAGCGCGGCGGCGCCGGGTCGACGCGCTGTACCTGCTCACCACGACCGCGGCATCCTTCTTCGCCCGGCACGGCTACGCGCCGGTGGAACGGGCGGCGATACCCGCCTCCATCCGTGGCCTTGATCAATTCCAGGGCACCTGCCCCGCCACCGCGCCCGCCCTGTGGCGCCCCCTTGCATCGGCCTGCCCATGACACCGCCCATCCTGCGTCCCGCCACTTCCCTCGATGCACCAGACATCGCGGCGATCTATAACCACTACATCGCCCACACCACGATCACGTTTGAAGAACAGGCCGTGACCGGCGCGGAGATGGCGGAGCGCATCACGTCCGTGCATGCCCAGGAGCTGCCCTGGCTGGTGCTGGAACAGAACGGTGCCATCCTCGGTTACGCCTACGCGACGCCCTGGCGCGCGCGCAGCGCTTACCGACACAGCGTGGAAGCGACGGTTTATCTGGCGCACGACATCCAGCGCCAGGGGCACGGCAAGCGTCTGTATGCGCAGCTGCTGGAGGAACTACAGGCGCGCGGCCTGCATGCCGTCATCGGCGGCATCGCCCTGCCCAACGACGCCAGCGTCGGTCTGCACGAGCACCTCGGCTTCCAGCAGGTCGCCCAGTTCCGGGAAGTCGGACAGAAATTCGGCGCGTGGATCGACGTCGGCTACTGGCAGCGCAATTTCTAGCGCGCTCACCCGGCCAGCGGCACGTCCGCTAGGAAATCGCCTCGCCCGTTTGCCGCTCAGCGGCACGCCCGCGGGCGCGGCCGCCGGCGACGAGGGCCAGGGCCAGCACGATCAGCCCCGCCGCCACTTGGAACGTCAGGCGCATGCCCGCCGTTACCGCGCTGGGCGCCGCCAGCGCGATATCGGCCGCGCCAGCACCGTGGGCGAACACGGCACCCAATGCGGACGCTCCCGTCACCAGCCCGAGATTGCGCGCCAGGTTGAGCATGCCCGACACGAGACCGCGCCGATCCGGTTCAACGTCCGCCATCACGGCGGTGTTGTTGGCCGCCTGGAACAGCGCGTAACCCGAGGTGGTCACCACGAGGGAAACGACATAGCCCGCGATGCCGAAATACCCGGGCGCCACGGCCAGGGCGGCAGCACCGGCCGCCACCCCGCACAGCCCGGCCACCGTCACGCGCGCGGCGCCGACCCGGTCCACCAGCAGGCCCGCCGGCACGCCGCTCAAAGCCGACACGATGGGCCCGGCCGAGACCACCAGCCCGACCTGGGCCGCGCTCAAGCCGAGCGCGCGGGCCAGAAAGAACGGGCCGACCACCAGCGTGGCCATCATCACCGTGGAGACGAGCGCGGTCGTTGCCAGCCCGGTGCGCAGGCCCGGCTGGCGGAACAGCGCCAGCCGCACCAGCGGCGCGCGCACTTTCGTCTCGATGACGGCGAACGCTCCGCCGGCCAGGGCCGCGGCGCCCAGCCAAGCCAGGTTGACCAGGCCGAAGCGGCCGCGCCCGACCGTCATCGCCAGCGCATACGCGCCCAGGGCCAGCGCCAGCAGCACGGTGCCGGCGGGGTCGAAGCGCGGCCCCGGCGCCGCCGGACGGGGCGCGGCGGCGAGGCAGCGCGCGGCCAGGAGCAGCGCGGCCGCGCCGAGCGGCAGGTTGACGAAGAAGATCGCGCGCCACCCCAGCCAGGCGATCAGCACGCCGCCCAGGGTCGGCCCCAGCGCCGTGCCGACGGCGGACATGGTTCCCAACAAGCCCATGGCGCTGCCGGTGCGCTCCTTCGGCACCGCTTCACTGACCAGGGCCATGGTCAGCGCCATCATGGCCGCCGCGCCCAGCCCCTGCAGCGCGCGCGCGGCGACCAGCAGCGCCAGCGACGGCGCCGCCCCACACAGCACGGAGCCGGCCGTGAAGACCGCGATCCCGGCCAGCAGCACGCGCTTGCGCCCGGCCTGGTCGCCCAGCCGGCCCGCGCTCACGATCAGGCTGGTGATCGTCAACAGGTAGGCCAGCACGACCCACTGCACGGACTGGAAGCTGGCCCCGAACGCCTGCGCCAGGGTCGGCAAGGCGATGTTGGCGCTGCTCGTGCCGAGCGAGGAAAGCAGCATCGACAAGGCGAGGCTGGCCAGCGCCCAGCGGGCGGATGGGGAGGTGGAGGAGGTGGTGGAGGTGTTCATGGTGCCAGCATAAGGGCGGGGACGGCATGGCGGAAGACGCAGCAATTGCACTCCAATCGTGCATACGACGCCATGTCATGCTATCGTCGCGGCATGTCCCGGCCCGACTTCAATCAATTGCTGACCTTGAACGTGCTGCTCGCGGAGGGCAACGTGGCGCGCGCCGCCGCGCGGCTCAAGCTCAGCCCCTCGGCCATGAGCCGCGCCCTGGCGCGCCTGCGCCAGTCGCTGGGCGACCCGCTGCTGGTGCGCGCCGGGCGCGGCCTGGTGCCGACGCCGCGCGCGCTGGAGCTGCGCGACCAGGTTGGACAGCTGGTCGACCAAGCGGAAGCCGTGCTGCGCCCGGTCCGCGGCATCGACCTGCGCGCACTCGAACGCACGTTCACCCTGCGCACCAGCGACGGCTTCGTCGAGAACTTCGGCGCCCCGCTCGTCGCCCGCCTGCGCGCCGAAGCGCCGCGGGCGCGGCTGCGCTTCGTGCCCAAGTTGAACAAGGACAGCGAGCTGCTGCGCGACGGCTCGGTGGATCTGGAAACGGGCGTGATCGGCGGCGCCACAGGGCCGGAAGTGCGCACGCGCGCCCTGTTCCAGGACCGCTTCATCGGCGTGGTGCGGCACGGCCACCGGCTGGCGAAAGGCCGGATCACGGCGGAGCGCTACGCGGGCGCGCAGCACGTGCTGCTGTCGCGGCGCGGCCAGGACCGCGGCCCCATCGACGACCATCTGCGCGCGCAGGGGCTCGAACGCGAGATCGTCGCCATGGTCGGGGGCTTCGCGGGCGCCATCGCGCTGGCGCGCGCCTCGGACCTGGTTGCGACCGTGCCCGAGCGGCACACCGGCAACCTGCGCGCCGGGATGTTCAGCTTCGAGCTGCCGGTGCAGGCGCCGCGCATCACGGTCTCGATGCTGTGGCACCCGCGCATGGACGCCGACCCCGCGCACCGCTGGCTGCGCGGGTGCGTGCTCGAGGTGTGCTCAGTGGGCGCTTAGGCAGGCATTACAGGCGGCCTCGGTGAACTTGGCGCGGCAGATGTGTTCATTCGGGTATTTGTGTTCCATCTCGGTCATGTCCTGGCATGTTTCCGGCGTCAGGCCGACGGCCGGCTGCTGCATGACGACGCCGGTCTTGTCCGATACGCTCAAGCGCGCACCGTTCGCGTCCGAGCGCAGTTCGATGCCGCGGCCCGGCGCCCACATGCGCAGCGCGCTGGTCTGGCTTTGATCCGGCCCGGCCACGAACATGGTGGACTGGCGGTACTTCGAGTCGAGCGTCAGCAGCACGTTGCTGCCCTCCTCCATGGTCACATAGCCGCCGCGCTCGATGCCTTCTTCGTCGTACAGCATCACCCCCGCGGCCTTCGAGCCGCGCTTGGAGACATGGCCGCCGGCCATGACGGCGTCCGGCATGTCGCCCGCCAGGCGCGCCCGCACGATGCCCTTGCCGTCGACGACCACGACTTCGCGCGCCCGGATCGAATCGAACACCGTCTGCTTCATGCCGGTGCCGGCGAGCGCGCCGCCGCCCGCGGCCAGCAGCAGGCCGACCAGCCACAGGGCATTGGTCCGTCCCATGCGCTTGCGCAGACGTTCGTTCTCGCGTTCGCACGCCAGGATGCGCGCCTCGATGTCATGCATGGACTGATTCATAGATGTCGCTTTCACCTTTCGGAAGAATCAATTGCGGGAAGGGCTGCATTTGATACAGTTTTCTGGCCAACGCCCGCCCTTCTGTATCACATCCGACCGAGGCATGAACCCAAGGCCGACGAGCCTGGATTTACTCCAGGTTAATTCAATTCAGGCAACTGTAAACGCGAGTTGATGTAAATGCAATCGGCCGAACGCCTACAAATTTCCGACAAAAGCCAGACAGACGGCGCATGCCGTTCTAGCTAAGATAGCAATTCGACCAGATTTGATTTCCTCATGATCCGCCTTACGCACCACCGTTCGTCCCTTCCCGCCTGGCTGGCGCCGCTGGCGCTCGCGTGCGCGCTCGGGGCGCCGGCTGGACCGGCCGCGGCCTCGCCCAGCATGCAGGCCGACACCGGCAGCCTGGTCTTCGGTGTGCGGCAGGTCGGCGCGCCCGCCGCGCGCCGCACGGTGGTGGTCACCAACACCGGCGCGACCGACCTGGCGCTCGACACGCCCAGCCTCAACATCCCCTCCGGCTTCAGCGTCACCGGCGACAGCACTTGCATCGGCGTGCTGCGCGCGGGCGCCAGCTGCAGCGTGACGGTCGCCTATCGCGCCAAGACGGCCGGCTCCTCGCGCGCGACCTTGACCGTCGGGACCGACGCCCAGTTCGTGCGGATCGCCCTGTCCGGGGCCGGCGCCGCGCCATCCCTGCAGGTGCGGCCGGCGGCCTATGTCTTCCCGGCGCGCATGCTGGGCCGCAATGCGCCACCCAAGTCCTTCCTCGTGTCCAACACGGCCATCCATGCCGTGTCCTTGCCGGGGGCGCACGTCCAGGGACCGTTCAACCTGGTGGGCGGCGGTGCGGCCCGCGCCCCCCTCACGCCGCACCCGCCAGCCGCGCCCGACGGCTGGGAAGGAGGCCCGGCCGGGCTGGCGGCCGAACCCGCGCGGCGCGTGGTGCTGGGCGGCGCCGACGATCCGGCCATGCTGTTCCTGTGCGCGGCCGCCGCCGGGGTACTGGTGTACCGCTGGCGGCATCACAAGCGGACTGGCGGCCATGTCGGCTAAGCGCTACGCCCTGGCGGTGCACGCCGCGCTGTGCCTGGCCGCCATCGCCGCCACGGCTTTCGCGACCCACACCCTGGCCGGTTCCGCCATCTGGCTCGGCCCGGTGTAAAGCGTGACGCGGCCGGTGGCCGGGCGCGCCACTGCGCTGATTGGCGCCGCGCTAGGACTAAAAACTATACAGTTTCTGGTATGCTGACCGGATGACGGAAAGGAACGCGCGGGCCCTGTTGGCGGACATCCATGAACTCATCCCGGACGCCGTGTGCGTGGTGGACGAGCATGGCCGCTTCCTCTTCCTGAGCGCAGCCGCCGAGCGCGTGTTCGGCTACAAACCGGAAGAACTGGTCGGCACCCAGATGATCGACCTGGTGCATCCCGACGACCGCGCGCGCACCCTGGCGACCGCCGACGACATCATGTCCGGCCAGCCCCGCTTCAACTTCGAGAACCGCTATATCCGCAAGGACGGCAGCGTGGCCGACATCATGTGGTCGGCCCGCTGGTCGGAGAAGGACCGGGTGCGTGTGGCCGTGGCGCGCGACATCACCCAGCGCCGGCGCATCCAGCGCCGCAACGAAGTGCTGCTGGCGATCTCGGAGGCGGCGCACGTGGCCGACACGGTCGGTACCCTGTGCGTACGCATCCACGCCATCGTGACCGGGTTGCTGCCCGCCGCCCATTTCGCGCTGGTCCTGGCCGATACCCACCAGCGTTTGCACGTGCAGTTCCAATCCGGCAGCGGCGACGGCGAACTGCTGGCGCGCGCGGCCCACGTGCTCGAAACCGCTCGGCTGGTGCGCGAGCATCTGCCCGCCGGCGAATGGATCGGGCTGCCCCTGTTCGCGCAGCATGGGGTGCACGGCGCCATGTGCTTCACCTGCGCGCCCGGGGCCCGCCTGCCGGACGCGGACGACCTGGACCTGCTGCAATTCGTTTCCGCCCAGGTCGCCTCCGCCATCGAGCGCAAGATGCTGCACGCGCGTCTGCTCTACATGGCCCAGCACGACGACCTGACCGGCTTGCCCAACCGCAGCCTGTTCCACGACCGGCTCGAGACAGCCCTCTCCCGCGCCAGGCGCGAGGACAGCCACCTGTCGCTCCTGTTCCTCGACCTGGACCGCTTCAAGCACATCAACGACAGCCGCGGCCACGCGGTAGGCGACGCCGTGCTCAAGGAAACGGCGCGCCGGCTGCAGCAATGCGTGCGCGCGGCCGACACGGTGGCGCGCCTGTCGGGCGACGAATTCGTGATCCTGCTCGAACACACGCGCAGCGAGGCGGTCGCGCAGCAAGTGGCCGACAAGATCCGCGCCACCCTGGCCGAACCCTTCGACATCGAGGGCGAAGCCTTGCCGGTACGCGCCAGCATCGGCAGCGCCGGCTACCCGGAGCACGGCGCCAACGCCCGCCAGCTGCTGCGCCACGCCGATCACGCCATGTACGCGGCCAAGCGCGCCGGACGCCATCCGCCGGCTTGAGCACCGATCCCGCCCGCCCGGGCCGATCCGTGCGATGATGCCGTATCACCCACGATACGGACCGCGATGTTCTCTTTCATGCGCAAGGCCAGCAAGGCGCCGCTGGCGTTTTCGACCACCCACCGCTACGCCTTCCATCCGCGTGCGCACCGGCTCAGCAAAGTGGTCGGGCGGCTCGCCGTCCAGGTGCACAGCATCCACATCGCGGCCATCGAACTGAGCAATTGTGCGGGCCAGCCGATCCAGCGGCTGGAGCTGACCTTCAGTGCCGAGCCGGACGTGCTGGAGACGGTCCCCGCGCACCTGCTCGACGTGCACAGCGAGCACGATGGCAGCTATCGCGTGGTGATCGCGAACGCGGCGCTGGCAACCGACGCCAAGCTGCATATCGAGCTGATGGCGTTCGACCTGGAGCCGCCGCGCCTGCTGTCGGCACACTGCGAACACGGGGCGGCGCTCGACCTGGACGCGCCGGCCGCGTCCCCGGCCGCGTGACGCTTACGACGACGGGCCGGTATCGGCCGCCTGCGGACTGATCGACAGCTCCTTCAGCAAGGCCTGGTTGAAGGCCGGAAGATCGTCCGGTTTGCGGCTGGTGACGAGCTTGCCGTCGATGACCACCTCGTCGTCCGTCCATTCGGCGCCGGCATTGGTCAGGTCCTGGCGCAGGGTCGGCCAGCTGGTGACGTGCTTGGCCTTGACCAGGTCGGCGTCGATCAGGGTCCACGGCCCGTGGCAGATGGCGGCGATCGGCTTGTCCTCACGCGCGAACTCGCGGATGAAAGTGATCGCGTCGGGCGACAGGCGCAACTGGTCGGGATTGGCCACGCCGCCCGGCAGCACCAGCGCGTCGTAGTCGCCGGGGCGGGCGTCGCGCACGTCGCACTCGACCTTGAAGCGGTCGGCCGGCTGCAGGTGGTGAAAGCCCTGCACCTCCGCCCCGCTCGGCTTGGGTGACACGAGCGTCACCTTGGCGCCGTGCTCTTCCAGGAAGTGGCGCGGCGCTTCGTACTCCACCTGCTCCACCCCGTCCGTCATCAGCACGGCCACGCGCTTGCCGCGCAATTCCTGTCCTTGGCTGGTTTGCATGCTTCCCTCCTGTGTCCCTTGGTCTTCGGGATTGTAGGGAGCCGCGGCCAAGCGCGGCGTACCTTTCCGGAGAGACTCAGTCTGGCGGCAGGCCCAGCACGTGCAGGCGGGTGCGCAGGCGGCGCACCTCGTCCACCAGGTCGGCCACCAGGGCGGCCAGCTCCTCGTTGGCGTCGAAGTCGCGCTCGATGGCAAGCAAGGCGCGCGCACGGCGCAGGTCGGCGCTGCGGAAACGCCAGCTGGCGATCTGCACCTCATGCACGCCGCCCAGCGCGCCGGCCTGGACGTGGCGCACCACCCAGTCCGGCTCCACCGCGCAGGCGCGCGCGAAGTCGTCCAGCGTCAGCGCCTCGTCGTCGAGCAGCACGCCGGTCAGGATATCGGTCTCGTTCATGGGCGTTCTCCCTGGCGCGGATTGAAGGGCATCTCGCGCGCCATCGTCTGATACAGCGCGCGCGCCTGGTCGGTGGTGGCGGGCGGCAGCACGACCTCGAGCAGCAGGTACAGGTCGCCCGGCGGCTGGCCCGGGATGCCGCGGCCCTTGAGGCGCAGCTTGCGGCCGGACTGCGAACCGGCCGGCACGTTCACGCTCACCGCGCCGGAGGGCGTGCTCACCTCGATCTCCCCGCCCAGCGCGGCCTCCCAGGGCGCCACCGGCACGGTCTCGTAGACGTGATGCCCCTCGACCCGGAAGCGCGGATCGGGCGCGAACTGGATCTCGAGGTACAGGTCGCCCGGCCCCGCGCTGCCCGGCTGGCCCTGGCCCGCCAGGCGCAGCTGCTGGCCCGGCGTCACGCCCTTGGGCACGGTCACGTTCAGGGTGCGCTCCTGCATAGCCACGCGGCCGTTCTCGTCGCGCGCGGGCACGCGCAGGCTGATGGTGCGGGTCGTGCCCTGGTAGGCGTCGCGCAGGCCGATGCTCATGGCGGCGTGGATGTCCTCGCCGCGCATCTGGAAGCCGCCGCCGCCGCGCCGCTGGCCGCGGCCCAGGTGGGCGAACAGGTCGGCGAAGATGTCGCTGTCCATGCCGCCGGCGTACTCGAAGTCGCCCCAGTCGGGCGGCGGGCGGAACTGCTGGCCGGGCCGGTGGCCACGCCCCAGCTCGTCGTAGGCGGCGCGTTTTTCGGGGTCGCCCAGCACGTCGTACGCCTCGTTCAGCTCCTTGGTCTTGGCGTCCGCGTCCGGCTCCTTGCTGACGTCGGGGTGGTACTTGCGCACCAGCTTGCGGTAGGCCTTCTTGATGTCCTCAGGCGAGGCGGTCTTCTCGACGCCGAGGCTCGCGTAGTAATCCTTGAATTCCACGTGCACGCTCCCGGAAATGGTCCGTCTGCATGCTACCGCAATTTCGGAGCGGGCCGCGCAGGCGCCAGATCAAGCGCACCCGACTTTGTCAGCGCATCCTGCGCAGCGAGGAAATGGACTGGTTGAACGAGCCGAGGCGGCCATAGCGGCCCGGCCCGTACTCCACGCACTGGCCGCCGTAATCCGCCTGCGCGCAAAATTGCCAGCGCCCGCGGTGCACGATCAGCGAGCGCGCACGGTTCTGGAAGTCGACGTCGGCCAGGGCCCGCGCCGCGCCCGTCAGCGGCAGGCGCGCGCCGGTGAAGTCGGGGCCCGAAAACAGCTCCACGTCCCCGGTCGGATGCGCCGGGCCGCCCGGCGGCGCGAGCATGCGCAGCGAGGAAATGGCGCGGTACAGGGGCGCGTCCAGGGCGCGGTATTCGCCGGGCCCGAACACGCGGCACTGGCCGCGGAACTGGCTGTGCACACAGACCTCCCAGGTGCCGGACTGGATCAGCATCGAGGCCGGTTCGTCGTTGAAGCCGAGGGGAACCAGGTCCGGCGTCTCGGCGCGGATCGCCACGCTGCGTCCGCGCAGGCCCTCTTCCGCGAACAGCAGCAGCGGCACCGCCGGGTCGACGCGCGGCGCGGGATGGAGCAGTTCGTCCTCGCTCACCAGGCGGGCCGAGGACACGCGCCCTGTCAGCGCCGGCCCGAGGTCCGGATAGCGTCCCGGCTGAAAGCTGCGGCAGGCGCCGCGAAAATACGCTTCGCTGCACAGTAGCCAGGCGCCGGTGCTCACCACGATGCCCTGGGCGCGCTTGTTAAAGCCGATCTGCACGAAGTCGCCCGTGTCGCGCAGCACCAGGGTGGAATTGCCTGTCAGGCCGGGGCCGGCGAACAGCTCGATGCGCCCGCGCGTGCCGCGCGGCCGGTGCCAGCTGCGCGGATCGCGGCCCGTACCCAGTTCGCGCGCGGAGCCGACCGGGTCGCCCAGTCCTTTCACGGTGCGGTATTCGCCGCGCTCGTAGATCGTGCAGGGCGCGCGGAATTCCGCGTCCAGACATACCTCCCACCGGCCCGAGCGCACCACGAGACTGGCCGCGCGGTCCTGGAAGCCGAGGTCGGCAAGATCGGGAGTCACGTCGCGCAGGGTGATCTCGCGGCCCTTGAAATCGGGCTGGGTGTACAGGCGGATTTCCCCGGCGCGGGCGGCCACGGAGCACACGGCGAACAGCAAATAGAAGAAGGTGCGAACGAGCATCGTGAAATTGTGCTGATTTCTCCGCGCGCACGCCAGATCGCACATGAAGAGATGTGTAACAAGATTATACGTGGCGGGCTACAATCGCTCCTTTACCGGTTTGGACTCACATGCATATGTCGCATCGCCGCTACTCCGTCGCCCACGAAGCCCGCTCGCTGTGGCAGCTCGCCTGGCCGATGCTCGTCGGGCAGATCGCGACGGTCGGCATGGGCGTGGCGGACGTGGCGATGACCGGCCACGTGAGCGCCACCGAACTGGCCTCGGTGTCGCTCGGGGCGTCGGTGTGGTCGATCATCCTGGTCACCGTGATCGGCACCATGATGGCGATAAATACCGTGGTGGCGCACGAAGTGGGCGCGCTCAATCTCGCGCGCGTGCCGCACGTGGTGCGCCAGGCGCTGTGGAAGGCGGCGCTGGTTGGCCTGGCCGCCTGCGTGCTCACCAACGTGGCCAGCCTGGTGTTCGACCATCTGCAGCTCACGCCCGACGTCAACGCCAAGGCCTCGGCCTTCGTGCACATCACGAGCCTGGGCATGCCGGCCTTCGCCGCCTACCGCGCCCTGTACGGCTACACGGCCAGCATCAACCAGACCAAGCCGGTCATGCTGATCGCGCTCGGCGGCCTGGCCTACAACGTCGTCATGAACTGGCTGCTGGTGTTCGGGAACGTCGGCTTTCCGCGCCTGGGCGCGCTGGGCTGCGCCATTTCGACGGCCAGCGGCATGTGGCTGATGCTGCTGGCCATGCTGCTGTGGATCCGCGCCGGCGCGGCCTACGGCAGCACCTATCCGTTCACCCATTGGGAAGGCCCGCACTGGCCGGAGATCGCGAGCATGCTGCGGCTCGGGCTGCCGATCGGCGTGACCTACTTCGCGGAGGTGAGCGCCTTCGGCGCGGTCAGCCTGCTGGTGGCGCGCTTCGGCGTGATCGAGGTGTCGGCGCACCAGATCGCGCTGAACTTCTCCTCGCTGGTGTTCATGGTGCCGATGACCTTCGGGATCGGCATGATCACGCGCGTGGGCCAGGCCCTGGGCGAAGGCGACCCGCAGCGGGCACGCTTTGCGGCCATGGTGGGTCTTTACATGTCGCTCGCCTTCGGCCTGGCTTCGGCCATCTTCATCGCAGTATTCCGCTGGGAGATCGCGCGCGCCTACACCTCGGACCTGCAGGTGCAGGCGCTGTGCGTGGTGCTGCTGCTGTTCGCGGCCGTGTTCCAGCTCTCGGACGCGACCCAGGTCGCGGCGTCCTCCGCCATCCGCGGTTACAAGGTCACGCGCGAACCCATGCTGATCCAGCTGCTCGCGTTCTGGGGCTTCGCGCTGCCGGCCGGCTGCATCCTCGGCCTGGCGCCCAGCTGGGTGCCGTTCGCTCCCGCCGCGCCGCTGGCCGCGCGCGGTTTCTGGATCGGCCTCGCGCTCGGTCTCACCATCGCGGCGGTGCTGCTGACGTGGGCACTTGTGCGGCTTTCGCGTCAACGGATCGGGGAATATTTACTGCGCTGAAAGGCCGAGTCTGGTATCGTCTTGCGGGTCGTTTCCAACCACCACAAGAGACACCAATGCGCCTCATCCTCTGCCTCATTGCCGCACTGTCCTGCCTTCCCGCATCCGCGGAACGCCTGACACTGGACCGCATCCACGCCGACCCGGCGTTGTCGGGACCAGGCGTGCGCAGCCTCAAGGTTTCGCCGGACGGTCAACGCGTGACCTTCCTGCGCGGCCGTCCCGACAACCAGTTCCAGCTCGACCTGTGGGAATACAACATGCGCGCCAAGAGCGCGCACCGTCTGGTCGATTCGAAGGTGCTGGTCCCGCAGGAGACCCTGTCGGCGGAGGAAAAAGCGATCCGCGAGCGCAACCGCACCGCCAGCTTGTCCGGCATCCTGTCGTACAGCTGGTCGCCGGACGGCAAGCAGCTCCTGGTGCCGATCGCGGGCAACCTGTTCCTGGTGGACGTGACCAAGCCGGACGCGCCGCGCAAGGTCGCCTCGGGCGCCGTGATCGATCCGAAGATTTCGCCCAAGGGCCGCTACGTGTCCTTCGTGCGCAAGCAGAACCTGTACGTGCTCGACCTGAAGACCGGCGCCGAGCGCCAGCTCACCACCGACGGCGCCGGCACCATCCACAACGCCGAAGCGGAATTCGTGGCGCAGGAAGAGATGGACCAGCGCAGCGGCTACTACTGGGCGCCGGACGATTCGGCCATCGCCTACAAGCGTTTCGACGAGGCGCCGGTGCCGGTGGTGCGCCGCTTCGAGATCTTCGCCGACCGCACCGACGTGACCGAGCAGCGCTATCCGGGCGCGGGCGATCCCAACGTGCTGGTCGACCTGATGCTCGTCTCGCCGGAGACCGGCGCCACGCGCAAGATCGACCTGGGCGCCGACAAGGACATCTACCTGGTGCGCGCCGACTGGAGCGCGGACGCGAAGAAGCTGGTCTACCAGCGCGAGTCGCGCGACCAGAAGCGCCTCGACCTGGTGGCCGTGGACGTCGCCACCCTGGCCCAGAAGACCCTGCTCACCGAAACCTCCAAGACCTGGGTCCAGCTGAACAACGACATCCGTTTCCTCAAGTCGCGCCCCGCCTTCCTGTGGGCGTCCGAGCGTAGCGGCTGGAAGCACCTGTACCTGTACGACCTGGACGGCAAGCTGCTGCACCCGGTCAGCCAGGGCCAGTGGGGCATCGACAGCGTGCTGGCGGTGGACGAAAAAGCGGGCCGCGTGTATGTCGACTCGAACCGCGATGCGGTGGTGGACAAGCAGACCTACGCTCTCAAGCTCGACGGCAGCACGGCCGACGCGCCGCTGCGCGTGACGAAGGCCAACGGCTGGCACGATTCGGCCTTCGCCCACAACGGCGAAATCTTCGTCGACACCTATTCCAACCCGAACCAGCCGCCGCAGACCGGCGTCTACCGCCCGGACGGCAGCCTGGTGGCCTGGCTGGAGCAGAACGAACTGAACGCGTCCCACCCCTACTTCGCCTATAAGAGCGAGCACCTGCCGACCGAGTTCGGCACGCTCAAGGCCAAGGACGGCCAGACCCTGCACTACGCCCTGATCAAGCCGGCCAACTTCGATCCGCACAAGCACTACCCGGTGTTCGTGCGGATGTACGGCGGCCCGCACAGCCAGTTCGTGCAGAACCGCTGGGGCAACACCTTCGACCAGTACATGGCGCAGCAGGGCTACGTCGCCTTCCGCATCGACAACCGCGGCTCCTACCGCCGCGAGCGCGCCTTCGAGGACGTGATCTACGGCCAGCTCGGCAAGCACGAGGTGGAAGACCAGTTGACCGGCATCGAATGGCTGGGCAAGCAGTCCTACGTCGATCCGAAGCGGGTCGGCGTGTTCGGCTGGAGCTATGGCGGCTTCATGACCCTGCGCATGCTGGCGGCCGGTTCGGACAAGATCGCGGCCGCCGTGTCGGTGGCGCCCGTGACCGACTGGGCCCTGTACGACACCCACTACACCGAGCAGTTCGTCGGCGGCACGCCCAAGCAGATCCCGCAGGCCTATGCCGAAAGCGGCGTGTTCGCCCACCTGGGCGGCCTGAAATCGAAGCTGCTGCTGGTGCACGGCATGGCGGACGACAATGTCCTGTTCACCAACTCGACCCGCCTGATCGACGACCTGGTCAAGCGCGGGGTGCAGTTCGACCTGATGACCTACCCGGGCGCCAAGCACGGCATCTCGGCGCGCGCCAGCCAGCGCCACGTGTACGGGCTGATCGACGCCTTCTTCCGCAAAAACGTGATGGACGCCGGCAAATAAACCGCTGCGCTCCGCTCCAGGCCCGCCACCCGGCGGGCTTTTTTCATGCGCCGGCCGATCCGGCCTCGCCGCAACTGTCAACTCTCCTGTTTAACAAATACCACACCCGGAGTACAATAAGTCGATACCGAAAGTCGCTATTTCCCAAACCCCGTCGATAGCCTTCATGATCAAACCGCCCCGCCGTCCCGCGGATATCTACTTCCGCTTCCTCCACCTTGCGGAAGCACTGCGTGGCCTGCCGTCCTTGCCCGAGCTGGATCCGCTGGAGGAGCGTATCCTTTCCTTTGTTGCCTTGAATGCACAACAGGAAGGCCGCCTGTCGGTACGCGACATGATGGCGAAGGAGGAATTCGGCTCGCCCGCGACGGTGCACGGCCGGCTCAAATCGCTGCGGGAGAAGGGCTGGCTGACGCTGGAGGAAACGGAGGACGCGCGACGCAAGCAGGTCACACTGACGCAGGCCGCCCTCAACCACTTCGACGCGCTGTCGAAATGCCTCGTGAAAGCGACCCGCAGTTGATCAGCGGTTACTGACGGTTACCACGCTGGGGATTGCCCAGCGCATCTTCGACATCGCCCAGTTTCTCCTGGGTCTTGCCCTTCACCTGATTCTTCAAGCCTTCGGCCTGCTGCTTGCTGCTGCCGGTCAGTTCACCAGCTTTTTCCTGCAGCTTGCCGCCGAGGTCCTTGGCCTTGCCTTTGAGTTGGTCCTGATTCATCTGTGACTCCCGTGTTGGTTGGACACGGGGTCACGATAGAACGCCGGCCGCGCTCACTCTGTACGCTGGTTCACGCAGGCCGGCCATTCCCTCACCAGACGCGCACGCGCTCGGCCGGGGCCAGATAGAGCTTCTGGCCGGGCTGCACGTTGAAGGCCGGATACCAGGCATCCAGGTTGCGCACGGTGTAAGTGCGCCACTGGGCCGGGGCGTGGCCGTCGGTCAGCACGCCGCGGCGCAGGGCCGCTTCGCGCATCACCACGCGCCAGCTCTGGGCGAAGCCGGCGAAGAACTGCTGGTCGGCGTCGGCCGGGACCGGCTTGCCCGCCAGCGAGACGTGGTAGGCGTCGTAGGCGGCGGCCAGGCCGGCCAGGTCGGCCAGGTTCTCGGACAGGGTCAGCTGGCCGTTGATGGCCAGGTCCGGGAAGGGCTTGTAGGCGCTGTACTGGGCGGCCAGGGCGGCGGCGGCCTTGCGGAAATGCTCGCCGTCTTCCTTGGTCCACCAATCGCGCAGGCGGCCCTGGGCGTCGAACTGCGAGCCCTGGTCGTCGAAGCTGTGGCTGATCTCGTGGCCGATCACGGAGCCGATCGCGCCATAGTTGACGGCGTCGGACGCTTTCGGATCGAAGAACGGCGGCATCAGGATCGCGGCCGGGAAGTTCAGCGCGTTCTGCAGCGGCATGTTGACGGCGTTGACCAGCTGCGGCGGCATCGACCATTCGGTGCGGTCCACTTTCTTGTGATTGAGCTTGGCCAGCTCGCCCGCGGTGGCGAACTGCTCGGCGCGCATGGCGTTGCCGAAGGCGTCGGTGCGCGACACCTGCAGGCCGGCGTAGGACTTCCACTTGTCCGGATAGCCCACGCCCACGTACAGGGTCTTGAGTTTCTCCTTGGCCTGGGCGCGGGTGGCCGGGGCCATCCAGTCGAGCTTGTCGACGCGCTGGGCGAAGGCGGCCACGATGTTCTTCACCATCGCCTGGATGCGGGCCTTGCTCTCGGCCGGGAAGTAGCGCTCCACGTACAGGCGGCCGACCGCCTCGTCCATGGCGGCGTCGGTCGAGGCCAGGGCGCGCTTCCAGCGGTCGGACTGCTTGGGCGTGCCGGACAGGGCGCGGCCGGTGAAGTCGAAGCGCAGGTCGCCGAAGGCTTTCGGCAGCACGCCGGCGAAATGGTTCAGGCGGTGGAAGGCCAGCCAGTCCTTCCACACCGCCACGTCTTCGCTCGCCACCAGGGCGGCCTCGCCTTTCGCGGCGCTCGGATGCCAGACGATGAACTTGTCCTGGCTGCCCAGCTTGGCGGCCTTGAACAAGGCCTTCCAGTCGATGCCGGGGGCGTTGGCGGCGAACTGCTCCAGCGTCCAGTGGTTATTCGCCTTAAGCACATCGGCCGAGTCCTCGCGCGTGCCATGGGCCTGGGCGATCTTGGTTTCCAGCGCCATCACCTGGGCGGCGCGCTGCTCGGCGTTGTCGTAGCCGGCCTGCTTGAGCATGGCGGCGACGTACTGCTGGTACTTGGTGCGCAGGCCGGCCATGCGCTCGTTCTGGTCCAGGTAGTAGGCGCGGTCGGGCATGCCCAGGCCGCCCTGCAGCACATAGGGGGTGTAGCGGTCCGGATCGGTCAGGTCCTGGGCGATCCACAGGCCGAACAGGTTCTCGGTGAAGAAGTTGGTCGCGTTGAGCGGGTCCACGTCGGCGCGCAGGCCCTCGCCCAGCACGCGGGTCAGGTCGGTCTTGTCCTTGATGGCGTCGATCTGGGCCAGCAGCGGCTTGATCGGGGCCAGCCCCTTGGCTTCGATGGCCGCTTCGTCCATGTAGGCGGCGTAGTAGTCGGACACCTTGCGCGCGTCGCCGCGCGCCTTGCGGTCGGCGGCCACGCCCTTGATCAGGTCGGCGATGCGCTTGCTGTTGTCCTCGGCCAGCTGGGCCATCGAGCTCCAGGAGCTGCGGTCGTCCGGGATCTTGGCCGTGGCCAGCCAGTCGCGGTTCACGTAGGCGAAGAAGTCGTCGCCCGGCAGCACGGTGGCGGCGGCCGGCGCGCTGGCCGGCACGGCCGGCGCGGGCGCCTGGGCATGGGCCGGCGCGACGGCCAGGAAGGCGCCGCACAGCGCGGCGCAGAGAGCGGATTTCACAGGTGCTTGCATGAGTGTCCCTATGTGTTGTGGTGGTGTGACTACGGTTGCGCGAAGGCGGCGCGGACCTGAGCCAGCAGGCGGGCGCGCTGCTGGGCGCGGATACGGATGGCCGCGCCGGTGCGCTTGGCTTCGACCAGGGCCTCCGGTCCCAGGTGGTCCTTGGCATAGGCTTCCAGCAGGTCGGCGTGGGCCGGGTTGGAGGAGGCCGATACGATCGAGGCGAACACGCGGTTGCGGGTGATCGCGTCGGTGTCCTTCAGTAGCGCGTCGCGGTGGGCCACGGCGAAGGACCAGACCTGGTCGACGTGCTCGGCGCGCGCGACGGTCGGCACGACCAGCGCGATCAGGGGCGGCGGCAGCTTGCCGGACAGCGCCAGCTGCAAGGTGCGCTCGGACAGCGCGGGGTCGAGCGCGCCGGACAGGGCACGGCCGTAGCGGTTGCGCTCCTCCACGCTGTTGGCCTTGGTGGCCAGCTCGCCCAGGGCGGCGTAGGTGGCCGGGTCGGCGTAGCGGCCTACCGTGCCCATCACCACGTCCAGCAGCGCCACCGGCAGGCTGGCCGGATCGGCCTGGAAGCGGCGGAAGCGCGCCTTGGCCTCGTCGATGGTGGCGGCGTCGCCGGCGCGGGCCAGGGCGCCGATCAGGAGGCTGCGCAGCTGGCGGTCCTCGGCCGTGTCGCCGGGCTTTTCGTCCCAGCCCAGCAGGGCGATGCGCGGCTTGACCAGCTTGGCGATGTAGGAGCGCACTAGGGCGCGCTCGGGCGTGCCTTCGGCCAGGGTCTCCAGCGTGAACAGGTTGCCGACGATGGAATCCCAGATCGCCGCGCGCTGTTCGCCCTGGTAGCGCTCGGCCAGGGCCAGGTAGTTCGCCAGCGGCATGCGGTCGGCCGCGACCATGGCCCAGGCGTCGGTCAGAAGCTTGAGGCGGGTCGGATCGGGCAGCTTGGCGGCCTGGGCGGCAAGAGCGTCGAAGCTGGCCTTGTCGTACTGGACGCGGAAATAGCCCACGCTCCACGGGTCGACCACCAGCGGCTGGTCGCATGACGGCTGGGTGACGGTGGCGCTGGGGCCGGACATCAGGGTGTACCAGGCCTTGCCGTTGACGGTGCCGACCTGCACCGGGACGTGCCAGCTGCGTTTCTCGCCGGCCGGGCCGTCCAGGCGGAACAGCTCCTGGGACAGGGTGACGCTGCGCTTGCCGTTGGCACAGGTCTGCTCCACCTTCACCACCGGGAAGCCGGACTGGGTGGTCCAGTCCGAGGCCAGCTTGGCCACCGGTTTACCGGAGGACTCCTCGAGCGCGGTCCACAGGTCGGCCGTGGTCGTGTTCGAATACTGGTGCTTGGCCATGTAGGCGCGCATGCCACGCTTGAAGGCGTCCTCGCCCAGGTACTGCTCCAGCATGCGCAGGAAGGCTTCGCCCTTGCCGTAGGTGATGCTGTCGAAGGCGCTGGCGGCCTGCTCCTCGTTGGCCACCGGGGTCTGGATCGGATGGGTGCTGGCGCGCGCGTCCAGGTTCAGCACGTATTCGCGCTCGACCTGGGCGTGCAGGTAGGGCCGCCATTCGGGGTGGAAGTGGTTGGTGGCCTTGGTCGCCATCCAGGAGGCGAAGCCTTCGTTGAGCCACAGGTTGTCCCACCAGGCCATGGTCACCAGGTTGCCGAACCACTGGTGCGCCACCTCGTGCGCGTTGACGCCGAAGGAGATCTGGCGCCGGCTCTCCGGGCTCTTCTTCGGGTCGACCAGCAGGGCCGCCTCGTTGTAGACGATCCCGCCCCAGTTCTCCATCGCGCCATTCAGGCCACCCGGCACGGCGATCTGGTCCAGCTTGGCGAGCGGATACGGCACGCCGAAATAGTTGTTGTAGAAGCGCAGCAGCTCGCGGGTCGATTCGAGCACATAGGGTGCGGCCGCCTGCTTGCCCAGGGTGGTGACGACACCGATCTCGACGCCATTGTCCTTGATGCTGCTGCGTTCGAGCTCGCCCGCGACCAGCACCACCAGGTAGCTCGGCATCTTGGGCGTGGCGGCGAAGGACACTCGCTGCTTGCCGCCTTCGATGGTCTCGCGCTTTTCAACCGGCGTGTTGGAGAACGCCTGGTAGTTGGCCGGCAGGTCGACCGTCAGCTTGAAGCGGGCGCGGAAGGACGGCTCGTCCCAGGTCGGCAGCATGCGCCGCGCGTCGCTCGGCTCCATGGTGGAGGCGATCATGGACTTCTCGCCGCCCGCGCTCGGGTAGCTCATGTGGAACAGGCCGCGCGACTCGCGGTTGATCTTGCCGTGGAATTTCAGGGCCAGCTGGTAGCGCCCGGCCGGCAGCTGGCGCGGCAGGGTGAAGGTAAGGGTCTGCTGCTGCTCGTCGATCTGCGGGCTCAAGGCCAGATTGGGCAAGTCCTTCCCGGACAGGTTGGCCGCATCGATCGCGATGTTGGCCACGTTGAGCATGATGCGGGAGGTCGGCTGGAGCACGTCGATCTCCACCGTCTCGGAGCCGAGGAAGGTGTTGGCGGCCAGGTCGGGCGCCAGGTGGGCCGCGTACTGGATCGGCACCACGTCCTTGGGCAGCTTGCCGGGGGTGGCGGCGAAGGAGAACGGGGCCTCGGCCTGGGCGGCTAAGGCGGTACAGGCCAGGGCGACGGCGCCGGCCAGTCGAGGAGCCTTGATTCGGTTCATATCTCTCTCTTGTTGTGTATTTGCGCGGGCGAAGCGCACAATCTCGCACGCTGCACTCTACCGGACGGAAAATCCAAGGAAAGCAGGGTGCGACAGACTGCAGGATCCTGCGCCAGGCGGTCGAAATCGGGGAATGGCCGGACCGGAAAGGCTGCATGGTATAGTCCCGCTGCCCACAGAGGCAACTGAAAGGAGACGCCGTGAGTATTGACGCCCTGCTGCAGAACCAGCACGCCCTGCCCTCCGCGCCCAAGGTGATCGAGGAGCTGATCGCCAGCTTCGACGACCCGGCCGCCTCGGTCGACGCGGTGGCGCGCAAGATCGGCCAGGATCCGGTGCTCTCGGCCAAGCTGCTGCGCCTGGCCAACTCCGCCTACTACCATGTCTCGCGCAGCATCGCCTCGGTGGACGACGCGGTGCGCATGCTGGGCTTCGTGTCGGTGCGCTCGCTGGTGGTCAGCTCCGGCCTGGTGGGCAGCTTCAAGAACGTGCCGGGGCTCGACCTCAAGCAATTCTGGCGCTACAGCCTGGACACGGCGGTCGGCGCCAAGTGGATCGCGCGCCAGGCGCACGAGAACACCGACCTGGCCTTCACCATCGGTCTGATGCACGCCATCGGCCAGCTGGTCATGCACGTGGGCGCGCCCGACGTGGCCCAGGCCGTCGACGCCGCGGTCAGCCCCTTCCATCCCGGTCGCCAGGCCGCCGAGCGCGAAGCCCTCGGCTACAGCTTCGCCGAAGTGGGCGCGGCCCTGGCCGAGCGCTGGAAGTTCCCGTTCATCTTCGCCGACACCATCCGTACCTACAACGATCCGCTCCCCATCACGCCGCTCAACCGCATCGGCGGGGTACTGTGCCTGGCCGTCTGGGCCACCCAGCACGCCCAGGGCGAGGCGGCCGACGACTCCTTCCCGGCGGCGGTGGCCGCCGGTCTGGACTTGGCGCCGGAGACGATTCTGGCCGACATGCCGCCTTTGGCCGAGCTGTCCGCGGGGCTGGAAGAGCTTGTCAAAGCATAAACAAAAAATATTTTAAAATTTTTTGTCCGGGACCCTAAAGTTCTCTCAAGCGCTGTCGTAAACGGGTGAGACGCAGTAATCCGCCCAACTTTTTGACAGGTGCGCCCATGAACTCCCAAGACGTCCTCTCGATGTACGAGCAGATCGCAGGATTGACCGCCCAGATGGCGGTGGCCGCCAAGGCCGGCGACTGGGATAGCCTGACCCGCCTCGAAGGCGAATGCCAGAGCCGCTCGCGCGCCGTGGCCGACGTCGCCGCCCCCGCCCTCACCGGCGAGCTGCGCGCGCGCAAGGTGGCGCTGATCAAGCAGATCATGGCCAACGACAAGGCGATTCGGGAAGTTACTGATCCGTGGCAGGCGCAGTTGGCCCGGGCGATGCACTAGATCAGAACCGGGGTCGGACCCCGTGCGGGGTCAGACCCCTGGAAATGAAAAAGCGCCCGTGGGCGCTTTTTTTACGTATTCGGGAGAGCGAACACCAGGTATCTCCTGGCGTCGCCTCTTGCCGGTTGCCTTTCCGGCGTTCCTCGCACACAGCAGGCTTGGAACAGCTTCCGAAGCAGGCGTTTCATCAACGGCTATCTGTTTTCCGCGCCACGCTATCCTTGGTGGCTGCGCAGAACACTGCTTCGTTCTTCGGACCTCCTCGGAGATCCATAAAACCCAGTATAACGTAAATCCGGAACCTGTGTGTACTAATCAGCGGGCGCTTGTTCCTCCTGTTCCGCGCTTGGACTGTCCTCCTTCTTCTTACGCCAGCGCGCCAGCCAAGCGCCGCCCGGTGCGCCCCTCAGCTGGGCGAGGCGGCGGCGCAGGCTCCACCAGGCCGCGCCCAGGCCGACCAGGGCCGCGGCGCCGATGCCCACGGCCGGCAGCCAGGAGGGGTAGCGCGGCTTGGGCGGTTCTTCCGCCGCGGGCTTGGCGACCAGGCGCGGCTTGATCGGCTTGGCCGCATGCGGCGCCGGCACGTCCACCGCCGACTGGAGCTGCTTGACCTTCTCTTCCAGGTCCACGATCTGGGCCGACAGCTCGGCGTTTTTGTAGTCGAGGGCGGCGCAGGCGCGCCTGGCCTCGGCGACGGCGGCGGCATCGACGCCGGGCGTGGCGGCCTGCTTCCTGGGGGGCGGCGCCGGCGCCGGCGTCGGCAGCGGTTCCGGCGCCGGCGGCGGGGCCGGGTGCGGATCGGGCACCAGCCACAGCGTGACTTCGCGCACGCTGTGGCGGCCGTTGTCGTTCAACTCCAGGAACAGGTGGACGGTCGACTGCTCCACTGGCGCGATGGTGGTCACGTGCAGGAACTGGCGGCCGTCGCGCCGCATCACCGACAGGTGCGCCGACCCGAGCACGGGGGGCACGGCCAGGCCGGCGGCCTCGTACACGTTGGGGCGGGCCAGCGCGGCCTGGACCGGGGCGGCGCCGTCGGGCAACAGCTCCACGTCGGCGATCAGCGGCTGGCCAAGCCAGGACTTCACTACCGCCTCGCCCAGTTCGGCGCCATGCGCGGCGCACAGTACGCCGGCTCCGGCAAGCAAAACAAACAGCAGTGGACGACGTGGCATGATGGGGAAAGATTCGTGGCCTCAGCGTCATTAACGCCCTTTCGGCTAAACTCTTTAATCCGATCCCCACCCAAGAAGAGGAACAGCATGGCCCAGCGCAGTGAACAGGATAGTTTCGGTCCGATCGAGGTGCCGGCCGACCGGCTGTGGGGAGCGCAGACCCAGCGTTCGCTCGAGCACTTCAAGATCTCGAGCGAGCGCATGGCGCCCGAGCTGATCGCCGCCCTGGCCGAGGTCAAGCGGGCGGCGGCGGCCGTCAACCGCTCGCTCGGCCTGCTCGCGGCCGACAAGGCCAATGCGATCGGCGCCGCCGCCACCGAGGTCCTGGAAGGCAAACACGCGGACGAGTTTCCCCTGGCGGTCTGGCAGACCGGCTCCGGCACCCAGACCAACATGAACATGAACGAGGTGCTGGCCAACCGCGCCTCCGAACTCCTGGGCGGACCGCGCGGCGCCGGCCGCCTGCTGCACCCGAACGACGACGTCAACCTGGGCCAGTCCTCGAACGACGTGTTTCCGACCGCGATGCACGTGGCGGCGGCCGTGGCCGTGGCGGACCGGCTGCTGCCCGCCCTCGCCCAGTTGCGCGGCACGCTGGAACACAAGGCGCGCAGCTTCGCCGACATCGTCAAGATCGGCCGCACCCACCTGCAGGATGCGACCCCGCTCACGCTGGGCCAGGAATTCTCCGGCTATGTGGCCCAACTCGAATTCGCCGAATACGCCATCAAGCACGCCCTGCCGGGCCTGTTGCAGCTGGCCGCCGGCGGCACGGCGGTCGGCACCGGGCTCAACGCCCATCCGGACTTCGCCAACCGCATCGCGGCGGAACTGTCCTCGCGCACCCGGCACAGCTTCCGCTCGGCGCCCAACAAGTTCATGGCCCTGGCCGGACACGACGCCCTGGTCGCCATGCACGGCGCCTTCAAGACGCTGGCCACGGCGCTGATGAAGATCGCCAACGACATCCGCTGGATGGCGTCCGGTCCGCGCTCGGGCCTGGGCGAACTCACCATCCCCGAGAACGAGCCGGGCAGCTCCATCATGCCGGGCAAGGTCAATCCGACCCAGGCCGAGGCGCTCACCATGCTGTGCTGCCAGGTGTGCGGCAACGACGTGGCCTTGACCATGGGCGCGGCCTCCGGCAACTTCGAGCTGAACGTGTACAAGCCGCTGATCGCGCATAACTTCCTGCAAAGCGCGCGCCTGCTGGCCGACGGCATGCGTTCCTTCGACGCGCACTGCGCGCACGGCATCGAACCGAACCGCGCGCGCATCGGGCAGTTGATGGAACAGTCGCTGATGCTGGTCACCGCCCTCACCCCGCACATCGGCTACGACAAGGCGGCCCAGATCGCGAAGAAGGCGCAGCACGAAGGCTCGACCTTGCGCGAAGCCGCGCTGGCGCTCGGCTTTGTCAGCGCGGAGGAATTCGATCGGTGGATCGTGCCGCTGGAAATGACAAGGGCGGCGTTCTAAAACCGCCAAAACCGGGGTCAGACCCCGTGCGGGGTCAGCCCCCTTGGCTAGCGGAAGCTGCGGGCGTAGCGCACGCCGAGCAGCACGTCGTTCGGCTCCGCATGGTCGTGCCCCGGACGCAGGCGCAGCAGCAGGCCGCCCGTGAGGCGGGCGTCTTTGCCGGCGGCGCGGCTGTAGCTGAATTCCACATCGCGCTCCAGCACCGACGGGCGCAGGTTCAGCGCGCGCGAGGTGTAGGCGAGCATGCCGTCCTCGCGCGGCACCACCGCGCCCAGGCCGCCGTTCTCCGCCACCCGCACCGGCACGGTAAAGGTCAAGGCGGCGCGGTCGCTGCGTTCGAACAGCCCGCGCGCGGACAGGCCGCCACTCCAGGCCACGGTGGCGACGGCGGGAACCGGTGCCGGCCGCGCCTCGTAGCGGGCGTCGGGCTGCCAGCTGGCCGTGCGGCCGGCCGCCAGCATGCCGACCAGCGCCAGCCGCGGCGACAATTCGACACTGCCCGAGACGGCGGCGAACACGGTGCGCGTGGCCGGATCCGGCAGGATGGCGCCCACCTGGGACGCGCACAGTGGCGTGCTGCGTTCGCGCAGGAAGCCGGCGGTGGCCACCACGGCGCCACGGCCGGTGCGGTGCGCCAGCTCCAGCGAGAACATCGAGCGGTGGGCGAAGGGATGCATGGCGGGCAAGGCGTCGTCGCGGCCGGCGTCGCGCGCCAGGCCAATGCGCAACTCGGTGGCGTCGCCCCACTCCAGGGTGGCGGAAGCCAGCGCGCCTTCCTTGGGCGCCAGCAGGAAGGTCGCGCCGCGCTGCCCAGCAAACCAGCCCGCGGGCGCCAGGCCGCGCACCAGGTCGGCGACCTTCCAGGGATGGGCGCTCGCCGTGCCGGATTGGAAAACAGGTCCGGCGGCGGGTGCGATCGCGTCGCGGCCGAGTTCCTGGGCCAAAGCCGCGGCCGGGACGACGGCAAGGAGTAAGGCGGCGAGCGGGCTGTGCATGATACGGACCAGGTGGAGCTGTCGATTTCAGGCTATCAGACTCTTTTCGTATAGCAATACCTCTTCGTCTACATCACGCAAATATTTTTCCACGTGGCCACAGTCAGGCGGCGCGTCCTATACACTTCGGAAACGAAGCGACCTCTTATCTCAACCAGGAATACAATCCATGCAAGACCTACAAGTCGAACTCACGTCCGAGTTCATCGAACTGAACCAGCTGCTCAAGGTCGCCGGGGTATGCGACAGCGGCGGCGCGGGCAAGCACATCGTGGCCAGCGGCGACGTCCGCGTCGATGGCAAGCAGGAACTGCGCAAGACGGCCAAGATCCGGGCCGGCCAGGTGGTCACCCTGGGCGATGTGCGCATCCGCGTCACGGCGGGCTGAGCCGCCACAAATCCGGCAGGCGGGCGTGACCTATTGTGATTTCATCAGCAATGGTTTGAAGGTGAACACCATGGAGCGCCCCGAGCAAGCCCGTACCCAGGAACGCCTGATCTGCGACCTGCGCCTCGTGATCGAAAACGCGGAAGAACTGCTGCGCAACACCGACCAGTACACCAGCGACCTGTACCAGACGGCCCGCGCCAAGCTGAGCCTGGCGCTCAATGTGGCCAACGCGGAGCTGACCAAGTTCGAGGACGCGCAGCTGGCCAGGATGATCGCGGAAACGGCGCAGGCCAGCCTGCAGCACGCGGACAAGACAGGGGAAGAACGCGTGCTGCGCGCCTTCTATCACTAGCGGCCGCGCCGGCCCAGCGTCGCATCGACGGACAGGCGGCCCGGCCCGAACGCCACCAGCACCAGCAGCAGCACGCCCCAGTAGAAGTGATCGTTCACCGCCGCCGGGCAATCGAACATGAATAGCTGCGGGTAGGACAGGACCGCCATCAGGTTCACGCAAAACAGGCCGACGGCGGCCGGGCGCGCCAGGAAACCCAGCGCCAGCAGGACCGGGAACACGAGCTCCCCACCCGCGCCCAGCACGGCCGCCAGGTCCGGCGGCAGCAGCGGCACGTGATACTCGTCGTGGAACAAGGCCAGGGTGGCCGGCCAATCCTGCAGCTTGATCATGCCGGCCTTGAAGAACTGCCAGCCGACGTACAGGCGCAGCCCCAGGCTGGCCAGCGCCCCGCCCCACTCGGCGAGCAGGTCGTCGAAACGGAAGGTGGTGCGATACAGATTAAGCAGCAGCGGTTTCATGGGTCGTCAGCAGGGAAAGGGCAAGCCATTGTTGGAGATGGGCCGCGACGTCGAAGTCGGGATCGCATTCGAAAGCGGCGTCGAGCGCGCCACCGAGGGCGCCGCCGCCTGCGAGCGTGTGCAGTGCGGCGTACGCGGCCGCGTCGAGCGGCACGCATTCCGGTTTCCAGCGCGGGCGGCAGACCAGCACCTGGCTGGGGGCCGCGAGCGGCGCGGGAAAGGCCACGCCGCGGCCCGGCTGGTGCGCCTGCCACAGGGGGCCGATGGCGTAATCCGAGGCCAGCAGCGCGCAGGACGGGTGCAGGCGCACCGGCAGCGTCTCGAACTCCTCGGGACTGAGGGCGGCCAGGGTGGCCGGGTCCAGCGGCGCGGCGTCCGCCGCGTAATAGGCGCGGTGCAAGGCCCATTCCAGGCGTGCCATGTCGGGAAAATACGGATAGTCGGCCACGTGCTCGAAGCCGGCCAGGAACGCGGCGAAGTGCGCGCCGAAGCGGTTCAGGTCAGGACTGTCCGACGGGCAGGCCCGGCCGTAGGCGCGGGCCAGCGCGGTGAAGAATTCCTCCCCGACCAGCTGGCGCAATACCGGGTAGGCGGCGGACAGCACCTTGTCCCAGGTGGCGGTCTGGTTGCCGCGATAGAGGGCGAAGCGCGCGCCATGGCCGGCGACATGCGCCAGCGCGGCCGGTTCGGCGGCGGCATCGAACAGGGCGGCTGCGAAATCCTCCTGGATCGTCCCCAGCGCGCCCGCCGGCGGCCAGCTGGCGGCCGCGCCGGGCGGGGCCGGATCGGCCGGGCGCGGCGGGTCGAACCGCATGGCGATGGCGCCGGCACGCTCCGCCTCCGCCACCAGCACCTCGAGCTCGGGCAGGTCGGTGTCCCATTCGATCAGGGTCGGCACCCGGCCAAAGCGGGCCAGCGCGGCGCGGTACAGGTCCCAGACCGCGGGGGCGACCGGGGCGCCATGGTGGTCCACCACGGCCGCCTCGGTGACCAGGTGCCCGGCCAGGTGGATCTCGCCCACGGTGCCGGGGCGGATGGCGGCCAGCGCGGCGCGCGCGTCCTCGCCATGGTTGGCCTGGTTGACGAACAGGTTGTTCACGTCGAGCAGGATGCCGCAGCCGGTGCGGCGCGCCAGCTCGGCCAGGAATTCGGCCTCGGTCAGGGCGTCGTCCCGGTAGCGCAGATAGGTCGAGACGTTTTCGATCAGGATCGGGCGGCGCAGCGCCTCCTGTACCCGTTGGACCCGCTCGCACAGCAGTTCCAGCGCGGCGGCGGAGAGCGGCAGCGGCAGCAGATCGTTCAGCTGGCGCTCCTGGACGGCGCCCCAGCTCAGGTGTTCGGACACGAGAAAAGGTTCGATCCGCTCGGCCAGCGCGCGCACCCGCTCCAGGTGCGCGTCCGCGAAGCCGCGCGCCGAACCCAGTCCCAGGCCCACGCCGTGCAGGCTGAGCGGGTAGTCGCGGCGCAGGGTGGTCAGGACTTCCCAGTCCCAGCCGGCGCGGTCGAGATAATTTTCGGTGTGGACCTCGAGCCAGCCCACCTTGGGCCGGCGCTCGAGAAAGGCGCGGTAGTGCGGGGCGCGCAGGCCGATGCCGACGTCAGGGTGCAGCGTGTCCATGGCCGGCGCCCCGCGCGATCCGGATTACTTGGCCGGTGCAGCCAGCTTGCCGCCGGCCTTCTCGCAGGTGCCCTTGGCCACGTACTTCCACTCGCCCGGCGCGTTGTCGGCCTTGGCTTGGCCGGCGCAGGAGTGGGCGCCGTTCGGCGCGGCGCAGTCGTTGTGACCGGCCTTGGCGATGCCGAAGCACTTTTCCTGCTCGGCCTTGGCGCTGGCGGACATGGACGGGCTGGCGGCGGCAACACTGGCCACGGACACGAGGGCGGCGGCGATGAGGGCGTGACGTTTGTTCATGGGTATCTCCTTGTCGAGAAAAGTAGAAAACAGGCTATTGTCGGGCGGCCGGCGACCTTCCTTACACAGCCCTGTTTATTTTTTTGAGCCGCTGAGGCCCGGGCTGATTCTATCCCTGAGAGCAAGGAAATGGCGAAAAAAAACCGCCGGCGCCGAGTGGCGCGGGCGGTTCCGGGCGGAGTTCCCTGGTTCGCTTAGGCGGACGGGGTCGACTCGGCTTTCGGATGGACGCGCTTGTGGGCTTTGTGGGCCTTGTGCTTGGCCTTGTGCGCCTTGCGCTTGGCCTTGTGCATCGGGGCGGCTTCCGGAGCGGCCGCCGGCGCAGCGGCGGGGGCCGGGGCCGGGGCCGGAGCCGGAGCCTGGGCGAACGCGGCGCTGGCGAACAGGGTGGCGACGAGAGCGGCGAGCAATTTCTTCATGGAGCTATCCTATGTGGTTGTGGCGTAAGACACGCGCTTACGTAAAGACGTAAACGCACGCCACCGGAATCTGTTGACGCCAGACTCCACCGGGCATGGATTCATTGATGAAAATCAAGCCGTGGTATTGATCTTGCTGCCGAGGTGAGCCGGCAGGTTCGGCGTGGGAACCGATTGGATCGCATCGACCAGCTGGGTCGCGGTCGATTTTTCGATCTGCTGCGCGCGGCGCAGCACGGCGATGTCCACTTCCTGCTTGTTGCCGGTCTCCGCGATGCTACTTGCCGCCTTGGCAATGCCTGCGATGTCCATGGTGCACTCCCATTAACCCGTATCACCCAGGTTAACGGCGGCCTGAAGTGCGACTTTAGGGCACTGCGCAAAAATTTTTCAGGAGCCAGGCGACCACCGCGTCGGGCGCACCCAGGTCCAGCCAGTCCAACCCCGCCCGCAGGCCGGCCGGGCGCGGCGCGTCGGAAGCGACGGCGCGCACGTCCGGGTCGTCCGGGTACAGCGGCGGGCGGCCGAGCGCCGGACGGTACACCTCCAGCTTGGGCAGCGCGGTCCATTTATAGCCTTCGACCAGGGTCAGATCGGCCGCGCCCAGGCGCGGCAGCAGCTGGTCCAGGTCCGGCTCGGGCGCGCCGCGCAGCTCGCGGAACACGCCGATCCGGTATGGCGAAGCAATCATCACCTCGGCCGCGCCGGCCAGGCGCAGACGGGCGCTGTCCTTGTGCGGCGGCTCCAGCGCGATGTCGTGGTGACTGTGCTTCACCACGTTCACGCGCAGCCCCCGCTCGGCCAGGCGTGCCACCACGGCCTCCAGCAGCGTGGTCTTGCCGCTGCCGGACCAGCCCACCACGGAGACGACCGGCTTACTTGACGGCGGCATTGGTCTGGTCCGCGCCGGCCGTAGCCGAGGTGAGGCCGAAGAAGCGGCGCATCCGCTCCAGCAGGTTGGCGTTGTCCTCGGGCGGCTGGGCGTCTTCGACCCGCACCGCCTCCAGCGCGCTGCGCCGTTCGCTCATGATGGCGGCCAGCTCCTGCGCCAGTTCCGGCCGCGCGCGCAGGATACCCTCGAAGCTCTCCTTGTCGATGCGGTAGCAGATCGCGTCGGTGCGCGCCGCCACGGTGGCGCTGCGCGGCGCGCCCGTCATCATGCCGCGCTCGCCAAACACGGCGCCGGCGCCCAGGGTGGAGACGTAGCGGCGCTCGCCGCTGCGCGCCTCGTACCACACGTCCGCCTCTCCGCTGACCAGCACATACAGCCAGTGCGCCACCGCGCCCTGGCGCGTGATCACGTCGTTCTGCATGAACGGCGTGACCTTCAGGCGCGAGGCCACCGTGCGCAATTCGGTCGCATGCAGGCCGGCGAACAGCGGCACGCCCGCCAGCACCCCGACGCGGTGCTCGATCTCGTCCTCGTCCAAGTCGGCCTTGCCCGCGAAGTTGTCGACCCGGACATCCATCACGGGATGGGCCAGCGCGATGTCGTTGCGGCGCAGGACCGACAGCACGTGCAGGCGTACGGTGGAATCGGCCGAGGCGTCGTGCTGCTGGTCGATCAGCCAATAGCGCACCGCGAACTCGAAGATGCCGTTCTCGTAGTTGGCCACCACGCAATCGGGCATCGGGTTGGGCGCGACGTGCAGCATGGGCGTGTCGCGCAGCGCCTTTTCCACCGCCGCGATCACGTCCTGCGGCGCCACGGTATCGCCGGTGGAAAAGCGCACTGTGCGGCGCGCCAGCGGATTTTCGGCGCTGCAGACGATCGTCACGCGCAGCTTCATCAGCTGACTGTTGGGGATCACGACAACCTCGCCTTCCGTGGTCAGGATCGCCGTATGGCGCCAGCGCACCTCGGTCACGCGTCCGCGCACGCCGTCGACCTGGATCCAGTCGCCGATGTGAATCGACTTATCGAGCTGCAGGGCCAGCCCGCCGAGGATGTTCCCCAGCGTCTCCTGCATCGAAAACGCGAGGATGGCGGTGATGGCGGCCGAGGTGGTGACGATGCCGCCCAGGTTCACGCCCGCCATGCGCAGGCGGACCATGATCCAGGCGACGGTTCCGAGCACGAACACGATCTCGTGCAGGATGCGCGGCTGGTTCACGCCGACGGCCGGCATCAGGAGCCGGAAGAAGGACACGCACACGATGCGGATCAGGAGGATGCCCCAGCCGGCCTTGGCCAGCTCGGACAGCACATCGATGTCGCCCGCCGGGCCGAGCGGCGGCAGCCAATGCCCGAGCGCGGTCAAGGCCACCCCGAACACGGCGAAGCCGGCGTGGGTGCGTAGCATGTGCGGCCCTTCCGGCAAGCGGCGTGCGATCAGCAGCTGCAGCACGCAGGCCAGCACGACCAGCGTGAGGATGGTGGGGCTGGTGTACCAGGGCGCGGCCATCAGTAAGCCACCCGGTAGCGGGTGCCGCGGTAGTTCATGACGGCGTCGTGGGGCCGCAGCCGCTCCAGCACCAGGCCGGGCGCGACCTCCTCGTCTTCGTGACGCAGGGTCTTGTCGACCAGGAGCAGGCGGTCGGCCGGATTGCTGGCGTAGATGTAGCCGCCGAAGGCGGGCTGCGGCAGGCCCTGGCGCACGGCGGCCGGCAGTTCGCGCGCGGTGGGCAGCGCGTCGTCCGGATCGACGACGGGGGGCGCGTCGGCCGCCGGCTGCTGGCGCGCGGTGGGGGCGCGCTGGGCGCTTGTCGCCGGAGCTGCCGGCGCAGGCAGCCCCGCCGTCGCGCGCTGCTCCGCCTGCGGCGCCGGGGCGTTCTTGTCCGCCACTGCCCGGGGGGCGGGCGCGCCGACCGGCTGGTCGACCGCGGTTGCGGCCCGGACCGGGCCGGTGGCTGAAGCGAGGGATGCGCCTCCCGCCGGCGCCACGCCGGCCGGTTGGCTCGCACTGCCGGCGGCGCTGACCGGAGACGGCGCGGCCGCGGGCGGTGCGGCGCCGCCGGCAACGGCGGCGTGCGGCTCGGCGGGCGTCCCGGCCGGGACGCTCCCCGGGCCGCGCAGAAGGAAGGCGGCGGCGCTGACCGCGGCGATCACGGCGGCCGCGGCATACGCGAGCGCCCGGGGCGCGTGCAGCGGCGAGGTTGCTGGCGCCGGCAGCGGCGCGCTGTGAATATCCGGCGTCGTCCCCAGCTGCCGTTCGGCCTGCGCTTTCTTGAGCGCTTCCAAAATATAGGACATCGCTATTTTCCGGGTTGCGCCGCTTGCAGGCGCGGTTCCGCGACCGCCAGCAGCTGATTCAATCGCATGAAGGTACGCGGCCCTGCCAGGCCGTCGGCCTTCAAGTTCTGCTGCGTCTGGAAGGCGCGCAGCAGATCCTGGGTGCGCACGTCGAACGCCTGACCCACCGGCGGCACCGGCGCGCGCGCCTGATCCGCCAGTTGGGCCGCCAGCCAATCGACATCGGCGCCGCGGTCGCCCGGCTTGAGTTCGTCGCGGTAGGCGGCGGGAATCCGCCACAGCGTCGTGAACTCGCCGTCCATGTGTGCGGCCAGCCAGCCCAGATCGACGCTCTGGCGCCGGCCCTGCGCCTGCAGGCTGGCGCGGGTGCCGTCCAGGCCAACCAGCACCGCATAGCGCACCCGCGCATCTTCGCGCAGGGACACCACCGCGGGCCGATCGAGCTGGCGCAGTTCGTACACGCCGCCCTTGCCGTGGTAGCAGCGCAGGTCGGCATTTTTCGCGGCGGCGCAGGGATCGTCGTCCTCCAGTGCGCTATCCCACAGCCTACCCGACTCGCGCAGGGCCGACCGTTCGTCATCGAACATGAACGGCGCGGCGGGCGCGGCGACGACGGCCGGCGCCGGCCGCGGCGCCAGGGCCGGACGCGCCGGCGCGGGTGGCGGCACGCGGCCCTGCCACACGGCGGCGGCCAAGGCCCCTACCGCCAGCACGCCGGCGGCACCGAAGGCCCAGCGCGGCCAGGCGCGCGTGGCGGTGGATCCAAACACCTCCCCGGCCGCGCGGCGCACGATGGCGCGCGTGACGGCGGCGCGGTTTTCGACATAGGCCCCGAGCAGCGCCCGGTCGCACAGCAGGTTGATACGGCGCGGGACGCCGCCGCTCAGTCGGTGCACCAGGCGCGCCACCGCGGGCGGAAACGCGCCGGCGCCTTGCGCGCCCGCCACCGCCATCCGGTGCTGGATATAGGCCGCGGTTTCGGCTTGCGTCAATGGCCCGAGGTGGTAGCGCGCGATGACGCGCTGCGCCATCTGTTCCAGCTCCGGCCGCGCGAGCATGGAGCGCAGCTCCGGCTGGCCGATCAGGATGATCTGCAGGAGCTTGCGCTCGCTCGTTTCCAGGTTGGTGAGCAGGCGCAGTTGTTCGAGCACGTCCGGCGCCAGGTTCTGCGCCTCGTCGATGATGAGGACGCTGTTGCGGCCCGCCGCGTGGCTGGCCAACAGGAAGCCGTTGAGCGCGTCGACGTAGGTCTTCACGCTGGCCCCGGCCGGCGCGTCGAGATGGAACTCGCCGCACACGGTCTGCAGCAGTTCGGCCACGGTCAGCTTGGGATTGAACACGTAGGCGAGGTTGCAGTTGGCGGGCACCTGCTCCAGGAAGCAGCGGCACACCGTGGTCTTGCCGGCGCCGATCTCCCCGGTCAGGAGCACGAAGCCGCCGCCGCTGTCCACGCCATACAGCAGGTGCGCGAGCGCCTCGCGATGGCGCTCGCTCATGAACAAGTAGCGCGGATCGGGAGCGATGGAAAACGGCGCCTGGCGCAGCTGGAAGAACCCGGTGTACATGCCGCTAGCGCACGCCCGCTGGTTGCCTGAACTTGGCGCAGTAGATCTTGGACTTGTCCTTCGCGTACACGATGCGGCTGCCGGGAGCGGACTCGAGCACCGGGAAGGCGGAAGTGTCGGCTTTGGCGTAGCGCACGCCGACCTGGCCGCGGATCGACTGGTGCAGTTCCTCGGGTGCGGCATCCGTGAGCGCGCCGACAAATTCGACGTTGCCGCTGTCGTCGCCGACCAGCACGTCGCTGACCGGGACGCCCCACAGCGTGGCGTCGGCCTTGAACCACCAGGCGCCGCCCTCGTGGCGGTAGGGCGGCCCGAAGGCGGCGGTGAGATAGGCGTTGAAATAGGTCTGGTCGATGGCGCTGCGGCACAGCAGCGCGCTGCCGATGACGGGGCCGAAGGTCGAAGGCGCGGCAGCGGCCGGCGCCACCGGCATCAGGGCGCAACCGGCCAGCGCCAGCGCGCGCGCGCCGGGCAGCATGCTTGGCCGGCTACCGAATGGCATCCGCTCAGGCCTTCGAGAGCCAGGCGCGATTGGCCTGGATCTGTGCCTTGGTGGCGGCGGGGAGCGCGTCGTAGCAGCCCGGGTACTGCTTCAGGGCCGACTCGCGCACCTCTTTCTGCTGGCCGTTGATGACGAAGACGTAGACCTCCACGCCTTCCATGTTCTTTCGTTTTCCCATGTATCTGATCATGCGCTTCTCCGACTGCGGTGGCGTCTATGCGCCCATGGGCACATTATGACACCCGGCAGGTACGTTCCGCTACACCGGCAGCCAGGGGTCGGACTGGGGTTCCGGGAAGCGCTGCGCCATGAAATCGACAAAGGCGCGCACCTTGGCCGGCACCAGCCGCCGGCTGGGGTAGACCAGCATGACCGACAACTGGCCCAGATGGTGTTCCTTCAACAGCTGGACCAGGCGTCCGCTGGTGAGGTCGTCCTCCAGGGTGAAGGAGGAACGGATCATCACGCCCATCCCCGCCAGGGCGGCGTGGCGCAGCACGGCGCCGCTATTGGAAATCATGCGGCTGACGATGGGCACATGGATGCGCTTGTTTTGCCATTGCACCGGCCAGTAATTGCGCAGTTGCTCGAATTGGAAGTTGAGGCAGTCGTGGCGGGCCAGGTCCATGGGCTCGGCCGGGTGGCCGCGCCGGTCCAGGTAGGCGGGCGCGGCGCAGAGCACCACCTTCGAGGTGGCCAGGCGGCGCGCGATCATGCTGGTGTCGAACTTCTGCAGGCCGATGAAGATGCCGACGTCGAAACCCTCCTCCACCAAATCCACGCTGCGGTCGGCCAGGCTGACGTCGAGCACGATGTCGGGATGGGCGCGCGCGAAGTCCGGCAGCAGCGGCGCCAGCTGGGACTGGCCGAAGCCGGGATGGCAGTAGATGCGCAGCGTGCCGCCCGGCTGGCGCGCGGACTGGGCCAGGGCCTCGGCGTCGTCGATGTCGGCCAGGATCTGACGCACCCGTTCCAGATATTGCTGGCCGGTCTCCGTCAGCGACAGGCGGCGCGTAGTGCGGTTCAGGAGGCGGGTGCCGAGATGGGTTTCGAGGTCGGCCAGGCTGCGCGTGATGACGGCGTTCGACACCCCGAGGGCCGTGGCGGCGCGCGCCAGGCTGCCCTGCTCCACCACCTTGGCGAAGACGCGCATCGATTGCAGGCGGTCCATCTTCCCTCCTTATCATTGCGGAATCAGCAATAGTCCATTGCCATTATCCGTATTTATTGCGCCTCGCGCAACGCGTAGACTGGCCAGCGTACCTTCCACTCTGGAGAAAGAACATGAAAACCCAGTACGCCGCCGCCCTCGCCCTCTTCGCCGCCCAGTTCGCCTTTGCCGGTGAGACCCCGGCCACCGCGCCCGCTCCGGCCACGACCGCCGCCGCCACGGCCGCCGCCGCTCCGGCCGCCACCCAAGCCGCCGTTCCGGCCGCGCGCAGCCGCGCCGCGGTGCGCGCCGAAGCCGTGGCCGCCGCCAAGAACCACAAGACCGCGCTGGCCGAGCAGCTCGAGCAGTACAAGTAAGCGCCAACCGGCGACACCGGGGTCTGTCCCGGGGCAGGCCCCGGGCAATTTTCCGTTCATCCCGTCCGGAGGCGGCTCGACCCCGCCAATTGCCGTTTTGTCGGATCGCCAAGGCGCGCGCGGCGCGTGGGACGTACAGTGCAGGCTCGGTACTTTGACCTGAACCTACGCCCACGACCACGATGAATACCACGCTCAAGCACACCGTCATTGCCGCCGCCGTCGCCTGCGGCGCCATCGCCGCCACCCACAGCGCCGCCGCGCCCCAGACCGCGCAGGCTGCCGTCACCGAACACCGCAGCGTGGCCGCCTTCAAGGCGATCGAGCTGGCCGGACCGTACCACGTCGTCATCCACGCCCAGGGCGCCGCGAGCGTCGACGTGGCCGGCCGCGCCAACGACGTGGCGGACCTGGAAACAGTGGTCGTCGGCGACACCCTGATCGTGCGTCCACGCTCGAAAGGCGGCTTCCACTTCAGCTTTGGCCGCCGCCACGACTATCCGGTGGTGAACATCTCCGTGCCCCAGCTGCGCAGCCTGTCCGCCGCCGGCAGCGGCGATGTCGAGCTCGATCAGGTCGCCGGCGACAGCTTCACCCTCACCTCGAACGGCCCGGGCGACGTGCGCGCCGCCGGCGCGGTACACGACCTGCAAGTGGCCAGCCACGGCAGCGGCGACCTGGACCTGCACGACCTGAAAGCGGTCAACGGCAACCTGCGCATGTCCGGCCCCGGCGAAGTCAGCCTGGCCGGCCTGACGGGCGACCTGACGGCGGAAGTGTCCGGTTCCGGCGACCTGAGCGCCGACGGTCTGCGGATCGGCAAGCTGAGCGCCACGCTGCGCGGTCCCGGCAACGCCAAGCTCGACGGCAGCGTGCGCGATGCACGCGTCGAAGTCTCGGGCTCGGGCGACCTGGAGGCGTGCGGACTCGCGGCCGACACGGTCAACGCGGTGCTGCGCGGCCCGGGCAGCGCCTGCCTCGGCGGCACGCTCAAGAAGCTCGACCTTGAAGTGCGCGGCTCGGGCGACTTCGAACACCGCGCCCTGAGGGCATCGAGCACCCGCGTGGTGCTGAGCGGCCCCGGCGGCGCCAAGCTGAGCGGCACCACCGGCAGCCTGAACGCGGAAGTCTCCGGCTCGGGCGACCTGGATGCGGACGGACTGGAGGTGGGCGTGGCCACGGTACGTGCGCGCGGCCCCGGCAGCGTCACGCTGGCCCGCGTGACGGACAGCCTGGACGCCGAAGTCCATGGTTCCGGCGAACTGGCCGCGGCGCTCAGCGCCAAGTCGCTCGTGCTCAAGCTGGACGGCCCGGCCGACGCCCGCCTGCACGGCGCGGTGGACCGGCTGTCGGCCCAGCTGAACGGATCGGGCAACCTCGACGCGCCCGGTCTGGTTGCCACCAGCGCCGAGGTCAGCGTCCACGGTCCGGGCGAGGCGCGCATCAATACCAAATACCGCCCCGACGCCAAGGCCCCGGTCGGCGCCCGGGTGGTGATGTACGACCGGCAAGGCGCCCACCCGGCCAATCCCTGAGCAAACCAGCGCGCGGAGCATACCATTTTCGCGCGCTTGAAATTCCTTTAAATTCAAACACATGGCTTGAGATTCGATACCAGTTTCGCCACACTGGACAATACCACTTAAATACCTGTTGACAAGGTGGTGTGGTATCCATATAGTGGCCTCGTCACTGGTATCAGAACCTCATCCCATGATCGAATTTCTCATCGGCGTAGACGGCGGCGGAACCGGCACCCGGGTGCGCCTGGCGCGCGCCGATGGCGCCGAGCTCGCCCAAGGCAGCGGCGGCCCGTCCGGCCTCGGTCACGGGATCGCCAACGCCTGGACCAATATCGACCACGCGGTCACGCGGGCCTTTGCCGAAGCGGGCATCGCGCGCCCGGCGCTGGCCGCGCTCGCGCTGGGCGCGGGCCTGGCGGGCGTCCACAATCCCGAGTGGGCCGCGCAATTCGCCGCGGCCAACCCCGGCTACGCCGCGCTGCGCGTCGCCTCCGATGCCTACACCACCCTGCTCGGCGCCCACGGCGGCGCGCCCGGCTGCATCGTCGCCCTCGGCACCGGCAGCGTCGGCGAAGCCCTGCTCCCGGACGGCACGCACCGCGCAGTGGGCGGCTGGGGCTTCCCGTCCGGGGACGAGGCCAGCGGCGCCTGGCTCGGACTCATGGCCGCCAATCACGCGCAACAGGTCTGCGACGGGCGCCTGCCCATGGCGCCGTTCGGCGCGGCCATCATCGAGGCCATGGGCGGCACGCGCGAAGCGATGCAGGGTTGGCTGGGCAAGGCCAGCCAGACCGTGTTCGCCACCCTGGCCCCGCTGGTGCTGGAGCATGCCGCCAGCTCGCCCATGGCGCGCGGCTTCCTGGCCGACGCCGGGGAGCAGGTGGCGCGCATGGCCGACGCGCTCGATCCGGACGGCGCGCTGCCGCTCGCCTTGTGCGGCGGCCTGGCCGAGCCGATGCGGCCCTACCTGCCGGAAGCGCTGCGCGCGCGCTGCCTGCGTCCGCAAGGCGACGCCGCCTTCGGCGCGCTGCGCATGATCGAACTGCACCTGTCCGCCGCCAAGGAGTGACCGACCGTGATCGCGCAGCTCAATGACTTCAAGCCCGATACCGCCAGCGTCACGCCGCTCTACATGCAGCTGGCGAACAAGCTCTCGGCCGGCATCGCCAGCGGCGACTGGCGCGCCAACGAGGCGCTGCCGTCCGAGCGCATGCTGTCGGACATGCTCTCGATCTCGCGCGTCACCGCGCGCAAGGCCATCGACATGTTGTGCGAGCGCGGATTGCTCACGCGCCGGCGCGGCTCGGGCACCTACATCACGCCCAAGCTGGAGCAGCCCCTGTCGCGCCTGACCAGCTTTTCGGAGGAACTGACCCAGCGCGGCTTCACACCCGGCTCGCAGTGGCTGGAGCGCGAGTTCGGGATCGCCGCGCCGCTGGAACTGCTCTCGCTGGGGCTGTCGCCGAACATGCCGGTGGTGCGCCTCAAGCGCCTGCGCACCGCGGACAACGTGGTAATGGCGATCGAAACCAGCACCATTCCGGCCCAATACATGCCGGATCCGGACGGGGTCACCGATTCCCTGTACGGCTACCTGGAAGCGCACGGCGTGGTGCCGATGCGCGCGCTGCAGCACATCCGCGCCGTCAACGCCAACGTCGACCAGGCGCGCCTGGCCGGCGTGGCGCCGGGCGCGGCCATGCTGCACATTACCCGCGTAAGTTACCTGGACAGCGGCAACGCGGTGGAACTGACCCACTCGTATTGCCGCAGTGATTACTATGAATTCGTAGCGGAGTCGCGTCGATGAACGATGCATTGAAAGGCAATATCCTCACGCCGGACGGCTGGGTGCACGGCGAGCTGCGGTTCGACGCGCGCATCGGCGCCATCGCCGGCAGCGCGTCCGATCCGGCCGCCAACCGGGACGACTACATCCTGCCCGGCTTCATCGACCTGCACGTGCACGGCGCCGGCGGCAAGGACATCATGGAAGCGGGCGACGCCCCGCACGTCATCGCCGCCCGCCATGCGCGGCACGGCACCACCAGCATGCTGGCCACGACCATGACTGCGCCGCCGCACGAGATCGTGGAGGCGCTCAAGGCCATCGGCGCGGCCAGCGCGGCGCGCCGCAAGGGCGAGGCGCGCATCCTGGGCGTGCACCTGGAAGGCCCCTACATCAACGCCGGCAAGCTGGGCGCGCAGCCGAACTATGCGCGCGCCGCCACCCTGGCCGAAGTGCGCCAGCTCGAAACCTACGCGCCCATGCGCCTCATCACGGTGGCGCCCGAAGTGCCGGGCCACCTGCGCCTGGTGAAGGAACTGGCCGAAGCCGGCATCCGGGTGCAGATCGGCCACACGCTCGGCTCCTACGAGGAAGGCCTGGCGGCGCTGCAGAACGGCGCGACCGGCTTCACCCACCTGTTCAACGCCATGAGCGGCCTGCATCACCGCGAGCCGGGCATGGTCGGCGCCGCGCTGGCCCACGCCGAATACGCCGAACTGATTCCGGACCTGCTGCACGTGCATCCCGGCGCCATCCGCGCCGCGCTGCGCGCCATTCCGCACCTGTACTGCGTGACCGATTCGACCGCCGCCACCGGCATGCCCGACGGCGACTACATGCTGGGCCGCCACCGCGTGCAAAAGTGCATGGGCGGCGTGCGCCTGCCGGACGGCACCCTGGCCGGCAGCACCCTGACCATGGACCAGGCGCTGCGCAACCTGGTCGGCCTGGGCCTGGACCTGGCCGACGCCTCGCGCCGGGTTTCGACCTACGCGGCCGATTTCCTCGGCGAGCACGAACGCGGGCGCCTGGCGCCCGGCTGCCATGCCGACCTCGTGGTCCTCGACCGCCATCTCAATATCAAAGCCGTTTATGTGGAAGGAGAAGCTTGTGACCTCGATGATGCTTAAGGAAGCCAAGTCCGCCGCGGACTGCGTCGCGCTGCAGTTGGCGCAGGACGCGGAACGCTACGCCGACCTGGGGCGCACCTTGAGGTCCACCAGCTTCAACACCGCGCTGACCATCGCGCGCGGCAGCTCCGACCACGCGGCCGGTTACTGCGCCTACCTGATCATGGCGCGCATGGGGCGCATCGTCGCCTCGCTGCCGATGTCGCTGGTCACGCTGTACAAGTCGCCGCTGGCGACGCGCGACACGCTGTCGATCGCCATCTCGCAGTCCGGCCAGAGCCCGGACGTGGTGGAACCGATCCGCTACTTCCGCGACGGCGGCGCGACCACCGTCGCACTGGTCAACGACACCGCCTCGCCGCTGGCCCAGGCGGCCGAATGGTGCATGCCGCTCCACGCCGGCAAGGAACAGAGCGTGGCCGCCACCAAGAGCTTCATCACCAGCCTGGTCGCGGGCGCGCGCCTGGTGGCGCACTGGCAGAACGACCCCGAGCTGCTGGACGGCCTGGCCGCCCTGCCCGACGCGCTGGCCGCGGCGGCCGCTGTCGACTGGAGCCCCGCCCTGGAGGTACTGGCGCCGGCCCGCAACATCATGGTGGTCGGGCGCGGCATCAGCTTCCCGGTGGCGCTGGAAGCGGGACTCAAGTTCAAGGAGACCTCGGCCCTGCAGGCCGAAGCCTTCTCCGGCGCCGAGATCAAGCACGGCCCGATGGCGCTGATCGAGGAAGGCTATCCGCTCCTCATCTTCGCCACCCGCGGACCGGCCCAGGCCAGCCTGCTGCAGCTGGCCTCCGAGATGCGCCAGCGCGGTGCGCGCGTGCTGCTGGCCGCGCCGGACGACGTGGCCGGCCGCGACCTCACCCTGCCGGTGGCGGCCACGCCCGATCTCGATCCGATCACCGCGATCCAGGCCTTCTACATCATGGCCGCGCAACTGGCCGCAGCGCGCGGCATGGACCCGGACCGCCCGCGCCACCTGAGCAAAGTCACCAAGACGAACTAAGCGTGAACAACGATCCCCGCAGCCTCGCCGGACAGCTGATCATGATCCGGTTCCCCGGCACCGAGCTCGATGCCGCGACCGCGGACTTCATCCGCGCCAACGGCATCCGCGCCGTCTGCCTGTTCCGGCAGAACATGCGCGACACCGAGCAGCTCACCCGCCTGACCACGGACCTGCGCGCCGTGCTGGGACCGGAAGCGCTGATCGCCATCGACCAGGAAGGCGGCGCCGTCGTGCGTTCGACCTGGGTGCCCGCGCCGCCCGCCGCCATGGCCCTGGGCGCCGCCGACGACACCGACCTGGCGCGGCGCACCGGCGCCGCGGTCGCCCGCGCGGTGAAGGCCCTGGGCTTCAACTGGAACTTCGCGCCGGTGCTGGACCTGAACAACAACCCGCGCAACCCGGTCATCGCGGAGCGCTCCTTCGGCGCCGATCCGCAGCGCGCGGCGGACCTGGCGCTGGCCTGGATGGCGGGCAGCGAGGCCGAAGGCGTGGCCTGCTGCGTCAAGCATTTCCCAGGCCATGGCGACACCAGCGTCGATTCGCATCGCGACCTGCCGACGGTGGCCAAACCGCGCGCGGAGCTGGAACGCTTCGAATTCGCGCCGTTCCGCCGCGCCGCGCCCCTGGCGCCGGCGGTGATGACCGCGCATATCGTCTACCCGTCCATCGACGCCAACAATCCGGCCACGATGTCGCCCTCCATCCTGGACGGCATCCTGCGCCGCGACTGGGACTACCGCGGCGTCATCATCACCGACGGCATGGACATGCACGCCATCGCCGGCCGCTACGGCGTGGGCAATGCCGCCGTGCGTGCGCTCAAGGCCGGCGCCGACATGGTGATGGCGCTCGGGACTCCCGCGACGCAGGAAGATACGCTGGCCGCCATCGCCGCCGCCATCGCCGACGGCACGCTGAGCGCGGCCGACGTGGCAGCGCGCCTCGGCCGCCTGCGCGCGCTCGCCACCCGTTATCCGTGCGCCGCGCATCCGTACGCGACCGACGCGGCCGACCGCGCCACCATGGCCGAAGGCTGGCGCCGCGCCCTCACCGCCCGCGGCACGCCGCGCCGGCCGGCGCCCGGCGCCCGGCTGCGCCTGGTCGCGCGCCAGGACGTGGTGAGCGACGGCGTTTCCGAAGCGGGCGTCCCGGCGGCCGCCGTCGCCGCCTGCCTGGGCAAACTGTTCGACGTCGAGCTGGCCACCTTCGCCGATGCCGAGACCTTCGACTGGTCCGCGCTCCCCGCGGACGGCCGCTTCACGGTGCTTGCGTCGACCTCGCGCCTGCGCTACGGGCCGCACGCGCGCACGACCTGGAAGCCCGACCTGCACCTCGCGCTCTGGAATCCCTACCAGGCGCTCGATATCGACGCGCCCGCCCTCATGACCTATGGCTTCGCGCCGCCCGCCCTGGAGGCGGTGCACGCCTGGCTGGCGGGAGAGATTGAGGCCACCGGCCGTTGTCCCGTTCCCGGCTTCTGACCCGAAAGGCCCGCCATGACCTCGACCGCGACCGCGTTGAACGCGCCGGCCTCCCCCCGTAGCCCCGCGGCCTGGGTGCCCACGCTGTACCTGGCGCAGGGCCTGCCCTACTTCGCGGTGGCGACGGTCGCCATGCAGATGTTCAAGAGTCTCGGCCTGTCGAACATGGAGATCTCGCACTGGACCGCCTTCCTCGGCGCGGCCTGGATCTTCAAGCCGCTGTGGAGCCCGTTCCTGGAACTCGCGGCCAGCAAGAAGAAGGTGGTGGTCGGCTTCCAGCTCCTCGGCGCGCTGTTCCTCGGCCTGGTCGCGCTGGCGCTGCACCTGCCGGTGTGGCTGGGCGCCGCCATTGCCCTGCTCACGCTGGCGGCGTTCGCTTCCGCCACCCACGACATCGCCTGCGACGGCCTGTACATCTCGTCCCTGACTGCCAAACAGCAGGCGCAGTACGCGGGATGGACCGGAACCTTCTTCAACGCGGGCCGCTTCATTTCGGCCGGCGGCATGCTGCTCCTGGCCGACCACTTCGAACGCACTCTCGGGCCGGTCACCGCCTGGACCATCGTGTTCTGCCTGTACGCGGCGATGATGGCGGCGCTGGGACTGTACAACAGCAGCGCGCTGCCGCAGGGCGCCAACACTTCGCAGGCCTCGGCGCGCGACATCGCCGGCACCCTGCAGGAAGTGATCGGCGACTTCTTCCGCAAGCCCGGCATCTGGGTCTCGGTGCTGTTCATCATCCTGTTCCGCGCGGGCGAAGCGCAGGTGCAGACGATCGGCCCGCTGTTCCTGCGCGATACCGTGGCCGCGGGCGGCCTGGGCCTGTCGACCGGCCAGGTGGGCACGCTGTACGGAACCGCCGGCACCATCGCCTTCATCGGCGGCAGTATCGCGGGCGGCTATTTCGCCTCCTGGCTGGGACTGAAGCGCGCGATCCTGCTGCTGATCCTGGCGGTCAACCTGCCCAACTTCGCGTTCTGGTATCTCTCGACCTTCCGTCCGGACGACATGGTCGTGATCGGGGCCGCGCTGTCGGCGGAGATGTTCGGCTACGGGTTCGGCTTCGTCGGCCTGATCCTGTACATGATGCAGGTGGTGGCGCCCGGCCGCTTCCAGACCGCGCACTATGCCTTCGCGACCGGGATCATGCAGCTCGGGCAGGTCCTGTTCCGCTGGATCAGCGGCGACATCCAGGCGGCGCTCGGCTACCAGAAATTTTTCATCTGGGTGCTGCTCAGCGCGATCCCCGTCGCAGTGCTGTCACAACTGATTCCAATGAGCGCGCGCCCGGATGATCGGGCGTCCGCCACCAGTAATTGACGAGGACATTGAACACGCCGAACGATTCGACGTGGTGCCACCACAGCGTCGGAATATAGAGCGCGTCCCCGGGTTCCAGGTCCACCACGCAGGCCGTCTCCAGCGCGGCGCGAAACCTCGGAAAGCGCTCGAAATCGGGCGCGTGAAAATCGACCAGGCTGATCGGGGTGGGCGTCGGCGCGAAGTCGAGCGGCCCGATATACAGGTTATCGAGCTGCTCCGGCGGGAACAGCGTGAAGCGGCGCCGCCCGCTCACCACACAGGCGATATTGTGCGACTGATCGAAGTGCGCCGGCGTGATCACATGATTGCCGACCCAGATGCGCGGCTCGACCGCCGCGTCCAGCAGCGGCAGCCGGTGCGACTCCAGCAGGCCCGGCACGCACTCGCGCATCAATGCGCTTTGCACGGCTACCGATGGCGCGCTGGCGAAATGCGAGTAGCGCGCCACCTGCTCGATCACGGAACTGACGGTGACGCGGTTGCGCAGGAAGTTGAAGCCCTCCATGCCGGGCGCGTAGAACAGGCGACCGTGTTCGGCGGGCGGAATCAGGATCGCGTCGACCAGCGCTCCGCTGTCGTGGCGCGCGATGTAGGCCGCGGCGCCTTGCGGGCCCGCCTGGCCGGCCTGCACCGCCGGCCAGTGGCCGGCCACGCCGCGCAGCACCGCCGGACGATCGTGCGCCAGCACCTCGCGCTCGAACGTGGCGCGGTCCGGAGCGCGCCATTCGGGGACGGAATTCATGGCAAGGATTATGGCATGTCCAGCCCGCGCGAACGCCCCTGGCGGCCGTACAAATGGACACAAAATAACGCCGGCCGGCCCAGGTTTATGTGACAATATGCGCTTTGTCCGGAATTCCGGCGACCCGGCGTTGCTTGTTTTACATGTCGCGCCGGACCGTGCTAAACCCATTCAAGAAGGAAGATTCATGTCGCAATTTCGCCTCGCCCGTCTTGGTCTGCTGCTGGCCGCCATCGGCCTGACCGCTACCCCGGCCCTGCTGCCGGCCGCGCACGCCCAGGCCAAGCCTGAAGCCGCCGCCGCCGAGAAGAAGCCGGACACCATCCGCGCCGACATGTTCAAGCTGCTCGATCCGAAAGTGATCCAGCCGCTGCTGGCCGAGAAGAAGTTCGACCAGGCCAAGGACAACCTGGCCAAGGCCGATGCCTTCCCCGAAAAGACCGAGTACGAGATGTACGTCATCGACCGCATGAAGCTCGCGCTGGCGTCGGCCTCGGGTGACGATGCCGCCACCGTGGTGGCGCTGGAGAAGGTGCTCAAGTCGCCGCGCCTGACCCCGGACGAAGCGTCGAACTTCAAGCTCGCGCTGGCCGAACGCTATTACAACGCCCACGACTACGCCAAGGCGATCGTGGTCCTGCAGGACTACCTGAAGACCACGGCCACCCCGCATCCGGCGGCGCGTACCATGCTGTCGCGCTCCTACTACCTGAGCAAGGACTACGCGAAGGCGCTGCCCGACCTGAAGGCCGCCGTGGCCGACGCCGAGAAGGCCGGCAAGGCGCCGACCCAGGAAGACCTGCGTCTGCTGGCCAGCGCCGCGGCCCAGGTGAAGGACAACGACACGACCCAGTACGCCCTGGAGAAGATGGCCGCCTACTATCCGAGCGAGGACACCTGGAGCAGCCTGCTGGGCCGCCTGATGAACCGCAAGGGCTTCGACCAGCGCCTCTCGGCCGACGTGTTCCGCCTGGAGTTCGCCTCGTCCCAGCAGATGGAAGCCGGCTACTACGTCGAACTGGCCGAACTGGACCTGTCCGCCGGCTTCCCGACCGAAGCGAAGAAGGTGGTCGATGCCGGCTACGCCGCCGGCGTGCTGGGCAAGGGCGTCGATGCCGCCGCCCACAAGAAGCTGCGCGACCGCGCCAACAAGGGCGCCGCCGACGACGCCAAGAACATCGGTTCGGGTGAAGCGGCCGCCGCCAAGAAGCCGGACGGCGTGGGCCTGCTGAACCTGGGCTACGCCTATGTGACGATGGACCAGTTCGAAAAAGGCCTGGACCTGATGCAAAAGGGTATCGCCAAAGGCTTGAAGCGTCCGGAAGACGGCAAGATCCTGCTGGGCATCGCCTACTACAAGGCCGGCCGCAAGGACGACGCGATCAAGACCTTCAACTCGGTCGAAGGCGACCCGATCGCCAAAGACCTGGCCCGCTACTGGTCGATGTTCGTCGCCGGTCCGTCGACCACCGCCGTCAAGTAAGCGGTACGCCGCTGCTTCCGAAGCCGGGCCGCGTGCCCGGCTTTTTCTTTGGTGCGCCCCAAAAAAAACGGCGGGCCGATGCGGCCCGCCGAAAGGGATTGCACCCGAGAGAGTTACTTCAGCAGCGCCGCACCGTAGGCGCCGGCCGGCTCCGTCACGCCGCTGCACACCGGGCTGGCTTTGCCACCCGGCGTGGCGCAGGGACGGTCCCGGTCCAGCGACCAGTAATGCACGCCGGCCAGTCCGAGCGTATGCGCCAGCTGGGCGACCCGGCGCGCGTCATCCAGCGTGAACTCGTTGGCCGCGGTGTCGTTCACCCCGATCATGGGCGTGACTTCGATCTGCGCATACGGCACGCCATAGCGCTCGTGGACATTGACCGCCGCCTGCTGCGCGGACCAGCCCATGTCGCACCGGGCCCCGCTCACGACGCAGGTGTCGGGCGCGGGCGGCCCGTAGTCCATGACCATCAGGTTCAGCACGTAGTCCGTGAGTCCCGCGCGGCGGATCGCCCCCAGCACCTGTTCGCCGACCGCGGTGAGGCTGCGGCGCGAGCCGTCGGTGGCCGCCAGGGTGGGCACCGTGAACGACAGGCGCAGGCCCGGCCGCCTGCGCTGCGCTTCCTGGGCGCGGCGCACGATCGAGTCGACCTGCTCCGGCGTCTGCCCGGCTTCGATGTCGAAGTCGAAGCCGATCAGGCGCGGCGAGGCATAGCGCGCCACGAAGCGCTCCATGCCCGCGTCGGTGGCGCAGGTGAACACGCCCTCCGCCCCGCCGGTCGAGATGATGTAGCCGACACCGGCCGCGGCGAAGGCGGCCACGTTGGACGCCACCACCTCCGCGCTCTCGTCGCCCCAGCGCTCCTCCCCGCACTCGCCAGTGGCGAAGGCCCACGACAGCGGCGCGCGGCCGGGCTGGGCGTACGGGGTGCCGTCCGCCGCCCGGATCAGGTGCGCGTTCCCGCGCCCCTGCTCCAGGTGCTTATACGGGCCGGCGACGAAGGGCGCGGCCTGGGCCGCCCCCGCCGCCAGCCACGCGATGCCAATCAGGCGCTTCATCGGCTCAGAACTTGAAGTGCGCGTTCAGGTAGAACTGGCGGCCGCTCTGGTAGATCGAACGGGGCTGGTCCTCGTTGAGCGCGTAGTACTTCAGCTTCGGCTGATTCAGGTTCAGCATGTCGAGCGTGATCGAGATCTTGTCCGACACCTTGTACCCGAGCGAGGCGGCCAGCACGCCGCTGCCGGCCTGGTAGAACGCGGTCGAACGATCCAGGCCGCTGTAGAAGCTGGAGCGATAGTTGTACGAGATGCGGGCATTGAACTTCTCGTTCTCGAAGTAGGCGCTGACGTTGGCCGTGTTGCGCGAGGCGCCCACCAGCGGGCCACCGCCGGTCTCTTCCCCGTCCGCGTAGGTGTAGTTGGCCGAGATGCCGTAGTTGTTCAGGAACGGCAGCTCCAGCGCCAGCTCCGCGCCCTTGACCGAACCACTGGTGTTGACCGGCACCGTCATGTCGTAGGTGACGTCGACGCCGTTCGGGTGGGCCTTGCTGAAGTCGCGGTTGACGATGGCGACCTTGCCCAGACCGATCATGCTGGTCAGGTCCATGTAGAACAGGCCGGCCGAGACCAGGGACTTGGGCGCGAAGTAGTACTCCAGCGACGCGTCCAGGTTGGTGGAGCGGATCGGCTTCAGGTTCGGATTGCCGCCCGAGCCGGTGCCGCGCCCGCCGTCGACGGCGGGCGGCGACAGCGACAGGCCGCTGGCCAGGGCCGAGTAGTCCGGACGGGTCATGGTGCGCGATGCGGCCAGGCGCGCCACGATGTCGCGGCTTACGTCGAAGCGCAGGTTGGCGCTCGGGAGCACGTCGTTGTAGGTGTTGTCCGTGGCTTGCTTGACGAAGGGACCGAACAGCGAGGTGGTAATGGCGTCCGGCGTCTCGGCGGTCACGCCCTTGTAGTTGACCACGTGCTCCTTGGTGCGCACGAAGCGCAGGCCCACGTTGCCGGACCAGGTCTCGCCCTGCAGGTTGCCCTGCACGTAGGCGGCCGTATTGGTCTCCTTCATTTCGAATTCGGACGCGTAGTTCTCGCGCGAGCCGTCGGTCGGACGGTAGGCGTACTTGGCGGCGAAGGCCGAGAGCTGGTCGGCAGTCAGATACCAGATATTGGACGGGAAGCCGCTGCCCAGGTTGGCGCCGAAGTCGCCCGGATAGGTCGACACGCCGGTGGGACGGGCGGCGTCCGAGAAGGCGCTACCGTCCAGGGCCGGGCGCTGGTTGATGACGCCGGTCAGGCCGCGCTTATGGACATTGCCGCGCGCGCCGAATTCGATCGAGCGCAGCGCGCCCGCATCGAGCGAGTAGCGGCCATCGAGCTGGAACCAATCCTCCTTGTCGACCACGTCGTAATTCTGGTCGCCGAAGATCCAATCCAGGCCCGCCAGCGCGGACAGGTCGCCGGTCTTGGAGTTGCCGAAGCCGAAGGACGGTGCGCTGTCCTTGCCGTTCAACTGGTAGGAGGCGCCGGTACCGACGTGGGTGTCCCACTCCGCCACGTCCTGGTGCGGCGTCTTGCCGTGGCCTTCCGAGGTGCCGAAATTGGTGGTGAAGGTCAGGTCCGGCGAGGCGCGCCATTTGCCGTCGAAGGCCCAGTATTCGGCGGACGCGCTTTCGTCCGGGCGCGAGATCTGGTCATAGATGCCGTACTGGGTACCGGCCACCGGCGCGAAGTTGGCCGACACCAGGGTGTTGTTGCGCACCACGTAGCCGGGCGCGGGCGCCTGGCCGTCGCCCATGTTCAGGAAGTGCGCGGTCCACAGCAGGTAGTTGCGGTTGTAGTTCTTGGCGTCGAGGTCGGACTTGAAGCCCGAGATGTCGAAGGACAGGTCGCTATTCGGCTTGAACTGCACATCGACCATGCCGCCGGTGCGCTTGCGCTCCTGTTCGAAGAACGCCGAACCGATATTACGCGGGTACCAGACCCCGGCCAGGTCCGGGTTCGAGGTCGCGACCTTGGAGCCGGGCGCGATCTTGTCGTAGCCGAGCACCTCGATGCCGTCGCGGCGCAGGTGACGCTTTTCCGAGAACGCCTGGACCAGCACGCCGAAGGTCTTCTCCTGGTTCTTCCACGCCATCAGGGCGGACAGCTGCGGATCGGACTTGCCAGGCTTGTCGGCGTAGACCACGCCGGCCGCGGCTTCGGCCGTGAAGTTGTTCTTGAAGTCGAGCGGCTTGCGGGTCACGATGTCGACCGAGCCGGCGATGCCGCCTTCGACCAGCTTCGCTTCGCTGGTCTTGTGCACCACCACCGAGCCCACGATCTCGGACGGCAGCAGGGTGTAGCTCACGCTGCGGCCGACCGTGCCGGTCTGGTTCAGCACGAACCAGTCGCCGCTGGCGATGTTATGGCCGTTGACCAGGGTCTGGGTGAAGGAAGGATTGGTGCCGCGCATGGAGACGCGGTCGTTCTCGTCGAAGCCGCCCTCGGTGGCGCCGGCGGAGCTGATGGTCACGCCCGGCACGCGCTGCAGGGAGTCGGCGACGTTCTTGTCCGGCATCTTGCCGATGTCTTCGGCCGTGATCACGTCGACGTGGGTGTCGGCGTTGCGCTTCTGGGTCAGCGACTGGGCCAGGGCGGCGCGCACGCCGGTGACGGTCACCGTCGCATTCGCCTCGGCGGGCGGTTGCGCCGCGCTCTGGGCCAGGGCCGACGAACTGGCCAGGATCATCGTGCCGACCGCCACCGCGATCGGAGTCAGGTTGTTGAATACCGCCGGTGCTGCCACTGCCTGCTTGCGCTTCATAGGAGTCCCCCCTTGTGTTTGACTGGTACCACTTCGTTCAAAACCAATTTAGCGCCAATATACTCTGGTTTAATACCAGAACACTACCAATTTCGCTAAATTTTTTGCATGTCGAAGCGCCAAGAAAGCTGCCATTTGGACAGTTCACAAAGTGGTATGGTCCCATCACCAAAAGTTAAGGACTGCCATAGGGGGAAAGCTTGACCAGTGGTCTCTTTTTGGTATTATCGACCGTATCGGAACCGCATTTGCAGGAACGAGACACTTTGGGGGCGCGCATGGCCGATCTGGCCCAACTCATGCAGGACCAGGGGCAGACCAGTGGCCTGCCCTTGTATCAACAGCTGCAGCGCGCCTTGCGCGTAGCGATCGACCGCCGCCTGTATGCCCCGGACGCCGCCCTGCCCGCCGAACGCGTGCTGGCGGCGGACCTGGGGCTCTCGCGCATCACGGTGCGCAAGGCCATCGACGGCCTGGTGGAGGAAGGCTTGCTGGTGCGGCGCCAGGGCGCGGGGAACTTCATCAATAACCGGGTCGAGAAGAACTTCGCCAAGCTCACCTCGTTTTCCGAGGACATGCGGGCGCGCGGTCGTACGCCGCACAGCACCTGGCTGAAGCGCTCCGCCGGCACGGTCACGCCGGAGGAAGCCTTGCGCCTGCGCCTGTCGCCGGGCGCGCCGGTGTACCGCTTCCACCGCATCCGTTTCGCCGACGACGTGCCGATGTGCCTCGAGCAGGCAACCGTCGTCGCGTCCTGCCTGCCGTCGCTGGATGCGGTGGGCGACTCGATGTACGAGGCGCTGGAAGCGGCCGGCAACCGTCCCGTGCGCGCCTTGCAGCGCCTGTCCGCCCTGCTCCTGAACGAGGAACAGGCGACCCTGCTGCAGACCAAGGCGGGCGAACCTGGCCTGTGCGTGGAACGCCTGGGATTCTTGCGCGACGGGCGCGCGGTGGAATTTTGCCGCTCCTACTTCCGCGGCGACCTGTACGACTTCGTGGCCGAACTGTCGAGCGTTTAGGCCCGCCTCCTACCAGAGGTCCCCGCGTGCGCGGGGATGACGACGGCTCAGATCGCGGTCAGGCCGCCGTCGATGGCGAGCTGGTGGCCGGTGACGAAGGACGATTCGTCGGAGCACAGCCACAGCACGGCGTTGGCCACTTCTCCTGCCTCGCCGAAGCGGCCCATGGGGTGGGCCTTCTGCAGCTTCGACAGGAGCTTGTCGCGCTCCGGCGTGCGTTCCAGCGCGCGCGCCAGCATCGGGGTGTTGATCACGCCCGGGCAGATGGTGTTGATGCGGACCTTGGCGCGCGCGTACTCCGCCGCCGCCGTCTTGCTCATGCCGACCACGGCGTGCTTGCTGGCCGCGTAGATCGCCTGGCTGGGTGCGCCGACCAGGCCGGCCACCGAGGCCGTGTTCACGATCGCGCCGCCGCCCTGGCGCGCCATCAAGGCGATCTCCTGCTTCATGCACAGCCACACGCCCTTGACGTTGACGTTCATGATGCGGTCGAACAGGGCCTCGTCGCCCTCGGCCATTGGCAAATGCTCCTCCTCGATGCCGGCGTTGTTGAACGCATAATCGAGCCGGCCATAGGTGGCGCCGATCTTGTCGAACAGGGCTTGCACGTCGGCCGCGCGGCCCACGTCGGTCTTGACGAACAAGGCCTTGCCGCCCTGCTCGACCAGCATGGCCGCCGTCATGTGGCCGCCATCGATGAAGGTGTCGGCAATCACCACGGTGGCGCCGGCCTTGCCGAAAGCCAGCGCCGTGGCGCGGCCGATGCCGGTGGCGCCGCCGGTCACGAGGACCACTTTGCCGTCGAAGGAAAAACAGTGCTGTTTAGTCTTAAGCATAGGAATCACAGCATACGCTCTGCCGTGAGGAATACAAAGCTCAGGCGGCGGACCCGTCGGGCAGCGGCAACAGGCAGGCGTCCACCACCTGCAAGTCGTTGTCCTTGGCGAAGTTGACGACGAAGTGGAAGGCCATCGGCTCCACGTCGCGCAGGGCGGCGTTGACCACCACGGCCTTGATGCCGTTCAGGACGGTGGGCCGTACGAAGGGCGAATACTTGAGGTGGGCATTGCGCCCGCCGCCCGGCGGCTGAAAGCACGACATCACCCCGCACAGGCGCTCCGCCCAGTCGCTCGGACGGAAGGTCTTGCCTTTGTTCGTCAGGCCGAGAATGAAAAACTCGTTGGCGGGTTGCATAGGTGCCGCGGCGCAGGGTTGGGTGGGACAGAACCGGTATTATATCTTATAGAAGACTTCGGCAGCTACCCGCGCCCCCAAACAAACAAGCGGCCCGCAGGCCGCCTTGGGTTACGCTCAGCCGCCGAACCAGACGGCGCCCGAGAGCAGCAAGAGCAGCATCATCCATAATAGCAGCGCGCGCCAGACCAGGCCCACCGTGCTTTGCAGGGCGCGCACATTCGGCTCCTCGCCCGGCAACACCTCGGACTCGTCCTCGGACACGTCCACGGTGGCGGCGTCGGCCGGCAGCACCCGGGCCGCATTCTCGTTGGGGGTGCCCAGGCGCACGCCCATGGCCCCGCCGCCCGCGGTCAGGATGATCCCGACCGACTCATTGGCCCAGCGGTGGGCGAAATTGCGCCAGGCATAGACGGCGTCTTCGAAGTTGCCGACGACGGCGAAGGCCACGGCCGTCAGGCGCACCGGAATCCAGTCGATCCAGTAGAAGGCCTTGGCCGCGAATTCGCCGAAGGCTTCGTTGCGCATGTGCTCGGGCTCGTTCCAGGCGCGCGCCAGGTATTCCGCCACCCGGTACATCACGGCGCAGGCCGGGCCGAGCGGCATCAGGAACCAGAAGAACACGCCGAACACGTTGCGGTGGGTGGTGACCAGGGACTTCTCGACCGCGACACGGGCGATCTCGCTCGCGTCCATGCCCACCGTGTCGGTCTTGGTCCACTCGGCCAGCAGCTGGCGCGCGGTGCTTTCGTCGCCGGCGTTGAGCGCGATCTGGATCGAGGTGAAGTAATGGCTGTAGTGGCGGAACCCCAGGGTCAGGTAGACGATCAGGACGTTCCACGCAAACGCGGCCAGCACGAAGCCCTGGTGGCGCAGCACCCAGTAGATGAGGCCGGTGGGCAGCATCAGCGTCACCATCATCAGGATCCAGGCCATGCGGCCGTGGCGGCGGTGGCCGGCGTTGAACCAGCCCTCCATCTGCAGGGCGAGTTTCTTGATCTCGGCGTAGATCGCGTTATCCGCGCGCAGGGGTTTGAGTTGCTCGATCAGCAGTGCGCACAGAATCGAGAGAAAAGTCATGCCGTATCCTTGTTGAAACCGATCCCCGTAACGATAGCAAACTTATTGCGTAAATAGAATGCTAGGCCCGCAGGAAGTGGAACAGGTTGCGCAGCATGCCGGCCGTCGCTCCCCAGATGAAATAGTCGCCGTAAGGCATGGCGTAGAAGGCGCGCCGCCCGCCCTCGGGCAGCTCGAAGGACAGGCGCTGGTGGTGGGCGCCGTCCATCAGGAAGGCCAGCGGCACCTCGAACACCTCGTCCACCTCGTTGGCGTCCGGGTTCAGCTCGAACGGCGGCGTGACCAGGCCCGCCACCGGCGTGACCCGGAAGCCGGTGCCGGTCAGGTAGTCCGGCAGCACGCCCAGCACCTCGATGTAGCGGCGGTGCAGGCCGACCTCCTCCTCCGTTTCGCGCAGGGCCGTGTCGACCGGAGAGGCGTCGAAGTCCTCGGTGCGCCCGCCCGGAAAGCTGATCTGGCCTGCGTGGGCCGACAGGTGGGCCGTGCGGCGCGTGAGCAACACGGCCAGGCCCTCGGCGCGCCGCACCAGCGGGATCAGGACGGCGGCCGGGGTCGGATCGGGCCGCCGCACGAAGGCGGCGTCGCCCGGCTCGCCCTCGAAGTACGGGGCACGCGCGAAGTGGGCGCGCAGCGCGTCCGGCGCCAGCATGGCGGCCGGCAGCGGCGGCTCGCCCGCGATGGCGTCCACGGGCAACTGCTGGGGATCGAACAAAGGCTTGGCCATGAGCGCTCACTGGCGTTGAAGAAAAAAGGGGCACCCAGCGGGCGCCCCTTCAAGCAACAGCATGCTGTTCCGATTACTTGGCGGCAGCGGCGGTCTTGCGGCTCGGCAGTTTTTCCTTGATACGTGCCGATTTGCCCGAACGCTCGCGCAGGTAGTACAGCTTGGCACGGCGCACATCGCCGCGGCGCTTGACTTCGATCGACGCGATCAGCGGGGAATACAGCTGGAACGTACGCTCCACGCCTTCACCCGACGAGATCTTGCGAACGATGAAGTTCGAGTTCAGGCCACGATTGCGGCGCGCGATCACGACGCCTTCGTAAGCCTGGGCGCGCTTGCGGGTGCCCTCGACCACGTTCACGTTCACGACCACGGTGTCGCCAGGTGCGAAATCAGGAATATTCTTGCCCAGACGAGCGATTTCTTCCTGTTCGAGTTGCTGAATCAGATCCATTTTTAGACTCCTGAAACCATCTTGCCGGCGCCCTGTTTTTGAAATGGCCCGGTAGAGGATGGGGTTAAACGAAGGTACTGCTTTCCGGCCTTCCCTTACAGGCTGGCCAGGAACTTCTCGTCGGCCTTGCTGAGCAGCCCCGCGGCGCGAGCCTGGTCCAGCAGTTCCGGACGTTTCTTCAAGGTCGCCTCCAGCATGCGCTGGCGGCGCCACTTCATGATCTCCGCATGGTTGCCGCCCAACAGCACGGGCGGCACGGTCATGCCTTCGTACACTTCCGGACGGGTGTAGTGCGGCGCATCGAGCAGCCCGTTGACGAAGCTGTCTTCGACCGCCGAGGCATCGTCGCCCAGCACGCCCGGCAATTGCCGTACCACCGCATCCATGAGCGCCATCGCTGGCAGCTCGCCCCCGGACAACACGAAGTCGCCGAGGCTGATTTCCTCATCCACGCAGCGCTCCAGCAAACGCTGGTCCACCGCTTCGTAACGCCCGCACAGCAGGACGAGCCCGGGCTCCTCCTTCAGCTGCATCACGCGGCTATGCGTGAGCGGCTTGCCTTGCGGCGACATGAACACCACGCGCGGACGTGGCAGGCCTTGTTCCTCCTGGCGCGCGCGGGCGGCCGCGATGGCCTGCTCCAGCGGACGCGCCAGCATCACCATGCCGGGGCCGCCCCCGTAGGGCCGGTCGTCCACGGTGCGGTGGTTGTCGGTGGTGAAATCGCGCGGATTCCACACTTTCAATTGCCACCGCTGCTGCTCGAAAGCGCGCCGCGTGACGCCGGATTGGGTCAAGGCCCCGAACATCTCGGGGAACAGGCTGACGACGTCGAACTGCATAGGGACCTTAGAAATCCAGGCCCCAGTCCACGGTCACGGTCTTGCCGGGCAAGTCCACGTTCTTGACGAAGGCGTCCACGAACGGGATCAGGCGCTCGTCGGCGCCCGCTTCCACCGGGGTGATCCGCAGGATGGACTGCGCACCGTTGTGCATCATGTCGGTGACCGCACCGAGCGCTTCGCCCTGCAGGTTCACCACGTTCAGACCGATCAGATCGGCCCAGTAAAACTCATCTTCGGGCAGCGCCGGGAACTGGCTGCGCGCGATGTAGACGGCCGCTCCCTTGAGCGATTCGGCCACGTTGCGGTCTTCCATGTTCACCAGGGTGACGACCAGTTCCCCGCTGTGCGGCTTGACGCTACGCACTTTGACTTCATGCAGGGCCGGCTTGTCGAGCCACCAGCGCTTGACCTTGAGCAGCGCGTCCGCGTCGTCCGAGAACGGACGGACCCGCAAACCGCCAACCACGCCAAAGGCTCCGGAAATGAATCCGACCTGAACCAGATCGCCGGGAAACTCCCCGGAGGATGCCTGCGTGGTCAAACGGCGACGTCTTGCAGCTTAGGCAGCAGCCTTGCCCTGCTCGACCAGGCGAGCCACGGTCGGCGACAGCTGGGCGCCAACGCTCTGCCAGTGAGCCAGACGGTCGGCGGCGATGCGCAGACGGTCAGCCTGGCCTTCGGCAGCCATCGGGTTGTAGAAGCCGATGCGCTCGATGAAGCGGCCGTCGCGGCGGTTGCGCGAGTCGGTTGCCACGATGTTGAAGAACGGGCGCTTTTTAGCACCACCACGAGCCAGACGAATAACGACCATAATAATTCCAAAAAGTTAGCTGGACGGAAAAAGCCGACTATTATAGCGCGCAATACCGCAGCGCGGCAAGACATTGCCACAACAGTCGGGTCTTCGGAGGTAATTGAGCATTATCGCGCGTTCTGTAAAGGGGTGCAAGACGCGCCATTTTCGCGGATACTTGTCGGCAGTCATTATTGTTAACCCGGAATTCCATGCCGACACACCGTAACAAGAGCTTCGCCACCCTGCTCGCCCTGCTGGCGGGCAGCATTGGCGCTCACCGTTTCTATTTGCGCAAGTCCACCGATCGACTAGGACTGCTGCACCTGTGCAGCGTGCCGATCTGCGGCCTGGTGGTTGGGCTGGCGCCCCACGCCGATCCCTTCTACAAGGTGCTGCCCCTGCTGGTATCCGGCATTGCCGCCTTCATCGAAGCCCTCGTCATCGGCCTGACGCCGGACGAGAAATTCGACGCCACCTACAACGCCGGTTCCGGCCGCAGCTCGGATTCGGGCTGGCCGCTGGCGGTGCTGCTGGTCGCCACCGCCGCCGTCGGCGCGACCGTTGCCATTGCCACCATTTCCCGCCTGTTCGACCTGCTCTATACGGGCGGGGCGTACGGCTGACACTCAGGAGAACGCCATGAAGATCCAAGCCCCATTGCTGGCAGCGCTGCTGCTGGCCACCAACGCCTACGCCGTCACGCCCAAGGAGCAGCTGGCCACCGACACCAAGGCCGCCGCCACCCGCTACGCCAGCGACAAGAAGCTGTGTTCCGAGGAAGGCGACTCCAGCCGCCGCATGCAATGCCTGCGCGACGCCAGGGCGGAATACGACAAGGCGCTGGCCGCCGCCAAGACGCGCGCCCGTGAAGCCGCGCAGCCGGCCGCGCCGTGCGCGGACTGCGGCGAGGTGATCGCCGTGACCAACCAGGAAGTGAAAGGCGAGAGCGACGCCAAGGGTCTGATCGCGGGCGGCGCCGTGGGCGCCCTGCTCGGCCACCAGGTCGGCAAGGGGACGGGCCGCGACGTGGCGACCATCGCCGGCGCCGTGGGCGGCGCGTACGCGGGCAAGAAAGCGCAGGAGAAGATGAATGCGCGCACCGTGTGGACGGTGCGCGTGCGCTACACCAATGGGCAGGAAGCCAGCTTCACGTTCGACAAGCAGCCTGCCTTCGCCAAGGGCGACAAGGTGCGCAAGCAGGGCACGACCATCGTCAGGCAATAACGAGTTTCGAAGGCGCAGGGGTCCCCGCTTGCGCGGGGATGACGGCGCTTTTGTGGTCATCCCCGCGCACGCGGGGACCCCTGCGCGCTTGAATCAGAACTGCTCGTTGTCGAGCGCCAGCACGCCGGTGGCGCCTTCCACGATCGCGGTGCGCAGGCCGGAAGCTTGCGACAGGATCTGGTCAGCGAAGAAGCGCGCGGTGGCGATCTTGGCCTTGTAGAAGGCCGCGTCGCCCGCACCCGCGTCGAGCTTGTCCTGCGCGATCAGCGCGGCGCGCGCCATCTGCCAGCCACCCAGCACGATACCCGCCAAGCGCAGGTACAGCACGCTGCCCGCGTACACCGCCTTGACGTCGCTCTTGGCGTTGTTCACCACGTAGTCCACCACGGCTTCCAGTGCCGCACTGCCTTCCACCAGATGCTTGCGGATCGCCGCGAAGTCTGCGCCCTTGGCGTCGGCCAGCTGCGCTTCCGTTTCGCGCACGCGCGCCAGCAGCGACTTGGCCACCGCACCACCGTCGCGCACCGTCTTGCGGCCCACCAGGTCGTTGGCCTGGATCGCGGTCGTGCCTTCGTAGATCGACAGGATCTTGGCGTCGCGGTAGTGCTGCGCCGCGCCGGTCTCCTCGATGAAGCCCATGCCGCCGTGAACCTGTACGCCGTCGCGCGCCACGTTCTCGCTCATCTCAGTGGACCAGCCCTTGATGATCGGGACCAGGTATTCGTACACGGCCAGGTTGGCCTTGCGCGTCTCCGCGTCGGCGTGACTGTGCGCGATGTCGCTGATACCGGCGCCGACATAGGCCAGCGCGCGCGCGGCCTCGGTCTGGGCGCGCATCGACATCAGCATGCGGCGCACGTCCGGGTGGTTGATGATGGCGACCGGAGCGGGCGAGCCGGCCAGGTCGCGCGACTGCACGCGGTCCTTGGCGTAGGCGGCGGCTTGCTGGTAGGCGCGTTCGGCCAGGCCGACGCCCTGCATGCCCACGCCGAAGCGGGCCGCATTCATCATGATGAACATGTATTCCAGGCCGCGGTTCTCTTCGCCCACCAGGAAGCCGGTGGCGCCGCCATGGTCACCGAACTGCAGCACGGCGGTCGGCGAGGCCTTGATGCCCAGCTTGTGCTCGATCGAGACGCAGTGCGCGTCGTTGCGCGCGCCCAGCGAGCCGTCGGCGTTGACCAGGAACTTGGGCACGATGAACAGCGAGATGCCCTTCACGCCCGGGGGCGCGTCCGGCGTACGCGCCAGCACGAGGTGGATGATGTTCTCGGCCATGTCGTGCTCACCGTAGGTGATGAAGATCTTGGTGCCGAACACCTTGTAGCTGCCGTCGTCCTGCGGCACCGCACGCGAACGCACGGCGGCCAGGTCGGAGCCGGCCTGGGGCTCGGTCAGGTTCATGGTGCCGGTCCACTTGCCGGTGATGAGCGGCTCCAGGTAGGTCGCCTTCTGCTCGTCGGAGCCGGCCGTCAGCAGCGCCTCGATGGCGCCGTCGGTCAACAGGGCCACCAGCGCGAACGACAGGTTGGCCGAATTGAGCATCTCGGTGCACGGGGTGTGCACCAGCTTGGGCAGGCCCTGGCCGCCGAATTCGGCCGGGTGCTGCACGCCTTGCCAGCCCGCTTCCACGTAGGATTTGAAGGCTTCCTTGAAGCCCTTGGCGGTGGTGACTTTGCCATCGGTCCAGAAGCTCGGCTCCTTGTCGGCCGGGTGGTTCAGGGGGGCGACGACTTCGCCGCAGAACTTCGCATTCTCTTCCAGCACGGCTTCGACGGTGTCGGTGGTCGCGTCTTCGCAGCCCGGGAGCTGGTTGATGGTGGACAGGCCGGCCAGCTCGTTCAGCACGAACAGCATGTCCTTCAGGGGCGCTTGGTAGCTCATTTCTTGTCTCCAGATGGAGTCATCCCCGCGCAGACCGGGACCTCTGCTCATATGCGCAGGGGTCACCGCGGGGGCGCCGAGCCTTGCGCGGGGATGACGAGGAAAATCAGAGTGCTTTGACCAGCTCGGGGACGACCTCGAACAGGTCGCCCACCAGGCCATAATCGGCCACCGAGAAAATCGGCGCTTCCGGATCCTTGTTGATCGCGACGATGGTCTTCGAGTCCTTCATGCCGGCCAAGTGCTGGATGGCGCCCGAGATGCCGACGGCGATGTACAGGTTCGGCGCGACGATCTTGCCGGTCTGGCCGACCTGCCAGTCGTTCGGCACGAAGCCCGCGTCCACCGCGGCGCGCGAAGCGCCCATGGCGGCGCCCAGCTTGTCGGCCAGCGGTTCGAGGATCTTGAAGTTGTCGGCCGAGCCCATGCCACGGCCGCCGGAGACGATGATCTTGGCAGCGGTCAGTTCCGGGCGGTCCGACTTGGCCACTTCGCGGCCGACGAAGGACGACTTGCCGGAATCGGCGACCGGCGTCAGGTTCTCGGTCGCGGCCGAACCGCCGGTGGCGGCGGCGGCGTCGAAGCCGGTGGTGCGCACGGTAATGACTTTCACCTTGTCCGAGGACTGCACGGTGGCGACGGCGTTACCGGCGTAGATCGGGCGCTCGAAGGTGTCGGGCGCGTCGACCTTGGTGATTTCGGAGATCTGGGCCACGTCCAGCTTGGCGGCCACGCGCGGCAGCACGTTCTTGCCGAAGGCGGTGGCGGGCGCCAGGATGTGCGAGTAGCTGCCGGCGATGGCGAGCGCCTGCTCGGCCACGTTCTCGGCCAGGCCGTCGGCGAACTGCGGGGCGTCGGCCACGAGGACCTTGGACACGCCGGCGATCTGCGCGGCTTGTGCGGCGGCCGCGGCGGCATTGGCGCCGGCGACCAGCACGTGCACCTCGCCGCCGCACTGGGCGGCCGCGGTCACGGTGTGATGGGTGCTCGCCTTGAGCGAAGCGTTGTCGTGTTCTGCGATAACGAGAGCGGTCATGATGGAATCCTGGATCAGATAACTTTGGCTTCGGTCTTGAGCTTGGCGACCAGCGTGGCGACGTCCGGCACCTTGATGCCGGCGGAGCGCTTAGCCGGCTCGGCGACTTTCAGCGTCTTCAAGCGCGGCGTAACGTCCACGCCCAGGTCTTCCGGCTTGACCGTCTCGAGCGGCTTCTTCTTGGCCTTCATGATGTTCGGCAGGGTGACGTAGCGCGGCTCGTTCAGGCGCAGGTCGGTCGTCACGATGGCGGGCAGCTGCAGGGCCAGGGTTTCGAGGCCGCCGTCCACTTCACGGGTCACGCTGACCTTGCCCTCCTCCAGCACGACCTTGGAGGCGAAGGTCGCCTGCGGCCAGCCGAGCAGCGCGGCCAGCATCTGGCCGGTCTGGTTGCAGTCGTCGTCGATGGCCTGCTTGCCGAGGATGACGAGCTGGGGCTGTTCCTTGTCAATCAGGGCCTTGAGCACCTTGGCCACGGCCAGGGGTTCGGTTTCCACCGTGGTCTCGACCAGGATGCCGCGGTCGGCGCCGATGGCCATGCCGGTGCGTAGGGTTTCCTGGCACTGGGCCACACCGACGGAGACGGCCACCACCTCGGTGACCTTGCCGGCTTCCTTCAGGCGCATGGCTTCTTCCAGCGCGATCTCGTCGAAGGGGTTCATCGACATTTTGACGTTGGCGATATCGACGCCGCTGCCGTCGGACTTCACGCGCACCTTGACGTTGTAGTCGACCACGCGCTTGACGGGTACCAGGACTTTCATAGGTCTGCCTTTAAGGGAATGGAAATGTTGGACGGATAAAAGTGGCGTGAATTATACCGGGAAAGCCACTTCCTCACGAAATTTAAGCACGATCGTGCGTTTTTTTGTTAGAAGGAAGCGTCTAATGTTGTTGCGCTTCGTACTGGTGCGGGAGGAAATGGCGGCGCCGTTATTTGCGGCGCATCAAAAAGGTGAACTCGAGGCCGTTCTGGGAATGGTGCAGGAGGGCGTTGCCGGTCTGGCGGGCAAAGGCCTGGAAGTCGCGCACGGAACCGGAGTCGGTGGCTACGATCTTGAGGATCTCGCCGCTCTGCATCTCGGCCAGCGCCTTCTTCGCCTTCAGGATCGGCAGCGGACAATTCAGGCCGCGCGCATCGAGTTCGCGTTGGAATTCCATGATTTCGGGTTCGAGGACGGTGCTCATCGGATGCCTGCTGGAGGTGCGTTTATGCGAATACTACCCCAAAATGACGCGTTTGACGCACCGCACCAAAAAATGACAAGCCCTGTTGCGATGCCACAACGCCCCTGCGGTCGGACCCTATGCAACATTCCACGCAATTAACGCGGTTTATTTTTTCTAACAACCCCGACAAGTACGATGGATTCTTTTGCATTATTCATGGGGTAAGACATGAAACGTATTGTCTCGGCCGTTCCAGGCCTGCTTCTCGCCGTCTGGACAAACGGTGCGGCAGCTGGCAGTCCAGCGCAGATCGAACCCAGGTATGCGGCGCCAGTCCAACCGCGCTATGCCGAGCCAGTGCGCTCCCGCGCCGCGCCGGTCCAGCCCCGTGCCGCCGCGCCAGTCCAGCCGCGTTTCGCCGATGAAGTCCAGGCACGCGCCGAACCGCCCGCGGCGAACACGGCGGTAGTGGGTACGCACGTGGCTGACTGGACGTGGCAAGACCTGGGCAGTTCGAGCGTAGGAGCGGCATCCGGTTTGGGCCGCAACACCCAAGTGACCGATATCCGCTGCGCGGGCCTGATGTGCAAGTTCTTCGAATCGACCGGTGGCGGCTGGGTCATTCAGGGGGAAGGAGGTTTTCCGGATGTCGGCGGAAAATCGCTGGACGTGCAGCTGTTTAATCTGCACACCCGGAAGCTCCAGGTCGACGCGCGCTTCCGAGGCGTGTTCTCGAACGGGCGCTTCTGGGACAGCATCGAAACCTATGATTTGCCGGCGGCGAACTATGCCGTGTTCTACAAAGTCGCCGGCGAAGAGCGGGTCGTGGCCGCCATGCTGTTCAATGTGCGCCGCAGCGCAGCTGCCGCAGCGCCAGCCGGTCAGGGTAAGGGTAAGGCGGCCATTCCGAGTGCGAATGCCGAGTTGATCCAGCGCGCGCGCCGGAATGCCCTGTGCTTGGGCGCGGCGATGAATCCGGATGTCCGCTGCGTGCCCGGCGCCTATTAGGCGCGCAGCGACACCGAGGGCAGACCTCGGTGTCGCTGATGTTGCTTAGACGCGCGCGCCGACCCAGTCGGTGACGCCGGCCAAGGCTTCGGCCAGCTTGCTCGGGTCGGTGCCGCCCGCTTGCGCCATGTCGGGGCGGCCGCCGCCCTTGCCGCCCACCTGCTGGGCGACGAAGTTGACCAGCTCGCCCGCCTTGACCTTGGACGTGCTGTCCGCGGTCACGCCGGCGATCAGGCTCACCTTGCCGTCGTTGACGCTGGCCAGCACGATGGCGGCCGTCTTGAGCTTGTCCTTGAGCTTGTCCATCGTCTCGCGCAGGCCGGCAACGTCCGCGCCTTCCAGCGTGGCAGCCAGCACCTTGATGCCCTTGACGTCGACGGCCTTGGTCACCAGCTCGTCGCCTTGGCCCGCAGCCAGCTTGGACTTGAGCGCCGCCACTTCCTTCTCCAGCGCCTTGACATGGTCCTGCACCTGCACGATGCGGCCGGTCAGTTCGTCCGGATTGGTCTTGAGTGCGTTGGCAGCTTCCTGCAGGCGGCGGTTGAGCGACTGCACCAGCGTCAGCGCGCCCTCGCCCGTCACGGCTTCCACGCGGCGCACGCCGGCGGCCACGCCGCCTTCGCCGATGATCTTAAAGAGGCCGATGTCGCCGGTGCGGCCCACGTGGGTGCCGCCGCACAGCTCACGCGAGGAGCCGATGTCCAGCACGCGCACTTCGTCGCCGTACTTCTCGCCGAACAGCGCCATCGCGCCGCCCTTGACCGCGTCGTCGAAGGACATCACCGCAGCCTGCGTGGCGTGGTTGGCGAGGATCTCCTGGTTGACGATGGTTTCGACCTGGGCGATCTGTTCCGCCGTCAGCGGGGCGTTGTGGCTGAAGTCGAAGCGGGTCTTGTCGGCATCGACCAGCGAGCCTTTCTGCGCCACGTGGCCGCCCAGAATTTCGCGCAAGGCCTTGTGCATCAGGTGGGTGGCCGAGTGGTTGCGCATGGTGCGCGCACGCACGGCCGGATCGACCTGGGCCTGCACGGCGTCGCCGACCTTCAGCGCGCCCTTTTTCACCGAGCCATGGTGGCCGAACACGTCGGCTTGGATCTTGAGCGTGTCCTCGACTTCGAAGGCGGCGCCGGCGGAGCGCAGCTCGCCCTGGTCGCCCACCTGGCCGCCGGATTCGGCGTAGAACGGGGTGGTGTTCAGCACCACGATGCCCTGCTGCCCTTCGGCCAGCGCATCGACCGCGACGCCGTTGGCGTACAGGGCCACCACCTTGGCGTCCTGCGCCAGGTGCTCGTAGCCGACGAAGCGGGTCTTCTCGCCCGAGTACTCCACGTTGGCGGCCATCTTGAACTTGCCGGCGGCGCGGGCGGCCTTCTTCTGCTGCTCCATGGCGGCGTCGAAGCCGGCTTCGTCCAGCGTCACGCCGCGCTCGCGGCAGATGTCGGCGGTCAGGTCGCGCGGGAAGCCGTAGGTGTCGTACAGGGTGAAGGCGGTGCCGCCATCGAGTTCTTTCGGATTCTTGGCCAGCTGCGCTTCGAGGATCTTCATGCCGTTTTCGAGCGTCTCGCCGAAGCGCTCCTCCTCGGCCTTCAGGACCTGGGCCACGCGCTCCTTGGCGTCGCGCAGTTCGGGATAGGCGCTGCCCATTTCCTGGTCGAGGTCCTCGACCAGCTTGTAGAAGAAGGCTTTCGACTGGCCCAGCATGTGGCCGTGGCGCAGCGCGCGGCGGATGATGCGGCGCAGGACGTAGCCGTGGCCTTCCGAGCTCGGAATCACGCCGTCGACGATCAGGAAGGCGGCGGCGCGGATGTGGTCCGCGATCACGCGCAGCGATTTGCTTTCCAGGTCGGTGGCGCCGGTCTCGCGCGCGGCGGCGCGGATCAGGTTCTGGAACAGGTCGATCTCGTAGTTCGAGTGCACGTGCTGCAGCACGGCGGCCAGGCGCTCCAGGCCCATGCCGGTGTCGACGCAGGGCTTGGGCAGGCGCGTCATGTTGCCGGCTTCATCGCGGTTGAACTGCATGAACACCAGGTTCCAGATCTCGATGAAGCGGTCGCCGTCTTCTTCCGGCGAACCCGGGGGGCCGCCCCAGATCTCGGCGCCGTGGTCGTAGAAGATTTCGGTGCAGGGGCCGCAAGGGCCCGTGTCGGCCATCTGCCAGAAGTTGTCCGAGGCGTAGCGCGCGCCCTTGTTGTCGCCGATGCGGATGATGCGCTCGCGCGGCACGCCGATCTCGTTGGCCCAGATGTCGTAGGCTTCGTCGTCCTCGTGGTAGACGGTGACAGTGAGCTTTTCGGCGGGCAGCTGGTAGACCTTGGTCAGCAGTTCCCACGCGAAGGCGATCGCGTCCTTCTTGAAGTAATCGCCGAAGCTGAAGTTGCCCAGCATTTCGAAGAAGGTGTGGTGACGCGCGGTGTAGCCGACGTTCTCCAGGTCGTTGTGCTTGCCGCCGGCGCGCACGCAGCGCTGCACCGAGGTGGCGCGCTTGTACGGGCGCGTATCCAGGCCCAGGAACACATCCTTGAACTGCACCATGCCGGAGTTGGTCAGCAGCATGGTCGGGTCGTTGCCCGGCACCAGCGGGCTGGAACGGACGATCGTATGACCCTTCGATTCGAAGAATTTCAGGAACTTTTCACGAATTTCAGCAGATTTCATGTCGTTTGGGCGAGAGAAGGCAGCATGCTCTAAAAGAACGATTATAGCCGATCCTCAGTCGGCAAAGTCTGGCCCGATACGGTCGATGCGGTCGGTGCAAAACGCGTCCACGCCCCAGCGGAGCAGTGTGCGGGCGCGCCTGGGGTCGTTGACGGTATAACAAAACAGGCCATAGCCGGCCTGTTTGACCGCCACTGCCAGTGCCGGGGTCAGGTACCGGTGGTTGCAGTGGATGGCGATCACGTCCTGGGCGCGGGCCTGCTCCAGCCAGTCGGCCGGGAGACGGTCGAACAGGCGGCCGCGCGGAATCCAGGGCGCCACGGCGCGGGCGCCGTCCAGGGCGGCCGGCTCGAAGGAGGAGAATTCCGGCAGCAGCTTGTCGCCCGCGCGAAAATGGCGGGCCGTGTATTCGGCGACCACACGGCCGGTGTCGGTCTCGAAGCCGGGCGCGGGTTTGAGCTCCACGTTCATCCAGATGCCGTGCTGCTGGCAGAACCGCAGCACCTCTTCGTAGCTGGGCACGGTCACGCCGGCATACGCGGCGCCGAACCAGCTGCCCGCATCGAGGCTTTGCAGCTCGGCGGCATCGTAGTCGAACACGCTGCCCGACCCATTCACGGTTCGGCCCAGATGGGGGTCGTGCAGCACCACGGGCACACCGTCGCGCGCCAACATCACATCGAACTCGGCAGCGCGAAAGCCATGCTCAAGCCCAATGCGAAAGCCCGCCAGGGTGTTTTCGGGAGCGAGCTTGCCGCCGCCGCGATGGGCCAGGATCTTGGGATACGGCCACATTGAATTCCCCTTAGAAAATTGATGCAAACATCATATCGAAGCGCCGCTTGCAGAGCAGATTTTTCGCGCCTAGTCTGACCATTCGTTCACATGGGGGCGCCCAGAAATGAAAAGAATAGCCGCTTCGATCATTACGCTGGCCGCGTGCTGGACCTGGTCCGCGCAGGCCGACGACTTCACCGTCGGGGCCAACGCCAACAGCTCGTCGGGAGGCGTTCCCGTCGCCACCATCAGCTTGGGTGCCGGGCAATTGTTTTCGGTCTGGACCTCGGCCACGGACCTGTGGTCCGCTGGCGCCTTACCCCGCTGGTCCAACGCGGACGGCCTGATCGGCGACCTTTACGCCACCGGCGCGGACGAATCGGGCGAAACGGTCGGCACCCAGATCGGCGCCAACTTCGGCACCTGGACCGCGAACGGTTTCAGCGCCCCGTATGGCGCGCTGGTCGGCGAAATCGGCGGCAACTGGATCCTGCTCGGCACCAATTTCAACGGCGCCGCCCCGGCCAGCGGCACGCTCAACCTGTACTACTGGGACCAGAACTACGCCGACAACACCGAATCGATCCTGGCGCACGTGAACGCGGTGCCGGAACCGGGCACCTGGGCCATGCTCGGCGTCGGCCTGTCCCTGCTCGCCTGGCGCCGCCGCCGCGCTTCTGGGGCCTGATCCCGGTTTTAGGAGAGCGCCCAGCAAAAGCAAGCGAGGTTCGCCCCCACCGTCCCCCAGAACTTCGCGAGAAACTCCGCCTTGGCGCTCTTATGCCGCAGCCACCGCTGCGCCAGCAGAGCGCCCGGCCAGCCGCCGGCGAACCCCGCCAGCAGCAGCGTGCGTTCCCGCGTGCGCGGCAATCCCCGCCGCGCCGCGTGCTTATCCACCGCATACAGCACAAAACACACGACGCTGATCACGCCATACGCAGCCCACAATGCCGCGGGCGCATGCCGCCACCATCCCCATCCCACCCACAGTCCAATTGCCAGATACGGCATCCGTCGTCCCTTTCCAATCCGCCCCAGCCTACCCGATTTCACCGCCAGCGTGAACTGTCGAACGGTCCCCCGCCCGCCAAGCGCCTAGGCTGGCCCGACCAACGCAAGAAGGAGGAAAACCATGAGCTTCGACCTTAGCGGCCTGCTCCAGCAATACATGGGCGGACCGCAGAACACAAATCCCCAGCAGGCGGAAGACGACTTCGAACGCATCGCGGACACCGCGCCCACGCCCACCGTAGCCTCCGGAATCACCGAAGCCTTGCGCTCCGAGCAGACTCCACCCTTCCCCGACATGGTCTCGCACCTGTTCAACAGCGGCAATCCACACCAGCGTGCCGGCATGCTGAATCAGTTGCTGGGTTCGGCCGGACCCGGCGTGCTCGCCTCGTTGGCGGGCGGCGTGCTCGGCAACATCCTGCGCGGCCACCAGAACCCGCAGCAGGCCCCGCAGATCACGCCCGAGCAGGCGCAACAGGTGCCGCCGCACGAAGTCCAGCAGGTGGCCCAGCAAGCCGAGCAGCAGAACCCCGGCGTCATCGACCAGATGGGCCAGTTCTACGCCCAGCATCCGACCCTGGTGAAGTCGCTGGGCGGCGCGGCGCTCGCTATCGCGCTCGGCCACATGGCGCAGGGACTGCGCCGCCAATAACCCACCGGAGACCCACATGAGCATACTCAGCAAGATCTTCCACGCCATCTTCCCCGGTTCGCGCCAAGGCGCCAGCCAGCAGCCGGCCCAGGCCGGAACCCAGCAGTCGGTCCAGACCGCCCAGCCGGGCGCGATGCAGTCGACGGCCCAGCAGACCGCCGCCACCGGCCAGGCGATTTCGCCACCGCCGCCCGCCGCCGCCCCGATGGAGCAAGTCGACGTGGAAGCCATCCTCGACCGCAAGGCCAAGGCCTTTGGCCAGCCGCTCAACTGGCGCACGTCCATAGTCGACCTGCTCAAGCTGCTGGAGCTGGACAGCAGCATGCAGGCCCGGGTCGGCCTCGCCCATGAACTGGACTACAAGGGCGACACCAACGACAGTGCCGCCATGAACGTGTGGCTGCACCGCCAGGTCATGAACCGCCTGGCGGCCAACGGCGGCAAGGTGCCGGCCGATCTGCGCGACTGATCAAGCCTGGCCCGGATGGGCCGGAGTGCCGCACGCGCAGCAGTAGCGCGCAAAAGCGCCCTTGCGCGTGTTGCAGTTGCCGCAGTGGTCGAACAGACCGATGCCGCAATGCGGGCAAAAGTCCAGGCCCGGCTCCTTCAGGTCCACGTGCCGCTCGCAGCCGGGACAGACCGACTTGGCCAGGCGCGCCAGGGCGACGTCGTAGGAGAGCGTCTCGCGGCGCGTCTCCTCCGGCATCGCCTCGGCGGCCTTCTGGCGCGCCAGGTAGCGCTGCAGGCCGAGAATGGCGTAGCGCCCGACCAGCACCGTGATGACGATGCCGACCGTGTAGCGCACGTAGCCGCCGTAGCTGGGCAGGTAGGGCACCAGCTCGACGAAGAAGGCAAAGCCCGCGAAGAAGATGAAGCCCCAGACGAAGGGCCAGTAGATGCTTTGGCGCTTTCTGGCGAACAGCCAGCCCGCCACCACCAGCAGGGGCAGCGTGAGCGCGAGGCGGTACAGGAACACGCGCAGCTCCGCGCTGCGTGCCGCGCGCGCGACCTTGTCTTCGGCCGGTTCGCGCAGCGCCGCCAGCTTCTGGTGCGCACGCGCGCCCGCCTGTTCGGCATCCAGGTGCGCCTGTTCCTGCCCTTCCACCGCCGCCTGCGCCTTGCGGTCGGCCGCCTTCAGCTCGTCCAATGCGCGCGTCTTGGCGATCAGTTCCGGATCCTGCTCGGGGCGCGCCGTCGCCTGGCGCGTCTGCAGCCAGTTGTCGAAGGTTTCCCGCGCGGAGCGGTAGTTATTGGCCGCGACATTGGCGGCCAGGCGCGCCTGCTCGAGCGCCTCGTTGGCCGCGGCCAGCCGCTTATCGCTGGCATCGATCTCGGCCTGCACCGTGGCCAGCTGCGCCGGATCGATGAACTGCTCGATTGCCAGTGGCGGCTCGGCCAGGCTGAGGTTCTCGACCACCTTGCCCCCGAGACCGATCAGGAAGGCGGCGAAGGCCAGCGCCACCAGCCACAGCGCGCGCTGGAACCAGACTTCGGACAGACGGCGATTCTTCGACATGCGGTATCTCCACAAGTTGACGACGCCGTAGTGTCGCACAAGGCCATGCCTTCCTGACAAGGCGATAGCGAAGTAGCGCCCGCGGCTACTCGAAGTAGGCCAGGCCGAGCGCGCGCCGCACTTCGGCCATGGTGCGCGCGGCCTCCGCGCGCGCTCGCTCGGTGCCGCGCCGCAGGACGTCCAACACATAGCCCTTGTCCTGCGCGTACTGCGCGCGGCGCGTGCGGATCGGCTCCAGCAGCTCCTGTAAAACGCCTTCCAGGCGCTTCTTGACCGCGCTGTCGCCCAGGCCGCCGCGCGTGTAGTGCTCCTTCAGCGCGGCCAGTCCCTCGCGGTCCGGATCGAAGGCGTCGAGGTAGATGAAGGCCACGTTTCCTTCCAGGTGGCCGGGGTCCTGCACGCGCAGGTGCAGCGGATCGGTATAAATCATTTTCACGGCCGCCCGCACCTCATCGGCGCTGGCGCCGAGATTGATCGTGTTCCCGAGCGACTTACTCATCTTGGCTTTTCCGTCCGTGCCCGGCAGGCGCCCGATCTCGGGCACCAGGGCGCGCGCCTCGACCAGGATGTCGCGGCCGGCAACGCGGTTGAAGCGGCGCACGATCTCGTTGGTCTGCTCGATCATCGGCACCTGGTCCTCGCCCACCGGCACCACGTGCGCCTTGAAGGCCGTGATGTCCGCGGCCTGGCTGGCCGGGTAGCACAGGAAGCCGGCCGGGATGTCGCGCTCGAAGCCGCGGTGGCGGATCTCCTCCTTGACGGTGGGGTTGCGCTCCAGGCGCGCCACGGTGACCAGGTTCAGGTAGTAGAAAGCCAGTTCGGCCAGCTCGGGGACCTGCGACTGGATGAAGATGGTGCTCACGTCCGGATCGATCCCGACCGCCAGATAGTCGAGCGCCACTTCCACCACGTTGCGGTGGACCTTGGACAAGTCGTCCATGTTGTCGGTCAACGCCTGGGCGTCGGCCAGCATGACGAACTGGCGATAGTCGTGCTGGTAGGCGACGCGGCTGCGCAGGCTGCCGACGAAGTGGCCAAGGTGAAGGGGACCGGTGGGACGGTCGCCCGTGAGGATAATCTGCTGCATGTTGGCTCCAGGTGGTCGCCCCGCCTGGCAGCATGCAAACAAAAACGCCGCCTGGTCGAGGCGGCGTTAGGTGATCGAAAGACGAACAGCGGCCGCGCTCAGCGAGTGCGGCGCCACCAGGTCAGACGATCGGTCGAAATCGGGTTCATGCCGTGATGGTCGCAGATCGGCGGCCCCGCTGTCAATGCCTGAGCGACTTCACGTACTCCTCCACCTCGTGTTCCGAGAACCAGGCGATGTCCTTCGGGATCTCCTCGGACACAGTGCGGCGGGTCTGCTCGTCGATATTATTGCGCAGCAGGCCGAGGAACTTGGGCGGGGCGATCACGCACAGCTTGTCGTAGCGCTGTTCGCTATGGGCGCGTTCCAGGTATTCGCCCACCCGCTTGCTGAACATGTGCACCTCGTGCTCGATGGTCTGCACGTGCGGCTCGGCGGTGTGGCCTTGCGACTGCTCGCCCTTGCCGAAGTAGCGGCCCTTGGCGTCGCTCGAGATCTCGTGGTCCTCCTCGCGCCCGGCCGGGTTGACAAGATCTTCCAGTTCGCGCAGCCCGCCGTCCTTGATCTCTTCAAATATGCGCGCGCGGCTCGCGTCCGCCGCGAGAATCCAGGTCGTATTCATGAGCGTTCCTCCTGTCTGATGGATATCCGCTACAAGTGGCGACGGCACGTGCCGTTTCAAGCGTCGCGCAGCGCCAGCTTTGCGGCCCGGCAGCCCCACCACGCGGCCTCCTCGAACACGGAGAAACCCGACAGGTCCGCGTGCGCGAACAGGATGGCCCCGTCGTGTTCGCGCAGCGCGCGTGTGCCGGCGTTGCCGAGAAAGCCCTGCAAGGGCGCGGCCATGGCGTGGCCGCGCACCGTGATGTCGACCCGCTCGACGCAGGGCGCGAAACGCCAGCCGTAGGCCGTCTTGAGGTCGTACGAAGCCAGTTCCAGCAGCTCGTCCGCGGTCGCGCCCATCAGCCACTTGCGCGCGTTGTCTGGGCTGCGGTCGGACAAGGCCACGTAGCTCGTGAAGACCGTCTTCTCGGGCGGGGCCACCCGAATGTCCTGGTGGGTGGCGACCACCCAGCCGAGGCCCGGCTCCTGGTACACGACGTTATCCCAGCACAGCGGCATATGGGGCCGTTCGCGCGGGAACTGCTTCATGAGGAAATTGGACACCATCCAGGGCGCGTAGGACGGCATGTGAGCGCGCGGATCGAAGCCATACGCGCGCAGCTCGGGCACCACGCGCGCGGCGACGAACATCGGCATGGCGCAGATGGCGCGCCGGGCCCGCACGAGGAAGGTTCGCGGCTTGCCGTTCTCCAGCACGAAGCACAGCGCCTCGACACCCTTCCCGGCCGTGCGCAGATGGACGGCCGTGCCGGGACGGCGCGGCAAGGCGGCGCGCTCGGCCATCATGCGCGCCAGCGGCTGCAGGCCGCCCGGCCAGGTGAGCCAGGCGCCGTTGCCGGCATTCGCTGCCTGGCCCCAGCGGCTGCAATAGTAGTGCAGACCGGCCCAGGCCGACACCTTGTCGTAGCGGGTGCCGTAGTCGTCGCGGCAGCAGTAGTTCAGGTACCAGTGCAGGGTGGGCGCCGTGTAGCCGTTCCGGTCCAGCCAGTCCTTGAGGGTGATGCGGTCCAGCGCGCGCCACTCGGGGTCCTGCGACGATTCGACGGTGGGGAACACGAAGATGCGCTTGCCGTCCGTTCCGCGCAGCTTGCGCAGGCGTTCGACCTCGGCGAAGAAGCGCTTGTGCTGGGCCAGTTCCGCCGCGCTCACGCCTTCGGTGGGAATGAAGCTGTCCTGCCACACGCCGTTGAACAGCAGCCGCTCCTCCGGTGCGTGCAGGATGTAACGCTCGTCGTAATACGGCTTCTCGGCGTAGGGGTCGCGCTGGATGATGCCCAGGTCCGCCAGGATCGCGCGCACATGGACCGACTCCGGCGACGGTAGCGGCAGGTAATGCGCGCCGGTCGGGAACTCCAGGTCGCCGAAGCGGCCGCCCGCGGCGTTGCCGTAGGGCTGAGGGCCGTCGATGATCAGGGCGTCGCGGTAGCCCTCGCGCGCCAGCTGCCAGGCCGCGGACAGGCCGCCGATGCCGGAGCCGAGAATCAGCACGCCCGTCTCCACCACCTCGGTCGGCGCCGGCAATGCCTTGCGGTCGCGCAGGTAGTGGCCCTCCGCGCGGCCGGTGTAGTCGACTTGCGTCTCGATCGCCTGCCAGCCGCGGAAGACGGCGGCTCCGCCCAGCGCCGCGGCGCCGGAAACGCCCGCCGTGATCAGGAAGGAACGGCGGTCCATCAGCGGATCACCTCGCGCCAGTCCTTCTCGAATTCGTTCACCAGCGACTGCGTGTTGAGGCGGTTGGGCGCCATGCGCAAGGCTTGCATATCGGGCGGGAAGATGAACATTTCGCGCGTCGTGTCCGCGTTCAGGAAGCGCATTGGCAGGCGGTAGCTGCGCGGCGGCGCGAACCCGGCCTGGGGCGAGGCCAGCACGAAGCCCCATTCCCCGAACGAAGGCACATAGGCGTGATAAGGCCAGGTCTTCATGCCCACTTCCCGCAGGGTGGCGTCGACGGTCCAGTAGGCATGCGGCGCAAAAAATGGCGAGGTCGATTGCACCACCACCAGGCCGTTGGCGGCGACGTGCTTCTTGACCAGGCCGTAGAACGGCACCGAATACAGTTTGCCGAGCGCGAAGCTGGACGGGTCCGGGAAGTCGATGATCGCGGCGTCGAACATGCCCTCGCTCTTTTGCAGCCAGATCGCGGCGTCCGCGTTGATCACGGTGACGCGCCGGTCCGAGAACGAATGGTGGTTCAGCGCCGCCAGCTCGGCGCGGCGGGTGAAGGCGCCCGTCATGGCCGGGTCCAGGTCCACCAGGGTGACATGCTCGATGTTCGGGTAGCGCAGCACCTCGCGCAGGGCCAGGCCATCCCCTCCGCCCAGGATCAAGACGCTCTTCGCCCACGGCAGCGATTCGAGCGCCGGGTGCACCAGCGCCTCGTGGTAGCGGTATTCGTCGCGCGAGGAGAACTGCAGGTTGCCGTTGATGTACAGGCGCAGGTCGTCCTTCCAGCGCGTGATGACGAGGCGCTGGTAGGGCGTGGTGGTGGAAAACACGATGTCGTCGCCGAACAGGCCGTGTTCGCCCCACTGCACCATGCGGTCGGACGCCGCGAAGCCGCCCACCAGCACCACCAGCACGGCCGACGCGCGCAGCGCGCGCCCGGCCACGTTGGCCAGCTCGGCGCGAAAGGCGGACATGGTCCAGAAAGCCACCCCGACATTGAGCATCCCGAACAGAAAGCCGGTGCGCACCAGCCCGAGGTAAGGCGCCAGCACCAGCGGGAACAGGACCGATACGGCCAGCGCCCCCAGGTAGTCGAAGGTCAGCACGCGGCTCACCAATTCGTTGAAGGCGGTCTGGCGGGCATTCAAGGCGCGCATCACCAGCGGCACCTCCATGCCGACCAGGGCGCCGATCAGGAACACCAGCACGTACAGCAGCGCGCGAAACGGCGTAGTCGACCACGAGAAGGTGAGGAACAGGAGCGCCGCCGACAGACCGCCGATCAGGCCCACCGCCAGCTCGATATCGACGAAGCGCGCCAGCACGTCCTCGTCGCCCACGTACTTGGAGACGTGCGCCCCCACGCCCATGGCGAACAGGTAGCAGCCGATGATGGTGGAGAACTGGAGGATCGAGTCTCCCAGCAAATAACTGGACAAGGCGCCGGCGATCAGTTCATAGGCCAGGCCGCAGGAGGCGACGACGAAGACCGACAGGATCAGAATTCTTTTTGTCATGGGGTTGGTTTTGCTCTAAGATCGGCGTTATTGTCGTCCTGTCCAAGTTGCCCAGGAGGTCTTGCGTGCCCGCCATCCTAAACTATCTGCTGCACCTGTCGTTAGCTGCGGTCCTGGTTCTGATCTTCTTCGTCGTGTACACGCGCACCACGCCGTTCGACGAGGTGCTGCTGGTCCGCCAGGGGAACAAGGCCGCCGCCCTGTCCCTGTCCGGGGCCCTGATCGGGTTCTCGCTGACGATCGCCTCGGCGCTGGTACATACGGCGGATTACCAGGCCTTCGCGGCCTGGGCGGCCGGCGGGCTGGTGGTGCAGCTCGCGGTCTATGCCGTCGCGACCCGCCTGCTGCGCATGGCCAAGGACCAGATCGAGGCGGACAACGCCGCCTTCGGCTGCCTGCTGGGCGCCATTTCCCTGTCGATCGGCGCGATCAACGCCGGCTGCATCTCCTGACCCGTTTTCGGAGGAACCCATCATGTCGTTTGGCTCGTTTATCAAGAAGCAGTTCATCGACGTCCTGCAGTGGAACGAAGATACGGAGGGCGTGCTCGCCTGGCGCTACCCGATGCAGGACTTCGAAATCCAGAACGGCGCCATCCTCAACGTGCGCGAGTCGCAGGTGGCGGTATTCGTCAACGAGGGCACGGTGGCCGACGTGTTCGGTCCCGGCACCCACAAGCTGACCACCCAGACCCTGCCCCTGCTCACCAACCTGAAGAACTGGGACAAGCTGTTCGCCTCCCCGTTCAAGTCGGACGTGTACTTCTTCAGCACCCGCGTGCAGACCGGCCGCAAGTGGGGCACGCCGCAGCCGATCACGATCCGCGACCAGGACTTCGACATGATCCGCGTGCGCGCCTTCGGCATGTACTCGTACCGGATCGCGGATGCGCGCGCCTTCTTCACCGAAATCAGCGGCACGCGCGAGATCTACACCCGCGACAACGTGGAGGACCAGCTGCGCGGCATCCTGATGGCGACCATGGCGACCTCGCTGGGCGCGGCCAAGCTGCCGTTCCTGGACATGGCGGCCAACCAGGCGTTGATGGCGCAACAGGTCAAGGGCGACCTGGCCACCGCGTTTGCCCGCTACGGCATCGGCCTGGACGAATTCAACGTGCAGTCGGTGAGCCTGCCGGAAGAACTGCAGGCCGCGCTGGACGAGCGCATCGCCGCCGGCATGAAGGGCGGCCTGGCCGCCGACAAGATGGCCGGCTTCACCCAGTACCAGGTAGCCAGCGCGATTCCGCTGGCGGCCCAGAACGAGGGCGGCCTGGCGGGCGCCGGCGCCGGCATCGGCGCGGGCCTGTCGATCGGCCAGGCCATGGCGCAGAGCATGGCGGGGGCGTTCCAGGCCCCCCACCAGACCGCACCGGCGCAGGCTCCCGCCGCAGCCGCGGCACCAGCCGCGGAGCCGCTCGAAGCGCGCCTCGAAAAGCTCAAGGGACTGCTGGACAAAGGCCTGATCTCGCAGGGCGACTACGACAGCACCAAGGCGGAACTGCTCAAGAAACTGATCGGCTGATCCGCGCCCGATGCAAACCGTCTCCTGTCCCAGCTGCGGCGCACCGGTCGAATTCCGCTCGCACGCCTCCGTCATGGCGGTGTGCGGGTACTGCAACACGACCGTGCTCAAGGAGGCGGACGCCGTCAAGGACATCGGCAAGATGTCCGCGGTGCTGGAGGACTATTCGCCGCTCCAGATCGGCACCTCCGGCGTGGCGGGCGGACGTGGCTTCAACGTTGCCGGCCGCATCCAGCTGCGCTACGACGCGGGCATGTGGAACGAGTGGTTCCTGGTGTTCGACGACGGCGCCACCGGCTGGCTCGGCGACTCGTCCGGCCTGTACACCCTGACCACGGAGCGCCCGGCCGGCGGCGCCCTGCCCGCCTTCGATGCGATTGTCCCGGGCCGCCTGTACCAGATCGACGGCCTCACGTTCACCGCGTCCGAAAAGCGCACGGCCCGCTGCATCGGCGGCCAGGGCGAGCTGCCCTTCCGCGTCGGCGAAGGCTGGGAGGCGCGCGTGGCGGACTTCCGCGCCGGCGCGCAGTTCGTCACCCTCGACTACTCGGACGGCGATCCGCCGGTCGTCTACAACGGCACCGCCGTCACGCTGGAACAACTCAGGTGTCAGCTGCTGCGCGACGACGAAGCCATCAAGTCCAGCGCGGGCCGCTACCGGGGCAAGCTCGATGCCCTCGATTGCCCCAGCTGCGGCACCCAGATCAAGTACCTGCCCGGCGTGACCACCAGCCTGGTCTGCCCGGCCTGCGCGACCCAGCTCGACGCGACCGGGCCGCAGGCGCAGGTGGTCGCGGCGGGAGAGAAGCTCGAAGCCGTGCGCACCACGCTGATGCTGGGTGCGGAGGGCAAGATCAACGGCCAGGACTACCGCGTGATCGGCGCCATGGTGCGCGCCGACGACGAAGGCAGCGAATGGACCGAGTACCTGCTGTACAACACGCGTAACGCCTTCTTCTGGCTGGTGGAAACGGACGACGGCTGGTGGCGCGCCAACGTCATGCACGAGTGGCCGGCCTGGAGCGGCGTCGGCGCGCGCTCGGTCAGCCTGCAGAACGCAAGCTTCGAGAAGCTGTACGACTACCCCGCCACCGTCAAATGGGCGGCCGGCGCGTTCAACTGGCGCGTCTCGGTCGGCGACCTGGTGCAGGTGTCCGAGTACGAGCACGCGCCGACCCGCCTGGCCGCCGAACTGACGCCGGACGAGCTGACCTGGTCTTCCTCGAGCAAGGTCGCATTCGACCAGGTCAAGGCCTGGTTCGGGATCGGCGTGCGCCCGGAAGCGCGCCGTTCGGGCTCGGCGCCGATGCGCACCGACACCATCGTCAAGGGCTTCCTGTGGGCGATCCTGGGCCTGAACTTCATTCCGGTGCTGTTTAACTTCAGCGGCTCCATCATCTACCCGATCCTGGGTGCGCTGGCCATCTACCTGCCCTCGCAGTTCATGGACATCGGCGGCAAGGGGGACGCATGAATCCACGCTTCTTCCTGTACGCGGTGATCGTCACCATCGCCACCACTTTCGCCAGCTGGGGCTCGATGTTCAAGTCCACGGCCAATACCGGCAGCGGCAGCAGCTGGAGCTCCTACCGCGGCGGGGGCGGCTCCTACGGCGGCGGCTACGGCGGCGGAGGCGGCCACAAATGAGCATCCAGTACCGCCCGGCGGGCAAGCATCTGCTGGCCGACCTGCACGGGGTCGCCGCCGACCTGCTGCGCGACGCGGACCGCATCGAAGCCCTGCTGCGCGACGCGGCGCAGGCCGCCGGCGCCACCGTCCTGCACGCGCACTTCCATTCCTTCGGTCCGGAACTGGGCGTGACCGGCGTGGTGCTGCTGGCCGAATCGCACATCTCGATCCATACCTGGCCGGAACACGGCTTCGCCGCCGCCGACATCTTCATGTGCGGCGCCGCGGATCCGGACCGGGCCTTGCGCGTCATCCGCGCCGCGCTGCAGCCGCGCGAACGCGACGTCCGCCTGCTGGAGCGCAGCGCCCGATATAATCTGCGCTCCGCGTAACAAAGCCTGACCATGACTGAGCAAACGACTGGCCTGAAAAAGGCACTGGGACATATTCGCGTACTCGACCTGTCGCGCGTGCTGGCGGGACCGTGGTGCTCGCAGAACCTCGCCGACCTGGGCGCGGACGTGATCAAGATCGAACGGCCCGGCGCGGGCGACGACACCCGCGCCTGGGGCCCTCCCTACGCCAAGGACGCCGCCGGCCACGACACCACGGAAGCGGCCTACTACCTGTCCGCCAATCGCGGCAAGCGTTCCGTCACGGTCGATATCGCGCACCCCGGCGGACAGGCCCTGATCCGCGAACTGGCACGCCACTGCGACGTGGTGCTGGAGAACTTCAAGGTCGGGCAGCTCAAGAAGTACGGGCTCGATTACGACGCGCTCAAGGCGATCAAGCCGGACCTGGTCTACTGCTCCGTCACCGGCTTCGGCCAGGACGGGCCCTACGCGCACCGCGCCGGCTACGACTTCCTGATCCAGGGCATGGGCGGCATGATGTCGATCACCGGCGAGCGCGACGACCTGCCGGGTGGCGGCCCGCAGAAGGTGGGAGTGGCCCTCACCGACCTCATGACCGGCATGTACGCGACCATCGCCATCCTGGCCGCGCTCACGCATCGCGACCGCAGCGGCGAAGGGCAGTATATCGACATGGCGCTGCTGGACACGCAAGTGGCCATGCTCGCCAACGTGGGCAGCAACTACCTCACCAGCGGAAAGCCGCCCAAGCGCTGGGGCAATGCGCACGCGAACATCGTGCCCTACCAGACCTTCGCCTGCGCCGACGGCTACATCATCGTCGCCACCGGCAACGACGGGCAGTACCAGAAATTCGTCGAGGTGGGCGGGCGGCCGGAGCTGGCGGGCGACCCGCGCTTCGCCGCCAACCCGCAGCGGGTGCAAAACCGCGACGTGCTGGTGCCGATCCTGGCCGAGATGGTCAAGACCAGATCGAAGGCCGACTGGATCGCGCAGCTCGAAGCCGTGGGCGTGCCCTGCGGGCCGATCAACAACCTGGACGAGGTATTCGACAATCCCCAGGTGCGCTCGCGTGGCATGGCGATCGACATGCCGCACCCGGCGGCGGGCACGGTCAAGCTGGTGCGCAGCCCGATGCGCCTGTCCGCCACGCCGGCCGACGCCCAGCGCCCGCCGCCCCTGCTCGGCCAGCACACCGACGAAGTTCTGGAAAATGTCCTCGGCCAGACCGCAGCCGACATCGCCAAACTGCGCGAGCGCGGCGTCATCTAAAAAAAGACGGCGCCGGATCGGCGCCGTAAGTACTGCCTCCTCCGAGGGGATCAGCTGCGGCGCGGGACGGCGTTGCAGTCGGCGTCCACGTTGACATCGACGGCATAGGCGTTGTCGGCGCCGTCGACCTCCAGCCGCAAGGTGCTGGGGCCGGGACGCAAATAGGCTTGGGTCATCACGGTGCGCCGGCCGCCCGGCTCGATGGAACCGAGCTGCTGCTCCGAGACCAGGTTCGCTCCCGCGTAGATCCGATCCGTGAACGTGCCCGACGCCGCTCCGCCGCGGTTCTCCACGCGGTACATGATGTTGAACGCGCACTTCCCGGCCGAGGCGAGCGCCACTTCCGCCGCCTTCAACGTGACGCTGCCGTTCCACTGCGCTTGGCGGCTGCCGATGCCGCCGACCGCACCACCGATGGCCAGCCCTTGCGGCACGGCCAGGTCGGCCTGGTGCGGGTCCTTCGAACGGCAGGTGCCGGTCACGGCCACCTTGACCGACATATCGTTGTTCGTCTCGTTCGACTCGTCGATCGCGTGGCCGGCATCGAGCTGCACTTCCAGCGCGTTGACGCCTGGCACCAGGACCACCTGGGTACGCACCGGGTGCGGCTGCGCCGCCGTCAGCGCAGGCGCGGGATTCACGGCAGCGATGGCGCCGTTCACCAGCACATGGTTCTTGAATACGCCCTCCGGGCTGTCGGCCGTGTCGCTCACATCGTAGGCGAGATCGAAGGTGCATTTGCCGTCAGCGACGCTGTCCGCCAGCGTCTCGCTCACACGCACGCTTCCGCCCCAGGGCACCGACACGGCCCGCACTCCGGCGCCGATCCGCAGCAGCTTGCCCGCCGCGATATCCGGCCCCTTGGCCGACGCGGACTGCGATCCGGCGGCGACAACGGCGATGGCGGCGGCGATGATTAAGGTAAGCGGGGTGCGCATGGGTGACTCCTGGTGATGACACCCATGCATTTGCAAGCCACGTGCCAGGCCGGCATCCCAGGCAAGGCGACATTTTTTGTCAGTTCTCCATTAATTCGGCGCTAACACTTCATACAATTTTCGTCACTTCAGTTGCCGCACAGTGGCAGCTGCAGCGCTTGCAGGATCTGTCCGTCGCCGGACTGCACGAACGCGGCGACGGCCAGCTTGGCGCGGTCGGCGCCGGCCGGCAGCAGGAAGCCGCGCTTGACGACGGCGTCGCCGTCGGCGGGCAGCGCGATCGGCATCAGCCAGTCGCGCACCACGAAATCGTGATGCAGGAGACGGCCGCGGTTCTCCCCCGCCCCGACCTGTACCGACAGGTCGTTCTGCACCAGTGCCAGGTGCAGGCTGCCGCCACCCGGCGCGCGCACCCGCGCCTCGACCGGGAGGCCGGCCGCGCGCGGCGCAGCGAGCAGCAGCGTGATGCCGGCGCGGGCGGGCTGCGCGCGCAGCCGCGCGAGCGCTTGCGCCAGCCCGGCGTCCCAGCGTCCGGGGCCGCCGCGCAGTTCGCGCCCGCCGACGAACAGCTCCGGCGTGTAGACGGTGCGCGATCCCGCCAGGTCCGCCAGCGCGCGCTGGCGCGCGCTGATCTCGGCCCGCGCGAACGGATCCTTCCAGCCCAGGTAGTTCCAGTAGTCGACATGCATCGACAAGACCACCGCATCGCTGCCGCGCAAGGTGGACAGGTAACGGTCGGCGGGCGGGCAACTGTCGCAGCCTTCGGACGTGTACAGCTCGACCAAGGGAACGGTGTAGGCCGGACTTTGGTGCATGCACGCCGGTGCGGCCTGGGCGGCCGCGGCCAGCACGGCCAGCAGCAGGGTGACGAATGGTTTCATGATCGGACCTCCTCCGCGCTTGGTCGGCGCGGCGGGGCCGCTACTTACAGTTCGCCGGGCGGATCGAAGCGGTAGCCGACGCCGTAGACCGATTGCAGGCATTCCGGCTGCGGCATCTTGCGGCGGATGTTCTTGATGTGGGAGTCGACAGTACGGTCGTTGATGTCGCGCTGGTCCTCGTGGGCGAAGTCGAGCAGCTGCTGGCGCGAAAAGACCCGCTCCGGGTGCTCGATCAGCTCGGCCAGCAAACGGAATTCGACCGGCGTCAGGCCAACCGCCGCCCCGTTGTAGAGGATGCGCATCGTGTCGCGGTCGACCGCGAACGACGGCTGGGACGACCTGGCCAGGGCGCCGCTGGAGCGGCGCAGGTGGGCTTTCACGCGCGCGACCACCTCGCGCGGAGAGAACGGCTTGCACACGTAGTCGTCGGCGCCCGTTTCCAGCCCCAGCAGGCGGTCGATCTCGTCGACCCGCGCCGTGAGCATGATGATGGGGACGTCGGAAAACCCGCGCACCTGGCGGCACACTTCGATGCCGTCAAGCTCCGGCAGCATCAGGTCGAGCAGGACGATATCGGCGCCCTTGGCACGCACATGTTCGACCGCGCTGCGGCCGTCGCCCAGGCGGGTCGTGTGCAGGCCGGCGGCGGCGCAGTAGTCGGCCAGCAGGGCCGCGATCTTGGCGTCGTCTTCCACGATCAGGACATGGGGCATGTCAGGTCTCCTTTTCCGTGGCCAGTGGCAAACGCAGGATCATGCGCACGCCGCCGAGCGGTGACGCGCCCGCCTCCAGGCTGCCGCCGTGCGCATCGGCCAGCGCCTTGCAAATGGCCAGACCCAGCCCGCTGCCGCCCTTGTCGCGGCTGCGCGCGCTGTCCACCCGGTACAGGCGTTCAAAGATGCGTGCATGGTCGACGGCGGGAATGCCCGGGGCGCTGTCGTCGATCGTCAACACCGCGTTGGGACCTTCCGTACCCAGGTGGACCTCGATGCGGCCGCCGCGATCCGTGTAGCGCACGCTGTTTTCCAGCAGGTTGACCAGGACTTGCGTCAGGCGGTCGCCGTCGGCACGCACCTCGACCGCCTGCTCGGGCAGATGCCAGGACAGCGCGAGGCCGGCGGATGCGGCGCGCGCGCGAAAGCGCTCCAGTACCGGCGCGGCCAGATCGCGTAGATCGTGACGCCGCCATTCGAACGCCAGGCCGCCGCTGTCGGCAAGGGTTAGCTGATGCAGGTCTTCCACCAGTTTGTTCAGGCGCAGGACCTCGGCGTGCAGCGATTCGAGGGCACCGGCATCGGCATTGCGGATCCCATCCATCAGCGCTTCCAGTTCCCCCCGGATGACGGTGATGGGGGTGCGCAGTTCGTGCGAAATGTCGGCGATCATGCGGCGGCGCTGCTGTTCGGCGGCTTCCAGCGACTGCGCCATGGCGTTGACGTGCAGCGCCAGCTCGGCCAGCTCATCGCGCGACAGGAGGGGCGCACGGGCGCCCAGCTCGCCACGGGCGATGCGGCCGGTCACGTCGCGCAATGCCGCGACGGGGCGCAGCAGATGGCGCGCCAGCCACAGCGCCACCAGCACGGCGGCGGCGATCAGGGCGACCGAGAGCCACAGGATGGCGCGCAGCTGTTCGCGCAGGAAGCCACTGGCGCCCTGCTCGTTCTCGGCGGGCGCGCGCAGGGGCCGCAGCACCAGCCGGCCGACTTCGATGCCGTTCACCAGCACCGGCCGCGCGATGCCGTCGCGATAATCCGGCGGGCCCATGACCACCGTGCCGCCGGCGTCCACGACGGACAGGCGCGATGCGAATCCCATCGGATCGCGGGCGGCGGGGGGCGGCGGGCGCAACTCCGGGGGCGCTGGCCGTTCCCCGCGCGGCGGGGGCAAGGGGCGCTCGCGCGGCGGCGCCGGCCGGCCGTCGTCCGCTGCTGGGCGCGCGGACGGCGGCGCGTCAGGTTCGGGTGGCGGTGCTTCGCGCTCGGCGCGCGGAGGCGGCGGATCGTCGCGGGCCGCGGGCGGCTGGCCGGGCGCCTCGTCGTCCGGCCGGGGGCGGCGGCCCTCTGGCTCTGCGTTCACGCGCAGCTTCATCTGGTCCAGGACCGAGCGCATGGCCGAGGGTTTGTGGCGCAGCCAGTCCCACCCGCCTTCCTGCCGGTAGCGGTCCGCGATCAGGACGCTGACCTGTTCCAGGTCCTGCGCCTGCATCTCGTTCAGGTAGTTGAGAAAGCCGCGCCGGATGTTGGCGCTCGTGACCCAGGCCATCGTGACGATGCTGACGATGGCGACGGCGATCACCGCCAGCGCGATCTTGCGCGCGATCGTCAGCCGCACCATGTTTGCCGCTCCATCCACTGGGTCCTTGCGCTTGTCAGTCCAGCGCCATCATACCCGGCAAATGTGCAGCAAATGTGGAATTGTCAGCAGGCCGCCGGGGCGCTCTGGGGCGCGAGCGGCGCCACGCCGCGCATGCGCAGGGCGACGGCCAGCGCGGCGGACAAGGCCAGTCCCAGGGTCGCGACCACGCCGCTCCAGCCCCAGCGGCCCCACAGCACGCCGGAGTAGGAACCGATCACGCTGGAGCCGAGATAGTAGAAGAACAGGTACAGGGCCGAGGCGAACGCCGGCGCGACGCGCGCACGCAAGCCCACCCAGCTGCTGGCCACGGAGTGCGAGGCAAAGAAGCCGAAGGTGAACAAGGCCATGCCGACGCCGATCAGGAGCAGCGACTGCGCCAGCGTGATGACGAGCCCCGCCAGCATCATCCCCATCACCAGCCACAGCACGTTGCGCCGGCCGACGCGGTCGGACAGGCGCCCGGCCCAGACGGAACTGAACATGCCGATCAGGTACAACGCGGAGAAGGCGCCCACGATGCTGGGCCGCAGTCCGTACGGCGCGGCCAGCAGGCGGTAGCCGATGTAGTTGTACAGGCTCACGAAGCTGCCCATCAACAGGAAGGACAACGCGAACAGCCAGGGCAGGCCGGCGTCCGACAGGTGCGCTCCCAGCGCTTCCTTGAGCGAGGACAGCTCCACCTTGCGCGGTACGAAGTTGCGCGACGCGGGCAGGCTGCGCCAGAACTCGAACGAGGAATACAGGCCGGCCGCGCCCATCGCGCCCAGGGCCACCCGCCAGTCGTGGAAGTCCGCGATGACGGAGACCAGGGCGCGCCCGAGCATGCCGCCGAAGGCGCTGCCGGCGATGTAGATGCCCATGCACAGGCCGAGCGAAGGGCCGTCGATCTCTTCCGCCAGGTAGGCCATGGCGGCGGCGGGCATGCCGCCCAGGGCCAGGCCGAGCAGCGCGCGCAGCACCAGGAGCTGGCCGAAGTCCTGGGCCAGGGCGCACAGCAGCGTCAGCACGCCGCCGCCGAGCATGGCGAAGCCCATCACGTTCTTGCGTCCGAGGCGGTCGGACACCACGCTCGACACCAGCAGCGAAAACGCCAGCGCGAACGTCGACACCGACAGCACCAGGCTGCTCTCGGCCGGGGTCAGCGCGAAGGACTGGGCGAACAGCGGCATCAGCGGCTGCACGCAATACAGCAAGGCGAAGGTGGAAAAACCGGCAAACAGCATGGCGCGGTTGATGCGGCGGAAGGCCGGGGTGCCGGCGGCGATGGCGGATCGGGCAGTCATGGGCCCATCTTAGGATTGCGCTGTACTACAGTCCAATATATATTGGAATCGTTATTAATACATTGAATGTATGATGGAACTGCGTCACCTGCGCTACTTCGTCGCCGTCGCCGAGGAACTGAATTTCACCCGCGCGGCCGAACGCCTGCACATCGGCCAGCCGCCGCTGAGCCACGCGATCCGCCTGCTGGAAGAGGACGTGGGCGCGCAGCTGTTCGTGCGGACCAAGCGCTGGGTGCGGCTGACGGAAGCCGGCGCCCTGTTCCTGCAGGACGCCTACCGCATCCTCGCCCTGTCCGAGCAGGCCGCCGAGACGGCCCGCCGCGCCGAGCGCGGCGAGGTGGGCGAGCTGCGCATCGGCTTCACCTTCTCGACACCCTTCACGCCCCTGTTCGCGAAGGCGATCAACGAGTACCGCCACGCTTACCCGAACGTCAAGCTCACCCTGCACGAGATTTCCACCATGCGCCAGATGGAGTGGCTGGCCCAGCGCAACCTGGACCTGGGCTTCGTGCGCCCGCCCGAGATGACCCTGCCGGATGCGCTGACCCTGGCGCGCCTGCGCGACGACCCGCTGCTGGCCGTGCTGCCGGAAGACCATCCGCTCGCGCGCCAGAAATCGGTGGCGATGAAGGACATGGCCGGCCTGCCCTTCGTGATGTATCCGGCGGCGGCCGGCACCGGCATCCACCCCTTGATCGTCAAGCTGGCGCACGCGGCGGGCTACACGCCGCGCGTGGCGCAGGAGGCGGGCGAGGCATCCACCATCATCGGCCTGGTGGCGGCGGGCTGCGGCGTGTCGCTGCTGCCGGCGTCGTTCGAACGGGTCAAGATGGACGGCGTGGCCTACCGGCCGGTGCGCGACAAGGGCGCCACCATCACCTTGATGCTGGCGCGCCGCGCGCACGAGTGGTCGCCCCTGGTGGACGCCTTCATCCGCATCGCCACGCGCGCCGCCAAGTCCTGATTCTCCATTTTTGCTGCACAATCGTCCGGCATTCTCCAACCATCGCAACACACAGGAGATGCCGCCATGGACCGCGCCACGATCGGTTACGCCCCCCTCGTCCTTCCATTGCTGCTGGCCGCTTGCGGCGGCGGCGCCGACAGCAGCGCCACCACGGCGACCGCCCCCGTCACCACCGCCGCCACCATCACGACCATGAGTTCGTCCGCGGCGGACGTGCGGGCGGCGCTGGCCACGCCCGCTGCCCTGCCGAACCCTGACGGCAGCGCCCTCACTGCCGCCGCGGCGGGCGGCATCGATCACGCGAACGCCTTCTTCAAGCCCCTCGGCAACGGCCGCTCCTGCGCCAGCTGCCACAGCGAGGCGGAGGGCTGGACCATCACGCCGGCGGGCCTGGCCCAGCGCTTTGCCAACTCGAACGGCGCCGATCCCGTGTTCCGCACCGTGGACGGCGCCAATTCGCCCCTGGCACCGGTCGACACCCTGGACCAGAAGCGGCTCGCCTACTCCATGCTGCTGACGAAAGGCCTGATCCGGGTCGGCCTGCCGATCCCGGATGGCGCCGAATTCACACTGACCCGCGCGGACGACCCCTACCGCTACGCCAGCGCGAAGGAGCTGTCCCTGTTCCGGCGCCCGCTCCCCAGCGCGAACCTCCAGTTCGCGAGCCTGGTGATGTGGGACGGACGCGAGACCTTCACCGATGCCGCCTCTGCCGACTGCATCCTCAACCTGCGTCCGGCACTGTGCTTTGCCAGCGTGGACACGGACCTGCTCCACCAGGCCAACAGCGCCGTGCGCGGCCACGCCGAAGCGGCGCAGGACCTGACGGCGGCCGAACAGCGCTCCATCGTCGATTTCGAGAAGAGCCTGACACACGCGCAGACCACCTCGCGCGCCGCAGGCAGCCTGACGGACGCCGGCGCGCTGGGCGGACCGGCGAACCTGGCGCGCACCGGCTTCTACTTCGGCATCAACGACGTGCAGGACGGCGACTACCGCACCCACGCGCCGTTCAACCGCAACGTGATGACGCTGTTCGGCGCTTGGCGCAACCTGGCCCCGCCGCGCCGCCCTGGCCAGCCGGCGCCCAGCGCCCAGAACCTGGCCCGCGCCTCGATCGCGCGCGGCGAGCAGATCTTCAACAACCGCCCATTCAACGTGGTCAACGTGCCCGGCTTCACGGACACCCTGCGCGTCACTTTGCAGCGCGCGACCTGCGCCAGCTGCCACGACGCGCCGAACGCCGGCTCGCACTCGGTGCCGCGCTTCTTCAACACCGGCCTGTCCGACGCCGCGCGCCGCACGCCCGACCTGCCGCTCTACAGCCTGCGCAACAACAGCACCGGCGAGACGGTCGACACCACCGATCCGGGCCAGGCCCTGGTGACCGGCAAATGGCGCGACATCGGCAAGGTGAAGACGCCCAACCTGCGCGGCCTGGCGGCGCGCGCGCCCTACTTCCACAATGGCTCGGCCGAGCGCATCGAGGACGTGGTGCGGTTCTACGACCGCCGTTTCAGGATGGGATTGAACCCGCAGGAAGCGGCCGACCTGGCCGCCTTCCTGAAGGCCTTGTAGGGAGAGTTACAGCGCTTCGGCGTCGAGCTCCGAACCGGCGTAGTTTTCCAGTTCGGCGAACAAGGTCTTCATGGCGCTGCGCCCGCGCAGCTTTTGCAGCACCGTGCAGTGCTCGCGGTAGTTGGCCAAGCGCTCGGCCACGATCGTCTTGTGCTGGTCGGGGATCTGCGCCATCAGCTTGGCGAAGCCCTCCTCGAAGTCGGGCTTGGTCTTGCGCACGGCGGACACGAAGCGTTCGAACTCCTTCTGGCCGGTGCGCGCCGTGATCAGGCCCGAGTTCTCGGCCGCGAAGATGATGGCCAGCGCGATCACGCCCTCGGCGTCGATCTCGGTGTCCGTGATCGGCCCCTCGTGGTGATGGCGGCGCAGCCACTGCGCGGCGCGCAGGACCGCGCGCGCCTCGACCCGCTGGGCGTGCATGTCGAGATAGTCCTGGTAGCCGTTCCAGTTGGCCTGCGGGTCGGCGAAGCACAGCTCGAAGAACACGGCCTTGATGCGGCCGTTGACGTACTCCGGGCTTTGCAGGAAGTCGTTCATATAGGCCGACTCCGGCATCGCCACCAGCTCCTTCACCAGCCGAAAGCCGGCCTGGAAGGCCTGCTCCGCGCCATTATCGATCAGGAGGTCGAGCGCGGCTTCGTCGTCCTCGCCGGGCACGAGATGTTCGAGCCCCAGCGAGACCCCGCCCACGGTCAGGTTCAGCGCGCGCTGGATGCCTTCGGCCGTGCGCTCGTTGGTGAACTTCTCGGCCACCATCGCGGTGATGCCGGACAGCTCGTCGGCCAGGATCGCGGCCTCCTCGCCGGCCTCGCGCCGGGCCAGGCAAGCAAGCGCCCGGATCAGGCGCGGCGGACGTTCGACAACGAGGGCGGGCAGCAAGTGCGCGCTCACGAGAAGATGTCCGTGCCCATGCTCTTGCGGGTGCCGCGGCGCGGCATGCTGCGCACGGAGGGCACCTGCTTGCGCAGGCGGTACAGCAGTTCCTTGGTGGAGCGCTGCAGGAACTTCGGCTCGTCGTCCTCTTCCGAGAATTCGGCGTCAGCCAGGTCGGCGCTGTGGCGGAACTCGGGGAACAGCTCGAACAGGGCGCGGTCCCAACCGTCCTCGCTGGCCTTGACCAGCTCCACGGCCAGCGGCACAAAGTCGTTGTCGGACGAAGTCTGGCCGGTGATGTAAGGCCCCTTCTGGATCACCTCCTGCGCCACTTCCAGCACCTCCTTCGGCGCCAGCGAGAAGATGGTGGCGAAAATGGTGGCGCCGTAGTCGGTGGCCGAGGCGGCGGCCAGGAGCTCGTGGCGGCGTTCCTCGTCGTCGTTGGCGAACACCACGCCGTGCACGTGCGCGAACAGCGATTCGGCCACGCGCTCGGGATCGTCCTCGATCATCTCGTCGGACCAGGTCGCGGCCAGGAACGCCAGGCTGTCGGCCCAGGCCTTGGGCGGCACCAGGAGCGTCGCCAGCGAGGTCTTGCCGCCGTCAAAGCCGGACAGGTGCAGAGCCGTCACCTGCGGCGGCAGCTCGTTCAGCACTTCGGCCACCGCGTAGTCGCCATGCTGTTCGACGGCTTCCGTGAAGGCCTGTTCGGCGTGGCTCAGGGAGCCGGACAGCACCAGGTCGGTCACCTGCTTTTTCAGGGCCGGCAGATAGGATTTCCCGCTCATCGATCACTCCTCCTGGTCGAAGATCTGTGCAAAGTCGTCGGAGACGAATTCGTCGTCGTTCTCCTCGTCGCCCTCGTCGTTGGCCGCGAGCTGCTCGAGCGACTGGTCCTCGTCCTCCCACGCACGCGGATGCTTGTGCAGGAAGGCCGTGAGGATGGCCTGGCGCGCCAGCTCCGGAAAGTTGGCGGTAATCTGGGCATACATCCGCGCCGCCTCCTCGCCCTCGCAGGTGGCCAGCGCGAACACGGCCTCCGGGCGTCCGCGCTCGTAGTCGCGGGTCTCGGGCAGCAGGCGCTTGGGCTCCTTGAAGCGGATCGCGTCGACCAGGGCGAAGGCCATCAGGTTGACGTCGTCGATGCCGCCGCCGCTGGCGTATTCGGATACCAGGGCCTGGACCATCTGGTCGTAGTTCTTCTGGTTGGGCGGGTCGCCCAGGATGCCTTCGATCTGGGCTTCCAGCTCGCGGGCCTGGTAGGCGAATTCGGGGTGTACACGTGCCATGACAAAAATCCTTTACTCGGCCGGAATGGCCACCCCGTGCAGCGCGAACAGCGAGCGCCACATGCCGTAGGCTTCGGCCTGCGCATCGAGGATGATGCGGTGGTGCAGGCTCTGGTCGTATTCCTCGCGCTTGGCCGGATCGGACAGGGTCTCGTAGGCCTTGACGATGGCCTTGAAGCGCGCCGCCGCACCCGGCTCCGGATTGCGGTCCGGGTGGTAGCGCATGGCGAGGCCGCGGTAGACTTTCTTGATCTCGTCCGGCGCGGCGTTTGGGGCGACGCCCAGCACGTGGTAGAGGTTTTCCACGGGGAAACTCCAGGGGTGACAAACCAGCAAAAGAAGGATTATATCGCCCCGGCACCCTTCGTCATTCCCGCAGGCGGGAATCGATGACGGCCTGCGTGACCGGGATCGAGTGCCTCGGCTGCGCGGCGCGTCATGGATTCCCGCCTGCGCGGGAATGACGGAGCCGGCGCAGGGCCCGCTCGCGCAGGCGCGCGGAACGCGAGCGCACCGGCAGGGCCGGCGCCGGCACGCCGGCCAGGGCCGCCAGATAGGCCCGCACCAGGACCGGATCGGTAGCAAGGGTTTTCATGGGAGTCCGAGTATGCCGCTCATCCGTGGTCACCTCTGTACGGCACGCCACATAAGGTAAAATGCCTGGGATATTCGCCAATCTTTCCCGCTTCTTATGAGCAACGAGAAAAACAATACGGCCGGCGCCAGCGCCGCGCCGGCGCCCAACTTTTTGCGCACGATCATCGAGGCCGACCTGGCCAAGGGCGCGCACAAACGCGAGGGCCTGCCCGACGTCATCACGCGTTTCCCGCCGGAGCCCAACGGCTACCTGCACATCGGCCACGCCAAGTCGATCTGGCTGAACTTCAGCCTGGCGCGCGACTACGGCGGCCGCTGCCACCTGCGCTTCGACGATACCAATCCGGCGAAGGAAGAGCAGGAATTTGTGGACTCGATCATCGATTCCGTCAAATGGCTGGGCTTTTCCTGGGGCGAGCACCTGCACTACGCCTCGGACTACTTCGCCCAGCTGTACGAGATGGCCGAGTTCCTGATCAAGGAAGGCAAGGCCTACGTCGACAGCCAGAGCGCCGAGGAAATGGCAGCCAACCGCGGCAACTTCAGCACGCCCGGCACCAATTCGCCCTACCGCAACCGTCCGGTGGAGGAGTCGCTGCAACTGTTGCGCGACATGAAGGCCGGCAAGTACAAGGATGGCGAACACATCCTGCGCGCCAAGATCAGCGAAGACGCGATGGCCTCGCCCAACATGAACATGCGCGACCCGGCCATCTACCGCATCCGCCACGCGCATCACCACCGGACCGGCGACGACTGGTGCATCTACCCGATGTACGACTACACGCACCCGATCTCGGACGCGCTGGAGAACATCACCCACTCGATCTGCACCCTGGAGTTCCAGGACCACCGCCCGTTCTACGACTGGCTGGTCGAGACCCTGGGCGCGGCCGGCTTCTTCCGCCAGCCGGTGCCGCGCCAGTTCGAGTTCGCGCGCCTGAACCTGACCTACATCGTCACCTCCAAGCGCAAGCTGCGCCAGATGGTCGAGGAAGGCATCGTGGACGGCTGGGACGATCCGCGCCTGCCGACCCTGGTGGGCATGCGCCGCCGCGGCTTCACCCCGGAATCGATCCAGCTCATGTGCGAGCGCACCGGCGTGACCAAGTCCGACGGCTGGATCGACTTCGGCGTGCTGGAAGGCGCCGTGCGCGAGGACCTCGATCCCAAGGCCCCGCGCGGCATTGCCGTGCTGCGCCCGCTCAAACTCATCATCGACAACTTCCCGGCCGGGGAAACCCAGGAATGCCACTCGCCGGTGCATCCGCACCACCCGGAGCTGGGCAACCGCAGCTTCCCGATCAGCCGCGAACTGTGGATCGAGGACGAGGACTTCATGGAAACGCCCACCAAGGGCTATTTCCGCCTCACGCCGCCGGTGGACGGGCAACCGGGCAGCCGGGTGCGCCTGAAATACGGCTACGTGGTCGAATGCGTGGGCTACGACAAGGACGCCAGCGGCCGTGTCACGGCCGTGCACGTGAACTACTTCCCGGATTCCAAGTCCGGCACGGAAGGCGCCAACAACTACAAGGTCAAGGGCACCATCCACTGGGTCTCGGCACCGCACGCGCTGGCCGCCGAGGTGCGCCTGTACGACCGCCTGTTCACGGACGCCATGCCCGACGCCGGCGGCAAGGACTTCAAGGAATGCCTCAATCCGAAGGCCAAGGAAGTCATCACCGGCTACCTCGAGCCGGGCCTGGCCGCCGCCCTGCCCGAGCAGCGTTTCCAGTTCGAGCGCCATGGCTACTTCGTGGCCGACCGCGTCGACTCGCGCCCCGGCCAGCCGGTGTTCAATCGCATCGTCACGCTCAAGGATAGCTGGCAGAAGTGACAGTGTTGTATTTCGACGGGCCGTCTTGACGCGCTTGACTTGCGGTCGATAGAGTCGTCGAACCACAACAACCCGGAGTAGGACGCGCATGCGTCAGCCTGCCCGCTTCCGCGTCAGCGCCCTCGAGCCTGCCTTGTGGGCCGGCGCCGTGCTCTCTGCCGGCGTCGGTCTGCTGTTCTACTTGGCTACCGCCAAGTCGATCGACGCCGACACCACCCGGCGCTTCCAGAACCTGTCGCGCAACGCCCAGTACGCGCTCAACGTGCGCCTGCGTCACTACGCGGACGTGCTGCGCGGCAGCGCCAGCATGTTCCAGACCAATGACGCACTGACCCGGGCCAAGTTCCACGACTACGTGGCCGGGCTGGCGCTGGACCAGCATTTCCCGGGCATCGAGACCATCAACTTCGCGCGCTACGTCCGGCGCGAGGAGCTGCCCGCCTTCACCGCCGCCTTGAGCGCCGAACTGGCGCGCGACAAGCTCAAGGACGGCTACCCGCTGCTGTCGATGGCCCCGCCCGGGCCGGACAAGCCCGACTATTCCCTGCTCGTCTACATCGAGCCGATCGACCGCTGGTCGACCAAGTTCGGCTACGACCTGCAATCGCGGGAGCCCGTGGCGCGCGCCCTGGCCGCCTCGCGCGACAGCGGCGCGATCACCACCTCGGGCCTGCCGCTGCCGGTCCTGGCCGGACCGAACCGCACCGGCATGGGCATGCGCCTGCCGATCTACCGCTCCGGCATGCCGCTCGCCACGGTCGCGCAGCGGCGCGCCGCCTATCTGGGTTCGATCGGCGTCGGTTTTTCCGTGCAGCGCCTGGTCCAGGGCGTGCTCGACGAGCTGCCGCTGCCGGAAATGCGCCTGACCCTGCTCGACGGGGCCAGCGGCAACATCCTGTTCGACAGCGCGGCGACCGAGCGCGAACCGCGGCCGCGCCTGGCGCGCCCGGACGGCGCCACCTTCCTGGCCGAGCAGCCGCTCGACTTCAACGGCCACCCCTGGATCGCCCGCTTCAGCACCCACAAGGGCGCCATGCTGAGCGACTTCGACACCTGGTTTCCGTGGCTTGCCAGCCTGGCCGGCTTCGTCGTGACTCTGCTGCTGTATGCCCTGTTCCACACCCTGGCCTCGTCGCGCCTGCGCGCGCTGCGCATGGCGCGCGCGATGACGCGCGAACTGCGCGCGAGCCAGGCCAAGCTGCAGGAGTCGCACGACCACCTGCGCCGCCTGGCCGCGCACGCCGACCAGATCAAGGAGGAGGAACGCAAGCGCATCGCGCGCGAGATCCACGACGACCTGGGCCAGAATCTGCTGGCCCTGCGCATCGAAGCGGACCTGCTGGCCACGCGCACCGCCGCGCGCCACCCACGCCTGCACGAGCGCGCCCGCGCCACCTTGCGCCAGATCGACGCCACCATCCGCTCGGTGCGCCAGATCATCAACGACCTGCGTCCCAACGTGCTCGACCTCGGCTTGAACGCGGCGGTGGACTGGCTCATCGCCGACTTCCGGCGCCGCACCGGCATCCAGTGCGAGCTGATTGAAACGCACAAGGACATCCAGCTGGCCGACAACCACGCCACGGCCTTCTTCCGCATCCTGCAGGAGTCGCTCAACAATATCGCGCGCCACGCCCAGGCCAGCTACGTGCGGGTCGACCTGCTGCTGCGCGAAGGCGAACTGGCCATGAACGTGGCCGACAACGGCGTCGGCCTGGCCGCCACCAGCCAGGCCCGGACCGAATCCTTCGGCCTGGTCGGCATCGAGGAGCGCGTGCGCATCCTGGGCGGGCGCTTTGCGATCCATAGCGCGCCCGGACGCGGCACCACGGTCAGCGTGGCGGTGCAGGTCGAACCGCTGCCGCCGCCGACGTCGCCGTGGACGGAAGTCGCCGCCGCTGCCTAGGCCATTCAGAATCGTCCGAACTACTGTTGAGCCAGATCAATATCCGTACGGAACTAAAACCGACAATCAGTCGTAGACGCATCCCGCCGTCTAGTTGCAACCAGAGAGGATAAACATGAACAATCAAGAAGAACTTGCCGCCATCGCGGCCCTGGATTTGGACCCGATCAAAGTCAAGCTGATGCACGCCGAATCCGGCGAAGGCTGGTCGCTGGAAAAAGCGAACGCGGCGGAAGCGGAGTACCGCCGCTTCCTCATTCTGATGAAGAAGTTCCCGCACGAGCAGACCGCGCCGCTGTTCGACGTGGACACCTTCTGGCACTACCACATTCTCGACACGCTGAAGTACGCGCAGGACTGCGAGCAGGTGTTCGGCTACTTCCTGCATCACTTCCCCTACATCGGCCTGCGCGGCGCCGACGACGAAGCGGCGCACCAGCGCGTCGGCCAGCGCATGCAGGAGCTGTATGAGGAGACCTTCGGCGAGCCCTACCTGCGCGGCCAGGCCGCCGGGTCGGGCGCGGCCCAGGCCCAGAGCGCGTGGTCGGGCGTCGCCGCCAAGACCGCCTGGTCCGGTGCGGCCGCCAAGACCGCCTGGTCGGGCGCCGCCACCGGCGCGCAAGTGGCCTGGTCGGGCGCCGCCAAGGACGCCAAGGTCGCCTGGTCCGGCGCCGCCAACGCGCAGAGCGCGTGGTCGGGCGCCGCCTCCGCCGATCAGTTCTACAGCCAGCGCCCCACCCTCGCCCAGGCCGCCGCCTGATGAGCCATAGGCCGCCCCGCGAAGAGCGGGGCGGTGCTCATTGTATTTTTCAATCATCCCTTTCGCGCACGATTGGTAACCTCATTTTGACGCGAGGAATTGCGTGCCTATACTCGGACTATTGATCTAGATCAACAGCCCGTTGTTTTGACCGACGCACCCATCCACCGAAAGGAAACCCCCATGCTGTCGAATGACGATCTCAAGGCCATTGCCGAACTGGATCTCGACCCGATCAAGGTCAAGCTCATGCACGAAGAATCCGGCGAAGGCTGGTCGCTTGAAAAAGCCACGGCCGTCGAGGCCGAGTACCGCCGCTTCCTCATCCTGATGAAGAAGTTCCCCGAAGAGCAAACCGCGCCCCTGTTCGATGTGGACACCTTCTGGCACTACCACATCCTGGACACGATGAAGTACGCGGAGGACTGCCAGCGCGTGTTCGGCTACTTCCTCCACCACTTCCCCTACATCGGCCTGCGCGGCGCGGACGACGAGGCGGCCCACGAGCGCGTCGGACAACGCATGAAGGAACTGTACGAGGAAACCTTCGGCGAGCCCTACATCAAAGGCGCCGCGGCCTACTCGGGCGTGGCCACGCAAGCGGCGTATTCCGGGGTCGCCACCAAGACCGCCTATTCCGGGGTGGCCACTGGCGTGGAAGGCAAGGTGGCCTACTCGGGCGTCGCCACCAAGACCGCCTATTCCGGTGTGGCCACCAGCAAGGTCGCATACTCGGGTGTCGCCACCAAGACCGCGTACTCGGGTGTCGCCACCAAGACCGCCTACTCCGGCGTGGCGAACAAGGTCGCGTACTCCGGCGCCGATGCCAAGTTCGCCTATTCCGGCGTGAACGCGCAAGCGGGCGCGAACGTGGACAAGTTCTACACCGAGCGGCCGACCCTGTCGCAAGCGGCGTGACCCTGTCTCCTCGTTGAGCCGGCCCGGCCCCGTGCCCGGCCGGCTTTCTTTTGCCCGCCGCGGCCTGTGTACAATGGCAACGCGCGCACAAGGAACCAGGCATGTCGGTCGGCCCGATCAGATCCCACAATCAGATGACTCTCCCTCCCGGCAACGGCCCGGGGGCGAAAAACGAGCTCCAGTTCCCCCTGGAGCGCGACGCGCCGCGCCTGAAGCCGCAGCCGGTGCCGCTCTACACAGCACTGGGCGGCAAGACCGGCGGCAAGGGCACCATCATCAACACTTACGCCTGATCTCGTCCAGCGCGGCCGTCACGTCCGGATAGCGCAGGCGCAGCCCCAGCTCGCCCACCAGGCGCGCGTTGTCCAGCCGGCGCGATTCGGACATGAAGGACAGCAGCACCGGCGCCACCACGTGTTCGAGCTCGGCGCGAGGCAGGCGCGGCGGGCGCGCCAGGCCGCAGGCGTCGGCCACGGCGTCGAAATACTCCCCCATCTTCATGCGCGTGAAATCCACGGCGTGGTACACGCGGCCGGCCCGCCCGCGCACCAGCGCCAGCGCCACCGCGCGCGCCAGATCGTCGGCGTGGATATGGCTGGTGTACACGTCGTCCTCCGGCGCCAGCGCCGGCGTGCCTTCGCGCAGGCGCTTGGTCGGCAAGCGATCGTCCGCGTAGATGCCGGGCACGCGCAGGATGGATACCCGGCCATGCGCGCGCCGGCCCCAGGCGCGCAGCACGCGCTCCGCATCCACCCGCCGCCGCGCGCGCGCGTTGCGCGGGGCCAGTGGCCGCGTCTCGTCGATCAAGGCCCCTCCGCAATCGCCGTAGACCCCCGTGGTGCTGACGTAAACCACCTGTGCCCCGTCGGGTAAAATGGCGGTCACGTTGCGGGTCCGGCGGTCCTGCAGGCCTTCGCCCGGCGGCGGCGCCAGGTGCACCACGCGCCGCGCCAGGCCGCGCAGGCGGCGCAAGGTCCAGGGCTGGTCCAGGTCCGCGACGATGGGGATGGCTCCGGCCGCGCGCAGTTCGGCGCGGCGTTCGGGCTGGCTGGTGACGGCGTAGACGCGATAGCGCGCGCGCACCAGCGGCAGCAGCCGCATGCCGACGTCACCGCAACCGAGAATGAGCAGCGGCGGCCGGCCAGTTTGTGTGTTCTTCATTTTGGGGATTGTATGACTTTCCAGATCACTGTACAGCCGAGCGGCCACACCTTCACCTGCGAGAGCGACGAAACCGTCCTCGCCGCGGCGATCCGGGGCGGCATCGGCCTGCCCTACGGCTGCAAGAACGGCGCCTGCGGTTCCTGCAAGGGCAAGGTGATCGAAGGCGCCGTCACCCACAAGCCCTACCAGCAGCGCGCCCTGTCGGAGCAGGAAAAGGCCGACGGCTACGCCCTCTTCTGCTGCGCCCAGACCAGCGCCGACCTCGTGATCGAGGCGCGCGAGGTGGCCGGCAGCAGCGACTACCCGGTACGCAAGATGCCGGCCCGGGTGCAGTCGATGGAACAGGTGGCGCCCGACGTCATCGTGCTCAAGCTGCAGCTGCCGGCCAGCGAGGCCCTGGCCTACCGCGCCGGCCAGTTCATCGAATTCATGCTGCGCGACGGCAAGCGCCGCAGCTACAGCATGGCCAACGCCCCGTCCGCGCTGGACGCGCCGGTGGAACTGCACATCCGCCACATGCCGGGCGGCCTGTTCACCGAACAGGTGTTCAACAGCATGAAGGTGCGCGACATCCTGCGCTTCGAAGGCCCGCTCGGCACCTTCTTCCTGCGCGAGGATTCGGACAAGCCGGTGGTGCTGCTCGCCTCCGGCACCGGCTTCGCCCCGATCAAGGCCCTGGTCGAGCACATGATCCACCTGAAGTCCACCCGCCCGGTGCGCCTGTACTGGGGCGGGCGCCGGCCGCACGATCTGTACCTGCACGAGCTGGCCCAGTCCTGGACCGGCGCCCTGCCCGACTTCCAGTACATCCCGGTGATCTCCGACGCCCTGCCGGAGGACAACTGGAGCGGCCGCACCGGTTTCGTCCACCGCGCCGTGATGGAGGACCTGCCGGACCTGTCCGGCCACCAGGTGTATGCCTGCGGCGCGCCCATCGTGGTGGACTCGGCCAAGCGCGATTTCGTGGCCCAGTGCAAGCTGCCGGCCGACGAGTTCTACGCCGACGCCTTCACCAGCGAAGCCGACCTCGCCCAGGGCTGAGGGCCGGTTAACTCTTCGATCACGATTTGCGGTAAGGTAGCGGATGGCGCCGGCGCCCTGACGCCCCGCGCCACTCACCGACAATCACAACTCGAAGGGAACCGTACATGCAAGCACTCCGTCCCCGCGTTTCGTCCCTCGCCGCCCTGGTCCTCGCCCTCGCCGCCGCGCTGCCGGCAGCCGCCTCGGCCCAGGATGCCGGCGCCTACCAGGCCGCCATCGACCACCAGGCGCGCGCCGCCGACCGCAAGGAAGACGCGCGCCGCAAGCCGGCCCAGTTCCTCGCTTTCGCCCAGGTCAAGCCGGGCATGAAGGTGCTGGATGTGGCGGCCGGCGCCGGCTCCACCTCCGAGCTGCTGGCCCTCGCGGTCGGCCCGAGCGGCGAAGTGTGGGCGCAGACGGCCAAGGAATCGCTCAAGCTGCAGGACCGCCTGAAAGCCAATCCGCAGCCGAACCTGCATCCGGCGGTCGCCTCCTTCGCCAACCCGGTCCCCACCGGCACGCCGCCGCTGGACCTGATCACGATTAACATGTCCTACCACGACATCGCCAACCTGCCGATCGACCGCGCCGCCATGAACAAGGCGCTGTTCGACGCGCTCAAGCCAGGCGGCAAGCTGGTCATCATCGACAACGCCGCCAAGGACGGCAGCGGGCTTGCCGCCACCAAGGAGCTGCACCGCATCGACGAGGCGGCGGTGGTGTCCGAAGTGACCAAGGCCGGCTTCGCGCTGGACGCCAAGGGCGACTACCTGCGGGTGCCGGCCGACCCGCGCGACACCGCCTTCTTCAACATGGGCGGCAAGCCAGACGACAAGTTCGCGCTGCGCTTCGTGAAGAAGTAATCCATTCCCCACAGGGCCCGCAGCGACGGGCCCTGTTTCATTGTGTCCCGTATGTCAGCCAGCACCAACGGTTTTCGCGTTCTCCGTCACCGCAACTACGCCCTCTACCTGTCGGCCCGCATCCTCGGCACCCTCGCCGTCCAGATGCAAAGCGTGGCCATCGGCTGGCAGGTCTATCAGATCACCGGCAACCTGTTCGACCTCGGCCTCATCGGCCTGGCCCAGTTCGCGCCCTTCCTGGTGTTGATCCTGTTCGCCGGGCACGCGGCCGATGTCTGGAACCGCCGCGCGATCATCGCCGCCTGCCTCGGCGTGCAGCTGCTGGTGGGTTTGCTGCTGCTCGGTTTTACCGTCACGGGCATGCGGGCCGTGTGGCCGGTGTTCGCCATCCTGGTACTGTTCGGCAGCGCGCGCGCCTTCATGATGCCGGCCACGCAGGCCATCCTGCGCAACCTGGTCCCGACCGAGGACTTCAGCCAGGCCGTGGCCCTGTCGGCTTCCGCCTTCCATGTGGCGGTGATCCTGGGGCCGACCCTGGGCGGCCTGCTGTACCTGGCGGGACCGCAGGCCGTGTACGCGACCGGGGCCGTGCTGCTGACCATTTCCACCGTGGCGATGGTCATGACGCGCAACGCCCCGCAGGTCCTCAACAAGGAGCCGTTCAGCCTGCACAAGCTGTTCGAAGGCATGCGCTTCGTGCGCTCGCGGCCGGTGATCCTGGGCGCCATTTCGCTCGACCTGTTCGCGGTGCTGTTCGGTGGCGCCACCGCCCTGCTCCCGGCCTACGCCCACGACGTGCTGCACGCGGGGCCGACCGCGCTCGGCGTCCTGCGCACGGCGCCCGGCGCGGGCGCGGCCGTGTGCTCGGTGGCGCTGGCCTATCTGCCGATCCGGCGCCGCGTCGGCGCCTGGATGTTCGGCGGCGTGGGGCTGTTCGGCCTGGCCACCGTGGTGTTGGGGCTGACGACCAGCTTCGGCGTGGCCCTGGCCTGCCTGGTGGTGCTGGGCGCGGGCGACATGGTGAGCGTCTATATCCGGCACCTGCTGGTGCAGTTCGAGACGCCGGACGAGATCCGCGGGCGGGTATCGGCCGTCAATGCCGTGTTCATCGGCGCCTCCAACGAGCTGGGCGAGTTCGAATCCGGCTTGACGGCGGGCTGGTTCGGGCTGGTGCGCGCGATCCTGCTGGGCGGCGTGGCCACCCTGGCCGTGACCTTCACCTGGGCCTGGAAATTCCCGGTGCTCTCGCGCATGGACCGCTTCCCACACCATGCCAAGGAACAAGAAAGCCAGCGGGTGTAAGATGGGGTTGTATGTCTTCACCAACGGGAGTCAGCATGATGATCAAGATCTTCACCGACCACACCCTCGACCGTCACCAGGGCCTGGATGAACATGTTCAGAAACAGGTGCACGACGCGCTCGACCGTTTCGGCGAACAGATCATGAGTGTGGAGGTCCACGTCAGCGACGCCATCGCCGAGAAGCACGCCGAAGGCGAGAACCGCTGCATGATGGAAGCGCGCATCACGGGCTACAAGCCGATCGCCGTGAGCGACCATTCGGCCACCCTGCACCAGGCCATCACCGGCGCCGCCGACAAGCTCCAGCGGGCCGTCGACAGCGCCCTCGGCCGCCTCAACGACCGCAAGCACAACGTCCCGCCCAAGATCATGTCCGCCCAAAAAGCCGCCGAATAAACCAGGGTCAGATCGCCCATTGCACAAAAATTTGCCCTCCGGGCTAATTTTTGTGCAATGGGCGATCTGACCCTCATCGAAGTGCTTGCAGGTAGCGCAGGCCCTGCAGGGCGCGGCTGCCGTACCAGGAGAACATCTCGCCATCGACGAGCCGGACCGGCTTGCCGAGCTGGGCTGCCAGCCCGCGCGTATGCTCTTCCGTGAAGCGGTAGGGCTCGGTCGAGAGGAGGACTTCGTCGATCCCGTTCAGAAGCGCGGCCGTCCATGCGAAGCTGGGGTAGCGGGCGGCGCCGAGGTCGGGGACGGTCCAGCCGAGCTCGGCGAGCATGCGGGCGATGTAGGTCTCGGGCGACACGCTCATCCACGGGTCTTTCCAGATGCAGTAGAGCACGTGGCGCGGCTGCTTCGGCTGCGCACGCAGGCGGGCCAGCTCGGCTTCGAAGTCGGCGCACCAGCGCTCGGCCTCGCTGTCCCGGCCGAAAATGCCGCCCATCAGGCGCACCAGGTCCAGGTTGTCCCGGGGTGCGTTGGGGTGGGTCACCACCACATGCGGCACGAAGCGGGCGATCTCGTCCACCGTCGGCTTTTCATTCTCGTCGATGTTGACCACGACATGGGTCGGCGCGAGGCGGCGCAGCTTGTCGAGATTGACGTCCTTGGTGCCGCCCACCTTGGCAATGGCGCGCACCGTGTCGGCCGGGTGGATGCAAAAGCCGGTCCGTCCCACGAGCTGGGACGCCAGCCCCAGGTCGCACAGCAATTCGGTGATGGACGGCACCAGCGAGACGATGCGCGCGTCCGGCGCCCTCGCGTGCGCCTGCCCGATGGCGTCGGTCAGGATCATGATGATTTTCGGTAAGAGCAGTCGGCCGCTATTGTATGATGCTGCTTGGATATTGACACATCATGCAGAGCTCCACCGTGGAACCCACCGCCGCTTTCGGCGCCTCCTCCTACACCGTTGCTGACTTGCAGCTCTTCAGCGGCACCGACCACGCCCAGGTCGCCGCGGCCCTGGCCGACTGCGCCATCCTGCGCCTGGCCGCCGGGGCCACCCTGGTGGACCATTACCGCTCGCGCCTGTACATCGTGCTGTCCGGTGTGATCGACGTCGAGGAGACGCGCGCCGGCTCGACCGAGGGACCGGGCGTGAAGGTCTACCCGGGCGAGAGCATCGGCGAACAGGCCGTGCTGGACGAGGAAGCCAACACGGCCGCCATCACCGCGGTGGAGGACGCCGAGCTGCTGGTGATCGAATCGGCCCTGGCCTGGCAGCTGATCGAGCGCCACAACGGGGTGGCGCGCAACCTCCTGCGCCTGCTGTCGTTCCGCGTGCGCGCCGCCAACGCCCTGCTGCGCCGGCGCCAGAAACTGGGCGAGTTCTACCGGCAGCTCTCGTTCAACGACGGCCTCACGGGCCTGTGCAACCGCGCCTGGCTGAACGACAACCTGCCGGCCCTGGTACGCGCCGCCCACGCGGACGGCAAGCCGCTGTCGGTGGTGATGATCGACCTGGACCACTTCAAGAAATTCAACGACACCCACGGCCACCAGGCCGGCGACCAGGCCCTGCGCGCGGCGGCCGCCGTGCTGTCCGGCGCCCTGCGCCCGACCGACCATGCGGTCCGCTACGGCGGCGAGGAGCTGATGGTGATCCTGCCGCACACGCCCCAGCACGTGGCCCTGATGGTGGCCGAACGCCTGTGCCAGCGCATGCGCCAGGCCGTGGTGTTCGATGACATGCGCACCCCGTTGCCGCAAATGACGGCGTCGATGGGTGTGGCATGCTTGCAGCCGGGCGAAGACGAGCAGGCGCTGGTCGCCCACGCGGACGCGGCGCTCTACCGCGCGAAAGAAGGAGGCCGCAACCGCGCCTCGCTGTGAAACGACAATGACCCATACCTTCCTCTGGCACGACTACGAAACCTTCGGCGCCACGCCCCGGCGCGACCGCCCGGCGCAGTTCGCGGCGATCCGCACGGACGCCGAGTTGAACGAGATCGGCGACCCGATCATGCTGTACTGCCAGCCGGCGCCGGACTTCCTGCCCGATCCGCAGTCCTGCCTCATCACCGGCATCACGCCGCAGCAGTGCCTGGAATGGGGCGTGCCGGAGCACCGCTTCGCCGCCACCATCGAGCAGGCCTTCGCCCAGCCGGGCACCATCGGCGTGGGCTACAACACGATCCGCTTCGACGACGAAGTCACGCGCTTCCTGTTCTGGCGTAACCTGATCGACCCCTACGCGCGCGAGTGGCAGAACAACTGCGGCCGCTGGGACCTGCTGGACGTGGTACGCATGACCTACGCCCTGCGCCCCGAGGGCATCAACTGGCCGCGCCACCCGGACGGGCGCCCCAGCTTCAAGCTGGAGGACCTGGCGCGCGTGAATGGCCTGCTGCACAAGGCGGCGCACGACGCGTTGTCCGACGTGCGCGCCACCATCGCCCTGGCCCGCCTGATCCGCAGCAAGCAGCCGCGCCTGTTCGACTTCTGCCTGTCCCTGCGCAGCAAGGAGCGCGTGGCGCAGGAGATCGGCCTGCACCTGGAGCCGGCGCGGCGCCAGCCGATCCTGCACGTGTCGGGCATGTTCCCGGCCGACCGCGGCTGCCTGGGCCTGGTGTGGCCGCTCACGACGCACCCGACCAACCGCAACGAAGTGCTGGTGTGGGACTGCGCGCACGATCCGGAGGAGCTGTTCGCGCTCGACGCGGACACGATCCGCCTGCGCATGTTCACCCGCAGCGACGCGCTGCCCGAGGGGATGACGCGCCTGCCGGTCAAGAGCATCCACATGAACAAGTCGCCGATGCTGGTAGCGAACCTGCGCACCTTGACGCCGGAGATGGCCCAGCACTGGAATATGGACCTGGAACTGGGCTTGAAGCATGCGGCGCGTTTCGCCACGGCGCCAGACCTGTCGGCAACGTGGGCGCAGGTGTACCAACGCGCCGCCGAGACGGCGTCGGTGGACGTGGACGAGGATTTGTACGGCGGCTTCGTCGGCAACAACGACAAGCGCACCCTGGCGGCGCTACGGAAGGAAGCACCCGAGAAGCTGGCGGCCCAGCACCCGCACTTCGAGGATGCGCGCTTGACGGAAATCCTGTTCCGCTACCGCGCCCGCAACTTCCCGCAGACCCTCAGCCCGGCCGAGGCGCAGCAGTGGGAACAGCACCGCGCCGCCCGCCTGTTCGACGGCGAGTACGGCGCGCGCACCATCGAACAGCTGCACACGGAGATCGACGCGCTGAACGAAACGGCGGACGAACGCGCCGAAGAGATCCTCGGCGCGCTATACGACTACGCCGACCAGATCGCCCCTCAGCGATAGGCGTTGATGGCGTCGCGCGTGTCCAGCGCGACGCGGCGCGCGGCGGCGGCGAAGTCCTCGCCCGCCTGCGGCTGCGCGTACAGGATGGCGCGCGAGGAATTGATCATCATGCCCGTGCCATCGGCCGTGCGGCCCGCCTTGACGGTCGCTTCGATGTCGCCGCCCTGGGCGCCGATGCCCGGCACCAGCAGCGGCATGTCGCCCACCAGGGCGCGCACCTTGGCCAGCTCCTCGGGGAAGGTGGCGCCCACCACCAGGGCGCACTGGCCGTTGCGGTTCCATTTGTCCGCCACCAGCTTGGCCACATGCTGGTACAGGGGCATGCCGCCCACGTCCAGGAACTGCAGGTCCGAGCCGCCCGGGTTCGAGGTGCGGCACAGGACGATCACGCCGCGCTCCTGCCATTCCAGGTAGGGTTCGACCGAATCGAAGCCCATGTAGGGGTTGACGGTGACGGCGTCGGCGCCATAGCGCTCGTAGGCTTCGCGCGCGTACTGGGCGGCGGTGGCGCCGATGTCGCCGCGCTTGGCGTCCAGCACCAGCGGCACGTTCGGATACTTGGTGCGGATGTAATCGCACACCTCTTCGAGCTGGCTTTCCGCGCGCAGGGCCGCGAAGTAGGCGATCTGGGGTTTGAAGGAGCAGGCCACATCGGCGGTGGCGTCGACGATGGCCTTGCAGAAGGCGGCCACGCCGTCGGGGCTGCGCATGTTTTCGGGCAGGCGCGCCAAGTCGGGGTCGAGCCCCACACAGAGCAGCGACCGGTTGGCGTTCCAGGCCTGCGCCAGCTTGTCCACGAAATTCATGCGACCTCCCTGTGTCGAAATTGCAAACCCACCATTGTACCGCGCGCCAGGCGTGCGCGTCATGGCGCAGGCGCTCCGGCTGGGGTATAGTTTTATTCAGATAACAACTTCTCCCACAAGGAAGACCATGACTACCCTGATCGCCCGCTGGAGCCGCCTGTTCCTGGCCTCCATCGTACTGCTCCCCCTGCTCTCCGGCTGCGGCTACAACAGCTTCCAGACGAAGGACGAGGCCATCAAGGCCGCCTGGAGCGAAGTCGTCAACCAGTACCAGCGCCGGGCCGACCTGATCCCCAACCTGGTCAACACCGTCAAGGGCTACGCCTCGCACGAGAAGGACACGCTGGAAGCCGTGACCAAGGCGCGTTCGCAGGCGACCAGCTTCCAGATCACGCCCCAGGTGCTGAACGATCCGCAGGCTTTCGCCAAGTTCCAGCAGGTGCAGGGCGAATTGTCGAGCGCCCTGTCGCGCCTCATGGCCGTGTCCGAGAACTATCCGCAGCTGAAGGCGGACACGAGTTTCCGCGACCTGCAGTCCCAGCTCGAAGGCACGGAGAACCGGATCACGGTGGCGCGCGCCCGCTACATCGCCGCGGTGCAGGACTACAACGTGATGGTGCGCAGCTTCCCCTACAACCTGACGGCCATGATGTTCGGCTACCAGGTCAAGCCCTCGTTCACGGTCGAGAACGAAAAGGCCATTTCGACCGCGCCCGCCGTCAACTTCGGCAAATAAGATGAGCCGGCTCGCCTCCCTGTGGCTGGCCCTGTGCCTGCTGCTGCCGTCCGCCTGGGCCCAGCAGCTGGTGGCGGTGCCGCCGCTGGCCGGCCACGTCAACGACCTGGCCGGAATGCTGGAACCGGACCAGCGCGCCAAGCTGGAACAGGTGCTGACCGAGTACGAGCAGCAAACCGGCAGCCAGATCGCCATCCTGACCGTGCCCAAGACGGAGCCGGAAGCGATCGAGCAGTACAGCATCCGCGTGGCCGAAGCCTGGAAGCTGGGCCGCAAGGGCGTGGACGACGGCGTGATCCTGCTGGTCGCCAAGGACAACCCGAGCAGCCTGCGCCGCCTGCGCATCGAATCCGGGCGCGGGGTGCAGGGCGTGCTGACGGACGCCCAGTCCAAGCGCATCCTGCAGGACGTGATCGCGCCGCACTTCCGCCAGAACCACTACTACGAAGGCATGGTGGCCGGCGTGTCGGCCATCGCCGCCCTGCTCAACCAGGAATCGCTGCCGGCCGCGGCCCAGCAGCACGGCAACGCGCCGCAGGACGTGGGCGGGGCCTGGTGGCCGCTGGTGCTCTTCTTCGTCTTTGTATTGATGAGCATGTTCCGGCGCCGCGGCGGACGCCTGGGTCGGGGCGGCTGGGGCTCGGGCGCCACCGGCTTCATCCTCGGCAACGTGTTGGGCAGCATGATGAGCCACCGTGGCGGTGGCGGCTTCGGGGGCGGCGGCGGCTTCGGCGGCGGCGGCTTCTCGGGCGGGGGCGGCACCTTCGACGGCGGCGGCGCCTCGGGAGACTGGTAATGGAACACACGGACAACCGTTGGGCGCGCCGCTGGCGCCACTTCAGCACGGGCACGGGCGCGACGCGCCGCATGTTCCCGCAGCCGACCCTGGACGCGATCACCCAGGCCATCGCGGCGGGCGAGCAGACCCACCGCGGCGAGCTGCGCTTCATCGTCGAGACCGCCCTGCCCGGCCAGGCGATCTGGGCCGGACAGACGATCCGCCAGCGCGCGCTGGCCCTGTTCGCCGAGCACGGCGTCTGGGATACGGCGGACAACTGCGGCGTGCTCTTGTACGTGAACGTGGCCGAGCGCAAGGTCGAAATCGTGGCCGACCGCGCCATCAACGAGCGCGTGGCGGCGGACGAATGGCAGGCCATCTGCCGCGCCATGACGGCCGGCTTCAAGGATGGACGCTTCGAGCAGGCCGCGCTGGATGCGGTGCGCGCCGTGCATGCCCTCGTGCGGCGCGAATTCCCGGCCACGGACGGCGGCGCCAACGAGCTGCCCGATGCCCCGCTGGTGATCTGAGCTTGTACAATCCGCTATCGTCAATTCGCAGGAAGCACACCTCATGAAACTAGCGAACAAAGTCGCCATCGTCACCGGCGCCACCCAGGGGATCGGCCTGGCCTGCGCCCAGCGCCTGGTCCAGGACGGCGCGCGCGTCATGCTGGTCGATATCAAGCCCGAGGGCCAGGCCGTGGCCGAGTCGCTCGGCGACGCGGCCCGCTTCGTGGTGGCGGACGTGAGCCAGAAGGCGGACGTGGACGCCATGGTGGCGGCCACGGTGGCCGCCTTCGGCCGCATCGACATCCTCGTCAACAACGCGGGCGTGACCCACAAGGCCGAATTCCTGGACTGCACGGAGGCCGACTTCGACCGCGTGCTGGGCGTGAACCTGAAGGGCATGTTCCTGTGCGGGCAAGCCGTGGCGCGCCACATGGTGGGCCAGGGCGGCGGCGTGGTGATCAACATGTCGAGCGTGAACTCGGAGCTGGTGATGACCAACCAGGTGCCTTACAACGTCTCCAAGGGCGGCGTGAACCAACTCACGCGCGTGATGGCGCTGTCGCTGGCGCCGCACGGCATCCGCGTCAACGGGGTCGGCCCCGGGACCATTCTCACGGAACTCGCGCGCCAGGCCGTGCTGGCCAGCGCCGAGCAGCGCCACACCATCCTCGCGCGCACGCCGCTGGGGCGCTGCGGCGAGCCGGAGGAAGTGGCCTCGGTGGTGTCCTTCCTGGCCAGCGACGACGCTTCCTACATGACCGGGCAGACCTTGTTCGTGGACGGCGGGCGCATGGTCCTCAACTACACCGTGCCGGTGCAGGAATGAGCGGCGCGCCGAATCCGCTGGGCCTGGACAACCAGTTCTGCTTCGCGCTGTATTCGGCTTCGCACGCGATGACCAAGACCTACAAGCCGCTCCTGGACCGGCTCGGCCTGACCTATCCGCAGTACCTGGTGATGCTGGTGCTGTGGGAGCAGGACGGCATCCTGGTCAAGGATATCGGCGCGCGGCTGTACCTCGATTCCGGCACCCTCACCCCCTTGCTCAAGCGTCTGGAGGCGGGCGGGCTGGTGGCGCGCAACCGCGACCGCGACGACGAGCGCCAGGTGCGCATCTCGCTCACCCCGGCCGGGCGCGTGCTGCGCGAGCAGGCGCGCGATATTCCGTACCAGATCCTGTGCGCCAGCGGGCTGGAACTGGCCGCGCTGGAGCGCCTGCGCGGCGAGCTGGCCGCCATCCGCGGCGAGCTGACCCGTTCCGAGGAAGCAGGTTAGATCGCACGCAATTTAATTGTGTGCTATATTGTTGGCTCAACTTACCCAAGGAGCCAGCATGAACATTCTTTACACCGCATCCGCCACCGCCACCGGAGGCCGCGACGGCCGCGCCGTCTCCAGCGACCAGGCCCTGGACGTGGCCTTGTCCACCCCGCGCGCCCTGGGCGGCGCCGGCGGCCCAGGCACCAATCCCGAACAGCTGTTTGCCGCCGGCTATTCGGCCTGCTTTCTCTCGGCGATGAAGTTCGTGGGCGCGCAGGCCAAGATCGCCCTGCCGGCAACGGCCAGCGTCACCGGCGACGTCGGCATCGGTCCGAACGACCGGGGCGGCTTCGGCCTGGCCGTCACCTTGACGATCAACCTGCCCGGGATGGAGCGCGCGACGGCGCAAAGCCTGGTCGACCAGGCCCATCAGGTTTGCCCCTATTCCAACGCCACCCGGGGCAATATCGAGGTGCGTCTGCAGCTTGCCGAATGAGTTATATCGTTCCGTTATATTGCACATCCGAAACGATGATTGGACGTATATGTTACGGTGCACCATAATGGCACCTGTCTCCACTATTCTCCTCCAAGAAATAGTTTTAAGCCCGCCTTCGAGCGGGCTTTTTTTTTGTTCCGTCCGTCAAACGCAAACTTGCGCTGCGTCATGGTGCCGTCATCTGGCGTCCCTATACTGAACCCATCTGCAGTACACGCAACCGATATGCCTGGCTGCAGTGAGGTGTGCCCCAGGGGCACACCGACCGATTTCCCCAGTAGTAACGCAGTGACTCTTGGCCCGATCTTGGGTTTTGCCCGCCATCAAAGGCGGGCATTTTTTTTTCGTGCGCGCTTGCATCCCCCCGCGCCGGCACTAAGATGGATGTTTGCCCTTCACGGAGTCGATCATGCCCACACCGGAACGACGCGCCGAAGATCAGCTCTTGCTCAGCGAGATGGACCGCGAGCATGTCTTCGATCTTGGCGGCCAGGTCGACGGCAGGCTCGATCTGCTGAGCTTCGGCCAAGTCCGCGAAACCTGTCCCAAATGTAAAACGGTCCATTTGAAACTGATCCTGCGCCAGCAAACGGTGCGTGCCGAGCACCTTTTTTGTGCGCAATGCGGCAGCTGTTTCGACGCCCATTACGCCAACGGCGCCGACGCCCTGAGCATCTGAAGCTGTGCTATCGTCACGGCCCATGCGCCACCTGCACGCCCTCCTGCTCGCCCCGGCCCACGCCACCCTGCGCTACCGCGCGGCCTGGACCATGTACCTCCTCATCCTGCTGCTCGGCTCCGTGCCGGGCGCGCGGGCCGAGGTCGGCCAGGTGGCTTCCGGCATCCTCTTGCACAGCGCGGCTTACGCCAGCATTGCCTTCCTGCTGTTCACGGGCGGGAGCGGCGGAGTCCGGCGCGCCCTGGCCACGGTGGGGACCGTCGCGCTGATGGGGGCGGCGGACGAATTTGTGCAAAGCTTCTTTCCCTACCGCCATGCGGACCTGCGCGACTGGGCCGTGGACTGCACGGCCGCCGGGCTGACCACGCTCGTGCTGGCGTTCGCCCTGCGCCGCCGCTAGGCCGCGCCCGCCTCCCCGCCGTCGAATTCCAGCTGGCGCTGGCTGGCCGGCAGGCCGCAGTCGCGCCGCAGGCGGCGCATGGCATGGGCCCGCGCCTCGGCCCCGGCCAAGCGGCTGGCGGTGATGCGGATCTCGGCCAACTGTTCCACCTTGGCCTGGCGAACCAGTCCCTGCAATGCCTGACGCAAAGCGTATTCCTCGCGCGCGCCGCCGGCGGGGCTGCGGTTGGCGGCCACGAAGTCTTCGATAAAACCTTGGGTGCTGAAGGGCTGCATGCGAACTCCACATGATGAATTCTGGAAATTATTCCGGAGTGCGGGCGCGACGATTTTGAGGCGCATCAAAGGCGTCGAGCGCTGCGCCGCCGCGCGGCGCACCCGCGTATCGTATGCCCTTCCATCAGACCAAGGAGAAACGCCATGCGCCTTCCATCCTGCGTTACCGCCTTCGCCGTCCTGGCCGCCGTCGCCGGCTGCAGCTCGACCGGCACCGACCAGACCATGACCAGCGAAACCACCACCATGACCACCAGCGAGACGGCCAGCACCACGCCGCAGGCACCCGGCAGCAGCGGGTATGGGGCCGGCTCGGCCGCCAGCCGCAACGACACGGCCACGGGCGTGGCGCCCCAGGCCACCGGCACGCTCGAGAGCGCGACCGTGGTATCGGTGGAACCCGTCCCGCGCGCCGGCATCGGCACCATGGGCACCAGCGGCACCAGCGGCAGCTCCAGTTCGTCCGCCAGCAAGCTGCAAAGCTACCGCGTCACCCTGCGCATGAACGACGGCAGCACGCGCGTCGTCACCCAGGACTGGCAGCCCCGCTTCAGCGCGGGCGACCGCATCCAGCTCGAGAACGGGCAGATCCAGAACCGCTGATGCCAGGCCAGGCCCGCGCCGCGGGCCCGCGCCAGGCTCAGTCGGCCCCGCCGGTGGCGCGCGCCGCCGCGCGCTGGCGCAGCACTTCCTCCGCCGCGCGCTTGCCGGCGATGAAGGCGTGGTCGGAGTTGTAGTACTCCCACTCGCTGTAGCGCCCGGCCAGCAGGATGTCGTGGCGCGCCAGCCAGGCCCGGATGGTGGCCACGTTGGCCGCCCGGGCGTGGTCGTACACCACGTAGGCATACGGCATGTCGACGATGTTGGCCGCGATGATGCGGTCGTCCTCGCGCAGCATGGTCACCCTGCGGCAGTCGGCGATGCAGCGCTCGATCAGGGCCGGCCCGTCCACCGGCAAGGGTTTGTACACGGGCGAATAGGTGATCTCGCAGGTCAGCCCGAAGCCGCCCGGCGGATTGCAGCCGGGGCTGGCGTTCCCCTGCACGAAGATGCGGTGGAAGATCGAGTCCTCCGGATAATAGACCCAGTGCTTGTCGGTGACGTTCTCGCGCGCCACGCCCAGGTTCACGCACTTGACGGAGATGTGCTTGAGCCCCTGGGCCGCGCGGCGCACTTCGTCCGGCGCTTCGCCGCCGATCAGCTTGATGAGCTCGGGCAGCGGCATGGTGCTGATCAGGTTGTCGTAGCGGTAGCGGCTGCCGTCCTTGAGCACGATGACGTGTTCGCGCGGCAGCACCTGGGCCGCCTCCGTGCCGAGCTTGAGCTCGCCCTTCAGGTGCGGCAGGAAGCCGTTCATCAAGGCCTGGAAGCCGCCCTGCAGCGGATAGCCGAAGCGCGCGTTCGGGCCCATGGGCTTGCCCACCGGGGACAGTGCGCCCTCGATGATCTCCTCCACGTTCGGCAGCGGCACCCGCCCGCCCAGCCAGGACGTCTCCATCTCGGTCAGCGGCACGGCCCACAGCTTGCGGTTGTAGGGAATGGCGAAGTGCTTGGCAATGCCGCGGCCCCACACCTTGTAGATGAATTCCTCGAAGTTGGCGGGCTCCTTCTTCTTGGCCACGGTGGCGGCGCTGGCAATTTCCACGGTGCCGTCGGCGCAGCAATCCTCCAGCGGCTGCTCGCACTTGGCCGGCTGGGCGGCCACGCCGTAGCGCGCCTCGACGGCGCCCAGGATGCACTCCGTGATCACCTGCGGCGGCAAGCCGTACAGGGCCCCCTGGAAGGGATAGCGCGTGTACACGTTCTTGCTGTAGACCCAGGCCTCGCGGTTCTGCCAATGCAGGTTCGCGCCCAGCAGCAGGTCGTACATCTTGAGCACGTACGGGTCGTTCGAGAACATGATGTGACCGGCATAGTCGAAGGTGAAACCGTTGTCCTTGATCGAGCGGCACCAGCCCCCCACGCTCGTGTTCTTGTCGAGCAGGACGCTGCCCTGGCCCAGGTGGTAGGCGGCGGACAAGCCGGTCGGACCGGCGCCGATGATGACCGTGTCCGCATGCGGCGCGGACTGGGCGGTCGGCAGCGGATTGACCTTGCCGCCCGCTGCCGCCACGCCGGTGGCGACCGGCTGGGTGAAGCGCGCGGCCTGGCGCGCGGGGCTGGTGTTGTCCATCAGCTCGCGCATGCGCTCGGCGGTCTGGTTCCAGGAGGTGGCGCTGACCACGGCGCGCATGCGCGCGGCCAGGGCGGTGCGCTGCTCCGGGTCGAGGGCCAGGGCGCGCTCGCAGGCGGCGATGAATTCGGGCGCCGTGCCGGCGATGGCCACGATGTCGCCATACGGTTTGGCGATGTCGGTGATCGGCGTGCTCACGATGGGCAGCTCGGCCGCCATGTATTCGAGCACTTTGGTCGGGCTGATGAAGCGGGTCGCTTCATTCAGGGCGAACGGCATCAGGCACACGTCCCAGCCGGCCAGGTAGCGCGGCAGGTCCGCATAGGAGCGTTGGCCGAGGTAGTGGATGTTGGCGCGCTGGGGCAGGCTGGCCGGGTCGATCTTGACCACGGGGCCGACCAGCACGATCTGCCACTCGGGATGGGCGTCGGCCATCGCTTCCACGATGGTGGGGTCGAAGCGTTCGTCGATCACGCCGTAAAAGCCGAGGCGTGGATGGGGAATGGCGTCATGGTCGGCATGGCCGCGCGCGCGCTCCAGCGCCTGCTCGAAGTGGGCCACGTCCACGCTGCTGGGGAAGCAATGGGCGTTCGGGTGGCGCGTCTTCTTGGCCTCGTACAGGCTGGGCCCGCCCGTGAACACGAGGTCGGCGACTTTCAGCAAGGCCGTCTCGCGCTGCAGGAGCTGCTTGGGCGAATTCTTGAACGCGGCCAGCTCGTCCATGCAGTCGTACACCACCAGCCCGGCATGCAGCTCCTGCAAGAGCGGCAGCGCCATCGGGGTGTAGAACCAGGCGATCGGGTCCTCGTCCTCCGGCACGATCTGCGCCAGCAGCTCGCGCAGCAAGGGAATCTGGTCGTCGTGAAAGCCCGTCGCCTGCACCGGCGTGTGCGGCTGGTAGATGGTGATGTTCGGTTCGGGCGTCGATTGCTTGAGGAAGCCGGCGCCGGGGTGGTACACGGGTTCCTCGACAACGAGCACGCGGTAGTGTTGTGCAAGACGGGTCAGCAGATGCTGCGGCCGCTGATACACAAAGTCCCAGCGCAGGTGGCAAAACACAATGATAGTTGGCATAGATCGTCCTTCTCGCCCTGGCGGGGCATTCTCGTAAAGTTAAGTTGGCTGATAGGTCGTCGGCGGTGACTCCGCCTGTTGATTGGATTCTCCTTCCAGCGGCACGTTGCGTGTCGCCGCGCTGATCATTTCCAAAGGGATCTTCGGGGTGCGGTCGGCACGCAACAGGCCGTTCGCTTCCTGGAAGGTGTCGGCAAATTGCGTGTAGCAAAAGCCGGCGAACATGGTGCGCGTGTTGACCACCGCCAGCATGCGCCGGTACACGTCGTAGAAACTCTCGGCCGTATGGGCGCGCGAATAGCCCCAGGTCTGCTCGGGGTCGGCGTCGACGTCGTAGGCGATGCCGCCGAACTCGGTCAGCACGATCGGCTGGCCGCGGTGCGGGAAGCCGTCCAGCGTGAGGATGCGTCCGCCCGGACGGCGCTGGTCGAACAGGGTGCGGTGCTCGCTGGTCTCGTAGCGCGCGCCCAGCCGGTCCGGCTCGCCGTCGTAGTCGTGGATGCCGAGGATGTCGGTGGCCGAGGCCTCCCAGCCGTCGTTGCCGATCACGGGCCGGGTCGCGTCCAAGGTGCGGGTCAGGTGGTACAAGGCCTCGACCGCGTTGCGGTGGGCCTGGGTCAGGGTCAGGTTGGGCACGCCCCAGGATTCGTTGAAGGCCACCCACACGATGATGCAGGGATGGCTGTAGTCGCGCGTGATGGCCTCGGTCCACTCGCGCACCATGCGCTGGATGGCGCGCGGCGAGAAGCGGTAGGCCGAGGGCATCTCCTCCCACACCAAGAGGCCCAGGCGGTCGGCCCAGTACAGGTAGCGCGGGTCCTCGATCTTCTGGTGCTTGCGCACGCCGTTAAAGCCCATCAGCTTGGTCAGTTCCACGTCGCGCCGCAGGTGCTCGTCGGTGGGCGCCGTCATGAGCGACTCGGGCCAATAGCCCTGGTCCAGCACCAGGCGCAGCGCGTAGGGGCGGCCGTTGAGCATGAGCCGGTCGCGGTTGATCGAGAACGAGCGCAGCGCCGTGTAGCTGCGGATGCGGTCCAGCACGCGGTCGCCGTGGCGCAGGGTCACTTCCGCGTCCAGCAGGGTGGGCCGCTCGGGCGACCACAGGAGTTCGTTGCGTGAATCGTCGATGCCGGGGTCGGACAGCGCGATCTTGCGGTTGGCCTCGTGGCCCAGCAGCTTGTAGTGGTCGTCCGCCAGCAGCAGGTCCCCGTGCCAGATCCTCACTTCCACGAACAGGTCTTCCTGGATGTCGCCGGTGGCGAAGATCTCGCAGCCGATTTCGAAGGTCTCGAACAGCGGCGTCCAGCGCAACGACTGCAGATAGGTCGATGGCACCTGCTCCACCCACACGGTCTGCCAGATGCCGGTGGTGCGCGGATACCAGATCGAATGCGGCTCCAGCAGCCAGTCCTGCTTGCCGCGCGGCTTGGCCAGGTCGGCCGGATCGTCGCACACCCACAGGGTCACCGTCTGGTGGCCGTCGGCGCGCATGGCGGCCGTAATGTCGGCCGAGAAGGAGGTGTGCCCGCCTTCGTGCTCGGTCACCAGCTGGCCGTTGACCCAGACCCGCGCGAAGTAGTCGACCGCGCCGAAATGCAGGATCGTGCGCCCGGAGTCCGGCGCCAGCACGAACTCGCGCTCGTACCAGCACTGGGCGTGAAAGCCCTGGTCGTTGATGCCGGACAGTTCGCACTCGGGCGCGAACGGCACCACGATCTCGCGCTCCCATTGCACCCCGTCGGCCGGCGTGCTGTAGCGTCGGGCGTCGTCGAAGGCGAAGCGCCATTTGCCGTTCAGGCACAGCCAGCGGTCCCGCACCAGTTGCGGGCGCGGGTATTCGAATTTGCTCATGGTTGGCCCCCTGTCTTGGTGTCGGCTTCCGGGATCAGGACCCGCCCGTGGCGCTGGGCGGCGTTATAGCGGTACAGCGCCTCCGCGGCCGCGCCGCGCGCCGCGCCCTTGGCGCACAAGGCCACGCAGGCGCCGCCGAAGCCGGCCCCGGTCAGACGCGCGCCGTACACGCCGGACTGCTCGCGCAGGCGCGCGCACAGCACGTCCAGTTCCTCGATCGAGACCTCGTAGTCCTGGCGCAGGCTCTCGTGCGAGGCGTTCATCAATTCGCCGAAGCGCGCGGCCGACACGCCGCGCGCCGCCTCCAGCACGCGCAGGTTCTCGCGCACCACGTGGCGGGCCCGCTCGCGCAAGGGCGACGGCAGGCCCTCGACCCGGTCCGGATCGCTCACATCGCGCAGGGCCGCCACCCCCAGCAGGCGCGCCGCTTCGTTGCATTCGGCGCGGCGCTCGTTGTACTTGGAGGCGGACAGCTTGCGCGGCACGCCCGAGTCCATCACGATGATCTCGGCGCCGACCGGCAGCGGCACCACCCGGTGTTCCAGCGTGCGCGCGTCGATGAACAGCATGTGGTCCTCGTCGGCCAGGCTGGACGCCATCTGGTCCATGATCCCGCAATTGACCTTGGCGTAGCGGATCTCGGCCTGCTGCGCGAGCTGGGCCAGCACCACGTCGTCCACCTGCGCTCCTGTCAGTTCACGCAGGGCGCGCAGCACCGCCACTTCCAGCGCGGCCGAGGACGACATGCCCGCGCCCACCGGCAAGTTGGTGCCGACATAGACCCGCACCGGCGGCACCTGCACGCCACGTTCCTCCAGCATGCGCACGCAGCCTTCGATGTAGCTGCCGAAGCCAGGCGGCGCGTGGTGGCTGCGCGCGAAATGCACGCTCTCGTCCAGGGTCGAGGAATAGAAATAGAAATGCTCGTCGCGGCTGGGCGCCACCGCCGCCGTGGTGCGCTGGGGCGTGGCGATGGGCAGCATGTAGCCGTCGTTGTAGTCAGTGTGTTCGCCCAGCAGGTTGACCCGGCCCGGCGCCGAGGCGTGCACCACGGGCGCGCCGTCGAAGAAGCGCTCGGGCGTGATCATGCGTCCTCCAGCGTGACCGCGACCTCACGCAGCTGGGCGGCGGTGGCTTCGGGCAGCACGTCCATGGCGAACATGCCGGCCCCGAGCTCGGTTCCGGCCAGGAACTTCAGGCGGTCGCGCGAGCGGTACGGCGGCCAGAACACGGCGTGCAGCTGGGTCTCCGGGTGGGCCTTGCCGTCCAGCGGTGCCTGGTACCAGGTCATGAGATACGGGAAGGGGCGCTGCCACAGGCCTTCGTATTTCAGCAGCACCGTCTTGAGGGCGCGTGCCAGGTCGGCCCGCGCCGCGTCCGACAGGGCGCGAAAGTCCGGCGTCGGCGCGCGCAGCGTCACCCAGACCTCGTACGGATAGCGCGCGCAGGGCGGCACAAAGGCCAGCGCGTAGGCGCCCTGGTACAGCACCCGCTCGCCGGCCTCGATTTCGCGCGCGACCACGTCGCACATCAGGTTGGCGCCGTGCCGGGCGTGATGCTGGGCCTCCTGTTCCAGCATGCGCGCGGGCACCGGCGGCACGAAGGGATAGGCGTAGATCTGGCCGTGCGGATGGTGCAGCGTCACGCCCACCTCCGCCCCGCGGTTCTCGAACGGCAGCACGTAGCGGATCGACGGGTCCTGCGCCAGGCGCGCGGTGCGGTCGGCCCACACCTGCAGCAGCAGTTCGATGCGCGCCAGCGGCAGCCCGGCCAGCGCGGCCTGCGGATCCTGGGTGAACACCACCACCTCGCACTTGCCCAGGCCCGGCTCGGTGGCCACGTCCAGCGCGGGCGGGTCGTGCGCCTCGACTGTCAGGGTGGGAAAGCGGTTGTCGAACACGGCCACCTCGTAGTCGCCGCTGGGCAGCTCGGTGGGGTTGGCCGGATCGACCATCGGCGCCAGCGGGTTGTACTGCGGCGGCGGCTGGAAGGTGCGGTTCTGGCGGTAGGCGGCGTACGCCACCCACTCGCCGCGCAGGGGATGCCAGCGCAGGTGGGGATTAGCGTTCTGGGGCTCGGGAAACGGACTGGGCGCCTGCAAGCCAGCCGCGATCGGTCGCGTGCTGTACAGGGTCATTTTCCGCCCGTCAGGCTTGATCAGGTCGAGGCTTTCCATGGGTCGATTCACTCCGAAACCGGGGCGCGAAAACGGGGCGCCGCCCGGACGAATCGATCCTAGCATCCCGATTTTTGGGGGATTTCCAATGAGGCATTTCGGCTTAGAAATGAGTGACCTGAAGTTCAAAATCGTTTAGCGCACAAACGATCGTTCTCCCTGTAACGGCGGGCGGAAAGCCGATGTCCGCCCGGCTGTTCGATACCGGATGTAGGCCACAACCTACGGGGTGATTGGAAGTTTTTCGGTGACTTGACGGGACGGGCGCCTACACTGTGCTCGACCTGAAAACGGAGCGGAAAAGACCGTTCAGCGTCCCGCCGGCGGACCGTTGCGCGGCGCGGCCGCGAGCGCGCCGTCGACCGCCTTGTTCAGGCGCGCCATGGTTGCGGCGGGCACATCCTTGCTGCACACGATGTAACGGGTCTGTCCGGGCGGCATGTCGGGGAAGGTGGACAGGTCGAGCTCGCGCAGCTGTGGGTCGCGCCGGCTGGCGAATTCCCAGTCTTCGCGGTCCATCAGCATGAAGGAGACGCGGTTGGCCGCCACCATGCGCAGCAGCGCGGCCGGATCCACGGTCCGGCGCACCACCTGGTTGCGCGCGCCCGCCACCATGGCGTCCAGCTGGGCGCCGTAGGAGACGCCGTCGACCACGCCGATCGACAGCGTGGGATCGGCCAGCAAGGCAGCCAAGGTCGGGTGGGCCCCCACGACGTGCTCGGCCGCGTGGCTGGCCAGCACCACGTGCGGCGGATCGATATGAAAGGGCGTGCTGTACTGCGCCACGCGCATCCGCTCGGGCAGCATGTACCAGCCGATCGAGCAATAGTTGTGGGCGTTGTTGTCGAAATTGGCCCAGATCCGCTTGACCGGTTCGCGCACGAACACGGCCGGAATCCTGGCCTGCGCGAACACCTGGCGCGCGCGGGCCAGCAGATAGCCCTTCTCCTCTCCGTTATCGAGATAGTGGTAAGGCGGCTTGTCGCGCCAGGCCACCGTGATGGTCGGCTCGACCGGGGACGGGGCGCTGGCCGCGACCGCGGCGCCGAACAGGAGCGGAAGCGCGGCTGGCAGCATAGGGCGATCATATGCCGCGCCGCAAAAGTCATCAAGGAAATCTCGCCGGCGCTCCGGCTCGCGCGCGCCGGGGCCTGGCCGGCGCGCGCCTCCCCGACATCCGGTTCAGCCTTCCAGCGGAGCGACCGTCACTTGGGCGTCGTAGGCGTTCAGGCTGAAGTCGAGCTTGATGTTGGCGTTGCGGCCGACGTAGCTGGTGGGCGACACCGACAGGATTTCGGCGCGGGCCTGCTCGTCCACCTGCGCGTAGAACTTGCCGCCTTGCTTGCTGACGGTGAGCTGGTGGCCGTCGGACAGCTGGTAGCGGCCCACGTACTGGGCGAATTCGTCCGCTTGCACCTTGTAGCGGGCCATGCTGGCGGCCTGCACCTGCACCGAGGCGGTGGCGGCGGCGGCGGTGCTGTAGGCGGCCGCGGCGGAACCGCCTTCGGCATGGGCCAGGGAAGTGAGGGAGGCGGCGGCCACGAAGGCGGCGAGAGTCAGAGTGCGCATGATATTTTCCTGTCGGGTGAGTTCGAAAAATATCGTCGTGCGGTTCGATAAGTGGCATGACGATGCAGGCACTGTAGACCCGCCTGCCGCGCCGCGCCGGCGGTTTACGACCAAACGCGGTTTTGGCGGAATAAGCTGCAGGAAGCCCGCGCCGAGCGGTTCCACATGCATACCGCGCGGGCCTTTGCTAACATGCGGCCTCATGACCTACCGCCGCGCATTCCTGCTCCAGGCCCCTCTCGGCCTGCTCGCCGTCGCCGCCGCTTCGCGCGCCCAGACGCCACCCACCCAGCCGCCGGCCGGTGCGCCGCCCACCTTCGGCACCATGCCCGCGGTCGGACCGGACGTGACCCCGGCCACGTTCGCCGAGGCCGAGAAGCTCATGCAGATGCGCCTTACGCCGGCCCAGCGCGCCCAGGCCGCGCGCAGCTGGCGCACGTCCATGGCCGCGATCCCGGAGCGGCGCACCGGCCCGCGCCAGGTCAGGCTGGAAGACGCGGTGGCGCCGGCCACGCTGTGGCTGCCGCTGGCGGCCGCCGGCCAGCCGGAGGTGCCGCGCCGCGACCGCTTCGTGCCCAGCCGCGTCGTGCGTCCCCTGCCCGCGCAGGACGCCGACATCGCCTACGCCACGGTGACCGAGCTGGCGCACTGGATCGCCACCCGCCAGCTCAGCTCCGAACGCCTGACCGGCATCTACCTGGACCGCATCGCCCGCTTCGATCCGACCCTGCGCGCCGTGATCACCCTGCCGCGCGCGCATGCCCTGGCCCGTGCCCGCCAGGCCGACCGTGACATCGCCGCCGGCCGCTACCGCGGCCCGCTGCACGGCATCCCCTACGGCGTGAAGGACCTGCTCGACACCAAGGGCATCGCCACCACCTGGGGTGCGGACTTTTACCGCGACCGGGTGCCGGCCGCGGACGCGCCCGTGGTGGCGCGCCTGGACGCGGCCGGCGCGGTGCTGATCGCCAAGCTCAGTCTGGGCGCCCTGGCCCTGAACGACATCTGGTTCGGCGGCCAGACCATGAACCCGTGGCTGCCGCAGGAAGGCGCGTCCGGCTCCAGCGCCGGTCCCGGCGCGGCCACCGCGGCCGCCCTGGTCGGCTTTGCGATCGGCAGCGAGACCGGCGGCTCCATCGTCAGTCCGGCCATGCGCTGCGGCGTGACCGGCCTGCGTCCCACCTACGGCCGCGTGGCGCGCACCGGCGCCATGACCCTGTGCTGGTCGCTCGACAAACTCGGCCCGATGACGCGCAGCGTGGAGGACGCGCTGCTGGTCCTGCGCGCCATTTCCGGCCCCGACGCGGGCGACCCGGCCAGCGTGCCGAGCCACCTCGATTTCGATGCCGGCGCCTCGGTGCGCGGCCTGAAGGTCGGCTACTTCCCGGGTTGGATGGAGCAAGCGCCGGCCACCGATGTCGACCGCCGCGCCCTTGCCACCTTGCGCGAACTGGGCCTGCGCCCGACGCCGGTCAGCCTGCCCGACTGGCCCTACCAGTCGCTCAACGCGATCCTGTTCGCGGAAGCGGCCGCCGCCTTCGAGGAGATCACGCTGGACGGCCGCGCCGACCAGTTGCGGGTGCAGGTGGACGACGCCTGGCCCAACCTGTTCCGCGCAGCGCGCTTCCTGTCCGCCGTCGATTTCGTGCAGGCCGACCGCCTGCGCCGCAAGGTGGCCCAGGAGATGGCGCGCATCTTCCGCGAGGTGGACGTGCTGCTGGTGCCGTCCCTGCGCGACGAGATGCTCACCATCTCGAACCACACCGGCCACCCTTCCCTCACCCTGCGCACCGGCTTTGTTGAGGTGAGCGAGGCCCGCAGCGACTGGGCGCCGGACCCGGCCCGCCCGCTGCCGAAGTTCGATCCGGCGCGCCGCGTGCCGCACGGCGTGACCCTGCTCGGGCGCCTGTTCGACGAGGGCCGCCTGGGCCAGGTGGGCCTGGCGCTGGAGCGCGCCGCCGGCGTCGCGCGCGAGCGCCCGCCCGGCTTCTAAGAAGCGTCCCCGCACAGGCGGGGACCGCTTTGATGTGCGCCGCGGATCCGGCAAGGTCCTCTATAGTGCATTGCCAGCATAAACGGCTCCTCTCCGAACGCATGACTACCATTTCTTGCGGCACCCTGGTGCTCGACGCGGCCGGACGCGTCCTGCTCTGCCATGTCACCCATACCCGCCATTGGGACATTCCCAAGGGCATGCGCGACCCGGGCGAATCGTCCCTCGAGGCGGCCCGGCGCGAGCTGCTGGAGGAGACCGGTCTCGCGTTCGACCCATCCCGCTATGTCGAACTGGGCCAGTTCGACTACCGGCGCGGCAAGCGCCTGCACCTGTTCCGGGTCGACGTGGGCGACACCCTGCCCAGCCTGTCCCATCTCGCGTGCACCAGCCATTTCCCGCACCACGTCACCGGCAAGGAAACGCCCGAGGTGGACGGCTTTTGCTGGGCCACGCGGGCGCAGGTGCCGGAGCTGTGCTGGCCGCGCATGGGCCAGCTGCTGCTGTCGCTGGACTGGTGAGTCAAACCGCCCACAGGCGGCGCGCCTCTTCCGCGATCAGGTTGGGGTACTCCTCGGGAAAGAACAGCTTCCCTTCCGGGACCACGCGGATGCCTTGCGAGCGCGGGAACAGCCGGTCCAGGTAGCGCGCATCGTCCAGCGCGAAGATGGTGTCGGCTCCGCCCCACACGATGCGCACCGGGACCGTGCTGCGGCGCAGCCGGGCGGCGACCCCGGCCAGCGGATTCGGCTCGAGCGCCAGGTGAAAGCGGTGATACTGCTCGCGCCGCAAGGGCGATGCGACCAGCGGCCGCACATACACATCGATGGCGGCGTCGGTGAGCGTGGCGGGATCGTGGAAGACAGCCGCGCCGAAGCCGCGCCGCGCCGCCTCCCGGTCGGTGAGCCACTGCGCGGTGGCGGCGGCCAGCTGGCCCGCGCGCGCCAGCTGGATCGCCGGCTGCACGCCGGCCGGCGGGCTGTCCGGCTCGACGTCGCAGTTGGTCAGCAGCAGGCTGCGCACCCGCGCCGGATGCTGCGCGAGCAGGAGCTGGGCCACCGCGCCGCCGCTGTCGCTGGCGACCACGTCGGCCTGGGACACGCCCAGCGCGTCGAGCAGCGCCAGCAGCATGTCCAGCTGGGCCGCCGCGTCCAAGGGCTGCGCGGCCGGCACCTCGCTGTAGCCCAGCCCCATGAAGTCGGGCGCGATACAGCGGCGCAGGCCGGACAGGCGGGCCAGCGCGCCGCGCCACTGGAAGCCGTTCAGCGGGGCGCCATGCAGGAACAGGGCGGCCGGCCCGCGGCCCTGCTCGACGTAGGCGATCCGCCCCTGCGCCACCGTGGCGAAACGCCGTCCCGCAACGAACGCAGCCGCGTCGTCGCCGGCCCAGGCCCGGCTGGCCACCGCGGTTCCGGCCACCGCGGCCATGGCTGTCAACTGAAGAAAAGACCTGCGTTCCATACCAGCTCCCATGCGTGAAGAATGGGGTCGATGCTAGCGGCGGCCCGCGCGCGGCGCGCGCACCGGCGGCCGGCGCCGAGCACAAACGGCTGATTTTTGCGTATGCATTGCAGCAGCGGGCGAAAACGCGCATGCTTGCGCCTCATGAGCCGCCCCGCCTGCTATCCGCCCGCGGCGAGCGATCCGCCCCTGCTGGACGTGCTGACCTCACCGGTCCCGGCCGGGCGCTTCGATTCGCCGACCGACCACCGCCATGTGCTGTGCCTGCACCTAGGCGGCCCGGTGCCGGTCACCTGGCGCGCCGGGCGGGCCGAGCGCGACGGGGTGCGCCTGCACGGGCAGTTCTGCGTGGTGCCGGCCGGCTCCAGCACCCGCTGGACGCTGAGCGCGCCGGCGCGCTCCCTGCTGCTGCGGGTCGAACCCGCTCTGCTGCGCGCCACGGCCACGGAACTGGGCCAAGGCGCCGGCGCGCTCGACCCCGCCATCCACCTCCGCGACCGCCACATCGAACAGATCGGCTGGATGATGCAGGCCGAGGAGCGCGACGGCCATCCGGGCGGGCGCGTGTTCGCCGACAGCCTGGCCAGCGCCCTCGCCGCCCGCCTGCTCGCGCTGCAACACCGCACCCGCAGCGGCGCCGCCGCGGCCGGACGCCGGCTGCCGCCCTGGCTCATGCGCCAGCTGACGGACTACATCGAAGCCCACCTCGAACGCGACCTGACCCTGGCCGAACTGGCCGCCGTGGCCGGCTACAGCCTGTCCCATTTCAAAGCCTTGTTCCGCGCCGCCGCCGGCCTGCCGGTGCACCGCTACGTGCTCGAACGCCGGGTCGCGCGCGCGCGCCAGCGCCTGCTCGAAGGCAAGCTCGGCATGACGGAGATCGCGCTGGAAGCCGGTTTTTCCCACTCCAGCCATATGGCCCGTTGCGTGCGCCGGCTGCTGGGCGTCAGCCCGGCCGAGCTGCGCGCCTAGCCCGGCTGGAACAGGGAGTCGATCAGCGCGGCCAGCTGGTTGCCGCTGACCGGCTTGACGAGATGGGCGCAAAAGCCCGCCGACTTGGAACGGGCCCGGTCCGCCGGTTGTCCGTAGCCGGACAGCGCGATCAGGCGCGTCTCGGCGAACGCGGGGCGCTTGCCCAGTTCCAGCGCCAGCTCGTAGCCGTCCATGCCGGGCAAGCCGATGTCGAGAATGGCCACCTCGGGTGCGAACTCGGCCGGCAGGCGCAGGGCCGCGGCCGGATCGGCCAAGGTCGCCACCCGGTGCCCGGACAGCTCGAGCAGAGCCGCCATGGCTTGCAGGACGTCCGGATTGTCGTCCACCAGCAGCACCGTGCAGGGGTGGGCGGCCGCCACCAGCGGCGGCAGGCGCTCCGGCTGCAGCGTCTCCATCCCGTCCGGACAGGTCGGCACCCGCACCACGAAACGGCTGCCCTCGCCCGCCCCCGCGCTGTGGGCGCTGACCGTGCCCCCGTGCAGCAGCACGATGCTCTTGACGATGGCCAGCCCCAGTCCCAGCCCGCCGCGCGAACGGTCCAGCGCCTGGCGTTCCTGCACGAACTTGTCGAACAGGTGCGGCAGCGTCGCGGGGGCGATGCCGATGCCGTTGTCGGCCACTTCGATCACGGCCTGGCCGTCCTCGGCCCACACCCGCAGGTCGATGCGCCCGCAGGGATTGGTGTACTTGGCCGCATTGGTGAGCAGGTTGGACAGCACCTGGGTGAAGCGCATCGGGTCCGCCATCACGAAGATGCCGGTATTCGGCACATCCAGGTGCAGGCGGTGGCAGCGTTCCTCGAACAGGGGACTGGTGGTTTCGACCGCCTGCGCCACCAGGCGCGAGAGCTCGGCGCGCTCGGGGCGCAGCTCGATCTTGCCGCGGGCGATGCGGGCCACGTCCAGCAGGTCATCCACCAGCCGCACCAGGTGTTGGGCCTGACGCTCGATGATGGCGTGCTCCTTTTCCGCCCCGCGTACGTTCTTCAGGCGCAGCAGGTCGAGCGCGATCAGGATCGGCGACAGGGGATTGCGCAGCTCATGCCCCAGCATGGCGAGGAACTCATCCTTGGCGCGGTCCAGGTCGGCCAGGGTGGCGGCGCGCCGCTCCTGCTCCTCGGCGGCGGCCGCCTTCTGCACGGCGGCGGCGACCTGGCTGGCGACCAGTTCGAAAAAACTGAGATAGTCCGGGTCCAGGCGCCGCACCGCCGATACGCCCGCCACCAGCACCCCGACCGGCTGCGCGCGGCCGGCCATGGTGAGCGGCAGCAGCACGGCCTGCGCCAGGGGCTGGCGCGCCAGTCCGCACGGCAGGCCGGCCTGTCCCGCCAGCGGCGCGATGCGCGGCAGGCCTACGCGCAGGACCTCGGCCACCGGGAGCGGTGTCAGCCCCGCATCGGCCCCTAGCGCGACCTGGCTTGGCGCCAGCGCCGTGCAGGGCGCCACGCCGGCGGCCGCCTGCAGCACGGCGTGCTGCCCGTCCGGGTCGGCCAGATAGAGCAAGGCGAACGGGATGTCGGCCGGATTGGCGGCCAGGACCGCGACCGCCGTCGCGCAGGCGCCGGCCACGGTGGTCTCGCCCAGGGCCGCGGCCGTCAGGCGCGACACGGTGGCCAGGCGGCGCGCCGTGAGATTGGTGGAGGTGACGTCGGTGGTCGGGCAGAACAGGCCGCCGACCTGGCCGCAGGCGTCCGTGATCGGGCTGTAGGAGAAGGCATACCAGGCCTCTTCCAGAAAGCCGCCGCGGTTGATGAACAGCTGCACGTCGTCCACATAGCTCGCCTCGCCGTGCAGCAGCACCTTGTCCGCCAGCGGGCCGCAAAAATCCCAGACCTCGGCCCACACCTCGTCGGCCGGACGCCCCAAGGCCCAGGGGTGCTTGGCCTCGCCCAGCACGTTGACGTAGGCGTCGTTGTAAAGAAAGCTGGCGTGCGGCCCCCAGCCGATCCACATGGGATGGCGCGAATTGAGCATGAGGCTGACAGCCGTGCGCAGGCTCTGCGGCCAGCATTCCAGCGGGCCCAGCGACGTGGCCGCCCAGTCCTTCTGCGCGATCAGGCCGCCCAATTCCCCCGGCGAGGCAAGAAAGCTCAGGCCGTCGCTCACTTGGCGCAGCGACGCGGCGCCACGCGGATTGCCCATCGGGACTCCTAAGATTTGGTACGGCCGCGGGCGCGGCCGGAATGTTCTTGGTGCTTGTACACTAACGTTAGCACAGGACTAATATGGACAGCGCACGTTTTGAACGCCCCTGGCGCGACCGCGGCCGCCCGCTGACGGATGGCGAAGCCGGGCTCGCCTGGGCGGTGTTTGGCCCAGCCCTCGACCCGGACCGGGTGCGGGTGCATGGGCGCGGCTTCCTGCCGTTCGGGCTGCAGTGGCGCGACACGGCCATGTCCCCCGACGGCGACATCTGGTTCACGCCGTGGCGCGTACGGCCGGATTTCGCGGCCGCGCCGCTGTCCGAGCGCCGCTGGTTCGTGCACGAGCTGACCCACGTGTGGCAGCATCAGCGCGGCTATCCCGTGCTGCTGCGCGGCGCGCTGCGCCTCTTTCTCGACTACCGGTATGTACTGGCGCCGCACAAGCGGCTGGGGGACTACGACATGGAAGCGCAGGGGGATCTGCTGGGCGACTGGTTCGCCCTGCGCCACCTGGGCGCGCCGGAGGTGATGCGCCAGCCGCAATACGCGCATGCGCTGGCGCTGTTCGAAACGGTGCTGTCCGATTTTTTGGCCGATCCGCTCGACCGCGCCAGCCTGCCCCGCTGGCGCTCGCGCTAACCCTGACTGCAAATCGGGGACACAAATCGGGGACAGACCCGGTTTTCACGCGTGAAAACCGGGTCTGTCCCCGATTTGAGTGGCTAGCCGTCGTTCCCGCGGAGGCGGGAACCCATGGTGCGTCGCGTTCCGCGCGGCGTCCGATCAGGGATTGCCGCCCGCGCGGAAATGCCGGGCGGTCGCCCAGGCAGGCAGCTCCAGGCTGTCGAGCGTATTCTTGAACAGGAGGCCAAGCTCGGTATCGCCCTCCAGCTGCAGGCGGCGCGCGAAGAACAGGGTGTCCGGATCCTCCTCGCGCCGCGCCAGGCGCACCAGATCGTGCACGCAAGCGCCGATGGTGAGGTCCGGCTGCCCGCCCGCGGGCAGCGCATCGAAGCGCCCGCCCTGCCAGCGGAAGTCGAACTGCACGCAGGCGTCGGTGACGCGCAGGCGCAACGGCCGCCCTTCGAGCTGGGTCCGCACATCGAGCGGCAGCTGCGGCCCGAGCACGGCGGACAGCGCCCGGCTGAACAGCCAGGAGCCGGGCTTGGGCGGCAGGCGCCCCAGCATCCGCGCGAACGGCGGCGGAATCAGATAGGTTGCGCTTTCGCCCGCGTTCATGCCACCGCCTCCACCAGGTTCATGCCCGGTTCGCCGTGCCAGAAGCCATTGCACGGCGCCCCCGGCAGCAGCGGCACCAGTTGCGCCATCGCCTCCTGCGCCGCCAGCGTCCCGCGCCGCACCGCGTCGTACAGCGCGATCACCTGCGGCATATGCTGCGACTGCGGCGACAGACGCAGCGCGTCCACACCGAGCGCCTCGATCTCCGGCAGCTCGCGCAGCAGCACGTGCACGCCGGAGGATTGGGTCTGGGTGCCGTTCAGGACCAGGAACGGCTGGTGCTCGCGCGTTTGCAGCAGCAGCCCGTCCGGATACTGGATGCAGGTGAAGCCACAGTCGTCCTTGGGCAGGTTGCGGTTGCGGGCCGTGAAGCAGCGCGCCGAGAACGCGAGCGGCATGCGGCCGAAGGCGAACAGCTCCGTTTCCAGGCCGGCCGGCTTGGCGGCCATCATCTCCGCCAGCGCCGCGCGTTTCATTTCCAGCGGCGGCACCCAGCGCCGCGCCCCGCGGTCGGCCATCAGGGCCAGCGTCTCGCGGTTGTACACGTTCAGGTGCGGGCCCGCCACGAACGGCCGGCCGCCCACGCAGCCGACTGCGCCGAAGTCGTTCGCCTCGACCAGGAAGCGGCCGTTGTCGGTGATCCGGCGCATGGCCGTGACATCCGTGTTCGCCTCGATCAGGGCCATGGTGGAGAGCACCACTTCCTTGCCGTGGTCGGCCAGCATGGCGGCCAGTTCCAGCCAGTCGGAGGCGCGCAGCTCGTGGCGGCGCGAGCACACCAGTTCGCCGAGACAGACCGTCTCCACGGCGGTCTCCGCGATGTCCGCGTAAAACGCGAACACGGTCTCGCGCGGCCAGTAGGTGAGGATCGGGCCCAGGGCCAGTTTCAGCATGGTGGGCCTCACTTCCAGGAACGGTGGTAGGCGCCGAGGGTATGCTGCTGCCCCTCCGCGACCTTGTTCAGCGCGGCCATCCAGGACGGACGGACCGAGTAGCGCGCCGGATTTTCGTAATAGGCGTCGAGCGCCGCGCGCCAGGTGCGGGTGACCTGCTCGACGTAGGCGGGGCTGCGCTGGCGGCCTTCGATCTTGACCGCCGCTACGCCCAGCTGCGCCAGCTGCGGGATCAGCTCCAGCGTGTTCAGGCTGGTCGGTTCCTCGATCGCGTAATAGCTTTCGCCTTCCACCTCGAAGCGGCCCTTGCACAGGGTCGGATAGGACGCGTTCTCGCCCGGGGCGTAGCGGTCGATCAGCACGCCGTTCAAGCGCGCATCCAGACCCTGCGGGCCTTCCTGCCAGCGCACCGCCTTGGCCGGCGAGCACACGCCGTGGGTGTTGGGCGACTCGCCGGTGGCGTACGAGGACAGCGCGCAGCGGCCCTCCACCATCACGCACAGGCTGCCGAAGCCGAACACCTCGACCTCGGTCTTGACGTGTTCCATGAGCTGGCGCACCTGCACCAGCGACAGCACGCGCGGCAGCACCGCGCGCACCACGCCGAACGCGTCGTGATAGAAGTTGATCGCCTCGTAGTTGGTGGCCGAGGCCTGGACCGACAGGTGCAAGCGCAGCTTGGGATGGTGCTTGGCGGCGTAGCCCATGAGGGCGGGATCGGCCAGGATCAGGGCGTCGATACCGGCGGCGGCGGCGCGGTCGACGGCGCTGCGCCAGACGCCGGAGTGCTCGACCTGGGGGTAGGTATTCAGAGCCAGCAGCACCTTGGTGCCGCGCGCGTGGGCGTAGGCGATACCTTGTGCGATGGCGGCGTCGTCGAAATTCAGGCCGGCGAAATTGCGCGCGTTGGTCGCGTCGCGAAAGCCCAGGTAAACGCAGTTGGCGCCCTGATCGACTGCCGCCTTCAGGGCCGGCAGGCTGCCGGCCGGGCAGACCAGTTCCATGGGACGTAAAGTCATGCTGATGCCAATGATGAAAGAGTGGGAGGATAGCGGGCCGCTGGCGGGCGCGTCTTTGACTTGGGATAAGCCGATGTAGAATCGGTCCATGATCCGACTTGCCGCCTATGCGCTCGCGCTGTTCGCCGCCAGCGCCGCCGCCATCGAGCCCGGCGCACCCCTATGGCGCGAACTGGGCGCCGGCTTCGGGCGCCAGCGCGCCGACCTGGTCCTGCCCGGCCAGAGCCTGGAACGCCAATTCCGCGAGCTGCTCTCCGGCCCGCCCGAAGCGCCGGTGCAACTGCCCGGCGGACTGGTGCTGGAGGCGGGCTGCCGTTTGCACAGCTGCGACGAGAAGGCGGCCGTGATCAGCGAGGCCGCGGGCGGGCGCGTGCTGGGGATCGCAGCGCGCCACTTCCACTGCCATGCGGGCAGCCGCGGCCAGACCCAGTGCGACCGCCATCCTACCCTCAGCATCTGGATCCTGCGCCACGGGCGCGCCGCCGGGCGCGAGCCGGAAGTGACGGAGGCGCTGCGGGCCTGGGGCCGCGCGGCCGGGTATGCGAACGAGGAGACGCGCTTCGTGCGCGGCGGCCTTTGACGGCGCTCAGGGCGTGCCGGACAGGCCGTATTTTTTCATGATGCGGGCGTAGGTGCCGTCCGCGATCATCGCCTGCAGCGCCGGCTCGAAGCGCGCGGCGTAGTCCGCCGGCAGGTCGAGCGAGCCGCCGAGCCAGGTGGTGGTGCTGTTTTGCGGGGCGCTGGTGGCGATCTCGAGATCCGGCGCGCTGGCGCGGATCGAGCCCGTGGTGATGTCCAGGTCGCCGAACAGGACATCCACCATCCCCAGGCGCAGGAAGCGCAAGCCCTCCTCCACGCTGGCCGTCTCGATCAAGCGCCGGTAGCCGTTCCGGCGCAGCCAGTCGACCTGGGCCGAGCCGCGCAGGATGGCGACCCGGCGCGCGCGCAACGCGCTCACGTCCTCCAGCGGCTGCGTGCCCTTCAACGCGAAGAACACGAACTGCTCGTGGTACAGGTGGGCCAGCCAGCGGTACTGGGCTTCGCGCTCGGGCGAACGGGTAAGCGGAAAGATCGCCGTCTGCGGAAAGTGGGTGGACATGAACAGCGCCCGCCGCCACGGCACGAAATCGGTGCGCGCCTTGATGCCGGCCCGACGGGTCAGCTCGGCCACGACCTCGACCAGCGCGCCGGGCCGCTGGGGCGACTGTTCGATCGCGAGCGGCGGCAGGTGGCTGGTGGCGATGCGCAGCGCCGGCTCGGCACGCGCGGCGCCGACCAGCGCCAGCAGGGCGGACAGTACGATGACGCGGAGCGAAGGCGTACGCATGCGCCGATCTTACCGGGTCACAAGCATCTTGTCGAATGCGCAAGCGCGCGGTGGCCGGGCCGAGTTTCCGTTAGCATGAGGCATGGACTACGAAATCCACCTCCGTGAACGCCGCTCCGACCGGCACACCGCCCTGCTCGTGCACCACGCCGTCACCCTGCGCGCCGCCGCCGGCCCCCTGGCCGCCTCGCGCTACCTGCGCCAGGCCAAGGTCGCCGCCGCCGTCGTCAAGCGCGTGGCCAACCGCGGCCAGCGCATGCGCCGCGCCAGCGTGCGCATGCTGCTCGAATCCTTCGAATAGGCCCGCGCCCCCGTGTCATAATGGGCTTTCCCCAATGACACAACAGCGCAGATGCATCGACGGCTACTTGGCGCCGCCTGCCTGACCGCGGCCCTGCTCGCGGCCCCCGCGCTCGCCCAGACGCGGCCCGGACTGGTCTCCTTCCAGCGGCTGGCCCTGCCGGACGACGTGCCCGCCGGCCTGAGCTCGGCCATCGCCCAGGACACCCAGGGCTTTCTCTGGTTCGGCACCCAGGACGGTCTGGTGCGCTACGACGGCTACGGTTTTCGCACCTACCGCGCCGCGCCCGGCCAGCCCGCCGCGCTGTCGGGCAGCTACATCCGCACTCTGCTCGCCACGCCGGACGGGCGCCTGTGGGCCGGCACCATGAGCGGCGGCCTGTCCGTCTACGATCCGCGCACCGACGCCTTCACCCGCTACCGCCATCACGCCGGCGACCCCGCCAGCCTGGCGCACGACCATGTCGAAGCCCTGGCCGCGGACGCGCGCGGCGGCATCTGGATCGGCACCGATGCCGGGCTCGACCGGCTCGATCCGGCCAGCGGCGCCCTCACCCACGTGCGGCGCGGCGAACAGGTGCGCGCCCTGCGCCTGGACCGGCGCGGCACGCTGTGGGTCGGCACCCGCACCGGCCTGTATGCCTGGCAGGGGGACCGCGCCGTGGCCGCCGGCGCGCTGGCGGGCGAGGAAATCACCCAGCTTTTTCTGGACCGCCGCGGGCGGCTGTGGATCGGCACCGCGCGCCACGGCGCCGCCGTGCTCGATCCGGAGCGCGGCAGCGTGACGCGCCTGCCGCCCGGCCCCGAGGGACTGTCCCATTTCTGGGTGCACGGTTTCGCGGAGCTGGCCGACGGCGAAGTGTGGGTCGCCACCTTCGGCGGCGGCATCGACGTGGTGGACGGCACCGCGCTGCGCGTGATCGACCGCCTGCGCCGCGACAGCGCCAGCGCCAGCACCCTCGGCAGCGACCGCATCGGCGCCCTGCTGGTGGACCGCTCCGGCATCGCCTGGGTCGGCACCTGGGGCGGCGGCGTGGCGCGCCACGACCCGTCCACGCGCGCCTTCCGCAAACTGCGCTACCTGGCCGCGCCGGACGCGCCGCTGTCGCATCCCGAGGTGGTGCGGGCGCTCGAGACGGCCGACGGTCGGCTCTGGCTCGGCACCAACGGCAACGGCATCGACGTGCTCGACGCCGGCGGCCGCCGGGTCGCTTCCTACCGCCCCGGCCAGCTCGCCAACGGCTCCATCAGCTGCCTGGCCCAGGGGCCGGACGGCAGCGTGTGGGCCGCCACCCTCGACGGCAGCTTGCACCGCCTGCGCGCGGGCGGCGCCGGCATCGCCCGCCTGGGCCCGGCCCAGGGCCTGCCGGGCGGGCCGATCCGCAGCATGGTGTTCGGCCCGGACGGCGCGTTGTGGGCCGGCTCCGCGAACGGCCTGGCGCGCATCGAGACCAACGGCACCATCACCCGCTACGTCCACCGCGACGACGATCCGGGCTCGCTCTCCGGCGGCGGAGTCGAGTCGCTCGCCTTCACCCGCGACGGCACGCTGTGGGTCGGCACCGAGGACGGGCTGAATGCCTTCGATCCGCGCCGCGGCCGCGCGGTGCGCGTGCTGCACGACGCCCAGCGCGCCGACAGCCTGCCGGACAACTGGGTGCCGGACCTGCTCACGGCGCGCGACGGCACGCTGTGGGCCGCCACCCAGGCCGGCGCGGCGCGCCTGACCGCCTGGGACGGGCGCAGCGCGCATTTCGAACTGGCCGGCGCTCGCCTCGGCCTGCCGCCGCGCCCCGCCGATTCCCTGATCGAGGACCTGCAGGGCCAGATCTGGGTCGGCGCGCGCCTGCGCATCGACCCGGCCACCTGGACCAGCCAAAGCTTCGGCCCGGCGGACGGCAACGAATTTCGCACCCTGTTCATCGCCAGCCGCGCGCGCACGCGGCGCGGGGAATTGCTGTTCGGCTCACCGGAAGGCCTGCTGATCGTCGACCCCGGCCACCTGCCCGCGTGGCGCTACCAGCCGCCGCTGGCCTTGTCCTCGCTGCGCATCGATGGCCACGCCCTCGACGGCGGCGGCGGCGCGCGCGCCCTGACCCTGGAGCCGAACCAGCGCGACCTGCGGCTCGAATTCGCCGCCCTCGATTTCAGCGCGCCCCAGCAACTCAAATACCGCTATCGCCTGGAGGGCTACGACCCCGACTGGGTCAACGTGGACGCCGGCCAGCGCATCGCCGCCTACACCGGCCTGCCGCCCGGCGACTATCGTCTGCGCATCCAGGGCAGCAACCGCGCCGGCGCCTGGTCGCCGCTGGAATGGAAGCTCGCGCTGACGGTCAAGCCCGCGTTCTGGCAGACCTGGTGGTTCCGCCTCGCCGCCCTGGCCGCGGCCGGCCTCGCGATCGCGGGGGTGTTCCGCCTGCGCCTGGCGCAGTTGCACCGCCGCGGCGAGCTGCTGGAACGCCAGGTGGCCGAGCGCACCTCGGACCTGGCCGCCGCCTACCAACGCATCGAGGAAGCGAGCCTGACCGATCCGCTCACCGGCCTGCGCAACCGCCGCTTCCTGGAGCAGGCCATCCAGGCCGACCTGGAGCTGTGCGCCCGGCGCCACCGCCAGCAGCCGCCGGAGCCGGCCTCCGACCTGATGCTGCTGATGCTGGACCTGGACCACTTCAAGCAGGTCAACGACGTGTACGGCCACGCCGCCGGCGATGCGGTGCTGACCCAGACGGCGCGCGTGCTGACGGCCTGCATGCGCGCGTCCGACTACGTGGTGCGCTGGGGCGGCGAGGAATTCCTGCTGGTGGCGCGCTTCGTCGACCGCGCCCAGGGCGCGCTGCTGGCGGAGAAGATCCGCCAGGCCGTCGCGGACCACCCGTTCGCGCTGCCGGACGGCTCGGTGCTGCGCAAGACGGTCTCGATCGGCTATGCGGCCTATCCCTTCGTGCCCGGACTGCCGGGCGCGGTCACGCTGGAGAGCTTGCAGCGCATCGCCGACACCGCCCTGTACGCTGCCAAGCGCAGCTGGCGCGACGCCTGGGTCGGGGTGGCGGTGGGCCAGGCCGCCGACGGGGACGACATCGATTCCGCCGTGCGCCACTTCCTGGCCGACGCCGCCGCCAGCGTGGCGCGCGGCGAGATGGAGGCGGTGGCAGCGCCTCATCCCACGGCCATGCGCTGGCAGTAAGCGCTTGATCCTGCAGGAAAAATTGCATGCCTCATCGGACTGTGACTCACAGCCCTGCCTGTCTTTGTCCTACACACTTGACTCGTCCGTGCCTATAAACGCGCCGAGCCGGCTCGCCTACGATGGAAGCTCGCATTTCGAACGATGAAAGGAGAGTCATCATGGCTAACAATCAGGGGAACAACAGCAACCGCGGCAACCAGCAATCGGGCAACCAGGGCAACAGCGGCGGCACCAGCAACCGCGGTTTCGCCTCGATGGACCCGCAGCGCCAGCGCGAGATCGCGAGCGAAGGCGGCCGCGCGGCCCACGCCTCGGGCAATGCCCACGAGTTCACCTCGGAGGAGGCACGCCGCGCCGGTGCGATGAGCCACAAGAACGACGACAACCGCCAGTCGGACTCGTCGGATTCGGGTTCGCGCCAGAGCTCGGGCGGGGGCACCCGCGGCGGCAGCCCGGAGCAGCATGCCAAAGCGGGGGCGCAAAGCCACAAGAACGACGACAAGCGCTAAGATAGTTGACGCGCGGCGAAAAGCCCTCGCCCTGCGAGGGCTTTTTTCTTATCTTTCGACAAGGACGATATGAGTCAACTTTTCACACCGCTACAGCTCGGCGGTATCACTCTTCCCAACCGTATCATGATCGCGCCGATGTGCCAGTACACGGCGGACAACGGCAGCGCCACCGACTGGCACATGATCCACCTGGGCCAGATGGCCCTGTCCGGCGCCGGCCTGCTGATCGTCGAGGCGACCGCCGTCTCGCCCGAGGGGCGCATCTCCAGCGAGGACCTGGGCCTGTACTCGGACGCGAACGAGGGCGCCTTGGCGCGCGTGGTCAGCGCCGTGCGCCGCTACAGCCCGATCAAGCTGGCCGTGCAGCTGGCGCACGCGGGGCGCAAGGCCTCCACCGCCGTGCCCTGGCTGGGCGGCAAGCAGATACCGGCCGAGGCGCCCGACGGCTGGCGCACCGTCGCGCCCTCCGCCCTGCCCTTCCACGAGACCGACCTGCCGCCGGTGGCGCTCGACCGCGCCGGCCTGGACCAGGTGCGCGCCGACTTCGTGGCCGCCGCCCGGCGCGCCGTCAAGCTCGGCTTCGACGGCGTGGAATTGCACCTGGCCCACGGCTACCTCATGCACCAGTTCCTGTCGCCGTTGTCCAACCGGCGCCAGGACGAATACGGCGGCAGCCTCGCCAACCGCATGCGCTTTCCGCTGGAAGTGTACGACGCCGTGCGCGCCGTGCTCCCGGCCGGCCTGCCGCTGTGGGTGCGGGTGTCCGCCACCGACTGGGTGGACGGCGGCTGGGACCTGGACAGCACGGTGGCCCTCGGCCACGAACTCAAGCAGCGCGGCTGCGCGGCCATCCACGTCAGCAGCGGCGGCCTCCATCCGGCCCAGCAGATCAAGCTGGGGCCGGGCTACCAGGTCCAGTTCGCCCACCGCATCCGCGCGGAAACAGGCCTGACCACCATCGCGGTCGGCCTCATCACCGATCCGCTCCAGGCCGAGGCCATCATCGCCGACGGCCAGGCCGACGCGGTGGCCCTGGCGCGCGGCATGCTCTACAACCCGCGCTGGCCCTGGCACGCGGCCGCCGAGCTGGGCGGCCAGGTCGAGGCCCCCAAGCAGTACTGGCGCGCCCAGCCGCACCACGTCAAGGACTTGTTCCGCATGGGTTGAGTCCGCACACTTGTTAGGCAACTCACCGACCGGTCCGCTGCGCCCTGCTAGCGTGGGGCGATGGAACGCGCATCCGACAATGTCCGCGCCGCCCCGCCCTCCTTCCTGCGGGGTGGCGGCGAGATGGGCCAGCTGATCCGCCAATACGATTGGGCGGCGACCGGTATCGGCGCGCCCGAGCAGTGGCCGGCCGCCCTCAAGACGGCGGTGCGGCTCATGCTCACCACCAACTACCCGATGTTCCTGTTCGCCGGGCCGCAGCACATCCAGCTCTACAACGACAGCTATGCGCGCACCCTGGGGCCGGAGCGCCACCCCAGCGCGCTCGGCATGCCGGCCGCCCAGTGCTGGGCCGAGATCTGGCCCGCCATCGGCCCCGAGATCGATGCCGTGCGGGCCGGACGCGGCTCGACCTGGCATGAGGACGTGCCGTTCAAGGTCTGGCGCCATGGCCGCCTCGAGGAAACCTGGTGGACCTACGGCTACAGCCCGGTCGAGGACGACGAGGGTGTGCACGGCGTGCTCGCCCTATGCAACGAGATCACCGCCATCCACAGCCGCAAGGCGGTGCTGCGCCAGTCCTACACCACCCTGGTCGAATCGATGGACCAGGGTTTTTGCGTGCTCGAAGTGCTCGCCGACGGCGCCGGCACCGCCCCCGACTTTCGCTTCCTGGAGTGCAACCCCGCGTTCGAGGAACAATGCGGCTTGCATGACGCGCAGGGCAAGAAACTGAGCCAATTGCTGAAGGAAGTCGAACCGTGGTGGATCGAGCGCATCGTCCTTGCCCAGCACAGCGGCACGCCCCAGCGCTTCGAAGTCCGCTCGCCGGCCATGGGCCGCGTCTTCGACGCTTACGCCTTCCGCATCGGCGCACAGGAACAGCGCAAGGCCGGCCTGCTGCTGCGCGACATCACACAACGCAAGAAGGACGAGGACGCCCTCCTGGAAAGCCGGCGCCAGGCGCTCGCCATCGCCGCGCAGGCCGAAGCCGACCATCAGCGTCTGGCTGCGGTGCTGGAAGCGGCGCCGGTCGGCATCCTGGTGGCCGACGCGCAAGGCGGTGTCTTGGAGGTCAACCAGGAATTCCAGCGCAGCTGGGGCACGGCACTGCCCGCCACCGGCAGCGTGGCCGACTACGGTGAATGGAAGGGCTGGTGGGCGGACAATACGGCCCACCACGGCCAGCCGCTCGCCCCCGAGGACTGGCCGATGGCGCGCGCCCTGCGCAGCGGGACCATGGCCGGCGGCGTGATCGAGATCGAGTCGTTCGACGTACCGCCGCGCCGGCGCATCGTGACCAGTTCGGCCGCCCCCGTGTTCGACCGCGAAGGACATCTGCTGGGCGGCGTGATCGCCCTCATGGACGTGACCGATCGGGTGCGGGCGGAAGGGGCGCTGCGCGAAGCCGACCGGCGCAAGGACGAATTCCTCGCCATGCTGGCGCATGAGCTGCGCAATCCGCTGGCGCCGGTGGCTGCCGCGGCGGACCTGCTGGCGATCGGATACGCGGACGCCGGCCGCGCGCGCCAGACCGCCGCCATCATCTCGCGCCAGGTCAAGCACATGACGGGATTGATCGACGACCTGCTCGATGTCTCGCGCGTTACGCGCGGTCTCGTCACGCTGGAGAAAAAGGCGCTCGACGCCAAGCGCATCGTGGCCCATGCGGTCGAACAGGTGCGGCCCTTGGTCGAAGCGCGCCAGCACGCCCTGACCCTGCACATCACGCCGGAGACGGCCAACGTGTGCGGCGACCACAAGCGGCTGGTCCAGGTGCTGACCAACCTGCTCACCAACGCGGCCAAGTACACGCCCAACGGCGGCGCCATCGTGCTGCGGCTGGATGTGGAAGCCCGGCGCGTGCTGATCCAGGTGGAGGACAACGGCATCGGCATGAGCGCGCCGCTGATCGAGCACGCCTTCGACCTGTTCACCCAGGCCGAACGCAGCGCGGACCGCTCGCAGGGCGGCCTGGGGATCGGCCTGGCCCTGGTGCGCAGCCTGGTCGAACTGCACGGCGGATCGGTGTTCGCCGCCAGCGCGGGGCCGGGCCTGGGCAGCACCTTCACGGTCAGCCTGCCGCTGTTCGCCGAGGCGCCCAAGCCGACCACGGAGCCCGAAGCCGCGCCGCCACCGGCGGGCGGCGCCGCGCCCAGGCGGGTGCTGGTGGTGGACGACAACGTGGACGCGGCCGAGATGCTGGGGGCTTTCGTCCAGGCCCTCGGGCACGAGGTGGACCTGGCGCACGACGCCGACAGCGCGCAGGAGCTGGCGCGCCGCCATCCGCCCGCCATCTGCCTGCTGGACATCGGCCTGCCGGAAACGGACGGCTACCAGCTCGCGCGCCGCCTGCGCGCGGACCCGGCCACGGAGCACGCCACCCTGGTGGCCGTCACCGGCTACGGCCAGGAACGCGACCGGGCGCGCGCGGCCGAAGCCGGCTTCGACCACTACCTGATCAAGCCGGTCGCCACCGACAAGCTGTCCGAACTGCTCAAATACGGACACTTCCGCAGCCGCACCGCGGGCGCGCCCGGCTAGCCCAAGCTCAAACGCGTGGACCACGCGATCAGGGCCAGACAGGCTGGGGTCGAAAACAGCCAGGCCAGCCAGCGGCGGCGCGGCCGGAATCCGACCCCGCGCACGAAACCGGCCGCCATACCGCAAAAAGCCAGCAGGGCCGCGATGTGATCCGTGTGGCCAGCACGCGCGAAGACCTGGGGATAGACCGTCACGCCGACCGCAACCGCGCAGGCCAAGGCCAGCGGCAGCGGCGCGATGCGCGCCGTGGGCAAGCTCGAATCAGCTTTCACTTCCTGGCTCCCGCTCTTCCTGGAAGCCCGTGCGCCGGCCTTCTTCGTTTTCGCCCCACATTGCGTTCAGAATGGCGAGCAGCACCGCAAATCCAAGACCCAGCATCCAGGCGAAATACCACATCGTCCCCTCCTCAATATGCGGAATGCTCGTTCTCGCGGATGTAGTCGGCAACGACCTTGCCCCGCATGACCCGGTAGGCCCACGCCGTGTACGCGATCACGATGGGCATGAAGATCAAGGTGGCCCAGAACATGATGCCAAGCGTGAGATGACTCGATACGCTGTCCCACACCGTAAGGCTCGAGCGCAGGTCGCTCGACGACGGCATCACGAACGGGAACATGGCCACGCCCGCGGTGCCGATGATGCCGGCCATCGACAGCGCCGAACAGGCAAACGCGGCCAGCGTGGCATGCGCGCGCAGGCATGCCAGCGCGGCAAGCATGCCGGCATAGGCCAGCGCCGGAACGGTCCAGAGCCAGGGCTGGTGCCGGAAGTTGGCCAGCCAGGCCCCCGGCGCGCGCGCCACCGCCTTGGCCAGCGGATTGGCCGGTCCGCCCGGATCCACCGCAGTCGTGAGCGTATAGCCCGGCACGCGCAGGGCGATCCACACCCCGGCCGCGCTGAAGGCCAGCAGGGTGAGCAGGCCGAACACCCGCGCGGCCCGCAGCGCGCGCCTCTGGATGTCGCCCTCGGTGCGGTGCGCGAGGTACACCGCACCGTGCGCCGTGAGCATGGCCGACGACACCAGGCCGCACAGGAGCGCGAACGGATTGAGCAGGCCGAAGAATGTGCCGCTGTAGGTCGCGCGCAGGCCGTCGTCGAAGCTGAAGGGCACGCCCTGCAGCAGGTTGCCGAAGGCGACGCCGAAGATCAGCGGCGGCACCGCACCGCCCACGAACAGCCCCCAGTCCCAGACCGAGCGCCAGGTTGGGTGGTCGATCTTGCTGCGGTAATCGAAGCCCACCGGCCGGAAGAACAGCGCCCACAATACGGCCAGCATGGCCCAATAGAAGCCGGAGAATGCGGTTGCGTACACGAGCGGCCAAGCCGCGAAGATCGCGCCGCCTCCGGTGATGAACCAGACCTGGTTGCCGTCCCAATGGGGCCCCACCGTGTTGATCACGACCCGGCGTTCCACGTCGTTCTTGCCGACGAAGGGCAGCAAGGTGCCAACGCCCATGTCGTGTCCGTCCATGATGGCAAAGCCGATCAGCAGTACGCCCACCAGCAGCCACCAGATGACCTTCAGGGTCGGATAATCAAGCATGGTTCACTCCCACATCCCCGGCGTAGCGCCCAGTGCCAAGACTGCCGGGTCCGAACCGCGCAAAGCGCACCATGAGGAAGATTTCGACCACCAGCAGCAAGGTATAGAAGGCCACGAAGCCCGCCAGCGATCCGTACAGCGATGCAACCGACAGTGTCGACACCGACAAATGGGTCGGCAGGACGCCGTAGATGGTCCACGGCTGGCGGCCGTACTCCGCCACGAACCAGCCCAGCTCCGACGCCAGCCATGGCAAGGGCAAGGCCCAGGTGGCGGCTTTCAGCAGCCACGTCACGTCGGCGCAGCGGCCCTTGACCGAGTACCACAGCGCCAGGGTGAACAGCACCAGCATGGCAAAGCCGGCGGCAACCATGACGCGGAAAGCCCAGAACATCGGCGTCACGCGGGGAATGGTGTCGCGCGCCGCCTGGTCGATCTGGGCGGCGGTCGCCAGGTTCACGTCGGCGACGTATTTCTTCAACAGCAAACCAAACCCGAGGTCGGCCTTGTGCTGCGCGAAGCGCTCTGCGGCGGCTTGGTCGCCTGGCGCCTGGCGCATGGCTTCGAGCGCGCTGACCGCGACCATGCCGGAGACGATACGCGCGCGATTGCGCAGGATGATGTCCTTGATGCCGGGGATCTGCCGGCTCACGGAGCGGGTGCCGATCAGTCCCATCACGAACGGGATCTGCAGCTGGAACTCGTTCTTCAGCTCGCCCTGGTTCGGCCACGCCACGAGGTTGAACGGCGCGGGCGCCGGGTCGGTCTCCCACATCGCCTCCATTGCCGCCAGCTTGGTCTGCTGCGCCTCGCCGACGGTATAGCCCGATTCGTCGCCCAGCACGATGACCGAGCAGGCGGAGGCAAAGCCGAATGCGGCGGCGATCCGGAAACTGCGCTTGGCAAATTCGACGTCGCGCCGCTTCAGCAGGTACCAGGACGATATCGACAGCACGAACATCGATCCGGTCACGTAGCCCGCCGAAACGGTATGCACGAACTTGGCCTGGGCATCGGGATTGAACAGCACCGCCCAGAAGTCCACCAGCTCCATGCGCATCGTGGCGGGACTGAACTGCGCCCCGACCGGATTTTGCATCCAGCCATTCGCCACCAGGATCCAGAGCGCCGACAGGTTGGTGCCGACCGCCATCAGGAGGGTCACCAGCAGGTGCTGGCGGCGCGACAGGCGGTCCCAGCCGAAAAAGAACAGACCGATGAAGGTGGACTCGAGGAAGAACGCCATCAGTCCTTCGATCGCCAGCGGCGCGCCGAAGATGTCGCCCACATAATGTGAGTAGTAAGCCCAGTTGGTGCCGAACTGGAACTCCAGTGTGATGCCGGTGGTGACGCCGAGTGCGAAGTTGATGCCGAATAGCTTGCCCCAGAAGCGCGTCATGTCCTGATAGGCCGTGTTGCCGGTCATGACGTACACGCTCTCCATGATGACAAGCAGCCAGACCATTCCGAGGGTCAGCGGTACGAACAAGAAGTGGTACATCGCGGTCGCGGCAAACTGCAGGCGCGACAAGTCGACCAGCTGTTCTCCGATCATGCCGTCCTCCCCGCGGCGGCGCCGTGGAAGAAGGCGAGCCAGATCATGCCCAGCAGGATCAGCTTGACGACCATGACCACGGCCAGTTCGCGCACCAGGCGCGCATCCATGCGATTGTCCATGACGCTTCCTTTCGCTCTGACGCAATCGTAGGTGCCTTTACCTTGCCATTTCCTTGATGCTTTTCGGATCAGTCTTCCTTTTTCCGGACGGTGCTTCAGAATTCGTTAACCTCCGGTCGCGAGCATGGTGGCAACAGGAGGATGAAATGAAACATACCTTGCTCGCAGCACTCGTCTTCTGCGCGCTCCCGGTGCTGGCCGGGACGCCGCAGGAACAACTCAACACCTTTTCCGCTCAGGCCGGCGCCAAGCCGGACCCGGCGCGGGGCCAACGCCTTTTCACCAGCAACCATGGGCGCGAGTGGAGCTGCGCGTCCTGCCACGGCGCCACGCCCACCGGCGCCGGCAAGCACGCGGTCACCGGCCGCAGCATCGGCCCGATGGCGCCCGCGTTCAATCCGGAACGCTTCACCGATCCGGCCAAGAGCGAAAAATGGTTCCGCCGCAACTGCAACGACGTGCTCGGCCGCGCCTGCACGTCCGGCGAAAAGGCGGACGTCATCGCCTGGCTCATGACGCTGAAATAGGAGCGCGCCATGAAAATCCTGATCCTGACCGCCCTGCTGCTCGGCGCCACCTCCCAGGCCCAGGCCGGGGACCACGGCGCCAGCCGCGGCCCGATCCTGCCGAAATACGTGCAGGAATGCGCCGCCTGCCACGTGCCCTACCCCGCCGGGCTGCTGCCGGCCGCCTCGTGGAACCGGCTGATGAACAACCTGCCGCAGCACTTCGGCACCGACGCCTCGCTCGACCCGGACAGCGTACGCCAGATCTCGACCTGGCTGAACGCCAACGCCGCCACTACGCGGCGCGTGCCCGCGCCGCCGCCCGAGGACCGGATCACGAAGAGCGCCTGGTTCGTGCGCGAGCACGACGAAGTGCCGGCGCACGTCTGGAAACTGCCCTCGGTGCGCAGCGCATCGAATTGCGCCGCCTGCCATACCACCGCCAATCAAGGAGTCTTCAATGAACACGCTATCCGCATCCCGCGCCAGTGAAGACGCGGGCACCTCGATCCGTATCTGGGACGCGCCGCAGCGCGTGGTCCACTGGCTGCTGGTGTTCTGCTTCGCCGGCGCATGGCTCACGGCCGAAAGCGAACACTGGCGCCTGATCCACGTCACGCTCGGCTACACCTTCGCGGGCTTGGTCGTGTTCCGCCTGGCCTGGGGCCTGGTGGGCGGCCGCTACGCGCGCTTCACGCAGTTCGTGCGTGCGCCCGGCGCCGCGCTGCGCTACCTGCGCTCGCTCGTCTCCGGCCATCCCGAACACCACACCGGCCACAACCCGGCCGGCGGCCTGGCCATCGTGGCGCTGCTCGGGCTGGGCGCGCTCCTGACGTTCGCCGGCTGGGCGACTTACAACGATGCCGGCGACGTGTTCGAGGAACTGCACGAGGGCGCCGCCAACGTCATGCTCGGCCTGGTGATCGTGCACGTGGCCGCCGTCATCGGCAGCAGCCTGCTGCACCGCGAGAACCTGGTCGCGGCCATGGTCCACGGCCGCAAGCGCGCCGATCGCAGCGACGCACCGGTCAAGTCGCGTGCCGTGCTCGGGTCCTTGATCCTGGCCGCCGTGCTGTCCTTCTGGTGGTGGAGCTACACCACCGCCCCGGCCCAGGACGCGGGTCCGGTGGCGGAGCATCACCACGACGACGACTGAACCGGCGCCCCGGCGTACAATCACGGTATGCGCATCCTCCTCGCAGAAGACGACCCGGTACTTGGCGACGGCATCCAGGCCGGCTTGCGCCAGGCCGGCTTCCAGGTGGACTGGGTGCGCGACGGCGCCGCCGCCGCGCTGGAGCTGCGCAGCGCCGCCTACGACGCGGCCGTGCTCGATCTCGGCCTGCCGCGCCTAGACGGACTCGACGTGCTGTCCGCCGTGCGCCGCGACGGCATCGCCACCCCGGTGCTGGTGCTGACCGCGCGCGACGCCATCCCCGACCGCATCCGCGGCCTCGACGCCGGCGCGGACGACTACGTGGTCAAGCCCATCGACCTGCACGAACTGGCAGCCCGCCTGCGCGCCCTGATCCGGCGCGCCCACGGCCAGCCGCGCGAACGGCTCGCCGCCCAGGACGTGGAGCTCGATCCGGCCGCGCGCACGGTGCGCAAGGCGGGCGAGCCGGTCAGTCTGTCCGGCCGCGAGTTCGACCTGCTCCATGCGCTGATGCTCAATACCGGCCGCGTGCTCACCCGCGAACAGATCGAGACCCATTTGTACAGCTGGGGACGCGAGATCGAAAGCAACGCGATCGAAGTCCACATTTCCAACCTGCGCCGCAAGCTTGGCAACGGCTTGATCCAGACCGTGCGCGGGGTCGGCTACCTGATTCCCGCGCCATGAGGCCGACCTTGCAGCGCCGCCTGCTGGTGCTGGTGCTGACCGTGTTCGCGTTCGGCTGGATCGCCGCGGCCGCCTTCATGTGGCAGGGTGCGCGGCACGAGCTGGACGAACTTCTGGATGGCCATTTGGCCCAGGCGGCGGCGCTGCTGGTGGCCCAGTCCACGCACGACCTGGACGAGGAACGCGAAGTCCAGGCCCCGCCCCTGCACCGCTACGCGCCGCGCGTGGCGTTCCAGGTCTTCCACGAAGGCCGGCTGGTGTTGCGTTCCGCCGGCGCGCCGGCGCAGCCGATGAGCAGGGCCAACGGCTTCGACACCGTGCAGCGCGACGGCGTTTCCTGGCGCGTGTTTTCCACCCACGGGGCCGAGACCGACGTCGACGTGCACGTGGGCGAGCAGACCGCGTCGCGCGGCGAGATCCTCAGCGCGACCCTGCGCGGCGCGCTGGCGCCGATGGCGCTCGCCCTGCCGCTCCTGGGACTGGCGATCTGGTGGGCCGTGTCGGCCGGGCTGGCCCCGCTGCGCCGCCTCACGGCCATCCTCGCCCGGCGCGCGCCCGACGCCAACGACGCCCTCGACACCGCCGGCATGCCGGCCGAAGCGGCGGCCATCGCGGACGCGCTGAACGCGCTGTTCGCGCGCATCGACGCCCTGATCGGGGCCGAACGCCGCTTCACCGCCGACGCCGCCCACGAGCTGCGCACGCCGATCGCGGCGATTCGCGCCCAGGCCCAGGTGGCGCTTGGCGCAGCCGTGGACGACCCGGTGCGCGGCCGGGCATTGGTCCTCACCATCGAAGGCTGCGACCGCGCGGGCCGCCTGATCGACCAGCTGCTGACGCTCGCCCGTCTCGACGCGCGGGACCTGCCACCGCTCGCTCCCGCGGACCTGGTGCGGATCGTGCGCGAGGTCGTCGCCGAGGTGGCGCCGCGCGCACTGGCGCGGCGCCAGCAGATCGAGCTCACGGGCGTGGATACGTGCCCGGTGCTGGCCAACCCCACCCTGCTCGCGATCCTGGTGCGCAACCTGGTGGACAATGCGGTGCGCTACAGTCCGGACGGCGCGGCCATCGCCGCCGACATCGGCGTGGCCGACGGGCGATTCATGCTGACCGTGTCCGACAACGGTCCGGGAATGACGGAAGCGGCGCTAGCGCGCATCGGCGAGCGCTTCTTCCGCGCGGGCCAGGACGGCCAAAGCGGCAGCGGACTCGGATGGTCGATCGTGCTGCGCATCGCACAGGTCCACGGTTTCGACGTGAAACCGAGTCTCCGCGAGGGCGGTGGACTGTCGGTCACCGTGCGCGGACCGCGCGCTCCGTCCAGCCCCTGATTCGCGCAGTCTGTCGCACGCGCGTAGCGCCAGGGCGTGGGCGCAGGCACAGTTCGGGCATCGTCAAACCAGCCACCACGCCCCATGTCCCTTCGTTCCTTAGCCCAGCGCCATCCGGCAGCCGCCGCGGTCCTCCTGGCCGCCGGACAGTTCGTCCTTACCGTCGCCATCCTGAAAATCGGCATCCAGTTCGTGCCGCGCGAATCCTTCGGCGCGGTCAAGCTGGCCGCCTTCGCATCGACCGTATTCTTCCCGCTGCTGGCCGTGCATGTGCTCGGACTGTGGCCACGGGCGGGTTTCAATCTTCACGCCGTGCGGCCCGCGCCCATCTTCGTCGCCGCGTTGAGCGTGGGCGCGATTTTCCTCGCCTTCGGGATCAATCCGGCGGCGCGGCCCAGCTTTGCCGGCGAGGCGCTGCTGCAGTTCGCGAACGCCTTCGGCGAGGAGCTGCTGTTCCGCGGCGCGATCTTCGCCCTGCTTCTCAGCTTGCCGAAGTGGAAAGCCTTCGTCCTGAACGGACTGCTGTTCGGCGCCATGCACCTGATTCACGGCTTCATGGAAGGGAATTGGCATGCCGCGCTGGTGCAGGCATCCGTGACGGCGGTGGCGGGCACGATGTTCACGGCCGTGCGCGACCGCAGCGGCAGCCTGTGGCTCGCGATCGTGCTGCACATGTTCGTCAACCTGTGCATGATCTACTCGAACCTGGCGCCGCAGTCGGGGCAGGCGCTCATGTTCGCCGTCGAACGCCTCGCGAATGTGATCGAAGTCGTCCTGGTCTGCTATGTGCTGGTGACCGAGCGCCGCCGGCTGGCCGCCATGCCATCGGCGGCCGCGGCGCGCTGAGACGTACTTACCACTCGATGGCGACCGAGGTCATCGCCTTCAGCTGCAAGGGAGCGCGCAGGTCGACGCTGGCGCCGGACAGGATGTCGCGGCCCTGGCGTGCATCCTTGAGCGCGGCCTGGAAGCGCGCCAGGTCCAGCTTCGTGTCGGCGGCGTTCTTGTTCAGGACGACCATCAGCGTGTGCTGGCCATCCTGGCGGAAGTAGACGTAGCAGCCGTCCTTCGGAATGTAGTGCAGCAGCTTGCCCTTGGCGACGGCGCTGCTGGATTTGCGCCAGTTGAACAGCTTGCGCACATACGCCTGGGCCTCGCTTTGCGCGGCGCTGAGGTTCGTGCCGGTGAAGGCGTTGACCCGGTCGCCGGCCCAACCACCCGGCATGTCGGCGCGCAGCAGGCCGTCGTTGCGCTCGTAGGGACCGGCGATCAGCATCTCGGTGCCGTAGTAGATTTGCGGAATGCCGCGCGTGGTCGCCATGAACAGCAGCTCGGTCTTCCACAGATTCAGGTTCTCGTGCAGGAGCGCGAAGATGCGCGGGCGGTCGTGGTTGTCCGGGAAGATCAGCAGCCGCATCGGATCGGCATACAGGTAATCGTCCGCGATCGTCTCGTACAGCGGGCGGAAGCTCGATCCATCCTGGTCCGGCGCGTTCAGCACCGAGGGCATCAGGTCGACCACCGGGAAGTCCATCACCACGGGCAGGCCGGAGGCGTAGCCGTCGCGGTTCTTCACGCCCTTCTGCCAGTAGGCCACGCGCTGCGGGCGGTCGTCCATCTCCTCGCCGACGATGTTCAGGTTCGGATACTCGTCCAGCACTTCCTTGCACCAGCGGACCAGGAAGGCAGGATCGGCGTAGGAATAGGTGTCCTCGCGGATGCCGGACAGGTTCGCGTATTCGATCCACCAAATTGTGTTCTGAATCAGGTAACGCGCCGCCAGCGGGTTGCGCTGGTTCACGTCCGGCATCGAATCGACGAACCAGCCGTCCAGGAAGCGTTCACGCTCCTCGGGCGCCGCGTGCGGGTCCATGATGGTGGAGTGCTGGTTGTTGGTCACCTCGAATTTCTGCGCATGGTTGATCCAGTCCTTGGCCGGCAGATCCTTCATCCACCAGTGGCCGGTGCCGATGTGGTTCACCACCACGTCGTGGATCACGCCCATGCCGAGGGCATTGGCGGCGGCGACGTAACGCTTGTAGTCCTCGTTGCTGCCGAAGCGCGGGTCGATCTTGTAGTAGTCCGTCAGCGCGTAGCCGTGGTACGAGTACTCCGGCTGATTGTTCTCGAGGAGCGGCGTGGGCCAGATCATCGTGAAGCCCAGGTCGCGCACGTACTTCAGGTGTGCCTGCATGCCGGCCAGGTCGCCGCCATGGCGCGCCAGCGGCACGCTGCGGTCGGTCTTGTCCGGCATGCCCGCCACCACGTCGTTCGCCGGGTCGCCGTTGGCGAAGCGGTCCGGCGAGATGAGATAGATCGCGTCACCGGGACCGAAGCTCTGGCGCTGCGCCGAGCCTGGGCGGCGCGCGTCGAGACGGTAATTCACGGTGACGACATCGGCCGCGCCACGCTGGAAGCGGATCGGAAAGCTGCCCGGCTGCGCCCCGCGCCCGATGCGCAGGTTCAGGAACACGTAGTTCGGGTTGTCGGTCCGCTCCACGCTGGCCAGCTTCACGCCGGCGCGGTCGATCTTCGGCGTCAGCTCCGCGATGCGTTCGCCATGGACCATGACCTGCAGGTCCGGCTGTTTCATGCCGACCCACCAGTTCAGCGGTTCGACGTGGTCGATCTTGTAAGGTTCGGCCGCCGAGGCCGCATGAATTGCAAAAAAACAAAGGATCGGCAAGAATCGCATGGTCGTTTCCGTTCGTGAATTGTAGTAAACCTACAAATTTGAACGCGAAATGTCAACCGATTAATTAAATTGGACTACAACCATGCTGAAAACCGTGCTGGCGGCCACCCTGGCCTTTGTTCCCTTGTTCAGTCACGCCGGCAACGAACAGTATGCGGGTGGATACCAGCTAGGACAGGATTTCCGGATCACCGTCAGCGCGGACCACGGCCGCCTCTATATGCAGGCCGCCCTCCATCCATGTGCCGCAATGGCGGCCGAGGCGCGGCGGCAGCACTGCCCGTTCGCGCCCGGACGGCTGTTCCCCATGCCATGGGCGCAATTGCAGGAAACCGGCATCGGCCAGTTCAAGCTCGAACAGGTCAACCTGGGCTTTCGTTTCGACGGGACGGCGCTGACGGTGGTCCAGGACCCGCAGCACGTGGTATTTGCGCTCCCCTCCGGCCCGACGCTGCACCTGCAACGCAGCGCAAGCGCGGCCGCCGTCGAGTTCCAGCCGACCGGCGGCGCAGCGCCAGCGGAAGCCCTCGCGCCATATCCGGCCGTGTATACGGAAGGCGGACAGTTCGATCTGAAGATCAGCGCGGGCCACGGCTACTTGCGCGCCCAGCCGATGAATGGTCCGAGCCTGCTGCTTTACCCCGATGGCAAGGACCGTTTCGTCACCTTGTTCCCGGCGATGGCCGCGCAGTTCGAACGCGACGCCGGCGGAAACATCAATCAGCTCCGCTGGTTCATGGAAGGGACCGACCACCTCCTGACCCGCCAGCCGGCCGACTATGTGGCCAAGCTGCCGCCTTCGCCGTTCGGAAAAACCTGCAAGGCGTCCGCGCCGTCCGCCGCCAACCTTGAACGTGGACGGTTCCTGGCCGACGAATCGATCGCCTCCAGCGCGCTGGGCGAATCCGTGCCGATCTGCCTGTTCCTGCCGCCTGGCTACGCTGACAGCAAGCGCAGCTATCCCGTCATCTACGCCACGGATGGCGAGTACATCGAATCACTGGCGGCCTTCCTCGAACGCCGGCATATCCCCGCGGTGGTCGTCGGCCTGGGCGGCTTCGATCTGCGCGAGATCAACCTGCTGCTGCCAGGCGCCGAACGGTACTTCCGCTTCATCGTCGATGAAGCGATCCCCTACATCGAAGCGCGCTACCGGATCGACGGCAAGCAGCGCATCCTGGCTGGGCATTCGCTGGGCGGAGCCTTCGTCGCGACCGCGGCCTTGCTCGACGATCCCACCCGCCCGCGCTTCGCGAACTTCCTGTCCAGCGACGGCAGCTTCTGGGCCACACCGACCGCATTCAACCACCTGATCGAAAAGCGGCTCCATGCCGGACGCCGTCTGTCCGCGCATCTCGTGCTGGCTGGTGCGGGATACGGCAACGGCCAGGACGTCCGGCGGAGCTACGAACGCCTGCGCGAAGCCGGCTTCGAGTCGCTGCGGCTCGATTTCCTCGACCTGCCCGACGAGAACCACGGCACGGTCGCCCAGATCGCCTTCGAACGCAGCCTGACCGGTATGCTCCCACACGAGGCCCCGCCGCTCGGGAACGTCGCGATCCGGGCCGATGGCGTGACGCAGGCCTTGACTTACGAGGGCGCGGGAACCTATGCCGGACGTCTGCGGCTCACGCGCGGACAGCATGCCCTGCTCCTCGAAAGCGCACAGGGCAGCTTTGGCGGCGTGACCGCCACCATGGACGGCCACGCCGTCGCGATGCTGGCGTCGCACCAGCCGCTGCGCGTGGACGCCGAACGCACGGGGCTCTACGCCGCGCGCGTGGTAGCGGGCGAGCAACCCATGCTGGCGCTGGCACCCGTTCTGTCCCGCTTCGAGGCCGAACCGTTCTACCTGCGCGGATCGATGAACAACTGGGGCACCCAAACCATATTCAGGCGGATCGGCGAAAGCCGCTATCGCGCCGAACTGGAACTGGCGCAGGGTACCCACGAACTGAAGGTCGGTTCAGAGGATTTCCAAAGCATCGATTACGGTGCGGCGCCGGCCCAGCAAGAACTAGGCACCGCTCCCGCGGCATTGCAGGCCGGCGGCGCGAACCTGATCCTGAAGCTGGACGCGCCCGCGAAGGTCAGCTTCGACCTCGACGTCGGCGCGGAGGATGCGCCGCGGCTGACCGTCGCGCGCGCGCCCCGCTGACGCTAGCTGGACACGTGGGCGACCGGAGATGCCATGCATGTCAGGTCTCCTGATGCGGGTTGCGGACCACGCCGCGCACCCCGTGGCCGAAGGACCAGTCCTCCGGCCCAGTGCAGACGATAACCGTCATCACGTCGGCCTGCCGCACACCGGTGCGCTCGTGGATCAGGTCCGCCAAGCGCTTGTAGAAGTTGTCCTTCACCGCCAGCGCACGCTGGCGTCCCGCGGTGACTCGCACCACGATGAAGTCGTCCGAACGGGGCCCACCCTGGTAGTGGCGGTCGTAGATCAGCGTGTCCTCGTCGAGTTGGGTGATCATCTGAAAGCGGTCGTCGGCCGGGACCTCGAAGGCTTCGACCAGGGCCTGGTGCACGGCGTCCGACAGGGCGTGCAGGAAATCGGGGCTCTTCCCCTTGCGCAGGGCGATATGGGTAAATGGCATCACAGTTCTCCCAAGGATTGCATGTGAAGTCCTTTCGGAAGCGTTACGGTTCCGCTATCCTAGCCCCATCAATCTTCCCGATTATTCGAAAGATTCAAACATATGATTCGGAAAATCGAAACCATCACCCGGCGCGTGAATTTCGACATGGACGCCCTGCGCAGCTTCCGCGCCGGGGTGGAGCTGGGCAGCTTCACGCGCGCGGCCGAGGTGCTGGGGCGTTCCACATCCGCCCTCAGCGCGCAGCTGCGCAAGCTGGAAGACCAGGCCGGTGCGCCCCTCCTGCGCAAGCAAGGGCGCCAGCTGGCGCTCACGGACGCGGGCGAGACCATGCTCAGTTACGCACGCCGTCTGCTCAACCTGAACGACGAGGCGGCGCTGGCATTGGACGGCGCGCGCGTGGAAGGCACGGTGCGGCTCGGGCTGCAGGAGGATTTCGGCGAGCGCCTGCTGTCCGAAGTGCTGGCGCGCTTCGCCCGCAGCCATCCCGGCACCAGGATGGAAGTACGCGTCACGCGCAGCGTGGAACTGATGGACCAGCTGCAGAAGGGCCGCCTGGACCTGGCGATGCTGTGGGACCTGGGCGCGCGCCTGCCGCACGTGCAGCTATTGGGCCAGTACCAGCTGCACTGGATCGGCGCGGCGCACTTCACGCCGACGCAGCCCGTGCCGCTGGTGGTGATGGATGGGGTGTGCGCGATCCGCGCGCTCGCCACGGACTTGCTGGACCGGGCCGGCATCCCGTGGCGGATCGTGTTCACCAGCCCGAGCCTGGGCGGCGTGTGGGCCGCCGTGGCCGCGGGCCTGGGCGTGACGATCCGGACCGGCTACGGCCTGCCTTCCGGCCTGCGCGCCATGCAGCCGGAAGGCTGGCCCGAACTGCCCGCCATCGGCCTGCGCATCGCGCGCGCGGCGGCCGACTTGCCGACCCCCTGCCTGCGCCTGGAAGCGGCGCTGCGCGACGAGGTGCGCGCTCAGAACACCCAGAGCTTCTCGGACGGCATTTCGAGCCAGTAGCTGCCCGGGTCCAGGCGCGTGCGCGAGTAGGCGCGCACGCCCTCGCCCACGTGGCCGAACAGGCATTCGAAGCGGTCGCCCAGGTACATGCAGGTGGTCAGCGGCAGCACCAGCGCGTTGGGCCGCTCGGTGGCGCTGATCTGCACGTCCTCGACCCGGATCAGGGCCGTGCCCGCGCTGCCGTCGCCGCGCGGCGTGCCGCGCAGGCGGATGCCGTTCAAGGCGATGTCGGCCACGTCGCCGCGCCGTTCCACGCTGGCGCCGGCCAGGCGGTTGTTCGATCCCATGAACTCCGCCGTGAACAGCGTGTCGGGCGTCTGGTACATGGACTGCGGAGAGCCCTGCTGTTCGATCTTGCCGTTATTGAGCAGCAGGATGCGGTCCGAGATCGCCATCGCTTCCGCCTGGTCGTGCGTGACCATCAGCGCCGACAGTCCCAGTTCCACGATCAGCTCGCGCAGGAAGGCACGCGCCTCCTCGCGCAGCTTGGCATCCAGGTTGGACAGCGGCTCGTCCAGCAGGATCACGGGCGGGTTGTACACGAGGGCGCGCGCGATCGCCACGCGCTGCTGCTGGCCGCCCGAAAGCTGGTGCGGAAAGCGCTTGCCCAGGTGGCCCAGGCCGAGCTGGGACAGCACGTCGCCTACGCGGCGCTGGATCTCGGCCGCCGCGGCCTTGCGCAGCTTGAGCGGATAGGCCACGTTGTCGAACACGGTCTTGTGCGGCCACAGCGCGTAGGACTGGAACACCAGGCCCAGGTTGCGCTGTTCGGCCGGCAGTTCCAGGCCGCCGGCGCCATCGAACACGCGCTGCGCGCCGATATCGATGCTGCCCGCGCGCGGGCTCTCGAGGCCCGCCACCGCGCGCAGCAAGGTCGTCTTGCCGCTGCCGGATGGCCCCAGCAGCGCGACGACTTCGCCGCGCTCCAGGTGCATCGACACGCCCTTGAGGATGGGATTGGCCTGCGCGCCCTGGCCGTATTCCAGGTGCAGGTCGTTGACAGTCAAGACGTTCATCGTCGAGTCTCCGTGATTCAGTCGTGCAGCTTGATGCCGAAGCGCAGGGCCACGCCCAGGCCAATCGCCACCAGCACGATGTTGATGAAGGAAAGCGCGGCCACCAGGTCGGTTGAGCCGCCCGCCCACAGGGACACGAGCAGCGCGCCGATCACCTCGGTGCCGGGCGAAAGCAGGTACACGCCGGTCGAATATTCGCGCTCGAAGATCAGAAAGATCATCAGCCAGCCGCCCAGCAGGCCGTAGCGGATCAGGGGCAGCGTGACGTCGCGCGTCACCTGCGCGCGGCGGGCACCGACCGCGCGCGCCGCCTCCTCCAGTTCCGGTCCCACCTGCAGCAGCGCGGTCGAAATCATGCGCATGCCATACGCCATCCACACCACGGAATACGCCAGCCACAGCGCGAAGATGGTGGAACGCAGCGAGCGCAGGGCGGGAATCAAGTGCTCCACCAGCCACATCGACCAGGCTGCGTCGACGCCCTTGAGCGCGCCTTCGAGCCAGGCCGGCACGAACAGGAACACCCACAGGAAGGCGAGACCCGCCAGCAGGCCGGGCACGGCGCGCGGCACCAGCACGGAGTAGTCCAGCAGCCGCGCGATACCGTCCGACTTGCGGTGCATGGCAAGGGCGATTCCGGCGTAGCAGAGCACCGCCAGCGCGCCGCCCACCACGCCGATCAGCACCGTATTGAGGATGCCGCGCATGAGGGCGGGCTGCTCCGCGATGTCGCGGAAGTGCTGCAAGGTCAGCACGTCCGCCAGGCGCACGCCTTCGCCCCAGTACAGCACGAAGGAGCGCAGCACGATCCCCGACAGCGGCACCACGATGGCGAACATCAGCCAGGCGCCGATCAGGGCCAGCGCCAGCCATTTCCAGCGGCCGAGGGCGAGCGGCTTCTGGCGCGCGCCCTTGCCCTTGATCGAGACGTATTTGTTGGACGACTTGAGCAGGTGCCGCTGCAGCATCACCAACGGCAGCGTCACCATCACCAGGCACACCGCCACCGCCGCCATCAGGTGATACGAGGGGGTGCCCAGCTTGTTGGTCAGCTTATACAGGTAAGTGGTCAGAACCAGGTGCCCTTCCGGGTCGCCCAGGACCAGCACCAGCCCGAACACCTCGAAGCCGAGGAAGAACACCAGCACGCCCGCATAGGCCAGGGCCGGCATGATCATCGGCAGCGAGACGTTGAACATCACGCGCAGCGGCGAGGCGCCGGACACGCGCGCCGCCTCCTCCACGTCCGAGCCGAGGCTCTTGAGCGCGGCCGAGGCGTACAGGTACACGTGCGGCACGTGGGTCAGGCCGGCGATCACCACGATGCTGGTGAACGAGTAGATGTTCCACGGACTGGGGCCCAGAAGCTGTGCCGCCCAGGTGGTGTAGAAGCCGACCGGCCCCATCGCCACCACGTAGCCGAAGCCCATCACCATGGGCGAGACGAAGATCGGCACCAGCAGCAGGGGCGCGATCCAGCTGCGTCCCGGCAGGTCGGTGCGGGTCATGAGGAAGGCCAGCATCCCGCCCAGCGGCACCGCGATCAAGGCCAGCCCCGCGGCCAGCAGCAGGCCATTGCGGAACGCGACCCAGAAATCCGGGTCGTCGACCAGGAAGCGGTAGGCGTCCAGGCCGAGCGTCTTGACCGGCATGAAGAACGGCGCCGACAGGAAGCTCTGGTAGAAGATCAGCGCAAGCGGCACGAAGATCGCGGCGCAGGTGAGCAGCACCACGAGTCCGCGTGGCCAGTCGAGGGGGTTGCGGGCGCGCGGCACGGGGGCCGCGGTGTCCGCCGGGGTGCGCTGCAGGGCGAGGCTAGCCATGATCCGATCCTTACTTCTTACCCGCCGTTTCCTTCCACTGCTTCAGGAAGGCCATGCGCTTGACGGGGGCCAGGAACTGCAGCAGGTTGGGATGGACGGCGAGCGGCTTGATGTTCTTTTCCCCGAGCTGGCGCGTGAGCGCGGCGGCGGTCGCCTCCCCCTTCACGTCCGAGCGGATCGCGAACAGCTTGGACTCGTTGGCGACCACCGTCTGGCCGCGCACGGACAGGAGGTAGTCGAGCCACAGCTTGGCGGCGTTGACGTGCTGGGCGTTCTTGCTGATGAAGGCCACGCGCGAGATCACGAGCGTGTAGTCCTTGGGCATGACGACGCCGATCGACGGGTCGGTCTTGGCGCGCGCCAGCGCGTACGGCCCGAGCACGTTGTAGCCGATCAGGTTCTCGCCCGAGGAGATCCGCTCCAGCATGGTGCCGGTGGACGACTGCACGCGCACGCGCGCCGTGCCGAACGCCGCTTCCAGCGCCGGGAACTGCGGGAAGTCGAGCGAGTCCTGGGCCATGAACATGAAGCCGACGCCGGACTTTTCGATGTCGTAGGTGGTGACCTTGTCGCGGAACTTCTCGGCCGTGATGGCCTTGACGAAGTCGGCGTGCGTCTGCGGCACTTCCTTCTCGCTCACCAGGCGCTTGTTGTAGACGAAGACGGCCGGCTCGAAGGTGGTCCCGTAGGCCTTGTCGTTCCACTTGGCCCAGGCCGGGAGGCTGGCCGCTTCGACCGATTTGTACTGCAGCGCGTAGTCCTCGACCGCGAGGCGCATCTGCAGGTCCACGGCGGACGACCAGGTCAGATCGGCGGTGGCGCCGCCGGCGGCGGTTTCGGAGATGAAGCGGTTGTACACCTCGGTCGAATTCATGTCGTTGTATTCGACCGTGATGGCGGGATAAAGAGCGTTGAAGTCGCGGATCAAAGGCTGCGCGGCCTTGCTGTCGGTGGCGCCGTAGATCACCAGCTTGCCTTCCTTCTTGGCGCCGTCGATGATTTTTTGGTAGTCCGCCGGATAGCCGGCGGGGACTTGGGCGTGGGCGCTGGCTGCGCAAAGGACGGCAAGGGCCATCCCTGCCAGGGTAGTCTTGGCTTGCATGTTGTCTCCTGAAGAGTGAAGTCGGTCCGTCAGCGGACCAGGTGGAATGCGTTGGCTTGCCGTGTGTAGTCGTCCACGGCTTTGTGGATGTAGTCGGTCAGGGCCTGGCCGGTAAGGGAAAACGGATACAGCCCGTAGTGTTCGCGCAGCTTGGCGTATTCCGGCGAGGCGAGCATGGTGTCGAACACCCGGGTCCAGCGCTGGTAGTCGGCGTTGGACACGCCCGGCCCCATCCAGAGCCCGCGGATCACGGGCCAGACCACGTCGATGTGCTGCTCGCGGGCGGTGGGCACATGGGCCAGGGCGCCGGGCAGGCGGTGTTCGGCCAGCACCGCCAGCACGCGCGTCTTGCCGTCGTTGGCGTAGAGGTTGGCCTCGGACGCGTCGCCCGAGATCACCTGCACGAAGTTCGCGTGCATGGCGGTGAAGGCTTCACCGCCGCCCTCCAAGGCCACGAAGCGCAGCACCTTGGGATTGATGCCGGCCCGCTGCGCCACCAGCGCCATCTTCAGCCAGTCCTGGCTGCCGATGGTGCCGGACACGCCGATCACGACCTTTTCGGGCGCCGTGCGCAGCGCCTCGATCAGGTCGCCCAGGTTGTGGTAAGGCGAGTCGGCGCGCACGGCGATCATGCCGAAGTCCGCGCCCAGCGCCGCCACCCAGCGCACGTCGGTCGGCGAGACCTTGCCGAACTTGCCCTGGGCCAGATTGAGCAGCGAACCGCCGGAAAACGCGACCAGCGTGCCCCCTTCCGCGCGGCGCTGGGACACCATCGAGTGCCAGGCCACGGCGCCGATGCCGCCAGGGAGATACGACAGGCGCAAATCGAGGCCTTGGTCGTGCAGGCCTTGCTGCGCGAGCTTGCACGTCAAGTCCATCGCCCCGCCCGGCTTGGACGGCACGATGCACTCGTTGCGCGCGCTCGCCTGCATGGCGCAGGCGGACAGCAGCAGGGCGATCAGGAACTTCATGGCGTTCATGGTATCCGGTTTCCGGGCGCAGCTGGGTCAGAAGCGGTGCTGGATGCCGGCGGTGACGCCGTTCTGCGTGTCCGCGAAGCCCGCGTCGTCGCGCGACAGGCCGGTGAGCTTGCCGTTCTTGCTACTCACATGGGCAACAGACAGGTACAGGTCGGTGCGCTTGGACAGCGCCTTCAGAACCCGCGCCACGACCATGGTCGGATCGGCATCCTGGCCGGCCGCCACGTTCTTCACGTTGACGTGGTAGACCGCGCCCGTGATGGTGTACGGCGCCGGCATGTAGCTCACGCCAAGCCAGGTGGTGTCGGCTTTCACGTCGGCCGTCGCCGCCTTGCCCGAAACCAGCTTGTAGCTGCGCAGGCCGCCGCCCACGCGCCACTTGCCGTCGCGGTAATCGGCGCCGGCGTGAATCGCTGTGATCTCGTCGTGGCGTCCGGTGGCCGCGACGTTGACGCCGTTGATCGCCTCGTACGACAGCATGGTATTGAGCTTGCCGAATTTATAAGCGCCGCCGAGAGCGTACTTACGGCCTTCTTCGGCCGTGTTCTGTTCGCCCAGGCCGACCGTGGCGCCGACCATCACGCCGTCCTTCTTGTAGGTGTACTTCACCAGATTGTCGAAGGCGGTGGTCATCCCGTACTTGGACGGACCGGTGGCCGGTCCCGAGGTCGCCCACGAGTAGTTCGGCGCGAAGCCCATCGGATCGAACTGGATGACGAGGTCGTAGGTCGTGGTGAACGAACGGCCGATCACGACCCGGCCGAAGTCGCCTTCCAGGCCGGCATAGGCCTGGCGCTTGAACATGGCGCCGTCGGCGTTGCCGGAATCGAGCAGAACGCCGCCTTCGAGGTTGAACACGGCCTTCAGGCCGCCGCCCAGATCTTCCGAGCCGCGCAGGCCCCAGCGCGAAGTGTTCTTGCCGCCCGAGATGACCTTCAGCTGGCTGGCGTTGGTCGCAGTGGCGTGGTTGACGTATTCGACGCCGGCGTCCATCAGGCCGTAGACGGTGACGTTGGTGGATTGGGCGTGGGCCGGAGCGGCGGCCAGGAAGGCTGCGCCGAGGGCGAGCGCGAGAGCGCTTTTGTTCATGTTGTCTCCTGTGGTTTTGGTGTCAAGCTGGTGTCAGCTTACGGCGCCCTTCCTTTCAATTGCCTTTCACTACTGTGGAAGCCACACGACAGAGGCATCGTCGCGAAAGCGCTACACTGTGGGCATGCGAATCCTGCTTGTTGAAGACCATCTCGAACTGTCGCACTGGGTGGCGAAAGCCATGCGCGACGCCCGCCTCACCGTGGAATGCGCCACCAATGGCGCGGACGCGGACAGCCTCCTGCACACCCAGGATTATGCGCTGGTCATCCTCGATCTCACTCTGCCTCGCATGGACGGCCTGGAAGTGCTGCGCCGCCTGCGCGCGCGCGGCGGCGCGCGCGGCCGCACGCCGGTGCTGGTGCTGACGGCGCGCGGCGAGCTGGAGGACCGCGTGCAGGGCCTGAACCTCGGCGCCGACGACTATCTGGCCAAGCCGTTCGAACTGCCGGAGCTCGAGGCTCGCGTGAAAGCCCTGCTTCGCCGCAGCGGCGGCAACGAAACGCTGGTGTACGAAGTGGGCGCGCTGTCCTACGACACGGTGGCTCGCCTGTTCCGCTGCGGCGGCGAGACCGTCGCGCTCACGCCGCGCGAGCACGCGGTGCTGGAAGGGCTGATCACGCGGCCCGGCAGCGCGGTGTCGAAGGAAAAGCTGTTCGGCCAGGTGTTCGCGCTGGAGGACGACGCCAACCTCGACGCCATCGACCTGTACATCCACCGCGTGCGCAAGAAGCTCGAAAAACTGGGCCCGGACGCGCCCACCATCACCACCTTGCGCGGCATCGGCTATCTGCTGCAGGCACGCGGCTGACATGGCTTGGCGGTCCCGCTTTCGCCGTTCCTCGACGCCCGGCAGCCTGCGCGGCCAGCTGCTGCGCTGGCTGATCGTGCCGCTGTCGCTGCTGGCGACGCTGAACGCCGTCTCGGCGTACTACAACGCGCTGGACGCCGCCGACCAGGCCTACGACCGGTCGCTGCTCGCGTCCACGCGGGCGCTGGCCGAACGGGTGTCGGTCCGCGACGGCAAGGTCACGGCCGATGTGCCCTACCTGGCGCTGGACAGCTTCGAGACCGACAACCTCGGGCGCATCTACTACAAGGTGAGCGGCCTGCAGGGTGAAACGGTGTCCGGCTTCGACGACCTGCCCGCGGTGCCGGCCAACGTGCCGCGCTCGGAGGCGTATCCCGCGCTGGTGCGCTTCTACCACGCCGACTACAACGGCCAGCCGCTGCGCATTGCCGCGCTGTTGCAGCCGGTGTACGACGATTCGATGCGCGGCATTGCCCTGATCCAGGTCGGAGAAACGCTCGATGCGCGCAAGGTCCTCACGCGCAAGATCCTGATCGACACCCTGTCCCGCCAAGTTGGGATGGTGCTGGCGGCGGCGGCGCTGGTGTGGTTCGCCGTGCGTCTGGTGCTGCGTCCGTTGATGCGGTTGAAGGAAGCGGTGGAGCAGCGCAAGCCGTCGGACCTGTCGGATGTGGATACCTCGCTGGTACACCGCGAAGTGCGTCCGCTGGTCGCCGCGATGAACGGCGCCATGGCCCGCATGCACGAGCTGCTGGCCAGCCAGCGCCGCTTCATCGCGGACGCCTCGCACCAGTTGCGCACGCCGCTGGCCGTGCTCAAGACCCAGGCCCAGATGGCGCTGCGCGAGGACGATCCCGAGGCCATGCGCCGCATCGTCGAAGCCATCGCCAACACGACCGATTCCACCATCAACCTCGCCAACCGCCTGTTGGCACTGGCGCGCGTGGAGCATGGCACCCAGGCCGCGGACCTGACCGATCTGTCGCTGACCGACGCCGCACGCAACGTGTGCCTCGAGCTCGCCGTACCTGCCGTGCAAAAGGCCGTCAACCTCGCGCTGGAGGCAGACGGCGGTGACGTGCGCGTGCATGGCCATCCCGTGCTCCTGCGCGAGTTGATCAGCAACCTGGTGGACAATGCGATCCGCTACACACCGCAGGGCGGCAACGTCACCGTGCGCGTACTGCGCGATGGCGGCGCGCCGGTGCTGGAAGTCGAAGACAGCGGCCCCGGCATCCCCGCCGGCGAGCGCGACGCCGTGTTCACGCCCTTCTACCGCTCCGCCACGACCCTGGACGCGAACCCGTCCGGAACCGGACTGGGGCTGTCGATCGTGCGCGAAATCGCCCACCGCCACGACGCGCAGGTGCGCCTTTCCGAGGCCGCTGGGGGCGGCCTGCTGGTGCGGGTCGGCTTCCCGCCTAGTGCAGGACTTCCAGCTTGACCTTTTTCCCACCCTTGAACGTGGAGAGCGTCATGGCCGGGCTCTTCAGGTCACCGGACGTGTCGAACTGGATCACGCCGGTGATGCCCTGGTAGCGGATCTGCTTGAGCGCAGGGAGGTACTTGGCCGGGTCCGCGGAGCCGGCCTTCTGCATTGCCGCAGCCACCACCATCACCGCGTCGTACGCGTACGGCGCATAGGTCTGGATATCCATGTGGTACTTGGCGTTGAAGCGCGCGACAAAGTCGTTGAAGACCTTTTCCTGGGCGCCGTCCACCCCGCCCGCTTCGACGCAATACACCTCGCCGTCGCGCATGCCGTCGCCGGCCAGCTTGGGCAGCGCCTCGGTGCAGATGCCGTCGCCGCCCATGAACTTGACCGGCATGCCCAGCGCCTTCATCTGGCGCAGGATCGGGCCGCCGGTGGCGTCCATGCCGCCGTAAAAGATCAGGTCCGGCTTCTTGGCCCGCACGGCGGTGAGGATGGCGGAGAAATCGGTCGCCTTCGGGTTGGTGAATTCGCGGTCGACCATCTTCAGACCCGGCACCCGGGCCCGCGCGCTCTTGATGAATTCCTCGGCAATGCCCTTGCCGTAGGCGGAGCTGTCGTCGATCACCGCGATGCGGCGCGCCTTGAGGCGGTCGACGGCGTAGCGGCCCAGGGTCGCACCCAGCATGTTGTCGTGCGCGACCACGCGGAAGGCGCCCGGATAGCCCTGTTTGGTATAGATCGGCGTCGTCGCCGACGGGCTCACCTGCGGGATGCCGCCCTGGTTGTAGATACGCGAGGCGGGCACCGTGGTGCCGGAAGTGATGTGGCCGACCACCGCGTTCACATGCGCGTCGACGAGTTTTTGCGCCACCGCCGTGCCTTGCTTGGGATCGGCCCCATCGTCCTCGCTTTGCAGCTTGAAGACGACCTTCTTCCCGCCGATGGTGACGCCGCGCGCATTCAGGTCGTCGACCGCCAGCGCCGCGCCGTTTTCCACGGCCTTGCCAAGGTGGGCGATTTCGCCCGAGAGCGCACCCGCATAGCCGATGCGGACCACTTCCTGCGCGTGGACAGCGCCGGCAAACAGGCTGGCGACGGCAAGCGGAATCAGTTTATTGACGCCCTGCATGGTATCTCCCGAAGATTGTTCGCCCGGAAGTGTACATGATGTTCGGCAGCGAACAGTCCGCGGCACGCGGCCGCCGCATACTTGGCGCGCTACCAAAAGGAGGCGACGATGCCCGTCATACGCAAAGGCCAGGCACCCGGCATGGTGGGGCGCGCGCAGTTTCACGACATCTTCATGGGGAATTTCCGCGACCCCGCGTTCGGACGGCTGGCGAGCGAACTCGCCGCCATCGAGGACGTGGCCTGGGACGCTTACAACCAGGGCCGCAAGGCGCCGGTGACCATGAAGGCCGGCCCCGAATTCGCCGATCCCGACTACGACCTGTCGGTCGAATGGAAAGCGACGCGCGACCGGCTGCTGGCGGCGCAGAAGGTGCACGCCGATCCGGCCACCCGCTCGCGCGTCCTGCTCATTTGCGGCGCGGCGCGTAACGACGGCACCTGTCCCGGCGAAGTCTCCAAGACCTGGCGCCTGGCCATGATCGCCAAGCAGGAGCTGGAGGCGGAGGGTGTGGAGACGGACTTCCTGGACCTGTCCCTCCTCACGTCGGACTATGACCGCCACATCCATCCCTGCAAAGGCTGCGTATCGACCGCGCAGCCCTTATGCCACTGGCCATGCAGCTGCTATCCCAATCACGCGCTGCGCCAGACCAACGACTGGATGGCGGAGATCTATGAGAAGTGGGTGCTGGCGCACGGCGTCATTATTTGCACGCCGGTCTACTGGTACCAGTCGCCCTCGGCGCTCAAGCTGATGATCGACCGCCTGGTTTGCGCCGACGGCGGCAACCCGGATCCGACCCGCACCCACGGCAAGGACCCGGAAAAAGCCAAGGCGCTCGAGCTGGCCGGCTGGCCCTACCCCAAGCATCTGGCCGACCGCATCTTCGGCGTGGTGGTGCACGGCGACGTGGGCGGCGCGGAGGAGACGCGCCGCGCCCTGAGCGACTGGCTGGGGTGGATGGGCCTGATCGACGGCGGCAGCTTCGCCTGCCTGGACCGCTACATCGGTTACTACGAGAGCTACGCCGAGAGCCACGAAGCGCTGGACCGCGACATCGGCGTGCAAGAAGAGACGCGCAACGTGGCCCGCGCCGTCACGGCGGGCATGCGCGAACTGCGCGCCGGGCGCCTTACGCGCACCCAGCTGCCCAGCCCCCGCCCAAAGTAGACCGCGCCGAGCAGCGCCCGGCGGCGCCTCACACGCCAGCCCGGCGCCGCATGACGGCCAGGGTCAGCGGGCCCGCCTCACTGCCCCGGTCAGAAAATCAACGCGGCTGCAGCTTGGCCACGCTGTCGCGCATGCGCGCGGCACGTTCCTCCAGCAGTTGCTGCTCCTCGGCCGCGGCGGCGGCGATGCGCGCCAGTTGGCGCTTCACTTCTTCCAGATCGTCCTCGCTGGCGAAGATGGGGCCGGCGGCATCCGGGGCCAGCTCGCGCCCCAGCTGCGCCAGGCGGCAGATGGTGCGCGCGGCCCCGATCCATTCGGCACGGGCAGCCATGCTGCGCTGCTGGAATTCCATATGTACCTGGATCGACGCCAGCATGCTGCAGGACGTCTCGGCGCGTTCGGCCTCGGGGAAGTCCTCCAGCGCGGCGCTCAGGTTGCGCGTCGCTTCGACCATCCACTGCTGCCAGGATGCGAGATTGTCGGCCACCAGCTGTTCGAGGCCGTCGACCGCGGCCAGCGAGGCCGCGATGCCGTCGGCGGAAGACAAGCGCTCCTCGCTCAGGACCTGCTCCAGGCCAAGGGCGGCCTGGCGCTGCATGTAGCCCTGGGCCAGCGGCAGCGCGGACTTCTGGAGATGAAGCGCGGTCTGGATGAAGCGTTGTTGCGGTGTAAGTGAATCCATGGGCGCAGCATACCCCATCGGCGCGCCTCCGGGCATTCCCCTACTTCTTGGCGTGCAGCGTCTTCTTCAGCGCGGCGACGAAGTCCGGGTCCACCGCGCCCATCTTGCTGGTGCTGGCGACGACGCGGCCCTCGGTGTCGAGCAGGACGACGACGGTGCTGTGGTTGAAGTCGCCGTTCTCCAGCTTGCGGTACTGGATGCCCAGCACGGCCGCCAGCTTGCGCACGGTCGCGGCGTCGGTGCGGGCCAGGGTCCAGCGGGCCGGGTCGAGGTTACGCTTTTGCGCCGTGGTCTTGAGCGTGGGAGCATCGTCCCGGTCCGGGTCGAAGGTCACCAGTAGCGTCTTGAGCTGGGCGCGTTCGTCGGCCGTCAGCGCTTGCTCGTCGCGCTCGATGGTATCGACCAGCATCGGGCAGACGTACTCGCACGAGGTGTAGAACATGCTGATGACGAGCGGTTTGCCGCGCAGCGAAGCGAAGCTGAAGGTCTTGCCGTCCTGGTCCTGCAGCTTGGCGGCGAGCTGGTACACGGAAGCCGAAGGCAGCGCGGCCTGCGGGGCGGCCTGCGCCGTCGCGAAGGACGCCGCAAGGACGAACACGGCCCCGCGCAAGATGGACTTGAGCGTCATTTGCTTTCTCCTGGAGCGGATCGGGCACAACGGAACCCGAGGTTGTCGGTGGTGCCGGCGGCGGAAAGCGATGAGAGCAAGGCGATGCGCATCAGGATCGCGTAGTTCTCCTTCTCCTGCAGGCTGATGGCGCCGGCGCCGCAGAACTGCAGCTTGTCCGGATCGCCCTGGTTGCGGCTGTCGGCGGAAACCAGCAGCGCGTTGAAGTCGTCCACCCATTCCCATACCAGGCCATGGATGTCGCGCACCCCGTAGAAGTTGAGCGGGCCACCCACCGCCGGCAGCGCGGCCGCCGAGGACTGAGCGTACCAGGACAGGATCTGCGCGCGCCATTCGGGCAGCTTGCGCGCGTCCGCGTGGGTGGCGTCGGCGGCGGCGACATATTCCCACTCGGCCCACGTCGGCAGGCGGCCGCCCTCGTTTTCACAGAAAGCCTGGGCGCCGAACCAGCTGACGGCAGTGACGGGCGCATTCGGCGCGAGGCCGGCGCCCGGCTTGGCGGAGGACTCCCAGGCATGCAGGTATTGCCCATCGACGAAGGCGCTGGGGGCCCGGCCCCGCTGCCACTCCGGGTGCGCGCCCACGAAGGCTTCGTACTCCGCGTTGGTGACGGGCGTGACGCGCAGCTGGAAGGGCGCGATCCGCGTCGGCCCTTTATCCGTAGGCAGGGCGAGCACGCTGGTGAGCGTGCCGCCCGGGACGGCCGCGTAGTCGGCGGCGCTGGCCGCACCTGGCGCGGCCAGGAGCAGCAGCGCCAGCAGCAGTCCGCCCATGTGAAGCCCCCTGGCCGCGGCTCGGACCATCAATGGCCCGCGTTGACGACCGGCGCCGCTTTCGCGCGTTCGGCCTTCACTTCGTCCGCCGTCACGCGGCCACCCTTGTTGCCCCAGCTGTTCAGGGTAAAGGTCAGGATGTTCGCGATCTCGTCGTCGTTCAGCTGGTTCATCGGCGGCATGACCGAATCGTATTCCTTGCCGTTGACGGTGACCTTGCCAGACAGGCCGCGCAGTACGATGCCCAGGGCGCGCTTGTGGTCCGCGTTCAGGTAATCGGAACCTGCCAGCGGCGGGAACACGCCGGGGATGCCTTCGCCCTTGCCCTGGTGGCACACCGAGCAGGTGCCGAGGAACAGGGCCTGGCCGGCTTTGACCTGGTCTTCCAGTTTCAGCTGGCCGGTGGCAGCGGCCTGCGCCGCGGCGGTGACCGCCGCCATGTTCGGTTGGGCGCGGTCGCCGAGATAAACCGAATCGAGCTCCTTGCCGGAGTAGATGGATTTGTCCTCCGGCCCGTCCACTTTCATGATTGCCAGCGCCCCCTTGTTAAAGGCACGGAAGATGGAGTGGTCGACCAGCGGATAGCTGCCGGGGACCTTGGTGGTGTATTCGACCACTGCCGCACCGCCCGCCGGAATCAGGGTAGTCTGCACGTTCTCCTGGATGCGGGTGCCGCCTTCGAAGCGCACCTTGTCGAAGATGGCGCCGATCACGTGGAAGCTCGAAACGAGGTTTGGGCCGCCGTTGCCGACGTAGAGACGGACCTTTTCACGGGTGTTGGCCTTGAGAGCCTTGTCGCCGGTGAGCGAACCTTCCGAACCATTGAAGACCACGTAGGTGGGACGCTCGTCGATGGCCTTCTCCATGTCGAAGGGCTGCAGGCCTTTCTCGCGGTATTTGCCGGTGGTATAGAAGTCGCCCTGCATCACGTAGTACTCGTGGTCGACCTTGGACAGACCATTGGGCGGTTCGACCAGGATCAGGCCATACATCCCGTTCGCGATGTGCATGCCCACCGGCGCGGTGGCGCAGTGGTACACGTACAGGCCTTCGTTCAAGGCCTTGAAGGTGAACTGGGACTCGTGGCCAGGCGCCGTGAAGCTCGACGCCGCTCCGCCGCCGGGACCGGTCACGCCGTGCAGGTCGATGTTGTGCGGCATCTTGCTGCTGGGGTGATTCTTGAGGTGGAACTCGACGGTGTCGCCCTGGCGGATGCGGATGAAGCTACCCGGCACGGTGCCGCCGAAGGTCCAGAAGGTGTACTTCACGCCTTCGGAGATCTGCATCTCCTTCTCCACCACTTCCAGTTCGACGATGACCTTGGCCGGATACTTGCGCGTGATGGGCGGCGGCACGAACGGAGGGCTGGTCAGCTGCGCCTTGATCGGCATGCCCTGCGGCGGACCGAAGTCGCCGGGGTAGCGTTTCACCGGGTTCGTGGGCGCATCCGCGGCCACCGCTGGCGCCTCGATCGAGGCGGCGAGCATACCTACCAGGGCCGCGAAGAGCGCAGCGGCGGATTTCAAGCCAAGTTTCATGGTTCCCCTCCGTCGTTTGAATAATGCGTTGTACTTACGCAAAAGATACAGGCGCGATGCCACATTAAAACATGATCTATGTCAAAAGCAACTGAGCAGTTGCGCATTCCGGCTGATTTCTGGTTTCAGTCGCCGTAGCGCTTGAGGATGCGGTCGATTTCGCCGTCGCGGACCAGACGTGCCGTGGCGCGGCTGATATCGTCGGTCTTGACGTTGCCCTTGCGCGAGATGGCGCACTGCAGGCGCATGCTCTTGACGATGAGGGGCTCGTGGATGGACAGCTTCGGTTCCCCGAAGTGGGTGCGGTAGGAGATGTAGATGCTCGATGCGATGACGTGCTGCAGACGCCCCGCCATCATCTTCTGCAGGTTGGTTTCGGCGCTGGGGCCGTCCTCGCGGTTGAAGTGCTTGCCTAGCACCGCCTCGATTTCCGGATGGCGGTAGCCCAGCACGGTCCCGATGCGCTGGCCGGCCAGCGCCTTGAGGGAGGCCGGCTTGGGCGCACGGCGGTCGGTCACGACCACTTCCGCGAAAGGCATGAAGGGGCGCGTCCAATCGAGCGGGCCGGGAAGCCATTCGGGCACGTACATGCACATCACGTCCGCTTCCCCTTCCGCCAGGGCAGTCTCGACGCGCTTGCGCGGCAGGACCACGAAGCGGGCCTCGCGTCCCAGCACGCGGGCGATGGCGACACCGAGATCGTAATGAATACCGCCCGTCAGGCGGCCGTGCTCCATGCGCGCGAGCGGCATCTCGGTGCCATTATCGACCAGCACGGTCAAGGGTTCGGCGGCCAGGGCCGCACCGCAGCAAAACGTCAGGGCAGAAAAGAAAGTACGGCTCATCCACGCATTATAGGTTGACAACCCATAACCCGATGGCTATAGTTCAATCCATAACCACTTGGTGATGAATCATGCAAGACACGCGCGATGCCCTGTTCCGGGCGCTGGCTGATCCGACCCGCCGGGCCATTTTCGAACGGCTCTGCACCGGCGGCGAACAGACCGTCGGTGCGCTCACGGCGCACGCAAAGGTGTCGCAGCCGGCCGTGTCCAAACACCTGGGGGTACTGAAGGAGGCCGGCCTGGTACGCGACCGGCACGAAGGACGCCAGACCCACTATTGCGCCCAGCTGCAGGCCCTCGGCCCGTTGGTGGACTGGACCAAGCAGATGACGCGGTTCTGGGAGAGCCGCTTCGATGATCTCGAAGTTCTTTTGCAAAGGATGGATCAATGAACGACACCGCAACCCAACTCCGTTCCGTCGTCGTCGAACGCGAGTTCCCCTACCCGCCCGAAAAACTGTGGCGCGCCCTCACCCAGCCGCACCTGATCGAGGAGTGGCTGATGAAGAACGACTTCATCCCCCGTCCCGGCCACAAGTTCGACTTTCGCGCCGACTGGGGTTCCGTGCAATGCGAGGTGACCGAGGTCGACCCGCCGCGCACGCTGGCCTACACCTGGTCGGCGATGGGACTGGAAAGCGTGGTCACCTGGACCCTGGAACCGACCAGTGGCGGCACCCACTTGCGGATGGAGCAAGCGGGCTTCCGCGCCGACCAGGAGCAGGCCTTCCAGGGCGCGAAGTACGGCTGGAACCGTATGTTCGGCGTGCTGGAACAGACGCTGGCGAAGGAGGACGCATGATGAGCGAAGGCCTGAAGCGCGCCGTGCTGCGCTGGACCCACATCATCCTCGGCATCCCCATCATCGGCTACATCTACAGCCCGTTCGACCAGCTGCCCGCTTACGCGCCCAAGGTGCGCCTGTTCTTCATGCCGGCCGTGCTGCTGCTCGGGCTGTGGATGTGGAAGGGACATGTCGTGCGGCGCTGGTTCGCGGGCGGGCGCGCCCGGGCGTGATTCCGCGGGCGGGTGGCGGTACAATGGGCATCCCAAGATCGACTCGACCAGCCAACATGATCAAGACCCTTCTGCCGCGCGCCCTGTGCCTCGCCATCATCACCGCCGCTTGCGCGCTGCCGGCGCATGCCGACAGCATCGCGTCCTCCGCCTCGAGCGCAGGCTCCGCTTCGTCGGGCAGCATTTCGGACTCGATCGGGGGCTCCAGTAACAGCTCCCATGGCGACAAGCGCGTGGCCGGTGGCGAGTACCGCGTGATCGACATCGCCCAGGCGCCGGGCAAGGCGGAAAAAACCCGCCTCACGCTGCGCGCCGAAGCCGAAGGCGCCGTGCGCGAGTTCTACCTCGACGTTCCGGACCGTGCGCTGGCCGGCCGCGGCATGGCCAAGGGCGCGCTGGTGCAGGTCAACGAGCGTCCATACGGCTACGAGTTCGCCCAGGCCGACACCAAGAGCGCCTTTTTCCTGGCGCTGCGCGACGACTGGTACCGCGAACTGGGTTCGCATCCGGTCACCCTTTGATGTTCCTGCGGCTGGCGCTCGCCGCGCTCGCACTGAGCGCCAGCGCGGGCGCTTCGGCCGGCATGACCTTCTGCGACCGCTCGGCCAAGATCACCGCATCCGAACAGGACCGCGTGCTGCAGTTCGCGGCCGTGGTCAAGCGCGAGCTGGACGCGTCCGGCGCGCGCGCCGCCATCATCTCCCGCGCGGGCCTCGACCTGAGCCGCTTCGGCCTGCTCTACTCGCACGCCGGTATCGCGCTCCGTGACAATCCGGACGGGCCGTGGGCGGTACGCCAGCTGTATTACGCTTGCGACGAATCGCGCCCGCGCCTGTACGACCAGGGCATGGCCGGCTTCGCACTCGGGTCGGAGGTCCCATCGGAGGGCCACGTCTCACTGGTCTTCCTGCCGGAGACGGAAGGTGCACAGCTTGCCGACGCCGCGCTGGACAAGCAACGGGCGCTGGCCCTGCTCGCGGGCGTCTACAGCGCCAACGCCTATGCTTTCGGCACCCGGTACCAGAACTGCAACCAGTGGGTCATTGAGCTGCTCGCCAGCGCCTGGGGCCATCTCGACCTGAACGATCAAGCGCGCGAGCGCGCGCAAACCTGGCTGCGTGGCGCAGGCTACGAACCGCGGCCAGTCAGAATTCCTTCCCATTGGCTGATGTTCGCGGGCCAGTTCGTCCCCTTGGTGCATGTGAGCGACCATCCGGTCGAGGACTTGCACGCGCTCGCCCTGAAAGTCAGCGTGCCCGCCACGATCGAATCCTTCGTGCAGCGCTACACGGCGGCCACCCGCGTCGAGCTTTGCCATGACGCCGACCACATCGTCGTCCATCGCGGCTGGGAGCCGCTCGGGTCTGCGTGCCGTCCCGCCCCGGGCGACGAAGTGCTACCGCTGCAACGCTAGCCCACTAGAGCAATTCGCGCTTGGTCAAACGCACGACACGGTCCTTGCCGTTGCGCCGATAGCTGATGGTCACCGTGGCCGGCGCTTCGGCCTTGAGCCGGTTGCGAATCTCGCCCAGGCTCAGCGCGGCAACCGGCGTGGCGTCGAGCGCCAGGATGCTATCGCCAGGCGCGAGCCCCGCCACTTCGGCAGGACTGCCCTCGAGCACTTGGCGCACGACGATGTCGTTCAGACCCGGGCCTTCGGCCACGAGAAACAGTCCGCTGCGGTCGAAAGGCGGCTCGGTGTCAAGCTGCGGTGTGAGCAGGAGCCGCTGGCCCGCATAGTCGAATCCGACCTTGAAGCGCGCCAGGAATTCCGCGCCAAGCAAGGCGTCATACCAGGTCGAGCGCAGCGAGCCTTCGACCGACAGCCCGACCACGGGACGATCCACGCCGAGCGCCGGCGCGTCCGCGAAGAACATGCGCCGCGAGCGAGCAAACGCATAGGAGGTATTACCGCCGACGCCAGCCCCGAAACCGGTTGTCACCGTCCTGGGAAACGCCGCCCGCAGCTTATCCCGCTCGATGAACGGCTCCGGCAACAGCAAGGTCGATTTGGCCCCCAGGTCGACCAGGGCATGCACAGCAATCGTCCGTCCGCTCGGAAGAGTGAGCCCGAGCCTCGCCAGCGGCGTGTCGGCGACGAAGCTCAGCGGCACGGCGGCCACGAACTCCGCGGAGGCGCCGGCACCGGGCGGCTGGACCGACAGCACCCGCTTCGCAAAATCGAGCTCGACGTAGTGCTCCCGGAAGAACTGGGATCCGATGATTCCGGCCGGCGCCCGCCCGCTCGTCGGACCGAGCAGGCTGGCAAGATCCATGATCGCGGGCGCCGCCACTTGCAGCGGCACCCCGCCCACGTCGAGCCGGACTGCCGGGGCGTCGCCTTGCCGCGACTCGCCGGAACCCGCGCCGCGGACCACATGCAGCGTGCGGACATCGATGCCTGCGGAACGCGCCACCGCGGTGTCGATGATGGTCCTCGTTGCGCCGGTGTCGAGGATGAACCATTGCGGCGCCTGGCCCGCGATACGTACGGGAACGTAGACCCTGGCATCGTCGAACAGGAATTGAATCTTCCGCGCGCCGTCCGTGGCGGCGCGCGCGTCAGTCACCAACGACAACACGAAGCACACGCCCCATATTGTCGCCTTGAGAAAATTAGCGGCGTCTCTCAACGTTCCTCGTACATATTCGAAAACTTCAGCCCGAAGTAGAGAATATACCCATAGCAGACGGCGGGCACGAAAAAGGACCACTGCAATCCCATGGTATCGGCCAGGTATCCTTGCACGAATGGGATGATGGCTCCACCCACGATCGCCATGCACAGCACGCCCGACCCTTGACCGGTGAGGCTGCCGAGCCGATTCAGCGACATGCTGAAGATAGTCGGGAACATGATCGAGTTGCACAGGCCGACCAGGATGATCGCGTACATCGCCAGCGCGCCGTGCCCGAAGACCGCAGCCATGATCAGGACAATCGAGCAGCCGGCGTTGAAGGCCAGCGCCATGCCGGGCCGAATGAAGCGCATGGCAGCCGAGCCGATGAAGCGCCCGACCATGGCCCCGCCCCAATAGAAGCTGACATACGGCGCGGCCTGGGCCGGCGACAGGCCGGCGATGTTGGCATCACCGAGGTAGTTGATCAGGAAGCTGCCGATGCTGACCTCTCCGCCGACGTACACGAAGATGCCGATTGCGCCCAGAACCAGATGCCGATGGGCGAACACCGATTCCGCAGATACTGCGCTGCGGCCGCTGTCAGCATGGCCGATCTTCGGCAGGCGTGCAAACGCGAACATGACGGCGAGCGCGATCAAGGCGGCGGCGAGTCCCAGGTAAGGCCCCTGGACCAGGGATGCCTCCTGCGCGCGATGGAGCAGCTGTTGATCGGCCGGCAGACGCGCGAGCTCCACTGCGCTCAGGACGCCGCCGGACAGGATGACCATGCCTCCCAGCGCCGGCGCGACCGTGGTGCCAAGCGAATTGAAGGCCTGCGTGAGCGTGAGACGGCTCGATGCCGTCTTCGCGTCGCCCAGCACCGCGACGTAGGGATTGGCCGCGACCTGCAGGATGGTGATGCCGGATGCGAGCACGAAAAAGGCCAGCAGAAAGAGCGCGTACCCGCTCATCGACGCCGGATAGAACAATGCGCAGCCCACGGCCGCGATCAGGAGACCGGCTACCGCACCGCGCTTGTAGCCGATCCGCCGCACGAGTGCCCCGGCCGGCACCGATACGACGAAATAGGCGCCGAAGAAGCAGAACTGGACCAGCATCGCCTGGACATAGGTCAGCGAATAGAGTGCCTTCAAATGCGGAATCAGCACGTCGTTCAGCGCGGTGATCAGCCCCCACATGAAGAACAGCACGGTCACGATCACGAGCGGCGTCGTGTTGCTGCCGGTTTCCGATTCAGATCCCAGCAGCGGCGCTGCCTGCGAAATGTTTGCCACGTTCGTTCTCCTGATTTATTTCAGCGTCAGACGGATCGCCAGCCCGCCGCCGGGTGCAAGATGCAGGGCCAGGCGGGACTTGGCCGTTACGCTGCGTTTTTCAACCACCATGTCGTGCCGGTGTGCGTTGCGATAGTCGGCGTGCTGGCCATCGCGGTAGATCTCGGCGATGTAGGTCTTGCCCGGATCGAGGAAGTCCAGCGCGACGTTCAGCGTGCGGGCCTTGCCATCGGTGACGGCGCCGACGTACCAGTTGTCCGAGCGCCGATCCTTGCGGGCGATCGTGGCGAACTCGCCCACCTCGCCGTTCAGGACGCGCGTATCCGACCAATCGGTGGGAACGTCCTTGATGAATTGGAGGGCCTGCGGATATTTTTCATAGTTCTCGATCAAGTCCGCCGCCATCACGACCGGCGAATAGATGACCACGAAGTCCGCCAATTGCTTGGCCAGCGTCGAATTGATCGGCCGGCCCTTGACGCCTTCCAGGCTGACGATGCCCGGCGTGTAATCGAACGGTCCGCTCAGCATGCGGGTGAAGACCAGATTGGCCTCATGATCCACGCCGTTGATGGGGTTGCCCCAGGCGTTGTATTCCATGCCGCGCGCACCCTCGCGCGAAAGCCAGTTCGGATAGGTTCGGCGCAAGCCCGTGTCCTTGACCGGTTCGTGCGTGTCGAGCGCGATGCGATGGCGCGCCGCCTCTTGCACGGCCCTCAGGTAGTGACGCGTGCCCTCCTGGGAATCCGTGTAGCCGAAGTGCGTTGTTCCGTCCGGACCGGGGAAGATCGCGGTGCCGCCGTCGGTCACGTAGCCCGATTTGACGGTGTCGATGCCAAGGCTCGCATACAGCTGGTAGCCGGCGTCCATTTCGGCCTCGTAATTGGCCACGTGGCCGCCCGTTTCGTGATGCCCGATCAGGCGCACACCCTTCTCCCGGGCATACGCGCTCAAGCCGGGCAGGTCGAAGTCCGCGGTAGGCTTGGTGTAGCTGAACCGCGATTCGCTGCCGACCCAGTTGCCGTCCCAGCCGACGTTCCAGCCTTCGACCAGCACACCCCGAAAGCCGTTGCGGGCAGCGAAGTCAATATAGCGCTTCACGTTCGCGGTGGTGGCGCCATGATTGGGGCCGGTGCTCCAGGTGCTCTTCCCAAGGTGCATTTCCCACCAGACGCCGACGTATTTGGCGGGGTGTACCCAGGAGACGTCGCCCAGCCGGTTCGGCTCATTCAGATTCAAGATCAGGTCCGACATGTACAAGCCGGCTGCGTTGTCGGCGATCTGCAAGGTGCGCCAGGGCGTGTTGAATGGCGCGGCGCGTTCCACCGCCGGGCCGACCGCCGAAGGCGTCAAGTGGGCCCGCAGCTTCTGCCCCTCCACCTTGCGTAGCCACATCGACGGGTAATCGACCAACGCCGCTTCGTGGAAGGCCACGTGCGTGCCGTCCGCGGTACGCAGGGTCAGCGGCGTGTTGGCCATGCCGACTTCGGCCAACGGCGTGCGCTGGATGGGGTATTCGAGCGCCCAGACTTCGCCGGCCTGCTGCCACCATGCGGTCGACGGGGGCGCGACGACGAATTCGGTGAGTTCGTCGCTGATCTTCACGTTGCGCAGCTGCGCCTGGTCCGGGAATTCGTAGCGAAAGCCGATGCCATCGTCGAACACGCGAAACACCAGCGCGAGATGCCGGTCGGCCGGCGTCTTCTGCACCACCTCGACCCGCAATTGCTGGTAGTGATTGCGCACGTAGCGCCGCTCGCCCCACGGCTGCTCCCAGGTGTCGTCATGCTCGCTGGCGGTCTGCTTCTCCAGCTTGAAGCCGCCATCGAGCTGGGGCCCGTTGGCGAGCAGGAAGCCCAGGCGGGAAGGCGCAATCAGCACTTTCCCGCGGCGCGTGACGGAATAGGAGAGCCGGCCATCGTCGGCCCGCTGCACGCTGACGCGCAATTGCTGATTAGGCGACGCGATGCTCGCGAGCGTTTCGTCAGCCTGTGAGGCCGGACTTGCGAGCGACAGGCCAAATAGCATACTCCAGGCCAGCACGCGGCCCATTCGATTACGAAATAAAGTCATCAAGTACTCTTATTGAACGAAAATCCTGTAGCTCCACGGAGGCATGTCGAAGCTGGTGTCCGCATCGACCCGCACGTGGGCGCCACTGTTGAAATCATGGTAGTCGCCATGATGTTGGGTACTGCCAAAGCGTGCCGTCTGGCTCTGTCCCGACAGGTTGAACACGGCGAACACCTTGTCGCGCGCGTTCTGCCTGGTAAAGCTGAAGAGTGCCTTCGGCGCATCGTTCTGCACCTGCCGCATCGTCGCGCCGAACTCGCCGTTCCACAGCGCCGTGTTGTTCTTCTTCAGGGCCAGCAAATCCCGATACAGCTTGGCGTAATGCGCAGCGTCCGGAGCGGCCTGCCATTCGATCGGGTCGCGGTCGAAGAACTTCAGGCGCTTGCGGTTGCCGACTTCCTGGCCGTTGTATATCAAGGGCATGCCATCGCTGATGAAGGAGAACACGATCGCGCAATCGACCGCCGGCCCGAAGATCTCGAACTCAGTGCCTTCCCACGCGTTCTTGTCATGGTTGGTGGTGTACAGCAGCCGGTAAGCCTGCTTGGGGTAGAACTTCTCGTTCCAGGCGTAATACTCGTAGAGGGAGGTGGCATCCGCCCTGCCCTCCGCGATCCTGCGCAAGGCATTCCACCAGCTCCAGGCGTAGGTCGCGTCGAAGGCGCGGGCGTGCAGGTCGCGGCTCTCCCATTCCGCCAGCATGAAGACGGGCTTGATGGCGCGCAGCTCCTTGCCGACCTGCTCCCAGAAGTCCTGGGGAATCAGGCCGGCCGCGTCGGCGCGATAACCGTCCACGTCGGCCTCCCTGACCCAATAGCGCATGGCCTGCGCCATGTAGCGCCGCAGCGCGGGCGAGTTGTAGTCGAGGTCGATGATGTCGTCCCAGTCGTACCACGGCGTGGAATGCGCGTGCCCCGCCGCGTCCTTCTCGTACCAGTCGGGATGGGCCGTCCACAGCACGTTGTCCCAGGATGTGTGATTGCCGACCCAGTCGAGAATCACGTGCAGCCCATGCCGGTGCGCGGCCTGCACGAAATGCTTGAACTCCGCCAGCGTGCCGAGTTCGGGGTTGACCTTCATGTAGTCGCTGATCGCATACGGGCTGCCCAGGGTTCCCTTGCGCTTGGCCTGGCCGATCGGGTGGATCGGCATCAGCCACAGGATGTCGACGCCCAATTCCTTCAGCCGGGGCAATTGCGCTTCGGCGGCCTGAAAGGTGCCCGCCGGCGTGAACTGGCGGGTGTTGATCTGGTAGATGCTGGCGTTCCGGGTCCAGTCGGCATGCTGGAGATGCACATACGGGACCGGGGCATACGGGTCGCGGGCGCTCGCGCCGCCGGCGGCGCCCAGGCAGGCCGCAAGCAGGAGCATGCAGCACGAACGAAGAGTGAGCATATTCGTCATTCCTATTGCGGTCGCGCCGCACAGCACTTCGCAATATAGGCCGCGTGGTCGGGCATCACCTCCACGCACTTGCCGATCACGTCGCGCACACTGTCCAGGTATTCGGCAATCACGGGTTCGCTCTGCAGATCGGCCAGCGGATGATAGCCGTCGGGCGCCAGGTTCTGCCCATGCAGCACCTGCAGCCATGCCACTTCGGCGAACAGTTCGTCGTTGTTGCGCACCAGTTTGCCGGTGGAGCGGAACAGTTCGATCTTGTGGGACAGCGTGTCCGGCACCGGCATCGCCGCGCACTCGCGCCAGAAGGCCGAATCCTCACGCTGGTTCAGCTTGTAGTGCAGGACGATGAAGTCGCGGATGCGCTCATATTCGAAGCGGCTCTGGCGGTTGTATTCGTCGATCTCGGCCTGGTTGAAGCTCGCGTACGGGAAGAAGTTCAGCAGGCGCGAGATCGCGGTCTGCACCAGGTGGATGCTGGTCGATTCCAGCGGTTCGATGAAGCCGCCGGCCAGGCCGATCGCCACCACGTTCCGGTTCCAGGCGCGCTTGCGCATGCCGGTGGTGAACTTGAGCAGGCGCGGCGCGGCCAGCGCTTCGCCATCCAGGTCGGCCAGCAGAGTCGCCGCCGCCTCGTCCTCGCTGATATGGCGGCTGCAAAAGACATGGCCGTTGCCGATCCGGCTTTGCAGGGGAATGCGCCACTGCCATCCCGCCTGGTGCGAGGTGGCGCGGGTAAAGGGCAGCAGTTTCGCGGCGGGCGCGCACGGCACGGCCAGGGCCCGGTCGCAGGGAAGCCAGGCGCTCCAGTCCTCGAATCCGGTCGCGAGCGTCTGCTCGATCAGGAGCCCCCGGAAGCCCGAGCAGTCGATGAACAGGTCGCCCGCGATACGCTCGCCGCTTTCCAGCACGAGCGCCTCGACATAGCCGTCGGGCTCGCGCTGCGCGACGCGGACGATCTTGCCTTCGGTGCGCAGCACGCCGCGTCCCTCGGCCAGCTTGCGCAGGTAGCGCGCGTACAGGCTGGCGTCGAAGTGGTAGGCGTAGGCGATCTCGTTGAGCGGCGAATCGCCATACTCGTTCGTCGGCGGCATGAACTTGTTGGCCGCGGCGGCCATGCGCGTGATCGAATAGGCAGCCAGGTCGGCGGCCTTTCCCGCGCGCCGCATCTTGTGCCAGTACTGATCGAAGCCGACCATCCACAATTCCCGGCCGATGCGCCCGAACCCGTGCATGTAGCGGTCTCCGAGCTTGCCCCAGTTGACGAATTCCACGCCCAGCTTGAACGTGCCCTGGGTCTCGCGCAGGAATTCGTTCTCGTCGATACCCAGCACCTTGTTGAAGCGCTGGATCATCGGAATGGTCGCTTCGCCGACGCCGACGATACCGATTTCGTCGGATTCGACGACCCGGATGCGGTAGCGGCCTTCCAGCACGGTGGCCAAGGCCGCCGCGGTCATCCAGCCGGAAGTGCCGCCGCCGACGACCACGATATCCTGGAGGTGGGAATGATTCATGATTCATCCATCAAAATGACCCCTGCCGGCCGCGGCCGCCAGGGGTCGTACGACGTGTCAGCCCGCGGTTCAGTACTTGTAGTTCAGGCCGAAGCTCACGGTCTTCCCGTAACGCACCTCATGCGTGATCACGTTGGGGTCGCGGTTGAACTCCCGGAACGGTGTGTTGGTCAGGTTGTGCACCTGCGCCAATGCCGTCCAGTTCTTGAACCAGCCGCTCTGCCCTTCGTAGGACACCTGCAAGTCGCTGATGATTTCGCCCTTGATGAAGGTGAATTGCGACTGGCTGCGGGCATCGAGGATGTTGCCCACGAAGTTGGAGCGTTTGTGGGCGGCCCATGCGATCTGGAAGCCGTTGTGCTCGTAGTAGGCGCGGATGCTGCTCACGTTCTTCGACAAGCCCGGCAGGGCCAGGGTCGTCACGCTGCCGTTGAACGCGGGCGCGTTGCCGCCGGCGGAGATGAAGCCGGCCGTCGGCAGCGAGATGCCGCTCGCCGTGTACGAGTAGTTGACCACGGTACCGAAGCCGTCGAGGACCGGCGTGAGCATCGAGAACGGAACGTTCAGCGCGAACTCGAAGCCATGCATGTTGCCGCCCTCGCCGTTCTGCGGCTTGGTGAGGAAGCCCACGGTCGAATTGGCGTATGGCCCGGTCGTCGGCAGCGGCGTGGACGCGCTCGTGTACGGCTTGAAGTCGAACTCCACCGGCACATTCAGGATGTAGTTATCCAGCTTCTTGTAGAACGCGGCGACGCTGATGTAGCCGTGCTTGGCGAAGTACTTCTCGTACGAGATGTCGAAGGCGCGGGCCGTGTACGGCTTGAGTTCCGGGTTACCCGCGAAGCCGGTGAGGGCCGGGGCCAGGGCCGTGGCCGACTGCACCGCAAAGCTCAGGCTGGCCTTCATGTCGTCCAGGTTGGCGCGCGAGATCTGCTTGCCGGCGCCGATGCGCAGGTGCTGGTCCGAACCGAGGTCGAACGACAGGTTCAGGCTGGGCAGGAAGTTCGTGTAGCTGGTGCCGTCGGTGTTGACCTTGTACGGGCAGGACGAGACGCTGTTGCCGGTGCAGCTGGCCAGGTCGACCTGGTTGCCGGTGGAACTCTGGTCGGTGTGCACGAGCTGGGCGCCGATGTTGCCCGTGTACGGCAGACCCAGCAGGGTGCCATCGAGGTTGCCCATGGCGTACAGGGTATTGACCTTCTCGTGCACGCCCCAGAAACGGGTAAGGATGTCCGGCGTCACCACCTGCGCCATCTGGTAGATGCTGCCCAAGGAACCGGTCGGGTCCCACGAGGCCACGGGAATGCCCACCGGTCCGGCGATGGAAATCGTGCTGCCCGGCATGGTAACGGCCGCGTAGGGGTCGCCGCCCTTAATGGACAGCAGGCCTTCCATACCCGAGCTGGATTTGTCGCGCTTGGTCACGTTCACGCCGACGTGGGCACTCACCAGCGGCCCCCACTCGAGATCGCGATGCCCGGTCAGGCGGATCGTATTCACGCTGTCGTTAATCGTCGGCAGGGCCAGGTAGCCGGCCTGCGGCGAATTCGGACCGCCCCCCCAGCCATTGACGTCGGTGAGCATCGCCACGGCGCGGTCGGAATAGTTCAGCCCGGTGGTGTATTTGACCGAGGTGAAATTCTTACCGTTGAAGCCGGTCCACGAGATCGTTCCGAGTCCAGCGGCGGGCACATTGCCCGGCTGTCCGGCATAGGTTTCGTAGCGGGAGATGTCTTTCCGGCCGTGGGAATGCGACAGATCGGCCTCCAGGCGCCAATCATCGATCTTCAATTCGGCATTCAGGCCGAACGATAATAATTTATCCTTGCTCGAGAAATTATTATTCTGGATAACGGCCTTGTAATTATTCTCGGTGCCGCTGGTCGCCACGCCATCGACGATGGTGGCATTGGTCAAATCGCCATTCGGATCGTAGCCACCGGCGCCATACGGAATCGCGCCCTGGAACATCGTATGGCGTTCGGAATCGCTACCGGCCGAATAATAGACGTCGAAGGTGGATTTGAAATTGCGGTTCGGGCGGAATTGCAGGGTCAGCGCCGCGCTATCCCGATCATCCTTGCGATGCATGGTGTCGGAATTGAAGCCACCCGGCACAGCGACATTCGCGCCGTTATACGGAACGGTCGGAACCCAATCGCCCCAGCTATCGAAAATAAGCTGGCTGCCATTATCTTCGCGATAAGACGTCAGGCCGATGGAAAGGCCGATGGTCCGGTCGGCGAACTGGTCGATATAGGACAGGGTGCCCCGCTTGCCCGAACCCGTGGGCGCCCCGCTGCCGATGCCGTTGCGCTCCTTCTTGATCGAGCCGACGATGTTGCGCTTGCCGAAGTCCAGCGGCCGCACCGTGTTCAGGTCGATGGTCGAAGCCAGGCCCTGATCCATGAGCGTGGCATCCGGCGTCTTGTAGATGAGCACAGATGCCGTGAGTTCGGCGGGAAAGAGGTCGAATTCCGGGCTGCGGGTCAGACCAGTGGACGCCTGCTGGCGGCCATTGAGCAGCGAACCGTTGAACGCCGGCGACAGACCGCGCACGCTCACCGAAGTCGACTTGCCGGACTTCATGTCGCGCTGCACGGACACGCCCGACAAAGTGGAGACCGACTCGGCCACCGAGTCGTTCGGCAATTTGCCGATGTCTTCGGCGGAAATGGCTTCGACGATCGAGCTCGAATTCTTCTTGATCGAAATCGCACTTTCAATACCGCGGCGGATACCGACCACTTCGACCGTCGTAATGGCCGCATCAGCCTTCTTGTCTTCTTTCTTGGCCTGCACGGCAGTATCCGGCGCGGCTTGCGTTTCCGCCTGCTGAGCATAAGCGCATTCGCTCATTCCCAGCACAAATACCAGACACGCGGCGGCAACAGGGTTCAGCCGGAAATCCGGTTTCCCTTGCTCCTTTTTCTGGCTTCCCCGATAGTTATTCATCATTTGTTCTCCAATGGGTTTTAATGGACCCGCGTCCCCCCGGCAGCAGGTCACCACGGAGACGCAAACAGCTTTTGCTTTGCAAGCCTGCGAACCTCAGTGGTCGAAAATTAGTCTGCATTAAAAGTTCGACGAATGCCAGACAGAGCAGGGCCGCAGCCTAAAGTCTTCGTGAAGTTTCTCGCCGTTTTTTTGCTCTATGCTCCACAGCAACGGCACCGTATGCGGCGTGCGCAATCCAGCCGTCCACATAGGGGCAATGACTAGTGAGGAGTGACTACGAATGCAGCTCGAGCCGAACCCCAAACCGGCGGAAAAAAATTCAGGCGCGCATCCACTTGCATGTGGACAATGCGACACGTACCATCGACTTGCCTTCGCGCCACATGGTTTGCTCTCCTGCCGCCGAGAATCGACATCATGAAAATCTTTATCGTCGAAGACGATCTGGCCATCGGACGGCCACTGCTTTCGGTCCTGCAGGACGAGGGGCATAGCGCCGTGTGGGTGCGCCTCGCCACGAACGCGCTCGACAAGATCCGCAGCGGGAATTTCGACGCCGTGCTGCTCGACCTGGGCCTGCCCGATGGCGATGGCATGGCCCTGCTGCGCGAGCTGAGAAGCTCGGGCATACGGGTGCCGGTGCTCATCATGACGGCCCGCGAAACCCTGGAGGACCGCCTGAACGGCTTCAACCTCGGCGCCGACGATTACCTGATCAAGCCGTTCGAGATTCCGGAGCTGCTGGCGCGCTTGCGCGCGGTGGTCCGGCGCACGAACTTCCTCATGAACGGGGCCGAATCGATCTGGACCGTGGGCGACATCGTGCTCGACGAAGGCCGCATGCTCGTCACGCGCGCCGGCCACCCGGTCACGCTATCGAAGACCGAATTCGCGCTGCTGCTGAGTCTTCTCAAGCAACCGGACCGCGTGCTGACCCGCACCGAGCTGGAAAGCCGGGTGCTGCCGCACAGCGAAGGACACACGCTCGACGTGCACATCTACAACCTGCGCAAGAAGATCGGCGAAGGCGTCATTCGCAACGTGCGCGGCATCGGCTACATGGTGCAGGCCAATCATGTCTAAGCAATCGTCCATCTTCAGCCGCCTGATGCTGGGCTTCGGCACGGCGATCATCTCGGTGTCCGTCGTCGGCATGATCTACGTTTTCTACGAGGCGAAGATCAACCAGCGCACCCGCACCGCCAACGAGAACAAGGCCCGCACCCGCGAGATCCTGATCCAGATGGAGGGCATTGCCGGCAAGGACGCCGAACTGCGCAGCGCCGCCGTCGCCATCGAGAAGATCCGCAGCCAGATGTATCGCGAGCTGGACTATCACGCCCGCGTGCGGCTGCGCATTTGGAAGAACCGGCAGCTGGTCTTCAACTCGCTGCCCGGGCTGCCGGACGCCTTGCCGGAACCTGGCACGCAGCAAGCGCGCCATGAGAACGGCTGGGTGCGTTGGGTGGAAAACGATCCGGACACCGGAATCACCGTGGAGCGCAACCACGAGGTGGATGACGAGTGGATGCTGACCTTCTCGGGCGTGAGCTTCCTTACCTCCTCGACCGTGTTCAGCCTGCCGCTACTGCTGCTGCCGGCCTGGCTCATCGTCGGGATCGGCTTGCGTCCGCTGCGCTCCATCGCGGACGAGATCGAGCAGCGCTCCGAATCGGACCTCACGCCGCTGGCCGACACCAGGTATCGGGAATTATCGCCCCTGGTGGCGGCGATCAACAGCCTCATGCTGCGTTTGCAAAAGCGGATCGACAACGAGCGCGAATTCCTGACCGACGCGGCCCACGAACTGAGGACGCCGCTAGCCGCGATCCAGATCAACGCCCACCTGCTGCTCAGCCGCACCGCGCTCGACCCCAGCACCCACAGCCGCGAGGCGGACCTCGGCCTGCGCGAAGGCGTGGCGCGGGCCACGCACATGGTGCAGCAATTGCTGGCGATGGAAAGGGCCCGCTCGGAGCCGGGGGCCCAGTCCCTGAACCATATCGACCTGGGCGCCTTCGTGCGCGACCGGTTGGCCAGCGCGGCGCCGTTGGCGCTCCAGCGCGGCATCGAGATCGAATTCCACAGCGACGGCACGTTCATGCGCCGCGTGCACATGGAAACGATGGGCGCCCTGCTGGACAACCTGATCACGAATGCCATCAAGTATTCGCCGCGAAACGGCCTGATCACGGCCAGCCTGGCTGCCGTGGAAGGCGGCCTGCGCTTTACGATTGTCGACCAGGGACCGGGCATCGCCCCGCATCTGCAGGAAAAAGTCTTCAAACGCTTCTATCGCGTGCCCGGACAGGACCAGACGGGCAGCGGCCTCGGCCTGGCCATCGCCCAGCGCGCCGCCGCGCGCAACGGCGGCCAGATCAGTCTGGCGAACAATGCGAGCGGCACCGGCCTGTGCGTGACCGTCGATTTCCCCAGAGCCGTCCATCCGATCGGGCAGCCGAAGGAAACGCTGATCTAGCCGCGCCCATGCGTACCCGTACACGCCTGCGTCCGGCGCTGGGCAAGCTGTGCCTCTGCCTCGCGTTGGCGGGCAGCGCGCTCGCCAACGCAGCCGCCTCCCCCACGCGGGAGATGGTGTTCATCCTACCGCTCAGCTACGGCATGCCCCTGGCGCGGGTCCAGCAGGGCGAGCTCACCGGCGGCTTGCTACAGGAATTCGGCGACGCCCTGGCGTCCCGCCTCGGTCATCGGGCGCGTTCTCTTCTCCTGCCGCAAGTGCGGGTCGAGGCCGCCCTCGCCACGGGCAAGGCCGATGCGCTGTGCTACGCCACGCCGGAATGGATGACTGGAGACTACAACTGGAGCGTTCCCCTCTTCCGCGGCAGCCTGATCGTCGTCGCCCGCCCGGATGCGCCGGCGCTGCACTCCCTCGACGAGCTCGCGGATCAACCGGTCGGCACCATTTCCGGCCATCGCTATCCGCAGCTGGAAACAGCGCTGGGCAACAAGTTCATCCGGGAGGACGTGTCCACCACGGAACTCAACCTGCGCAAGCTGAGCGTGGGCCGCATGCAATACGGAATCGTGGATCAGATGGCTTTGCTCTACGACATGAAGCATGCGGACGCAGCGCCCCTGCGTGCCGACCTGGTACTGGGCAGCTTCACGGCGCAGTGCGCCTTCTCGCGCCGCTCGCGCATCCCCTTCGAGGAGGTCAACCGCGCCCTGGCAGCCCTGCTGAAAGACGGCAGCCTGAACGCGCTGTTCACGCGCTACGGCTGCCCGCCGCTCAGTCCAGCGCGCGCCCGGCGCTCACTGCCTTAACAAGGCCGCCACCCCGATGAACGCGGGATAGTCCGCCGCGATGACATAGGTGGGAATCTGCTTGAGGTAGTCCGAAAAGCGGCCCTTCTGTTCGAAGCGCTGGCGGAAGCCGGATTGGGCAAAGCGCTCGCCCAGGCGTGGAACGATGCCCCCGCCGATGTAGATGCCGGCCTTCGCGCCGAGCGTCAGCGCGAGGTTGCTGGCGACGGTGCCCAGCATCTCGCAAAACGATTCGATGGTTTCGACGCAGACCGGACAGGCTCCGGTCAGGCCGCGCCCGACGATGTCCGGCACCGACAACGCGAGCGGCGGGAGAGCCGCGAGTTCGGCGCAGGCGCGATAGACGGTTTCGAGGCCGATGCCCGACATCAGGCGTTCGGCCGAAACATGCCGGTGCTCGCGCCAGGCGAACTGCAGGATCGCCGCCTCCTTTTCGTTGAAGGGAGCGAAGCTCACATGTCCGCCTTCGCTGTCCAGGGCGACCCACTGTCCGCCGGCGCACAGCAAGCCCGAGACGCCCAGGCCGGTGCCCGCGCCGACCAGGCCCAATACCCCGCCCCGCGGCAAGCCGCCGCCCACCTGCCGCTTCTGGTCTATGGTCAGGAACGGCAGCGCCATCGCCAGCGCCTTGAAGTCGTTTACCAGCACCAGGTGCTCGAAGTCGAACTCGCGCCGGATGGCGGACTGGGAGAATTTCCAGTGGTGGTTGGTCATGCGGATTTCGTCGCCCTCGACCGGATTGGCGATCGCGATACCCGCCGCGCGGATCGCGCCGCCGCCGAGAGCGACCACGTCCGGCCGGTCCAGGTAGGCATGCATGGCGTCCGCGAGATGCGGGTAGTCGCGACAGGAGAGCACCGCCACCGCCTCGATCAGGCCGGACGGCATCTCCAGGGCAAAGCGCGCATTGGTGCCGCCGATGTCGGCCAGGAGCCGCGGCCGCGCGAGGCTGGGAACATATGGCGTGTAGCGGTAGGCGGATGCGTGTCGAATCGATGTGGTCATCAATGGTTACCCATGGTCGTGTGTACTAAAAAAACTCCGGCGCGAGGCCGGAGTAAGGGACATCAAGAAGCGATGCGCCCGGCATCGCGCTGGCTCAGGGAATCGTGCCAGTGACGGTGAAGCTGCTCGAGTTGTTCTGCAGGTGGGCCTGCGGCACCCCGGTCACGGTGGTCGAGTTGAACGTGGCCGCGCCGACCGCGGTGGAGCGGATCTCCACACCGTAGGTGCCGGTGTTGACGATCTGGGTGCCCGTGTGGGTCACCGAGGCCCCGGTCGACGTCTCCTCGCTGAACACCGCGGCATAGGTGCTGTCCTGGATCAGGTTGTTGTTGAGGGTGATGACCGGGCTGGCGATCTTGCCCGAGCTGCCCACCCAGTATTCCCAGATCGCGCCGATGTTGTAGCCATAGTCATGGTGATACGAACCGGTGCGCACCAGCTTGTTGCCCGAGATGTCCAGGGTGCCGGTGATCGACGGCGGTGCGAAGTTGGTGCCGAACTGGATGCCGGCGCCGTTGTCGATCGTGTCCATGATCAGGTTGGCCTTGACCACGTTGTTCTTGCCGCCGTAGATGCCGACGCCATTGGCCAGGCCAGGCAACTGGATCGTGTTGTTCTGGAAGGTGTCGCCCGTGTCCAGGTTCGTGTCCGACCACATCGCCATGCCATCGTCGCCCGTGTTGCGGAACACGTTGTTGGATGCCGTGGAGTTGCTGGTCCCGTAGTGGAAGTTCAAGCCATCGGCCCAGGTATCGCGGATGCGGCAGTTGGTGACGGTGGCATTGTTGACCAAGCCAGCCTGGCTGAACGACTGGGTCGTCCACACGCCCACCTTGCCGTGCTCGAACCACACGTTGTTGATGGTCGAGTTGCTGAAGTTGCCCTCCGCACCGGACACGCCGTTGTCGTCGTCACGCAGCACGTCGTAGGCCGAGATCTTCAGGTCGGACAAGTTGCTGCCGCCACCCTTGGCATAGACGCCGGCGAAGGCGCCCTGCAGGACACTGGTCCAGATGCCGGTGCCACGCAGCGACACGCCGGCCGGCAAGTAGATGCGGGTGCCTGCGCCACTCCAGCCCGGACCGGCGGTGCCGGAATCGAAATGGAAGGTGCCGGCCGGGACCCACACGCCGACCTTCGCGCCACCGGAACCGGTGACGGCGGCGATCGCGCTGTTCATGGCCGCGGTGTCGTCCAGGCCGTCGTTGGCGACCGCGCCGTAGTCGGCGATGGAGACGAAGTTCGACGGCATGGCCAGCTGGGCGGGAATCGGCTCCAGTTCGATGAAGTCCACGGTGACGCTGGCGGTGCTCGAGAAATTCAGGTTCGAGGATTCGCGCATCAGCTTGATGGTCGTGCCGGCCGGGTAGGACGCATCCAGGACCACGGCCACTTCATCGAAGAAGCGGTGCGGGTTCTTCGGCGTGGCGTTCGGGTTGTTCGACCAATGCTTGTTGCCGCCTTCGGTGCTCCAGGTGCCGTACAGCCAGCTGTACTTGTTGGTCAGCACAAGGTCGCTCTTCTTGACGCCGTTGACGTATAGGCTGAGGCCAGCGTTGTAGGCGGAACCGTCGGCCGTATCTGGAATCGAGAAGCGCAGCACCAGGCCCTGGCCCGCGGCGGTGGTGGTGACCTGCACGTACTGCCCGGCCGAGGTCAGCTGCACCGCGGCGCGGCCGGAGGCTTCGGACGACAGCTGGCCCCAGGTGCGGCCGCCGGAGATCAGGGCGCCCGTGTAGCTGCCGCTTTCCGCCTCGTAGGTCGTGTACGGCATGGAGGCGCCGTAGGTCGCCGTGCTGAGGATGGTGCTGAAGGCGTTGTTGCTCTCGTCCGTCTCCGTGATCGCGCTGTTGCTGTCGACCGTGGCCGCGACGGTGGGCGCCGCGCCGCTCATGGCCCAGCTGCCGGTGTCCTGCGCCAGGGTGATCGACGCGCCGGAGGCAAGCGATGCACTGTAGGTGCTGACCGAGGTGACCGCCGTGCCGTTGACGGCGAACGTGATCTTGTTGGTGGTGCCGGCCGGCGTCGCGCCCGGGCCCTGGTTCTTGATCGTGGCGCTGAAGGTCACGGCCTGGCCGGCCGTCGGCTGGGCCGGGCTCCAGGTGATGCCGGTGACGACGAGGTCCGGCTTGGCGACCGGGCGGGTCGGCACCGGGCCCACCAGCTCGAAGGTCCATTGCGCGCTGCCCCAGGTCTTGTCGATGTTATAGGCCTGCGCGAATCCTTTCAGGCCTTCGATGTTGACGTACCAGGCCGGCGTCGCGCTGCTCTGGATGTTGTAGTAGCCCGAGGTGGTGGCCGCCGGCAGGTCGAACAGCACGTTGGACGGTGCCGGGTCGGTGTAGATGGTCGTCATCGGGTCGGCCGAGGTGGCCACGCCGCTGATCGAGATGTAGTCGCCGGTCGACGCGTTCCAGAGCGCCTTGTGGCCGCCCTGGTCGACCAGCGCCCATTGCGACGTGAGGTCGCCGGCCGCCGGCGTGCCGTACATGACCTTGCCGTTGGCCTCGTACAGGTACTGGGCCGACTGCCAGTAATTGCGGATGCGGTACAGGCCGTTCGACAGGGACGGAGCGGCGGCGACCGTCAAGGTACCCGACAGGGTGTTGTTGTTTTCGTTCGTCTCGGAGATCAGGTTCTGGTCGTCGACATAAGCCTGCACGGTGTGCGTGCCGGATGCCGATGCCCAGGACGAGGTGCCCGCCGGCCCATAGTTGGCCGTCAGGGTGACCGACGCGCCCGCGGCCAGCGAGCTGTTGTAATTGTCGGACCAGTTGACCTGGGTGCCGTCGACGGTGAAGTTCACGCCGATCTTGACGCCCGCCGGCGTGGCGACCGTGCCCTGGTTCTTCACCACGGCCGTGAAGGTCACGGGGCCGGGCGCGGTTGGATTGGCCGGGGTCCAGGTCAGGCTGGTCACCACGAGGTCGATGCCGCCCGAGGGCGCGGTCACGGTGAACGGTGCCGACAGGGTGTTGTTCGATTCGTTGGATTCAGCGATGAGGTTCTGGTCGTCGACATAGGCTTGCACGGTGTGCGAGCCGACGGTTGCCGACCAGGTCGCGCCGGCCGGGCCGCCATTGGCCGTCAGCGTGACCGAGGCGCCGGGGGCCAGCGAGGAGGTGTAGTTGTCGGACCAGGCGACCTGGGTGCCATCGACGAGAAAGTTAATGCCGTGCTTGATGGCTGGCGTGGCGGTACCGCCCTGGTTCTTGATGGTCGCGGTGAACGCCATGGCATTGCCGGTCTGCGGCGAGGCCGGCGTCCACGTGACGCTGGTGACGACCAGGTCGGCCGCCGTGCCCGCCGATGTCACGGTCAGGCTGTCCAGGTTGACGTTGCCGTTGTCGCTCGTGTCGTACTTGTAGGCGACGGTATTGTTGCCGGCGTTGAGCGTGACGGATTCGTTCTGGGTCGACCAGCTGTCCCAGTTGGCCGTGGCGTTCAGGGTCGTCTGCTTGATCTTGCTGCCGTTGACGTACAGGCTCAGCGACCGGCTGCCGCCGGTGCCGTTCGCGTAGCGCAGCCCAAGGGTGTAGGACCCGGCGGTGCCGACGTTGACGGTCATCGCCGTCTGGGCATTGCCTTTGTTCGCATCGGTGAAGCCGCCGACGAAGCCGCTGCCGGTGTAGCCGGAATGATCGGTCTGCGTCACGGCGCCGCCGCTCAAGCTACCTGCTTCGGCCTCGTACACCGCGGCGCTTGCCGTCGCGGACAAAGCCAGCATCATGACGCTCACGACGCCTAGCCAAAGCAGCACCAGAAATAGTCTCTGGTGAAAGGACTCCCGATTGAGTGTCATGACATGTCTCCTTCTGTGTTTTTCCCAACGATTTTTGTGTGGCGACGCGAGCTTGGCAGCGGCAGGTCGTGGTGACATTGTGCGACTATTTGCCGCGCACAATCTTCACAACGACTTCAGATCGTCTTCAGATGGGAGAAATCAGGGAAGGGAGCTGTCAGTGTCAGGTTTGGGCCGCGCCCACTGCGTCCGCCTCCTCGTCGGGAGCTGTGTCGGCGTGATGGAAGGGAGCGAACCAGGTGGCCAGGAGGGAGGGAATGGTCGCCGCCATCACCAGCCAGAAATAGGCAACATAACCCAGCGCCTCCTGCAGATAGCCGCTGACCATCCCCGTGAGCATGCCGCACAAGCCCATGAGCCCAGTGCCGAAGGCATAGTGCGTGGTGGCGTATTTGCCCGGCGCGAGCTGCTGCATCAGGTAGATCATGAAACCCACCGAGCCGAAACCGAAGGAGAATTTCTCGATCACGACGCCGGCGCCGATCAGGAACAGGTCTGACGGTTGGTAGATCGCCAACAGCAGGAAGGTCGCGATCGTGACATTCAATACACAGCACAGCTGGAACAGCACCGGACGCAGGCCGCGCCGCGCCACGTACCAACCGCCCAGCAGGGAGCCCGCCAGCACGGCCAGCAGGCCGTAGGTGCCGTACACGATCCCCAGCAGCTCGTTCGACATCCCCAACCCGCCCTTCGCGATCGGATCGACCATGAAGAAGGGGCCGATCTTCTCCAGCAGGCCGATCGAGACGCGGTACAGGAGCGCGAACGCCACCATCCGCCACACGTCGCGCTTGGCGAAGAAGGAGCTGAACGCGTCGCGCAGGATGTGGCCGGCCTGGCCGAGGCTGGACGGGGTATCGGCCGCACGCGCGCCCTGGGGCATGACGCGCGCATGCCAGGCGGCGATCAAGAGGAGCAGGACCGCGACGATCAGGAAGATCACCCGCCATGACGCAATCCATTCGGGGCCGAAGGCGTGCCGGTCATGGTGGAATACGTCCGTATGCAGGCGGCCACTCAAGTACACCAGCGCGCCCGACGCGACCACCGGGCCGATGTTCCAGCTCAGGCTCTGCACCCCGCAATAGAGCGCCTGGCGCTGCGTATTGAGCGAGGTGACGTAGACGCCATCGCTGGCGATGTCCTGGACGGCGCCGATGAAGGACATGATCCACAACAGCGTCATCATCAACGCCATCGAATCGGGCATGCCCATCGCCAGGGCGATGCCGCCAAAACCCAGTCCGAGCGCGACCTGCGCGGACAGCACGAAGAACTTCTTGGTGCGGTACATCTCGACCACGGGAGCGAACAAGGGCTTGATGGTGTAAGCCAGGATCAGCATGCTGGAATACTGCGCCGCGCGGCCGTTGTCCATGCCGAGATTCTTGAACATGATGGCCGTGACGCTGGTGAGCATCACGTAGCCCATGGCCATCGCAAAATAGCCGGTCGGGACCCACAACAGGGGCGAGGCGTACTTAGTGTTGGACATGGGTGGGCGTCCGATCCTCATGAAGGTGGGCTCGCAGCATCTTAGCCGCTCCCGCCAGGGCGGGATAGGGGGCGCGGATGACGAAGGTCGGAATGCGGGCGTTGAAATCGCTGAAGCGGCCCTTGTTCTCGAAGCGGGAGCGGAACGGGGAGCTGTCGAAGAACGCGCCCAGCCGCGGCACGACGCCGCCACCGATGTAGATGCCGCCATGGGCGCTTAACGTGACCGCGAGGTCGCCGGCGACCGTGCCGAGCATGGCGCAAAAGGCGTCCAGCGTCTCGCGCCCAATCGGGTCGCTGCCGTCGAGTCCCATCTCGACGATCCGCGCCGGGTCCTGAGGTGCCGCCTGTTTGGCGCCGTGGACCTCGGCCAGGGCGGCGTAGATCAGGCTCAGTCCCGGACCGGAGACGAGGCGCTCGGCCGAGACATGTTCGTGCAGGCGCCAGCAATAGCGAAGGATGGCCAGCTCGCGCTCGTCGCGCGGCGAGAAGGCGACGTGTCCCCCTTCGCTTTGCAGCGCGAAGTGATGTCCACCGGCTTGCACCAGCCCCGCCACGCCCAACCCGGTCCCGGCGCCGAGCAGGCCGATGACGGCGCCGGGACGCGCGCTGCCGGCACCGACCTGCGCCACCTCGTCCGCGGCCAGTTCGGGCACGGCCATCGCCAGCGCGGCGAAGTCGTTCACCACCAATAGCTGCTCCAGGCCCAGCTCGCGCGCCGCGGACTTGATCGAGAAGCGCCAATGGTGATTGGTCATCTTCACCAGGTCGCCGTCGACCGGGTTGGCGATGGCCACGACCGCATGCTGGACGACCGCGCCGGGAACGCCTTGTAGGTAGGCCGCGGCGGCATCTTCGAAGCGCGCGTGGTCGGAGCAAGCCAAGGTGCGCGCGTGTTCCAGGCACCCTGGCTCCACTTCCAGCGCGAAGCGCGCATTGGTGCCGCCAATATCCGCCACCAGGCGCGGGCCATCGGCATAACGGAGCGTTTGCATGGAGAGTCTCCTTGTCTCAGGCGGCGGCCAACTTGGCGCGCCGCGCCGCGATCATCTGGCTGTACCAGAGCGCGCTGTCCTTCAAGGTTCGCTGCTGGGTCGCATAGTCCACGTGGACGATGCCAAACCGCTTGGCGTAGCCGGAGTCCCATTCGAAGTTATCGAGCAGGCTCCAGAGAAAATAGCCGCGCACGTCGACGCCCTGCTCCACCGCGGCGGCCAACGCCTCCAGATGCGATTGAACGAAGGCGATGCGTTCCCGATCATGGCGTGGCGCCGAATTGGCCATGCCGTTTTCAGTGATGTAAATGGGCGGCAGCGTGTATTCGGCCTGCAGCGCCAGCAGCAGCTCGGTAAGACCTTGGGGGTAGATTTCCCATCCCATGTCGGTGCGGCCGTGGGCGTAGGCCGGCTCGCGCGGCGGCTGCTCGGCACTGCAGAAGGCGCGGAAATAGTAGTTCACGCCGAGGAAATCGATCGGCTGCTTAATGATGTCAAGGTCGCCCGGCTCGATCCGCGGTGCAGCGGCGCCGTGGTGACGCAGGGCCAGTTCGGGATAGCGCCCCTTGAAGATCGGGTCCATGAACCATTGAACCGAACGGGCGTATTCCAATTCGGCCAATGCGCGGTCGGCGTCGCTGCCGGTGGCCGGGTCGGCGGTCCATTGATTGAGCACGATGCCGAGTTTGGCCGGCTTGGCCTCGCTCCGCATGGCCTGCATCGCCAGCCCGTGGGAAAGGAGCAGATGGTGCGACACCTGTACCGCGGCCGCCGGGTCCTTCATGCCCGGTGCGAACTGACCGGTACCATGCCCGAGGTTAGCCGTGCACCATGGCTCGTTGTGGGTGGCGATGGACGCGACGCGGTCGCCGAAGCGGCGTACCACCTCCTGCGCGTAGTCGGCAAAGCGAAGACAGGTATCGCGGTGCAGCCAGCCGCCTTCGTCCTGCAAGGCTTGCGGCAGGTCCCAGTGGTACAGGGTGAGGAAGGGCTGCGTTCCCTGCTGCAGCAAGGCGTCGACCAGGCGGTCGTAGAACGCGAAGCCGGCCTGGTTCCAGGCGCCCTTCCCTTGCGGTTGCACGCGGGCCCAGGCCATCGAGAAGCGGTAAGCGTCGACACCCAGGCTGGCGATGATGCCCAGATCCTCGCGATAGCGATGATAGTGGTCGCAGGCCTGGCGGCCGTCGCTGCCGTCCTTGATGTTGCCGGGCTGGCTGCAGAAGGTATCCCAGATCGAGAGGCCCTTGCCGTCTTCGCGTTGGGCGCCTTCGATCTGGAAGGCGCTGGTGGCCACGCCCCATAGAAAATCGGGCGGCAGGCGTAATTCTTTCATGCTGTGCTTTTCAAAACGGTGAAGCGGTGAAGGGCGGGCTGGGCGCCCGCCCTGGAAGAAGCGCGGATTCGATTAGAAGTCGATCCCGGCGTTGATGCCGATCGTGCGCGGCGGCAGATACTGCGCCACCCACACGTTACTGCCGTTCATGGCGCTGGTCTTCACGCGGTCGTTGCTCACGTTGCGCACGAAGGCGTCGACCCAGAACTGCTTGGCCGACTGGTAGCGCAACCCGAGATCGGTGCGGGTGTACGCCTCCTGCTGGTCGTTCGGACCCAGGTTGAACACGGACAGTTCGGACTTGGTCTCGTAGTGCGCGGAGATGCGCGGGGTGAGCGTCGCCCCGTCGCCCAGATGCACCGTATGCTGGTACATCACCTGCGCCGAGAAGGTCGGCGCGTGCGGCATGATGTGGCCGGTGACGTCCACGCAGTTCATGTTCAGCGCTGGGCAGAACGGCAGCGCGTAGTCGTTGGAGCCGGCGATCAGCGCGCCCAGCTTGGACTTGGTATAGGCCAGGGCCAGCTGGAGCTTGTCGTTCGGGCTCAGTTTCGCCGCGACTTCCACTTCGGCGCCGTGCACCTTGGCGCCGTCGACGTTACTGGTGACGAAGCTGTGCGAACCATCCGGGTTCGTGACCGGTGCGCTGAACTGGAAGTCCTTGAAGTTCTCCGAATACAGGGCCGCGTTGATCCGCAAGGCGCCGCCGAGGAACGTGCTCTTGCTGCCGATTTCGTAGTTGGTCAGCGTTTCGGCGCCGTAGGTGCGGCCGCCGTCCTGCAGGCCGCCAGCCTTGAAGCCGGTCGAGACGCTAGCATAGACCATGTTGTGGCTGTCGATGTCGTGGCTAACGCGCAGCAGGCCCGTCATCTTGCTGCCCGAGTAGCGGCCGTCGTTCGACGGCGTGCTCGGGTTGTAGCCCTGCCCCGGCTTGGTCGGATCGATCGACGCGCTCAGGGGAACTTGCGGCACGGCGGGATCGTAGTTCCAGGTGTAGCCATTGCCGCCTACGTTGGTGCGCTTGTCCGACGTATAGCGCAGGCCACCCGTCAGGTGCGTGCCGCCGGCGGTATTCCACGTTACCTGGCCGAAGGCCGCGCGCGAGTCCACGGTTTCCTTGGGCTGGATGAAGGAGCCCTGCCATGCCACGCTGCCTTGCTGGGTGCCGTTCATGATCGGGATGTCGAAGCGGATGTCGTTCTTCTCGGCCGCGTAGTAGAGGCCGAGCTGCCAGTCGATCTCGCGCTGGCCGACCGAGTTCAGGTCGATCTCGTGGCTCTGGTTGGCATAGTGCGACCACACCGTGTTATTGGCCTGGAAGGTGGCGCCCGTGTTGAAGCTGGTCGGCGACTCGCGACCGCCGTCCTGGTCGTAGGTGGAAGAGCCGCTGAAGCGCGAGAAGCCCGCCACGTAGGCCAGGGCGATATCCGGACTGATGGCGTAATCGACGCGGCTGCGCACGGAATTGACGTCGCGGTGCAGGGCCGGCGCGGTGTCGATCAGTGCGGACCAAGCGTCCTGGCCGGCGCGCGGGGTCTGCATGACGTTCATGTTGGGGGTGCCGCGATCCTGGAAGCGCTCGAAGGAGATATTCCACTTCAGGCCCGGGTTGGGCTGATACAGCCAGCTAAGGCGCACGCCGCTCTGGTCCTGCGCGTTGTAGCGCGGCCCGTTGGTGACGAACTGGTTCGGGTTGATCGGCTGGAAGCTCTCGGCCTTGCCGCCACCAGCCAGGTAGGCGGCGCGCTGGGCGTCGAGGGACGGCGCGTTGAAGGCCTGGTACTTCACGTAGCCGTCGTGCTGCTCGTGAATGTAGGCGATGCGCAGGGCCGAATCGGCGCTGGTCGGAACGTTCAAGGCAGCGCGAACGCCGAGCCGGGCGTAGTCGCCCACGCCACCGGAAACGCTGCCGCTGGTCTGGCCCAGCACCGGCTTCGTCGTCTGCATGTTGACGGCGCCCACCGTGGAGTTGCGGCCCCACAGGGTGCCCTGCGGTCCGCGCAGCACCTCGATCGCCTCCAGGTCGAACAGGAGGGCCGTCGCGCCCTCCGGCCGCGGCGAATAGACGCCGTCGACGAACAGCGCCACCTCGGGGTCGGCATATTCGGTCTTGGCGCTGTCGTTGCCGATGCCGCGCATCGTCATCGTGATCACGCCGTGGTCGCCTTCGCTGGTGGCCTGAAAGCTCGGCACCAGGCTCACGACGTCCTGGATGGTTTGCACGTGGTTGTCTTCCAGCGCGGCGGCGTTCAGGGCCGTGATCGCGACCGGGGTCTTTTGCAGGGAGGTCGAACGCTTGGTGGCGGTCACCACCACTTCGGCGATCGCATTGGCGTCGCTGGTGGCGGCGGGGGCGGTCGCGGCGGCTTGCTGGGCGTGGGCGCTGCCCAGGCCGGCGCACATGGTCAGGATGGCGAATTGGATGGGCGACAGGGGGCGTCGCTGGGTGCGAGGTGCGGCTTGGCTCATGGTGTCTCCGGTGTGACGGGGTTGTTTTAGTTTGAAAACGATTTCTTATGATCTGAAAACGTTTTCATGCTACATTCTCGACAAATCAAAAGTCAACAGATTTTTTCAAGGAGACTGCGACATGACCAACAAACCCGTCCAACGCATCCTGATCGTCGGCGGCGGCACCGCCGGCTGGCTGTGCGCGGCCTACCTGGCCAAAGCCCTCGGCGGCATCGAGATCCGGCTGGTCGAATCGCCGGAGGTCGGCGCCATCGGGGTCGGCGAAGGTAGTTTCCCTTCGATCCGCGCCACGCTCGCCGCCATCGGGATCGACGAAGCGCGCTTCGTGCGCGAGTGCGGCGCGACCTTCAAGCAAGGCGTCGTTTTCCGCGACTGGGTGCATGGCGACGACGCCTACTTCCATCCGTTCAGCCTGCCCAGCCAGCGACCGGGCGCGCCTGAGCTCCTGCCCTACTGGCTGCAGGGGTTGGCGGGGGCCACGCCATTCGCGGAAGCCGTGACACTGCAGGCCTCCGTGGTGGCTGCGGCGCGTGGTCCCAAGCACGCACGCGATGGCGACTACCAGGGCGCGATGAACTACGCCTACCACTTCGACGCCGCGCGCTTTGCCGGCCTGCTCGCCGACCAGGCGCGCAGCCTCGGCGTCCAGCACTTGCGCGACCACGTCGAACACGTAGCGGTGGGCGCCGACGGCGAGATCGCCAGCATCCAGACCCGCGGGCACGGCGCGCTCGAAGCGGACCTTTACGTCGACTGCACCGGCTTTCGCGCATTGCTGATCGGCGCCGCGCTGGATTCCCCCTTTCACAGCGTGGCCGACACCTTGTTTTGCGATACCGCGCTTGCCTTCCAGGTCCCCTATTCGCGCGCCGATGCTCCGATCGCTTCGGCGACGATCGCCAGCGCGCGCGAGGCCGGCTGGATCTGGGAGATCGGCCTGCAGGACCGGCGCGGACTGGGTTACGTCTATTCGAGCCGGCACACGAGCGACGCGCGGGCGGAGGACGTACTGCGCGCGTATGCCGGCGCGGCTGCGCAGGACCTCGTACCGCGGAAGATCCCGATGCGAATGGGCTACCGCGAACAGCAATGGATCGGCAATTGCATCGCGGTGGGCCTGTCCGGCGGCTTCGTCGAGCCGCTGGAGGCTTCCGGCATCGGCCTGGTCGAAACGGCCGTCCAGATGCTGGCGGCGCTCTTCCCGCACAACGGCGACATGGCCCCGGTGGCGCGCCACTTCAATGCCTTCATGCGCGCTCGCTACGCGGGCATCGTCGATTTCCTGAAGCTGCACTACTGCCTCAGTCAACGGAGCGACAGCACGTTCTGGCGCGAGAACACCGATCCGGCCAGCTGGACGCCGGGCCTACGCGACAAGCTGGCGATGTGGCGCTGCCGGCCGCCGCAGCGGCTGGATTTCCTGACCGACGTTGAGATGTACCCGCCCAGCAGCTGGCAGTTCGTCCTGTACGGGATGGGTTTTCCGAAGCGGATGCCGCCCAGCCCTGGCCTCAATGCGTTCGCGGAGCCCGCGCGCACGGAGTTCCGCACCATCGCGCAGGTCGCACGCAGGGCGGTGCAGGATTTGCCGGATCATCGGCACCTGGTGGAAGCGATCTGCGCTAGGGAAAAGGCTGCATGAAAATGTTTTCAGAAATGTTTTTCAGCTGCGGAGCTAGGCGTAAAGCTGCGATTCACATTTTTCACGACGCATCTGCCATAATGCCGCTATTGAAAAGCTTTTCAGAATAAACATGAGCGACCACAACGCGCCACCCGCCACTGTCATCGACGTGGCCCGCCACGCCGGCGTCTCGCCGAGCACGGTCTCGCGCATCCTGAATGGCACCGCCAAGGTCGCCGACAGCAAGCGCGACGCCGTGATGGCGGCCATCAAGGCGCTCAACTTCGCGCCCAACCAGATGGCTCAGAGCCTCAAGCATGGGCGCACGATGACCATCGGGATCGTGGTGCAGGACATTTCGTCGCCCTTCTTCGACGAACTGCTGCACGGGGTGGACGATGGCCTCAAGGGCACGGGCTACGCCTCGGTCATCGTGAGCGGCCACTGGAATGCGGAAGAGGAAGCCGACCGCATCCGCCTGCTCCTGGCGCGCAAGGTGGACGGCATCATCCTGCTCTCCGGCCGCATGACGGACGCCAGCGTCCTGCGCTTCTCGGCCCAGCGCCCGATCGTTTCGACCGGGCGTGTGCTGAGCACCAACCGCGCGGTCGGCTTCAAGCTCGATAACGAATATGGCGCCTGGACCGCGGTGCGGCACCTGATCGAATTGGGGCATCGCCGTATCGCGCACTTGTCCGGACCTGCGGACAACCGCGATGCCACCGAGCGCCTCGAAGGCTACAAGCGCGCTCTGAAGGAGGCGGACATCCCCTTCGATCCGCGCCTGGTGGTGGAAGGCGACCTGCATGAAAGCGGCGGCCTGCTCGCCATGAACCGTTTGTTCGACAGCCAGCAGCCGTTCACGGGCGTGTTCGCGGTGAACGACCAGACCGCATACGGCGCCCGCCTCTGCCTGTACCGCAAAGGCATCCGCGTGCCGGACGACGTGTCGCTGGTCGGCTTCGACGACCTGCCCGGCTCCGCCTACACGACGCCGCCGCTGACGACGATCCGCCAGCCGCTGTATGTGATCGGCCAGGAGACCGTCAACGTCCTGCTTCGCCTGATCAATGGTGAAGATGTGGAGAGCAGCATCCCGCCGGTCGAGCTGATCGTCCGCGAAACGACGCGCCGCGTGCACGCCTGAGCGAACAGAACTGCGGCCACAAACAAGACGCGGATTTCATGCAAAGGAAATTCGGCCTCTTTTCTCCTAACTTCGCCAACGAATCACCCCAGTGGACAGCAATCTCCTGAAAGGCATAAGCCTGGTTCTTCGCATAAATACTTGGGCTTCTTTCTACTCTTGGGACAAAGGCTGATGAAAAGTAAGCGTCAACTGAGCACCGTCTGGACGACCTGAAGCCGCCTCAGCCATCATCGAATTTTGGCACAGCAGTTGTGCCCACAAATTCGATTTATGGACACAAATCTCCCTTCGCTTGTCCCGACCGC
>Ga0208514_100033_pt1 | contig 195125 bp, 238 predicted proteins | sample LakWasMet70_HOW9_2_FD_183900 | JGI IMG/M metagenome (GOLD analysis project Ga0208514, IMG submission 183900) | Freshwater sediment methanotrophic microbial communities from Lake Washington under simulated oxygen tension - Sediment Metagenome... | ecosystem: Environmental > Aquatic > Freshwater...
CAAGCAGGCTAGGGGCGATGTCCTTTTCACTACAGGGGGTGGCAACACCTCCTCATTTGATAGAGAGGACATGATATGCGTCTCGCAAACAATGCAAAAATTTCTCACCAAGACACAAGCAACGAAGGGCAACGAAAGAATCCAAGCCCCTTCATCCGCAATACCGCTTCTGTTCTGACAATTCCGAGATTAAATCCAACCATTCAAAGCAAGTTTAATGCTGGTAGCCATGCTGTTAATTTAGCTGGTCTAGCGTTAAATCTGTTGCGTAAGGGTTTAATTGATGAAAATGCGGAAGGTGAACTATCCCAAATGATTCAACAAGGTATTCAGAAATGGGTACTTGAACATGCGGGAGATTTAGAAATATTCGACTTTTGCTTAGGTGTCATGCCTGAGTTATCGTTTCTGGATGAGGTCATGTACGACGATGACTATTCAGAGTTTCAAAAGAACGTAGAAAAAGAGTTTGGCGCAAACCCAATGTATTTATGCATAGAACCAGGCAGTCTAGCCTCAATGAGCATCGGCAAAACACTTCAGGACATCGAAGCAAAAGTCGAAGGTCTAGGTAAGACAGCGTATTACTGGTTATCTGTGTGTGGAGCTAGGGTGTTTGATGTTTATACCCCGTTTCAAGGCACATACTATGCAGAACACGCATGGTGGTATGGCAGCGACAATCAGGAAGACTTCGTAGAAGAAATCTCGATGTACTACGAGGACGATGAAGAAGGTTTACAAAACGCAATGGAAAGTTCACCAGAGGCTTGGTCAGCTGCATTTCCAAAGTGGGTTGTAGATATTGAACATCCTCTTTCAGAAGAAGATTTAAGCATCATCGCAAATGCATCCGAAGACAGTCTGGAATCTCAGGTTGCCAAGGTCGTATTAGAGGTGATTAAACATCAAGATGCACAACTTCCTGATATACGCATGACAGAGATGGACCCTGTTTATAAGAGTCTGTATCTGCATTGGGAAGACAACGACATGTCACAACGTTTAGTGGATGATTATCTCCAACAGCTAAATGAAAGTGGCGGTGAAGGGTATCTTGAAACATTGGGAATCGCGCCTATACCAAGCAATCCATTCAAATTTAAAAATTGGATGGCAGAAATGGAAAAGGGTTGGATTCAACTTAAAAATATTGAGCAATTGATCAAATTGATTGGTACTCGATGCAACTAGGAGAAATTAAAAATGGCTATTACCGTCTCTTGCAACGACGGCAGCTCTAGCGCACAGCTATCTGCAGCAATATTGTTATACAAAAATGGTAAGGATATTAACTTTGTGTCCGTACACGACATTGAGTATATCAATAACGAAATGTCTAAACCGTACATCGGGGCAGGACGACCAGCTTCAAAAAGTGCTTTATCAGAATTGGTAAAAGATTTGGTTCCAAGTCTTGCAACGAAGAGAACGGTAATGCCAGCGAACGTGTTGTCACATGATTTTGAACACTTAGCATGGTATGTACCGCCTTCAAAGCGTCAATTGTGGTTTAACCATGAGAAGTTTGGTGGAAAAGTCAGTGCAAGTATCGATTTACCAGGCCTAGTGTTTTATGTTGGGCTGAGTGGTTGGTATGTATTTGCATTGAAATCAAAAGAACGGCCAACTGCAGAAACCGAATTAATGGTTTCACCTTTCCTGAATGTTTGGGGCGGGGGAAAAATCTGCACTGGCAATATCGATGTACCAAAAATAACGGATGCAACTTCTCACCTAGCGTTTGAAGAAGCGTTTTTCCGTAGTTATTTCACACATATCAACATTCATGAGAAAAATCGTTTAGTGAAGTTTACTGGAGGCCCTTACAAGCTCTGGAACGACTTAATTAGCGGTCAATTGAAGAAGTTTCCAGTGAGGGCATTAGTGCCGGCTGGAGTGACTGTGGGTGAATTTCTACTTAACTTAGATGCAGAAAATGGAAGGAATTAAAATGCTTGATAAGCGCGATGTAGCACTTCAAACGCTTACACCAAGCGTAATGGTGCCTTTGTTTTCAAAATTAGATTCATTAGAGCACGCTGGTCAACGCTTTTTGTTGGCTAAGAATGGTCTTTGGGTGCAAATCAAACGTGCGTGGCTGGACTTAACAGTTCCTTTAGCGACGCAATGTGTGATGCCAATCCCATGTGGTGAATTATCTCAAAATATGCAGTTTAATTTCGGCACACTCCCGATCAACTTCTTGAAACAGTTTATCAAGGATGCGAGAAAGAGCTTTCCCAATGAATGTGCAGCATGGTTCATTTGGAATGAGGTCAGTGGTGAGATGCGTTATGTGTTGATGGAGGCTGAAAAGGCTTCAATTGGCGCAGTCACGTATATTTGCCCAGAGTTGGAAGAGGGAGAGCATTTGGTCGCGGATATCCATTCACATGGAGCAACCCAAGCGTTCTTTTCTTTTCAAGACAACGAAGACGATAAAACCGAAGTAAAAATTGCAATCGTAGTTGGCAATGTTGATACGAGCAACGTTTCAATCAGGATGCGCTTATGTGCTAATGGCTATTTCGTTGATTTACCGTGCGACGCGATAGGCGAGATTGGGGGATATGATGCATAAAATCAACCCACGCTTATTAGGTCGTGCAGTCAATGTAGTAGTAGTTGGCGCAGGTGGCACAGGTTCTCATGTCCTAACTGGACTGATGGACTTGCACATCTCGATGTTGGCGCTTGGTCATCCTGGTGGTCTTCAGGTAACGTGTTATGACGATGATTTTGTCTCAGAAGCTAATATAGGACGGCAAAAGTTTGCCCCATCCGACATTGGCCATCCTAAGGCAGTGGTATTAATCAATCGTGCAAATATGTTGTTTGGAACTGACTGGAAGGCTGAAGTTAAACGTATCAATGCTGATCAAAGAAATGTAAATGCTGACATTGTTATTGGCTGTGTCGATAACAGACAGGCACGCAAAGACATTTTGCAAGTGTTTCGTAATTGCTACTATCTGGACTTTGGCAATCGGAAAGATGACGGTCAAGTGGTCTTGGGAGAAATCCTTGGATTCCATGACAAGAAGACAGCGACGACTTTACCGCACATTGGTGAGTTGTTTCCTGACAGCATCAATCCAGAGTTAGAAGATTCAGATGACACACCGTCATGCAGTTTGGCGGAGGCATTAGAGAAGCAATCGTTGTTCATCAATAAGTCAGTTGCTGATTATGGATTGAATATATTGAGTATGTTGTTTAGGAATGGGCAGCTTGATTTTCATGGTGGTTTTATCAACTTGAAATCAGGACGCTCAACACCTTTGGCAATCAACGCAGATGTCTGGAAAAGATTTGGTTACAAAGCACCTAAAGTGCGCGTAGCCAAAGAGAAGTGATGTATTAACCCTCTTAGTGCCTTCGGGCATTAGAGGGCTTCTCAATGCGATTTAAACGCATTGGAAAGCCTTCTAGCTTTGATAGAAACTTGCTCTAAGCAAGTGTATTGATATGATGAATAATCAAAATATTTTTTAGAGAATCAAATGAAATTCAAAATTACTTTATTAGCAATTACATTATTTTTACAAAGCTCATTCGTTATAGCAGAAGTGATTAAACCGCATGTTTATGCCAATATTGATTCATACAATGCGGAACAAAATCAAAGAGCAAGTAATTTTTATATGAGTCCAGATAAGCAAGAAGGCGATAGTTGCGTATGCCACACCATGCATAACATTCAGAACGCACTAACAGGGCAGTTTACTAAAATATCAAAGGATGTCGAGTCTAACTGCTCACCTCATTTTGCAAGTGACTATAAAGAATTTAGTAAGACTTACCCTGGCGAATTATTTGGTGGTAAATACGGATGGCAGAGCGGAATATTAGTAGACACTGATCAGGCTATACAAATAATAGCTGAGGCAATCGACGATGGAAAAGTTGTTGCAGTAGGGTTAAACGCAAAGCCAATTTATGACAGATATGCTGAGATGAATCATGTGTCCTACCAAAAAAATGTGTTTGATACTATCAAAGGGATTAATCATGCAGTTGTGGTGATAGGGCTACAGCGAGATAAAACAGGAAAGCTTGTCAGTTTTTTGTTTGCCGACAGCGGTGGTCCAGCTCGCAAATACGCAGTAAGCATTGACTCATTTAAAAAGTCTTATGATTCAATATTAGCAAGACTTTCACGCGGAGTGTATATCCCTGATCAACCCATTCACGCAAAAATTTCATATCAGCCATAGAACTTCAAAAAATACCAAAAGTTGCACAAATCTAAATCCATGTAAGCATTAGGTATAGTTCAACGTAGGAATATTGTATATGAGTATCAAAACACTAAAAATTAAAGAATTAACTGGCGCAACCCTTAACTGGGCTGTGGCCAAAGCTTTGGGTAAATTAGAAAGCTACGAAATAGATCATAAAATTGGTGAAGGTAGATTTCATTTGTACTCAACCGACCTTCAACTAGGCGGAGATATTATCGAAAGAAATCACATTTCAACCATGTTCATTCATGAGGGCTTGTGGTTAGCTAACAATTCTTTCGATGGTAGGACACATATTGAAGCGGGTGTGCGTTTCTTCGTGTGGGATCATCTGGGCGATGAAGTTGATGTGCCACTCGCTCAATATGAATATGAAATTGAAATTATCGACTTGGCTAATAATCTTTCTAATTTTTCATCTGAAGAAATATACGTGATGCGCGTCAGACAGCTTGAGAACGAAGATATGACCACCAGTGATGCGCAGGGTGTAGCAGATGTTGAACAGACAAGAGGCAAAATCCTAGAAAAAGTTAAGGATAACTTAGATAAACAACCATTTTATTTAACAAAAGGAATGCATCATGAGTAATGAAGTGTCAGAGCCCACAAGCCGCGAAGAAATAGAAGCAATTCTAAAAACAAAAGTTGAATCAGGAGAAGCTGAACCTGGCCTTTATGATATTGGGCTTTCTTACCTAGTTGTAAATAATGCAATTGGAGAGGGAATAACATTCCAGTGGTTTGAAAACACATTAATGTTCAGCGACATATTAAATAGCTAGTTAGACAAAAAATCATGGCTAAACATCCTTTTCACAATCCAACCCCTAAGCTCGTCAAAGAAATATTAAAAGGCGCGTTTAAGTTATTTGTATTCTTGGTGGTAGTTGTTGGTATTGGTTTTGGATGCAACATGATAATCAATATTTACCCTCAGATTGCAGCGTTTACGCATATCTATGAATACACAAACACCATTCAAGCAAGCATATTGAGCTTTCTGTTATTGATGACTTATCTGGTCGCCTATGCGCTGCCTATCCTTCTTATCTCATATTTTATTTGGGTCATTATTCGTGAGTTGTATCTAAAAATCACTTCAAAACCTTAAATCTAGCCTATACCCTAGCCTTAACCTCGTAAAAATAATCGCTCCTAGAGCGTTAAATTAAGTCGAAATTTGACTTAGCTTTGCGCTATGTGATGATGAATTCAAAGCAGTTCAATTATTGCTTAAGCAACATTCAATCATTAACAAACATTGAGAGGTTAAAAGTTATGAATAAAGACGCTATTTCTCTAGCTACAAATATTGGCAATATGGTTTCTGTTTCCAGACGTGCGCGGAAAATCAAGCAAGCTGATTTGGCAGTTATGGCAGGAATTGGAATGAACACCATGGTGGCCATCGAGAAGGGTGTAACAACCGTTCAATTGGGATTTTATCTTCAGGTTATGAGTGTACTAGGGATCAATAACTACCTGCAGCCACTCTCTGAGCATACTACAGACAAGGTGGGTGTTGAATCAATGACTAAGCTGCTGCCAAAGCGCGTAATAGGGAAACGCACTCACAGACGAGCCACTTTCAGTCAGGATTAAAAAGTCCTGAGTGGAACTGATTAATTATTGCATAGCAAAACGCTTGTTATGTTTTATTGATGAACGACTGTTTTATTTGGACAATACATTATGAATAATTATAGGTTTACCCATGCGCCGTAATATCTGGACATACGTGTTCGCCGCATCGTTTATCACGATGGTGGTAAGCAGTTATTTTTTAATTCTAAACATTCAATCGTCTATGCAGGACGAAACAATCATGTCGCATGAGCGCATGTTGAGATTGAAACAGGCAATCAGGGTTAATGAATACGTTTTGAAATTAAATAATCCAGATATGGTTCAAGATGACGACCAGGCAAAGCTAAATGTATTCAATGAATTTTCATCAGAAGAAAACAAGAATATTAATAGCAGTTTTCATCGCAAGTTACGTGAAGAGGTAGTGAAACAATTAAATCAAAATAAAGTGCCAGAAACACATTTAGTCAATCGCTGGCTCTCTAGTTCGATGGTAAACGACATGATAGAGCAAGAAAAAGATTTTGAGCCTTCACAGGTAAATGTAGCCCCCTTGGTGGTCATGACAAATATGAAATGGGCTAGCATTTTAAGCGTTTTGTGGCTGAGTACATTATTTGCAGCCTATAGTGCGAGCGTAATCATTAATGGAATCATCCCACTAAATAAGACTAACTCTAAAGTAATAAAATATTAAAGGTAAAACATGAAACAAAAATGGTGGTGGCTTGATACTCAATACTGGGGCGCTGATATGAAGCGTGTCATGGACAACCACTTGAAGTTTATAGACCGTCAAAAAAACGAGCAAATTACCAATTTCTACGGTACGACCATTAAAGCGACAGACGGGGTATATCACCCTGCAGACGGTTCCTCCACGCATTTTATCGGTGATGCATTGTTTAGACTCATTAAGCCAGAAACCAGTATGCTTGAAATTGGCTGCGGGTCAGGCGCTCTTTCTTGTGTAGCTGCTCAGTTGGGTGCAAGCCGCGTTGTAGCTGCAGACATCAGTGAGCTGGCGTTTCAATGTGCCAACGATAATGTGAAAACCTTGGGTCTTGAAGGGACAGTGGAGGTATTTAAATCAAATCTTATGGATAACGTGCCACAAGAAAAATTTGATTTTATTGTATTTAATCCGCCTCTGCTACATTGCGAGCCTATACCAGAGAAAGATATTGGCAAGAGAGAGTACAACGATATTGCGATTGACCATCAAGGGGAAGTGACCCTGAATTTCATTGCTCAAGCGAAAAACTATCTCAATAAGAACGGCACTTTAATGATTCTTGCTAGCAACATCGGTGATAAAGACACCATTACTGAAGTCACAGAATTAATGAGTGAAGTAGGTGAAGTAAAAGCAATTTCCGCAATGTATAGACAATCTGGCGATCAATGGCGTTTTGTCTTAACTGCGACCGCCCAATAAATTTTAAATAAGGAAGTCAAAACATGACTAAAGATCAACAAAACATGACTAAAGATCAACTAAGAACCCCACAAGACCTTAGATTAGCTATATTTGCACGTCTTGGGCAAACTCTCAATCAAGCTGTACAGAGCAATTTCCATGATAAACAGCCATCTATGATATGGGCAGTGAACGACATGATTCCATACGTGGACAGTACGGCTGATGTAAATGTCACGTCATTACAGTTCGCCTGTAAAATCGGTGGACATGAGTTCAAATACTCTATTAGCCTAAATCTAGGTGAAATTCGGATTGGTATATTAATACCAATCAGTTTACAAAATGGCAGCAGCGCCATTCACCAAATGGATAATATAGACGCTTATGATTACAAATCACAGTACAGTCCTGCCAAGACTTTGAGATTATTGCCTGAAGGCTTATTACTTGATCATATCTTTAATAACCGTTTTGCAATGCCTGAAATTATGTTTCAAGTATTTTGCTCTAGTATCGAGGACGATAGAAAAATCTATGTGCTGGCAGATGCTATTGCAAAAGAGCTTATCCATATCAACCACGCTTTGATGCATGCATTGACTGAAAAGGGCTTCTTAATTACTGATAAAGGTATTTTCAATCCAGACGAAAAAACATTAATGCCTTTGAACACAATGCTCGCGCCTGAAGACATCCTCATTAATCTTGATATTAAGCCTCAACAGTTATTGACCATCGACATTAACAGCTATTTCATTAACTTCCCGAAAGAAGATGCTAAGTTAGCAGATAAAATTAATGCATTGAATAAGCAATAACAATGAGTGTTAAAGTGAATCTCCAGTCTTTGTGGCCACGGCACGGCTGGAGCGACCACATTAACGATGAGCGTACTGACGACATATTGCAAATGGTAGATGTAATGTATTCATTGATACGTTTAGCACCGCGCGAGAACGAAGGTATTGTCAGCGATCAACAATGGATAGCCTCCTACGAAAATGGTGTGGAAATTCTTAAAGCCTTATTTAGAAAATCACAAACAATCGAAGATGTGCTTTCCATTAACGAACGCTTTGCTGAAAGATTAATGTTGGACTTTAATAAGATTTCAGAATTGCCTTTATATGAGAGTTATCACTACTGGGCAATGAGTCAAAACGCATTAATAGACTGTAAAACCAATGCTTTTGATATAGATAAAATAAAAGAAGAATTGCCGAAAGTACAAAATTAGTAATAATGGCATCAATGAATACTAATTGAGAACTAATTATGTCCGACGAATCACCTAAAGATAGCCTAGAAGTGTCTTCAAAATGCTCTGACAAGTTGATTCGGTGGATTGATGACCCGCAACGTGCTAAAGCCACAGTACACTTTCCTGATGGTATAGAGCGACAAGTTGCAATCCGCTTTGAAACGCTTTTCGAGCGTCTTAAAAAACGTAATAAATCAAATGAATCAGGACCAAGCCTCTAAGCGCGAAAGTAACAGGGCACGCATGCCAGGCGTGACTGCTTTAATAGATGCTCATATCGCAGCGTTTGGAGAGGATTTCACCGTATTAAAGTGTATAGATTTCGAAACAGGTTATCGTTCGACTAGAAAAGGGCAAGTGCCCTATACGTTCCCGGATGAAATGATTGTGGACGATGAAATCACCACTCCTGAATGGTATGTAACTGATTAAGGTTTTTCAGCATCAATGTCTTGGTAGTAAACTCAATTAAGTAAGCTTACAATGCACGCATGTGTAGCAACTTTGAGCCTATTCGTAGAGAACACGCACCATGGGTAAAAGAACACTTCAATTGTGATCTACCCAATATAGAGTGGCGTAAAGAAGCCTATCCGACCTATCCAGCCCCCTTCATATACATTCAAGACGGTCAGCCCAGATGTGAACTTGCCGAATTTGGCTTAGTCCCGCACTGGGCAATGACGAAAAAGAAATTCGGGTTAAAAACCTACAATGCTAGAAGTGAAACAGTCCATGAAAAACCGAGCTATCGTTCTGCATGGCGTGAGCGTCGTTACGGTATTGTATTGACTGAGAGTTTTTATGAGCCTAACTGGGAGACAGGAAAAGCGGTTAGATGGAGAATACACCGCGCTGACATGCAGCCTACCGCCATAGCCTCGATTTGGGAACGTGCAATTGACAAAGAGACAGGGGAAGTCTTGATGTCATTTTCTATGTTGACGGTGAACGCTGAAGGACATGACATCATGAAGCACTTTCACAGACCAGAGGATGAAAAGCGCTCTGTCATCGTCCTGCAAGAATCACAATATATGCCGTGGTTAAATGCTAATCAAGATCAAGCAAGGTCAATGCTACAGCTAGCACCCGCTGGCTTACTTCTTAGCGAACCTGCACCGAGATTGACAAGTAAATAGAGAAATAGCTACCAATGCACATTTACTTCAACTGTGGTCTCACCGTGAAGTTTGAGACCAAGGATAAAGCGGGTCGAGTTTAGGATTGCCGAATCCCATAGTTCGGCATGGCGTGCGTCGGGTACAGGGATATGAAAGATGCCCATCGACACAAACAGACCTTCTGTAACTTGCTGGGTTGAGATGTTGGAAAGAAATATAGGCAAATGGAAACCTAGCGCTGCCGTCGTGTCTTCAACCTCAAGGATGCTACCTTGCGGCATCGTATCCGAGAAGACGACTGCAGGCAATGGATGGCGCAGGCAGATGCTTCCTTTTATCGATCTTTGCGCCAACCGTATTAATATAAGTTGGAATCGCTTTCAACAAGCTTGTATTGACTTGCTGTGCACTCGGAGATCTGCCAGATTGGGCGTCCTCGCCGTAAACCAACCCATTCATGTTTTGCTCATTCAAAGCGTATCGCTCGGCTTCGGCTGCGACTGCACTGTGGAATTCCTGCAAATCATTGCGAGTTAAATTATTGAGGCTGTATTGCCCGAGAACTTTAGCAGTGAAAGGCTGTTCAAGCAGGCATTGACCAGCTGAATCAATCACAGCTTCGTTGGCTTCAGCGATACCTACCGAATCGGCCAGCGTCCAGAACAGAATTGCGGCTGCATCATGCACGATTTCTGGTTTCTGACTTCCTTGGTACATTTATATCTCCTTTGGTTGGTTACACGATTATCATTGCCTAACCGATAATCAATGTAGATATTGAATGCCCTGAATGATGGCTAAATGCACAGGATAGAACGCATAAAACAGCCATTTACAGCGTGGTAGAGCGAATGATGGTTTCCACTTGATACCAAGGGCAAACAGACCAAGCGTTAGCATCGGGTAATAGGATTGTGTGCTCAAGGATACTGCAGCAAGCACTAAGATAAAGCCCAACAAATAGTCCAATGTCACCTTACCTGTTAACGCCTGACGCGAGATTAAATAACTTGCTAGGACATACAGCGCACCCGCCCAGGCATAATCAACAAAAATACCCAAAGCAATTAAAACAATCCAAGAAGAATAATGCTTGAAGTGAAATACCATAAAGACACCAAGCGCCAACGTGAACATGATATTCACTGGAAGTGCAGCATAAGCATAAGCCCAGTAAAAGGGCTGCGCAAAGCAACCAAACATCAGCAATAGACGCATCATTCGTGCCTCTAAACCTTTATCACCCTTTAACTCACCTGCAGCTAGGTTGTAGCCCAGTACGAAACCAAAGATAGGAAAAGCCATCCGTCCCAACAAGATTAGGTATTCAGGCTGGTTATAACTGAACGCCTTGCTGAAGTGGAACGCAACCATGGCAATTAAAGCGAACCATTTGAGTAAATTTAGATATTCACGTTGAATAGTCATGGAGAAAGCTGGCATCGAGAATTTAAACATTATTTTTTAACCAAGGATAATTAGGAGTTTCAGGTGATTTCATTGCTGTAAATTTATTGTCTTTTCGAACGACCGCGTAATCGTTAAGCAACAGACCAGATTCAATATCAAGATTGACATGTAAATACTCGCTGTTATCCATAATATCCATTAAAGACTTTGTGCGTGATTTAGTAGAGCAGGGCAGATAACTTGGCGTCATCCATAGCATGGCAATGTCATGTGCTTTTAAATAAAACTTATCATCAGGCACTCTGGCCAAGAAAATGGCTACTGGGAATGGACACTGAGCTGAAAGCCGTAAACTGGATGTATTGATGGGAAATTTAGTTGCTTCAACAAATGTTTGAGGATTCTCCATTTTTCTGAAACGAAGTCGCTTTGATTCTCCAATGGCTTCAGAAGAGTCGATAGGCGCGATAATTATTGCATATTGACCATTGGTATTGCATGAGCGTACAAAATTGAGACAGCCATCACGCAGCTGCTTTTCTAAGTCACCATCAATGCTTGGGAGTATCCACAATAATTGTGAAATTGAGATGCCATTGAGATTTAACCCGTGCGCAGATTCATAGAGCTTTTTGACAATACTGCTCCAGCTTCTTGGTTTATTAGTCATAGACCAGCGATGCAAGTTGGAGCGAGTCCATAATAGATTGAGTAAACCAATGAGAGAGATATCGCCATCGGTTTCTGATTTATTCAAATGAAGGGGAAAGCTAACGCTTAGTTTTTCACCAGAAGCATGACTACCTGAGTGATCAGTCTCACCATAAAAGTTACAACCCTTGTCATGGCTTAATCCTTGATCTGGCATACGTGCGAGATGAAAAATGCCATCCAACTTTCTAACCTGCAATGGAATACCATCCGTCTTGCATAGACATAATGGCCGCCTATCAGCTTGCCGATGACAACCTGCTAAAAGCGCCTGAATACCTGCATTATTTGGATTTTTAACTGAATCGTATGCATATTGCACACCTTTAATCGATATAGTACGCATAACGATAGTCTTTGTTTAATTTAATGCCAGATGTTAGCCCTTATTAAATAGGTAAGTAGTAAAATAAAACACGCCATTTCATAGGCTTTGTTTTATCACCTGTCATTCCCAACAATGGATAATGATGCTATCTGGATAGCTAAACTTGCACATTCAGTAAGTGGTGTTAAATTTAAAGTGTCAGCATATAGCTCGACTTCAAATCAATTTAAAAAGAGGTTAAATATGAATAAACAAGAATTAGTAGATGCAATCGTCGCAAAGAACCCTGAAGTAACTAAAAAGCTTGCGGGCGAAGTATTGGGCGCAACCTTAGACGCAATCAGTGATGCCCTGGCTAAAGGTGATAGTGTGCAATTAATCGGTTTTGGTACATTTGAGGTGCGCGCTACAAGTGAGCGCACTGGACGCAATCCTTCAACGGGTGCTGAAATCAAAATCAAAGCGGGTAAAAAAGTTGGCTTTAAAGTAGGTAAAGCACTAAAAGACCGCGTAAACAGCTAATTACGTAATTCTTAAATTTAGATAAAAAGAAACGGGGCTTGCCCCGTTTTTTTATTCCAAAGCCCTAATGTAATGTTAAAAATTTAGTTGGAGATAACCTTTAACATCGAGCGCAATTCATCACGACTGAGGCGGGTAGGGCGAGTCATTGAGAAATAGCTACGATTCACGATATAAGTCCTCTCTGTGCCATACAATGCTTGTTGTTTCACTAAGCCTAGTTTAATTAGCTCTTCCAGTGATTTTTCAACAACCGGCTTTGATAACTCCAGTGAACTCATAATCTGTTTGACGATAATGCAGTAATCAAACCACGCATTCTCAACCATACACATGATGATTAATTTAGCTGGATCTGACATCCTAATGCCACGCAATTGCTCAAAAATATACTCTTTGCTTGGCACTTCTTTTTTCATTGTATTGGTCATATTTTTTAGTGTTGTAATAATGTAGTGAATAATATATTAAATAAAATAGAAAACTAGTAGAAAATAACCTACGAAAAACGCTTCAATATAAATTAATTTGCAATTAACGGCTAATTTCTAATTTATAAGGCGGTAAAGCATCAATCAATGATTGGCCGTAACGTGATGTAGAGAGTCTATTATCCAAGCAAATGATGTCCCCGAAATCGTCTTCACGTCTTAAAAGGCGCCCAGAAAACTGACAAAGCTTACGGCTAGCTGAAGGCAAGGACACCTCATTGAACGGATTACGATTGTTAGCTTCCAGCCATTCTGAGTAAGCTTTTGAAATCGGGTCGCTTGGTACATCAAACGGCAATTTAACAATCACCACACGCACGCAATAATCACTCGGTAGATCTACACCTTCAGCCATGCTATTAAGTCCAAAGATGACGCTAGGAATAGCATTATCAATGAGCATTTTATGCTTCTCTATCATTGATGATAAAGAATCATCGCCTTGCATTAAAGTAGAATGTTTATTTACCGTAGGCAAGGCATCACGAACCGCTTCCATTTGCTTGCGTGACGTGAATAAAACCAACATGCCGCCTTTTGTTGGGTAGAGCGCAGGCAACATCTCAATCACTTCTGCTGTATGACCCTCAATATTTTTAGGGCTATTTCTCATTTTAGGCACAACGAGCTTACCTTGTTTCTGGAAGTCAAAAGGTGACGGTAACGAAATTGCTCGAACTCTATCAGGAATCAATGACAAACCAGTTTGCTCTAGAAATAAATCGAAACTACTTAACGCTGTCAAAGTGGCTGAAGTTAACACCACTCCCAAGGCTTTATCCCACAGCGCACGTTTAAGAGCTGGTCCTGCCGTAACTGGTGATGCTGTCAGCACGTAATCAATATCTCTACCTGAAGGGATCACTTCAATCCATTTAGCTATAGGTGAATCATTACCTGCATCATGCAACAGCCATTTCCATGTGTCGTTGATTGCAATGGCACGGTCAAGATAGATAGAAGTTTCCATCATTTCTTTTTGTTGTTTATCGCTTATTTCTTTACCTTGTGTATCTTCGACCATGAGCTCATGATACTCACCCAATGCCTTTACTAATTTTTCGCTACCTGTATAAATAGAGCCGCCGATTTGTACGAATTCATCTGGCAATACACCAAATGGGAAGCGTAAAACATCGCCTTTGTTTTTTAATGAGTCGAGATTTTCTAAGCCTGTTGTTAAATCGTTGAGATAATCGAACAATTCATCAGCTGCAGTGTGGATATGATGGCTTAAACTGCCTGTTACAGATTTAGCATGATCATTTGCCATTTTTTCCATCATGCGCAAGCTATTTGTAGCTGAATAACTGGAAGCAAAACTAGATAATGTCTTATCAGGAAGATGGTGCGCTTCATCTAGGATGTAAAAAGTATCTTCTGGTTCAGTCAGAATAACGCCACCGCCTAAACTCAAATCAGAGAGTAGCAAATCATGATTGGTGACGATGACATCAGTTTTATCTAATTTAGCGCGGGCTGCGAAGAAGGGGCAGTCCTTGTAATGAGAACAGCGATTGCCAGTACAACCATTTGAATCAGTCGAAATATCAGACCAGATAGCATCCTCTACCTTGATACTGTCACGTTCACCATCCCAAGACTTATCTTTAAGAGACTTGTGTAAGGTAATGATGTGAGTTTCACGCTTGTCAGCCACGCCACCATTGGATTCAGCCATAAGAGACATTTGATTAGCACCACCAGCTTCCTTGTCTAATCGAGACGGGCAAACATAGCGACTACGCCCTTTAGCGATCATGTAGGTGATACCGCCCTCAATACAATCGTTAAGCATAGGCAATTCAGAGTCACATAACTGCTGTTGCAATTTAATTGTGGCACTAGAAACCACTATCTTTTTGGCTTTACGTCTAGCTACTAGAATACTGGGCAATAAATAGGATTGGCTTTTGCCAGTGCCAGTAGGGGCTTCAACCACTAAAATGTTTTTACCATTAGTAGCAGAGCCTTTTACCTCAGCATTCCACAAGTTCTTAGCAATTTCAGAAATCATGATCTTCTGTGATTGACGCTCACGGTAGGTCGGTATTTTCTCGCGTAAATTTGCGATGACTTGGTCGATTTCTTCTTTAACCGTTAGATTGTTAGACATGTTATTTTGTGTTCCTAGTTATTGCAGACTGGACATCAGCCCACTAATTAAGAATACAACACAATCTATTTCACGCAAGTATTGCTAAAAAATACTACCCAAGTAGCCAATATGCCAGTTACTAAAATGCCTCTGGCTTTGGCTCTGGTTTATTGCCTCTACTCAAGCTAAAGCTTCGTATTTTCATGTCAAACAAGCTTTCGTTCAGGCTTGATGGGCATATCGCAATCCTCATATCTGTAAACGATGTAGTGATGACTTCAGCCGTAGAGTCATTTAATTCCTGAGTCCACGTACTCATTGTAAGACCACTTTTAATTTTGAAATTTGAGCCGTTCTTATACAAACACTGCTCTTCCTTCATGGTGTCGTCAATTTTTGGTTGACCATATTTCTTTTCAACCATTTTTTTTAACTCTTCTGCCAGTGACTCGTCTTTTTCTAGGTTGATGCTAAACACTGTTAGCGAGTCGTTTTTGAATGTAAATACTGATGGGACTGAGCTGGGACGGTATGGCGTAATCAAAGCCCCATCGAACTTATCCACACCCTCTACCGGAGTGCTACTTTTCGGATATACATACGTAGTCATAGGTGACTGTAGATAAAAGCCATCTTGGGCAGTCAGAGCTTCGACTTGCGCTTTGGTCATGCCAAGCTTAATCGCACCAAAAGAGACTGGACCAGTTGCCTTCGGAGCTACCTTTTCAGCAACGGCAGGCTTATTCGCCTTTGCTTTGGTACTTTTAGGATCTGCAGCAATCGCTGAAGTAACGACAATCGAGATAATTGTCGCGAGGATAATTTTATTAAGTTTCATGCTTTTCCTTATTATTAGTTATGGTGATTCTATACCGTGATATACCACATGGTAACCCGCCGAAGCGGGTTAATTGTTATGTGAAATAAGCTTCTACTCTGACTGATTTTCGTCGGGTCGTTCGCGTGGCGTCCAAGGTTTCTTCCCTGATGACTTTAATACTTTTGCCATTTCATCGGATTCAAACTCGGTAAATATTCGGTCACGATTTTGTTTATCAAGCAAAGGATGCTTTGGATCTTTAACTTCCAAGGTTTTTAAAAGTTCTCGAATTACTGCTCTTAATCCAGCGTCATTTGCGCGCCTTTCAATAGCTATTCTTTGAGCTTCACTTTTTGTATCAATCAGCTCTAAAACGCCCTTTTTGAGTCCCATTGCATAGTCATACCAAAAATCAATGCTCCCAGGCTGATTATCCTCTGGGTCAATCCGCGTTTCACGATTAACGTTATGTGAAATATTCTTTATAACAGGCGTGCTGCTAAATAATCCGTTATTACCTTTTCCACTGAAATTGAACATATAAATTTCCGTTTGTTTTTTTTATAAATTAGGCACTTCCACATTAGCACAAGTCACAAGAACCTGTTCTCCGTCGTTTTCCACGATAATGAAGTGCCAAAAGGTCACAGGGTCATAATAACGGCGTGAAGAAATGCCGTGCAATTCCTCGTGATACTTCCTCATCTCTTCATCATTATAGGGATTAAATTTAACAGTAGGCTGACGTAACGCAGTTAAAAACGAATCCCATAGCACTTGAGGATCTGTCAACTTAGAGCGTTTGGAGAACTGTTTAAAAGCATGCGCTGTGATGGCAAGTTTTCCTAAACCATTAATATCTACACGTTGCATGATTCTGTTTTTTGTTTCTATGTGATGAATATTTTTTTCTGGTACCACTGGGTTAATCCACTTAACATCATCCGAAATAACAACCGTTGCTTTAATAAAGCGAGCAATGACTGAGGGCATTGAATTAACCATCGCAAAATATGTCGTGCGAGGTAGCGTAGTGCCTTTGATGTACTTAAGTGACTTGGCCTCAAATAATAATTTATCTCTTATTGGTGTAGTTAAAGTATTAATCAACATTACCTCTTTGATAGCGCGAGATGTAGCAGTGATATGCACTGAATCACCCTTACGTCCTTCTGAAAGAATTTCCACGCCAACCAACAAATACTCCAAAGCTTTCATTTCAGCGATGGCTTTAAGTAAGTTAGGCGGGGAAGCCATTTCAGCCGTGGTGAGTTTGACCTTTACCATGCCCGTATTATTCTTGAACGCTTGAAAATACACGTTGAACTCATCCAAGCTACTGCCTGGACGAGCTGCTACGCGTAATGGAGCGATATTAGAATCTTGAATTTGCATGATAATCACTGATAAAAATATTCATTTTAAATGACTTTGGATTATTCAGCATGCGCCAATTCACGATATTGCTGGCCAGTCTGGTCAGAAGTGATGCCTAGTTTTTCATTTTCCGCGTCTAATAAGCTTCTAAGGTTAGGTTGGGCGTTGCTTTCATCTTCGTCAACGGCTTCAGGAAAGAATTCTTCTAAGATACTACCAATTTCATCTGGTGAGTCCTCAAACATACCGTTTGCAATGCCTTGGCGGGCATGCTCCTCAAACGCATCGCGGGAGATACCTGCTTCTGCCCATTCCTGTTGAAATTTATGTGCCTCGATTACCGCTTTAGGTACGCTGTAACCTTTGCGTACAACTAAATCTAGATAGAAAAACGTGCTGCCCATGGATTGCTGACTAGATTTACCGCGAATCACCAAATCTAATGGTAGACCAGCCAACTTGCCGTTTGATAAACCATGTAAATAAGTCAATTTACTTTGAAGAGTGCGTAAGCTATTCCAGCCTGCAGTACGGTACATGAAAGTACCTAAATCATCATCTTGACCTTCAATCTGTACGTTGAGGCGAGTATATGGTTTACAACGGTTTGCTTCGCCTACAGCGCAATTTGTTGGGTTACATACCACTGTTTCCACTTTGTTCTCAGCATGGTTCATGCGATGCGCTTCTTTACCGTTGCCTTTGCATAGAGTGCGGCCGCCTTTTTCAAAACATGTGTATTCAGCACGCATATTTAAATTAGGGTCGTTAAACATTAGTTTTACTGGAATAGAGCGAAGTTTGGTATTCATCAGCTCTAATGTGTTGTAAGTGACGTCCTCTAATGCCTGACCAGTTTTAGTGGATTCAACCTGACGACGTAACTCCGTGTCAATTGGATGCTTCACCCATTGTTTATTAATCTGGAATTGGGTTGTTACTGTGATTTGGTCATCTTTAACTGGAAGACGTTTACCATTTTTTTCTGCTACATGACCAATGCTAATACGACCTAATAATGGTGGTGTAATTGCAAGGCCGAGGATACCGAATGTTGACATTTTTTATTTCCTTTAGGTTTGTGCAGACTGACAACCAGCCCACTTGATTTAAGAATACAAGACATAATTGTTCTCGCAAGTTTCGACAAAATTTAAGAGGTGACCTGTAAATCTTCGATTAATTGACTACGCATTTTCTCAATCGCGCTCTGAACTTTCTCCAATGGCTGCATGAAATCAACGCCTGATTCTCCACGCTGCATATAGCCTTGAGGAAAGTTAATTTCTGTTGGAATGTGCAATAGTGGGCCGACCACAGCTGCAGCAATATCTACTCCAGTTTGACCGCCTGACTTTAATCTTTGAAGGGGATAATGGGCATGAACCAAAACAAGCACATCATGTATCCACAAATTGACCTGCCTTTGTGACACTTCTTTCTTAGTTAAGGAATGAATGCCATTGCCAGCCAGGTTAAGTACCTTTGCATGATTGTCTACTAGGGCGCGATATAAAATACGTGCACTTGGGATGGTTTGCTCATCGAGCTTTAAGGCGATATATTTATCACCCGCAACTTTTTTGGTGAAACGTTCACCTGCAGTCGTGAAATCCAATGCACACGCCACAGTAAAGTCACTCGAAGTCGCGTTATGACGGGTGCGCTCCATGTAACTGCCACTTCTCATGGCATTAATGGTTAAGTATTGATTAATAATCATTGGTTGTAGCCTTTCAGCGCTGGATTCCATGCTGAACTGTCCATACGTACTTTCGGCGCGTTTCTACTGAGTTTAGAAACATTGGTCATGATGATGTGTAGCTGTTCTTTTTCAATCGATAAAAATAAATCCTGAAAACGGCAAAATAAAGTATCGTTGAGCCACACATCTGATTCAGTTAAATGTACTGTGCCTCTATATTTAACGGCATCGCGCACCAAACCATTCAAAGCTTGGCGTAATGACTTGCTTAAACCTTCTGTAATTTTTGTATATAAAGCGGTATCACGATATCCGTAGGCTTTAAGTGCAATCGCGTACTGCAAAATAGATGAAGGATTCATGATCATCATGGGAGGGCACTCCAAAATAAATGGAGAGCAATAGAAACCTAATGAATAGCCGTTTTCATCTTTATTGCTGCCATTGAGTGAGCAAATAGCCCGCCAGCGTTTCCATTCCATTGGACTAAGTCCATTCACAGACTCAGTAGCTTCCGCACGTTCACATATTTCCTGAAAAGACATTGAGCCTTTGGCTTTATTGGCTTTAGTACTGACAATAACTAAATTACCTAGAACGTAACCTGAAACATTAGAGACACGGTCGATGCTCCAATCAGAATCTGAAAATGTTGAGTGAGTGAGAGGTTCAAGCGTAATAGGGCAGTGAGTGACATCCATTTGACGAATAACTTTTGGCGTCACTGAAACATCGAAAATGCGGTTACGTTTCAATGCTCCATAACGGATTTGTAGCCATTTAAGATAAAAACGGTCTGCTCGAATAGGTTTTACGCGTTCTTTTGCTGTATTGTAACCATCTAGAAAAGCAGTAAATCCTTCAGCATCATTAGGTAAACCTTGCTTGGCTGAGAAATAATCCCAACCAAGATCAAAGAAACCTTTTTTCAGCTCAGGGCTGTGTTGACATAGCTCAGCGTAGTTCATCTGAAGTACGCCCAAGTTGGCCATTCCAACTCTTGGATCTTGCCATCTGGCTGATAACCCAAGCGTCCTGTAGGGTTTGCACGGTATTCTTCAACACGTCTTAACGCTTCACGATATTGTAATAAGCCTGAAGCTAACATCTCTCTTGAGGCAACATATAAGCCAATCGTATAAGGTGCTTTTTTCTCAACGGCTAAGAAGGCAAACTGTTTATTTTCACCTGTCACTTGGCTACGTGCTTCGGTGTAGATATAAGCTTGCATATCATATGAGAACTTAGCGCATGACTTTACGAAGCCTTTAGGACTTGCATCATCCGTGCTCTTAACATCTAAGGTTGCAAAACGTGATTCGCTATCAGCTCGCGCGCGCATCCAAATCTCAGTTTCAGGGTCTTGCCAGAAATATGAAACTTCATTGGTTCCTGCTTTAAGCAATTGCATCGCATCATCGTGATATAAAACATTTTCAGCAATGCCGTTAATCGTTTCCATATCATCATCATTGATAATGTATTTACCCTGATTATTTGCATTAAATTCAGCTTTGGCTTGTTTACCAACAGTGGTGCGTCCATCAAACACAGGGGACACAACGTACTCATCTTTAAAGCGGATAGGCTCTAGAATTGCAGCGTGTATAGCACTTCCTAAATTGAAGTGTGGTTTATCGACTCTAGGTGCTTCCTTGTTGTACACATAGTGTGCTGATGAGCGTAGGATAGGTTTCAGTGATGAGTTTGATTCGTAGCCTTCTGAACCAAAGTATTCTTCAGACAACATATTTTCAACGCGACGGGTTTGTAAATTTAATATTGAACTGGGTAAATTACCACCATTGAACATGGCAGGATTTACGGTTTGTATTGGTGATGTGTGATTGATTAAGTCCATCTCATTTTTTCCTTGAATTTAGTTAACTTACATATTCAAGATATAACAAAAGACTTATCGCGCAAGTTTCGCTAAATTTTAAGAGCCACTTAATTAGAAACCGTAAACTAAGGCTTCATATCAAGCGCAGTCTTGATAATACTCAGGCAACCTTCTAAATCTTGGTGTACGTCCGCAGCCGTGAAGCGCAATACTCGCCATCCTTGCATGACCAGTAAATTCTGCCTTCTTCTATCTTTTTTAAAGTCCTCTAAATGTCGGGCGTGCCATTGCCATCCATCTAATTCGCAGCAAAGTGCCTCCTCAACAAAAGCTATATCAAGCCTGAATTTGCGACCAGGCACTTGTGCAGGGTATTCAGAAACAGCCTGCGGCCATCGCTTAATCACTTCAGCAAATAAAATGGTATGTATCACAGACTCGGTAGCAGGTTTGCTCACAGTGGGTTTCTTGATTGGCGTTATAGAAGCAATTTTCCATGAGCCTTTCCCTAACTGTTTAAGTGAGGTGATTCTGGTCATTTCTGCTTCGCCTGTTGCTTGTCACGATATCTAATCATGCGATCTATCTCACGCATCTTGTAGTACTGCCTGACTGAAAGGGCTTGATCTAAATCGCCTTTCTCTTCATCTGAAAAGGCAGAGCCATAAAGACTCACGCGCTCTTTCACTTCTTTGAGAAAGGTCTTTTCCCAGCCAGTTGTCTTCTTGCCATGCCCTTTTTCTGCTAGGCGTTGCAACTTACCAACAAGACGCCTAGTGACAGGGTCTGTAGGTTTAGGCCGCGGCATGTACAAACTGAAGTTTATGATGGTCAAACTTGAATATATCTAGCCAATATTCAGTTTTAAGGTTAAATGAGCCAAGATAGAGATGCCCAGAGATATTGATAACGCGCAGTGCATAGCCTTGCATGAACTCCAGCTCAATCTCATAACCCATTCTAGGCACTTCGCGTTGCTTGGTGTCCAGCAATCTTTTAGCTGTAGCCTTGCTTATTTCAACTTCGTATTCGCTTCCGTAATGTGACATGTCTATTACCAATGCTTTCAATATGTATTGAAACCATCATGCAATATTTTTCTATTCATGCAACTTTAGGGTTTTTTTAAAGATTAGTTGACTTTCATTTGATGATTGTTAATAATCGTGTTGTGGTAGCTCGCCAAATTAAATAAAGACGCATTTCAGATAGCAGTACTCAGTAGTTCAAATTCCAGTCACTTATACGTGACAAATCTTGATTTAGCTTTTTTGCAAATCAATATCCCAATTTCTATGCGTTGTCTTATCAAGACAGCGTTACCTAATTTTCCTGTCCTATGGGCAGAAAATATGGCTTATGTGCCATGTATATCAAAAGTAGGTTAGCCCTACAAAGACTTTTCAATCACCCACATGGGACTATCCCATTGGGATGGCTCCGTAATAACTTAGGAGACATAAAATGTTGGAATTTCTACAAGCCAGAATTCATCTTGCTAGAGCAAATATTTGTAAACCTTTCGATCCTCAACTTGCAAACGAATATATGCTTGATGCATATACGGATGCATTTTCAGTTGGTAATCAAAACCCTAATTTAGAACCAGGTGTGTTAGCCCTTAATGAGCCTAGCATATTGGATGGTTTTCATGAAGGTGTTGGTAATAGCCATTGGGAAGTAAGCTTAGATTACAAAGAAGTAGATTATTTATAAATCAATTTTGCAATTAAACCTATAGGGTCTATCCCTATGGGGTGACTCTTTTTTTGGAGTCACATCATGGAAAGATTACTGGTTAAAACATTCGTTAGGTTTCTAGAAGACTCTAGCGATGAGGTAATAGCTGCAAGACGTGAACTATGCGTTAAGCAACTAAGCAACCCAAATATCAAATGTGCAGAAACATTAAAAGACATTCACTTGTGCATTCGTCTAATCGACGAAGAATCTACTGCGCGTCTTCAGGTTTTTGGGACGTATCGGAAACAGCTTTAAGTTTACCTTTAGGGCTTAACTTCTGATTAATGTCATCAACTCTTTTTTCAAGCACTTCTTGATCAAAAACAGTAAATAGGGCGTGGGATATCTGGTTCTCCAGATCATCCCGCTTCCCCTCAATCACCTTCAAATTCACTTTGTTAGCCATCTCGCACTCCTTAATTAGTTAGTGTATTCAGCATAACAAACAATTCACTTCATGCAAGTTTAGCTTCATTTGTAGCAAATACAAACGAATCTGAATTTCTTGTCAGTGATGACAGAAACCCGTGCATTTTAATGCGCATCTCAAAACCAGGGCGGTTCTCGCCATTTATATCAACTAAACCATTTATATCGAGAAAGGATAATGTATGGCTAAACATAATTTTGAAGAAGTATATGCAGAAGTACGTGCGCTATCATTATCAGGTTTTCTTGATAATGAATTGAAAGTTAAAGGAAAGCCTTCATCTGGTGTCATTCGTTATTCAGAATGTCCATGGTGTGGGGCTGGTCCACAAGGTAGTAATCGATTGGCTGTTCTGGTTGGCGATAGCCAATGCAAGTGCCATAGATGTGGTGAAACAGGGGATATTGTCCAAGTGGCAATGTATCTTTGGGGCACTAACAACTGGGAAACAGCGCTTCGTCTTGTGGGTAAATCCAATGAAAAGACAGTCAGTAAACCTACGATTAAACATCGTGAGGTTATTGATGATGAAGTTGTTAAAAAAGCAGAAGCAGAGCGTGCGGCACATCTACGCGAAGCTTTAATTAAAATCCATCAAGCCTGTGCGTCTTACCAAGACGAGCAAGCGTGTATGGATTACCTTCATATCGAACGCAGTTTACCAGTCGACTTGATTAAAGAAGCTCAACGCCGTTTTATGTTGTGTTTTTTACCAAGCGATCCAGTGAAATGCAAACAACTCCTCATGGAAAAAGTAGGTGAAGACCTATTGAAATCTAGTGGATTGTGGAAAGAAGGTGCAAAAACATCTGCAATATTTTATAGACCTATTATGTTTATATTGCCGGGTTTTCAAGCTGCGGAGTTCCGCGTTATCGTTCAACCAGATAATGAGGAAACACCAAAGTCTATCCGTTACGGTAAAAACATCAAACTACCTTACGTTTGGCGTGTGGAAGAATCAACGCGTGCAATGGTGGTAGAAGGGTTTATTGATATGTTGTCTGCAGTGGCTCTTGGTTATACAGGTCATGTCATTGGCATGCCTGGTACTAATAGTTGGACACCTGAGTGGTTCACCTTGATTGCTGGTAAGTTAAACATTAAAAAGTGGTTTTTAGCACTTGATAATGACAGTGATGAAATAGACGAATTAGTTGATGGTAAGGTCGTGGGTAAGATTAAAAACCCCGGTCAGACATGGGCTAAAAGACTACAAGATGAACTGATTAAGCTCAGTATGGTTATTCAGATGAAATCTCCGCCAGCGCATCATGATATTAATGATGTGTTGCGTGAGAAATTAGCTGCGTGACTAGGAGGCCAATATGAACCATATGCAGCTTCTACAAAGCCTACAAAGCACGAAAATAAGCAAGTGTCAGGGTCAAATGAGGAATACTCATAAGACACTGACACAAGAGTTCGAGCAAAACGTCTCACAAGACCAAGCAACATCGGTCTTTCTGACAGCAAACGCTCGCATTCTGCTTAAAGCAATAACCTTAAATTAAGTCACAGTGACACGACTAATCAATGGGCTTTACGGCTCGTTGATTTGTCACGTCCTTACTTTGGCAATCGCCAATCAAAACGCTGGGTAAACTCGGCACTATCAGGAGAAAATATCATGGGTAACACCGCACTTAAAATGGCTGTAAGCAAAGTAATCACCGTCAACATTTATTGTTTAGTGACCTTTAAGGTTCTGGCCAATACGATGCGTGATGCGGCTGCGATTGCTGTTAATAGCGAGATTCAATGGGTACCACGATGCAATACATATAAGGCTACATGGTCAGAAAATGATTGCATGATGATTGATGTAAACGCCGTAGATGGCTCTGAAACAGATGAGTTTAATTATGCATCCGTACAAGACATTGAAGGCAATACACCAAGCGTTAGTGATAAAGGCAAACTTTATGAAGTCGATATGTATTTCAACCTTGAAATAGAGGTGGACGATGCAGAAGATGATGAAGATGCCATTGCCAAAGCTGAAAATGCAGAGGTCACGTGTGAGCCAATTAGTGAGCTAGATGTGACATGGTGCTACTCAAACTCACTCGAATCAAGCGTAGTCGAGTAATCAAAATACCAAAGTCATAACAGGACATCTAAAAAGCCCAAGCCAAAACTTGTGCCAATAGTGTTCTGTTGTACTTTGATGGGAAGCTTTGCTTTCCCAATCATCTTCACTGAGGGTCATTCGGAAAGCATTCAACAGAATTTTGCTAGCAATAGCAAATAGCGTGTATCACTCGATATGCATTTCAAAACAGAAGGTCATTACGCACCTTCATTTCGTAGGAGAAAAAAATGACAATTAAAGACGAACATAACTCCCTGTATGTTGGGGATAAGAAAGTTTTAGATTCAATTGTTCTTGGCATATTAGTAGCAAGTGGCTGGAAACTTGAGGATGGCACTGCAATTGCCAGTAAAGAATATATCTCTGCGGTAGGTTTCAAGCAAGCGCTGGTGTATTCAACTGGCGATGGAACTTATTACAAGGCTTCGGCTAATTACCAAAGCAAAGGTAACAACATACTCTCTACGACCTCTGTGTTTTTTCAAATTCCTTTGAATAACTATGAAGTACAAGAGTTAGCAGTAACCTTCGCTAAGGAAATAGATGCAATTGTCGCTGAGTCTTATGCCGTTAGATTACATAGATTAGCCTTAGAGCAGGAAGCTAAGGTTTAAGACTATAAAAAAGTATTTTTCCAGAGATGGGAGATAGCGCGTATTCATTTACGCATTTAAAAATAGCTGGAATTCCGGCACAACAAGGATAGATAAAATGCTCAATTCAAAATTAAATGTACTAAAGGATCTATTGGACGTAATAACCCCTGAAGCTTGGAGGTTTGATGCTGAAAATGATGTCGATATACATGGCAACGCGTTTGTTTATGACGTACAAGATGTATCAATTGCGCGCTGTTATCAACACACGCTAGATACATGGAAAGCAAAAGATAATGCGATGTTTATTGCGTTATCCCACGAACTGATGCCTGACTTACTGGAAACAGTGAAGGTTTTAGAGCGTGTTTTAAACGAAGCTGAAGCAATTACTAAGGGTTCTACAACTTGGCCATTTGCACATCAACTTTTAGCACGCTTAAAAAAAGAAGAAGTCATTGAAGAACCCAAAGTAAACATCATTCCAGTAGATTGGACGATGAAGGGGGATAACGATGGCTATCTATTCGGCATTGAACATCATGCTGACGAAGAAATTGTTCACGTTGAGTGGTTTAAAAACAAAATCATGCGCGACATGGCTTTGGATTTGTATCACGGCAATGAAGATGAAACCGAAAGAAAAACATGGCACCACATCTCGAACGCAGTAACACGCGTTTTCAATGACGAAACCAACGGAACTGCATGGTTCTTAGTGGGTGAGACGTTGATGGGAGCTCCTATGAATGTTGATGGTATTGGTATATACACGGATGAAATATTTCAGCCTGAAGATATGCCAGAGTGGTATCAGACATTTATTAAAACTATCCTTCAGGAAAAGGAGTATCAACTCAATTATTCAGACAAAGTGTTTTTTGATGTGCTGACTGATTGGTTAACCCTCAATTCTGAATATGTAACGCCGTACTTCGCAAATACGAAATCGTCGGAATTATATGAGCTAACTGACAAGGGGTTTTCCTTTAACGGTATAGAAATCAGTAATCCTACGTTATCTGAATGTGGACGCTTTGCTGTTGAACCTAAAGAGGCCTATGGCTTCTATGTAGTTCAAACAGGTGGCGGCTGTACTGCATTGCAGTTGGATGTTAAAGACGGAAAGTACATCTGGTTAACTGACGAGAATGGTAGCCATGTGTTACCTGCATCAGTTGGTCAGCCATTCCTGATGGGACTTTACAATAAAGATGGTGAAGAAATCGAAATCTTTAAATTAAAAGTCGGTGAAAACTTACAAGACTAAAGCAGGGTAAAACTTGCACAAAGTCAGACTGAGCTTATTCTATCTTTAAGCACCATAAATCTTGATTTATCAAGGGAGAGCCTTTTGGCTTTCCAAATCATTCTCAATCAGAGTGCTTTGGAAAGCTTATAAGGATTTTGTCAGCAATGGCAAATAGCGCGTATCACCCGATACGCATTTCAAAATAGGGGCATTTTCGCCTCAACACTCAAAGGAAATTAAAATGTTAGATACAACTCAAACTGCAACAGTACTTGATGAAGAAGGTCTGCAAGACCATATCAAAGCATTTGTTAAAGAAAGCTTCCCTGATATTAGTTTCACTGATGATGGACTTAGCTCGGAAAATGGACTCACCTGCGTTACGTTTTACACTAGTAATTACTCGCGTGAAGTGAGTCAGGTACTAAGTCAAATTGATGATATCAACGTAGTTTATGATGAAATCAGCGCGTGGTCAGCTTCAGAAAATGAATTCATCGCAGTAAAAGACGAGTTTCTGATTGAAGCAAACTATGACAATTCTTCAATTGGAGGTGAAATTCAAAGTATTACCATGACGGTGCATTTCGGTAATATTTTCGAAGTAACAACTGCTGCATCTAAATTAGCTCAGAAACGTTTATCCTCAAAATTAAAAAATGAGGCACAAGCGTTAATGAACCTGATGTTACGTAATAAAAGCCACGTAGTTTCAGAAACGCTAGAGGTGTTAGCCTCTGGTTTAAAACTGCAAATCAACGAATCTGATTTAGATGATACCGCGCATGATTTAATGCTGGTCAATCAACTTGCGCATACAGTCATGCAAGCAAACATCAAAAATCAGTTAGTAATGGTATCTCAGCTTGCGCCTAACATCAGCCATGTTTCATTCGATGCATTATATGACAATGATATGAAGGGTGAGCATTTCCAGACTATCGACACATATACGGTTCATCTGGTGAATGGCACTAAAATTGTTATTGGTTATGAAGATATTTGGAATGATGATTTCAATAATTGTCTAGTTGACTCAAACACCGAAGTATTTCCAAAATACTTAGTAGACAAAAGCCATGAGGCAGATACAGACGACGTGGAAACTATGAATGAATTAACTCGATTCGTAGCAACATTGTTTGGTAGTGACAATTCTCATGTGTTCTGGTTTGTTTGTAATCGACTAGACAGCCTTATTTGGGATGCGGCTTCCGAAGATAAGGACGAAGTGTTTTTCGCAAACTATCAATCAAATATTGGCCAATAGCTTTTCAAAAAATAGGTAAGTCGCACCTTCGGGTGTGGCTTACTTACGCCGGCTCATACTGGCATTTCAAAATGGCGGTGAATTCCTCACTGTCAAAATCTCAAAAAAGGAGTTAGACAAAATGACACAAGCAATAGATGTAGATAAGCGTTTTGTAGATGCTGTTAGCAACGCAGAAGAGGCATTTTGGGGTGAAATTGCGAAAGCATATCCTGAAATTAAATCGGGTGATCTTGGTCCTGAAATCGTCATGCAATTCAAAATGATGATGGAAAGTTCTGTAGCATCATGGCTTAAAGCAAATGCCCCTGAAGGCACAGCTATTAAAAGTCTGGTTCACAGTGACTTTGTTCGCAATGAAGATGAAGAAAATGAGCTGGTGGCTAGTCTGCCAGTTTTGTTATTTAATTTAACAGAGCGTGATAAAGCGATGCTTGCCAAAGAAACTTATCCTGTTGGGACGCGGGTTCGTCTGGATGAAATGAAAGATGACCCAAACCCAGTAGAAAAGGGCACTTATGGCACGATTGAATCAGTCGATGACGCAGGGCAGTTGCATGTGAAATGGGATAACAACCGTTCGCTGGCACTAATACCTGGCACCGATGAATTCACTGTGTTAACTATCAGCCTTGAAGAGTTTGTCGCCACAAAAGTATGGAGTGAAGATATTGAAAAGACGATAGGTTTCAATTACGGATGTCCAAATATGAAAGGCTATGTTTATAGAGAAGCTATCTATATTCAGAAGCTGGAAAATGAGAAATACTATTTACCGATTGAGCGAGATGAGTTTGAGTCCGATAATTTAACCGAACTTGAACGCATTTTGTACGATCGTCATTTTAGTCTCTAAACCAACCACCCTTCGGGGTGGTTTTTTTACGCCTATCTAATGCTTCAGAACTAGAGAACACGCACAAACTGATTAATTATTTATACGCAAAATCGCATTTATATTTGATTGATATATTTTTCTGTTCGCTCAGAATTGATATCTTTAAATTAGAAGGTTTTCACTCATGCCTAAGCAAATTGACAGTCATATTGAACAGTTAGCTGCTCACAAGACTAATAATCGCAATATATCTCAAATAGAGATAGAGGATGAGGATGAGGATGAGGATGATTCTTTTGATGAATATTTTGACGACCTATTCGAGTTTAATTATGTGCATGGAAATTTGAATAAACTGCACATTCATGCACCTAAATTAAAAGAGTGGGTTAACAAACAAGTCAAATTGTTTAGAATCGGAGAGTTGGAATACGATAGATGTCAAAAGTTAAGAAGACTTGGTGTTGATCTGAATCTAAAATTCATATTTGTGTCAGTTCATATAATGCAAAGAATTGACTGCCTTATCCAATTTAGAAATGAAACTGGTGAGGATACACCATCAAAATATCATTCCAATAAAGAGTATGCCTCACTTGCTCAATGGCTTACCAGACAAAAAAGAGCATTCAACGGCGGCGTACTCGATCAAAGTGTTTCGGATGCGCTGAGAGAAGTAGGTATAGTTTTTACTGCTCCATCAGAAAAATATAGATTGGAGGGTGAGATTTCAGCAAATAAAGCATTTGAAAAAAATATTAAAAATCTAAAATATTGCCTATACGAGTTGGATATTATGAAAAATTCAAATAATTTCCTTCTCAAAGATATCAATAAATCAACTGAAATAAAGCAAGCCTATCGGTTCTTAGAGCATGTAATTCTAAAATTCAGAAATGGCACACTTCGGCAAGAACATGGAAAGCAAATAGTTGAACTCAAATTTTCTATGAATGGGACTGAATTTGAAAAATTGCTTAATCATAATTCTAAAAGACCTAGATAGTTGAGTAATGACGCCATCTATACTTAGCTAAATTAGATATTCTAACCCTAAATATTTGCGAAACTTGCTTAAAAAGGCTTGTTTGCTATATTGAATCATCAGCGGGATTACTTAAATCCTGCACCAACTGAAGGGAAATAAAATGTCAAATAACATCATCGATAAGATTAGCTTGTATAACCAAACAGGCAATAGCGATAAGGTTTATGTCATCAATCTAGTGGAAGTAACGCCAAGTTCATTTAATGTCGTTGGGTTTAACGGTCGTCGTGGCTCAACACTCACTAAACAAGAAAAAACAAAACAACCTGTTGCATACGGTATAGCTAAAGAAATCTTTGATAAATTAGTCATCAGTAAAAAGAAAGATGGCTATTTAGAAGGTAAAGAAATTAATGGCTTGGTAGTAAATGATAACGCCTCTGGTGCGGTTATTAATGCAAACACTACTGGACTATTACCACAGCTTTTAAACTCGTTAGACCTCGAAGATGCAATGCGCTTTATCAATGATGATAGCTACATGGCGCAAGAGAAGTTCGACGGTCGCCGCTTAATGACAAAAAAAACGAGTAGCAGCTTAATCGGCTCTAATAAGCTTGGCCTACTCACTTCATTGGCTCAGACCATTAACGATGGACTCATTCAAAACAATGTAGCTGAGTTTGTAGTTGATGGTGAAGCCATTGGCGATCATTACTATTTGTTCGACTTGCTAGAACTAAACAATGTTAATTACAAGAGTATCAAAGCACAAGTACGCTATTCAAAACTACGCGATACTTTTGCTGACAGTAAATACATCCATGTTATTGAAACCGCCTTTACCAGTGAAGAAAAAATTGCCTTATACACACGCATTATGGATGAAGGTGGTGAGGGCATTGTATTCAAACTTAAAGACTCAAAATATACAGAAGGCCGCCCAAGTAAAGGTGGAGACCAGTTCAAGCTTAAATTCGTTGAAAGCGCTTCATGCGTGGTGATTGAATCCACAATTGGCAAGCGTAGTGTCAAGTTTGGTTTATTTGATAATGGTAGCTTAGTTGAATACGGCAAGGTGACAATTCCTGTAAATCAAGCAATACCTGCGCCTTCAGAGGTAATTGAGGTTCGCTACCTTTACGCTTTTCGAGATAGCGCGCTATTCCAACCAGTCTATTTAGGTGTGCGTGATGATATTGCAGAATCAGAATGTGAAGTATCACAATTAAAATTTAAACAAGAACTAAAAGCCGCTTAACTTAAGGAGGTGCCTCAGAAATGGGGTACTAATGGATGGAAACAGAAAAAATTAAATTAGCTAGACTTAAAATATTCAATGAAACAAAAAGCATTAAATCACAGCTTCCTATCAATATTGGTAATTTTGAAATAGCTGAATTCATTATTCGTTGTGATACATGCAATCACAGAATCGAAGATGACCTTATTCACGGTTACGCGACACAGCCAATGCCTAATATGGCCAGCTTTCATGCGGTATCTGTTTGCCATCACTGTAAAACTGTCGCTGAAGCTGTCCAGCGTCTTAAAAAGACTAACAAACACACCATCACCATTGATAAAATATCCAATAATGGAAAATGGCTACAATCTGAAATCAATCTGAAGGAAAGTCATTGGTTGGTGAATTGGGCTAAAAAGCTATTCGTCAAATTGGTATAACGTGGCTATATACACTCAAAAAATAATAAGGAATAAAAATGGCACGTAAACGTAATAAATCCATCATTGTGGATATCTTAGACATAGCAATGTCCTTATCTTGGAAGGTGAATATTCCAATCGCCATCCTCGCTTATTTAGGGTTTCATCATTTGGCGGGTCTCGAATTGACGATGGGGACAAACGCAGCTACAGCAATTAATGCCTTGCCAATGCAAATACTCATCAATTTTTCTAAATATCTTCAATATGGCATTCCAGCACTGTTTATTATTGGTGCAGTTGCCTCTGGCATTAGGGGCGACCATCGCAAAAAGTTACTTGACCAACAAACAGGTTTACACAGTATTCGTGCTATGTCTTGGCAGGAATTTGAAATATTAGTAGGGGAGGCATATCGTCGCAAAGGATATACTGTCCGCGAAAATGGCGGTGGCGGAGCTGATGGTGGTATTGACCTTTTCTTGAGTAAAAATGGTGAACGTACTGTTGTGCAATGCAAGCGCTGGAAGACTAGTTCTATTAATGTGTCATTAGTACGTGAACTCTATGGCATCATGACAGGCGAAGGCGCTAATCACTGTATCTTTGTGACGAGTGGCACTTATACTGCAGAAGCGAAGATGTTCGCTCAAGGTAAACCGATTAGCCTGGTGGACGGTGAGGAATTATTTGATTTGATTGCCACAGTACAAAAAAATATTGGATTGCCTAAAATTGAGGCTCTACAGCCAGTACGAGCATACATACACAAAGATGTATTCTCATGCCCAGTCTGCGGTGGCTCAATGATTAAACGTATGGCTAAGAAGGGTGCCAATGCTGGAACCGAGTTTATGGGGTGCGTAAATTATCCGCAATGCAGGGGAACGGTAAAGTTATAATTAAAGATAGTGTATTTTGCAGTAATACTTATTTTCATTAAAGTTAACAACATTAGGTAAGCAATATGAGAGCTATATTAAAAACAAAATTACTAAGTGCGATTAGTACGACGTTATTCATATTTTCTATCTCTGAAGCCCATGCTGAAAAGATTAAACTGGTATGCAATCTTGAACAAGAATCTGTTTATCCAGATGGTTCAACGGTTAAAACTAAAGAAAAAAACGAAGTTGACATTGAAACATTTGACAATGTTGTTTTCGCTACCTCAAATGGAATAAATATTAGCTTTATTATGGCTAGCGCACCTTCCACACCGACTGAGGAAAGGAAAAACTACAGTGATGAAAACGCATATGAAATTGAAGTGAGACATATCCAAAAAAATGCTGATGATATTAATTGGACTAATCATTTAAAAATAGATAGGAACTCCGGAACTCTTTATTATAAATCCTTGGGGATTTCAACTGTGACTGCTACAGGGACTTGTTCAAAACTTGATCTAAAAAAACGTGCTTTTTAATATATTTAATATTGACTAGAGAAGATGTTTTCTCATGCCAAGTGTGTGGCAGTTCTATGAGTAAACGAATTGCTAAGAGGGGCTCAAATGCAGGTAATGAGTTTATGGGGTGCATACAAAGCTGGAAGGTTTGCTAGGAAGCATGGCGATTTATAATTATTGTATAACTGATCGAAAATGAATATGAATGAACAGAGAAATATAGATATTGAGGTAGCAGACTTACTTAAACTACCAAAAAATAAAATGTATAAAAAAATTGATGAGAACGTTAAAAATAGACTATGTGAGAGCTACGGAGATGATTTTAACTTGAGAATATGCCCATGGGATGAGACTAAAGACAAAATGTTTCAAACCATGAGTGTATATGAAGTTGCTTACAGATTGAGGTACCCATTAAAGTGGGTAAAAAAACATGTGATGACACTAGGCATTGAAGTGGTTAATCTTCCAGAAAAAACAGAAGATGAATTGCTGTTGGAAAATGAAAAGAAAATCAAACATAGAGATTTGGTGGTAAATCTAAAAACAAGAAACATAGAAATATACCAAGCCATCCGGTCAGGAAATACTCAGCAGTCTTTGGCTGATAAATATGGAATATCTCGCAATAGGATTTCGCAAATATACGAACGAGAGAAAAAGAAAAATTAAGCAATTAATATTAAATATAAGCTTACTAAAGATAAATAGTTCATCTGAATATAGTTGCTATTGGCAATTGTTAAAAACTACAATTAAAAAAACGAGCGCTTTTACTGTTTAATCTATTGACTATAAAACTGGAATAGAATAAATTATCAGTGTGGTAGCTCGCCAATCTAAACAAAGACGCATTTCATACCTCAGTAATACTCAAAATAGTTCTAAACAATGCTTTGTGCTTTCGCGCAGAGCGTACAAACCATTGTTACAACACCAATCCTAATTTTAAAAATTTTGTCATCACTGACAGAACCCGCGTAAATTCTTTACGCATTTTAAAACCCTTGTGGGCACGTTCCCACAGTGGGGCTGCTCGCATTTACTTAGGAGCAGTCAATGTCACAACCTCAAATTCAAGTTCAACCTTTAGTTGTACACCTAACCGAAGATGAATTCTTTGAACAGTTTAAACCAATCAAAAACACTCTTGATGATAATGCTTCGTATGAAGGCACTATGTTCGAGACTTTTGGTGAAGAGCTGGAAGAAGTCAAAAAAACTTTAGCTACAAAACCATTGCACGTATGGACTATCGCTGACTGTGAAGATAACCACTTTATAAGCGAAGGCTATCACTTTGTGGATCGTATTGGCTATTTCATCACTGAGATACCAGCTCAACCTGATACTCAATACATCATTGCTCCAGAGGAGTTCGATGTGATCATGGTGGGCGATGCCCAAATGATTTATGAAATCGATATGACTGATATTTTCAGATACGACACCCCAGAGGAAGTTTCTGAGTGGTCATGGTTGGAAACACATGCAAGTTACAAGCATACTGGTAACGGTCATGCGGGTATTTGGGAGTTTATGTTGAACATGTCCAATGAGTTTACTGATGTACCTAATAAGCTAGAAAAGTACATCAAAGAAGCTAAAAGCAAAAATATAGCCTATCTATTGTTTCATCAAGGTACTTAAGCAATATTTTAAATAACCCAGTGAGGGATTTTCCTTCATTGGGAAATCCTTCTATATTTTAGGAGGAATAACATGGCAAAACGATTTCAGGTCATTCGTGACTCAGAATTAACTCAAAACAAAGCTGAATTAGCTCAAATGCTCAGAGATAAATTAAAAGACATCTCGGCAGCATTAAGCAATTTAAGTGGCGTGTCTTTCATAGTCGAAGAGTTCTATTTAATCAAGTCAGAAAAGTCCGAACAAGACTTCCAATGGCGTGCAACTTGTTATGTAGAAAAAGACAATCGCAAACTCTCTTGGAGTGATGTGTATTGGGCGATTAACACGATTTATATCCCTCGTTATGAAAGTGTGTCCAAACAACAGTTTCAATCACTTGCAGAAGCTCAAAACAATGATATTCATCATCTTAAAAGCAATCTAGGTACGCATTTTTCAGTTCTAGTACACACGCCCATTGATGATGTTGATTCATTTATCAACAAAGGTCTCACAGAACATGCAACTAATCGTACTTTTGCAGGTTTTGAAGGGATACAAGCTGTAGGTAAATTAAAAACATTAATGACGATGACACGCGAGCAAATTCGCCAAGCCGCGGCCATTGAGGTTAATTCTCTAATCTCTGCAGCCTAGCTCTAGGAAAGCCGTTGGCTTTCCAATGTGTCGTGACAGGACATATCGGAAAGCCAGCATTTTGTGTCGAAAGACCAAAACCTAGCATGAGAAATCATGCATTTCAAAATAGTGGATACACCCGTATTCGCACCAACCGAAGGAGAAAATATCATGAAAACCTGTTTAGCTGGGTTTAGTAAATTTTTAGCATCTTTTGATGCTGTACCAAAAAGTTTTATATCACCCAATAGTAACTCTCAAGCCATTGATGACGATGATTTAACTAATTATCAGGACAGAATTGATACAGATGTCGAATATTCTCATCTGATTGATAGCTCGGGCTTGATTGATACTGACGCTGATACTGATACTAACTAGGAGAACATCATGACTGAACATGCTTTGATTGATGAAACCCAAGAGTTAGATTCTGCAGCTGCGATAAATAGCATTCTTGCTAATTATTTCGATGAAATAAAACATGGGGGTGCTAACTATGCATCTACCAAACTGGTGCAGGAAGTAAAAGCGCAAACCATCACGTTTTATTTTGGCGATAAGGTCATTGGGGAAATCAAATTCCTCAAAACCGGCACTAAATCTGAAAAGATTATGCGCAGCAAAATGATGTTAATGAAAGAGATACAAGAGCAAGACAGTAAAAGCCTGATTGGGCAGATGTTGTTTTCACCTTTTTGTAATTTCAAAATTCATTAATTAATTCAAAACAGAGGGCAGGTCTTAGATCTCGCCTTCAATTCCATACAGGAGAAAAAATAATGTCTAGCACTAATAATATTCCATTAACTTTAGTCATCTTAAATAGCATTCATACGAACATGCAGGCGATTAAAAGTTACGCTTTTAGTCACTTATTGAAGTCGAATGAAAGCGAATTAGAAGATACATGGCATGCCTTTAATGAGCAAATTGACTTAAATATGTATGACAAGGAAGGCGTCATTAGTATTCAGGCTTACCCAGTGGTGGACAAGAGTGTTGTGACGCATGAGTTTGTGCATATTGCTTCACTTCCAACTTATCCATTGAGTTTTGATGCACTTGAGTATTTCAGACACTCAGATATTTCTGAGCTAACACCAAAAGAAATTGCCATCACAAATGTCCTAGAGCATATCTCCAGCGAGATTGAACACTTCAAATCTTTGGCAACACCAAAAGATATGGTAGTTGCTGCTGAGTTGTATGCACTCTATGTCAATTTAACTCCAAAAACTACGCACTAGGTCTTATCAAGACAAAGTACGTTAGAAAGCCTTCGGGCTTTCCAATATGCCTTTGAGCAAAGGTGTATTGGAAAACCTAAAGACAGAATTTTTACCAGCAATGGTAAAAGGAGTGAGACAAACGTTTCACATTTCAAAATAGAGGCAGTCCTAATAAGACCCGCTTCATCACTTAGGAAAAAATCATGATTACAAAACTATTTGCTGGACCAGTTGCGCCTACGGAAATTTCTAAAAGCGCAGCTTTCCAATTAATGACGTATTTAATTGATGGGAACGAACCAGCGAAAGCTGATCCTCTATTGATTGAATCTGTTTTTAGCGAAGTAAATGACTATCATGTTTATCGATTTGGTCAGGTACAGTTACATAATTTCATGTTCGACTTTAAACCATTTTTGAACCAGTATTTAGTGAAAACTAAAAATAGAGGTTATGAAACGGTTTATGCAATTTCAGTAGATTGGGTGTTTAAAGCATCTAATGAAGCTGACAATATTATAGAAGTTAAAAAAATCACTCATTAATCATCAACAACCTTCGGGGATTCAATCCCTGCAAAGGGTTGGCTCCGAGTAACTTATAAGGAGTATTAAAATGGGCGCTACCGTCACAACAGGTAAAGCAGTATTAGCTTTTCAAGCAAAGAATGAAGTAATTTATATTTTATTTGAAGAGACTTACGAAAAGAATTGCACTCCGCACACGCCACATTGGGGTTGTTTTGCGATAGGCAATTACAAGCAAGTGATGACCAGAGTTTTTGGACGGGCATCATCAGCTGCAGGAGGAGGGCTTCAAAGCCGTTCCGGTGAAATAACCCCTGAAACATATTTACGTGGCTGGAAACTGGCTTTTAATAAACCAATGATGTTTAACAACAGAGATGTCTCAATCAGAATATTAGAAAGAGATCGCTGGAGTGATGGCATTGAGTCAGAAAATGCAGGACGAGTTTATAACGTGCTTAAAGTAACAGGTCGATTAGATGTGTGGGAAAAACTCATTAATGAAGACGATAAAGTAACACTGTCCTTATACGACGATATCGAATTAATTATGAGTATCTTTGGTGTAGGTGGCATTGAACAGCCATGGAAAATCATTGATCAATACAGCTATCATGGGATGGAGTGCTTAGGCTTTATTCCAGCAAAATGTCATGGCGGTAAATTTCCTGCAGCTATGAATAGACTCGTTATGTTGAAATCTAAATATAGCGATAACTTCTTGGAGATGCAAAGTGATGGTAGCTTTGCAAACCCACGTTCTAAATGGTCAGTCATTGGCGACTATGTCAGAAATCAAGCTTATCAATGTGAGATGATCGAGCGAGGATTAGGTGTAAAAAACATCGAAACCTTTCGAGAAGTCTTAGTTAGTGAGCCTGATTGTTCTGCGGATTTTGATGCGTTTATCAATAAATCCTCAGTAACACCTGACCTGGTGAAGCAGTTTGAATACAACATGGGAATTAGCTTTGCTGATGCTCCAGAAGTCTATCAACTGCCGTCTGTGCAATTTGCGTTAGAAAATGTATCAAGCAGTCTAAAGGTATATTTCAAACGTAGAAATTCAAAAGGAGCTATCAACGATTTGTTGATGGCAGCATAGTTTTTACAAAACCCCGTGGGGCAAGCCCCTACGGGGGATTGCTCTGCAAATTTTTAGGAGCAATAAAATGAGTAAAGATATCGAATTATTAAATAGTTTTGCCGAAGATTTCAGTAAGGCACTCGGCGTACCATGCAAATTAGTAGGTGAATCAGGCATGTATAGCATTGCTGAAATGGGTGGGCCTAATGGCAGTATCAAAGGCTCATTAACCCAGTCTTACGATGCAAAAACACTTCGCAAAGTCTGCGTAGATTACTTGCGCTCCCTAACCTATCAAATGGATAGAGGAGATCGCATTTCAACGCGGTACGTTGATGAAAATAGTGTAAATCCACCGATTACCAAAGTCGCAGTAGGACGCTGGGATTCACATCAGTACATTGGTAGCGTTGCCAAAGGCGCTCAATGCGTGATTCGCTGGCTGGATAGCAACGAAGAGTCTGATAAGTACATTTCATTTTGCAATTCAGAATCAGCAGAAGAAAATGACGAAGACTCGTTTGGTGTTCCTGATGTCGATATATTCTATTTTGCTGAAGGTGGCATTACAGAACTTAAAGTGCTGCAGGAGAAGGGCAATGGTGAGTTCATAGTTTTAACCTATGAGTTGGCTTATGTTTCTAATCCGAATGAGGCATTTAACTATGAAATGGCGGTTACAGATCAACGTAGCGGAAATGGACAGTTATTTGTTGATATAGGCACCCTAAATGGCGAAGTTGATGATATGTTATCAGCCACTTTTGAAATAAATAAATTACCTGGTACCGAAATATCAACGCAGTGCATGCATCTCTGTTTCAATAGTGATGCGCCTGCAGTGAGTCTTTTCAAGAAAGGTGATAGTTACATTATTCGACCAGAACATGGCGTTTCCATCAATACAATTCGATTGGACGATGGCTCGTTAGGTTATATTTTAGAATAATCGCAACTTGATAAATAAGCCCTTATATCTTCGGATATTTGGGCTTTTTTTATTGGTGGAGTACTAAAACTTGCATGATAGTTAACTATTGATAATATGTTAAATATAGAGCACATATGATATGCGGTATTAGAAAATTACATTCTTAGAACTAACGAAAATGACATCATGAGTATTGAAAAATTGATAGAAACAATTAAGGCAGTAAGTAATGATGAGGACATTAAACTTTTGTCTAAGAATTTCGATTTAACTGAGCTTGATAGACCTGATGCAAAAAATCAGATTCTTGGAATATATCATGGTGTTCTTGATGGTAAATCAATTACCGTTACTCATCGATGGTATGACAGATGCAGGGTATTTCAAATCCAACCAGATGGTAACAAGGTTGCTCTTGAAATTGATGGTATAAAAGTTGCAGAAGGTAGTTTCCTCGATGACCATTAGTCAAAATGGATGTATTCATGAGCGACAAGACAGGAACCCGAAAACCAGTGAAGTGTGACTCAAGAGGGAGAGGTAATCAAATTAGCTCTAAACACCTCCCAGCACACCACAATGGGTCGGCAGGTTGTCAAAACTTGTCGTTCATGAATACAGCTAAAAATTAGGAAAAAACTATGTTTATAGAAACAACACCTTCAGATACTTCTCTTTCTATAGAAAGGTCGCTATTAGCAGAAAGAATTAAAGTTGACGTTACTGTTAATGCGGTATCAGACCATATAATTACGCCATTTGTAAAAGCATTGATACGTGAAGGCTACGCTGTTAAACGACATAAAGGCGGTTCATCTATATTGAGCCAGTGTTCGATATGCAGACAAGGGTACGTTCACACAATGATTAAAGATGACGTAGAATCAGAGCATTGCCCACATTGTCGTAATGCCTGTAACAATAATCATGGAAAATTAACATGAATAAAACGCTTATTTTTGTACTGATGGTGCTTTTAACTAATGGCGCTAATGCTGCCGAAGCTGGGCAATTTCTCGCTACCACCAAAGACAAAACATTATCTGATCTAGTAAAACGTTGGGCGGCTATCGACGGTCACTTTGCAAAATGGGAGGCTACTATTGATTATCCAATCAATGATGCTGAAGCGCTGAATAATGCGGCTCGGTTAAATCAGGCCAAAAACATTAAAACTGCATTTGTTCGCGTGGCAAAAGTTATGTATTACGAACCAAATGTAGGAGTGCCACTATTTGCTTGTAGTCATGATGGCAAAGTTTCAATTGTAGTGCGCAGTATTCGGCAACCAGAATGCAATAAACCTTTAAATTAAACGGTAAAGGAATAAAGATGAATATGAAACAAGAACTGAATCAAGAGCTTAATAAGGCGCGATTACTCGCAACAATTCTCATTGGCTCAATGCTATTAGCTATACCATTTTTTCTAGCCATACGTACCGAAGTGGTGATGTATGAATGGGGAGATGTTGTTCTTTATTGCCTTAGTTCTTTATTTCTTGGTGGACTCAATACATGTTTAATAATTTGGCTGCTCATTTTTGCCATGAATAACACACTGCCAAAATGGTTCTGGGAATCCAATTGAATAGGAAAAGTTTATGAGCGCAGATGGTACAAAAATGTCAGCTAGTAAATTTTTAGAGCACTTATCTAGCTTAAATTCAAATCAAAAAAGTATGCTTACTGGAGAGTTGATAATTTATTTAACTGAAGCTACCCAGCGAGAGTTGGATTTAAAGACTGAACTAGCCTCTGTAGAAGATAAACTACATAAAATAAGCCAATGGTGCCAAGCCTATCCTATAGAGGGTACGTTTGGTACTCTTGAAGTCGAAGAGCGTATCGGTTCTGTATAACGGAAAAGAAGTATATATATGAATAAAAAATATGCGCAAGCTATATATATTTATGGGGGGATTGTTATTATCGGAGCTGTTGGAGGAGCAATGCTTGCCATTGGAGTAACATCATTACTTTTTGGTCTTCCTAATGCTAATCTTGCTCTAACTATCGGTATGCTTGTATTGCTTACTGCATTTGCGTTTGTTAGGCGAGTATTATCAGTTATTGGTCGATTGCTTATTGAATCTGGCAAAAATTAACGAAACTCGGAAAAGAACATGACTACAAATCGACCAAGTATTGAAGATATTACCGCACTCAATGGCAAAATATTTGCCATGTTGAATGACGAAGAAATGGGTGTTCTTAATTTTTATAGAGAACGAGGTCGAAAGTTTGGCATCTCTGTACAAATTATTAACAAGGCAGACCCTGTAGCTTTGAAAAATGCAAAATCAAAGCAAGATGCTGATCACATTTTAAAGAGTGCAAATAGCACTATTAGTGTATCAGTCTCAAACTAATTAGACCGGAAAAGGAATCAATAATGAAGGGCCCTACACTTTTCACAATATTAATGCTTATTGGTTTTGCTTTAATGGTTCTTGGCGTTACTTATATGCCAGTTGGTCATGAGCCTATCAAATTTGCATGGCATTACGTTGTTGCTATCATTGGTTTATTAATAGAGGTATTTGCATTTATTTATCTTAATTGGTTAAGAAAGTTACCTGGCTAAAAATAGTCGGAAAAGGTACGGGGAAATCATGAAATCGCTTTTGAGTATATTTATACTTTTGTTACTAGTTGTTGGCCAAGTGCATGCAGGCGTCTTATCTAGTATAGGAGAGTCGGCTTTAAAGGCATCAAGTGCGGACATAAAACAACCCACGCTTGTACTTGCACCAAATATTAGAATGAATATCGGCGGCAACCAGGTTGTGAATGTTGTTGGTGAGGATCTATGCCCTAAAGATTTGTACGACCACCTGACAGGTTTGCCAGCGCAAAGCGGTTGTGTTGTGCTTAATAAACAGAAGGTCACCGTACATTACATGCTTTCGGGGAAGCCAGTGGTTGAACGCTGGGAGATAAAGCAGGATGGCGTCAAAACATCGCTTATTCGACCAGATAACTCATTTGTATATCAAGATAAATAAACACGGAAAAGGAATTCTTATGTTCGGATTAGAAAAACAAGTGGCTGAATCTCCCTTTATGTTTAATCTTCCGGATGGCGATTTTACCCATACATTTGTCATGGGGAGTACCGGTCAAGGTATGAGCTTCAATCCAGTAGCTGATTTTACTAAAGATGCAGATTTTTCTATGAAACTTCTCCAACAGGTATCTAACTTTGAATTAGACATGTCAAGTATCAGTCTAGCAAAGCGAATCGGCGTGCAGTTGAACAATACAAAACCTGCTTCAGTTTTAGATCTGGTAACAGCATGGAAGGCCGACGCTGCCCTGACGGAATTCGCCGAAGCTGTTGCTAAAGCAATGCTTCCTAACTAATCGCGGAAAAGAAAATTACAAATGACAACCTCGGTTAGCGTTCAAAATATTGTACAGAAGAGGTTTGGTAGAGGGACGGAAGTAACGTTTAGCATTCCATTTCTTATAGATATGTATAACGCAATTTCTCCAAAACATACCATGCGGAATACTGTGATTGCGTATATTACCGCGTGTACAAAAGCTAATAAGAATGCTCAGTGGACTAGGGCGATTGAACTTAATTCTAACGGGATTATGACACCATCACTTAACGGTCAACTTAGTGTACTAAAAGGGTTTGGTAAGGGGTCAGAGGTAACGATTCCAGTTCAACTCCTAATAGATATATATAACGCAACTTCTCCAGAACATACTATGCGGAATAGTGTGATTGAGTATATTACCGCGTACGCAACAGCAAATAAGAAGGCTCATTGGACTAGGGCGATTGTAATTAATTCTAAAGGGATTATGACACTCAATGAGACCTTGTGGGACGCAGCCATATACCGCGGCAAACAAGAAACGAGAATGGAATCAGCTGGAAAGGCTTTTAATGATCTTTGCCAACAACTTGATTTTCTTGTTTCGTTTTATGAGGATGAACAGCAAATCTTAATAGAGCTTAAATTGGAAGATGAAAGCCCATTATTACCGATACAGGCATGTAGTCAAGAATTAGAGTATATGAGAAATCATGCAGACAAATTGGAGGCACTGGTAAATCAGTTTAAGCTTGGATTAGCAAATAATATTGCAGGTACATTACCTGATGGTTGGCAGGTAAATAAACATTGATATGTTTGAGTCACCCCGCCTAATTTACCAAATTGTTCTTGCGTGAGTTTTAGCCGCCTTCTTTCAATCTTCAATCTTTGTGGCAGTGGAAGTACTATGTCTTCTAGATCCATAGCTAAATCCTAGTCGTTTAATATAGCTATATTACAGGCTTAGCCGAGTAAATCGAAGTCACCACATGCTCGTATTTAGCCGTGGTTGCAATAGAATCATGTCCCATCCAGTTTTTCACAATCTGCAGCGTGATTTTTGAACCTTCCTTGCCGGCTTCTTCAAGCTGACGGGTACAGTAGGTATGGCGTAATACATGTGGTGACATCTTCTCTTTAACTATTCCAGCATCTTCCATAGCAGTCCTTACAAGGCGATAAACACCAGAGGGCGTATAAGGATTGCCACCCTTCATTGAGCTAAGAAAATATGGGCTAGCTTTAGTCTTCATCTCCTTGAATTCAAGCAAATCATCAATGATGGCTTCAGGGATGGGCACCAGGCGTTCCTTATCAAATTTGCCAATGATTTTCAGGTAAGCTGGTTCATCATTTAAGTGCATATTGATTGTTTTAAGGTCGCACAGCTCCTGCTCGCGCAAGCCTGTACCCAGTAGCAACAATAGCGCGCAACGCTCGCGCATACCTGAATAGTGGCGGGGCAGGGCAGAGATATATTTTTCAAGTAAGTTAGTTTCTGTTTTAGTCAGCGTGACAGGTTCACGTTTTGCGGTCTTTCCTCGCATACCCTTACGTTTCTTTTCTAAAACTAAGCTCATTGTGTTTTCTTTGAGATAGGACGTTTCCACCATGTCATCGAACACATCAGAAATTAACCAAAGATAGCGAGCTTTAGTTTTATCATCGGTCGAGCGTGAATTGAAGAACATATCCATAATAGTTTTATTGGACTTTTCTAGGCCAACCTTCTTTTCATTTAGAAAAGATAGAAAAGCAAAGAACATAGCTTTGTAGGTTTTTGCAGTTTTCTCGCTATATCCGTGCTTTTCAATCCAAGCCGAAAATCCAGCATCGTGGGATTCCTCCCAATAATTAACAATTTGCGTATCCATCTAGTTTTACTCCGATTTATTTTGTGATTTTATGGTCAGCGATGGGCTAATCCATATTGTTCTAAATTCAGAGTATCTTATTTTGCTTCATACGCAACTTACGCAATCGTATATGGACTATAAACGCACTTTTGCCCTAGGCTAACCTATCAACCCGTTGTAGATAGTGCGTTGTAGAGGGTGGAGTGTAAATTGATTTTGAGAATTAACTACTGCCTTTCTTAAATTTATCCGAAATTTGACAACCTAAATAATTATGCAATATTCATATCGTTAAGCGGTTTTATTATTATTTTGTTAATTTAAGGAAAAGTGTTTATGACGAATCAATCAGCAGTATTTAGCAAATCAGAGGTCGTTCGTGTTGAATTGAAAGATGGGGAGTATTTAAAGTTCTCTGAATTAAACTCAAGACTGGTATTTAGCAATCAAGAGTTGAATGAACGTAAATCGCGTGAAGAGTCCTTAAAGTTTGCATTACGCACAACTTCACTTGCTGTAAAGAAGGTATTAGGCGAGTCGCATGAAGGTTTATTTATTGCAGATGATGAAAATGCATTGATTGAGAAAATCATAAGCAATGCCATTGCACCATATCAAGCCAAGTCTACTAAAGTTGAAAAACTGCTCGATATTTTAATTGAGATCAATGAAGGCACTACTTTTTCAGAAAATGACATAGTGATTCCACAAAAGCAATGGCTGAATATTGTGAACCAGGTAGCTGCGTTGAGGGCATTCTAAGATGGCTCTTTATCATCCTGACAATGCTCTGCCAACTAATGGTGAGATATTCGTATTTGGCAGTAATGAGGCTGGCATTCATAGTGCTGGCGATGCACTGGTCGCCAAGCAGAAGTATGGTGCAAGGGCAGGCATTTGCGGTGGCTATATGACGAAGGGGCCAAATAAGCATTGTTACGGCATTCCAACCAAGGACAAAGCATTACAAACCTTACCATTAGATAAAATCAAACAGTATGTAGATGAGTTTAAGATGGCTGCGATTTATAACCGCACATTCACATACTTTGTCCCGCAGGTCGGTTGCGATTCAGATGATTATCAGGACTGGCAAATTGCACCCCTGTTTAATGGTTGTGGAAGTAACGTGATTTTGCCTGAAGGATGGAAACCATACATCCGTTCCGAGGACTAGTAAAAAATAGCACGTTAATATGCCTGTTATATAGAATTGATGAATTTTCCAAATCAGGTACATTGCAGCATAAATTTAATTTATAAAGTGAAGCATTTATGAAAAAACAAACTGGGTATAGACCATGGGTTGCAAAGAAAGCCCCTTTATTCAATTCAGCACTTAATGCGACTTACATCAAAGTATCTGCCTTATTGCCAATTATCATCATTTCTTTGCTGGTTGGATTCTTAACTGCTTTAGCAAGCCTACACGCATTACCAAATTTGGATGCGATAAATCTTACTAAGACACCTACAACAATCAAGAGCCCAGTGGTGGTGAGTAAACCTATTACTGCGCCCGTGAAAGTGGAAGCTGCAATTGTTCAACCTATCGCAGCGCCTATTACTGTTCCAAGCTTGCCTATGACAAATCCTGTTACGGTACCAGCAATACCTATGAATAATGCACCAGCTCTAACAACGCAACCTATTAATAAAGCGAAGTGAAAAAGTCAATGGAAACTAAAAATAAACCAAAACGACAACGTATTAAAGAGGGTGATGTCGTTGCTATTAAATTAACAGATGGCAGATATGTGTTTGGACGTGAATTCGAGTACGGACTTGGAGTTTATGATTTTGTTGCGGATAGTAAAGATAATCCTCCTAACAATGTAAATAGGTTCCTTTTTATTGTAGGTGTATATCGCGATGTAATAACAAGCGGTGAGTGGCCAAAAGTTGGAAATGATAATTCAATTTCAAACAACAGCCCAAAGAATCATATGGGATTTACCATTGACTTAATTAATGGCAATTATGAGCTATATGAATATGTCTCAGGTTCAAGTAGCCCTTCTTCAATTGATGAATGCTATGGACTTGAGCGCGTAGCTGCTTGGGATGCAGAACAAATAGTCCTGAGAATTGAGGAAATGCTAAATAAAAGTAAACCTACATTATTAAAGGATCAGAACTGGATTCCAGATATTTTGGAGGTTGATGCCAATGGAAATATCTATAAGCGAATAAAATTTGAAGACTGGACGCATTAATGAAGAGACTTCAGTTTTTCTTTGTATTGTTTTTATCATTCACATTACTCTTCTCAACACTTGCGGAAGCAAAACGAGGCAATTTTAGACATAAAACCTACCATACATATATCAAAGAACATAAAAATGGTTCTATATATGTTGGTCGAACGAGTGGGTATTTGACACCAGATAAGAATCTTACTCGAAGGGATGCAAGACATCACATGAATGTGAAAGGGTACAAGCAAGCGCAGCTGGACAAAACATCAAATAACAAAAATGCTATACGTGGTAGAGAACAACAATTAATTGAAAAGTACAGAGCGGAAGGGCGTTTAGCTAATCCAATAAACGGCATTTCGAATAAAAATCCGAAAAAAAGAAAATATATAAACGCCTCAAACCGTGAATTTGGCTATTAATTATAACCAAAACTTGCATGATTAATTTTGCGTGATAACTTGAAACTAGAAGTAAACAATAACTCTGCAAATTGCGGAATAACCATGAAAGGGAAACACCATGATTACAACCAATACTGACAAGCTCGACCAGGGAACCCAACTTTCAATAGTTGGCTCTTTATCGAATCGTAGTTATCTACGGAAATTAGGCAGTAGGGTGGTACATAAAACAACGTCTTATGTGGTCAAGTTCGGACACCTCAAGTACCGCACAGGATAAAGTTAATGTATCACCCGAAGGATTAGTAGTTAGTAATAAAGGTGCTTCGGCACAAGTGGTAGAAATTGATCTTTAATGTTTTAGCCGTCGTGGGCTGAGACTTCAATTAAAAATCGGTTATGCCAGCTCAGTAACAATGTTAAGGATTTTTATGTATAAGTTTGTATATTTAGCTATCTTTGGTGCTATTGGCACGTCAATGTTCAATCACTCGTTCCCAGACATGGGATTACGATCGGTTGGCGACCAGTTTATTAAGCCTGTAAGCGCTCAAGTATCAAGAGTAAGTGCTGATGCCAATAAAACAATAGACTCATTGCAAGGCGTTGTTACTGCGGTCTCAGATGGCGATACACTGACCATCAACACAGAATACGGAAATTCAATAATCAGATTATTCGCTATCGACGCACCTGAAGCCACCTGTCACGGCTTCTCAGATAAAGTGTGTTCGGAAGCTGGTCAACCAGATGCCACAGCATCAAAACTCTACTTAAGAGCACTCACACTGAACAAAACTGCAGTAGTGAAGTTGGGGCAGGGCATATCAGGTAAACGTCTTGTTGGAACTGTTTTAGTCGATGGCAAGGACATTAATCTTGAGATGGTTAAGGCTGGCCATGCTTGGCATTACAAATATTTCTCAAAGAACCAAACACCTGATGATAAGAAAGCATATTCAGATGCAGAGTTAAATGCGAAGTGGCTGCATTCGGGCTTGTGGGCGGATAGCAATCCTATCGAGCCTTGGGTATATCGCAAACAACATAAATCATTCTAATTAAGAGGCAACAGTCAGAATTTGTAATGTAGATGGATAAACAAGCACTCAAAATTCTCTTAAATACCTACTGGATTTCCGCTGGATGGAAGACTGAGGATCAGTGCAATGAATAATAAAGATAAATTACTACGTATGTCCGAACTTGCTTATGACCTTGGTTTTAATCAAGAATCAAAAACCAATATTACAAAGATATATCTTGCAGAGAAAGTTCGGTGCTTTGTTGTTAGAAATGGATATATGCCCATGTTGTGGGCTGCATACAAGGCGGGTAGATTTGCTAAAAAAAATGGTGATTTATAATATTTGCAATAAATATATAACTAACGAAGAAAGAATTAATTATGAGTAAGTATGTAACTATCGTCATTCGCATGCCTGAAGGTGAGGTTGAGAAAAAGCAAGTTTCTGAAGGAATGATGTTGCTTGCACCATTCAAAACTGCGATGTCACTTGAAGATGAAATGACTGTGTTAGAGATGATTGAACAGCATGATGAGTTTGATGCAGCAATTGCGGATGATGCCCGCGCAAAGACTCTTGAATTGCATCGTCAATCTGAAGCTATTAAATAAACGGAAAAACTCTATGCCAAGCCAAGAGCATATCAGACTAACTAAGCTAGGAGCTAAATGGCTAAAGAAGCAAGGTTTCTCAATAGTAGCTACTGAAATTAAAGCTATGGGCAGTCGTGAACAGCCTGATGTTGTTGGATTTAAGTCATCGTGTTCTGCAATTATTGAAGTAAAAGCAAGTCGGGCTGATTTTCTTGCAGACTTTAAAAAGCCAGAGCGCTATATTGAGGGCACGGGACTTGGCGTTTATCGTTTTTACCTATGTCCACAAGGAATGATTCGTCCTGATGAATTGCCTACTAAATGGGGGCTTTTGTATGGTGTTGGGCTGACGGTTGAAGATGTGATTAAACCAAAAGGCAATATTTGGCCAGGTTCTGCATTTGATGGTTGGACTGAGTTTCAACATGCACCGGACGCTTCAAAAGAACGGGCTATATTATTTTCAATTGCAAGACGTTTGGCTAATGGCCAACAAATATAAAAATAATTGACTAAATAAATGATTACATCGAGCACTTTATTTTATGCGTATCTTATTGCCAGTGCTTTCACTGCAATATTGTTCATCATAGATAAAAAACTCGCCGTTTCAGGCTCAAGTCGAATCAGTGAGAAAAATCTGATTATGGCTTCTTTGTTATGCGGTTGGCCTGGCGGATTATTGGCAATGAAGTTAGTCCGTCATAAAACCAAGAAAATAGAGTTCCAAGTCTTGATGGCGCTGGCAATTATTGCGAATATTGTTCTCGTTGTATGGGCGTATAGATAGATTTAGTTGAACAATTAGTTTGGAGGACTCTTACTTTAACGCGCGCAGGGGAGGATGTTGTGCTGAAGCCTTAATTTCGCTATGATTGCTGGTTACTATTATATCCAGCATATAGTTTCAGACCGGTTACTGTTTACTAACTGGCTATTCTCATATTAAAAAAGGTTAATCAATGAAAAACAAAATATATGGTACTGACCGAATGAAACTTATTAGAGTTATTTTTTTAAATCCATTCTCTGTTTTTTTGTACCTGTTTCTTATAGGCAATTTATTAATTGGTGCAATAAATTTCTATGATGACATGTCTAATAAAGATTCATCTCCATGGTATGAAGATAGCTGGATCAAAAACCCTGTAACAAAATCTATTGTATACTTTAGTTACAATAAGACATATTGGACAAAGACCGATGACAATTCTGAAGAGTGGCTTGTAAAAGAAACTGATATCTTCGGTAAATCATTCTGGACACTATTAAAGCGACAATCAGCCAGCAATAGTCAGCATAAACTAGAATATCTCTAACAAAATGAAGTTTGATATAAGCCATAGCATAAAAGACCCAACGTTAAACGGTTCTAACGGTATTTTTCGTGTTGCCGATAGAGTGCAAAATCAGGCGGGTGCTGATACAGATAATGGTGCAATTCATGAGTTTCTAAGTCAGCATACTAAGAGTCCTCAAACACTTCGAAGTTATACCAAGGACTGTGAGCGACTTTTAATATGGTCTGTGCTTTATATACGAAAACCTATATCTAGCATGACAAGAAGCGATTTCACTGACTATATCGAGTTTATGAGGGATCCCGATCCAGACTGGTGCGGGAAAAAAACAAAAAAAACCTCAGAAGATTGGCGACCATTCACAGGAAAAATGTCTGAAGATGCTATCAGGACATCGATTGCTAGTATTAAATCTTTAATGAATTGGCTGGTTAACTCAAATTACATCACGGGTAATCCATTAGGTTTAATTGGTAACAGAACAAAAGAAATTACAGAATACTCAAAAGTAGAGCGCGTACTGGATGAAGAAATGTGGTCTGCCCTCCTCCAAGTGGTAGAAAACATGCCGTATAAAACAGATGCTGATATCTATCACAAAGAACGCATAAGGTTCATTTTGACAGTGTTCGTCTTATTAGGTGCACGAATCAGTGAAGTGGCTAATATCAAGATGTGCGACTTTAAGAACAATGCGGGAGGCTGGTTCTGGTACGTGAATGGCAAAGGCAACAAGGAGGCTACTGTAGCAATGCCCCAAGATATGGTTGATGGGCTGTTGAGATGGCGAAAGTATCTTAAACTGACACCGCTTCCTCAAAAAGACGAGACAACACCGGCTATTCCATTTGTTAATAAATTTAATAAGCCTATCTTTGATAAGGATGGCATCAAGCCAAGAAGAATTAATCAAATCCTAAAAGAATTCTTTAAAATGGCGGCTATAGAACTCACTAATAGCAATCAGGAAGACAAGGCTGAGAAAATAAAACTTGCTTCAGCACACTGGTTGAGACACACATCTATTACTCAAAAAGTGGAAGCAGGAATAGACCGTCGATTAGTGCAGCTCGATGCTAGACACACAGATGCTAGAACAACAGATCGGTACTCTCATGAACCAGAAAAGCTTCGTTCTAAAGAAGCACAAAAACATAAAATAGGCTGGAAAGATTCCTAAACTTGACTGTAGCAGCTTCAATGATAACTTGGTTATATCCAAACAACATTGAATAAACAGAATGCAAAATCTAAAGCTACACGAAATTTCAGAAGACCGCGTGTATTGCGGACCAGGTGCGTTAATTGCGATTACTGGTAAAAGATTGCCAGAGGTCAGGTCAGCAATCAATAGAGCAATCGGAAGACGCGAAAATATTGGCATTACACGACTGAATGTTAAGTTCTTAGAAGGCGCTCTACATAATCTAGGTATTAACCATCAGAGAACAGACCTAACCGAGCGCACAACATTATCCAAATTAACAAACACGGTGCTAGAGAGTGATGTGCGTTATATCGTCTTTATAACAGATCATTTCGTCACCGTCCTAAACGGACAGTTAGTTGATAACCAATATAGGTTTGGCATTAGTGTGGAAGACTGCAGGCATAAAAATAAAATTGTTAAATCTTACTTAAAAATTGAAGAATAAACGTAATATTGAACAAGCACCAACAAACGATATTGAGGACTAAATGGGTGAATTGATGAAAGATAAAAATGGTCGGGATATCGAGCTTATTTTTGATGAAGATGATCTATCTTGTGAAGCAAAATACGAAGGAAAGAGGCTCGGAATATTTCGGTTTACTGAACTGGATTCCGATGACAGTACCACCCTACTTATGACACATTGCCATTTGGAAGATCAACCAGGATTTACAGATTGTGGTATAGGCACTTTAATAATCATGTTAGTGGTTGAAACTGGCTACACAGTATTCGCTCGAAGGCATGATGGCATGAAGCGTTCAGACGGTTCACATCTCACTGGCGACGCCCCTGTTTTTGTTGAGAGTTTAATCAAAAAAGGTTTAATCAAATACGTTTAGCTACAAAGTAATTTAAATTGCGAAAATTAAATAATAATTCAAATAGAAAGTAATAAACACATGGGTCAAGCAAAAAATAGAGGTTCACAAATAGAGCGCATCAATCAAGCTATTAAAACAAAATCGGATATCCGCCCTGAATATTTGGTATGCAACGAATGTGGAGATCACATTAAAGAATTTGGGGAATTGGATACTAAAGGCATGCATGGCATTACTGCTGCCTTTGCTGGCACTTGTGCATGCGGCAGAGCAACATTTGCAGTGAGTGGTGATAAGAATGCCACTGTCAAAGTTTTAAGCGCGTTACAAGAGGAATACGGACTGAATTCAAAAATTGGGCACCAGCAAACTGGCAAGTTGAATGATAAAAAAGAGTAATAGATTGAATTTGCCTTTCCTTGTATGCGTTGTTGTAACTTTAACTTCAGGGTCTGCTTACGCCGATACAAAGTTACCAGCACCATCACGCACTGTTTTTAAGTGCCAAGTTGCTGGGAAGTCTGTGTATTCTGACTCTCCATGCTTGGGGGCAGAAAAAATTAATGTGACACCAACGCGAGGTATGAATAAATCAACTGGTCATGAATTGGTTGGTTCAGATGTTCGTATTGAAAAGCAACGTGAAAATATGGCAGAGGCGATTAAGCCAATTACTGGCATGAATGCCAAGCAAGTTGAAACCTTTGGTCGTCGAATGAAGTTATCAGCTGAAGCTCAGAAGGAATGTAAAGCACTTGATAGACAAATTCCTGTAGCAGAACAAGACGAAAAGCAATCCAAACCAGCTAATCTATCACAATCACAAGCTGAACTATTTACACTGCGCCAACATTACCGTGAGCTTGGATGTTAAATAACAAATTACTACCGATAGTTAAAGATAAAGATATTAATACTAGATGTAGTTAATTATCATCCACAAATTCTGTGGATAAATCGGTGGACTATAATTAAACTAAGTCCAAAAATCCCTATATTCTCAGTGGTTAAAGCAATCTTGCTTTGTACAAATTAAAAATAAGGCAAAAAACCAACTCGAAGTATTTCATTTAATTTATCTTAAAAAGTCAATTTCTTGCCGTAAATAGTGCCATTTACCTTCAAGTATTTATGGCCATCATCATGAAGCCAATAATAATTGAAATTACAAAAAATATAATCATACGAGCTAAAGTTGACCGGTCTTTCTTAACTAATGAGCCATCAAGGTAATCAACTAACAATCCTGTACCAAGTCCGATTAAAAATACGGGGCTTGTGACTGTGAGTTTAACTGCAGCAAACACCATGTCCATTCTACTCATACCATGGTGACTTATAGTTACTGATCCATTCTTCCCTAGAGCAGCAAATATTATCAAAGATGAAATTACAACCATAATCCATCCAGAGATTTTTAAAAGCAGTAACTCTATTTTATTATTCACCCTAATTTCTCCTGTGTAATTAAAATAACGATTAATTCCACCAAGATTGTAAATCACATTTAGTTTTTAGATATATTATTGAATATGTGTCATTAGGGTGACTTACATTAATAGTGTTGAGTTTTTGAAACCAATGATAAAAAATAATAAATTACCTCCAGACTTAGACCAAGCATTAAGAATCATTGCCTCCAATGAACAGATCGCGCTGAAACTACCCGATATTAATAAATTAGAACTCGCTGGCTTTATTGCCAAGAATTACTTTGGTGGCTGGAAGTTAAGCAGTAAAGGCCGACAATATCTGAAAGAATATCGAAATCCAGTTTAAGCGTAAATTTAAAGCAAAAAAAAACCACATCCCAAAATAACTTGGGATGTGGTGGTTTTAAGCAGCTTCTAACAACAAAGCCTCTTTCTTTTCAATCACAGCATTAATACTGATGCCGTTTCGTTCAAGGACAGCTTCTATTGAATCTGTCAGTCGTTTGGAAACTTTCATATTTTCAAATTCATCATTACTGTTTAAACCTTGAAGCGGGTTTTCCCAGTGATATCTTGCTTTGGTTTTGAGTTCAGCTCTGAGTTCTTTGTCGAACTTTTCTGCATTGTCATACTGCAACCAAAACGCTTCATTCACTGTTTCACCTTCAGGTGGTAGCCAAGCACGCTGACGACCCACTACTCGATTAAGACGGTCTACCAATTTCTTGTCTCTTGCGAAAAAGTGAATAGTTTTAATACCAGGATAATAGCGCACGTCAAAATATGAACCGCTAACACGCTCACCATTTTTAAGTGCATTAAAATGATTATTGAAAACAGAAACCAAACTGATCTCTGGCTCAAATTTACCGTCCAACATGGCAAATACTTTATCAATGTCACCTAAACGCTGCAATGCATCCCAGTGAAGGCTATCGCGATGGCAATCATTATTAGGCAGAATAAAACGTGTCTTTTTAATACTCATCCCAAACGTGCGATGATGACTATTTGACTTCCAGCCCATATGAAATACCGTATTGTCCTGATGATATTTCGAGTCTTGGCAACGGTTAGGTGTCGATGTATGGACATGACATTAAAGTCTTATTGCAATGGGGTTTAACGGTTTATTAGTTATGTCCATGAATAATTAACTTTAATGCGTTTTTATTTGTTGTTTTGTCCATAGTGAGAAAGTGTATTTTAAAGTTTTATATATTTCTAGATTTCGTATTTAAATTAGAATGAATAAATTCTGATGCATTTGGCATTTTTAATCTAATTGGACTTCTCACTGCTTGGTAGACACTTAGTATTGTTTGCGTAGCGCATCATCAAAAATCCATCAAATATTTCAAAGTGACGCCTAGCGTTTCCGCAAGCTTGCAGATATTTAACAGCGCAATATTGCGAACACCTCGCTCGACACAACTCAAATAGCTTCGAGTAAGCCCTCTCTCAATTGCAAGTTTCTCTTGCGACCAACCAAGCTCTTTACGTACATTTGCCAATCGCCTCCTAAACAGAATGCGCGGATCAGTACTTTCACTAGTATTAACATTAACCATAGGTCAATCGTAATAAGTGAGCCACTATAAGGTCACGCTATATGAGTGACATTTCCAGATATTCAGCTTAACATTTCATTACTTTCTTTGTTACCTTCATGATTAACCGGAACACAATAGCAAACATATTGAATAGCAAACGAAATCATTCCGGCCAATCCAAATTTAATCTGGCCTGTGTTATTGCGGGCTGAAGTATGGCTTTCAGCAAGAAAAGAATTACGCGGTAACTGGGGCGGAACACATCATAAACGCGCCAGCTGACTCAACTCTTTAGTCACCACTATGAATAGCTCCTTTGGATCTGTATCATTTCTTTCAATAATGTACGCTAGAGTGATCAATGTAAGTGGATGCAACCGCATCACATCAGCCAAATCTTCAACTTTATCCAAGGTTGGGTTTTTCAACCCACGCTCTAGTGCACTTACATAAGTACGACTTGAAACTTCGGAGAAATCTTCCTGCGTTAGTTTACTTGCAGCTCTTGCTTGCTTGAGTGCTGTTGCGAAAGCTTCTTTAATGTTCATCGGAAGGTCCATAAAATATAGACCTCCATCTAGCCAAAACTAACTCTATAGGACTACAATCTATAGTGTTCATTTTCGTATATCTTAGGAATGGTTATGTTTCAAACTGTTGATAGTGCAAAATTACCAATTTCTTGGAAAGATTCCGGGGAAAGCGTGTGGAGTTATGCCGAGTTATTAGTTAATACCACTTGGTTCTATGCTGACTGTAAGTTGACAGATGGTGTTGATACCGTTTCGTCAACATACTTGTTATCTAAGTCATCACAAATAAGTGATTTATTGAAAAATCCAAATATTTCAATTAGGTCAATATACGTAGTATCTCCTCCTTATATAAATGGAACTGACTCTTGGAACATGACTCCTTTAGTTAAGGTGAGCGTTGGCCAGCTTAAGAATGATGACTATGAAACCAAAATTGAAATCTATGAGTTGGCAGATGGTATTAAGTATTACTCAAACTGTGAAATTAATAGTGATGAGTGCATCACAAAAATTAAAATTGTATATAGCTGAGATGTAATCGCCAATTTACACTGACGTGAATAAATATTACATTAAAGCTTAAACAAAATTATATAAAAATAAGGTCAAGCTTCACGTCCTGCAGCCAATCAGGAGAGTCGGAGAGTGCCGGATAATGCTTATGTTCCTGTTGTGGAGTTTGTTCATGAAAATAAAATCTACGTTTTCACCTCACCTAGCCGAGATTCATGCTCTGGCCATTGAGACTTTCGGTTTAAAATCAAAAGCTAATTATTGGCTTAATACATTTCATCCTATTTTAGGTAATACTCCAATTGCAACAGCTGAATCAGTCTCAGGAATGATTGAAGTGAAGAAAATACTCAATTGTATTTGTTATGGCGGTGTTGTTTAATTAACCTAATTTAAAAGGTCTTCTTAGAATTTTGTGTATTTGAAGTTTAAGAAGATTTTTAGTTAAATTTCAAATTTGTTGATTGGTTGTCTTTTTAGGGATACTGTTACTTGATTATTGAATTTCAGCTTCCAATAGTAGACGCTCATTTTCGACACATATGGCCGCAAGGAGAACTTATGAAAGATTATGATTTCACTTTAAAGTTTGATCTTCCTGACCACGATACAGATCCAGAGCACTTTGTTGAGGTTCTTTATGAGTCTGGATGCGATGATGCTTCTGTGGGAATAGGACAGCATGGACGCATTGCACTCAACTTTATTAGACAAAGCGAGTCCGCTTTATATGCAGTTTTAAGTGCAATCTCGGATGTAAAGAATGCCATACCTGGCGTAAAACTAATCGAAGCAAGATCTGACCTTGTTGGGTTAACCGATTTTTCTGATATTTCAGGACTCAATCATCAAAACATGAAGTAAATTGTCATAACATTTACTACGCTCGCCTTATAGAGTTTAAGTGAAATGTAACAGGCTTGTAAATTGTTTATATTACGTTATCGAAGGTCTGCTTAATGTCTGACTATTCCAGTGAAAAAAGCCATCTAGAATTATTTCAAAAGAGCCACATATAATTACTAAGAATGATCCACAAAGAAATGCAAATGTCTCCAATCAATAGCGAAGAAGACATTACACTTTAACGACTCAACAAGAGCTCTCGACCCTTTTGAGACAGTCAATGTTTAAATTAAGGAGCGGTCGTTAGGCATCCTGCTTGAACTATTGTTTACTAACCAACATGATTAACTGTAATACACAGTGAGTCCAATAAGAGCCCCGCAAAATACAAAAATAAATCCCCACATACAGATGGTTTGGATTTTTTCTGACTCTAACTCGGAGTAACCCATGCTTTTAAGAGCTGAATTGAATATCGGTGTGAGTAAATCACCAATAAGGCCTGCGATAGCTTGTCCTATTGCCATATAAACCCTAACGAATGAATTAAGGAACTGGCTTTAGCCAGTCCGGCTTGAAGGAGTGGTTAACTTAGTTCATTTGAAGTGTATTCAATACCACCTACCCAACCAGCAACTAAGTTATAAACCCATGCACCAAGAGCAGTAAATATAAAACCGAATATCAGGTAGATAAAAGGCATTGCAAACAACATCCCTATAGGTGGTCTTACTTGTACAGGAGATAACAAAAAGCTTATCGCCATCAACCCAACGAAAGGAATACTTAGTATGAAATAAAGTAATGCAAAGACCTTCGCTGTTTGAATTGGTGTGATGCTTATAATCTGCTTTTTCAAAACTTTCTCCCTAATGTTGGTAATTCATAATTGTTATTCTTGAGATATAGAGTGCTTGAATTAATTGTAATTGAATTTTAATATTTATTGAAATTTATTGAATTTATGACAGGCCGCGTTGGGCCCGAACCTCTAAAGTCAAAAGTCTGCTATTTGGAAGCCTGATAGCAGGCAGCACTAACTTATGAAACGACCCATTGCAGACAGTTAAAAGGGAGTGCCTCTATTAAAAGCTAAGTAGCTAGCAATACTGCAATTGGCATTAATGCATTCAAGAAAATCTCTTTTTTGTCAAAATGACCTGAAAAACCCTCTTGTTTAAAATTTAAGAATATACCGATTCAGCTGATAATTGTCACAGTAGCCAATTCGCTATTAACATGCAATTACGGTACTTTCAACCCCACTGCATGTTAACCTCGGCCAGGTTACACATTATTTGGCCAACAATAATTTTAACCAAGGCCTACATATGAAACGATCCGTTCTTGAAGGAGTCATGTTTTTCGGTGTTTTTCTCACAAGTCTTGCTCATGCAGATGGAGTTTACCCAACTGGATTCCCCGGTACCAATTATTCAGAAAGTTATGCGAGTGGAATATCAGCAGACGGTTTGCATGCAATCGGATTTGGCAAAAATGACTTAAACATTTTCCAGGGTAGCGTTTTCAATTTCGATGGTAGTACATCCAATGTCCTATTGTTCTCAACACCCAGCAGATTAACCATCCCTTCTGCCATCAATGCTAATGGCACGGTCATAGTGGGTTACTACGATGATGGCGCAGGCGGACCAGGCTTCCGTTGGGTTAAAGATAATAGCGGTTCTCCTTCAGGTGGTACATTTACCCAGCTTTCATATTTACCGGGTGGTGTCGGCGGTGCGGCCCAGGGTATTAACTATGCCGGCGATGTAATGGTGGGTAAAAGCTACGATGGTGTTAGGGACGTTGCAGTTCGTTGGGTAGATAACAATGCCGGAGGCTTCGCCATCACATCATTAGGATATCTCTCAGGCGGCAATGAGAGCTTTGCGCTTGGCGCAAGTGCACTGGGCGATGTCGTTATCGGTGCTTCACAAAATAATTTTTCACAGTTCGAAGCATTTCGCTGGCAGCTCGATAGTTCCGGCTCCCCTTCTGGCGGCACGATGAGGGGTCTTGGCTTTCTTGGTAGTGATACCACATCTTATGCATACGGAATTAATGCAAACGGAAATGTAGTAATAGGAGAATCTATTTCAGGCTCAGGTTCGCAGGCATTTCGCTGGGTCATGGATAATCCATCAGCGTCATCTCAGGGCACCATGTATGGGCTTGGCTTTCTTCCAGGTGGCACAACCAGTACCGCATCTGCTGTTAACGCAGCCGGGGATGTTGTTGTTGGCCGGTCATTAGTGGCTTCCAATCAAATAGCGTTTCGCTGGACTCTTACGGGCGGCATGCAATCGGTTGAATCCTGGCTATCGCAATCTAATATCCAAATTGCAGGTTTTACTAGATTGGCGGAAGCTTATGGTGTGAGTGCAGATGGCAAAACTGTCGTAGGCAAGGCTGTGGACAGCAATGGCAATAGTGAGGGTTTTATTGCTAGGGTAACTGCTAACCCCGCTGACTCCGGAATTGTTGGAACGACAGATCTGGCGAATAGCATCAGCCAGACGCTGGCAGTATCCAGCCAGATGGATAACCTAACTGGCACAATGCTCAATGGTGCTCATCACCGTACACTGATGGACAGTGCAATAGGCGATGGTGATAACTGTGGTTGGGTTAACGGAGATGTTGGTCGAGTATACCGGCAAGCTAATGGGTACATCGGAATGGCTGAGGTGGGTGCCTGTCACCACTTAGCTGATGATGCTGTAATGGTTGGAGTTGGAATTGGTAGTAGCCATGCAGACTTAGACCTTGCAAACGATGGGCATAGTCGCCTAAATGGCACTTACGGCATCGCTGAAATTGATTGGAGATTGCCGAATACATCCTTTGTTGCGTCTTTATTAGGCTCATATGGCCAGTGGGATGCAAATCTAAAGCGAGGGTACACCATTAGCGGAACTCAACCTTCTACCGGCAGCACAGACGTCAGCGTATACAGCCTTAGGAGCAGGATTGATTGGGAGAATGCATTCTATTTTGGCAAAATAGGATTTACGCCTCGTCTAGCATACACAGTTAGCCGTTCTGAAGTGGATGGATATCAGGAGAAAGGTGGATCAGCCCCCGCTAGTTTTGGAGACCAGAACCATACTTCTCAAGAAGCTAGATTAGGCCTTACCGGGAAATATAGTCTAAACGAGAAAGTTACGCTTTTTGGCCATAGTGAAGCCGTGCACAGGTTTGATAGACACGGTGCAAATTACCAGGCAAACATAAATGTGCTGGGCATCAACATTGACCAGAATCTGAACGGCAACCCAGTGCAACAAGACTGGGTGAGGATTGGCGCTGAGATTGATTATAAGATCAATGCTTCGAACGTATTGAATGCCAGTAGCTTTATAGCGACGGCAGGTCAGGATGCGGATATTACTGCTGCTATGAGTTGGAAATTCTTATTTTAAAATTTACTTTGGTGTTATCGAATACATTTTATATTTCAGGTGGATACCAATATGACTGCTTTGGGTACGAAGAACTTAGATCAAAAATCCGCAATTGAGACGTCTGAAAGCAGTCAAAACAAACTGGTACATTCGACCCAATATAGTCACTCCATCCTGTTTTCAGCGATACTAATCACAACTGGCAGGTAGCTGTCAGTGAAGACAGGACATGCACCTGCGGATTACGAATATTCGACCCTAACACTCGATGTTTTCGGCTTTGGCTTCGAGTCCGCAGGTGCGCTTGGGTTCATTAACGAATACTCAGGGCTCGCCGCACAACCGGCTCGCTATATTGGCTTCGCAGAACCCAGCATGCATGTCCATATTGATAATCTACCACTAGTGGAGATGATTATGAAGTCACAAACCACACATTCTTTTACCGCTTTTATTGGCATCGATTGGGCCGACAAGAAGCATGATTTCTGTTTACTAGCTGCTGGTGCAGAACAACGGGAATTCGGAACCTTTGACCATACGCCTGAAGCCATCGCCTTATGGGCAAAGGCCTTGCATGATCGCTTTGATGGACCTATTGCGATCTGCCTTGAGTTATCCAAAGGCCCTTTGGTTTATGCGCTACAGCGATGTCCGTTTCTGGAGATATTTCCAGTACACCCATCCACGCTCGCCAAATACCGGGAAGCCTTCGTCCCTAGCCATGCCAAAGATGATCCGACGGATGCTGAAATGGCACTGGAGATATTGCTGCGTCACCCAGACAAGCTGGATCCTATCCAGTTGCAAAGTGAGCCTATGCGCATTTTGTCCAGACTAGTTGAAGAGCGACGTAGCTTAGTTAATGACGTGATAGGCATCACCAATCGCTTAACCAACGCACTTAAGCAATACTACCCACAAGCATTAGATTGGTTCGAGCATAAAGATACCTTGATATTCTGTGACTTTCTGAACCGCTGGCCAACCCTCAAGCAGGTTAAACAGGCAAGACAATCCACACTCGAATCATTCTTTCACCAGCACAATGTACGCCGTGCTTATCTCATTGAAAGACGTATTCAAGGGATTCGATCTGCAACTGCGCTGACAGATGACGAAGCCGTGATTCGGCCCTATCAGATGGTCGTACAAGCATTGGTCGATCAATTGCGCGCACTGTTGCAAGCCATCGACCATTTCGATAGTGAAATCGATCAGATTGCTAAAAGCCTGCCAGACTATGATTTGTTTGCCGCTTTACCAGGTGCAGGACATATCATGGCACCGAGGCTATTGGTTGCCTTTGGTGAGGAGCGTGATCGATATGCCAATGCCGCGCAGATCCAGCGGTACTCTGGTGTCGCTCCAGTGGTCGAACGCAGCGGTAACAAGTGCTGGGTACATTGGCGCATCGCCTGTCCGACCTTCTTAAGACAGACCTTTGTGGAGTGGGCAGGTTCTACCATTCCCAGATCGTTCTGGGCTGGCGCTTACTATCAGCAGCAGCGTAACAAAGGCTGTTCTCACCGTGTGGCAGTTCGAGCCTTGGCATTTAAGTGGATAAGAATCCTCTATCGTTGCTGGGAATCAAGAACACCTTATGACGAGTCTATTTATTTAAACTCGCTACGACGCAGAGGTTCACCCTTACTGGCAAACCTGTCGGAAAATGCAAAAATAACTTGACGGAGTGCCTCAGGGCGCGAAGCAGTCATCAAGAATTTTTCAAGTATCTATATTTTTATTGTTGGGTTAATGTATTTATTAATACAACTTTAGATATTAAACATATGAAACATGCTTCTAAGTTCGTTAGCAAAATATTTTTATGCTTAACTGCCACCATCTTTTTAATCGACGAAGCTTTTGCATCAAGTTGTGCGGGACATGGCATTGAGTTACAAGTACTTGGTTCTGGTGGCCCTGAAATGCAAGATAAGCGGGCTTCTAGCAGCTATCTCATTTGGCAGGATGGCATGGCGCGCGTGTTGATTGATAGTGGCGGTGGCAGTGCTTTGCGTTTTGGGGAGAGTGGCGCAAACATGACAGATTTATATGTAGTGTTATTCACACATTTGCATGTAGATCACACTGCGGATTTCCCTGCGCTCATTAAATCTTCTTATTTTGAAGATCGCTCAAAACCACTGCCAGTGTATGGTCCAACTGGTAATACATTATTTCCAAGTACGACTGAATTTATACAAGATTTATTTGGTACAAAAGGCGCTTACCGTTATCTAAATGATTTTCTAACAACAAGCCAATCTAGTTATGTCATTCAAGCACATAACGTTGAGTTTAAAAACCAAAGAATTAAAGAAGTTTTTAACCAATCTGGCGTAATAGCAACTGCAACAGATGTCGTGCATGGCAGCGTTCCCGCATTAGCATGGCGAGTTGATATTGGCGGTAAAAGCATTGTCTTTAGTGGTGATACTAATGGCGGCAACGGCAATCTACAACTCTTAGCAAAAGATGCTGATATATTAGTTGCACATAACGCTGTGCCTGAAGGAGCAAGCGGTGTTGAACGAAAGTTACATATGCCACCTTCTGTGATTGGTCAAATTGCTGTAGAAGCCAATATCAAACAATTAGTACTTTCTCACAGAATGCTTCGTACATTAGGCAAAGAACCGCAAACACTAGAGGTTATCTCCCACTCTTTCAATGGTAAGACTATGTTTGCGAATGACCTTGATTGCTTTACTCCTTAAATTATTAGAGTTAAGCAACAACCAGATAAATCGTCAGTAATACCCCAATAGTTGCAATTGAAAAAGTCAAAAACCAATCTAGTCGAACGATAGCTTGTTTTGGCAAATCCTCAGGTGGCAAACTTGGTAAATACACATGATGATTATATTGTGCGCCCATTACAATAAGTGTTCCCACCAATATTAATATGATGCCAAGATAATGTGATATATCCTGATGAGTCTGATGATGATTAACTGTAGAGGAGGTTAACACTGATAATAACAAGCCAAACTTATCAATCACCAAACCCAGCGCCATCACGGCTAAACCAGACCTCACCCACGCTAAGAGCGTACGCTCAGCTGCAAAAAATATGCGTGGATCAGATACTAATGATTTAGCTTTAATGATGTGGGTTGCTGTGTCGTCACTCATATATAAACTCCCTTTTTGTAAATTTAGATATTATTGGCTTAGCACAAATTGAGCTAATACTTTTAACTCTGCATCCGTCAATGCTGGAAACGGCGGCATCGGCACTGCACTCCATTTATTTGCGCCACCGGCTTTGATGTTTGCCATCACCGTTTCTAAGGCTTTAGGATTTTTACGATAGCGTTCTGCTACATCATGATAAGCGGGGCCAACAATTTTTTGTGACAGGGCATGACAGCCCAAGCAGGCATTATTAGCTAATAAAGTTTTAACATCGATAGCACTGGCTACTGGGGTTGTGGTTGCCACAGATGTAGTAATAGCTGCAAGCTTTTCGTTGCCATAGGTGGTGGCCAGATACTGACCAATCACTTTTATATCATCATCAGTAATCGGTGCGCCATATGCGTGTTGCATCTTAGTGACTTCAGCCGTCCATTGTTTGAGATTCATGCCTGATGGTTGCAGGTTAATATAATCTGCTGAGTGGCAAATACTACATTTTTGTTGCGCAATGATGTAGCCAGGATGAATAGATTCTTTAAACTTAGCGGTTTCTTCAGGCAGCTCTATGCTTCTTGGTGCAGCTATTCCTTGAATAGATATAAGAAACAAAGCTGCTATTACAAATTTTGTAGTCATATTTTTTAACATGGTGTTTCCTCTATACATCTGATATTTAAACAACAGTAAGTTTTGTAGTTTCAACAACATTACGAAGATAACCACCTGGATTCCAAGTTGCAGTCATTGGCTGTGTATCACCATCGTTTCCTGTTGCACGCACCATTAACTGGACGTCACCATTTTTGGCTGGCTTATAAGCAAACTGCCATTCGCGGAAAGAGTACTTGCCCAAGTCTTTACCTAACTTGGCAACTTGCCAAGTTAGGCCGCTATCGTCTGAAACTACTACTTCTTTAATGCCACTACCACCATCAAAAGCGATCCCTTTAAGTAATGCATACTGACCAACACTTATCTTTTGATCGCTACTTACATTGGTAATAAATGAGCGTACTTTAAGTTTGGTAATAGGTTTGGTTTTTGAAGGCGCTGTACCAGCTGGCACGCAGAGGCAATCGTTATCAGGTAGACGGTAAGCAGTATTCATAAAAAAACTATCATGGCCTTCAAATGAGGTATTCAGTACCTTAATTTCGCTCAGGTGCTTTACCCAATAAGTACCAAAGTAACCTGGCACAATTAATTTAACAGGGTAGCCATTTAAAAATGGTAACTCTTCGCCATTCATTTCCCAAGCGAGCATCGGTTCGCCATCCATCGCATGGTCGATTGCTAAGGTTTTAATAAAATCAGGTGTACTAGGTAAAACAGGCGCATCTAAACCATTAAAAGATACTAAAGTAGCGCCTGGTTTGATAACCGCAAGTGCCAGTACACTTTTAACAGAAACGCCAACCCAGCGTGCGTTGCCCATAGAGCCATTCCCTAATTGCGCACCAAATACTCTGGGCGATGAAAATCCACGGCTGTTGCCAGAGCATTGATTGACTGCAACCACCTCAACTGTTTTCATTGCTTTTAATTGTTTTAATGAAAGTGAAATTGGCTTGTCCACATGGCCTGAGATATTTAGCTGATAAGTATCAGGATCGATAGACATAGGAATATTAGCTAAGTGATAGCGCACAAAAAACGCATCATTTGGCGTAAGTACGCCTTCGTTAAACACCTCAAATGGTGTTTCTAAATGCGGTGGTCGGGTGGTAATACGCATCAGTTTACGTTTTTGTGGGTACGCAATCATCTCACGCTCGCCATTACCAAACGGCATGGTTTCTGAGACAGCTGCCCAGGTTTTGCTCGTTAGCGCCATCATGCCCATTAACCCTGCGCCTGCACTCATTAAAAACTGACGACGATTTCTGATGATTTGTTCTTTATCAGCATTCATGCTGTATCTCCTAAAATTTAATTTTATACAAATTTATGTGTGTATTAAGGATTATTAGCACTTAACCCATCACTAGTCTGTTAATTAATGCACCACCAATAATTAACCAGCTGAACAAAATTCCTCCTAGTACCATAGGTTTAAATCCTGCCTGTTTTATTGCCGAGAAATGTGTACATAAGCCCAATGAAGCCATTGCCATGGCGAGGAATAAGGTATCAATATTGACTGCTGCAACAACCAAATTACTAGGTACAATCGCAAGAGAGTTAAGCCCAGCCACTGCAACAAAAATAACGGCAAACCATGGAATCGTAATTGGTGCTTTGGTAGTAGCCTCTAAGTGTATTTGCGATTGTTGGGTGCGTGCCACATAGAGTGATAACAGAATCAAGAATGGTGCTAGCATCATCACCCGCACCATTTTTGCGATCACGGCAGTGTTAGTGGCAATATCCCCCAATGGTTTTGCCGCTGCGACGACTTGTGCGACTTCATGCACAGTTGAGCCTGTAAAAATACCAAATGCTTCGGCACTGGTTGGGAAAAAATGCCAGCTTAAATTCCATTGAAATAATGCTGGGTATAACAGCATGCTCATTGTGCCGAATACCAACACTGTAGAAACAGCAACTGACACCTGCTCAGCACGACCTTTCAGTACAGGCTCAGTCGCCATCACTGCGGCTGCGCCGCAAATTGAGCTACCAGCACCAATTAAAATCACGGTGTTAGTATCCAACTTAAATACTTTACGACCAACTACCCAAGCCAATGCAAAGGTGCTCGTCAGCACTAATACATCAATCAAAGCGCCATGCGCACCTACATGGGTAATATCAGCAAACGTTAATCTAAAACCATAAAAAATAATGCCTAATTGTAATAAGCGTTGTTTAGAAAACAACACACCTTTTGCGCATTGCGTTGCGATGCTTGGATAGAGGGTATTGCCCAAAAATATTCCGAGAATAATCGCAATAGTGAGTGTGCCAATTGCATGACTTTGTAGCCAGGTGATATTGGCTAATATTAGCGAGACTATAGCGATGCCTAAACTTAGCACTATGCCTGGTAGGTAATTTTTTATTAATGTTTGCATGATTTAGTCACTTAAATAGTGTGTTGTTAAAGTATGTGTTGCACTTTACAGACTCACAATAAATAAATAAAACAGATTATTTATGTATAATCTACCAATAAAACTGGTATATAAATATTGTTTCAGATTATTTTGTTACGGATGGTGATGATGCGAATTACATTAAGGCAAGTACAAATTTTCATCGCCATTGCGCAAAGTGGTAGTACAACAGCTGCGGGCGAGATAATAGCTTTATCGCAATCTGCGATTAGTGCATCTATAGCTGAACTAGAAAAAGCGCTGAATGTGCAGTTATTTGATCGTGTGGGTAAACGACTATTATTGAATGACCATGGGCGAGCGATGTTACCGCAAGCCATGGCATTGGTTAATGGTGCAACTAGTTTAGAAAATAGTTTTAACGAAATTGCCCCCAGCATTCTGATTATCGGTGCTAGCCTGACCATAGGCAATTATTTGCTTCCGACGATATTAGCCAACTATTGGCGCGCTCAAGGTATTGTCTTGGGTGAACTGATGCCTCCATTGCAAGTCGTTGTTGCAAATACAGCTGATATTGTAAGTAAGGTTGTTAATTTTGAAGTGGATATAGGCTTGATCGAAGGGCCATGCAATAGAGCCGATATTAGTGTCAGTCCTTGGTTAGAAGATGAACTTCTATTAGTTGTAGCGCCGAATCATCCTGTTTTGCAAGAAAATGGAGAATTCATCTCTCCAGATCTGCTTACCAAAGCTAACTGGTTGCTGAGAGAGCGAGGCTCTGGAACACGTGAGGCGTTAGAGCAGGCATTATTACCGCACATAGCACAATTAAAAAGTAGTCTTGAATTTAATGATCATGAAGCAATTAAACAAAGCGCAGTTCAGGGACTCGGTATAGCCTGTCTATCACGTACAGTTGTGAGAGATATGTTAGATGCTGGTAAATTGGTTGAACTGAAAACGCCCTTTGGCAAACTAGTGCGTCGGTTTAGTTTACTGGTACATCATCAAAAACAGGTTACGCCTGGAATGCAACATTTTATGAATCATATTTTTAAAAACCAAAAAGATACTTGAAACGACTATTTACATTATTTTTGAATGACTGCTTTGGGCCGAGCCTGTGTCAAAACGCCAGAATCAATGAATTGCAATTTTGTTCCACAACACAAGTAGCAACTTTTTAGATCAAACTTTGTTATGCAGTTTTCTTATACAAAGTAAGGCCAAAGGCCTTATGCAGCCATCGCCTTCGTCAATGCCACACTTCCCATGATTTTCATCACGCGTTTCATGTTGTATGCCAGAATGTGTAAACTAATTTCCGTGCTGACATGCGCTTTGGTTTTCATCAAGAAGTGCGTAGCACCCATCCAGTGTTTCAACGTACCAAACGTGTGCTCAATCGTACATCGCCTAATCTTCATGGCGTCAGGCATGCTTTCTAGGTTCGATTGCATTTGATCTAGGACTGCTTCATTCTCCCAACGCTTAATTCGTCTTTGATTACTAGTGGTGCAACTGGACTTTAGCGTGCAATGCTTGCAGTTAGAACTCCAGTAGGTGGTGTGTGGCCGACCTTTCTCAAGTGAGCGGAAACGCTCAATCAATACGTCACCTGCTGGACACTGATAAGTATTACTCTTAGGGTCGTACACAAAGTGGCGTTTATCAAATAAACCATTGGCTTTGTTTGCTGAAGTTAAACACTTCGGCATGATGGGCGTAACGCCGTTCTCAATACAGGCCACTACTTCTTCACCTTTGTAGTAGCCTTTATCCGCCACCACCGTCAGTGCCTCTTTTTGCAATGCGTCCTTGGCCTGCTTACCCATGTTCGCTAATTGCGTTCTATCATGACCAGCGGTGGTGACCTCATGTGCGACGATGAGATGATGCTGAGTATCCACCGCCGCCTGTACGTTATAACCGACAATGCCACCGCCACGATGTTGCATGGAACGTGCATCAGGGTCAGTTTGTGAGAGTTGCTTGTCTGGAGATGACTGTACTTCAGCTTCAATGGTTTCCAGTGCTTTCATTTGCGCTTGGAACATTGCAATACGCTCAGTCAATCGTACTTGATGGGGTGTGGATTGTTTAGGTGAGCGAATATCTGCCGCCTCTAAATCATCCAGATATTGTTGGATGTTTTTCTCCACTTCTTGCATGCGGCTTTTAATCTTGGCCTGCGTGTAGTTATTATCAGAGCTGTTGACGGCTTTGAACTTGCTGCCATCAATGGCAATCATGGAATCAGCAAACAAATTCAAGCGGCGGCACAACTCAACAAACTGGCTACACACTTTGCGTATGGCAGGACCGTTCTCATTTCTGAATCTGGCAATGGTTTTAAAATCAGGATTGAGTCTTGCGATCAACCACATGAGTTCAACATTACGATTCGCTTCTGCTTCTAGGCGTCTACTTGATTGAATACGATTGAGGTAGCCGTAGATGTAGAGTTTGAGCATGGCCGCAGGATGATAAGACGGCCGACCCGTCTGCGCTGGATTCACGCCTTCAAACCCTAACTCAGATAACGCTAACTGATCTACAAAGACATCAATCACGCGTACCGGATTATCTTCTGCGATGTATTCATCCAGCAACTCTGGAAGAAGTGTACTTTGTGTCCTATCTTGACCTTGTATAAATCGTTTCATATTTAAATAAAAACAATGTAATCAGATGGTTACATTATACAATATCTAGATTAAAGTGTTAATTTCAGATTGAATTTATTGGCGTTTTGACACAGGCTCGGCCCTGCGTGAAGTATATGACTGACTGGAATTTGGCCGGACGATCGGATTTCTTCAAAGCTGCCACTGAATATCTTCACTGCCGACCCAAAACGGTCATTGGAATAGAAAACACACAACACCCCTAGTGTCTTCTAGATTAGACTGCCGCACCGGAAAATTTCGGGGGTTCCTCTCTTATGGGTAGGTTGACCAGCGCAGTAACGCTGGCAAGTGCAATATCTGCTTACCACATCCACTTATAGCTACCGCTTTGCACTAAGGTGATTCCCCCAGCCACGCACCAAAAAACCGGCAATCTGGTGACTAAGTAAAGCAAAACCAAACAATGTGCCTAAATAACGCACGCCGAATAACTTGCCGACTAACCCAGCCGTTTGCGGAACTGTAGCCAGCCAAGTGAGCCCTAGTAAATCTGCAAAAATATAAAAGGTGAGTTGTGTCTTGGGTGCTATCAAGTAGATGAGGTCCTATGCAAGTATAATGATTACACGACGTAATGCGAAGTCAGCGCTCTCTTTACTTGAAATCATTTTGTTATTCTGTCAGATTCTGGTTTTGAATTAATACATCATGTTTAGATTTGCATGTTTTTGAATTTAATTCAAATACCACAAGTAAAGTGCAAAACAGATCATCCTGACTCAAGTGATAATCTTTGTATGGCTTGAGTTGTTCTAGTTTAAAGTCAAAATTTCTCCCCATCCAGACAATAGCGGGTACATGTGTCTGTTCTTTAGGTGCAATAGCGTAGGGAGCAGCGTGTAAATAGAAGCCGTGTTCACCTAATGACTCGCCGTGGTCACTGACATATAGCATAGTCGTGGCAAACTCTTCATCATATCTCTTCAAGAAGCTAATTACTTCAGACAAAAAATAGTCCGTATATAAAATGGCATTGTCATAGCTGTTATCAATTTCTTCTTGTGTGCAATCTCGCAATTCGCCGGTCATACACATCGGTTTAAACTGCTCAAACTCTTTAGGATATCTCCTATAATACTCAGGGCCGTGGTTTCCCATTTGATGTAACACAATCAAAATATCTCTGCCTTTTCGAGATTCAACGTATTTATCTAAGCCACTTAACATTCCTATGTCTCGACATTCACCTGCGCAGATCGGATTAAATGTAGGGCTTTTAAAGTCCTCATACTTCATCCTAGTCGCAACGCCTTTTGAGTCGGAGTTGTTATCTCGCCACAAAATTTGCACTCCATGATTAGATAATACATCTAGAGCATTCTCTTGATTCAAAGCTTTTTCTTTACTATATTCAGTACGCGGCAAAGCAGAGAACATACAAGGAACAGATACTCCAGTTGACGTTCCGCAAGAACTTACATCACTAAAGCTCAGCACATCCTGCTTAGCTAATAAAGGGTTGGTATCTCTGTGATATCCATTAAGGGAGAAGCGGTCTGCTCTGGCCGTTTCCCCCACTACCAATATCATTAACTCTGTTTTTTTATTTATTGTTTCTAACATTACTGCGTCATGCGCAATCTTTTTCAAAACAGTAGGTTTTGAAATGTTAAATTGTTGTACTCCATATTTAATAAGTGAATAAGCAGTATAAGTAGGGTTAGCATAAAATCGAGTAACTTTATGCTCACGTATGAACGAAGCATATCCAGCCGTAAATGGCGCGATCATCACAAATAGTGATGAAAACAGTATGATTAGTAGACGCGACCGGGATCTGTACTCCTTGCGATAATCTGTAACGGTTGGAAAATATTTGATAATTAATATTGCAGGAATAATTCCAAGCAACAACGTCCTGATAGCTAAATTTATGCTGAGTAAGCCAGCAAATTCTTGTGGATTGGTTTGCGCAACATTGTCAATCATCACAATATCTATAATGACTCCAAATTGATCCATGTAATAGGCAGCTTGTGAGGCAACCAGTAAAAAGAACGCTAATATCCAGCGGGAAAATCTGCCATAACAAATCAGTAAAAAGAAAATAGTAGTTAATACTGAAAAGAATGACGCAAGAGAAAGCAATAACGGAAAGTTTCTAATGGTTAACGGGTATATTTCAAGAATCTTGCTAAAAAGCGATATATTCCCAGTCAACATTATAAAAGCCACAACCAACATGATTGCACGGCTTGGCGTCGATATCGGATTCATAGCAAATCGAAATTTGGGAAAATTATTACGCAGTGAATACATTATTTATGACTCTCTATTGTATTTGAATCTAATTCAGAAGGTTGGTAAGTACATTCAAAGAAAGCGCAAACAGAATTTGAAAGTACATATTAATGGATGAATACTTAGGTAGAAACATAAGATCTTTAATCACACCAGTGGGGGTAAATACTAAAACTGCAAAGATAAACTGTGTTGCAAGTAATCGCAGTTAGATTGTTAATTTAGGGTTGGAAAGTATTTATAATACGGCCCGTATGATAAAACAATTACGACTATTTTTACCATTTTATTGCCAAAACTAAAACACCTATGGCAACAAGCGAAATCCCAACCCATTCCTGCAAAGACGGACGTTCACCAAGGAACACGAAAGCAAAGATTACAACAAGTACAAGGCTGAATTTATCAACAGGGGCTACTTTAGAAGCCTCACCTATTTGAAGCGCCCGAAAATAGCAAATCCATGAAGCCCCAGTTGCCAATGCTGACAATCCAAGGAACGTCCATGTTTTATAAGACATTGAGAAAGGATTACTCCACCTTCCAGTAAACCAAATAAAACCAGATAAAACAAAAGTAATAATAACGGTTCGAACAAGCGTCGCCAAGTCTGAATCAACGCCTTTAATTCCAATTTTGGCAAATATTGCCGTAAGTGCTGCAAATCCAGCAGATAATGCTGCCCAAAAAAACCATCCATATTGTGTTGTCATAGCTAATTACCAATCGAATCCAAAGTATCTGTATATATTATTTACCACCCAACATTCCAAACTCTACAGGAGATTAAACATAAAAAAGTTGTACCTTTTCTTCTCTAAGTCTATCAAATAAACGCTCTGCATCATCAGAACTGACAGTCATTTGAATTTCCACTGGCTGGTCAGTTAACTCAATAAAATGAGCAGAGTGTATACGTCTATCACTGCCAAAGCCTTCGACTGCCGCTATCTGAGTCGCGCCAGGAAGATGCATCTCAAGCGCAAGACTTATTAGCCACTCCGAAAGTTGCTTTCCGTTATGTCGTCTATCCACTTCGGTAAAGAATGTTATTTGAAAACCATTCATATTGCTCTCCTTAACGAATTTTAATTAATTGCCAAGTAGCTAATCCTGCCAACGTCATTATTAATGAGCCGCTGACATGAATAGCAATTGAGCTCATAGCCCATGTAGTCTTACCCTGTTGTATCAAAGTAACAACTTCAGCAGAAAATGTGGAAAATGTAGTTAAACCTCCACAGAATCCAGTAATAATCAGCAGCCTCCATTCAGGGGCAATTCCTGGTGCTTGAGAAAAATATGCAATGGCTAGACCGATGATATATCCACCTACAAGGTTGGCAATTAATGTACCTGGAGGCATTGTTGGAAAATAGCTATTAAACTTGACTCCAAGAAGCCATCTCAGTACAGCTCCTATTGATGCTCCTAAAGAAATAACAATAATTGGTTTCCACATTTTGAATTCCATTTGAATAATATTTTATGTTGTTAAGTAAATAAAATTTAATTGGTAAATTAACACTATTTCATATATTAAAGGGATTGAGTATCAAAAAAAACCCACTCGGTTAGGAGTGGGCTACCTTAGCATCAATCAACTTTGGAGGAAAATTGATACAAGAAAACAACAATCAGCTTTAGTTATGCTCTAAGGCTGATTTATTTCTATACTACAAGCTAAATACGTTCAATGCACCGCCGCCAGGAGCCGCGTTGTATTTTGTTAATTCAGCATAACCACCAGCAGCGCCTAAAGCGTCTGTTGGGTTAGTCATACCAAGGTTCATCGCAACGCCAGCCCAGCCACCGATACCTGATAGCACGCCAACGTATTGTTTACCAGCATGACCGTATGTGAATGCATTACCAACCACGCCAGAACCCACTTGGAATTTCCAAAGTTCTTTACCTGAATTTGCATCAACAGCCTTGAACCAACGATCAAGAGTTCCGTAGAACACCAAGTTTGAAGCAGTAGTTAAAGCACCACCCCAAGCAGAGAACTTCTCTTTGTTGTACCAAACTTTTTTGTTAGTCATTGGATCAAAAGCGCCGAAGCCACCCATAACACCGTCTGGACCAGCAAACATAGTCAATGTAGCACCAACCCATGGTTGACCAGCAACATATTTAGACTCAACTGGCTCGTATGTCATACATACGTGGTTCAATGGAACATACATCAAACCTGTTTTTGGTGAGTAAGAAGCAGGTTGTTGATCTTTAACGCCCAATGCAGCTGGGCAAACGCCTTTAGCATTGTAGTCTTGGTGAGTTGAACCCGAAGCAGTTTTGTTAGGCACGCCAGTTTTCATGTCAACATCTGTTGCCCAGTTAACAAACGGGTGAGCTTTTTGAGCAGCAACTAATGTACCGTTAGAAGCATTCCATGTATACATAAAGCCGTTACGGTCTGTATGGAACGCGTATGTTTTGCCACCTTTGTCGAACAGCATAACTTCGTTAATACCATCGTAATCCCACTCATCGTGTGGAGTCATTTGCATGCCCCATTTTGCAACGCCAGTGTCTAAGTCACGTGCGAATACAGTCATAGACCATTTGTTATCGCCTGGACGTACATCTGGATTCCAAACTGATGGGTTACCTGTTCCGTAGTAAACTAAGTTCGTACGTGCATCATACGGCCACCAGCCCCATACAGAACCACCACCATGTTGCCAACCATCTTTAACTGCTTGTGGTTTTAACCATGTTTTAACGCCTAGATCATGCTCACCAATTTTCAATTGATCATTAGGGATTTTTTTGAAAGAGCCACCAGTTTTATTACCACCGTTTACATCTTCATAAACTGATAGTGCACTGTATTGTGGATTTTCTTTGTTGAAGTCAGCACCAATTAATACATCTGAATCTGGACCTGTTGACCACGCTTTCCATGCTAATGAACCGTCTTTGATGTTGTAAGCAGCTAAGAAGCAACGTACACCGAATTCAGCACCAGAACAACCTGTCAACACTTTATCTTTACGAACTTGTGGAGCGTTAGTATTAGTAGCGCCGACTTTTGGATCGTTTACTAATACTGACCATACTTTAGCACCTGTTTTAGCGTCTAAAGCAACCAAGTTACCATCATTTTGTTGTAGATAGATTTTACCGTCGCCGTAGCCTAAACCACGTGAAACGTTATCGCAACATAGTACAGCTTGTACTGATGGATCTTGTTTTGGGAAATATGACCATACGATTTTTTGATTGTCGTTTAAGTCTAATGCGTAGATATTATTTGGGAATGCTGTATGTACATACATCATGTTACCAATAACAAGTGGTGAACCTTCGTGACCACGGTTTACACCAGTAGCGAATGTCCATGCTGCTTTAAGGTTTTTTACGTTACCTTTGTTAACCTGAGCCAAAGCACTATGACCTTGGTTCATGTAGCCACCGCGTGGGTCAGCCCAGTTATTTGCGTTTGCCATTGCTGCTTCATGATCTTCTGCTGTTGCTGCAGATGCGATCATTGGCATGATTGCAGAAAGGCCTGCAACCAAACCTAAAGCTAATTTGATCTTGTTGATTTGCATATTAATCTCCATTATTCTGATATTTCAGATTGATGAAATAACTTTCACCCTTTAAGATTATTGGTTAATAAATTCTTTTAAAAAATATATTATGTTTCCAATAATTTACAAATTGTAACTAGATGTTAATGTTTATTAAACCTCCAGTTACATATAACAATGCTGGTCCAAATGGTCCTGTAAATATAATCTAATGGGTCCAGAGAATCTTCCTGGTTGACTTTTAAAAGTATAGACCTTAGTATTACTTCCACTGGAGATGGAATTCCTCCATAAAGCTTAATATGCTTTAGAACCGCCTTTCTTGGCTAATGATACCTACACTTACCCGGATTGGGATGTGTAGCTATTCGTCAAAATCCTGGGTTTAATAAAACTTAGGATTTTGAATGCAAAAGTACTTCCAACATTTCAACTTTATTCAATGCTACTTTAAGTTTCTAGTTAAGCCATGCATTAATACTTCATGTAATTTCATTACATGTATGTCATTGAAAAATTTAAATGGCAATCAATTAACGCCTAATCCGAAACCAACTGCTCATATTCTTCTTAGAAGGCCAACATGAGTATGCTACGTTCCTGGGAATTTAAATTTACTATAGACCGTGCCTCAAATGGACTACCGTTATATTTACAAATTGCTCAGATGGTAATCGAGGAAATTAAAAAAGGTCGCTTAAAACCACTCACCGTCATGCCTGGAAGTAGAGAGTTAGCAGATAATTTACAAGTCAACAGAAAGACTGTCGTAATGTCTTACAACGAGTTAATAGCTCAAGGATGGCTTGTAACAGAAAATAGGAGAGGAACCTTTGTTCCTGAATTACTACCGATTCATACCACAGACATTGTTGAGCACGTCGACTTTTCAACTGAAAATAACTCCGATAATTCTCCTAGTGATATTAATTTTAATGACAACTTTAGATTTTCTGCTGCTCCCTATATAAATTTATCCAATTCATCAACAGACGTTAGACTGCTACCTTATGAAGTGTTTTCACGAGCATACAGAAGAGCATTAGTAACTAGCACACGGCATAACATGCCAAAGCCTTTCGATATTAGAGGCGATATCAATCTTCGAAAATCTATTGCTGAAATGCTGAATATGGAAAAGGGCTTTCAGATTTTACATAACAATATTTGTTTGGTTAGTAGCATTCAAATGGGTATTTTTGTAGCTGCCAGAGTAACAATGAATCCAGCTGGATTGGTTATATTCGAAAGTTCAAATAATCGAAGTAAACGAGAAACATTCATTTCTTGTGGGGCGACAATTATTGAAGTCGGTGTTGATGGCGAAGGAATTATTGTTGATGAAATAGAAAACCTATGTCTAAGGCAGAAAATTCAAGCTGTTTTTGTGACCTCTATGCATCAATTTCCAACGACTATTAAACTGTCAAATGAGAGAAGAACTAAGCTTCTGAGGTTAGCAAATCAATATGACTTTTTAGTCATTGAAGATGACCAAGACTTTGAATATAACTTTTCCCATACTCCAGTTTTCCCTGTATCCAGCGATGATAGAAATGGTAAATCTTTATATATTGGATCACTTACTGGGTCAATTTCTCCAGGATTTAATATTGGTTATATTGTAGGTAATGAGGCTGTAATCAAATCATGTGCACATGAATTAACATTAATAGATTCTCAAAGAAATACGGCACAAGAAATTTCTTTGTATGAACTTATTAAATCTGGTGAAATAAAACGTCACATGCGCAGGGTGACAAAAACCTATCGGGAAAGAAGAGATTGTTTCAAAGGACTCCTTTATGAAGAACTTAAAGACTGGGTTGATTTTACTTTTCCTGAGAATGGTTTAGCCTTTTGGATAAAGTTTAATAGTGATATTAATATTAACTATTTAATTAGTGAGGCACAAATACAGGGCTTACACTTGGAAATTATGCCATATTTATCTAACAACATAACCTTGCAGGCTATTAGAGTTGGATTTGCTGCATTGAATAACTCAGAAATGATAGATGCAGTTAAAAGATTGAAAGTATCGATAGTTAACTCTCTATGTAAAACAATTTCGTCATAGCTATACGATTTACTGCGGGCCCAGAATAAGGCCTTTTTCATGACTTCGCTGGTCAGTGTTATGACTTCGTACCTCAAGCGACACACAATTACTAACTATCAAAAATATACAGCCTTAACTTTAAATAGTAATCAAATATATTAAGGATGTGGTAAGTATCTGCCTTGTATTCTGTTATGACTACATAACGATTTCGTTATGTTACTTTCATTCAGGAGTTTTAATCATGGTTCAAAATAAAAGTGTCATAAAAGCTGGTACTGCATTGTTGCTATTGATTTGTACGTTAAGCGCACAGGCTTATAGTGGAGCGAACTTGGCAAAACATGCCAAAGTTACCATAGCGGAGGCGCGGACAATCGCGCTAAATGCCCATCCAGGTAAGATCATTGACGAGGAATTGGAAAAAGAAGCAGGTGGTAGTGGTTTACGTTATTCATTCGATATTCGTGAAGCTAAAGTCACCCAAGAAGTTGGGGTAGATGCTCAAACAGGTGCAGTTTTAGAAAACAAGCCTGAGGGAGCACATCCTGACTAATTAATTGATGTTAATTTACCGTTATTTTATTTACTAAAGATAAGCCAAGTGGCTCAAGCTGTTTGGCTTAAGTCTTTGGTAAGTATTCATGATTATAATTAAACCTATTTCGAGACAACAATAAATTAAGAATATGCGTTTACACAGAACAATCGGTTTATTTGTGACAGCGATTTTATCGGCTTGTGCTACTTACACACCGCAAAAATTACCGACTCAGGTCAATTTAGCATCGTCAGCTTCGGCAATTACAGTCAATCCAGCCCAATTATCATTTCAAGAATTTAGACCACATATCTTTAATCCTACTGATGGTTTAGATAGTGATGAAGTCGCGATGTTGGCTGTTGTCAACAATCCGCAGTTAAGACAAGCGCGAGATGGTTTAGGAATCGCCCGAGCCCAGTCGTTTGCAGCTGGTTTACTACCAGATCCTCAGTTGGATCTCACATTCGATCACCCTACTAACGGCACCACGGGCAATACGAATGCCTTTAACTTCATGCCGAGTTTTGATGTTAACGCGCTGTTGTTGCGCTCCTCCCGGGTCGGTGCGGCAAAGGCGGATGAAAGGCGGGTAAATCTTGGTCTTTTATGGCAGGAATGGCAGGTGATCAGCCAGGCGAGGTTGCTGTTCACTCGAATTACCGCGCAACAAGCTTTGTTGGCGCACTTGCAAATAGCAAACGACTTGCTGTCTGACCGCTACCAGCATAGCCAACAGGCGCTTGCGGCTGGGAATGTCACATTGGACGCTGTCAGTGCGGATTTAACGGCGTTGCAGAATATAAGACGTCAGATCAACGAACTTGAACGTAGCCATCTGCTAAACCGCGCTAGCCTTAGTGGCTTGATGGGAATCGCCGTCGATGCGCCGCTTGATTTGGTTGGCGATCCAGTATTAGCGGAAATTGATTCTAATGGAGTTCGCACAGATCTAGAGCAGCACCTGAACCAGCGTCCGGATATTCTTGCTTTGAAAGAAGGTTACCGCTCTCAAGAAGAGAAATTCCGTGGTGCGGTTCTGGCCCAATTCCCTGCGTTGAAAATTGGCGTTACGCGTGCACGCGATACCAGCGGACTGTATACCTTGGGTTTCGGTTTAAGTCTAAGTTTGCCGATTTTCAACGCCAATCGCGGAAATATCGCTATTGAAGAGACTACCTGTTGAATTGCATTAATAATTGACCCACCAATTGCATTTAAAATTGACCCACCCTTAGTTGCTAATTTAGCATAAATTTATTGGGTCGGTATCTTGATGTTTTTCTCCTTTTGACTGTGTGCCGTACTGTGTTTATAACGGAAACTATCATTGCCTGTTTCAACTATATGGCATCGATGCGTTAAACGATCCAATAAAGCAGTCGTCATCTTTTGATCACCAAAGACATTACTCCACTCAGCAAAGCCTAAATTAGTTGTAATGATGACGCTGGTATGTTCATACAACTTACTCAGTAAATGAAACAACAAAGCACCCCCAGCTTGGCTAAAGGGCAAATATCCCAGTTCATCTAATATCACTAGATCTACATACATCAACCTAAACGCCAGTTGCCCTTGTTTGCCAGCAGCTTTCTCTAACTCTAATGTGTTGACCAACTCAATCGTAGAGAAGAAACGCACACGTTTTAGATGATGCTCAATGGCCTGTACACCTATGGCTGTAGCTAAGTGGGTTTTACCTGTACCAGGTCCGCCAATGACTACCACATTCTGTGCATCTTCAATAAAGGCACACCGGTGCAATTGCTTAATTAAAGGTTCGTTGGCTGAACTCTGGCTAAAGTCAAAGCCTGTGAGATCCCGATAGACTGGAAACTTCGCAATCTTGACTTGGTAGTTAATTGAACGTATCTCTCGTTCTGCTATTTCAGCTTTTAACAGGCTACCCAATATGAGTTGGGCTGATTCGTAACTAGGTACGCCTTGTTGATGAAGTTCATCTGCAGCCTGTGCCATGCCATACAGCTTTAATCCTTTTAAGGTGGTCATCATCACATCATGCTGCATGACGCACCTCCCTTAAGCCATCGTAACGTTCAACATTCGCGATAGGTTCTTCATTCAATGACAAACGTTGCGGGGTATCAGCCAGTGGCGGTAGCGCAGGACTGATCATTCGTCTCAATATATTGAGGATGTTCGGTTTAGACGCTACGCCTAATGCCAATGACTCCTCAATCGCAGCGAGTACTAGTGCCTGATCATAATGCAACACTAGTGATAGCACTTCGACCATTTCCCTGTCACCACCAGCTCTTGTTAACAACTTCGTTTGTAGTTGTTTGAATGCTTCCGGCAATGCCATAAATGGTGCGCCATTGCGAAGTGCGCCAGGTTTACGCTGCAATACACTCAAGTAGTGCTGCCATTCATAACACGTCACGCTACTGCGATGGTGACGATTGATGATGCGTTTGTGTTCAGCAATAACAGCCACTTCTGCCACCATGGTTAAGTGATCTGCATAGACACGTAAACTCACATGTCGATTAGCAAAAGAGGCTGGCACACTGTAACGATTTCGTTCAAAGTTGACTAAGCAAGTCGGTGTGACACGCTTGGTGTACTCCACAAAGCCATCAAAGGATTGAGGCACGGGCATTAAGGTCGGTTGCTCTAATTGCCAAATGGCCGCGATGGTTTGTTGGCGATCTTCTGGATGGATGATTTGTTGCCATAAGGCCATGCAGTGCTCAGTCAGCCAATCGTTCAATGCTTCCAAACTGGCAAATGGTGGCGCTTGGTGCCACAGTCGATGTCGAGCATCCTGCACGTTCTTCTCAACTTGGCCTTTCTCCCAACCAGAGGCTGGATTACAGAACTCAGCTTCAAATAGATAATGACTGGTCATGGCTTTAAACCTGGCATTCACGGTGCGTTGTTTGCCGCGGCCAACCTTATCAATTGCGGTGCGCATGTTGTCGTAGATGCCGCGCTTAGGAACGCCACCTAAACATAGGAATGCGTGATGATGTGCATCGAATAACATCTCATGGGTTTGTAGCGGGTAAGCCCGCAAGTAAAAGGCGCGACTGTGAGCGAGTTTGAAATGGGCAACTTGTAGTTTAGTGCGCTCATTGCCAATGACTGCCCAGTCTTCACTCCAGTCGAACTGAAAGGCTTCACCAGGGGCGAATGTGAGAGGAATGAAGGCACCACGACCGATGGTACCGGCCAGTTGCTGTTGCTGCAGTCGCCATTGCTTGGCGTAGGCGACCACGCGGTCATAGGAGCCAAGATAACCCAGCTTGACTAAGTCATGATAGAGCTGCTTTACGCTACGTCTTTCCTTACGCCCGCGATTGGATTCGGTTTTAAGCCATTGCTGCAGCTTGTCTAGATAGGGACTTAATTTGCTGACACGCCCTTGTCCCATGTATTGAGGAGTAACAATGTCATTGCGCAGGTATTTCTTGATGGTGTTGCGAGATAAGCCAGTCCTTTTGGCAATCTCACGAATCGACATTTGATCACGCAAATGCCAGCGTCTGATTACACTTAATAGTTCCACGGTGATCACTCCCATTCTCCTGCTCATAGCTTGAGCAGAATAGTATCGGTACGTGGGTCAATTTCTAGTGCAATTTATATTGCTAGGTGGGTCAATTCTGAGTGCAATTCAACAACCATGGTTTGATCGTCGCGGTCATAGCGAAAAGCATTGCCCGTGGTAGCTGGCAGATTAATGACGCCAAACTTCACCTTGGGGTCTGGTAGCTGACCTTCTGCAATTGCAGCTTGACGTGAAGAAACTGCCGCATCATCAAGAGATTGCAGTAAGGGCTGATTTTGTGTGGCTAATTGAATAGTTTCTGCTAATGACAGTGGTTCTTCTGCTTTTGCAGGAAATGTAAAAGCCAGCACCATGCCAAACAATAGGCACATCATTATTGGCTTAAAAGCCAATCTTTGGGTGTTCATGAGAGTTCTCCTAAAACTTAAATATGACGATTTAGGGCGTAATGACGCCCTATAACATCAACTCAAGCAGGAGGTTTTAGCGGTGGGGATAGATCTATGGATTTTTCAGATGGAACAAATCTTGAGAATGAAATTGCAGTTGAAATTGCAAAAACTTCCTTAGTTGATAAATCAACTGGCGGTGTTACTTGTGTGAAATTACACCCTGCGCCCATTGCACATGACTTGTGATCAGCGTGGGTTTTGTTTTTGTCTTTGTTCATCGAGGCTTCATGGCAATTCTTCATACCAGACATATTGTCCGGATGCATGGAAGACATGATTGCTTGAGAAGCACATGAAGTCGCGCAAACAGCCGCTAGCGCAGGGCTTGTAGCCAGCGCTAGAATCAAAACCATAGCTATTGAACGAAAGAATTTCATGATTTTAATGACTCTATCACTAGGAATTAGTTTCAACAAGTTATTGTTGGTCTATTTATTGAAGCTGAAGTTGCAGTTCGTTGAAAGACTGCTTTGGACCCCTAGCTTTCAATTCATAAGTCCACAATTAAGACTTGCCTAGAGGCAGACAACACTCACTGATGAAATCGACCCTGAGCGACCTTTCGTTAAGGTACAGGAACAGTTCAGCATTATTATTCAATGTGAATGTTGGAAAGTCTTAACAGCCGAAATCAATAAAATAAATCCAAGCAGCAGCATCAGAAAGTTAATCGGCACCAACCCTAGCATCAGAGCACCTATTGCCGCTCCAATAATTGAACCTAACGACATTGCACGGAATAGAGTTTTTTCTTGACGTAGAACAATGAATGCATCTGAACTCGTATAACGAGCAAAACCGACAATCATGGTTGGTAAACTGACCATCAAAGAAAGACTACCAGCGAGTTTAATATCAAGACCATATAGCAACACAATAGTGGGTATCAGCAGCTCTCCTCCTGCAACACCAAGTAATGCCGCAACCACACCAATTCCAAAGCCAGCACATAACCCAGTCACGAAACGAATCGGCCCAACATCCAAAAGCGCTATCGTCCCATGCTGCAAGCCAAACCAAGCTTCAGAAAGTATTATTAATGCCAAACCAACTAACAACATCATTATTATTCGGTTGAGCCAAACGCCTGACATTTTCATCGCATGACCCGCAGCCCACCATGCCCCAACTAAACTTCCAGCAAGCAAATTAAAAACAACATCAATATGGCTGATTAGCTGCTCTACAGGAATCGTTTTGATTCTGAAAAGCGTGGCAGCAACTACAACGACAAGACTTGTAGCCTTATTTAGAATAATGGCTTCAAGGGTGGGAAGCTTGAACATACCGACAAGCACTGGTAGTCTAAATTCAGCACCTCCCAATCCTATGAGCCCTCCAAGCGTACCAATCAGAGTTCCAGCTACAAACCCTTTACCTGCTCGATTGACTGAAATCATGACGTATATCCTAGTTGATTTGCCTCAAACTTTAAACCGCTGGTAAATAATCTCTTGATGAGGTTCATTTATGCTTCTTTTACCGCGCTTGCGACACCGTTATATAGAAATTGTACGATGGTTGCGCTAAAGCAATAGATAGACCAGATAACGTAAAAATATGGATTGGTTTGAGTGGGTATTGAAAAGGTAGTATTGCCATCATTATGCATTTGCTGATTGATGCTCATCTTTAGCGGCTTCCCATATTTCTTTTGCTGCATCTGCATTCATAATCGCGATAGCAATCCCCACAATCAAATCTGGCCAGCCAGAAAGCCAACCAAGTGTAATAAGCCCAGCCAGAATAATAGCAATATTAGCAAAAGCATCATTGCGTGCAGACAAAAAAGCAGCCCTAGTTAAACTCCCGCTATGGTGGCGAAATTTTGCTAATAGAAACGCACATCCAACATTCACAACTAAAGCACCTAATCCAGTTAAGGACAATAACCATGCATCCGGTGCTATAGGAGCATTAAATTTCTGCCAGGCAGTCCAGAATAGGGCTAATGCTGGGATAACAAGAATAAGTGCCATAGCCATACCAACTTTAGCGCGATTTCTTGCAGACCATCCGATAGCGATAGCAATTAAAAAGGGGTATCCGTAATACGTGGTTGATTTAGTGTTTTTACGTCCTAATGTTTATTAATACTTAAATCGTAATTAGAGGATGAAAACCTCAACAAGGTGAGTATAATCTTTAGTGATGCAAATCGTATTATGTGGTTGATTTGACTGAAAATAACTTTTAGCTTAAGTTGATTTTCTAATTTTAATTTTTGAGTGTCAATTTTGTGGCAAGCAGTTTGCAATTATGAATTATTACTCCCAATCAGATAGCCAATTAAGAATGTGTGACGGCTAAATCCCCCAAAGCGGCCACCCGACTGCGAAGTTTCATCTACCACGTCGATTATTTCCAATATTTGAGTGGTGACACACTCTCTTTGAGCTTGCCTTTGCCAAGTATGTAAGTAAGAATCTATGGTCACATAGATCTAATATTTTTCATTGAACTATTATAATGTAACGATTGTTACATTATAATAGTTCAATGAAAATACAAAGCTGGTTATTACTTACCTACAAAGTGCCTCCTGAACCTGCAAAAAAAAGGATCGCCTTGTGGCGTCGCCTTAAAGGCATGGGCGCTGTCTACTTGCAAAACGGCGTTTGTCTGCTACCCAAGACTGATGACCACACACGCCGCCTCAAGATGATTGAGAATGAGATTGCCGAGATGGCGGGCGAGTCAGTCCTACTGGAAACAGTAGCCCTTGATAAGTCGCAAGAAGACAAGGTGGTGGCACGCTTCAAAGCTGACCGCGACGAGGAGTATGCAGAGTTTCTTGGTAAGTGCAAAGATTTCGAGGATGAAATAGCGAAAGAAACCGCTATTAATCATTTTACCTATGCCGAACTGGAAGAGAACGATGAGGATCTTAAAAAACTCCAGTCTTGGTTTGATAAGATTCGCAAGCTGGATTTCTACGGTGCAACCTTGGCAGTCGATGCTCAGCAACGCCTGCAAAACTGTGAGGCTCTTCTCGATACCTATGCGCAGCGGGTGTTCGAGGCTCACGACGAAAACCGCTAAACCAAACCATAAAAATCTAGGAATCCATCATGAAAATATCCGTGCTTACCTATAACACCTTATTTGCAGGACGCGACGGTAACAATGATCGGCGTGCTCAGGCTCAGGTTGGTCTGATCAATGAACTCAAGCCCGATGTGTTTCTAATGCAGGAAGCCAAGGGTTTTGATACCAACGGTAGCGCATGTCTTTATGCACTGGAAGCACAAATCGGCATGCGTGGTTTTCTCGCCATTGCACCGCACACTGGACAAAACGTCGCTATCTTCATCCGTGATCCATTGCAGCCCGTGCGCTTCGAGGCCGATGGCGCACACTTTCACCATGCGCTCGCCACCTTGACAGTGGCCTTACCAAACAGCAATAAACAGCTTACCTTCATGAGTGCACACTTGTGTCCTAATGGCCCTGATATACGCCGCAGTGAGGCGACTTATCTAGCAGTACAAGCCGCACCGGACAAGCTCACGCTAGTGACAGGCGACTTCAACTCGGCCTCACCGCGTGATCCAGAGCCAGAGGGTTTCGGCATGCTCGCGGCTCACCATCGTGCCCGTTATTTGGCCGATGACTTGCTTACAGTTGATCGCAGTGTCATGGCAGCTTTGGAAGCTGCTGGCTGGGTTGATGTCGGCCATGCGCTCGGCGGCTCGAATGTAGCTACTGTACCTACAGCAGGCTTCACTGGAACTGAGTTTGCAGTCATGCGCTGCGACTATCTGCTGGCCTCACAAGCATTGGCGGCACATGCACAGTCCTATCAGGTGATACGCACATCAGTGACCGACATAGCTTCCGACCACTACCCAGTGCTGGCAATCTTCGATGTGCCAGAGTGAAAGTAAGGCATCATCATGAAACAACCCGTAATGGCCAAGCAAGTCAAAACAATCCATCCTAAGTCTAGTGAGAACAGAATGAGTAAAACCGATAAGATTGAGATAGCACCAGAAACTGTACAGAATGATCAACCAAAGCGCTGGTTAAACCGTACCGTAGTAGGTGCAGGCATCACCAGCGCACTTGGTGACTTTTGTTACGAAACCACAACCGTTATCTTGCCGGGATTTTTGGCCGTGCTAGGCATTCCCGCTGCTGTACTGGGTATCATTGAGGGCACAGCAGATGCCGTAGCCAGTTTCACCAAGATGGTGTCAGGTTACATTGCTGACAAGTTGGGTCATCGCAAGCTACTAGTGCTAATCGGCTACGGATTGACGCCAGTTGGTCAGGTGCTAATTGCCTTGGCTGTGGGTTGGCCGTTATTACTACTTGGCCGACTAGTGTCGTGGTTTGGCAAAGGTTTGCGCGGGCCCTTACGTGATGCAATCGTCATTCAAGCAGTTAGTCCAGAAACGCGCGGGCGTGCTTTTGGTTTTCACCGTGCAGCGGATACGATTGGCGCTGTAGCTGGGCCGCTGTTGGGCGTGGCCTTGCTAGGCTGGGCGCATGACTGGCCTTGGAATGATGCTACAGGGTCATTTCGCTTTGTGCTATGGCTCTCGGTGATTCCTGGTGTACTGGCGGTCATCGCCTTCCTGACATTGGTCAAGGATCCAGAACACTCACCAAATCCGTCACTCAAGTTTTTTAGTTCGCTGCGCAATTTGCCTGCGCGTTTCAAGCGCTACCTTGGTGCGGTCGGTGTTTTTGGTATCGGCGACTTCTCGCACAGCCTGCTCATTCTGGCAGCCACACAGATGCTAACCGCATCAATGGGTATAGTGCATGCAGCGCAAGTAGGTGGGCTGCTCTACGTCTGGCGCAATGTGGTGCAAGTCGCTGTGTCGTATCCAATCGGAGTGCTGGCTGATCGCTTAGGACACTTACCAGTACTGGTCGGAGGTTACGTGCTTGGAGCACTGACGGCAGTTCTCACGGCGCTGGCGTTCTGGTTTGGCGTAGATAGCATGGTATTGCTAGGCGTGATCTTCTTCATCGCCGGACTCTACGTTGCTGTGCTAGAGGCACTGGAATCGACTGTGACCGCTGAAATGGTGCAGGCTGACAAGCTTGCGATGAGTTACGGCGCTTTGGGCACGGTCAACGGTGTTGCAAAGTTTATTTCCAGCACCACTGTAGGCGTACTTTGGACGGCTATTTCGCCAGTGCTGAGCTTCGGGCTGGCTGCGGTGCTCATGGCAGGCGGAACACTGGCATTGCTGCGCGTTAAAAAGGACTGATTTTCAATGTGCGGCCGTCATTCCCTACTCATTAATGGTTAGTTTCAGAAAAAGGAAATTAAGCTCGTTAAGCTAATCCAGTTGGACGGATAGATTTCTGAACGATTATTTGTTATTATTAAAGTCTGGAGATGGCATTCCTCCATTAACCGCCCTTTGGGCTGATGATGCCTACACGTATTCCCGGTCATGTGGGGGAATTGTAGGCGCGTGCTTGTTAGCCTGCTGCATGTCCGGGTTATTGCCCTAAAACACAAATAACTGGACATGCATGAAGAACTCCAAACGATCCAAGCAGATTGATCTGCTGCCCTACATGGGTAAGTGGCTTTTTTTCGCCAGCGCCGTCGCTGCACTTGCGGGCTCTGCTACCGCCTTTTTTCTCTTTGCTCTTGATTGGGCTACTGCGACCCGTCTCGCACACCGCTGGCTGATCTGGCTATTGCCAATTGCAGGCTTTGTGGTCAGCTGGTTATACCTACACTTTGGCCAACACGTCGAGGCTGGCAACAACTTGTTGATCGACGAGATTCACGATCCAAAGAAGATTATCCCGCTACGCATGGTTCCGTTGGTTCTGGGCGGCACCGTGGTGTCCCACCTGTTCGGCGCATCGATCGGGCGCGAGGGAACGGCGGTTCAGATGGGCGGTGCGCTTGCCGACCAGTTCACCCACCTGTTCAAGCTCAAGCATGAAGATCGCCGCATCATCCTGATGTCGGGAATCAGCGCCGGGTTCGCCTCAGTCTTTGGGACACCGTTGGCGGGGGCTATCTTCGGGCTGGAAGTGCTCGCAATTGGCCGCTTGCGTTACGATGCCATATTACCTTGCATGGTGGCTGCCATCGTAGCCGATCAAGTAGGACTGTTGTGGGGAGTGCATCACACTCACTACGTCATTCCGTTCGTGCCCCCTGTCACGGTGTGGCCTTTGCTGGTCATGGTCATTGCCGGTGCGTTGTTCGGCTTGACTGGCAAGCTGTTTGCGGACTTCACCCACAGCCTCAGCGGCTGGATAAAAAAGCGCATCATTTATGGCCCTCTACGTCCGTTTTTTGGTGGCATTGTCGTGGCTGCTGCTGCATGGTTTCTTGGTGCTGACCGCTACATCGGGCTTGGTATTCCAACCATCGTGGAAGCGTTCCAACACCCGCTGGCTCCATATGATTTTGCGGCCAAGATGGCTTTCACCATCGTTTCGCTGGGTAGCGGTTTCAAAGGCGGCGAGGTGACGCCTCTGTTTTATATCGGAGCAACTTTGGGAAACACCCTTGCACCGATTCTGAATATGCCGGTGCCCCTGCTCGCCGGTATTGGCTTTGTCGCGGTGTTTGCAGGTGCGGCTAATACGCCCATCGCATCAACCTTGATGGCGATGGAGCTGTTTGGTGCCGAAGTCGGCGTCTACGCAGCCATCGCCTGCGTGGTTAGTTACCTGTTTTCTGGACATACGGGCATCTATCGCTCGCAGCGGGTCGGGCACGCGAAACACCACCATGCGCCGGAGGGAATCAAACTCAGTGAACTGCCCGCTTACCGCAAACAGCAACAGTTGCAGCGTGAGACTGCCGAAAAAGTGAATTTTGAGATTGAGGACAAACTATGAATGACATGACCGCGCTGCGCTTGTACTTCCCGCAGTCATCCCGTGCCAAGCCAACCCGCTTCTGGCATCACCTTACCGCTCCAGCCTTGAGTAATCGACTGCTGATTGCTGCCCACCATTCTGGTATTCATCAGGCCCTGTTGCATTCAGTGCACGCTGGATACCTTCAGGGCAAGAAACCCAGTCACCATCACGTTGAGGGCGCGTCTGCACATCATCCCTTGTGCATCGAGCTGATCGACATTGAGGAACGCTTGCGTGCGTTTCTGCATGAGCATGCCGACGAATTGCGCCACGTCCGTGCGGTGATGTTTCGCTGCGAATTAGCCTTGTGAAAAGGAGGGCGCTCCCATGTTCGATCCCTTGTCGGGATTTCCGTAGGGGCATCGCTTGGGGCAATTTTGCGCTGGAGGTCGGGTGCTGTCTTTAATGCGCTGTTCCTGACTATTTCGCCTGGTACTTGACTGCCAAATATGCTAGGCGGTTATCTCATATACGCAACGTCCCGAGCTTGAGGGGCTGCTGGCCTTCGTCCGCGAGGGCGATACCGTGGTGGTGCATAGTATGGATAGGCTGGCACGCAACCTCGATGACCTGCACCGCATCGTTCAGGGGCTGACAAAGGGGCATGCGTGTTCTTCTTCCGATTGGGTGAAATGCATGACCGCAGCTTTGAGCAGTAGTGCTACTGGGCCAGCGGCTGTCGTGCTGTGAAACACGGACTATCTGCAACGTGCAACCCATGCTTTGAACGAGCACGGCATACCAGTAGATCACTCGCTGTTGCAACACCTATCACCGCGGCGGTGCTTTATTTTCCGTTTTCTGAGAAGACCCATTTAAGCGTAGAAGGGTGTTATCACTAGTTGTGTTCATGGTCAGGAGTGTACTTGAATAGCGATTCCAAGCCCTGTAGAGCGAGATGTGTCAGTCCGATATCAGGTAATGCAGCTGGAGATCTTGCGAAACCTCCATTGTGAATCTGGCAGGCTAAGATAAATGATGCCGCATCTTGTGCGTAAGCCACAGGCAGATTAAGTAACCGACAGCATGAGATTCCTGCGCAGACAGTTTCTAATGTGGGTAACAGCGAGTTTAGGGTGAGTCGGAATGCAAAATTTGGTAGCGCCATCTGAGATACAAACGTTGCCGTTTGCATACTAGGGCTCTGTCCACAAAGTGCTAAAACACTGATGGCTAAATGTGTATCTAACAAATTGGATGGTGTGCCAAAACCGCCAATTGGATTTTCTAGCCCAAGTAGGGTTTTGGTTAAACTTCCTGTAAAGTAAGTAAGACCGAGTTGCTCTTTAAGTCTCAAGACCAGCAACAAATGTTCAAGCTGGCCATTTAGTGCTGCGCGTCTGCTTGGCTCAGAAAGATTCAATGGCAGTGCATCCACTATGTCCTTAACAAGCAAATGGTCGGGATCAGTCCTGTGTAATATATCAAGAGTAAAGGTTCGGAAGTACAACTCATAAAGTTGCCCACTTGGAGGTTGACCACACACGAAGTTCGCCAACGCATCTTGATGTGGTGGTAATTCGCCCAATAATCCTAGGGCTGCGGTGGCATGCCAAGTGTCTGACAGGCTAGGCTCTTCCAGACGACCCGTGCGGTAGAAACAAAAGCCGCCGGATGGAGACTGACGGCCGAGCAAGTAATTGCGAGCTCTCTGACGAGACTCATTGATACGCGTGATCATGGCTAGGGTGAATCTGATTAAGTTTGTTAAGATGCCTTCAAAATTTAGCCGATTTATGCTTCAGATTCACCCAGAGTTCCAAATTCCACTGGGGACTTAACATAGAAAAGGTGCACTTTTTCAGCTCTAAGTCTGTCAAACAAACGATCAGCATCTTCAGCACTAACAGTTATTTGTACTTCAATTGGTTGATCAGCCAATTCAAAAAAGTGAGCAGAATGAATACGCCTGTCATTTCCAAAACCTTCAATCGCTGCAAGTTTGGTCGCGCCAGGCAACCGTAACTCAAGAGCCAGTTCAATAATCCATTCCGAAAGTTGTTTTCCCTTGTGACGACGATCTAATTCAGTAAAAAAGGTTATTTGATAGCCATTCATTTTATTCTCCTTAACGAAGTTTGAGCCATTGCCAAGTAGCGAGCCCAGCTAACGTCATGATCAGTGAACCACTGACATGGATTGCAATTGTACTTATCGCCCATATGAGCCTACCTTGCTGCAACAAGGTGACCACTTCAGCAGAAAATGTGGAGAATGTAGTTAAGCCTCCACAGAATCCAGTAATAATTAGCAGCCTCCATTCAGGAGCAATTCCAGGTGCTTGAGAAAAATATGCAATTGCAAGGCCGATGATATATCCACCTACAAGGTTGGCAATTAATGTACCGGGAGGCAATGTTGGGAAATAGCTATTAAATTTAACTCCAAGAAGCCATCTCAATACGGCTCCTATTGACGCTCCCAAAGAAATGATAAAAATTGGTTTCCACATTTTGAGTTCCATTTGAATGCTATTTTACGTTGATAAATAAATAAAATAGAATCGATAAATTAACACTATTTCACATATTAAAGTAGAAAATAATTTCAACTTTAGACTATGTTTAACCACCTTCAGAAATAACCAAATGGACTTAACCCGTTTTGATAGACATATCATAATGTCGAAATTAGAACGGAGAAAGTTAAATGAAGGGTATCAGATATACAGCTGAATTTAAGGCTGAAGCAATAAAACAAATCACTGAGCGCGGTCACGATGTAGCAGATGTTGCTCAACGCTTAGGAATATCAACAAAAAGCCTCTATAAATGGATCAAAGAGGCTGATCTGCAAAAACAACCAGTGGTAAATAAGGATGTGGCCGCCTTAAAGCAAGAGGTCGCTAGACTTAATGCTGCTTTAAAACGTGCCACAGAAGAACGTGACATCCTAAAAAAGGCCGCCGTGTACTTTGCCAGCCACCACGAGTGAAGTACACCTTTATTGACCAACATCGGCACGAGTTTAAATTAGCGAGCATGTGCCGCGTGTTGAAGGTGCATCGTAGCGGTTATTACGCTTGGAAAACTAAACCACTCTCTAACCGTGCGATTGAGGATGCCAAGTTATTAGTGGAGATTAAACAATCTTACGACGACAGTTACGGCATCTATGGTAGCCCACGCATCCATCGCGATTTGCGAGAGGCTGGGATGCATTGTGGTGTAAAGCGCGTCGCACGCTTAATGCATCAAGCAAAGCTTAAATCGATACGTGGATATAGGCGTCCACGTTACAAATCAGGTAAACCATCGATTGCAGCACCGAATCGCTTACAACAGCAGTTTACGGTCACACAACCAGATACGGCCTGGGTCACTGACATTACTTACATTCCAACTTATGAGGGTTGGCTTTATTTGACTGTGGTGATTGACCTTTACTCGCGCTTAGTTGTTGGCTGGTCAATGAAATCGAGCATGCCGACAGAGATTGTATTAGATGCATTGTTAATGGCAGTGTGGCGACGCAAACCTAAACAACCGGTAATCATCCACTCTGATCAAGGTAGTCAGTTTGGTAGCGATGACTTTGCAAGATGGTGCAAAGATCACCGCCTGATGCCCAGCATGAGTCGTCGAGGGAATTGCTATGACAATGCCGTGGCTGAATCTTTCTTTAGTAACTTAAAGAAAGAACGTGTTAAACGAAAAATCTATGCAACCAGGGAGGAAGCCAAATCAGAGATATTTGAATACATCGAAGTGTTTTACAATCGTAAGCGTCGACACAGTCATCTTAACCAACTGAGTCCGATGGCGTTTGAACAGTTACAAAGTGGAAGTTTATAAACGTCTACTAAAGCGGGTTAAGTCCAGTCCGCACTGGTGGAGAAGCTCCAGGGCCGATGGCTAAGCGAAAGAGAAAAGGTGATGCCGGATCAGGTACAGCCCTTTCTAGTGTTTGAACTTTTAAGTCAGATAAGGTGCCAAGACGCATTCCAGTGAAAAATCCCGTGCTCAACAATAGAAATAGCTCCTTGCTGGCATTAACTCGTGCAAAGTTAAGAGTTGAATCTCGATCCATTACTGAAACAGGTAGGAGTCCACCTTCCAATCGTTCACCAGGGCGAGCTCGGTTAGGAATTGAGAGGTCAGTTGATAATTGAAGCATTGTTCGCTCAAATCCAACCGAATCAAAATGTTTGATGTATACGGGGATATCTCGCCACATAGGGTTTTGCGGCGTCAACAAACCGTTATTTTGCGCCCATCTATAAAACGCGATTGTGTATCGCATCCTTTGAGTCGCAGTTGAAGGGGAAATTTTTCCTTCGTCCCTAGCTTCTACTAAGTACCCTCTGTACTGAACCAAGCATCGATCTGATTTCCTATTTGGAAATGAAAACCACTCTAGCTCAGTCGACTCTAAAAACTCTGCATAATTGGCTAGCCCCCGCATGTTTGCTTCAATAGTAGCAATGCTTACATGTCGACACATAGCTCGCTCGGACGCCCATAAGTTAGCCTCCTGCCAAGGTGTGTTATTTTTCCAAAAGATCTGAGGTAGATGCTCAATCACTTTAGCATTTGCCAGTGGGCTATAAATAGCATGTTTTTCGATGCATTCGCAACGATGGGGTGTGAAACGGATGTGTTCAAGTCGAGCCATCTAGTTATTCACTTTCACTACAGAGGTCATAGGGAATTAGTCTTTAGTTGTTGGGTATGAATGCTCTAGATTTATATTTATCTCTTGAAATAAGCTCAATTGGAATGGTAATTAATCTGATGGTAATCTAGATATGTCCATACTACACTACACACAGTGTTCGTGACCATAGGTTATATCTTACCGTTAATGATGTCAAAAACGTCGCAAGCCATCCCCATTTGAATTTCACCACGTTTTTCAGTCAGCCCAGCCAAAAAGCCATAGATATTAGTCATGTTGAACTCAAGAAGTTTAATCACCTCAAATTCACTTTCTAATTTCTTCTGCGCCTGAGATGAAAGTCTTGAAGTGACTTCGGTTGAACGTAAAATACTCGTCCAAGCTCGGTTCTTCAAATCAGTGTAGCTATCATAGATAGAAGACGATATCGATTTCAACGCTTCAGGCTTATCAAGCCCACCATCAGTATCAAAAACCTCCATTGGCTTACCTATTACATTTCTATAATAAGTGGCACGCTGATTAGCAAATATCGCTTCTTTTGCCACTTCTAAGGCAGCATTGAAAGCAGCAACTTGGGTTTCAACTAAGCTACGAGGTAAAACGACCGCGTTGATATCCTGATAATCCTCCATCAGCTCATCACCAGACATTTTATCTTTCTTAAGTCTATCCAAGACATCACCAAAAACATCTTGTTGCACACGGCTTTCTTTTCGCAAATAGACTAAAGCGATCTCAACCTCAGTGGTGCGCTCTGCTTCTACAAAAGCTTCTTGTATAAATTCAACTGAACCATGTTGGTCAATCAAATCTACCAAAAACTTACGTTCTTTTGAAAAAGCGTTTTTGATTGACTCCGCATTGATGATTGCAACTATCTCACCATCATACATAATGTCCCACGCATGTAATAAATGCTGAACGCCAGAGGCGAACGGTGGGTTCATAATAATATGTGAATAGATTGCACCTTGTTTGAACTGCATGAAGTCTAAACCAACGACCTGCATGCCCTTCTCGCGCAGAATATGATGCTTGGTAACATCAATCTCTAAACAGTCAATTTGAAGGTCTCTACGGCTATAAAAACGCCCATCGACTTCAACTTTATCCACTACGTTGTGCATCTGTGTAACAATTACTTGAGTTTCATCCTTATTATATGGATGCTTCTGAATAGTTGTTGATGTGACTAGATGCCCTTCCCCTCCATGTGGTTCTAGAACACGCGTAAAATTCTTGTTCTTGAATAATTTCCACGCTCTAACTGCGAGCGTCAATGGCGTTGGGTAAAATTGTAAATTGTCTGAAAACATTCTATTTCTCCTATTTTGATACCGATCCTCCCCGAAGGGAGGCCAGTGTTGATTAAGCAGCTATTCGTTTGGAAATCGCTTCACACCATGTGGTGTTGCTCTTTACAAACAATGTACCTGCAGTTTTGATAATGGCAAGTTGCGCCCAGTGATTAAGTGCTGTTCTGTCCAGTAATGAAATCCCCTCGAAAGGAGTTACCCGACATTCATACACTCGTTCAACGTACGTACCTGTAATTTCCACAGAGATACGGCCAATCTGCGTTGAACCGCACATTAACCAAAAATCATTCATATCCTTAACAGACGGTGAGTAATTAATCTTTGTTGTTGCAAGTGTTTCGAAATTCGCACTTGTAAACTCCTTGAATTCCACGCGCTGATTTGTGTGGAATTTAATGGAATAAAATTTATCGTTACTGGCTAGCCGCGTTAAGCAACCTACCATTTCGTTTTCTGTTTGACTCAAACCTAGCGCAACGATGTGTGTATGTCTGTCACCAATAACCCATGCAATATGAGCACCTGGTGAAGCCATCTCCATCAAAAACGCTTTGTCATGAACTAACAGGTCATTCGGATAATGCTGCATCAGCTCCAAACCATGCTTAACAATAATGTCTTGCATAGACTGAAGGACTGAATCAACAAACTCTTCTTGATTTTTCATTTTGGATCTCCATAAGTTTCGGAGATTAGCTCCCAAATAGGAACGAATCCCCATTTTGGGTTTAAATAATTGAGACCTACTTACGCAGGTAATTGATTACTACGGCAGACAAATATAACCATCTTGTTTTGAAGTGATTGACGAGAAGGTTGGCATAAAACCGCCCAATCATCATCAATCTTACTGCCAGCCATCCAACAGCAGGAGGTTTTGCTTTCCATCATTTTATTGATTTCAGCCGGGTCAGTAACTTCAACAACGGTAGTATTTGAAAAATAGGTTTCTTCAACTTGCTTTAATGTTATTGGCATGATGAATCACCTTGACCACTAACACTACAAGCTTCTTCCAACTCATCCTCACTAAAATAATCAGTGGCGCGAGCTGCTTGAGAAACCATATTGGGATTGCCGTACACTTTTGATGCAACTGCATTTTGTTCAGCTATGATCTTATCTAACCAGTTGTGTGACATAACGCTCTCCTTAATGAAATGAAACTACACAAAAGAAACCGTCATTGAAACGTAAAGCCGGTACACCAGCACCTAAAGGTGCCATCCGTTCACGATGCAAACCTGCCGCCCAGCCGTAATCAAGACCAAGTTCTACTACTTGCAAAATACGCATTATTTTTTCTCCTGAGTTTCGGAGATTGATTCCGCAATGGGAATGAATCCCCATTGGGTTTTTTGAAATGTACAGCTGATAGCTATACGGTCTTCTGCCTGTGAGGGCAAGAATCTTTATAATTTGGATTAAATCTGAATAGTCTGTCCTCTACATGAGAGAGCACAGGACAGGAAACTCTTTGACTAACTTGATATGCTGGATGTTTTAAGTGTCTAAGCTAACACAGCACCAATATTACTTAATTATATTAGTGCAGTCAAACTTTTAGAATTGGTCTGGGAATTTTTGGCGCGCCGTGTTGGAACTAATTATAAATGCTCTAAAGACTTCATCTATTGTTCTGTCATCGCCAAAATGTCCTGAATCACAAAACTCAGTGATGTATTTATCTAAGCCGCCTGCTTCTTTAGCTGATGCATTAATCATCCTATCAGCAAACACAATGTTTTCCTTTTGTAAGCTGAAAATGCCAATTGCACTTCTAAATGCTTCCTTGTCACTTTTCCCTTCGCTCTTTTCTTGGAAAAAATATTTTTCTGATAAATCAGCAGGGAAGTTTTTGAAAATCATTTTCTTTGCAAAGTTTAGAAATTCATCAACAGTTCTAAACGTAGGATTATTACCTCCTAGTACAGTGTGATTTTTATTGTCATTTCGTAGGTCGCCACAAGTGTATGCGCCATTAGCTGCGCTCGCATTTATAGTTACTAGTGCAAGTAGTAAAGCGAGAGTTATTTTAATTTTCACTATTATCCATTTGGTTGTTATTTTTAAGTTTGCGCATATTACCAGAGCTATTAATCTCAGAGTTAATGGCTGATACTTTCGATCATTAATTGGACGGTACTTGCCCCTTGATATTCATTAATACCAATTTTATAGAGTGCATGAATTGTTTCTGGTAATGGTTCATCATGGCCAAATAGTATGGCTTCAAATTGCTCATTGCCTTTCTGTAAACTCATCTTAGTGTGTGCATTTCCCACAATTTTTTGTCTAACGACTCTGAATGTGCCTTCAAACAATGGCGTTGGAAAGGTTTGTCCCCAGTTCTCAGCATTAATTGCATTAACAAGGTCAAAAGTAATCTCACCTGCACCCAATTCTCCATCACTTAAAATATAAGGATTGAACGCTTCAGGTGATGCCAAATCAGCCACCGCTTGCTCAAACAACTTAGTAAACTCATCGAGGCCATCACTTCTTAACCGTCCGCCTGCTGCGCCTTGATGTCCACCGAAAGTTAAAAGCAATCCTGGACTCCTCTTTGAGACCAAATCCAATACATCTCTAATATGTACGCCTTCAATTGAGCGAAGACTACCTTTGATACTTCCATCTTCTGCAAGTGTGAATGCAGCTGACGGTAAGTTATATTGTTCCTTCATTTTAGAAGAAATTAATCCAACAATTCCTTCGTGAAACGTAGGGTCAAATACCACAAGGCTTTTTCGTTCAGAAATATCTAGGTTATCTATCATGTCGAGCGCGATATCAGTCGCTTCACTTTGAATGTTGCGTCGCTCTTTATTGATAGAGTCAAGCTGTGACGCAATTTGTAATGCTTTACCAATATCATCAGTAATCATCATTTCGATACCAATATTTGCTGTTTCTATTCTGCCCGCAGCATTGATTCTTGGGGCTAATAAGAATCCTATTGTTTCTGAATTAGTCTTAACGGGATTTCGACCTGTGACTGATAGCAATGCTTTAGTACCTACAACTCCATGTCCTGCTCTCATCCGATTGATGCCCATATTTACAAGGGCACGATTGCAAAAATCCATAGGAACCATATCGGCGACTGTTCCAATAGCCACAATATCTAATAGCTGTGACATATTAAACGTCAGCTCAAACTTTCTAGCCTTCAATTCTTCGCGTAATGCACCTAATACATAGAAAGCAACACCTACACCAGCCAATGCTCTAGTTTGAAATTTACTTCCTTGTATATTTGGATTAACTATAATGTCCGCGGCAGGTAATTTACCATCACTAGAAGCTAGATGATGGTCACTAATAAGTACAGTTAAACCGAGTTTTTTTGCTTCCACTACACCTGCAAAAGCTGACACGCCATTGTCTACAGTTATCAAAATATCCGCGCCCATGTCCTTAGCGCGTCGCGCTAAACTTGGAGAGAGCCCGAATCCTTCTTTTATTCGATCAGGAATAATGTACCCTACTCTTGCTCCTAATGTTCGCAAGGCTCTAACAACAATACTTGTACTTGTGACTCCGTCAGAGTCAAAGTCTCCGACAATGATACACATCTTGTTACCCATCACTGCATCAGCCAGCATCTTCCCTGCTTCGATGCATCCTTCCAAAGTATTTTTAGCAGGTAACGAGCCAATATCCGGAAGTAAAGAATCCGATTGAATGTTGCGAGATGCGTAGAGTCTTGCCATGACAGGATGGGTACCAGTATTCACTAGACCCTCGTAATCAACTTGATTTACTTCTCTACGCTTTATTGCTTTTGTATTGAGTTTATTCATGAATACAAATTAGCACGTATCGCTTCACTGTCAAATTTAGCTCTAGATGTGGCATCTAATTTATATTCAATAGCAAATTCGCTTTTATTCGTTATCAGTTGAGCTTCTCACACCCGTTAAAATCTTTCCTAAATTGGAACTTAAAAATGAATAACCACATACATGCACTTATAAAGTGTTAACGAAATCATCAATACTATGAGAATTCAAAAATTCGGAATAATTTGTACTACAAGTTTTGCAATCATCGCCACATTTGTTGCACTTACTTTCTACGTCAATGAAAGACGCCTGATATTGCAAACCTTAAGGGATGACCTACAGCGCAATATTTACCAAATAGACGACGATATAAAGCACGCAATTCAGTCAAATAATCAAAACGAAATTCAAAGAATATTAGAACTTGCTCCTGTTCTAAACAAAAACATAGTAAATGTGTCATTCTCAAAAGATCATCATGTAATCGATGTGTCTTCAACTAATACACTAAAAGGCACTCTTGTTTCCAGAGATTATATTGAGTTCAATCACCTGCAGCGCGACATATTTGATAGCCATTCCTATTTCAAAACACCAGTTACATATTATGAGAATGGTAAAAAAGTTGATGGGCTCTTATTAATTAATATCAATGACAATTATGTGTTTGGTCGACTTAACCAAGTCGCATTGTTTTATATAGTATTGGTGCTACTCATTATCGTTTTAGGTGCTTATACCTGTTATCTCATGATGCGTCAGTTAATAATCCGCCCATTAGAACAAGTGACTATCCACGCAAGAGACGCTAACGCCATCACAGAGGAACACTTCATTACCGAATTGAGTGAGCTAGATAACACATTGACTGTTTCATTCGAAAAACTTAAAGACCAAAAAGATGAATTGCTCTATTCACTAAATGAAACGCTTTATTTACAGGAAATACTAAAAACCGTCGCTGATATCAACCATTTATTAATTGCATCAGAAAACATTACTGAGCTTTTAGATAACAGCGCGAATCGATTAGCAAAACATAGTGGCTATAATTCATGCTGGATTGCGCTGGACCAATCTGGTGACCTAGTTGTTGAAGCACTATCAAAAAGTAGCGAAGGTTATATCAAACTAGGGCAAAAAATGGCTAATATTTTAGCCAATCACGATGACCCAATCTGTCAAACACTTGTAATCGGTAAATCAAACATAATTACCGAACTACGCAGCAGCAAAACATTCCACACTTGGCAAGTATTCTCAAAACATGCAAGGGATGGTTCATTTATATCCATACCTTTAGTTACAAATATCCATCAAAAGCCAATAGGTGTCGTGTGCATTTATTCAAACAATCAAGGCGGAGTGACTGACAAAGAACTTTCTATGCTGGAAGAATTGGCTGGTGATATTGGCTTTGCGGTCAATGCCTTCAGACAACGCGACGAGCTAAAGCATCAACTCACCACATGCCATTTAACAGGCCTGCCTAACAGAATGTCTCTTGTAGACAATTTGGAAGTTAATTCTAACGTGACAGTTGCATTGATTAATATCGAAAGGTTCAGTGAGATTAACGATGTCTACGGAATAGATGTAGGGGATAAATTTCTGGTGGAATATGGTAATTGGCTAACAAATAAAATTGCCGATAAAACAGAAATAATGCTCTACAAGTTTCCTGGTGATTTGTATGCCCTAATGACTAATGCTTCAACTAGTATCGATGAATTCTGCGAATTCTTGGAAGCGATAGTAAGTGAAACAGATAAGACCTCATTTATTATTCAGGATATCGAGATATTGGCAAGTGTCACCATTGGAGTAGCTTGGTCTTCTAAGCGTGTGTTAGAGCATGCTGTACAGGCATCTAAACAAGCAAAGGTTTCACGAAACAGAATCCAGATTTATGAAAATATGCCGCACCGCCACAACTTTAGTGGCAACATATCTTGGTACAAACGTATAAAGTCTGCAATTGCAGAATCACGTTTCGTGCCCTACTTTCATCCAATTGTTGATAACATTACTAAAAAGATTATTAAATATGAAGCCTTAATTCGTTTAATTGAGCCGGACGGTAAAGTTACCTCTCCTCATGAATTCTTAGATATATCGAAAAAGATGCGACTTTATAGCCAGTTAACGGCCATCATGGTTGAAAAAACCTGCGTAATATTTAAAGATAAAAATGTGCCAGTCAGTATCAATCTGTCTATTCAAGACCTTTTAAATAACGAACTGGTAGATAAAATAGAACAAATTATTCTTGATTATCATATGGGTAATAAAATAGTTTTTGAGATTCTTGAAACTGAGAACATTGCAAACTATGAGGGAGCCAAGCAATTTATAGACAGATTCAGATCAATTGGCTGTCGGTTTGCTATTGATGATTTTGGGGCTGGCTATTCTAACTTCGAGCAGTTGCTAAAATTAAATGTAGACACTATTAAAATAGATGGAAGTCTTATCAAGAATATTAAGCATGATATGACTGCACGTATCTTCGTTAGCCATATATCTGCATTGGCACGTGAACTAGGTATTAAAACGATCGCTGAATACGTTTCTGACCAAGACATTTACCTTCTGGTCAAAGAAATAGGAATTGGCGCTTCTCAAGGGTACTATTTTTACGAACCTTCTATCAATTTAAAGCCTGAGGACGAAGCTAAACTATGACTTGACAGTGCTTTGTATTTACCTAGATAATCTTAGTACATTGCGTTCATTCGCATTAGCAGGCCTTGAGCCAGCATATCAATTTGCAACACAACTATTATCAACCCAACGGGGAATCTCCGTTTGGGAGATGCTCCGTTAAACTAAGGAGCATCAAATGATTATACTGTCCGACCCAGCGGTACAAGCATCAATAATAACCACTGCGGGTACTGTTTTCGCAACCATCGTTGCTACAATATTCGCGACCATCTTTGGCAAGCGAATATTAAACGGTGAAAAGCTAAAAGAAAATCTCGATATTGCTATTAATGACATTGCGTTTCTTCTTGCTGTTGAAGAGGAGCATTGCTCAATACATAAAGAGAATACTAATCAATCTTCAAAACTCAGAATACGTCAAATAGCTGTTGAACGTGGTCTTATCTGGTCTGGAAAATTTACACCAGGTCGGGCTAAGTCAATATCAAAACATAACTGACGCATCATCATTGTTAACCCACGGGGCAGCCTGTGGCGGCTCCATTACATTAGGAGCAAATCATGACAATAGAACAAATTTTACAAGCTTTTATTCTAGTTACTGGCATTGCTGGCCAGTTATTGGTAGCCCATCAAAATCGCAAAGGATTTTACTGGTTTATTGCTTGTAACATCGGAATGATCATCGTATCTTTAATCACACAACTATATGGTATGGCTGCGCTATATCTGTTTTACATAGCGACGTGCTTTTACTCCATTTACAAATGGAAAATATACGATAAACAAACTGCAGTTATTTAATCTTTTTCCCAATGGGGCTTCCCATTCGGGGATAGCTCCGCAACATTCAAAGGAGCTATAAAATGAGAGTTGAAAATATCTATAATCGAAATGATGGTACAAAAGTAAAAGTTGTAGCAGAACTTTGCTTCTCACCTTCAGGCTTAAATTCAATATTCAACTTTGTTCTAAGTAAGCAATCTTGTTCGACTGATTGGGTACTGCACACTGATTCAATAATTCCTAGAGAATTTAAAGGTGTAGATGATTACCTTGCAAATGGAAGACCACACATGCTTCGCGTGGCCTCTGCAGGGGAAATATTGAAAGCTAATCAAGAATTGTTGTGCTTAGCCCAATAGTTTTAAATAAAATCTTCAAATCAATATGTACTAATTAAAGAATAACCCAATTTAGTTTGGGTGTTCTTTTCACAACGTCTTTACAAGACACAAGGACAGTGTGAAAAGAATTTTGGCTGAAAAGCTAAATCCAATCTGGTGTTTAATCAGATATTTCAAAAAACCCATGACGGGGATTAACTCTCCGATCTGGGGTGTTTCTTCGTCGCAACTTTAGGAGAAATACAATGAGCAACTCAAAATCTGTAGCAATCAAAATTAATCAAGACAAACTGATGGCTAACCTTCAGTATTCATTCAGTAATAAGACCACCCTACTCGGTGAGCTTATGCAGAATAGTCGTAGAGCTGGCGCTACCAGCGTCTCGTTAGAATCTTTAGACGAAACTACCCTACGCATTACTGATGATGGTAAAGGCATTGACGATTTCCAAAACTTATTCAGCGTTGCTGAATCTGGATGGGACGCGGAGACAGTAAGAACTGAACGTCCTTTCGGGATGGGTTTTTTGAGCTGCCTGTATCAAGCAGAAAATATCCATATTGAAAGCAACGGTCAATTTATTGAAGGCAAAACTAGCGAAATTCTAGCTGGCGGTGTCCTAGATGTTAAAGACCTAGCTGATAAAAAGGATGCTACCTACACCATAGTGACTTTATTTAACTTCAAGTTAAGCAAAGTAGATGTGGTTAAGGAATTAGAAAAATTGGCTGAAGGCTTTGCAATAACTGTGATATTAGATGGTGTTAAATTACTGAGAAATAATGCGCTCAACACAGATACAGGCGACTTCATTGAAGTACCTGGTATTGGTCACATTAATGCATGTAAATTTTTTAATACGCAATTTTCAGCTTTTAGCATCCATAAAAACATCATGATTTATCTTCAAGGCTTGCCTGTATTTGATGACAGACGATGGAATAAAAGTGAAATAGATATTGTTCATTTAGATCCTATGTTACATTTTGCACGCATGCCGGACCGCGATAAGTTAATAAATGAAAGCGAAGTACTGGGAAAAATCAAAAGTGCGATTAACCAGATTCATTTAGATCGTTTAATTAATATGAAAGCTTATTTGACGCCTGAAGAATTTGCTACTAAGAAATTGGCAGGATACGCCTTAGCAATTGAAGGTGGAGTGGAGGTTTTGTCAGAAAATGATGTTCGACTTTCAAACTACTTTTACGGTCAAGTTGATAGTGTTCAACCTAGTTGCTGGGGTGAACATGATTACGTTGAGTCCAGTAGTACAGATTTATCCGTATCTTATGAAGAAGTTGCTTCGGGTGCGGTTAAGCTTTGTATCGCAGAACAGTTGAACTCATGGGACGAAGAAAATAACTGCGCTGCAGCATGGATTTTTGCCCGGAAGATGGGTTGGTCTATGGTTGATGGATTTGGCCATACTGCAAGAATTGAACTACTCGATAAACATTGGGTAGCTCCTCTTCTTCACGTCCTAAACAACGATAACATCAAAATTCAGGCAAATGGTGCAGGGAAAAAAGGCAATATAGACATGGATTATTGGTCTTGTGCGATTGAGTTATGTGATAGCTACACCATCACATATACAGCCGCTGATGGTAAAGACTATGTTTGCGAGGTTAATAATGAAGCCGTGTACACAAAAGATGGCGTCTTATTCGTACCTGCAAATGCTCATGATTTTGGCTCAAGTGCTGTATTGCAAGGCTCAGACTATAGAGAAAATGATGACTTTGACGAAGAAACACATAGTAAAGATGCAAATGCGTTGAATCTATATGTGAATATGCTGCGCTCTGGCGATGAACTTAGTTCATTACAGACGCTACTAAACTCAGTAAGTTTGAGTGAGTACAAGGAATTCATTGGCAATAAGTATGAGCTGACGCTAGACAAAAACTGTAGAGTTGTTTTAGCAAAAATAGCAGCTTAATAAACTGCGCTTTAGTAATATTTAATCGAACTGAGCAAGGGTAACTTTGTAAGGAAAGATTGATAAAAAGACCACCTTTAATGGTGGTCTTTCCATAGCGTCTTGTCATGACAGGATTTTATGGAAAGAATTTTGACCGAAAGGTTAAAACCCGCGTGTTAATTCACGCATCTTAAAACCCACTGGGGAGTCAGTATTCCTTGGTGGAATATTGCTCCCTGTATAACTAAGGAGCATCAAAATGAAATATTCAACTCTAGACCAGTTTTCTCCAGCAATGAGAAAAGCATGTCGAGCAGCACTAAACGAAAATGTTTTCTATGAGGATGATTTTAAAAAATACGTCTTGAAGCACATGGGAGGTTTCGATTGTCCTGCTGTTTTAGAAGGTGTTTATAGCATCGATAATAACGCAGAGAACTTCTTAAAAACTTTTCAAACAATGGTAAAAGATGTTGAAGATGGCATCAAGAAATTGCCTCGTGGACATTACGCCATTATTGAAAGGCAAGGTACATCGTCGCATTATTCAATGATTGTGTCAGATGGTACTGGTGAGATCGCGGTGGGTGGCAAGTTCAATTCATACGAATTCGTGCCTACAGCAAATCAAGTGCTTGAATGTATGTTGGGGTATGAAATCTATTTGTGTCGTAAGTTAATCGAAAAGACCAATGCAGAAATGCTCGATATCAGCACTATGAACACTCATAAGTTCTGTGTTGGGCAAGTATTCAAGAACCTGCAAAGTGATGAACATTTTCCTACACATAAATTCGGTACCACTACTATCGTTGAAATAAGATCAGATTTACAAATTAAGATTGAATCAACAAAACGCGGTACTAGAAATACATGGTCTGGTTTGGTATCCCCTACTCTTTTATCAAAAATGATTGAGTGGGCAAAGCCAAAGAAAGATACACAAAATAATAGTCATATTGAAGAGATTTCACTTTTTAGTTAAGTCTCTCTATATTACTTTCCAATTTATTCACCTAGTTAGGGGGCAGCTACTCCTAACTGGGAGTGATTGCCTCCTTTTTTAAGGAGCATCAAAATGTTTAAATTTAAAAAAGGCATGTTAGTACAAGTTAAAACGATGATTGAAGCAGCTTATAGCGGATATGCAGGACGACCACTCCTGTACTTGAAGCCACATATGCTTGGTGTAGTTCGAATTACAGACCCTAACTTGGGCGCTCAAGTCGAGTATATCGATCCGCAATCTGGTTGTGTTGAACATGCGTGGGTAACGTATAGCAATCTAAATCTTATGACGTGGCCAGATAACTGTGTGGATCTCTCTAAAGTTGTTCCAGAAGATGGAGCGCAGAGTGATTACTGGTTCTGTGGCTCAATCAGCTTTTTAGGCGTAGTGCAATATATCAAGGCTATTGCTTATTATAGTTATGATTATTTGCAAGAGATTGAGGTTACGACTATCCGTGTACCAGGCGTACATGCTACAAGATTGCGATCATTCGAACCTATTCCTGAAGTGTATATGCCAGAAAGAAAGACTGTTTTAGATTCTGAGCTCACTCAGGTTTTAGAAATAGCATAAATAAAGGCTGCGTATCTCACGATGCGCAGCCTTTTTTTGTTTCTATTATTAATTACATAAGTCCAGATTGCTCTGCATAAGCGACGAGCAATGCTTCTTTACCTATTTTATTATTCACTATAAAGTTATTAAAGTCTTTAAAGAGTATGCCTGACTCTAAACCGCGTTTCTTGTACATGCCCAATGTTGTTGTATTGAGTGTTTTAACAAACTCTTGTTCTACTGCTGCCTTTGCTTCATCATCTAGCGTCTCAAGATAATCATTAACCTTAATTTCCTTGAAATTAGCAAAATCTTTACTCATGGCTTGCTTTTGTTTATCTTCTTCGGCTGGAGCTGCTGCAGGTTTTGTTTTACGCCTTACAACTTTATAGTCCATTTCCAATGAGCGAATTAAAAAACCGCCTAATGACTTGATGTTCTTGTTTTTTTTCTGAGGTCGCGCATTCTCAACCTTCTCCATGATGTATTCTTTAGGATAACCTGAAGCTACTTCAACTGCTTTGGTTGGAATAATATTAAACTCCTCAGTAAGTATTTTTACTATCTCTTCATCTACTTCAAACTGACCGATTAAATTTAAAGAACTCTGATTGGCTTGCTCAACATCAAAACGTATTGCTACTATTTTTCTGCCTGCTTGCTCTTTGATATAGTGAGGCGTAATCCTGATATTAGAAATAGTATTGACCTGCTCAATGGCTGGTATTAACACATAACGCTTAAAATCTTTAAACTCAGGATAAGACTGAACTGGGTCTCCTTGTAATAGTAGCTCTTTCCACTTTTCTAATGTGATATCACCTGTCGAGCCAACTTTAACAAACCTAAAACAATTTTCCCATAATTTCAACGCATGCTCAGTTGTAAAACTTTGCTGTATTCTCAAGTCTAGTAAAGCGTAAACCTCTGGGCTGGCTAAACGCTCTCTTAAAAAAGGTCCATAAACATAATAGACCCATCCATCTTTTACTCGCGCTTCAGCAATTACTGAACTTGAAACCCAGTCCTCATTGCCACTTTGATCTAACACGTTCCATTTAATGGGATAGTTTTTTAATGCATCAAGAGTATCTTTAATAAACTCAGTGTTATTACTACTTGAGCCTAAATATTCTCTTATATCCTTTAAAGGGATTTTATGAATTTCTTGTTTGAGTAAGTTATCAAATGCATTGAGTAATAAGAAGTCATTCATCTGATGTTGCACAAGCGTCATCCGACTTGATGTATGGATAGCACCAACATGCTTCTTTAATTCGAATTTTTTTGTTTTATTGTAAGGGACAACATTACTGAGTTGATTTTTATCGAAGTCCTCAATGAAGTTTTCATTAATTTCTTGAGGTTTTTCCTTTGGTTTATCAGCTTTTTCAATATTAGTAATATTCTTATTTTCTGAATCATCATCGTTAAAAAGGTCGGCCATTCTTTTATCCTCAATAATAATTTACTGCATGGTGGAAAAGAGTTTAATATATTTCCACCGTTTACATGAGTATAAACAATGGTGGAATAATGTCAAATAATTTTCCACCATTAATAATTGTTGTTATTCTCATGATTAAATGTGCTGAATTTTCCACTTCCCAATGGCTTCCACCTTTAACGACAGACACATCCCAATTCTTTCCACCTTTCGCATCCCAATAGCTTCCACCTTTAAAAATAATCACCTCCCAATTCTTTCCACCTTTCATAAGAATTTATCCCAATGGCTTCCACCTTTCATTCTTTCTAATAAGATTTAGTGCATGGATTTATTAATATATGTAATCTTAAATACATGTTTTATATGTATATTTATTGTAAATTGTAAATTAACTGCATGGTCTAGGTAGGTGTATCTCAGCTCCCAATTCCTTCCACCTCTTACATCCCAATGGCTTCCACCTTTGAGTTAAAGTACATCCCAATTCTTTCCACCTTTGGTGATATGTAGCTATATTTAGGGTAAAAATAGGCTCCCAATTCCTTCCACCTTTGATATTTATGTATATATATCAATAACTTATAATGTGTTATTCTTTGAATAAAGAGGGAATTGGTATAAGTTAGTGGTCACTAGGGGGGTGCTGAATTAAGCAAAGGTGGAAGGAATTGGGAGGCTATATGAAGTTAAATGAAGCATAAAAAGCGTATTCAGGTAGTAAAATATAAGAGTGATTTAGCTATGTTATATTTTACTATCAATAAGTTATGAAAATTAGCTAAAGTTATTTAATACTCCCAATAGCTTCCACCTTTGGATTTAATTATTGGTGTTATTGCTGAATTTATCCCAATTCTTTCCACCTTAAATCCCAATAACTTCCACCATTACTAATACTTTCCACCTTAAACATCCCAATAGCTTCCACCTTTACTAATGGCTTCCACCTTTACTCCCAATGGTTACCACCATAAAAATAATGGTTTCCACCTAAGCTACTAATGATTTCCACTTAGCATCCCAATGGCTTCCACCTTAACGGGCTTCTAACCCAATAGCAGCAAGGGTTCCAGAAACGTAAATTGTATTAAATGGTTTTGAATTTGTTTTTTTAAAAAGAAAACAACATTGTTGTTAATTTATTTATTTCAATTTTTGTTCAAAAGCCCAAAACCCACGATTAGTTAAGCACTAAGAATTTCTCGCAGATCAGAAGGCTTAATCTTGATATTGGTAAAGACTGAGCTTTTAACCGTACCACTTTGTTTGGTGCTATCTTCAGCTACATCACCAAACCCTCTTATTTCCATGTCCATATCAGCAAGTTTAAAGCCATTTGGCTCGCTCTCTACCATTTTTAAACGCTCTAGTGTTAGCTCATCAATCTCATCAGGTTCATACATGAAAAAATAACCAGTACCTCCTTGCCGAGCCACCCTACCTCGCAATTGATGTAATTGAGATATACCAAATCGACCAGCATTAACTACCACTAAAGAGATCATTCCAGCAACATCGACACCAGCTTCTAGAAGCAATGTTGACAAAACTCCTTGGTATTTTCCCTGTTTCAATTCATCAACCAACTTAACTTTCTCTTCGTCAGTCATCTTTCCGTGCACCAAGCAAAGCTTGCCAGGATAGAGTTTATCCCATACTTTGAAGGCATCTTCGGCACTACTTTTAGCGTGCGCACCGTAGTAACGTTTATTCTCTGAATCGGCCTTAGCCTTGGATTCTTTGTTTTTTTCAGTTACTTTTACATTCGGGTAAATGATGGCGACCTGCCCTCCACTCTCCATCACTTTACCGATATGTTCAAAAAGCTTTTTACGCTCTGGATAGGTGACAACTCTCGAAATGATGCGTTTTTTAAACGGAGTTTCTTGCAGTACGCTCAAATCCATACCGCTATTCATAACTAGTGCAGCCGTTCTAGGTACGCAAGTTGCAGTAGCTTCCAGTACGTTGGTATGTTCTGAGCGTAATTGTTCACGTTGAGTAACAGAAAATTTATTCTGCTCGTCGACAACCAAGAAATCCACGCTCCATTTAGCCTTTTTGATGCGAGAAAACATGGCAGTTGTACCGATGACTACGGGATTTATACTGAAATCAGGTTGAGGTGAACCACTAACTAGGCTCACCAAAGGCATTTTTGGGTACCATAAACGCATTTTTTCTTCTGTTTGGCGCACTAGTAGTAAGTTAGGCATTAAAATCGCTATACGGGCGTTTCTTGCGCGTGCCGCAGCTGCACAAACTGCAAATACCGCAGTTTTTCCAGTTCCTACATCGCCACTTAATAAGCAATTCAACGGATAAGGCCGTTTTAAGCCTTCTGTGATGTCTTTAATAGATTTCTTTTGATCTTCGGTAAATGAGAATCCCAAACGGCTGGCCATCTCATTCACCACTTTGTCGTCGATGCGTATCACCGACTTAGGATCAGGACGTTGCATAGCACGTTTCTGTGAAGTCCATACCACTTCAAAAGCGGCAATCCTTCGTGCGGCATCTAATGCATCCATGCCCTGTGCTAAGTCCTTCGGGTGATGCAATGCGTACACAAACTCAGCCATCGTTTTAAATTGAGTAACTTTGGATCCTTTGAGGATGTCTTCTTCCTTTGCACCATCGAAATATCGATGTAGATAATCAACCGTCGAAGCAATCTTTGGCAAAAACTGTTTGACCTGTCGTGAGATATACTCCACGGACACAACCCCAGTTTTACCTCTGTACAACGGGATGACTTTGCCTATGTCGTCAGGGTCTATGAGTTCTGGTGAATTAATCACAACGTCAGTTTTGTGTTTGAATTTATCAGTCCATGTGCCGGCTATGCCACGGATGTAAACAACACTTCCAGCTTTAACATGCTTCCAAGGCTCTATAAGCCCAAAACAAGTCACTTTGATAGGTGTGCCTAGGTTATCCACTACCCATAGTTCTATGCGCGGTGGAGCTAGGCTCTTGAGGTCAGGTTGATGTGTGACTTTAACTCTGTAGATTCGAACTTCATCAGGGATAAATAATTGCTCAACAGTTTCGTAAAACTTTGTGCAATCAACATAGCCTTTTGGAAGATGTAGTAATAATTGTTCATGCGTAGTAATGCCAAGCTTTTCTAATCTACCAAAAGCCTTTTCATCCTCGTTTACATGAACAATATCATCCACTAAGCGTTAACCACTTTTTTTGCTGGATTAGCCATTAATCGTAACAAGTTCAGTATTTCTGTCACGGTCATGTTAGGAAAATTCTTTTGTAATTGACGTGATACCAACAACATTAATCGTGCGCCAGCAGCAAAAGATAACGGCACTGCGCGTGAACCCTTATCCTTAGCGGATACTGAGCCAAAAAAGCCTTTTTCTTGACGCTTAAACTGTAATGATTTGTCATGCAGAGGGCCGTGTCCAGTAAACTCACAGCTTGGACTTAAGCCCATTAAAACCCATGCAAACTCAATCAGTTCATCTGAAGAAAAACCGAATACAACTTTATCCTGCCAATCAATCGCTCTGCCGCCTTCAGGTTGGTTTGGTTTTTTATTACCTGCATCAACTGTAATGGAATATTCACCATCTTTTTCAACAGCATTGAAGCACAGCGCAGACTTAGTGGCATAAAAAGTCATGCTAAAGAATTCACGGTCAGAATCCGCACTCCCCTCCCCTACTGGCTTCGGCTTCGATTGCGTTGTATTCTGAGGCCTGTTGCTTTGTGACTCTTCGCGATACTGATTCATATTGGATACGTTTGTCGTATTACGCGCAGGTTGAGGAGCAGCAGCACGTTGCTGATAAGTGGAAGCAGGTTGTGAAGTACTGACAGGTGGCTGATTAACAGGCTTTTGATTGACTGCATTTTTGTTTTGGTACTCTGACCCAGTTGAACCATATTCAGTGATTTTCTTTTGAATCCATTGAACTGAATCAGTGTCATTACGTGCAGCGCCAGACAATTTCACACGAAACTCTTTGCCACATTCTTTCCCAAGCTTTATGAGCGTTGAGCGTGATAGGTTGACATAACCCATGTGTGACAACGCCCCTTCAACAGCACCAGTAAGCAAGCAAGTTACGCTGGAGATGTAATCACGAAACTCATTCATCCCATCTTCGTTATTTGCAATTCTTACGATAGCCTTTTTGAAGTCTTCACCCTCTTCAAGCCCTACTGCCTTTAATGAGTCGGCAGGAAGGTCAGGCAAACTCAAACTAACCATTAAGTCATGTACCTTTTTGAGTCCGTCTAATTCTGAAACTGTTAGTCTTTTTTCCATGATTATTAATCCATTAAATACTTATAAATTCAAAGTAACACAACTAATTTGCAGCGCAAGTTTCAAAATAATCTAAGAATAAACATAATATAAACAGACATATAGAATGGATACTAGATAGCTACTAGATAGCTACTAGATATCTACTTCTTTGGTTTTGGGTTAGTAGCCTTCAAAGCATCAACTGCCATTTCAAATACAGCCCCTAAAGGTACGCCTAACAGGTCAACTAGAGCATAGAAATCTTCGTTAGCTTTAGATGTAACCTTTATATTCAACTGTATGTTACGTCCAGTCCTGTATAGCTTCCTGCGATCAATTGGCGCTTGTCTGCTTGGAAAACCTGCGTCAGTTGCAAGTTTGTTCACCTCTGATTTAGTGGGCTTCTTCTTAACATCATTTTTAGGTTTTAAATCGCTTAAATCACTTATTTCAGCGAATGAGTTGATGCGTTCATCTCCTGTGGTCATATAAACTCCTAAATACTTCTTAAATCGTTAATAACTTCCAAAGCAAACTGTTCGGCATTTGCAATGGCCTTATCAATATTAGAAACTGCAGATTTGTCTAATAACTCCAAAGGCTTTCTAAAGCTGAACATAGCCTTAAATGCTTCACGTTCATTCATTTCCGCTTCGAACATTGGGATACCTGCAGCGGTCATAGATTTTTCAATGTGTGACAATGTTCTAGCGCGTATTGCAGCGTTTGTCCGTGTTAACAATACTTTGAATGGTAGTTTGTAGTTAGCATTAGCTCTGCGCATTGATTTTTCATGCTGTTTAATCACATTAAGCGCCCTACCCGCTTGTTCCGCGTCTAGTTCAGACCCTTGTGTTGGGATAATTACAAAGTCCGCTCTTGTAACTGCCATTACAACAATCTTAGAAGCAGTACCTTCCAGATCAACTATCACTATAGGTGAGGTAGATGCCGCTTCATCAATAAGGTCGGCAATGTTTTCTTCATTAACATCGGAAACTACTGTCATATTGCTTGGTTTACTATCACCTTTAGCCCATGTAGCAATTGGGTGGTTAGGGTCTGCATCGATTACAGTGACATTTGTTTTTTTTGCAAGCTGAGTTGCCAAAACAAGTGCTGACGTAGTTTTACCAGCCCCTCCTTTGGGTGAAACAAATACTATGGTTGGCATTTTTGCTCCTCATAATTTGATTAAATCTATACTTTAATAAAAAATTATCACTGGTACCAATAAGATACTAGATACTAACAAGATATCAGAAAGCTACTATATACCAAATTAGTACTAGAAAGCTACTAGATACTAAGTAGATACTAGAAAGCTACTAGATACCAATAAGATACCAGTAAAGCTACTAGATACTAATTTGCCATTAATTTATCACAACACATTCATGTTTTTAAATTTCAGAAATTGATTTTAAATGCTAACTTTAGATTAGCGTAGACACTGGCGAAATTTGAAAGCAGGGGGGGGTGGTAGTTTCTAAAATAATACTAGATAGCTTTCAGATACTAAGTAGATACTAGATAGCTTTCAGATACTAAGTAGATACTAGATAGCTTCCTGATACTAACTAGATACTAGATAGCTACCATATACCAATATGATATCTAGTAGCTACTTAGCTAACTTAGCTTCTTGAATAAATACCGACGCTGTAGCTTGTGCAGTAGAAGAGATATACAAACTGTCTTTAGCGCGTGTCATTGCAACATACATTAATCGACGTTCTTCATCCATAATTCGCTCAGTCATCACAATATTAGCTGTAGATGGAATTACGTCTGCTTCCGCGGCAATAATCCATACATTATTGAATTCGAGACCTTTGGAACCATGCATTGTCATCAGTTGAATACCTTCGCCATCTTTAGCGTTGTTATTAGTACTGACAAAAGCTACACGTTCTAACAAAGTGCCTTTAACTTTCAGCATAACCTGCATAGCAGTGCCTAGACGTTCCTTATCAACATTCTTTTTCGCATGCGACATCATCCATAGGCCGATTGAAGCCACAACAGTATCGGTTCTTTCAGAGTCTTGGCGGGACGTACCTTTTGCCCAACCATTTATGTCAGTAATAAATTTTTTGATTTTGACTGAGCCTCCTTTGGAAAGCTCTAAAGTATTCAAATTATCAGTCACCTTACGATCAAATAATTTTCCATAATTCTTATCAAGTAATTCATAGAGCGCAACAAGGTCATCTTTTTCAATCTCTATCCATTGAAGTAGTAATTCAATATTAATTTTATCTTTTGACTGAAAGGATTTCATCAGTGAAAGCATGAGCGTTACTGGATGCTTTTCAAAGATAGATTTAAAGCTCTTTACAGTGGGTATTTGAAATTCCTTGAGGTAGGCATCAACATTCTCTAATAATCGATTGTTGCGCGCTAAAACAGCCCACTCTTTGCCATTTATGGAAGGTGCGTAGTGTTCACGATTGTCGTAAAAGAAATCAATAGGTGCATTGAAACTAATATCAATAATCTTTTCAGTCAATGCATGTGATTCTGCGTCTCGTGAAGCATAACGATTCACAAACACATTTCCACCAACGCCACGCGCGGAATGGAGTTTTTTATCCATCCTACTTCCGTTATGTTTAATTAATCTTTCAGCAGGTACTAAAATTTCCTTTTTACAACGATAATTGGTATCTAAAACAATTCTGACCGCATTGGCTTCCTGTTCAAATCTGGCCATACCTTCATAGCCAAGAGAATTACGAAAAGCATAAATTGCCTGATCATCGTCGCCAACAGCAGTTACCTTAACTGAACCAGATTTAACGTGAGCCATTAGATATTGATATTGAATTTCATCACAGTCTTGAAACTCATCAACGAGCATGTGTGTTGCATTCAGGATAGGCATAGAGCCGGTGCTCACAAGATTTAATGACAAGCTCATGATGTCGTAGAAATCAATCACGTTATTACGCTTGCAAATGTCTTGATAGGCTTTGTAAATTCTGCCTTCCACATCATTACCAGGCTTGTAAAATGGTGTTGTTTTACTTTTTTGTAAATGCTTTTGCGCTTCCTCCAGAGTTAAACCACAACCAGTGTGTTCGAGAGCGCGAATCAAATAATCATTTGTATCTTTTGCAATTCTTACCGTGACTTTTTCACGCTTTAAATGGGCAAGTGCTAGGGAGTGAAAAGTAGATACAAACACACTTTTCATTTGTTCTTGAGAGAGTAGGGGAGGGAGTCCTTCACTTTCTCTAGGTGAAGACAGGCGCGCACGTAATTCGTTAGCGCCTTCTCTTGAGAATGTTACAACAACAATTCTTGCGTCAGGTTGACGAATCAGAATGTCTTCAACTTTTGTAACAACTACCTTTGACTTGCCGCTTCCTGGACAAGCCACTACTAAGCAGTGGTCATCGCAGGAAACGGCAGCTTTTTGCTTTGGATTTAAACTCATGCAGGAACAGCAGAAGCTTCCACGGCTGCTTTTGACTTCTTAGCAGTCGGTTTTTCTTGAGTTGCTACAGAAGCTGGGGCAGGAGAGGCTTCTGGTGCGACAACTTGTTTAGCAGGTGCAGTAGTTGCAGCTGAAGCTTCACGCTGGTCACGGTTGATGCTATTAAGCACACGTCTGTAATTCATAATCACCGTAAAGTTACAGTTCTTAATCAATCGTTTTACTTCCCACTCATTTTCAGTACGGTGAGCCTCGTTTTTTTGATAGTCAGGATTCAGCGCCTGTTCAACCCACAAGTTGTAATTCAGTAACATGCACATGTCAGCTTTTTCAAGCACCTGAAAATATAGTTTATCCAATGGGGAAGTGAAACTTACTTCAATTGCATATGACTTGTTGTAGTTACCTGTAGGAATGTTGTGTGCTTCCATTGCGGCTTTGTATTGGCCAATGCGCTCATCAAAATGCTTGATTGCAGCATTGAATGATTTAATGATGGCGTTTTCTATGACCATCACTTCTTTGTGGTTCTTTTCAGCAACAAGGACGCGGCCAAGCACTGGGATAAAGAACAGGTATTGAGACATTTTTTCAAAATAACGCTCGAATGTCTTATGGATATTCGGATGACCAAGGCTCGATTGTCTTTTAATGACTACGCCACGATGACGGTTTAACCAATCACCACGTTCGCGGTCAAGGATCTCGGATACTGAAATACCACGACGAATTGCCTTTGTTACGGACTCTGCGTCTGGTGTTTCAATGATGGATTTTGCTACATCTTCATTTGTTGTTGCCATGTTAAATTCCTCTTTATAGAAACGGTTAAGTGCAATATGGGTTTATGCCCTTGCATTTTTTCACTAAAAAAGGAGTCAGGTGATAAACAATAAAAGCGTTTTTGCTATGTAATAAAATTTAACAAGGCAAAATACCAAATTAGATTGACATGGTGTTTTTTTAAGGTTTAATATATGAACAAGTAGTAAATGTGTGAGCTTAAAGACACTTGAAAAGTTAAGCATTCAATAATATGTGTAAATCAGTATTCACCTGAGAACACTAACGAGTGAAATCAGTCGTTAGATTTTTTGTGTGAAAACACAGAACGTGTAGCCTATCGCGCTATACATCTTAAAAAAGCACTGGACTCCCAAATTCCTTTCGCTAACAGCTAAATCAGCTAAAAAACAATTGTAAAAATTCCACCTTATTAAGACCTAATTGGCTTGAAGTGGCGTGATCCTGCGTAATGGATAAATTTATGCTTATCAATTCTCAATGAGTTTTGTTAAGCCTGCGGCAGCGCTAGGCGCTTGCCCTGTATCTCCAAGTTGATTTGCATAGTCAACTTTTCCCATGAGGGTATCCCTCATGGGATGACTTCATGGTTTTTTCTTTTGCCATGGGTCTGTGAACCGTGGTGTATTTTTTTATATCAGGTTGTTCACAGCACCTAGGCTCGATGCAGCTAATGCATCAGGAGAAATTCATCATGTTAAAAGCAACTATCTTGGTAGTAGGTATGTACAGTGTAATTACTGGTTTAAATGCGTTAAAAACAGTTGATTCTGTGAACTCAGCAATGAGCAAACACAATGCTGCTATAGCACAAGCATATAACCAATAGCCGAAAAAGAGACTAGGTTCGCCTAGTCTCACCTTTCTCAGCCTAGCTGGGATTCCCCTTAAGTTCATCACAAATGGTGTGTTTAAGGGGAGTCCCCGTTAACTAGAAAGGAAATATCATGAGTATCTTAAAATCTTCAGCAACACCTCTTATCGAGAAAATGCGTGATTCAGGAATTTCAATCACAATAGCTTTGAAATTTCACAAGTTAATGCGCAAAAATCCAAATTGCAGTAAATCTCGAAAAGCTGTCCGAATAGTCGCACGTAACTTACAACACGCATTTTAGTTATATGCATAAGTCCAAGCCTGGTCAGGTCATCGATCAGGCTAGTTCTCTATTAAAAATGAGTTTTTCTAAAGAATTTATTTTTAATTAAGAATTTTTGTCGAAAGGCAAAAACATCGCGTACTCCGGTACGCATTTTAAAACCCGATGGGGTGGTTATGACTAACCGCCCTTTGGGGTCTAGTCATATCTGCTCTGCGTTAAATAGGAGCAAATCATGACAAATCTCAAAATGGCCAACTCTGGTCTCGTCATCATGGATGTTGCTGTATATCAGCGCGGTAGAACACCAATCGCATCAGCAGTGTTAAATAATGGATTAGGCAAAGTAGTTCACATCATGGAGTTTCAGGATGGCGAATGTATTTTGATTAACCGTAATTTAGCTCATCCAAAATGCCGTTTCAAAAACGGTGAGTTAATTAAGTCAGGTGCATCCAGCTTTGAAGGCTGGGAGTCAAGACAAGACTCGTTAAAAAGCATCTCTGAAAAAGCTAAGTTATCAGGCTTCACAGAGGTGATTTCAAAACGCACAAAAAACCTTCCATTATTACAAACACCTTTGGCCTTCCAAGACCAAAAAGTGGCTTAAGGGGAAAATGATGAAAAAGTCATTAAAACCTTTAAGACAGGTAAATTTGTTTAGTGGTGTACCAGATCGAAAAAGAACGTCAAAACCAAAGAAACAGGTCATTAGCAGAGATAAGTTTGAAAAGAAATTGCATAGTAAGAACGTAATTCGCAATTTCTTAGAGAATCAATTGATGCTGCCTGTACTAAGGTCTGATCCATTGCATGGTCAAGAAAGAATACTGCCTATAGTGCCAGATGAGTACCTTTTACAAGGTTTTCCTGATTTGGTAACTAAACACAGGTCTTTCAGAGTAAGTGATGGTCTTGATATAAGACTGACACCCGATCAAGCTAAAAGAGACGTGCATACGGAAACATGGAATGATCATCAGATCATTGCATCACATTCGGAGCTCTTACATGAATCACTGGCTGTATTAACTTACGATGGTGTACTCGAAGAAAAGATAGATGTATTAGAGTGGATATTTGCCAATGATTTAGTAGTTTGGCATGGTCGTAGAGTAAAAGCGGAGTTAGTACCGTTTAGCTTTAAAGCCTGTTGTATGTTTTGCAGTTGTGATTACGCAATCATACGAAGATTTGTCTATTCAAAATTACCATCTGACTACAAGCAGTTTATCGACCTCGATATCGCTGCATAAACCCAATCGGGGCATGTTCCCGAAAGGGCATGCTCCATAACCAAAGGAGCACAAAATGAATGTAGTTGAAAAAGCAATTAGAGACATCTTTAAAATGGATGTTGACCCAAGCATTATGACTTCAGCATACGAAATGACAGCAAATGAAAGTCATTTAGTACCGCAAATTCCACGTAAGAAAGATGGTTACATTTTCCGACGTGAATTGATGGTTGATATTCTTGCTTGGCATAATCACATGACTAAACCTTTGTATCTATATGGGCCAACACAGTGCGGTAAAACGAGCTTGTTGAACCAATTTGCAAATCGTCTGCAGATTCCTATTTGGTCAATTACAGGTCATCGTCAATTGGAACTAGCGGAAATGTTAGGACAATATGGTTTAAACGAAAAAGGTGGTTATGAATGGATGGACGGTCCACTAACACTGGCTGCCAGAAATGGTGGTTGGTTCATGATAAATGAAATTGACCGTATGTTACCTACTGTAGTTGTTGGTCTAAACGATATTTTGGAAATGGGTGATTTTACTTTGTCTAATAAACAAGGTGAAATAGTTAGAATTCATCCAGACTTCCGTATCGTAGCAACTGGCAATACAAATTTAGCGGGTGATGATGATGGTAATTACCATACAGCAAACATTCACGACAAAAGTGTATTAGAGCGTTTCGATATGATGCTTGCGGTAGATTACCCAGGCGAAAATGAGGAGCGTGCATTGTTGGAAAATGTATTCTCAGAGCTTGATGATGATGATTTGAAACTTTGGTTTGAAGAAGAAAACATCAAAGTTGAAAATGCTGATAAGACTGCAATCAATACAGTTTTAGAAGGTGAGTTTGTTACTCGTGAATCTTTTATCGCGTCTTTATTGCGCGTAGCTACAATGATTCGAAGTCAAAGTATTGACGGAGGTGTGCAATCCGGAAATGGTTTGGAAAGAACAATGTCAACAGCGTCATTACTCAAATGGGCACAACAGTGCATTACATTCAGGGGAGCGACTAAGTTTGATAAATCACCGCTTCATTATGCTTTGGAACGCGCTTTAACCAACGGCTGTAAGCCAACGACAAAAGTGGTAATTCATGAAATAGTTAAATCAGTATTTGGTGTTGAGTTAGCACCAAAAACAACGACTATCTAAGCGTTTTATCATGACAACGGCAACTAAAATGCCTGTCATCGTCACAACGTGGGCAGGTACAGTCACCAATGATTGGTACACAAAAGCTGAAGAGTTGCTTAAATTGCTTGAAGGCGAATACATCAAGTATTCGCACAAGGGCATAGGTAATCTCGTAGAGCTAAAAATAACGTCTTTAACGACGACCTCAGAAATTACTTTCAAAACAGATGCGAAGGGTAGAACTAAAGGGGTGCTAAGAGTGATGGATGAAGACACTTATGTGTTTTTATTATTCATCATGGCACTTTCAAAAGTCGCTCCTTTTTCAATGGCAGATGAGAGTAATCAAACCACAAGAATTAACTGTAATCCGAATAATCCTTTATTTAAAAACTTAATCGTGCCTCACGATAAGTTGGAAGAATTAGGGGAGTTGTTAGGAATATCCATTTCAGACAAAAAACGTCGAATAAAAGGTTCAGTTGCTTTCTTTTAACCCAGATGTCCCCGAAAGGGGCGTCTGTTCAATGCTGTGTGACAGACGTTATTGAACAGATTATTTGCCGTAAGGCGATATGGGCGTTTACCTCACGGTAAGCATTTTAAAAATGGGGCTTATTAAGCTCAATAACTTGGAGTAAAAAATATCATGCATAACATCTTTCCAGTCATATTTGGATTGTTCTTTAGTGCGTTACTGGCGGGTATCTGTTGGAAGTGGTTGATAAAACCATTTTTACTATTTCCACTGAAGCTGCTAAAAAGAAGTTTAACTAAGTCGTTCTTAGTTGGTGTCAGCGTAGGTAATAAAATTGCCGAGCTGAAACCAAAACAAGAAGCTTTACCTGAAGGAGAAGTGGTCGCTGCAAGTGCGTTCATGGATCAATTCGCGGCACCAGAATATGAAATTGCTAAATGGGTAAGAGGTCATCACATCAAAAAGTGTGGTTACGTTTTATTCAGAGGTTATGCTAATCATGTAGAACGGTGCTTCGTTGTAGAAGGTAATACAGCCTTTCAGAAGAAGAATGGTAAGCGCTACCGACTCCCAAATATTACTGGAGTTTGTTCAATAACAGATGAATCGTTTATTGAGCAAACAGTTGGAGAAGTTATCAATTTAATTGCTGAAAGTGTAAGTAAACTTGAATCAACTGCAACAGTTAAACCTAAAGCAAAACCTGTAGTGATAGCAGAAGTAAAAGCTAAAGAAGTTGAGGAGCCTGTTCCGACTAAGCCAGAAGCATCAGAAGTACCTGTGGCGAAGAAAGAGAAAGCTTTAGAAACTTATAAAGGCTATTTAATCAGCTATGGCAAGGCAGTACGCCACATTTCATCATCTAGTAAAGATGATGCAGATAGTGGCAGAGAAATCCAGCAGTTCCGTGTAGTCATCCGTAGTCAGGAAGGCATCGAAGAAAGTATCTGGGGTCAGGATTTATTGCGGGCTATGAAAGACGCAGGAATTTTGGTCAACGATATGGTCGAGGTCATCAAATTAGGGAAGCGACAAATCGGAAGTTCATGGAAGAACCTTTACGCAATGAACAAAGTTGCATAAAGCGTCATCAGTGATAGCCTATCCTTCATAGGCGATCAATTAAATCATCAGCTATCCAGCCTATTAGGTAGTTGATATAACTAGGAGCAATTCATAATGCCAAGCGTAAATAAAGTAATTCTAGTCGGTTCTTTAGGCAAAGATCCAGAGGTTCGTTTCATGCCAAATGGTGAAGCGGTGTGTAATTTCAGCATTGCTACAACAGATAGCTGGAAAGACAAATCTGGGGCTAAGCAAGAAAGAACCGAGTGGCATAACATCGTCATGTATCGAAAACTAGCTGAGATCGCTGGGGAGTACCTTAAAAAAGGTCGTCCAGTGTATGTCGAAGGTCGATTACAGACTCGAAAATGGCAAACTAAAGAGGGTCAAGATCGTTACACTACCGAAATCATTGCAGACCAAATGCAAATGTTAGGTAGTAATAAAGATGGTCATAGTGGAGGCGATAATGATGGTGGTTCGTATGATGGTCAGCAACAAGATCAAAGTGCTCAACCAACTCAACAACGTCAGGCACAATCTAGCGCACCTGCACAAAGCAATACAAATGGCGGAGGTAGCTATGACAGTTTTGATCAGGACATTCCTTTCGCGGGTTATAGAGGACGTGAACTTTACGTCATCTAAATAAAAAAAGAAGCCCGATTTACTCGGGTTTCTTTTTAATAAGATGTGACAGATTTTATTAAAAAGAAACTTAGTATTTTTGTCGAAAGACAAAATTAGTGCGAGTCCATTCGTACATTTCAAAACGATAATCCCTTCGATTATCCCTTCACATTATCGACATTAATTCTTTGAAAGGAGTTTCTATGTCAGGCATGTCAAAAGTAAAGTCTTCTAATATCTCAGAAGTTGGATATAACAAAGACAAAAAAATATTAGTGATCAGGTTCACGTCAAATAAGCTTTATGGTTATCTAGACGTTCCTCAAAACATAGTTGCTGATTTTGTTGCAGCAGATAGTTTAGGGAAGTTCTTTGGTGGAAACATCAAAAACAACTACATCACTCAAACGATAGAAGAAAGCGAATTGCTAAGTTACTTAGGTAGCCCAGCAAAACCAAGAAAGAATATCAATTATCCAGAGGCTATGATGGCCGCTGCAGACATTGCTAAAAATTTCCGTGGTGCAGCTGCATTCTTTTAATTTAAAACTGAGTGGATACCAAGTGTATTCGCTATTACCGAAAGGAAAATAAAATGACTACAAGCATACTTAGCTACCCTGAAAGGGGTAAATGGGGCAAATCAAGTTATAGGGGCAACTGTTCTGGCTACATTTATCAGGCGTTGTTTGACCAGTACAAACCTAAATCCTTCTGCGACCCATTTGTTGGCTCTGGTACGTCTTTAGAGGTTGCATTAGAAATGAATATCAAAGCTTTTGGGTTAGATTTGCATCAAGGGTTTAATGCGTTAAAGCATTCTATCCGCGATACGATTGGCCAAGAAGTTGATATGTGCCACAGTCATCCTGCATACGGACCGATGGTTAGGTACTCAAAAGACGTTTGGGGAAATGGCATAGGTCATCCAGACGATCTGAGTGAATGTATTGATGATGATGACTTTCATGAGAAGTTACATTTGGTTTTAATGAATCAAAGGGAAGCAACTCGTGCAGGGGGGCATTATGGTATTTTAATCGGGGACTTAAGATCAGCGGGGCGTTATGTGTCTTACCAAGCTGAAGCCATATCAAGAATGCCTGCAAATGAGTTGGTCAGTGTAGCGATTAAGACTCAACACAATACTGTTTCAGGAAGAAATACTTATAGCAATATGAAGCACTTTTCTATTGCACATGAATATCTAATCTTGTGGCAAAAACCGAAAGCACCAGTGTCTTTATTGATTGATTTGTCAGAAATGGCACACCAACAAGCAAAACGATTACAAGGTGTTTGGAAAACTATCGTTGCTCACGCAATGATTTCATTAGGTGGAAAGGCAAGTCTAAACTCTCTTTATCAAAAGATTGCTGAAGCTGCGCCTGACAAACTAAAAGCAAATGAGAACTGGCAAGCAAAAGTAAGACAAATATTACAAATCTCCCCGAAATTTAACTCGGTAGAACGTGGTATTTGGGCTTTAGCCTAATCTCAGTAGCATCACTCCTAGAGTGGTGTTTCTTTAGCGTCTTTATGGGATTTTAAAGAAACAGGCTTTTTGTGCGAGAAATCGCCAAAACAGTAGGGGTCATGCCCTGCATTTCAAAATAAACCTGTGAGGTTCATTCCTCACGGGGTGATGCTCCGCCCATAGGTTGTTACTCAACTTTTTCCCCGATCGGACTTGGGAATTGGAGGTCGCAATGGAAAACACCATTTTATCAATTCTATTCTTGTTAGTCATTTTCAGTATTTTTGGATTCGCTGATTTAGTAATGGGAGTAAAAAACTGGTATTTTCGTAAACCAGCCCATGTAGGTTATTGGTCTGCTTACGAACGTAATTAAAACTGACGGAACTACATGATCCGTCGGGTCATGGCTTCGTCGCAACATAAGGAAATCACCATGAAAATTACCAAAATTATTCTTTTATCAACTTTATTAATCGCTTCTAACGTAGCAATGGCACAGGATTATGCTGGGTCTAGCTACAATGGAAATACAGCGCAAACCATGCAAGACGTAACGCTTGGTAAGGTTATCTCGATGCGTGAAGTTACCATAGATGGCACGACACAACTTGGACAGTATGCTGGGTCAGGTTTGGGTGCCGCGATAGGTGGCATTCTAGGTAACACGCTTGGTAAAAACAACACATCAAAAGCACTTGGTACAGTTGTATTAGGTGCTGCAGGCGCAATTGGCGGAAACTATGCCACTAAAGCGATTAACCGTGAAACAGCCAATGAGTACATCATTAGGTTAGATAGCGGTCGTGTTGTTGCTGTCACTCAATCACAAGAAAGTACGAATGAGATTTTAGTAGGTGATCAAGTTCGTATTCTTCAGAACGGGAGGGTGCGTATTGTAAAAATGATGTAAGAGAAACTTAACAAGCCCAGAGGGAACAGCCTCTGGGCTGCTCCTTTTTTTTATTAACAAAGGAGAAGAGTTTTATGAAAAAACCAAATCGAAATCAAGCTGTCTATATGGCAACACTACTAGCGACTTTCGCTGTGGGTTTATTTACTTGGTCAGGCTTACCAGCCTTAGAAAAAGTAATGAATTCCGCGGGATTACCTGACACAATGTATGCATTTGTTATGGCTACAATTGTCTCACTAGTTCTGTTAACATTAGGTTACTTGGTACTGAGCGATAATGCTTCAAGAAAGGATTAAAGATTATGGACAAAGTTCTAGTAGCAACTGCATTAGTAGTAATTGCAGGGTTGATTCTAGCACCATGCTTTATATGGATTAATAACCACTTTAATAATCCCGAAAAAAAATAAAGACAACCCGGTAAGCTTACTTATCGGGAAGTTTTTTAGTGTTGACAGGCTCATTTAATGAGCATAAACTGATATTCAGTGTGAGCTTAAAGACACTTAAAAAGTTAAGCATATCCAACAGTTCAGCAACAACCTCCAAAAAAATCCACTCTATTGAGTTTTATTACGTATGTCCTATAGGGATTTTACGTCTATTTTCCATACGCAATTAAATTCAATTTTTTGAGAGTAATCTCAAAATCGTAGGAGCTTGTCTCCATCATTTCAAAACAACGGTAATTTCTTTACCGTATTTTTCTTAATCCCTGCGGGAAGTGTCTACCCGCTTGGGGTGACTCTTTCTTATGGGCGTTTTATACCTCGAAACGAGGCGCACCAAAGGACCCCAAAAAGGCCTTTTGGTGCGCCTCGATCGGGGGCTTTTATAGAAGGAGTAACAGAATGAAAATTGATAACTTAGCAACACTATTACCTCAACAAGAGGTTTTACAAGATATCTTAAATGACAAATACTGCAAAAATGGCGAGAAAACAGTTGGAGAAATCCAATTGCGTGTCGCTGAAGCACTTGCGCAAGTAGAGTCTGCTAATGCCCGTAAAAAGCTCTCATCAGAATTTTTAAAGGCACAACAAAACGGTTTTATTGCGGCAGGTCGAGTAAATTCGGCAGCTGGTACTGATATTCAGGCGACTTTGATGAATTGCTTCGTGCAACCAATTGAAGATGCCATTAGTACGGGAGATAAATTAAAACCTGGCATTTATGATGCACTTACATACGCAGCGGAAACAATGCGACGTGGTGGGGGTGTTGGCTATGATTTTTCAGCCATTCGTCCTAAAAATGCAAAAGTAAACAGTACAGCATCCCGTGCTTCAGGTCCTGTGAGTTACATGAATGTGTTCGACAAAAGCTGCCAAACAGTTGAGTCAGCAGGTGCAAGACGCGGTGCCCAAATGGGTGTTATGCGTGTTGATCATCCAGACATCATGGAATTCATTGAGGCTAAACGTACAGTTGGCGCTTTAACTAATTTTAACGTTTCTGTTGGTGTGACGGATTCCTTTATGGAAGCCTTAGCGTCTAATGGGGACTGGGAGTTAGTTCACATAGCACAGCCATCTTCAGAAGTTGAAGGCGCTTACCAGCGTACTGATGGGATGTGGGTTTATAGTAAGGTGAAAGCGAACGACCTTTGGGAAAAGGTGATGAATTCGACTTATAACTTTGCTGAACCTGGTGTATTGTTTTTAGACAACATTAATCGTGATAACAATCTTTCATACTGTGAAACGATTGCGGCTACTAACCCTTGTGGTGAACAGCCATTGCCACCTTACGGTTGCTGCTGCTTAGGAAGTGTTAATCTGACTAAGTTTGTAGTAAACGCATTTGGTAATCAGCCACGCTTTGATTTTAGCAAGTATGTTGAAACGGTTAAAACGTCAGTGCGCATGTTAGACAATGTGCTTGATGCTTCATTTTGGCCGTTAGAGCAACAGAGAGCAGAAGCAATGAACAAACGTCGCGTAGGTCTAGGTTATCTAGGTTTAGGTGATGCGTTGGTAATGTTGAAAATTAAGTATAACAGCGCAGAGGCAATTGCATTTGCGGCAAAAGTAACAGAAGTTATGCGTGATTCCGCTTATTCTGCGTCAGTTGAACTGGCAAAAGAAAAAGGCGCGTTTCCATTGTTCGATGCGGATAAATATCTAGCAGCACCGAGTTTTGCTTCAAGACTACCTGAAGCGATTAAGGCAGATATTCGTCTACATGGTATTCGTAATAGTCATTTAATCAGCATAGCGCCAACCGGCACGATTGCTTTGGCTTTTGCGGACAATGCTAGTAATGGCATTGAGCCAGCATTTGATTGGTTCTATTTTAGGAATCGTCGGATGAATGATGGTACGAAACAAAAGGTAAAAGTTGAAGATCATGCTTATCGTTTATATAACCACTTAAACGGTGAGACAGATTCAGACAAATTGCCTGAGTATTTTGTGTCAGCCCAAACCATTGGGGCAATGGATCATCTAAAGATTGTGGCAGCAGTGCTACCGTTTGTAGATAGTGCAATCAGCAAAACAATTAATGTGCCAGAAGATTATCCGTTTGAAGATTTTAAGGATATTTACTTGGAAGCATATAAAAATGGCTTGAAAGGCATCACCACTTACCGTCCTAACATGACAACAGGTGCAGTGCTAGAAACAGCAGCTTCACAAAAAGTAGTTGAAATTCCTAATGATGTAACGCTGCCTTCTTTGGTAGATCGTCGCATTCAGCTTGAATCTGTACCAAAACCTGTCTTGTCTAGTTTACGCTGGCCAGGTCGTCCTAAAATGCCGAAAGGTAGCGAAGGTTGGGTTTCGGAAATGATTGAGCATCCATTGGGTGATTTCGCAGTATTCGTATCTCATGTAGAAGAAGCCGTGAAAACGCCTTTTGAAGTGTGGGTAATGGGTGCTGAACAGCCTCGTTGTTTAGGTGCTGTAGCTAAAACTTTATCGATGGACATGCGTGTTAATGATAAGGCTTGGTTGAATACAAAACTTGCTGTGCTAGAGAAATCCTCTGGTGACGATGGCTTTGAAATGAGTAACCCGCCAGATGGCGAAGTTATTCGTGCAAAGAGCTTGGTTGCAGGTTTAGCGAGGTTAGTGCGATATCGCTGTGAAGAATTGAACTCATTGCAAGTGAATGAGGGAGACACTACACCAGTGATGGATGCTTTGATGACGCTTAAAGAACCTAAGTCTGGTACAGACGGCACGATGAGCTGGACAGTTGATGTTCTTAATGCAGCGACAAACGATGATTTCGTTCTAGGTGTAAAAGAATTAATTATGCCTAATGGCCAACGTCGTCCTTACTCTATATGGCTATCTGGTGAATATCCAAAAGCACTAGATGGTTTATGCAAAATCCTTTCTCTCGATATGAGGGTGATGGACACAGCATGGATCGGTATGAAACTACGCAAACTGTTGAATTTTGCAGAAGCGCGTGGAGATTTCATGGCTAAAGAACCTAGTTCAGAAAAATCACGTAATTATCCAAGTACGGTAGCGTATATCGCTCGCTTAATTATTCACCGTTACGCAATGCTAGGTCTTTTGACTGAAGATGGCGAACCAGTGGAGAAGTTAGGAATTTTAGAACAGCAGACAAACGACTCAGTTGTGAAAGCAACAAGAGTATTTGCTGGGAAGAAATGTACTGAATGTTCATTAAGTGCAGTTATCCGTAAGGATGGTTGCGAATTTTGTACAGCATGCGGTCATACCGGCTCATGCGGATAGGGATAAAAATCATGGAAAATATCTCAGAAATTTTTACCCCAAATGATGCAAGTGAAACTGATGAACGAGTTAAAGAGCTTATGAATGACCCAGTAGTTAAAGAGCATTGTATGTCCTTGGACATGCAGGGCATTACTTACAAAGTCATACCATTACGCCATAGCAATAAGTCCTAAAAATTAAACCGAAAGGTTTTCCGCCTGCTCCGCAGGCGTTTTTCACCGACACTTAACTTTGAGTCTCGATGTAAAACGCTTGAGAGTTTCTTGCCGTAAGGCAGATCGTGTACGAAAGTACGCATTTCAAAATAGTAGATTTAGTATCAAAACCCAATGGGGCATTTTTTCCCATTGGGAAGATGCCCTCTTATTTTTCAATAAAAGGAGAGCATCATGAGTAAATCACATAAAGATATTTTCAAAAGTATCGTTTTAGTAAACGTCAATAATCCGATTTGGTCAGGCTATAAACGCACGACCGATGGCGATTTAGCAAAGATGAACGCAACCTTACCAGGTGACGGAATCATCACAAAAGGTGGCAAAAAGATTTTCCCAACGGAAACCCTAAAGCCATTCAACACTTTGAAAAAAGAAATCAGCCGTAAATTAATGTCAGTCGGTGTTTCAGCATTAGGTGGCTCGTCACGTGTAGTACCTGCAGCAGAAGTTAAGGATTTGGAAAAATTCTTAGATATATGCGAGGCTAAGTTCAAATCACTGCTTGCAGACTTTGAACACACCTATGACGATGTTCTAGCTAAACACTTGGATGATATTGATGAGCCAATAGTACGTGAGATTGTTGGGTACTCAACTTTGAAAAAAGAGGAGGCTGTAACACGCTTCGGCTTTGTAACTGATATTTTCAATATTGTTCCAAAAGGTGATGGCGAAGGCTTGGTGAGTAATTTAGCAAATAAATTATTTAACGAAATTTCAATCTCAGCTCGCGAAGCATACGAAAAAAGCTTTCTTGGCAAACCTCGTGTTGCTCAACGAGCTTTAAATCAAGTAGTAGCCATTCGCAACAAAATGGCAGGTTTAAGTATGTTGGATGGCAATAACATTCAAGCAATCGTCAAATCAATAGATGATGTTTTAGAATCGATGCCGAAAGATGGTTGGATTGAAGGGGTGCATTATTCTGCTCTTATCGGTCTAGTCAACATGCTATGTGAACCTGAAGATATGCTAAAACACGCTGAAAAAGTACAACAAGGCATTGCCTCAAGTATTCCTAAAGCGGTACAAGCAGTCGTAAACGTTCAAGTAATTGATGAATCAGTTGTTGATGTGCCAGTAGTTGCCGAAGTTGAAGCGCTTGCACAAACTCAATTGCCATTGATTGAAACAGTATTAGAGGTCAATCCAGAGGAAGCGCCAAAAGCGACAAGTCCAGAAAAACCAAAATTAACAGTCGTTGAAACTGAAGTAAAAGCTGATGTGGTCGAAACCGAAGTAGCAACAACACTTCCAATCGCTCATGTTCCGCCTCCAACTCCAGCAAAACGTGCTGCTTCGTTCTTTTAAATTAGATGGGTGCTTCGGCACCCGTCATTACCAACAGGAGAAAATATCATGCTAAATAATCTTAAAAATGCTCTTCCATTAATTGCTGGGGCATTAGCCAGTAAACAAGGCGTTAAGGTATTACAAGGTGATTGGGCTAAAACTAACTGTGTTGATACTATCTGGCTGCCAGCTTTGCCAGATGACGATCCTAACGTACGAGCAAAGGCATTAGGCTTTGTTGGTCATGAGACTGGTCATATCGCATTTACCGATACAAAGGTAGTCGAGTTAGTTAAAACTCAAAAGAATCCTAATACATTTTTTGGGATGATGAACTTGCTAGAAGATATTCGAATGGAAAAGCTACAGAAATCACGCTTCCCTGGTGTTTCTGATAACTTAGATAAACTATTCGTTATCCTAGTCGCAGAAGGTGTTTACGCTTTGCCTAAAGCAGATTCAAAGCCAATTAGTATCATGAATAACTGGATGCTTAATAAGTTGCGCTATGACCTGTTAAATCAAGGTGCTTTTAAGGAGCTTGCTGAAGGTTCGGATGAAGTGTTTGAAAAAACATTGCCTGAGAATACGCGCATTAGACTTGAAGCATTGGCTTATGACGTAGATAACGCTAAATCAACACAAGATGTATTTAATCTGACCTTTGAGATCATGAAAATGATTGAAGAAGAAGCCGAGAAAGAGAAAGAAAAGGAAGAGCAAGAGGCGCAAGCTAAGCAACAACAGCAAGCACAATCTCAATCTAATAATTCAACTCAATCTAGCCAATCACAAAGCGGTGACGCTGATGATAGTTCTGATGATACAGCTGACGGTTCAAGTCAAGACACGGGTAATTCCAACGGGTCTGGTCAGGACGCTGGCGACGGTGATGATGCACAATCTGCAAGTGATTCAAATGGGGCAGGGGACTCTAACGATAACCAAGCTCAAAAAATGTCAGACGTTCTTAAAAGCATCTTAGGTGCTGGAAAGGATTCACAATACCAAGATATCGGTGATGTGTTGGCTGACCAAATTAACACGATTAAAACTGAAGCAAATGCAAGGGACTATGATGGCAGTGGATCATTGCGTGTCTTTAACGCTGTGAAGCATCCAAGCAAAGGCCGCAATAGTGATTATGATTTCCAAGCAAGACGTGCAGTTAATGCGTTGAAGCAGAAATTACACATTATGTTGCAATCGCAAACCTTTAACGAAGTAACACGTAGCGATAGAGGTTCACGATTCTCATCACGACATTTGCATGAAGTAAAACTCGGTGGAAAAGTGTTTGAAAAACGTACAGAAGGGATTGATATTGATTTGGCGGCTACATTGCTAATTGATATTTCCCCAAGTATGAGTTCAAACGATAAGTTAAAAATCGCTGCTTTGTCGGGTTATGCCACAGCAGAAGCACTCGCTTCAGTGCAGGGTGTTTCTACAGCAGTAGCTGTTTTTCCTACAGTGAGTGGTATCGATTACTTAACAAGTTTTGGTACTAAGCCAGTGGTGAATGCTGAAAGCTTTAATCAGCTTGCAGTGTTCGGTGATACTCCGTTAAGTGATGCGATGGCGCGTGTGTCGATTGATTTAATTCAACAGGCTCAAGCAAGAAAGATTCTCATCGTTATTACTGATGGCGAACCTAACCATAATGATCAGTCAGACAAGATTATTATGGCGGCAATCAATGCAGGCGTTGAAATTATGGGCGTCGGTATTGGTGTTGATTTGGATCACTTATTTAATACGTGGTGCACAATCAATAGTATTGAAGATTTACCTAGAAGTTTATTTGGAATGTTACAAAATAAGCTTTCTTACAAGCAAGCAGCATAGAAAACGGCCCCAGAAATGGGGCTTTTTTTTGTACAACGAAAATGAACAATACAAAAATATTGCACATACCGTTTAAATATTGTCAAGGATTTAAAGTGACTAAATTAGCTTTATTACTTGCTACGTCAAAAATAAACCACCCCATAAAATACGTCAAAAGTTGCTAATCAATTTTTTGTTGAGATTATGTAGTTACATTTTATTGATTCATATTGGGGAAGTAAATGATACACACAGATAATAAAAATAATTCAAACGCAGAAATGATGAAGCTTAATAATCACTTTTTAATACTGGCTCAGCAGCAACTAACAACTGACCCTCTTTTAGCAAGACACAAACTTGGGTTAACTGAAGCAGCAGCAAGCTTCATTAGCAAACTTTCCCCGATAGACATTATGACATTGTCGGATAGCGGCATTAGTGCGGTTACATTCCGCTTTGCTGAGGGAAGTCTAGCTCACCTTACTAATTACCTATCTGGTGACGATTTAGCAATCACCCAAGCCGTATTAGGTTGCGAGAGCTAATATGACTACTTTAAAAAGAAAGCTCAAAGAAGACTTACCAGTATTGCTTGAGGTAAGAATGCTCAAAGTAGCTGAAGAAATGTTCAAGCGCGGTGGTCGTTTACCTATCGTCACAGCCTTGATGCCACTTAAGCGTGATCGATTAATGAAGCTTTATATTGAAGTAACAGGACAAACCCCAATCACTGGACCACTTCCAAGTGATCACACTTGGTACTCAAACACCACCTATCCTATGCGCATCATTCAATCATCTGTTGTGATTGATTATTATCGAAAAATTAAACAAAAGGCTAAATCGGAATTAGAAGCGGAAGTATTGGTTGCTACATACGATTTATATTTAGAGCATTGCAAGGCTATTAAAGCTGAACCACTTATCACCTTCGTCAGAACATGGCACCTTATACAACAAGTCAGAATCAATTCATTAACAACAATTAAATGCCAACAATGCACAGGTAAGTATGTTGTTACCGTTGGTAAATTGCATGGCAAATATGATTGCCCATTATGTGATAGAACCTCCAGTCTTAGACCAGAAGTTTATTTAAAACCAAAAGAACTAAAGCTTCAACCAGAGTTATTGGCGCTAGCTGCATAAATATAACACCCTTAAATGCATGTTATTCGTTATCAGTTGCCATTCAAATTTCCCACATAATTGTTAAAAATCAATGTGGCAAATTAAATGAACAAATCAGACATTAATAAAGTATTAGAAAGCGCTGCAGTTAAAGCAGAGCTTAAAAAGCCACTCAAAGAAATATTCCAAGCGTGGCCAAATCTACAACAAATAACACTTCGTTTAGTTGGTTTAATGGGCTTTACCTTACCTTCAGACAAGAATATGCCTCTACTTGAATCTTGTCTAATCAACGCTGTGACAGGCTTCCATAATGTGACTCCACTTGAGTACGCCACTGAAATTCAAATGGTGGCCTACATACGTGGATTAGTTGCTGATGCAGACCAAATTGTACATGTATCACTCGGTACACTTCATGACGACCCAGTTCTATGGGAGCCGTTGGTAGATAACATCGCTGAATTTGAAATAGAGCATAAAGGCAAAATTAAGATCTATAACCATCCTTATACAGAGGTAAAAGCTAACAGTATGCGTTTGATGATTTTATCCAGGATTATCACAGTGAAGGATTTGTACTGGATTGACCAATATGCATCATTAAATAGTATTTTAGGGGAAGCAGCTTGACCTTAACTGGGCATGTCAAATTCTGGTTCATCATCGGCGTTGCTTTGTTTTTCGCCATGTCATTGTTTTCTTCTCCTGAGAAATACTATCAAGTGGTTCAAAAGGATATGGATAACGCATATTTGGCATATGGCGAAGATGGTGGAAAAGAGATTGTTCTAAATGCTAACTCAGTATTCGGGATGGTTTTTACATCTATCGGCGCTGATGCAGCAGCTAAGAAGATGCACAATACACCCCAAAAAAATGCGTCATTCTTCGGCTCTGAGCAACGTGCAGCATCAAAAACAAACGTTATTGTCAAAACTTTCAAATTGGAAATATACGCATTATTTCTAAGAATTAGCATTGCATGGCGTTGGCTTCCAGTACTTCTTGTATTTGGATTTGCGGCATTTGTCGACGGATTAGTTGCGAGAAAAATAAAAATTGAAGGCTATGGCTTTACCTCACCTGGTGTACAAGCACGCGTGGCAAATATCACCGTAATCATTACTGGTTTATCTGTGATGTCACTTTATCTACCTATTAACCTACCAATATTTTGGTGGCCGATTGCAACATTATGCGCCGTTATTTGTACTCGTTATGTCGCATCTAATATGAAACAGATTACTACTTAAATTATGTCTAATGAATCCTTACTCAAGCATGTACAAACTATGTTGGAAAACCAACTAAGTGCCATCATGCCTTATCTTAATGATCCGCTGACACAAGAGGTCATGGTCAATGGAGAGGATAACGTCTGGTTAGAGCGTGCTGGAGAAATGGTATTCCTGCCAGATGTGAAAATTTCGGAAACTCAAATTCGCGGTGCAATTGATACTGTTGCCCGTTTGTCTGATAAGGAAGTTAAAGAGGGTCAAGAGTCAGCAGTAGTTGATGCGCGTATGGAGGGTTTTCGTATTGCGGCAGCCGTCAAGGGCGTTTCTACGATGGGTTCAACCATCTGCATTCGTAAGCACTCCAGCGTTGTTTGGACACTTGATGATTATGTTCGTCAAGGCTATATGACCGAAGAAACAAAAGAATATCTAATTCAACAAGTTGTAAGCAAAAAAAATATTCTTGTTTCGGGTGGTACATCATCGGGTAAGACTACATTTTTAAATGCTTTGATCGGATATATCCCTCAAGACGAGAGAATTATTACGATTGAGGATACTCGCGAACTTTCTGTAAAAGTGCCTAATTGGGTTCCGTTAGAGGCAAACGAACAAGCAAATATTCCTATTAGACGATTGGTAAAGCTTGCACTTCGTTATCGCCCTGACCGCATCATTGTGGGTGAAGTGCGCGGTCCTGAAGCATTCGATTTTATGCGTGCCCTAAATACAGGACACGATGGTGGATTCGGCACGATGCATGCTAACAGTGCATTGTCTGCACTTTCTACTTTAGAAACCCTAATTCTATCTACCGAAGGTATCGACTGGCCATTGGAGTCAGTGCGTAGCCAAATCGGGGATACATTCGATTTCGTACTGCAACTAGTTCGAGAAAAAGGCAAAAGACGCCTAAGTGAAATTATGAAACTCAACAATTATGACCGTGAAAGGAAATGTTATGTTACAGAAAATGTTCTCAAGTGATTACTTTGTAAAGGGGGTATGTTTATTGGTATTGGCTTCGTTCTCAGGAGCTGCACTTGCAGGTGGTGCAATGCCTTGGGCGCAAGGTTTAGAAGCGTTTGCACAATCATTATGTGGGCCAACTGCAAAAGCCGTAGGTGTTCTTGCTTTTGCAATTGCTGGTATTGCTATTGCATTAGGTGAAGTTAAAGGTTGGATTCATAACATCATGATTGTGATGATCGGTATTTCAATCGCTATTCTTGCACCTAGTGTATTAACACTATTAGGCACAAGTTCTTCTATTACTTGTGGTTAATGATGGCTGATAACAATCTCAGAATAACCGCCTTACATCGTTCTCTTAACGAGGAAAAAACGATGGCGGGCGGTGAGAAGGGGCTGGTAGTTGCAAATACAACTCTTGCTATATGTATTTGTTTTGCCAGCAGCACCCTTTATTGGGGTGTGGTCGCTGTTGTAATCCATTTCTTCTTGGTATGGATACATAAACTCGACCCGAAAATGAGAAAAATCTATGTTAGATATTCTCAGCAGCACTCTCGTTACGATCCATGGCCGCACGCAGTTCCAATCAAAAATCCACGTCCACAAGGATTCGATCAAGGTAATTTATGTTAAATCTCTCTAAAGTTCGCGAAGAATACGAAGGCAAAGCACATCCATATCAGGATTTATTACCGTGGATGGAATTAATTCGTCCAGACATGGTGCTAAATAAAGATGGTGGCTTGATGTTATGTTACAGAATGCCTGGTATTGATGTCGAGAACTTACAAGAGGCAGATAAGGATAGATATGCCTCTTTAATTGAACATGCAATGCGCGTGTTTAATGAGCGTGTAACAGTATGGTGGACAGTCGATAGACGACGCACCGACCAATATACAGATGGTGAAATGCCTGATGAAATCAGCAAGTTCATTGATGACACTTGGAAGAAAGAATTCAAGAGTGGTAATCAATACGAGAATAAGCATTTTCTCTCAATTCTATATAGTCCAGAAAGCGGTGCTACAGGTTTTATGGACAGAATTGGTTATTTCTCAACCCGTAAAGGTTATGGGATTTTCAAATCTGCATATTTAGCTTCGTTAGCGGCTTTATCCCGTAAAAACGCTTTTGCATTTGACGCAGAAAAACTCGCTGTAGATATGGAGCGCTTTGATGATCTCATGGCTGCATTTGATGAAACAATCCGCGATGCGGGGCTTGTGCGCCTTCAAGACGAAGAACTAATTACGTTCCTTCATAAGCGTACTAATCCAGCAAATAATCAAGCAATAGTTCGTAAACAGCGCATTGGTGGCTACTTAGATGCATACCTACCAGACAACACCTTGTATGTGGGTCATGACACTTTATTATTTGAATCTGATGAAGTGCGTTATGCCTCTGCAGTATCGGTAAAAGATTGGCCAGAAGTGACTGTGCCAGGAATGCTTGATTCTTTATTGGGCGTACCGGGAGAGATAACAATCTCACAATGCTTCATGTATGTTGATCAAGAAGAGGCAAAAAAATACATTGAAGGTATTCGTAAACACAATATGAATACATCTAAATCGCTCTTTACCTACGCGAAAGAGACATTTACAAATAGTGAGTCAGATAAGGTAGATGAGTCTAAATTGCATAAAGCTCAAGATGCTATTGATGCGATGAACAACATGACTATTAATAATCGACAATTCGGTTATTACAACCTCTCTATTATTACCTATGGTGAAACGCGCAAAGAGTGCGATGAGACAATGAAGGCAGTGACAAGTAATTTGCGTCAAAAAGGCTTTCTAATTGTGAAAGAGACATTGCATTTACTATCAGCTTGGGCAGCAACTATGCCCGGCCAGTGGGGGCAATTAGTTCGCACATTCTTTGTTCATACAGGCAACATGGCCGATTTAAGCCCTATATGGTCACGTCAAACAGGCGCAATTGATAATGCTTATCTTAGCGAACAATCTGGCAAAAAATGTTCAGCTTTAACTACGTTATCCACGGAATTCGCAACCCCGTTTTACTTCAATTTCCATAATGGTGATTTAGCTCACACGATGGTTATTGGGCCTTCGCGTACTGGTAAATCCGTTTTTCTAAACTTTCTTGTTTCTCAGTTTGCTAAATACTCACCATGTAAACGCGTTGTATTTGATAAAGATTATTCTTGCAAGATTCCTACCTTGATGCAAGGCGGACAGCATATTGATATGTCAGGTGAATCAAACGTCAGGTTAAATCCTTTGAGCCTTTTAGGTGATAAAGAACATTGGACATTCTTGGTGCAATGGATTGAAAGTCTTTTAACAAGCCGTGATTACATTTTCAAATCAGAAGATGAGCAGCTGGTTTGGAAAGCATTAGAAAAAATGGCTGTTTTGCCAAAAAGCCAATGGCAATTACGTTCTTTATATGGCTTGCTAAGCTCAAATCGTTTGATGGAAGAGTTAATGCCTTGGATTGGTGAAGGCGCAAATGCAAAATACTTCGACAATACTGAAGATGAGTTCAATTTAGGTGATTTCACTTGTATTGAAGTTGGTACATTGTTTACAAGCCCACGCTTGGCAAGCCTATTCCTTGAATACGCCTTCTACCGTATCCAGATCGATTTAGACGGAAGACCAACGCTCATAGAGCTTGAAGAAGCTTGGTTGATGCTGTCAGATGACAAATTTACGAAACGTATCAATGATTGGCTAAAAACTTTAGCTAAGAAAAATGCCTTCTTGATTATGGCAACACAATCATTAGATGAATTAGCTCGTTCTGATATTTTTGCTTCAATCATCGACAACATTCCTAACAGAATCTTTTTGCCAAATCCGAATGCAAACGCGCATATAGATATGTACACAAAGAAATTCAGTTTGAATCTTGAACAAGTAGATCGAATTCGTAATGCCGTGCCAAAACTCAATTATTACATCAATACACCAATAATGAGTCGTATGGCTAGGTTCAGATGTCCACCAGAAATTCTGGCATGCCTACGCTCCGACTCAAGGGCGCAAAAGACATTCACTAAGCATTATGAATCTAGGGAAGAAAATCCTAGTTGGAAGCAACAATACATTAAGGAGATGGTAAATGATTAATATTAAGTTAAAACATAGCCTATTAGCATTGGCATTAGGTTTTTCAATTAACACGCATGTAGTAGCTAAAGATATTGTTTTCGACCCTGCAAACTTTGTAAAGAACACAATCACATCAATACAAAGCGTTGAGCAAACTGCTAAGCAAGCTGCAATTCTCGCCCAAGAAGTTAAGCAATATCAAATGATGGTGAGAGATTTAAAACAATTGAACCCAGGCGTCATTCAAACAGGCGTTTCTCGTGGCTATATCCCATCTGGAGAGTACACATCAACTGGGCAGGTTATTACTGCCTCAGATGGTGTTTACAGCTCATACAAAGATGTAACCGCAACTATGAATAAAATGGATCTTACCTATAAGGGTATGGATGATTTGATGAAAGATTTAGATCGCACTTCAATCAAATCAAAGGTGTCTTCTGAGCGTATTTTGCAGTATGACTTTCAAAGAGCGCAAAAAGGTATTGAGCAAGATAAAAACTATTATAAAAATCTCAAGTTACTCAATAGCCAATTAGAGCAGCATCAAAAAAGGGCAGATTATTTAGCGAGTGAATTGCCAGCTCAAAGTGGCACAGTTGGTATGTTGCAAATAGTAGGCTCGCAAAACACGCTTTTACAAGACCAAATGAGTCATCTAATACAGGTTAGCTCAATGTCTACCGAAAAAGCCGTTCAGCAAAGTCTAGATCAACAGGAAAAGGCTGAACGTGAGGCACGAGAGAAAAACGAAGCCAGAGAAACAGAAAAAAATGCTGCAAAGTATTTTACGAGTAAGAAAAAATAGTTAAAAGTATTTTTGACTTAGTAAATTAATCAAACTAGAAAGAGGAATTCCGTTATGAAAACATTTTTTAAATATGTGCCACATTTATTAATGATGTTTATGTTGCTGTTTTCCTCTTCCTCCTTTGCAGTTTCAGTAACGGCAGGAGAGGTGTTAAGCAATGCATCAGGGTCTACAACAGGTGCAGTTACAAATCCGAATGCAGGTACTACAACTAGTCAGACTTTAGGTTTGGGAGGCTCTGCAACATTTGCAGATGCCTTATCAGCAGCTTTAGCAAAAGTAGTCTCTTCAATTTCAGATTTTTCAAACAGTTATAGGACTGCCATTACACCGATGGCAGTAACACTCCTTACCGGCTTATCAATCATTGCTATATCTTGGTCGGGTATGCAAATGGCAATGACATCAGGCAGTTTATCAGAGCCAATGAATAAATTAATTACGACGATTTTCACTATTGGTTTTGCTACGTGGCTTGTCAATAGTGGCTATGACACGTTTGTAATTAAGGGAGTCGATAATCTAATGAACGAGTTGGTTAACAAAGTTCAGAACGGTGGACCAATTGACCAAATGTTTAATAACTTCATGATTGCAGAATTTAATGTAATTGGTGCTGTGATTGATCAACTTTCAGAAATGACCTTATGGGACATGATAACTAAGGGGGGATTTTCCATTTTGTTACTGGCTGCGATGTTTATTGCCATGCTTGTTACATCAGTAGTGGGCATGATTGCAGTTTTGACATCATTAATCATGGTTGCACTCGCAATGGCAGTTGGTCCAATATTTATTCCTTTTTTAGTTTTAGGTAAATCATCATTTTTATTTGATGGCTGGCTAAAATTCCTAATTAACGCTTGTTTAACAAAAGTAATAGTTGCACTACTACTAGGCATTGGCATTGCAGCTATCTCTAGTGCAGCTACACCGCAAGCTGGGGGTGTCATAGAGGTTGGTGACATGATAGGTAAGTTGTTAGCAGCCCTAGCTATTTCAGGGGTAATTGGTACTTTGATGATGGGCGCACCAGGTATTGCCAGTGCAATTACAAGTGGCGGTGCAATAAATACAGATGGATTTGCAGGCCGAATTCATAGTACGGCTAAAGCAATGGGCAGAAATGCCAGCGTAGGGACAAGTCAAAGTGCTGGTGGTAAATTAGTGGGCGCAGGTGACAAAATGGGTGGTGGACTTGGTTCAGCGATGCAAAACTTAGGTAACAAATTAAGATCATCATCTACAGGAGGTAATGTAGGTGGACTTAAGGGACTCAATCCTGCGGGTGATAGGGCGGCAGACTTAGCGTCCTCCGTCAAGTCTGCTAATAACCAAATGGTGAATAGAGCTATGGATACTGCATCAAAATCGGGTTTACCTTAATATATTAAATGCTATAAAAAGAACCGACTCATTGAGTCGGTTTTTTATTGGTTAATTGTGATTGGTAATTTCACTTAACAAAAACAAACTCAATTTAATCGCCGCTAACATAATTAAACAAACAATCATTGAAGCCACAGTTTTACCCGTTGTCATGTATAAAATGAGAGCCAATAAAGGAAATACAACTAAAAGCTTTAGCCAAAACATACTATTCCCCTTTAATTAATTTAATAGCTTGATGAACATGGTTTAAAGTCACTCGGAAGTTCTTATCTTCGCCAGTTGAAATTGCCTCATTCACAGCTGACTGCAGAATTTCACCTACGTTAGCCAAAGACTCACCATTGAGCAGTTCAACCACAGCTTCAGCTGTAAAGTCGTCAGCCAATTTAGCTTTGGTTTTACTAATCCAATTACTTACATAACCATGTAATGATTCTTCATCTGGCACATCAAAAGCCACTTTCTCCGTAAAGCGGCCGCCACGTAACATTGCTTCATCAATCAAGTCAGGTGCATTGGTTGCTGCTACAAACAAAATGTCTTTTGTTTTACCGCCAGCACCATCCATCACTGTCAATAATTTGTTTGTTACATCTTTTGAAAAAGGCGAGTTGCGACGTTCCGCTAATACATCATCCGCTTCATCAATAAACACGATACATGGACGCATATCTTTAGCTCGTTTAATCAATGTATCAATCTTGTCTGGACTATGAAGCAAGTCGTGACCAGTAGTTTTCAAAAAAGCCCATTTAGATTCTTTTGCTAATGCCATCGCAGAAATAGTCTTACCTGTACCTGCGGGACCCAAGAACAATACGCCAGATGGAACACTGCCACCCATTTCTTCAATTTCATCAATGTTAATCATACGTTTAGCTAATTTATTCATTCGACTACGCATTTCTGGTGCCAAGATTAACTGTTCGATTGACAATGTATCCTCTGGAATCTTATCGCCCATTGATGCATTCAAGCGACGTAGAGCACCTGCCAGTTCATCAAAGCCTACTTGAGAAATCTTGCCTTCACTGAGCTGATCTAATGTCTCTGTAGTAATCGCACGAATACGTGACACTGCAAAGCCTTCCCAGCGTTTAGCAGCACGTTCTAAGCCTGCGATATCAACTTTATCAGCTACAGATTTAAGACCATTGTTAAGTAAGAATTTGCGAGCTTCAAAGTCTGGTGGAGGAACCTCGATTTTATAATCGAAACGACCTTCACGAATCGCAGCTGGATCTAAACGCTCTAAGAAGTTTGATGCTGCAATGACAACAACTTTGCTACGACGAATATCCTCAAGACGTTTAAGCATGGCTGAAACAGTTTTTGGGCCTTCGCTATCAGCGTTTGCTACTTTGCTTCGGTCAATCAATACTGCTTCAATTTCATCTAAGAATAATACGCAAGGTGCTTGTTGAATGGCATCATCAAATACTTTCATGACACGTTCTGTCGTTTGACCAACCCATGAGCTTGCAAAAGTACCAAAAGCTACATTAATGATAGGTAATTTCAGTTCGCCAGCTAATGCTTCAGCCATTGTAGTTTTACCATTACCAGGGTCGCCTGTAAGCAAAATACCGTTACGTTTAGGGCTTGCAGGGTCATTAGACAATACTTCTTTACCTGCCTTCAGTAAACGCGCTTTAAATTCATCCATGCCAACGACTTGATTGAAGTTCTTGCGTGCAATCATTGCGTTATAGGTAATAACTGGTAAGTGAGTACTTGGAGTGCTTGCGCCATTATTACTAGGCGCAGTGTTACCTAAATTCGGACCATAGTATGCATGGGTAGCTACACGTCGACCAAATTTGTAACGCAACCAATCATCAAGTGTTTCATCGTTATACTCTAGGTAAGCCCATGCATTGATAGCTGCAAACAATCCCATCAGGATTAACAAACCCAAATTCATTGCATCCATATTTGATGCTTTGAGAGCCATGCCGATGACTAAGAATAAAGCCCAAATGCCATGATAGGCTTTCTTATTTCTAAACAAAGCGTAAAGAATAAAGACTACAGGAAGCAATAAAATAAATTGAATACGCTCCAGATGGTAAGCATCAAAGAACATTGGCCAACCTGCGTTAATAAATCCGTTAATTCCAGCTTTCTCATAATCAAGCGCATGAACAATAGGAAACTGTCCTACTGGAAGTAATAACATAGGCAATACACCAAAAGCCAATAAAGCGAATGGGAAAGCAATCAAACTTTTTGTAGATAACTTTTTCATCATATTATCCAAACATTGAAATTAAAGATAAGTACCAATCAGGCTTATTTTGCTCTGATGTAACCTTATTACCATTTACAAATGCTACTTCTATTGAATCTAACTTATTGTTCACATACCAAGGGAAGTTAGGGCGCTGCTCGTCTAGCAACTTATTTAGAACAACACTATTTGCTGACTTTGAATTATTTATATCAACCACAACTTGGACTTTATATTTTCCCGTTGATTGATTTAATACCAAATAGGGCAAGTAAGTAATCTGTTTGCATCCCAGTGTTTGTTCGCAAGCAGTATGTCGCAAAGCATCAAATGTAGAACCGTTACGCATCTCGGCTTCAAGTTTTCCAAGTGAAAACTGTGTATTAAAATAGAACACTGTAAATACCGCACAATATCCCAATAAGGAAGCCCAGAATACTTTTCCTGACTTGCTAGATAAACTTACTTTACTCATTTCTAAATTCCTATTTAGTTACTATCTGTTATCAGATTAGCAAACAATTCTAATTTGGCAAATTTAGCCATTATTTAACAGCACATAGATTCCATTTCCTGCAATCCATTTGAATAAGCGCCCTTGAATGGATGTCTAATAAAATAAAACACCCTATTTCGTAGGTTATGTTTTATCAGTTGGTCACTTTATACCATGTATCCTGATGTTTTTAATTGGGGCATTTCATGAGCATAATTTTCAAATCTATCAATGATTATTTCATTGAGATGATAAAAAACGATCAGACAAGGCAGCAACTCAAATATCGTTTATCCCAGTCCATTGAAGACAGACAAAATAATCCCATGCCTGAAACATCAAATATGCACGACGCATTTTACGTTGTTGCTGGCTGTAGATTCCAAGACAAACCTTTAATTACGTTAATTGTCACGCTAGGATTTCTAGTTGCTGTTGGATTAACCGTAGCTAACTTGATAACCAAATTACTATAGTAGTAAAAAATAACAGCCTTTTTGATAGGTTATATTTTGCCTCTCAAGCAGTTTATTCGTGATTAAATTCACACAGTCAACCTTGGAAATATCATGAGTAATCAAATTAACAAAAAAACACCAATAAATGCCACATTGCAAGGCAAAGGTCTGTTTGAGCGATGGGGCGGTGCAGTTGTTGAAGCTAATCGCTGGTTCATTGCCTTCGTATTAATGTGTGTCATCTGTATTGTTGAGATGTACGCCATCATGCAAATGCTTCCTCTTAAGACTGTTGTGCCTTGGATGATTACAGTAAAGGACAATGGGAAAATTGAAGGCAGTCCGATTGAAGCATTGAAATTTACCCCAGACGACAATGCAAAACGTTACTTCCTTAAAGAGTGGACTACAAAGATATTCACTCTAGATCGTTACTTTACGGAAAAATATCTGACAGAGGCTTACAGCGTTGTGCGAGGTCAAGCAACCTCAGAGTTCAGACAATTCATTGATGATAGAAAACCATTGATTGCTTTGCGTACTGACCCTGAGTTAGTGCAAAACATTACCATCCGTTCAGTTTCCTTCGTGCAGGACTCTGCAGCCCTAGTCCGTATTCGTGTTGAAACTAGAAACAATCAAGGTCTGAAAATAACAGACAAACTTGTAACTGTTCACTTTGCAGTTATTCCACCAAAAACAGAGGCAGAGATATATGCAAACCCGATTGGTTTATATATCACCCATTTTGCAGTCAGTGAGGACATTAATTAAATGACTAAATTTATTAAAAGTATATTAGCTGTAATAACCCTTATCAGTATTACTGGTACAGCTTGGGCTGAATCTCAATCCATATCGATGCCAGGTGACGCAAAGTTAGTGGTGTTTAGTTATGACGAAAACAACACATTTACTGTTCTTGCAATGCCCGGAAATATTACTGATATCCAATTAAACGAAGGTGAAAAAGTTACTGCCTTGGCAATGGGCGACTCTGTTCAATGGGTGACCGCAAAAACAGACAGTCACATATTCATTAAACCAACTCGTTCTAATATTTTCACATCAGCAACATTAGTAACTGATCAAAGAACTTACCAATTAACACTGCGAGCTTCACCAGACGGTGGTAAATGGTATCAACGCGTGAGTTGGAAATATCCAGAACTCATCATCATGAAACAGTCTGAAGTTGAAGCGCAAGCCAAAGCTCAGAAAATAGCTTCTGATGCAATTCTAGCTGAAGAAAAGAAACGTCAAGCTGATTCGATTGCAATGACAATCAGCAAAGCACCGGGCAATCCAGTTGAAAACCTTAACTTTGATTACACAGTGCAAGGCAATGCTGAATTCAAACCAACACAAGTTCTGGATGATGGCAAAGTAACCTATCTGAAAATGAATAAGAAACTTCAAGAATGGCCAGCAACATTTATTGTTGATGAAAACAATGTAACTGAGGTAATCAATCCATTACGCGATGGCGAATTCATTAAAGTGACGCGTCTATTTAAAAAATGCGTACTTAAACTAAATGATAAAGAAGTGATTATTACTAATAATGCGTACCCGTTATCTAAGCCAGTAAATAACACAGTTTATGGAGTGCTACCATGGCAGACTCAGATTCACTAATCCAAGGTACAGGCACGGTCAAAAAGAATATTCACTGGTTCATCGCGGGTATTATTGGCTTAGTAATTGTCGTTGCAATCTTTGCGCAAGATGCCAGCTCAAGAAAAGAGAAGGCAGACAAAGCCAAAGAACAACCTAAAATTGTTGAGCCCATTATTGACAATATTGATGGTGTATTAGCTTCACAAAAAACTGAAGTAATTCCAAATGAGAAGCCAAGTGTCCCTGCCGTTGCAATTGAAGGCGTTGGCAAGGACACTAAGGAAACAGCAGAAATTAGTGCTGCCGAAGCGCAAGCAATTGAAGATGCTAGAAACCAAGCGCACAACCTCGGTAGCGCTATTATGGTAATCGGTACTCAAAACGGTGTGTTAGATAGTGTTAGCCAGCTACAAAGGCCTGTAAGTGATACAGAACCTAACCTTGAAGTTAATGAGGCTGCTCTGCGTGCAGCGATGGCTCCTGCAGTCGTGGAAAGAGATGCCCCAGTCCAAAAAACATTAACTAAAGAAGAAAAAGACCAAGAATGGATTGAAAAGCAAGCCAAACTTAATAAAACAAATCCAATCACAGAGGACACTGCTAATTCTCCATATACCATTTTTGAAGGTACTGAAATTCCAGCGGTGCTAATGACTAAGGTTAGTAGTCAATTGCCAGGACAAGTAACAGGCGTAGTGAGCCAAGATGTTTACGATAGTGTGTCAGGTAATTACATCATTATCCCAAAAGGGTCTACGATTTACGGCACATACAACAATAGCATTATGCAGGGTCAAAGCCGACTAACTGTAACTTTCAATAGGCTCATTTTACCAAATGGTAGAACAATTTCATTGTTAGGTATGCCAGCAGCGGATAAGGTAGGCCAACACGGATTAGAGGGCGATGTTGATAATCGTTATGGACAGCGATTTGGTTTTTCATTCTTAACCGCTGTATTGGGTGCAATTGTTGACAAAAACAACTCTTCTAATACCACCATCATTAATACTGGTGAAGGTAGTGGGTCAGGCATTTCAACGGCTGCAGGAACAATCTTAACTGATATGTCTCGTCAAGAGCAGCAACGAAATGCCCAAATAAAACCAATTGTCACAATTAAACAAGGCATGAAATTTAATATTAACGTCAATCGTGACATTTCAATTAAGCCGTACATGTAATATGGACTTCGCTACTATTGATACCCTTATAATGCAGTGTGCTACAGGTGTGGCACCATCGACAATGGCGGCAATAATCAAAGTCGAATCAGGTGGCAATCACTTATCTATAGGGGATAACACAACTAGGAGTAGAGTCACGCCTACACCTAGAACCATTGATGAAGCTGTTGCAATTGCGATGGCGCTCATTAATCAGGGTCATAATCTTGATCTAGGCATTTCTCAAATAAATAGCTCCAATCTGAAAGCCTACAAAGTTAGCGTGAAAGATATATTCGATCCTTGCACCAACATCACAGTCGGATCATCAATCTTATCTAACTTCTACATTAAGTCTGTTGCTAAATATGGGCAAGGCGAGACCTCTTTATTTCATGCATTGTCTGCATATAATACGGGTAGCTTCTTTAGAGGCCCAACCTACGTTTCTAAGATTCTTAAAGCAGCAGGGTCAAACGCTTCAATAGCTAAAGTGGCATGGAAACAACCTGCACCTAGCTCCAATTACGCGCCAATACGCGCAGGGAAGGGAAGGTATTATAAAGTTAATAACTCCCCAATCATGGCTTTAAACTTTGCAGAATCACTAGACGGTAAAATGATGCCAGCAAATGAAATTATGGCTATCAATTAATACTCACTTTTCTAAATAGTTTCAAAGCATAAAAGACAACATATCAAGCAATAAGGTTTTGATTATCAATGCACCGTAAAGCTAGGTATATTAAGGTTTTTCATTATTATACCAACGCTAACTAGTAAAATATAAAGCCCTTTTTTATACGTTATATTTCATCATACGACCCTTCCAAATTGGGCAGAATAGAGCCATCGAAATAACGAAGAGTTATCATGGCTGAACAAGATTTAATAGATAGTATCGTTTCAAATGAAGCGTTAGGTATCAAAAAGAAACCAAGTATTTTTAAAATAATCTTGGTATTGGTAATTGTTGTCGTAGCTGCTCTAACAAGCTATTCCTTTTACATCAAAACAAAAAAAGATGACGTCATTCCGCCTTTGTCGCTTGGTGAGTCAGTCAAGCCTATTGGTAGCCCATCTCCTGTAGAGCCTGTAATCACTATGCCTCCAGCCATAGCAACAACTGTTGAACCAGTTGTTGCTCCAGCCGTTGCAGCAGAGGTTAAAACTCCTGTAGCGAATCTAGCTGCAGTTGAACAAGCCCAGCCAGTAACAACCGTAGCAACCCAACCTATCACACAAGCTCCAAATAACGTGGTGGTAGCAGTCGCTCCTGTTGCGGATAAGTCTTTGCCAATTACTCCAAAACCATCAATCCAAGCGGTTACCGCACAAGTTTCACCGTTAATTGCTGAATCAACTCTTACAAATAATGAAGTAGTTGTTAAACCAACTCCTATTAAGAAGCCAAAACTTGCGCTTCATAAGAAACAAGTTAAAAAGATAGTAGAGAAAGTTACTCAAGAAGCGAAAGCTGATGAGTACACACCTAGAGCGCCAGTAGTAGAAGAGGGCGTTACACGCGAAGAAATAATTGTTTTTCAATAAGGATTAATCATGGCTATAGCAGAATTACTGGAAAAAGAGAAAATACAAGTGCAAACGCTACGGGCATTAATGGCTCTGCATGGTTTGACTGTATCTGATATGTCACAACGCACATTCATTCCGCAAGAAAATATTGAGGCGTTCTTATCAGGTGCAACTGCATCGCTATCTGATCCTAGTTTCAACGAAGTGTTTCGCTCATTAGGAATGACAGAAAACAGCGAAATCATGACTACGCGCGTCCACTTTTGGAGCGTAAAAATGAAGCGCTCTCGCAATAAAGATAATCTTTTGCCATTAACGAATATGCTCAAACACATAGGTGAGCACTCAGCAATGGCACTTGAAAAGAAAAACAACATCACTCCGATTCTGTTGAAATCAAAAGATGTTCGTATTGTTCTTTTCGTTAACGGCCCACGTTTTATGCGTATCAATGTTGCCGATTTAGGACTCAATCCTGGCTCATTCACTGGTAATCACAAAACACAATCTGTTCCTAAGTATTACTACGACTTGATCTCAATGTGTGCTTTACGTGCTAACTATTTTGATTTAATTCTAGATGGTACATACATCAATGAGGACATCGATTTACTTCGTATGGTAGCCCTAGAGCATGACGTAACGCTCAGTGAGCTTGTTAAACATGTAGTACGCAACGATAGGCGTGCTCTTCAGGAAGAAGTCATCACTGAGGCTCCTGTAGCACTAGAAAACTCAGTTATATCATTACATACGAATATAGGCTCAGTTGAGGATATTCAGCTAAATCAAGTAGCAGTAAAAGGAAAAAACTAAATGAAAATTAGAACTTTATTGCTAGCAGTAGCATTTGCGTTATCAACTAGCCATGCTGCTTTTGCTGGTCCATCAAACAACTTGTCTGGCTTTGACTTTAACTACTCGGTTGACTTAAATAAATCGATTGGCTTAACACAAGTATTTGATGACGGTGATCGTACTTATTTCCAATTCACACAAGCTGAAAACCTTCCAACTCTATACTCAGTAGTTAACGGAAATACCACAAAGCTTAAGTATGAAGTGAGGCCTCCATACATCATCACGAATGGTGTGGCTAATAAGTACGCGTTATCTACCAACGGTGGCAAAACAATGATTTCAGTCAGCTATAACGGTGACCGTGCAGAATTTAAAGAAGTTTCAAAACCAACGTCGTCTGAACTTACAACTAAAACTTCAAAATCAATCGCTGAACATGAAGAAATTAAACTGCCAAAAGGTAAGAAAGTAAGTAAGAAGCTAGTCACTAAAACTGAAGTTACTGAAAGCACAGATACTGAAAAAAAGGTTAAAGAGTTAATTACAGCTTCAATACTTAACATTCCTTTCTTTGAAAACAGTATTTCATTGAGTAAGAAGGCAAAAGAAGATTTAACAAAAAGTGCCATTTCAATTAGTGATGCAGATCGTGTGATTGTGCGTGGTCGTCCAAGTGTAGATGGTGATGACAGTATCGCTAATACACGTGCTTTAGTGATAAAGAACATGTTAGTTGAATTAGGTGTTGATGATGATGCAGTTGAAATTAGAAGTGAATCAACTCCAAAACTAGGTAAAAACCAAGGTTTTTTCTTGTCTGAAGTCATTCTTTTACCAACATCAAAATCAGATTTAGATTCAACGTCAACAAACAAAGCAAAAAAAGTAAGTATAAAAAAACTTCCAACACTAGATATTAAAACTGGTGACTTAATTTCTGCACAAATCGCGACATGGGCTAAGTCTTACAACTATACATTGCAATGGGATGCTGAAGAATGGCGTGCTACAGCACCTTTAACTTTGAACCTTCCGTTTAATGAAACCCTTGATTCTGTGATTAACGCCATGAAAATTAATGGTGTATTCCTAGATGTGTTTACTTTTGAAAACAATGTTGTTCGCATTGTGGAGAGCAAATAATGAAACGCAAATTAATAGCATTGACTATTGCAACTTTATTATCTGGCTGCAGTGCAGCTTTAATGAAGCCTGTCAAAGATGGGGTAGGCAAGACTGACAAATATGCAGATGAAGCACTGTCTAGCTTACGCAAAGCTCAGCCTCTTGAAGTTGCTCCTGCTAAAGAGACGCAAGTAAAACACATTAAAAACGTTTGGATGCCTGTACAAAAAGTAAAAGCTCAATACAGTCAACAAGCCACAAAGAATTTAGCTCGTAATGTGGCTGTTAATCGTCGCTTCGTGAATCTTAATGATGCTACATCCTACATTACGGGTTTAACTGGCATACCAGCATCTTCATCAGTTGATGAAACAGCTAATGGCGCCAATAATGCGTCAGGAATAGCACCAGTGGCTCAAACGCCCGTAGTTCCAGCTGTTGGTAATGCTTATGGCCAACAAAATAATAACCAGTTGAATACTCAGGGTTCATTGGTAGTATTTAATGGTCCTTTAAGCGGTCTTTTAGATCTTGTTGCTGCGCGATACAACATCTCATGGGAATGGGAAAGTAATGGTGTACGTTTCTTTAAAACGCAATCTAAAACATTCCGTATTTCAGCTTTGCCCGGTAATACGAGTTTAAAATCAAAAATCGGCACACAGTCTTCAGGTTCTGGTAGCGGTTCAGAGAGCGCTTCGAGCAATGCTAACGCAGAACAGGAAGCTGGTACAGAGTTCACTGGATTGTCTGTTTGGACAGGCATTGAAGGTAGCATCAAAATGATGTTATCAAGTAATGGGAAAATAACTGTCACGCCATCAACAGGAACAATTACCGTATCTGATACTCCTCTTGTACTTGCACAGGTTGAAAAATTTATCGATGAGCAAAACGTCTCATTATCACGTCAAGTAGTCATCAATGTAAAAGTATTATCAGTTGATTTGTCAGACAGTGATGAATATGGCATTAACTGGAATGCTGTTTATCAAAACATTAACAACAAGCTTGGTTTTTCCTTATCTAATATTGTTAGCCCTTCAGTTGGTGCAACAAATATGACTTTAAGTGTCCTTTCTGGTAGTAACTGGAGTGGCACTACAGCAATGATTGATGCCTTATCAAAACAAGGTCATGTTTCGCAAGTTACTTCAGCTTCTTTGGTTACGTTAAATAATCAACCAGCTCCAATTCAAGTGGCTAGACAAACGGCATATTTAGCATCAAGTCAGACAACGATAGGCACTGCAGGGTCAGGAAATACTACGACTTTGCAACCAGGCAAGATTACAACTGGTTTCAGTATGAACATGATTCCACACATTCTAGATACCAATAAGCTGATGCTTCAATACTCAGGTGATATTTCATCATTGATTCGTATTGGTCAAGTTTCATCAGGTGGTTCAACCATTCAAACACCAGAGGTTGATACTAGAAACTTCCTTCAACGTGTAATTATGAACGGCGGTGAAACACTGGTTGTGACTGGCTTTGAACAATTCAACTTATCAGGAACAACGCAAGGTGTAGGCGATGCTGAAAATGTAGGGTTAGGTGGCCAAGTCATTACTAAAAAAGGCAAGAGCGTACTTGTTGTACTTATCCAACCTGTATTAAACGGTAATAAATAATGGCTAGCGGCGCTTCTGTTTATAACATTGAAGGCTTGTCGTTTATTGCTGGCCTTTTCTGGCAACCATTGTCAGAGTCGACTAATGGTGACAAGCAAAAGGAAATTAAGTCACTTGCAAAAGAACTAAATTTCGATATTTATGTGTTGAGAAGAACCACGATTAATTGTGTTGGTTTTTCAAATCTTTCCGATACTGTCAAACATGGATGTTTATCTATAGCTGCCATTGTTTCTAAAACAATGGAAGTGGAATTGAATTCTCAAGATTTCATTTTTGTGTGTGGATTAGATAATGGGCAGTGGCTTTATATTGCTCAGCGAGATGGATTAATTCTTCCTGATGGTGACAAAGTGTTTTCATCTGAAGATGAAGCGCGTTCTAGATTACTCGAAGATTTAAGTCTTGGTACATGGAGTTTAACTGTCTGTCCATCTATTTGGGGCATAAGTAAATCTATTGAACGTGATCTACTTTCAATACTCCCTCGTAATTCAAAAGGGAAGATTGATGCTAATAAATGGTCGCGTTTAAAAAACGTAGATTCTACAAAAGAAATTGCGCGCCATAAAGGAAAAATAATCTTAGCTCTACTGATTATTGCAAGTGCGGGATTCGGTTTTAAAACATATCAAAATTTTAAACATAAACAAGAAATGCAAGCCGCAGAAGCCGCAGCTAAAGAGATGATGGCGCTTCAAAACCAGAAATCTGTGACTGAGCATCCTTGGAAAACTATTCCCGTTGCCTCTGAATTACTTAGAGCATGTACTGATGCAATCGCAAGCGTACGTTTATTTCCTGGCAATTGGCAATTGATATCAGCTAATTGTAATGCCGGTAACTTAGTTGTGACATGGAAGCCAATTGGTGACTCTGGCTGGATTGATCACCTGAAAGCAATTCATCCTGATGCTGTGATTTCATTGGATGGTTCGCTCGCTTCAATCACAAAGCCATTAGGTGAAATGCAAATAGGTTCAGACGAACCAATCCAACTCCAAAATGAGCGACTTGTAGAGATGTATTCAACTGCTCAACGCTATGGATTTAAATTCAAAGTAATGCCTTCTGTAGCACCTGTAGCTGTAAAGCCACTTCCGGGGCAGGAGAACACTCCAGTTCCACAAAAAGATTGGAATGAAGTCAATTGGAAGGCTGATGACATCGGATTGCCGTCGATTGTACTAGCAGGATTATCAGGTAATGGTTTCAGAATGACAGGCATGAAAGCTAAATGGCAAGATGGAAAATTTATATGGTCTATGGAAGGTAATCAATATGTTAAATAAAAAATTAAAAATGGCACTAGTGGCTGCTTCATTTATACCTGCAGTTTCGTTCGCTGAAGAGCCTCCTGCACAAAATCTTAAGCCTGCTCTAGTTCACAATCAAGCAGCTATCCAAATTGCAGACATCAACGAGCGATTAGCCGTATTGACAGCACAATTGGCTGAGCTAGAAATGAAAACAAAGATTGCGGATAAGCAAGTAGAGCTTAGTAAAGCAATCAACCCATCTACGCCTTCCATGTACTCAGACAACTATGTTCCGAGTGTAGATTATATTGATGGAGTCGATGGCAAATATAAAGCTTCATTATTCGTACAAGGCGGTAATACGCAATCAGTACGTGTTGGTGATAGGGTTGGTGCTTGGAAAGTTAAAGAAATAAAAATGGATTCAGTAACAGTTCAAAAAGGCAAAGAGATTGTTTATCTGGGCTTTGGTGCATACAACGCTAATCCTTCACAAAATAATCAGCAACCGTTCGTCAACAACCAAGTTCCACAACTTCCACGTTAATTCAAGGCAAACAAATGAAAGTTTTAACAGCTCTAGGTGGTGAATATAAAATCTCAGATGACCTGAGACAGATGCTGGCGTTCTTAGAGGATGGAAGACTAATTATCGCAAAAACGTACGCCTTCAATCCTCATGTTCGCAGCTTTATTGGTCGACTTCAGCATAACAAAATTGATCATAATATCCAACATGCAGACTTGAAAATTGTCGAAGGATTTTATGCTGACAATGTGAGTGCATCTGCGGATCACTCAGATATGCAGAAAGCGGCTAAAACACTTTTCATTAATGCCGTTGAGGAAAGAGCATCTGATATTCATATCCGTGTAAGTAAACGTGAAAAAACAAAGATATTGTTTCGCGTACACAACGATTTGCAATACGTCGCAGAGCACACGTATGAATATGGGCAACAACTTTGCTCGACCATTTATCAAGCAATGGCTGATGTATCAGATTCAACATTCGAGGAACTGTCTAGACAAGACGCCCGTATTTCTGAGAGGTCAAAAATACCAGATAAATTAGACGGTATTCGTATTGCTACGTCACCTCAAGTTGATGGACTAGTGATGGTATTGCGTCTTCTATATAACGATACTAATTCAGACCTCAGTTTAAAAAAATTAGGATTTGCAGCAGACCAAGTTCAAGCAGTTGAATATATGAAAAAGCGACCTACTGGTGTAATCATCATTGGTGGCCCAACTGGTTCAGGTAAATCTACTACCCTACAACGTACACTAGGTTCAGTAATCCATGAAACGGGCGGACGTAAACATATCATTACAGTTGAAGATCCTCCTGAGTATCCTATTCCCGGTGCTGTACAAACACCAGTGACTAACGCCGATTCAGAGGAAGAGCGATCAAGAGAATATCAAAAGGCAATTAAAGCGGCTATGCGTCTTGATCCAGACATCATTATGCTGTCAGAAGTCAGAGACAACCCAACCGCTCGGCTTGTCATTCAGGCTGCAATGACTGGCCATCAAGTTTGGACAACAGTACACGCAAACAGCGCATTAGCAATTCTTAATCGAATGATGGATTTGGGAGTTCAACCAGAGTTGCTTTCAGATCCAACTGTAATTGCAGGTTTAATCTGTCAGCGTCTCGTTAAACAGCTTTGTCCAGACTGCAAAAAACCACTAAAAGATCACCTCAGTGAGTTTAACGAAAATGATATTCGACGCTTTATGAGCGTGCTGACGATACCTTCAGTCTGTATTCAAGGCGCTGGTTGTCCTACTTGCAAAGGTAGTGGTACTTCTGGACGTACTGTAGTAGCGGAGACCATTGTTACTGATAACACTCTGATGAAATTTATCAAAGAAGGTGACCGTATTGGTGCGCTCGAATACGTACGACGTGAACAAGCAGGTAAATCAATGCTTGACCATGCTATTGAAAAAATAAATGCGGGTGATGTTGACCCATTCCTTGCAGAAGATATCGTCGGCATTTTAACCGCCGGAATGATTGAGCGTGACCACAGAATTTCTCCAGAAGAATTGAAGGCTTAATAATGAGTGATTTAGAGAAAAAAATTAATAAGTTACTTTTCAGGATTGATGCTAAGTCAAGAAAGCGCTTATGGAATAAGTTATCAAAGTTAATTAATAACGGCGTTCCAATTTTAGATGCTATCAGCACTATTCACTCACGTCGCGTGGAAAGTGGTAATTCAAAGCACCCAATGACTTTAGCTCTGGCAGATTGGAAAGAAAAAATAAAAAATGGCCTTCGCATATCTCAAGCAATTGATGGTTGGGTTGACAGAGATGAGCAGATGCTAATTGCCGCAGGTGAACAATCCGGTAAGTTAGACGAAGCCCTATCTACCACAGCTGAAATTATGGAAGCTAAAAAGAAAATTCGCGGAGCCGTTATAGGTGGAATGATTTACCCAGTGGCTATGCTGATCATTGCTATTGGCGTTTTGATTATGTTTAGTTACAAAATTATTCCGTCTTTTACAAAGATTGTTGCAGACGAAAAATGGCATGGTATCGCTAGATTCATGATTGATATATCTAATTTCTCGCGCAGTTGGATTTGGTTAGTTGTTCTCATAATTATTGCCGTAATTACGATGTTTTTCATATCGCTACCAAGATGGAGCAGGGGCTTTCGTATCCAGTTGGACAAATATCCGCCATACAACATCTACAGGATGCTTCAGGGTTCAACTTGGATGATTAGCTTTGCAGCTTTGGTGTCGTCAGGAGTTCGCGTTGAAAATGCATTAATTCAATTATCAGAAGGCGCTCAACCTTGGCTTTACGATCGCGTGCAATCGTGCCTTAAAGGAATGCGTTCTGGTCTTAGTACAGGTGACGCACTTGCTAAGAGTGGCTATGGCTTTCCTGATTTAGAAATTATTGATGACTTAGGAGTCTATTCAAAGTTATCAGGATTTGACCAAGCCCTTTCTATTATTGGTAAAGAATGGATTACTGAATCAGTAGATAGCATTCAAGTAATGATGAATCTTGTGTTCGGCTTGAGCTTGTTATTTGTTGGAGGGTTCGTTGCTTTTATGGTTGCTGGGCTAATAGGTATGGAGTTACAAATGGCCGAAATTTTACAAACAACATATAGATAGTATTTTGTAAATGCAAGTGTAGTTAATTTTGAGAAGTAATTTTTGTAGTTAAATAAAAGGAGCATTAAATGAAACAAATGAAATTTGGTTTTAAACAAGCAGGTGTAACATTAATCGAGTTGATTGTCAGTTTGGTCATTATTGCGTTAATTGTATCTGGAGCTTTGGCGCTGTTTGGTTCTGCATCGTCATCTCAGTCAGCTACACAATTGACACAAGACGTTATTTCACTAAGGTCAAACACCAAATCGTTATTCTTAGGTCAAGGTTCCTTTGGAGCAGCTGGTACAAATCTGAATAACATCCTTGTAACGGCTAAACGTCTATCTACTACGATCAAAGTAGATACCACTACAACGCCTAATACGCTAACACATCAGCTTAACGGTACTGTCAACATTGCATCTGCAGGTACAGGTCAATCATTCACCATATCAATGACTAATATCTCAGCTGATGTGTGTATTCCATTGATGACAAGCGATTCAACTTGGACAAGTGTTAAGGCTGGCACCGCTGCGGCACGTACAACTTTCCCAATCACACCAACTGAAGCTGCAGCAGACTGTGCAACTGGTACTGATATGGTTTTCACTTCGTCATAATTTTAACTGTTTAGGTTGGGGCTTCGGCTCCAATCATAAGTGACTTGATTCAGGTTACTTATGATTGTCAACCACCACTAGGGCTTATAAATAAGATGCTAAAAGATATTGATTTAAAGGATATATATCTTGGTACAAGAAATGCTAAATTTGCAGGTGTACCAGGAACAAACGATCCTATCGCTGCCCCAGAAGAATGTTGGGATGAATTGAACGAATTGCGTGTTTTATGCGCAAAAATGGTTGAAGAATCTCCGAAGGATGAATTTGCAATACGACATAACGACGTTGCTTACCGTGTGTCACTTTTAATAAGTGTTGCTGATACGGTTTATGTATTGCGAAGATTTCCTGCAAAAGTGCCATCTCTATCCGATTTAAATATTCATTCTAAGTATGTTGCTAATTTTATGAAGCCTGGGATTTCAGGTTTGATTGTGATCGCAGGGGCTTATGGTCAGGGTAAGACTACGACAGCATCATCAATTCTAGCTTCACGATTAAATAAATATGGTGGAGTAGGCATTACGATTGAAGATCCACCTGAAATGCCGTTAGAAGGCGATCATGGTGAAGGTACGTGTTACCAAACATGGGTAGAACGTGGACAATTTGGCGATGCATGTCGTAAGGCAGCACGTTGGGCACCAAGTATGATTTTCTTAGGTGAAGTGAGAGATTCAGAATCCGCAGCCGAAGCTTTAAGAGCTTCAATTAATGGTCGATTAGTGATCTGTACGACGCACGCTGATTCTGCTCCTGCAGCAATCGAACGTCTCTTTTCACTTGCGACCAACGCCGTAGGCTCTGCGGAAGACACAGCCAGTTTGTTAGCAGGTGGTTTATTGTGTGTGATGCACCAAAAGTTGGAGGGGGATTTAGTTAAACAGCCAAAATTGGAAATGCTTTGGTTAGGCGGTGATGATAGCCAAGGTGCACGTAATATCATTCGACTTCGTAAATTTGAACAAATCGCTAATGAAGTTAACTTCCAGCTTAATAAACTCTTTAACTCATCTCCATCAGCATCTTGATGACGATTTAAATTATTAACAGAGAATAATTAATGTATCCATTTCTAATTGCAATCTTTTTTGGGTCTATAGTAGCTGCTGTTTCTGCAGTGCAGATTCCTAAAGAACAAGATTTTGCTCTGGTTGCCAGAGCGAATGTTGATGCTACAAATCTAATAGCTTATAGAAAATCCGTACAAAGTTATTTTGTAGTTAACCCTGCAGCTACAGGTGTGATATCAGATGCAGCCCTTACACCATACTATTTGCCAGGTTACATTAGAAATAGTAACTGGACAAACATAACAACTGGGGGAAATACCTACGTTTACACAACTACTACAATAGCAAGCAACGTAATTAATATTGTTTATAAAAAAAGTAATAACTCTTTATTAATCGGTAAGAAAAATTCAGTTTCAGGTAACTTACAGTCGTTTAACGGCTTTGATACTGGGATTGTTTTACCCGTCAGCATTCCAAATAATGCTCTTGTCATCTTAGGAAAATAGAAAAATGACTAATCAGAAAGAAAAAAATTCGGAATTATCAACCAAGGTCATCGATATTCTAATTGGCTTATTGAACTCTAAAACCAAGTTCTCTGATATTAGATTTGAGTCAGAAGGAATGGTTATGATTAAAACATCTCAGGGTTGGATTGATTCTGGTGTATTAGAGGATCCTACATTTGTTGATATTAGTGATTTTTTAGGTTCACTTGACACTAATTGGGAAGAATCTATAAAAAAAGGCTCTTTAAATCGGCCGCTGGATTTAACTTCATGGCGTTTACGTATCAATGCTTATTTAGCATTTGGCGGCAAAAAACTGATGATGTCTATTCGCAAGATACCAGTTAACATCCCTTCAATCCAAGAAACTGGTTTACCTAGTTCAATCCGAATCTTATTAGAAAGTACAAGTGGATTAATACTCATAACTGGTCCAACAGGCTCAGGTAAAACTACAACCATGGCGGCAATGGTAGATGTGATTAACTCTTCACGCAATGCCCACATATTAACTATTGAAGATCCAATTGAATTTCTGCACTCCTATAAATCTTCGATATTCTCTCAACGTGAAATTGGTGTTGATTGTGATAGTTTCTCTGAAGGAGTTAAAGATGCGCTAAGGCAAAGGCCAGACGTAATTGTAATTGGTGAGATTCGTGATAAGGAAACAGCGGAACAAGCAATTACTGCGGGTGAGTCTGGTCACCTAGTAATTGGCACATTACACGCAAGTTCTGCGGCAGGTACTGTAGGAAAACTCTTAGGATTCTTTAACGCAGATGAACGCGATTCAAAATTACAATCTATCCAAGGTAGTTTAATCGCTGTAATTAATCAAACATTAATTCCTAAAAAAGACCACGATGGACATGCTCTTGCTGTTGATTTTATGGCAAATCACAAACGTCAATATTCAAAAATACTGGCAGATACAGATAAGGTTTCTGCAATGATCGAACGTAAAGATGATGGTGACATATCAATTAGTTTAAGTGAATCAATTGCAAAACTAATATCTTCAGGAACTGTTGATAAAATTGACGCTGCAAAAGCGGTAGCAGGTAACACCACTGTTTACGAGAAAATTAGAAATATGTAATCATAAATTATTGTGATTTAAAGACGAAAAGCCACGCAAGTGGCTTTTTCTTTAAATAAATCTAGCTACTAGTGATTTATTTGCATGTTTTATGCACGTTATATTTAATCACTTGGATACGTCATAGTTGCTATTATAAATTTACTAATAACCTGCTTCAATCATAAATTTATTTATGCAAATTGACATTATATTTACAACTAAAGGCCAGCTATGCGCTTAATGAATAAACAAAAAGGTGTAACACTTCTTGAGCTAATTATTGCGTTAGGTGTTATGGCGGCAATTACAGTTGGAATTAACGCGCTAATAAATCAATACTCTGACGATACAAAAGCTTCTGTCATTGCAACTCACATTAAAAGGGTAGGGAATGCTGCTAATAGCTATATTAAAGATAACTATGCCAGTATTACAAGCGTTGCAACACCAACAGCTCCTGTCCTCATTCGTGTAAGTGACCTTATTGCTGGCGGTTACTTATCCGCAGGATATTCAACAAAAAATCCGGTTAGCCAAGATACATGTATTTTAGTTTTACAACCTAGCGCAAACAATTTAACAGCTATCGCAACTACAGAATCTGGCACAGCTATAGACGATCTTACATTAGGTAAAATAGCAGCTACCATTGGTGGAGAAGGCGGAGGTATTTATTCAACTGCTACCACTACAATTCGCGGGGCAATGGGGGGATATAGTTTTACGGTAGGTAATTTTGCTAATGCAAATAGTTTAGGTAAAAAATGTGATGGGACAACGGCAGGGGCGGTCACTTTCACGGCCGGTCACCCAGTTATTGCTTTATGGTTTGCTGATGGTAACTCAACATCATCAACTTTATACCGTGATTCCATTCCTGGAAATCCTTCACTAAATACTATGAATACGCCCATTATTTTGGGGGCAGGTACAGTGCAGGTAACTGACAGCGCGTGTACCACGATTGGTATGCTAGCGCGAGATAACACAGGTAAGGTACTGATGTGTGATGGTTCAAACTGGAAACAGCAGGGTTCAGCCGTAGGTTATTGGAAAGACCCAGTAGCTACTTATGCAAGTTTGCCAACATGCGATGCCGCAGCTTCAGCTCAAACACGCGTAGTAACTACTCCAACAGTAGGCACTGGGCCAAGAGCCTATACTTGTAATGGTGCTGGGACTTGGCAAGCGTTAGCTTTAGATAACAACGGCAATTTGACTGTGCCAGGCACCTTAACTTCAACAGGCGCAACATCAATTGCCAAATTGGGAGGTAACCTAGAGGTTACTACAACCGCAACTGAGAACACTGCATGTCCGACAAATGGCACTATTGCAAGGGATTCAGTAGGCTTGATACTTTCTTGCCAATCCGGTATCTGGAAAAAAGCTACTGGATCAGGGATTGGAGAATCCCAAACATGGTTAAACATGGCAGGAAGCGCGGTCGGTTGCAATGCTGCGCGAAACTGTGGTGTAACTTGCACAAATTCAACTGGCAAGCCAATCTATGTAAATATTGGCGGCCAAAGTCCAACTAATTCATATACAACGTTAACTGTAGGTGGTGCTGTAGTAGCTAAGCAAACTGGTACCAGTACAGGTGGTTATAATATGTCTACTCTCAGCGCCATTGTTCCAAATGGCAACAGTTATATTCTATCTTGTGTAAACGCAGGCAATGGTGCTCCTAGCTATGGAGGAATATGGACTGAATTGCGATAACTAATATGCAATAAAGTTAAATTAATAACCTATGGTCATATACATAAATGCTGTGTGGGTTGAGTTTGCAGTTGAATAATTGACTCTACATGAACCACGATGGACATCTTTTGCAGAACAGATGTCCACCACTTCCAAACCTACTGCTGCGCACCTGTTAGGGTATGGTGAAGTGAAGTAATAGAATCCTATAGGCGACTTGTTAAGGCAACTGAGCCAACCTGATCATTTTCAGATTTCATGGCTTGTAACATGAATAAGATAAACATGAAGAGCAACCACTAATGGTTACGCCGATTTGATAAATTGGCGTAAAGCCAGCGTAACATGAGCACGCTCCCGTTACTGGATTTGCTGAGCCGCATCCACCTGGTTTATTTTGCCACACAAAATAAGACCCTCCGTACTCCACGCTACCAGGACTTCTTTTACCCATACTTTTCCAGATACCGGATTGGCAATGTTATCAGGTGCCACAAAAGGCAGTCGCAGTACCAGCGATAATAATTAATAAACTCTGTCGGACGACATTATATTTTGATGAGCTGCAATAAATTATGTCTTTTTCTTCCGTGATTCTGAATATGATATGAATTGAGATATATTTTCAGAACAGAGTATTTTCATAATTTGAATAACCTCATTTTCCGGCCATAACCACCACTCAGATTTTTGAAGTGCGTTTATAGTTGGCTCATCAAAACGCAATCGAACTATTTTTGCAGGATTGCCAGCAGCGATTGCATAGGGAGGCACGTGCTTTGTCACCACGGCGTTGCAACCAATAACTGCACCATCACCTATTGTTACACCCGATAAAATTGTACAGCCCTCTCCTAGCCAAACATCATTACCTATAACAACGTCACCTTTACTTATTTCGTAGGATTCAATTTCGGCGTTGGGAAAGTGGTGAGGAAATGGGAATGTAGTAATCCAATCTGTTCTGTGATTCCCTCCAAGGAATATTTGGACGTTTTTAGCGACGGAACAGTAAGAACCTAAAATCAATTTACATTGTTTATCCCATCTTTTTATTTTTGGAATACCATAACTCGCTTTTCCATATGAAAAATTTGGGTATCTTCTGAGGAATTTTATTCTATCTGCAGAATTAAAAGGATTCGACTGTTTTGTACTAAAAATACCTAAACATCCGTATAGAACTTTTCTTATAAAATTCAATATTTTTTATCCTGTGTTCTCAGAGTTAATTCAATTTCTTTTGGCCATACGACAGACATTATAGACTACAGTAATTAAATTATTTGGTAATTCATCCCAAATTCCACCATGGGTAGGAACACCATTTCCTGCCTGCATTACACATGACAAAAATAGCGATTAAGGTAGTTAGCCTGGACAGCATAATGCATAAGCACCATCCCAGTCAGAAGATCCTGGAGTAGCTGCCGTCATCTGAACGCCAGCCATATAATAACCAAGGTTACATTTACTTGGAGCTGAACCGTGATATGAAAGCGTCGAATAATAGCAAGAATTTTGAGTAAGAGTTACAGAGCCTTGAGATTTTTTCCAAACACCGGAATGGCAATCATGTATTTCTGACTATTTTCTTGATACTTTGTCGTAATAAAGTATCAAGCGTAAGTTCTGGCCATTGGATCAATCATAATTAGATTTGTTTCATCTATTAAATCCAAATATTGGTCAGGTTGCGGTACTTTTTTTGAGTCTTTGATTAGATCCACAATCCTTCGCATAAGAGCATCTTGTGCGGATCTGATTGTGGATTGTTCACACTCACCTACGATAATCAATTCATCGAAGTCTAAAAGTTTCACTATGACATTATCCAGCCCTATTTCAAGTTTTGCTGGATAAGGAATTAGATGATCGATTACAACTTGCCTGCCTTTATTTTTATTACCCTCAAGCTTTCTAACTAGGTTCGTTGCTTTAAGATGCGTGTAACGCTTCAGCATAGAAAGTGACTTATGGCCGCTTATAGAAGCGATTTCCATCATGTCCAGGCTTCCCAACTCAAATAGACGGCTCACCGATTCGTGCCGCATATCGTGAAAATGTAAATCATCGATCGCAAGCTTAACTCTCATAAAGCGCCAAGTAGATTTAATACCCCTAGACGTGTAATTAAATACCTTCCCCTTATTTCGAACTTGCAAACGGATTAAAGCGTCCCTTGCCCTCAAGGAAAGGGGTACATCGCGATTTTCGCTATTCTTCGTATCAAACAGATGGGCAATACGCGTTTTAAGGTTGATATGTTCCCAACGTAAACTGAGAATTTCCCCCTGACGCATTGCTGTTTCCAAGGCAATGATAATGATTGAATAGAATTCGATATTGACATGAGCATGAGCATATCTCAATATTAATCGCTCTTCCCTAGCGGTTAAGCGTCTGTCTCGACCTGGTGTTGGTTTTGGCTTTCTGACGTTAGTAACGGGATTGTTATCACATAATCCCAGTTCGATTCGACAAATATCGAAAAAGCTACTTAATAATGACATTTCCAGCCTAACTGTGGCTGTTGATATTTTTTTCTTGGTTTTGGAATTTATCTGTTGCAAGCGGTCGTCACGATAGGTAGCTATATGAACGCTGGTGACTTTTCTGGTGACTAGTGCCCCTAAAAATGAATTTGCAATTGCTTCAATACGGTATTTTTCTTGCTCATAACCTTTTTTTAGTATTGATACAGTGTTTTTATATTTGGTGAGTGCTTCACTAACAAGCAAATCAGGAGGATTAGTCATGCAGCATTTCTTCATCAATTCTGGCTGCTAGATAAGAAAACTTTATATCTAAAGCTAAACATAAAGCACACAAAGTATCAAAAGTAGGTGAGCTTTGACCAAGTTCGATTAATGAAATAAATGAACGGTCAACATGACTTTCAAAAGCAAGCGATTCTTGGGTAAAGCCACTCTGCTTACGGATTCTTTTAAGGGCATTGCCTAATGCTGTTCTTTCCTTGCTCATTGCTGCCACCCCCTCTAGAGGGGCTGAATATACCTATATTTATTAGTTTTATCCTCCGTATATATACAGAATTAATCTCACAGATATTTTGCTAAATGTTGAGGAGAAATAAACTAAAGGTTTGAAATTAAAAAATACAAGTATTGGGTCTAGTATTCTGAAATCTGAATTAATATTTAATTTAATAAATCAATTTTAACTTACACTTTTCTAATAACTGCGTCCACTCGGCCTATGATTGAAGATAAGAAAATATCAATCATGTTTTTGTCATTGTAAATATTAACTACAGGCTCTCCATTTTCTTCGAAGCTAATTATTAACTCTTTACTGTCGTTATAAGACATTTTTCTAAAAAAACGGTCATTTGAGCTTTGAAGCATATAGATTGCATCATTTGTTTCCAACTTAGAGCATGGATAACAAACCGCAGTATCTCCTGCTCTCATTTCATTAAAAAACATACTATTCGGTATATCTACGGTAATAGCACCTTTTAATGCTCCACTTCTAAGGATTGAATCCTTATCTACTTCAGTATTATTGTTTGCACTTATTTCACCTATCAAGTAACTAACAGTTACTGAGAATTTTTTGGAAATGATAAGCATTTTATCGTAATCAGGTAAGCACTTACCCGTAAGCCATTTGCGGGCAGCTTGGGGTGAAACGTCACATATTTCGCCCAGTTCCTTGGATCTAACCTGTATATCTGAAGACATAAATTTGCCAGTCATAACTAAATCCAAACGTTTGACAAATATATTGATTAGTGGTAATTTTGCAGTATTAACCATTGGTTCCTATAGTAACTGTTAGTTACTGAAATTTTTATGTGAATAAATATGCTGGATGATGTAAAAAAACTTAATAAAGCGATACTTCTAAGTCTGCATAAAGCCTGCCAGCGCGATATAAATCAGGCATGTATATGTTTTAGTGTACACCTAAGTGTTGCAGAAGTAATAGTTAATTTAACTGAGGAAACTCTAAAGAAAATTGCGATTAGTTCCAATATATTAATTTACCCAGCACAAATTCCTGCGGAAGCATGGAAAACATTTGGAAATCTTAAAGATGACGCCATATCAGCTTTCACAATTACCCAAGTCATCTCTAATAGTAAATGAGATGGTCGATCAGATGAATGCAGTAAGACTCGCGCAATTTAACGCGCGCACAAGCACCATCTGTGCATTAACTGGACTTTCTAACAAAAAAGTTAGGTTAATCATTACGGCTATTAGTAACCGAAATCCGCAAAAGGGTAGAGGTGTAGAAAACCTAGATGACTATATAAATAACAAGAAACATCGTAGACATGTTTCTTATATCGTTCAAACTTATAGAAACGGTATTGAGTTAGGTTTGAGCCACATTGAATCAATTATTCAAACTTATATGATGTATCAAGCAACACTCAGTGCATTTTCTGACACTCGAACATACGTTGACATTGATCATGCCTTTTTTATCATTCAGGAGACGAACAAGCGCACAGATTTCGATATGAATAGCTGTAATAGTTGCAAGTCGCGTTACTTTTATTATAAATACGAAATTCCATCAGTTTGCCCATTTTGTTCTGACAAACGCGATATGCAACCACAACAAGATATTGAAGATGATGAAACAATTAAGCGTAAAGTCGCGTAGTATTTGGTTTGGTTAATATGTTATGACTTAATTAAACTAAGTTCTCTGAAAATATTAGCACCCTAAAACGCCTTTATATTTGATTGATAAAAAGGGCTGCAAGACCCAAAATGCATCTCATGATGCTAAAAAAACTTAAGGCAATAAAAGATATATTATTCGCGACTGGGGAGATTCCTTCTCAGTCCTCACCATCGCAGCAGGAAGTTAAGCTCGCCATTAATGAGGCCACATTTAAGCCTCGCTACCCACCTTTTGATAACGGATTTCCGTTGATTACTATCGATGAGATCATTGATACTCAATTTGAATTAATTCAAAGAATCAAATTTGCTTTTGGATATTCACCAGAACAGTTTGATTTAATGGTCATGCCTGTCATTAAAAACTATGCTTCTTATGTACATCTTTTGCCCGCTACAGATCAGGAGCATCATAATAATGCAGGTGGTTTATTTAGATTAGGGCTGGAAGTTGGTTTCTACGCGCTGCAGGCGGCGGATGGAAAAATATATTCTAATAAAGAAACTGCCGAGCGCCGTCGCGTTTTACATCCAAAATGGGTATATGCAACCTTCGTGGCTGGATTATGTTCAGAAATGTATCTGCCATACACAACAATGACAGTTGTAAGCAGTGACGGCACATCATGGCCAGCAGTTAGCAAACGTTTATATGACTGGGCAGCGGAAAGAAATTCGACTAAATATTACATTCATTGGACGGATAATGTTTCTTCCAATAACCAAACCTGGCAACCATCACCAATTTTCATATTAACAATGGTGCTTCCAGATATTGCTCGCGATTATCTCAATGAAGGTAATGAAATAATATTCTCAAGCATGTTGAATTCAATCGGTGGAATGTCTCGACACTCTGATGGCAATCTAGTTGGTGAATTAGTCAGAAAATACAAAGATATCATCATAGATAAGGACATTAAAGCTAACCCTTCATACTATGGCAAGCTGACTGTGGGTACTCATCTAGCCCCAACTGTGATTGATATCATGCGTGAGCTTATTAAAGATGGCGCATGGACTGTAAATATAAAGAACTCACGCATTTGGTACACCAAAGAGGGTTGCTTTGTTATATGGGGTGCAGCATTTGCTGAAATTAGTGCCGCAATGAAACAGCGTAACGTTAAAGGAGCGCCAACATCTTCAGAAACATTAGCAGAAATGTTCTTGAGTGAAAATCTTATTGAAGCTCATCGTAACGGTGGCATTAATTGGCAAATTACAGTTCCTAACAGCCCCAAACTTATCGACACAATTAAGATTGCTGACCCAAGTATTTTATTTGATAAAGAGCCAATCGATATTTTAAGCATATCTTTGCTTAGTCCAGTATCGAGTAAACCTGTTACAAACAATCCGACCCAAGCAACCGCGCCTATTTCAGAAGCTGCCATTAAAGATGAAGTTAAGCCGAATGTTGTAAAAAATGAAACTATCAGTGAAAACATAGCGACGGTGGACAAAGTAAAAGTTGATGTTGCTGTATCACCAGTAGAGTTTAAAGAGGTTGAAGTTAAAGAAGTAGTGATAAATAAGAGCGAAAATAAGGAAATTCCAAAGGCGCAGAATAAACCACATCCAAACGCGATTAATAAGACACAGCAAACAAATCACAACGCTATAGTTGCTTCAGAATCCGCAGTTGATAGTAAAAGTATCATTGACCAAGTCTCTCTAGAAACTAAGCGATTAATCAATGCTATTAAGGCCGATATGAAATCAAATGCAAACGAGCACCCAGCATGGATGAGTGCTAGAGGGCTAGTCATTTCTCGCGCTGAATTTGAAAGCCATGGAATTCCACACATTAAGGTGCTAGATGAATTGGTAGCAAACAATTGGTTAGTTCGCGATCCTGAAACAAAAGGCATTATTCACAAAACAGAGAAAGAGGGCGTCAAAGTCAGTGGATATTTAATTAACCATACAATTGCGCTTGCGCTTGGATTTGAGGAAAACAATGCTTAGAACCTATGATCAACCTTGGCGACCTGCATACGAATGGATAGCTGGTATAACATGGCTTGCAGTGATACCTTTATATTTAATGATTGCTCCAGCTTCGTCTGGGGTCATCATGAAAATCCTTGTATGCTTCTTTGCGCTAGGTATAGGTATATATCGTGGTAAGCAAGCATGGGAAAACTGGGAATTAAAACTTGGCTTGTTTAACGAAGGCCCAACCTTCCTATCAGCTAAAAAGTTACGTGAGCATATTTATAAAAATGAAAGGATGGTATGGTTAGGCACTGGTTTTGATTGGGAGCAGAAACATACTCAGCGCTTATATGACCTAAGACGCATAAATCTTAAAAGCTTTCTTCCGCCTATGTGGTTTGCAAAGACAATTGGAAAGATGAAAAGCGTAGATGTGAAACCTGAAATCATTGGTTCAGCTTGGATTCGTGGTTTGGAAACAAATAAGATAGAAATTAAATCAAATATCGATGTATTCGAAGGTCACGCAGTTGTATTTGGTGCACCTGGTAGCGGGAAGACACGTGCATTAGAAGTGATTGTCTGTCAGGCAGCTGCGAGAAAATCCGTTGTAATCCAATTTGACCCGAAAGGTGATAATGCATTAGCTGCCACGCTAGAAAGAGAAGCAAAAGCAAATGGCGTTCCTTTTGTATATTTTCACTTGGCATTCCCTCAAAAAAGTGTTCGTTTCGACGCGCTAAAGAATTTTAATCGCGTCACTGAATTTGCGAGTCGAACTAGCGCTGTTATTGGATCAGAAACAAACGATAGCTTTTCTGCATACTCATGGCTAATTCCAGATGCTATATGTGCTGGCATGGTGATGATTAAAGAGAAACCATCATTGCAAAAGATACTTAGATATATTCAAGTTGGAGTAGGGGACTTACTTGAACAAGTATTTGAAGCATTCTTTAAGGAGCATAATTCAGATTGGGACGTGATGGCAAAGCGTTACATTATGCTTAAAATGAAGAATCCTGCAGGTAGACCAACTCAAGAAGAAAAAATAGCAGGTTATGTCGAATATTACAAACAAGATTATGTACGAAATGATATTGAAAACTCTGACGTTTCAAATCTGATAGAGATTGTTCAAAACGATAAGCAATGGGTTGGCAAGATGCTTGCCGGCTTAATACCAGTATTGCGCATGTTAACTGCAGGTGAACTAGGACCACTTTTATCGCCTGATTATGAAGATGAAACAGATAAACGGGTAATTTGGGATTTCCAAAAAGTTATTCAGTCTGGGGCGATAGTTTATATTGGCTTAGATGCATTGTCTGACACAACTATCTGTAATGCCGTTGGTTCATTATTAATGGCTGAATTAGTCTCAGTTGCAGGTTCACGTTATAACTTCGGTATGGACAATGATCGCAAGATTGAAATTCTACTTGATGAAGGTAGTAATATCGTCAACCAATCGTTTGTACAAGTATTGAACAAAGGGCGTGGTGCAAATTATGTGTGTTGGTTATTTGCTCAAACCTTGCAAGATTTTACTGTGAAACTTGGCACTCTCGCACAAGCTAAAATGTTGTTGGGTAACTGTAATAACCTAATAGCGCTGAGAACAAAAGATGCAGATACTCAAAAATACATCATTGAAGAATTCGGAAACACACTAGTTCAATCGATAGGTACAAGCATTGCTGTTGGTGATTCCGAAGACATGACCAGTTTTGGTGATGGTCGGCTAGGAAAAACAATGAGTGAGAAGTTAGAGGAAAAGATTCCGCAGGATTTAATCGGAAGACTGCCAAATTTTAACTACATCGCAAATATCGCTGGCGGCCGTTTAGTCCAAGGTAAATTACCAATTTTGATAGATTGAGAAAAACATGCAACAAGTTATTACCCAATACCCATTAGCGCCAATTGCCTTCCTAGCAGATAAAGTTAAAGCATCTGATAAAAGATATATTGCCGAAGATGCTGGAATAATTCTCGATACCTCATCTTTATTTGTTGGACCAGATGTGGAACGTAAAATACTGAATGACGTATTAAAGATTAATCGTAAAAAGACTGCATTTGAACAAATCGTTACTGAGTATCCAAGTCTAATGGTTGCAGCACTTAACATGGTGAACTATCTGACCCATTTAACACCAGCTGAAGGCGGTATGACGTTGTTGAGTAAATGCCTAACCAATGGCATTGACGAGTTTAACCGTGCCCATAGAGAGTCTTATATGAGCAGTGATCCTGCAATTAAAATGACTGCATTTATCTGTGGTGCAAGTAACTATTTTCACGAAATTCTGTTTAATAATATCTACGGCCGCTATGAGGATTCATGGGTGCAATGGAAGCCTCTTACTGAACCAATATACTCTTGGTTGCAAAGATTCCAATTTCAAGAAATATTGATCGTGCCAACTTCAGACCGTATCTCTGCGGAAAGCTACAATGCTGCTTCAAATAAGTTGCTATACGAAGTATTTAACTTTTCAGATTTAAGTTTTTGTGGAATAAGCTCTGTTAGGAAGCTAGAAGTTGCCTAATGGTTTAATCTTGGTATTATTAAATCAATACTTTATGGATTTATAGAAACTATGTCGGTAACTAAAAAAATATGCATCGTGATTATTTCACTCATAGCGATATCTGGGCTTAGAGAAGGCCATTGGCTGGGAGTTGCAATATTTATTGGCATTGCTTATCTATTAATGAAGCCTAGAGAACAATCAACCACTAATCATTCCATGGTAAATGAAACCGATGATTCTGTTGATTTAGATAATGCGGGTATGAAAGGCGGTGTTAGATACAGTTCTGATGAGAATAATCTGATATACGACCCAGAGCATCAAGAATAGTAGGTAATTCTAAAAAGTAATAGATGTAAAAAGCCGAAGTTCATACTTCGGTTTTTTTATTGCAGATGTTATAACCCATCTGTTCATCCTCTATCCAGTAAATGCATTTAAAACCGACTTTGGAGTTCAGGTTTAATATGATTCTGGTGTCGGCCATAAGTGTAAGCATTTAATTTTGGATAAAAATACATATTGGTATTCTCGATAGGCGAAGACTCAACTCGCTCAAGTGTGTTTGATATACTAGATGGGCGTGTTCCTTTAGAGTTCGAAGTAGGCGCAAGTCTAATAATGAAGGCCAATGCTTGTTGTAGAGATCAGAGAAACAAATGTTATTTATCTCAATATACAAAATGATAATATTAACTATAAACCATGAACATCAAGTAATCGAACGAATTTCTATCAATTGAGATTGGAATATCCAAATGAATAAATGGGCGTCATTCATTATTATGTTTTTGGCAGCTATGCCATTGCCGTTTATAAATCAGATTAAAAGTCAGCACCCGTTGGAGTTCAGTCCTAGTTTTATTGGAGAGTTTTTAGGGTTGATTTTAGGTGTAATGGTTGTAGGAATAATTGTGGGATGTGTACTATGGATAACAATTCGATTAATTGCAGGGCGCGAACGAGTTCTAAAAATTCAGTATTTTGCCACTGCAACCACGGTTGTGCTGGCTCTATTTTTGCTTATTGGTAACGTAGGTACTATTACTCAGGCAAACAAGTCCAGCTACACGCCAACGACAGAACAATCAAGGTTAGCTTCAAAGCCAAGCTACAATACTGAGGGTTGGACTCAGGAGAGCACCAATAACACTTTAGTTGGACCTTGGTTGAAATATTCTCCACCTGGCACACGTTATTATCGAGACGCAAATCGAATTATTTATCGTGTCTACCCGCCTGGCGTGCGGCCTAATGCTGAAAAAGCAAATCCGTTTGGGCTTGGTGATAGTACTGATGTTCCACAGTGAAAAGTTGTAGCTTCGCGACTATCCAAATGAATTGACACTTCTAGCTCTGCTTAGCAATTTAATCAGTTTGTCAAATACCGATAGACGTAAAAAAACCGAAGTGTGACCTTCGGCTTTTTGTTAGTGCAATAAGTAATTAAAAAGCAATCACAAATACACCAAATGCAATCAACAAAGCTTTCTTAATTTTATTGATTGTTTCCTGACGATTACCTACCTTGCCGAAACGAACTGCTTTGGCGAACGCTGCTTGAAGTTCTTCTTGGCTCATTAGGGCTTCGTGTTTCCCCTCAAAACCATTCCATACATTCTCGCGTCGATCACCTTTATTACGCAACATCGCTGCAACACTACGGCTATCGTTTACTGCATTATCCATCATTTGTAAATTTGTCATTTTAAATCTCCTAAATGTGGACACCTAAGTACAGATTACCTTACATTGAATAACTGTCAAATTTCTCTAAATTTTAAGACTAACTAAAAATATCACCAATAGTCTCAAGCTCTTCCTCGTCATAAACAGGTACATTTGGTTTTAAAACTGAAGGAGTTATCTCGGTATCAATTGTTTCTGTTGTGCTGGCTACGGTATTAGTAACAACATCTATTGATGCGGATGGGTTTAGTGGGGCGCCACCAATAGCAATACTGCTATTCTGAACAAGCATTCCAATTGCAGCCAGATTAATCAACCGGCGAGCTCTTGCATCTTTTGGTATTCCATCAAGAAACTTATGAAGGTCAGGGTCTTTATCAAGATGTACTTTGACATTGACACGAATTGCATCGTTATTGTCCATGATGTTCCGTTCAAGCACTTATCGTAGTTTTTCTTGCGGCCACTTGTTGTTGTAACATTGCGCGTTCGCCGCCCATCTGAAAACCAATAACGTTTGCATAAACTGAGTTACTAGTAGTCATGATGTTATGGTGTGGAAATTTCTTTTTAATAGCTTTAAGAAAGAATCTCGCGCCCCCACCAACCAACATGATGTTATCAATATTGGCACCATCATTCACTGAACGTACTAACAGATCTACAGATTGATTAATCACTGGATCAGCAAATTGCATGTACTTATCTAGGTCAATGTCTTTTGTAAATACGCGCGGAGTTGTGCCCTTGCGGAATGCATTATCAAGAATCTGAAATACTGTTTCCTTATTAGCATTGTTATTATCAGCAGAAATCTTTTTACTGAGTGCGGTGATAATTCTAGACATAGATTGTTCTGAGCTCCCGCTTTGCTCATCAACACCTTTCATATTTTCGATAAGCAACCAATCAAATGTGAACATGCCTGGGTCAATAATTAGATTACGTTGATTCTTAACTTGCTGGAATGATAGGTTGTCCTTTTCATCAGGGGAATACATGAAATTGAAAAAGGCACCAAGTGGTTGAGCGAATACCTTAACATCTTTAATTTCAACAACACGTTCGTTAGGTAGCTCGTGTGTGGTTTTTAGCAGTTCGATTAAGTACTCTTTATGGTCTTTCATCTTATCCACTGGCAGACCAACAACCAATAGGTCAATATGATTTTGCTCGATGCCTAAGAACATATAGTGCAAAGCACCTAGCACAAGGGCTTTATATTTATCACTACGAACATATTTGTCATTAAAGTTTGTTGAGATATCGCCTGCACCTTTAGCTTGCGCGACATCGTGACCAACTTCATAAGTATTGCCACCAACTTTAACATCGACAGTATTGCGAACTCCAACACCTTCACCCGCAAGTTTTTCACCTGCAACTGGTGCACTTGATGGAAACATGTCACAAACAACACTTTCTTCCATCGAATCATGTCTACGCACAAACTTCACATTGCCATAACCAACATCTAACGCTCTTACTATCTTCTCAATAGCCATATAAATTCCCTTTTAGTGAACAAATTACTAAGGAATTCTATATTTTTAAGGGGTATCAGATAGTGAAATATGACATGGGTTTTAGGTGTTTATATTTTGCTAGTCCATTTGAAGTTCAAATGAAGTCCGAATGAACTTGTGTAAATATAAAGAAGATTATTTGCTGAGATAAAACTGATTTTGAAGTTCAAACGAAGTCCGAATGAAGTCCAAATGAACGTGGATTACAGAATTAAAGTATAAGTCTTAAACTATCGAAATATCATGTCCAAATGAAGTTCATTTGAAGTCCAAATGGACAATAGCTATCAACTGCAACTTGTTAATTAATAAGCATAATATCCTCCTATTTAATCAAAAATACAAGTGTTTTATGTGTTTTTTAAATAACATTTAAACACAGAGGAAGACCCACCCCTAATAACCATGCGCGTCCCATCTGGAATTTAAATATATATCGGGTACAGATTGAAAAATTTAATCATTGACACGTACAAAACCATTAGTTTAATATTCACCTGTCCTGTAGTTATTTACAGACATCGCCAGCAGGTAGCGATTAATAAGATTCCAGCATTTAAATCAAAAGTCTCACCAAGAAATGCTCTAACACTCAATGCGAGTGTGTTTCATGTCTTGTTAAGATGCTCGTCATCGTACGACACCCAAAGTAGTAAAACGGAACCCATCGTTCCAATCCAAAGGGCATTGCCCAAACAAATCGCAGTATCTAACCCAAGACTAGACGTAATCCTTATGCGCTGGTCTTAGCTGTATCCGTAACTTTTAGTATTTCAATACTCCGCGTCTTAACAGAACTTTGTTAATCATGCGTTGTGGTAGCGAGAGAACGATTACTGGATACGTCACGCCTAGGTGATGAGCCGAGGAAACTGGAGTGACAAGCAAGTGGGACTAGCAGCATCATTTTTGCTCTAGCGTCTTATAGATACATGCACCGCAGTAGAACCACCCAACGATAACGAAGTACGCAAGTACGATTTCACTGTTCCTTCTCCAGTTAGAAGTAAAACTAATAGGCACAGCGTCTATTAGAGAAAGTGAAGTGAAGATGTAATTTAATCACCCGTCTGGTAGCAGGACGGGATTGGATGATTAATTCGTTGGTAGACATCAAAACATAATCCTGGAACATGCCATGCATCGTCCAGCCACTCAACGAGGGGAATACCTGCAGATAGAAATGTCGAGCAAGTATTGAACGCCACGTTATTCAAGACAATCGCTAATCCATACACCGTCCTTTTAAGACAAGGGCACAAGAACCTATATTTTAACCAAGCAACATTTCACTACTATTTTGGGAAGTAAAGAGATGAACACAACAGAACACAGCAAGACCACTGATGTACGCACAGTGAGCAATACCCGTAATACAGGCAATATAAATGCAATAAATACCACACGGACATTAGAAAGAAATCAATTTTTAGTGGTGAGCATCCTATGGGTCTTATCAATAATCTTACTCACTTACTTAGAGTTTGAAACAAATGATATCAGGACAGAGGTATTCATCTTATTAGCCACGATGATAGGCGTCCCGATTATCTTGTGGACATACATCCAATTGAAGAAAGCTAGAGGCAGCTAATGCAAACGCAACAAAACAGAGAAAAAGGCACAGTCACTAAAATGTTCTGGAAGGTCGAGCTTAATAAGATACTGACTGAACATAAGACTAAGCACGCGATTAAAGACAAGACTGTGAGCACACGTACTAAAGACAACCGTGATGAAGTCCTGTTTAGAAGCTTTAAAGAACTGCGTGACGAGCTTGAGCACAAACTGGACAATCCACGAAATTTCCGTGAGAAACACTTTAAAGCGCTGCTTAACCACTGGATTAAAAAAGGACTATCAGCATCTACGCTACAAGGGAACGCCAGCGTCCTAAGAGTATTTTGCACATGGATTGGTCGACCAAATATGATTAAACCACTGGAATCCTATGTAGACGACAAATCATTAGTACGTCGCACACAAGTCGCACAAGAAGATAAATCATGGACAGGCAATGGCATAGACTTTGAAGAAATCCTAAAAAGCATTGATGCTTATGATGAAAGAGCAGGGGTGCAACTGCGCGTCATTAAGGCATTCGGACTGCGCCGAGAAGAAGCGGTTTGCTTTCAACCTATCCGCGCAATGAAACTCGGTGAAGATCAGAATAGTATTTATGTTGAAAAAGGCACTAAGAATGGATTGAAGCGTCATGTGCCAATTACCAGCGATGAGCAGCGCGCAGTATTAAATATTGCTTGCCGTCTTGCCAAGACAACAGAAGGGCATATCGGATGGGAAAGCCTAAGTTTGAAACAAGCCATCGCAAAGATTGCCTACATCATGCAGAAATTTGGCGTGACCAAGAAAGACATGGGCGTGACACTGCATGGATTACGTCATGAAAAGATGCATGATATTTATGAAGAAGTGACAGGACATCCGTGCCCAGTAAAAGGTGGCGTTAAAGGTGAGGTAGATCCAGCGTTAGATATGTTGGCAAGAAATAAAATGACGCAAGCCGCTGGCCATGCACGACTAGGGATTACCAATGCCTATGCAGGCTCACATCGGAAAGTTGCCAAATCAGAATCAACCTTTAATGTATAGCAAATCCAGCGTTATGTTTGATTGCCAAGCTAACGAGTTAATGACAGAATTTATAGAATAAAAATGAAAGTAATAAAGATATGGAAGACAAGCAATATAGTCACAACAATGCAGTTCAGTTCGCGAGTAAAGGCGAGTACTCAATAGCCTTAAGCATACTCAAAAGACTAGAACAAAGCTTTGATGTGGTACTAACAAAGTGCGCAGTGCATCACTTAGATAAAAACTTAGTGGAAGCATTCGAGTGCTTTAAAAAAGCTAAATATCAAAACCATTATGCGATCAACCTCATTCTTGGTCATGTTCAAGATGTAAGGTCTGGAGAATCCGTTCCGCACTACATCGAGAACGAAGCGTTGTTAGCAGCTGATGCTTATATTAAGAGTATGCCAGGCTTAATGTGGGAATCGTCAAATCTTGTGGAATTTGCACAATGGGCTGACGACAACACTGAGATGTTGTTCGACAAAAGCATCTTTAGTAACAACCACGACTTATTCTCAGCGGTGAGTAGCTATGCTTAATGTTGTTAGCGCAATACTCATACACGTACAACATTGGCTAAAGTAAAAGTAATTACCAATAATGACAAAACACAATAGTGAACTCACGCTTAAACAATCCAAAGAGAGCCTGATTACTCAGCTCAAAGACACGCGTAAAGAACTAAATATTCTGTTAAGACGCTGTCAGGATATCGAACTGAATCACACACAGCAACATTTGCTAAAAAAAACGGCACTAGAACTAGAGCTGATGGCGTTGAAAATAGAAGATGTTGCATCCGATATATTGGAATGGGTCAAGGTTATAGAAGAAAATCCTGCTCAATACCAAGACACACGTATGCAGGTTAGCCCTGTTAATGAGCAAATTACAGATTTTAAAGGTCAATTGAATTGAATAGAGAAACTGCCATCAAGCTGAGTAACGAAGAATTTAACTCAAGCTTAACAAACAAGAAACTTGGATTCCAATTAGTAGAGTCAGCTAGATTAGTCTTAGTGCAAGGTGTTGAACCGACTAGGGCAGCAGGTATTGCGGGACTTAACGGGAAAAGTGATGTTAAAAAGGTTGATAACATCGTTCAGTTGATTATTAAGTCCCATCAGGACAAGCTAAAACAAAAGTAGATTAAACCAAAGCTAGAATTGACAAAAACTACAAATCCTTATGATGAATGTATCAATAACTAACTTGTTACAGAATTAAGGATACTCACATGGATTCATATATGACGATTGGCCAGAATGAAAAAACTGGTTTATATCACGGCTTAGTTTATCGAAATAACCCTGCGCCAAGTGGTTATGACCGCTGGTTGCTCACCCTTAGCACTAATGATGGGTTTGCTACAGAGCGTAGTGCTGGTGAGTACATGAACACACGCTTCACTCAATTATCACCATTAAATTTAGATAAGCTTGATTCAATCGATTATCTTGCCACGCTGCCATCCATTAATACACACACTCCAGATTAGTTGATGATGATGCTTATAAATAAATTATTTAAACTATATTTTATTGGAATTAATTATGAATAAATTTAATGTTTGGTGGGACTCTTTAAGTGAGGCCGCAAGAGAAAGATTTAATAAGTCAGATGCGATGATTGCCTTTAATGCAGGAAAATCCGTCTCTGATGAAAATATTGTACCGTGGTACCGTGATGTCAAGGCTGGTCAGAAATTACGGCCTATACCGCTATGGAATGAAGACGCTAGCGCACCAATCCGTTTAGAGGCCCCTACCGTTATTCTGGATGTGAAAGATGCAACGAGCCAATCAGGAGTTGAGTTCAAAGTGAAGTCAAAAACAGGTATTGAACAATGGCTTGATGCTGCATGGTTCGAGCAGCCTACAAACTAGACATAATGATTTTTATTGTTATCATCAAAGCATAGATAAATTAATTATAAATTTTAGGGGAATAAAATATGGGACAGGCAAAAGCACGAGGTACTCTTGAACAGAGACAGGCGCAAGCAAAGGGTTTATTAGATCTCGCGACAGCAAGGACTGGTCGTGAAATCAATATGGATTTAGTACAGATATTAGACCAAGTTGCTTTTGGAAATGTAATGAAAGCAATGTCAGAAGCGGTCACAATCGCTACGGCAAAAAATAAGAATTTTGATCCATCAAAGTTTCCGATGATTGCAGATGCACAAGATGATGGACGTTTGATCGTTCGTATCAACATTAATGATAGAAGCCCAAGAATTATTGAACTGCCTGCAGGTGGATGGCGTGAGCTAACCAACCAGCAATTCAAAGATATTGAGAATGAATTAGATGCAAAACATAGAGAGAATCCAGATGAATTAACAGATTTGATTGGAGATATGGGTAAACATATCGTTTCCAGCAAAGAAGAGTTTCTAAGGCAGGAATCAATTTCGCAAGCGGTAGCTAAAAAAGCCACTGAAATCCTTGTCATTATTGACCGTTCACCAGTATCTCTTGAAATGGCTAAAACGATGACAGAAGTTAAGCAAGATATTGCCGATTCTTTTGATTTATGGCTATCGACCGACAACGACTTTATTGTTATTCATTGGCCAAAAGGCAAACCTCTTGTTTCGATGTTGGCATTAGATATGGAAGATTTGCTCAAAAATACATTACCAGCAATATCTAAACAAACCGAAAGCATCCAAACCTGTTTGCTACGCTGCAACGAATCGCAACAATTTGATGAAATTCGCGATCGCTGGAAGGCTCTAGGCGGTTTAATTCCTGAGTATTGATATGCAACATCTCATGTAAGCCATCAATTATTACATAGCAAAAGCCACGTTATGTTTTATTGATAAGACCTATCAAGAATGACACTATCCTATACCTTAAGACTGAAATCAATCTACATCTCAGTCTTGCTAAGACACACAAAAGGATAGTAATTCATGGAAAGCTACGACTTATTAAGTGGAGTGAACACTCCAGATATTGAAACTATCGATGCGCAAGAATATATAGAAACTGGTTTGTTCACTCCAGAAAATAAGCCTGATGTAGTTAAAGTGAATGCCACCGCTGAAGTTTATGAAGAATTACAGTCCGTATATGACATTTACAACCGCGAGCTATTTAATGGTGAGTTACCAGGTGCGCTATTAGTCATTACACGCAAACGTGGCAGCAAAGGATTTTATTCCCCAGCTCGATACGCCAACAAAGAGGGTGTACTAGCCGATGAAATTGCCTTGAACCCTGAATTCTTTCTTGTCCGTTCTATTGAAGAGGTGCTGTCTACTCTTACCCATGAGCTTTGTCATCAATGGCAGTTCAGATATGGCAAAGATGTCCGTGCTGGATATCACAATAAAGAGTTCTCAGACAAGATGGAATCGGTTGGCTTAATCACTTCCTCTACTGGCTACCCGGGAGGAGATAGAGTGGGGGAGAGAATGACTCACTACATTGCCGAAGATGGACCATTTATTAATGTAACCAGAGAATTGCTGAAAACACGCTTCGGTATTCTTTGGTATGACCGCTATCCAAACCAATACATGCTCAGACCGCCAGCACAAGTTGATGTAGAAAATGCCGAGCAACGCCAAACACAAATTAAAGAAGATCACAAAAAAGCCTTAGAAGACGAAGGCAAAAAGGTCAGCACTCGCGGGCGCAAGAAACAAGAGGTGTTAAAGGTAGAACCTGCTGCAGTCAGTCAGCCAGCCATTATGGTTGATACACCACTCACACAAGCAGTTGATACAGATATCGTCAATCACGAACCATCGATGACAGAGGTTTCTCATGTTGTGGCCAAATTAATGAAGCGCCAAGAAGCCAAGGCAAAAGCAGGTAAACGTGTCAAATATACCTGCCCGTCTTGTCTAGACAGTGTATGGGGTAAACCTGAGATGAATCTGATTTGCGGTAAGGACGGATGTGAACACTCTAATTTACACGTACATTAATTGATTCCTAAATTTGACGTTAAGTATAAAAATTGAATAATGAAATACAAATTAATCTAATAAAAAAGGATACGCAATGGCTTTACCAAAATATGTACTAGGATTTATGTTAATAATTACGTGCACTTCAGTATCAGCTAAAACCTTTAATCAATATTTAGAAGAAGCTCGTAAAAAATCACCTGCTTGCCACCGTTATGATGTCGCTCTTGATAAAGCTGTAAAAGCGAATAGTCAGCCCAGCTTAAACGATGTTGTTTCAGCCGGTATTGTTGGTGAAGACATTCGCCCAAATGCTAAAGTAACACTTGAACCAGGGGGTAATTTGATGTCGAGGGAAAATCAAGAACTCGAAAAACTACAACTTAAATGTGATGCGGAAGCCCGTAGTTTCCTCACTCCTGAAGCCTTACTTATTGGAAAGGCTGAATATAAAGCAAGATTTGAGCATGACTTAAAAGCAGGATATATCAATCCAGACGGCTCGCGGAAACAACCACCTTGGTATAAAACAATTTATAGAGAATCTAAAAGAATGACCTATTCATTTTTTGAAACATTGGGTAGTTTACTTATTTTGCCAATTGGATTTATTACTTTAATGCTTGGATTACTACTAGTGTTTAAACCAGCAACGTTTGCAGAGTTGATGAGAGTTGTCATTGGAGGGATAATCAACTTTATATTTAGAAGATCCTCTAAGAAAAAAGAATCCTCTCCTGTATCAAAATAATAAGTAAACAAGGATAGCAAATGGGAACTAATCATAAGGATTTGAACCACCTGTCACATGAACAGGTTATGGAATTCTATGGCAGGTATGTTAAAGAGAGCGCAACTCAGCTCGTTAAAGATTACCAATTAGCCCCTAATCTTAAAAACAATTTATACAGCTTATTCCCTGTAGTGACGACAGACTTTCCGTGTAAAGAATGTGGTCATCCTGAACTTGATTTAAAACTCCCAAGAAAATCAAATTACAATAAAGGCATATTAACTACAGAAGCTTGGTGCGAAGCCTGCAATCACAGGATATTGTTTGATATAGGCATAAAAGATTACGTAGAAGATGTTCCTAAATGCCAATGCACCGCTTGCACCGAAAGAAATATCATTACTGCTCAAAATATGATGCGCTCAATGCAGCTCGCTCAAGAAACAGAATACGAAAAATCAAATACAAAGCGGCAAAGACTAATCAAGAATCAGAAAGTTAAACCACGTTTTATTCCGTTTAGTGAAGATACCGAAAAATATTCACTCATGGATGTCCTTACGCTCATGACAATGATGTTCTCAGGATGGAAGGAGGAAGAAAGTAATGATGGGGCGTACGAAGGTATTTCACCTCTGACTGATCATGAGGGCATATTCCCATCGATGACGATGTCAAATGAGCACCCTTTAGCAAGAGTTAATGCTAATGAACTCGTAAAGATTGACTTTGACCAAACGCCGATGGATACGATTGTTGAAGATGAACAGGATGTTGATAAATACAATTATCGGCCATATCAGTGCAGCTACCTCCCTAATTTTAAGAATACTGATGGCGAACAGTTAGATATAAAACAGACGTATGAGTTTTTAGCTAGGAAGTTTGCAGATGGCTACTGGTATAGAGAGTGGAATGAACAGCTTCTCAATGTCTGGATAAGAATTGGCGTTGCAGAATGTATTGAGTACGCACGGCTAAAAGCAGATGAATACAATTTCAATTTTGATTCAGAAGTAAAAATTAGCGAAATAATTCGTGAATTACTGCTTGAATATAGTGTTTCAGAATGTTTTTACTTTATTTCCGTCGCTTATTGGAGTGCTGCGTCATTTGCTCAAAGCAATAAAGCGAAAAGCAGAAAACATGCTGAGAACACCGTACCGGGTAAGATATTATCCTTATCAAAAAGCAGCACGCCTAAACGTTGGGATAGACCTAAAGAATTGCCAAGGTCCACCTTTAATCAGATGTTATTTGATGTCATGTTGAATTCTGGAAGTGACGCTGGGTTTTATCAATGTCCTGGCAGGTCATATTTAAACATGCTCAGCACCGTAGAAACTTACTGGCCAAAAGTGGATGAAGAAGAGTTCAAGTGTGCCCCTTTCTCAATTGTCGGAAAGCATGGCTTAATTGATTTTATTGATAGGCTAGAAACCAAGGAATCAATTGTATCTAAGGACTCAGAGAGCATGCAAATAACGCATCTTTCAATTATTGCTGAGAAATTGGGACTATTAAAGGCAAGTGTACTAATCAACAGAATATTAATGACTAATGAGGATAAATCTTACAGAGACTCATTGATAGACTCTCTTCAAGAGCCAGATTAAAGATATTAAATTTAAGCCATGTTTTATACACATGGCTTTTTTGTGTAATTGGTGGCTTTTTTCAACTGTAATAAGTGGATTTAGAATAGTAATTTGTGCATTTCGACTTGTTTGATGTAGTAAGTACATAAATTAATGTGCATTAATTGTATATAAACCACAAAAGTTGCATCTTTTCTTAAAACTGGATAATGACTCATACCAATCAATTAAAGGATGAGTATGAAAACGCCACATAACTTCACTAACCACTTTATTAAAACTAACGCTATTTTAGCGGCCTCAGTGCTTGAAGCTAACGGATGGAATGCTGAAGTATTAGCCAAAGAATTATTAGTCGGTCCGCAATCATTTGTGTACGTGTGGGATCAAGAAAGCAATTGGTTGTGGATGTGCTCGGTAAAGAAAGATGACTTTATCAAACTATCTAAATCAGCTTCAAATGAATCAAATAAACGAAAAACTGACATTCAGAGCTCAACTTGCCAATTGATTGGCATGGCGGCTGCGGGAGAAGCTAAGGAAGAATTAGAAGACTGGCAATCAATGCTTGGTACTGCTGCAGTCGCTTATTCTGGTACTACCAAGACATGGGAACTCGCCAACAGAATGCGAGATTGTGGGCACTTCGTGATAATCCGCTATCCTAACAAGCAGGCAAGTACTGCAACACTTAGACCATTCTATATTGGTTCAAATGGCACCAATACGGCACTCGATGCAGATGAATTGAAAAATATCCTTGATGAAGTGAGAGATACAGATAGAAAAAATCATCCAGAATGGTTTAGATAATCGAAATGGATAAATAACATGGAAAAAGCAATTTACATCACTGATGATAGAGATATGCCAGAGGTTGAACAGCGAGCATTAGTGATTTCTATGGGTGGAAATGGGGACTGGTATGTACAGGTAACTGGCATTAATGGCCGTTCAACTGAAGGTGTGAGGCTGTGCACATCAGGCGGCGCATCACGTAATGTACCTGGGCTTACATTTTCGATTGCTGAGGCCTTTCGCTGTATGCAAGCAGCTCAGAATAATGAGATTCGTAAGCCATACATTAATGAATCGTATCAGAGCCTGAAAAGTGAGGTGGATGCATGGAGAAAGAAATTTCCTAAGCTCAAATTTCAAGATGAAGTTTATGGTTTTTATGATGTTGAGGATGACTAACACTTTAGAGGATTTAGCAATTGAGCAACGCACCGTTTGACATGGGGAAGGCTGCTGCAAAACGTGGTGAAACAAGAAAAAATAATCCTTATGATAAATTCAAAGGAGACAGAATGGCTACCATGCTGCGTGAACGTAAAGCTTCAGAGTGGAACGAAGGTTTTGATTCTGTACCACTAGAAAATAGAATGACTATAAAAATTAAATAACTCAACAGGCAGTGAGATGAATATGTATAGGCAAGAAAACGGCAGAAAATATATTCAACGCTGTTCGTTGTATTAGTTAATTTCCATATCACACATTAACCACGAATGAAAATTGCATCACTTTGCTTTAGTGATATAGTAATTGTTAAAGTTTACTCAAGTTCGCGCTAACTAACGGAAAAAGGAATCATCGTATGGATATTGATGTAACACGCATAATTTTAATTATGTTAATGATTGGTGGCTCTTGGTTAGTTTTCAAAATTCCAACTAGCTATATGCAAGGATATATTGAATGGGTGCATGAAAAGCACGGTTCAATGGTTATCCCTACTATCGGGATTCTAATTATGGCAATTGGCGTTGGAATAGTATTGATGTTAACTGATCCTATTAAAAATTCATTAATCGGAACAATCTGTGGCTTGGTCACTGGTGTTTTAATTGTTGTTTTTGTTTGGGATAATTACAGCTTCTGGAAATCTAGCTTTAATTCTAATCGTAACTAACCAGTGGAAAATTACGTATGAAACTCAATATAAAATATTTATTGCTATTTTCGATAATCATTGGTTGCGCTATTGCTATATTCCTAGCGACTAACCATTTAGCTATATTGTTATCAATTTTAGCAACTTTAATCATATTTATTCCATTTCTATGGTGGCTTATTGAGATAACGAAGGCATTTGAATCTCTGAAGGAACGTGAAAAATCAATCAAGGTTAGACGTATAGCTTTAGGTCAAATAGATAAGAACTAGAAAATTGGTAAGTTTCAGTTGGAGAGCGAGCTGAAATAATACTTAAATAACCAATCCTTTAAATGGACAGTGATTATCAAAAACAAATTCCAGAAAAGACTGAATTAATTCGTTAATTTGTTATCATATGGTATATTAATATATATCATTTGATACTTAGGAGTACATGATGGCACAACAACAAATTAAAGTAATCAAAGCTAGAACGAAACCTGCAATTGAATCAATGGCAAGTTCAGTACTTGTTGATAGGAAGTCTCCATCTGGCAGCTTCTGGCCTACAGAAAATAACAGAACGGGTGGCGCTAGGCTGGTAAGAGCTAACGAGCAATTTACCGCTTTTAAATCATCAGTCGTGCAAGGCGGTACTGTTGAGCGTATTGATAGGATTAGAAAAGGCATAGATGCGCGCAATATCATTCCTGTAAGTGAGTATTTTAGAATCTCACGCGAGGCCATTGGTGGAATTATTGGTATATCACCAGCTACCATGAACCGTAAGATCAAAAGTCATGCACCGCTAACGCCAGCTGAGTCAGAACGATTGGAACGTATTGCTCAAGTTGAATCTGAGGCCGAAAATGTGTTTGGAAGTTCAGAAAGCGCTAAAAAATGGCTCTTGAACGATAATGCCGCTTTAGGGAGCCAGCCATTGTCTATGCTGGACACAGACATAGGAGCCAAAGAAGTTAGAAAAGTCCTTAATGCGATTGCCTATGGCGGCGTTGTGTAATGGTCGTCTGGAGAATTGCAAAAAAGGCATACGCGCTTGATAGAGTAGGTATTGGTGCGATGCTAGAGGGTGGCCGTTGGAATCCTATTAACGTTCCAGTAATCTACGCTGGAATGACAATCGAGATAGCCTCATTTGAAAAACTTGTGCACATCACATCAGTGCTTCCAAACGATTTGGTATTGGTGAAAATCACGATACCTGATGAAGAAGACTTGTACTACAAAGTTGAAATGGGTGAGTTACCAAAAGATTGGAATGCTTTGCCTAGTTCTACTTCTGCACTGGATTTTGGAAATAAATTTATACAAGAGAATAAATTTCTTGGAATGATTGTTCCATCGGTTGTCATACCTGAAGGCAGAAACATCGTTATAAATCCTAATCATCCTCAATGGGCAAATTGCACAATGAGTATTGAGAGAGATTTTGAATATGATGCAAGGTTAAAAAAAGCTGCAACATAGATTTTGAAATAACCGTAAAATATTGTAAAACTAGTGCCAGGTAAGTCCTATCCTGTCCATTAAAACTGGCAGTCCTAAATAAACATCTAAATTTGACAAAAACCAGAAATCCTTAAGATGGGTTGTAACAACAACTTATTTTAAGGCTGGTTATGATCATAAAATATCTCACACTCACTGGCGCTGATGACAACATCGACCCAGTAGAACTTGTCAAGCTATCACAGCAATTTCCTTTTATCGAATGGGCTATCCTTATCTCCGAGCAACGAGAGGGAACTTCACGCTATCCAACCAGAGAATGGCGACAAGAATTTAACAAGGTCTGTAAAGACACTCAAAAAGCAGCACATCTTTGCGGTAAAGAAATACTGAGAAGATTTGCTGCAGAAGATGTTGAATTAGCTTCAGAACTAAAAGACTACCAACGTGTTCAATTGAACTTCAATGCAAAGCATACTGAAGAAAATCTATTAGAAGATATGCTTAAATGTACTACCTCAGGCTTCTATACACATAAGTCAGGAGTTGGAACTCAGTTCATCTCACAATTCAATGATAACAATGAAGACATTACCATTGGATTTTTTCAGGCGCATCGCTTACTGCCTAACTATCATAGTGTTTTATTCGATGCTTCTGGTGGATTAGGGCGCAGTCCTAAATCATGGCCAAAGCCATTTCCAAATAAATTGTGTGGATATGCGGGTGGATTAGGGCCAGATAACATCCTAGAAGAACTTAATCTAATTAAAATACTGACAAGACAGCAACATGATGTAAAAAAACAAGCTTTATGGATTGATATGGAAACCAAGTTGAGAACAAATGAGCTGTTCGACTTAAGCAAGGCGCAAGATGTTGCTGAAAAAGTGCAGCATTGGATTACGCAAGTGTGATGTGTAAAAAGGATATCTACTTAGTATCTTTTTAGATTCATTATAAAATTGACAAACCAATGAAATCCTTAGAATGGAATTATTAACCATTAAGGATTTAAGCCATGAAAATTGAATTAAAAAAAGTAAAAACATTTCCTGAAGTTAGCCAAGATTCACTCAGCTTTACTGCAGATGTGTGGGTTGACGGTAAAAAAGCAGGGTATGCACATAATGACGGGTGGGGTGGGCCAATTGGTGTATATCCTGATACATTGGTTAAAATACTACAAGCACACGCAGCCTCGTTACCGCCCGTTCAGCTCATCACCAATACCACGACATCGGAAAGTATCAATGTCCAGCCTACGGTCGATACGCTGATTGGGGACTTGATCAATACATTTGAGGCTGCGAAAGAATATAAGCGCTTGAGTGCAAAACATCTGTTATTTAAGTTAAAAGATGATGTTAGAATTTTTCAAAGTGGGCCTTTCAAAGCTTCAGATATGGCTTTTTATGTAGCCAATCCAGACGACACAAAGAAAACACTAGAAGCTGAAACTGTATTGAATTGCCTTCAGTTTGAAGAAGCTGTAAAGCTTTTCAGAGGTTATTAATCAAAATAACAGGTCAGTTCTATATTAAATAAGGTTAAAACAATGCCAAAAGCAGTCAATATTGTCGCGGACAAAAATAGCAATCTGAATCGTTTGGTCAATCGCTTAGCGGAGATTGATTATGTCACGGTTGAAAGAAAAGAATTAGTTGGTGCAGATTTAATCATTGCCCCAAAGTGTGCAGTGATAGTGAAGGAAGCCAGAGACTTACTCATTGCTATTATAGAAAATACGCTGTTCGAGGATATTGCGCGCTTACAAGCCCTATATGACGACCTTGCAATCGTTATTATTGGTGACCCTTATAAAGCTAATGTTCGCATGGAAACGCGTGGCATTGATGGTTCTCTGTCATACCTAAGCTTGCTTTCTGGTGCAAAAGTCATTAACTCACCTAACTTTGAGCAAACGGCAGGATTAATTGCGAGAATGTCTTTACACATGACACATGGATTAGGTTATGAAGTCGCAACTAGAGCTGAGAAAACTAAAGTAAGTGCACCTGTTGCGAGATTTTTGGTTGAAGGTTTGCCAGGAGTGAGCGTCAATCAGTCAGTGGAGCTGCTAAAACACTTTGGCAATCCTTTAGCCGTATTCACCGCGTCCGTAAAAGACTTGATGGAAGTTAAATTTATCAATCAGGAAACTGCAGAGAAGATTTACGAAGCAGTTAGAAAGAATTAAAGTAAATGGCAAAAGGTTTTACGCTAAGAGCTTTATTAAAAGACGAGTCAGTGATGCAGGACTTCATACGCATGCGGGAAAAAGAGTTTGCAATAAAATATGAGTACAGTAAAGACCATATATATGATTATAAAAAGATCTTCAATATTTCACAGAATAAAATCAAAGATGGGGAATGGGATTCAGTAATTTTAAAAGAATTGCCTGAGATGTCTAATGTTGACTTTGCTGTTAAACATAATCTGAGAGTTAAAGATGTAGAATTAGCAAGATATAGACTGAATATATTACCTTTTAGGTTTGAATGGTCAGGCGGAGTAATAGAGGATTTAAAAAAACTACCTCGTGCAACATTCAAGACTAAATATAGAATTAATCTAAAGGATATTCATAATAAAAGAGTAGATTTAGGTTTAGCTAGGGCTAGATTTTCTAATTTGAAATGGACGCCTAAGATGATTGAAGACCTAAAACACTTTAGTCATAATCGTTTTCAAAGTATATATAAAATAAGTGTGAAAAATACACGAAGAAAATTTAAGGAGCTAGGTTTTGAGAAGCTTAAGCACCCAACAAAAATAGACGGTAAACTTCCAAATAACATTGAATTAAAGGAGTTGTTGGCCAAGCATAGTGTTGAGGAGCTGCAAAGCGTGCTACAGGTTCCATCCAAACGTATATATGCTGCTAGAGCTAGAGTAAGAGGTTTATTCCAAACACCACTCAACCAAAATCAAAATACTGCTTCAGAAGATGTTTTAAATTTAAGTGTTAAAGACCTGGATGTTACTGATACGCTTAAAAACGACCTTTTAATAAATGAAGTCTATACCATTGGTGAGTTAGTTTCACATCAACACAAAGACTTATTGAACATGATCAATATTGGTCGGAAGAAGATAAGCGAACTAGAGTTTGCGTTAGAAAAGTTTAACTTAGTGATACATAGAACTAAATAGCTGCAATTACAGAGTCATAAAATACGGTAGAAAAGTGAAAATCTTTATTATGTATAAGGCCAAACCAAACCAAGCAATTTGACAACAATAAGTAATAAAGTAATCTAATAGTTAGAATGTCACTGCTTATATAACTTGGCATTGACCTTATACTATTAACCAATCTAGTTTAAATGTACATCCAAGCAACTTTATGAAAATGATACCTAAAACCCATCAGTTAGACGCAACAACAGAAACAACCGAGGTATTTGCTTCAGAAGACCGCACAAACATTATCATGCCTTGCGGTACGGGTAAGACGATGATTGGTAGTATGGTTGCTGAAGCCCTAAAAGCTAATACTGTTGTGCTCTTGTTTCCATCCATTGCTTTAATTAGACAAACACTAGGATTCTGGAAAGAAACAGGGAATCTCGATGGACGTGATTGTCTATGTGTATGTTCTGATAAGACTGTGGCGGTTGATGATGTTGAAATTAATGAAGATGAATTAGGCATGCACATCACGACATCTTCAGATGAGGTAACAAGATTCTTTGCCAACTCGACTGATAAGGTCACTGTTTTCTCGACTTATCAATCAGCACACGTGCTTGCTTCAGGTATGCCAAATTCCTTTAGTTTTGATTTAGGTATATTTGATGAAAGTCACAGAACTGCAGCAGGGGATGAAAATATGTTCTCATTCGCGCTCAGTAATGACAATTTCAAAATAACAAAGCGTCTGTTCATGACTGCCACGCCTAAGCACTTCGCTGATGACGAAGGACAGGCTAAAACATACTCAATGGATAATGAAGCTATTTATGGTAAGAGTGCCTATGTGTTACCTATCAGAGAGGCAATTAAGGCTGGATTAATCAGTGACTACAAAGTTTTGGTATCCGCAGTCACTAAAAGTGATCTTACAGTTGAGTTAGAAAAAAATAAAAACAATAAAAATAGCTTGGCCGATTTAAAAATGATGGCCACAGCTATAGCCATTAGAAAAGCGATAGATACAACCGGCGTTAAGAAAATCATTACATTCCATAATACTGTAATGGCTGCAAAGCGTTTTGCAGAGAGCAATGCCGTTAAAAAAACGCTCAAAACTAAACTTTTACATGTATCAGGTAAGATGAAAAGCAAGCAGCGAAGTCAAGTAATGAATGATTTCGCAAATACACACGAATCATTAGTCACAAACGCTCGATGTCTTACTGAGGGTGTTGATTCACCAGGCGTTGATATGGTGGTATTCGTCGACGCTAAAGAAAGTACTACAGATATTGTGCAAGCAGTGGGACGCGCCATGCGAATCACCGATGACAAAAACGTGGGGTATATATTATTACCTGTTTTTATCGATATAGATAAGTATGAAGGCGACATTGAAGCTGCACTTAAAGCTTCAGGCATGAGTACGATTTGGGACGTATTAAGTAATATGTCCGAACAAGAATCTATGATTGCTTATAAAAGTTCGTCTAAAGCAGAATTGCGTGAAGCTAGGAAAAAACGTATTAAATTTGAAGTGGTCAGCTCTGATCCAGTTATCGCTGAAAAGCTGCACGAGTCAATCGATGTTTACTACGCTTATCGAAATGCTTCAATATTTGATGATAACTATAAGAAGCTTGTTGAATTTCAAGCTAAACATGGGCATTGCAATCCATCATTAGAAGAGTCAGAAGAACTTAACGTCTGGTTAAGACGTGTAAGATTTAGTCACAAACAAAATAAACTCTCTCAATTTAATATTGAACGATTAGAAGCAATCGGCTTTGCATGGGATGGGCGTGACCCTGCATGGGAAGCTAATTTTCAAGCATTCTTAAAGGGTGAAGAAACAATCAAATGGCGTTCTGTACAACGAGCTTTTTATCGTCAAGGTAAATTGAAGCCTGAACGTGAAAAACGATTACGTGATTCAGGGTTCATGTTTGAAGCAGACTCAACCAATCGTCACAAACAAGTTGTACCTGAGAAGAATCTTGAAGAAATTATTGAAGAAACCATGCAGGATAATGTTTTGTACAATGTAGTTAACAGCAACTTAAATTGTGACACTCAGTTCCTTGATGATAATGAGTTGATGGAATGGAATGATTATTTAAAAACTTTGGAATATGATGAAGCTATTGTGCCTATGATAGTTACTGAAAGCGCGAAGTTTCCACTCGCGTTCATTCAAGATGAGCATGGCTCATTGTTGATGAATGGATTAGAGAGGTTAATGCATGCTTCTACACACAGAAACAATGACGCACTTAATAGTTTAGTGCTTTCTGACTGCGCTAAAATTAGGAGCCCAATACATATGAAAGCTTTTCATTTCATGACTGGGATAAATATTAGTAATGGTATGGGAGAGTTAGCCTATTACCTAGAGTCCATTGTGAGTAAATCAAAAGTTTATAAACAGATTGAGGCTTTACCATGTATAGATAACAATGGCCTACTGATTAGATCAATTGAAACATTTCATCCAGTTCAAGTTAAATTAATGGGTCTATGGATATATGCAAACATAGAAGTAACAAAATGGCTCTATCCAAATGAACCTTTTGGTTTGGAATACATAGAAAAAACTGAGCAATTAAGTCTAAACAGAGTTCATGTTTGGAGGAATACTTGGTTCAACATCACTCCTGTTAATAAATTAGCTGCTTAAATAGAAATAATTGATTAAGTTAATGAGACATAAAAAATACACAAACAACAAAAATGGCAATCAATACCAAGTGCTATATGAAGGCACAGACCGCACTAACAGTCGTGACGGGACGCGTGTAATCATTTACAGTCCGGTGAATGACCCTGACGAAATCAGCGTACGTGAAGTAAATGAGTTCAATGAGAAATTTACAGCGATATTAACTACCTAAAGTTGCTTGCTTTCGTAGTTATGCCAATATGAATCATCTAAATCACAATTAAAATATATAAAATGAAAATACAAATGATTTTGGCACTTACTTTGCTGACTTTCACATTCGCTGCAAATGCAGACCAGGGCTTTGATACGCCTATTGTACGCACTAAGATACAACAGCAATTTATGGTATCAGCCATGCTTAAAAGAAACACTCAAGAGGGCGTCATCAGGCTTGTGCAATCAATTGAAAAGGCTAGTAGCAAAGAGGAGGCAACAGGGCTGTTCTTTAAGCAAATAAGAATAGACTTTGCCGATTATTCGGTATTGGACAGTTTAGCAACGCCAGTAAAAACTAAAGATAACGATTGTGAGACGTGGTTATAACTAATCAATATAGTAATATTTGTATTTAAATGTTCAATTAAGGTAAGTTAAATGAAAACAACATCACAACCATCTGAGCAAATACTTTCAATATTTCAACGAAGTGAAGCTTTTCTTAGAAATCCTAGGACGCTCGTAGCGTTGACTGTACTGATGATTCCCGTCACGATTGGAACAACAAATGTATTGATATTTATTATAAGTTTATTAGCGATGATTTCATTTGCATATCGAGCTACTGATGCGCTAATTAATGAGTTCAAAAAATAACAAATTGAACCTTAAATAATTTAGAATTTGATGTATGGCTCAATCTAAGACAATAAAGAATCAAGCAACCACCGCCAAGCGTGCAGCAACCTCAATCACCAGTCTGGTTGAGCTTCTAGATTGGGAAAATACTAATACACAATCTAAAGGCATTACACGGGCTGAACATGATGTATTAATCAAAGCAGTCTCTATCCTCAATAAAATAGGCTCTACTAGGTCAACACTCGCCAATCAAGTTAAATCAGACGAAATTGCCAAAGAAAAAGCTATTAAAAAGGCTGAATTAGAAGCAAGACAAATCATCTCTAATTGGGAAGCGCCGATAACTACCTTGGATAAGATTTCATTAATTATTGCAGGTTCAGAAGATTACAGTTTAAATCGGTATATTGTGGATGGTTTACCTATATGGAACCGTGAAACTACAACAGATGATTGGTTGAATCTGTTAAATGAAATGGTAAGAGATGTAATTAAAGAGGTTCCTGCTTATGCCGCATATCGTGCAGTCACAAATAAAAAATCAATAATAGAAGTCATGGCAACTGAAAAAGAAAAACTAATTACTATCAAGACTTCTACAAAAGCAAAAATGCTAGCAAAAGCGTATGAAGCTAAAATCAACCCATAAAATATATACCCCTAAAACCATAGTTATGTTTAATCACCTAATCAATGTATCAATGTAATAATTAGTCATGGTCATCTCCAAGATCATCTAACTTCAAACCCCTTAAAAGTTAGCTTTGCCGAAGGTCTAAAAGCCTTCGGTTTTTTTATGTATAGCGTCCAAAATTGACAGTGTAAATTTATATGCTAAAAAGATAGATATCATATAAAAAGTTAAGGAATGGCAATGTACTGCATAGTGATAAGACGTGATGTACACGATAATGACTTCAGCGGTAAGGCTCAGTACCGAGTAACTATGTGCACCAATGGTAAGCTACCAAATAAGCGTAAAGTCATGCGTATGGGGAGTGTATTCGCTATACAAACACCTATCTATTACCAGCCAAATAGTTTTGTTAATCCACGTAAAGCTTTGGGTTTGTTGTAATGAATATATTGCATCTCACACTCAAAAAACGGTGGTATGGTTTGATTGAAAGCGGCGTGAAACTTGAAGAATACCGAGAGATAAAGCCATATTGGAACAAACGCTTATTGTCTAAACATTATGATGCTGTTAGATTCAGAAATGGCTATAGAAAAGATAGTCCAGTATTTTTAATTGAATTGAAAGAGATATTAACAGGACTTGGCATCGTAGAATGGGGCGCTCCCAACCACCCAGTATATATATTGAAACTTGGAAATGTTTTGTAAATACTTGACTAAATAAAATAATATCTGCAATATAGTGGTGTGTTAGCTGGACACGTAAAAAGTACAGCATATCAAATAAACGAAATCATTAATTAGCACTTTTCAGTCAGCTAATTTTTCTAGTATTAAATACCAATACAAAACAAACAAGTCCGTAATAGACTATCGAATGAATTTACCTATGCGCTCAACATATAGGTAAGTTTTTTTGGTGAAAGCCAAGAAGCATCTGTTTATCAGGTGAATATCAAAAATTCCGTAAGGAACAATCACAGCACGTCTAGTGCATAAACCCAGTGGGGACAGCCTTCCCATTGGGATTGGTGTCTCTGCGCAACTTCAGGAGGCAACAAAATGCAACAACAGACAACACTGAAAGTCAGTCAAATAGTACAGGGGAGCAATCCACGAACTTACTTTGATGAGAAAGAGATGGCTGCACTAAGGGCATCAGTTAAAGCTCAAGGTGTACTTCAATCGATTCTTGTACGTCCATTACCAAATGGATTGTATGAGATCGTCGCAGGTGAACGTCGTTGGCGTGCAGCAAAGGATGAGCTTGGTGAAGACTATGAAATTCCAGTCATTATCCGAGAAATGTCAGATGCTGAAGCTACGGCTGCAGGCGCAAGTGAAAATATCGAGCGCGCTGCTATGAGTCCATCAGAAGAAGCTGAAGTTGCTGCCAAAATATTAGGTCAGCACAACGGTGATTTTGATGAAGCTGCTAAACGTCTTGGTTGGTCACGTAATACATTAGAGAAGCGTCTAAGTTTGATGCAATGTTCTCAAAATGTACGGGATGCTTTATCTAATCGCAAGATAACGATAGGACATGCTGAGTTACTGGCAACAGCCACAAAAGACAAACAGGATGAAGTATTAGAGAAGCTACTAACATTAGCAACTTTACCTTCCATAACTGATTTTAAACAACGGTTACAAACCATCTCCAAAACACTTACCTCTGCAATTTTTAACAAGGATGAGTGTGCTGGATGTCAATACAACTCAACCAATCAATCACAGCTCTTTGCTGAAGCGATTAGCGATGGCCACTGCACTAATAGCCAATGTTATGACCAGAAGACGGAAGCTGAATTGGTAGTCAGACAAGATGCGTTGAAGGATGAATTTCCAACAGTGCGTATTGTTCGACCAGGTGCAAATTTCTTACAGATTAAAATTGTAAGTGAAGGCGCAACCGGTGTTGGTGTTGATCAAGCGAAAGCTTGTCGTGGTTGTTCTAATTTTGGTGCTGCAGTGAGTGCTATTCCCGGCAGCGTTGGGAAGGTTTACAAGGATCAATGTTTCGATACTGGTTGCAACAGCACTAAGGTTGCAGAACGTATTAAGGCGGAGAAAGCTGTAGTTGCTGACAAATCTAAAGCCAAAGCTGTACCGTCTGGAAAAGACGCTGAGAAATCAGCAGATAAACCAGAAGTTAAAGCTGTAGCAGTTGCTAAAGTCACAGTCACCGATTCAACCCGTGTGAAAGAGTATCGCGTTAAACAATGGCGCAAAATACTCGTAAAAGAACTCTTTTCTGACGAAGAAAAGAACAAGCTCGTATTGCTCTCGTTGGGCATTTGCGGTCTTGGACGACACATCAACGGTACTAAATTATCTCAAGCCTTTAACAAGCTGACGGGTGCAACTGTATCGAGTGGGTCAAATAATCAATTTTTAAATGTAGCAACTGCATTAACGGCTGCAACAGATGAAGCAAAAGCTAAGTTACATCAAGCGCTAGCGGCATCGGTTGAAGATCAGATTGAAGAACGTCATTTACGTGAAATTCTTACATTCCTGAATGTTGATATGGCCAAACATTGGAAATTGAACAAAGAGTATTTAGACACCATGACCAAGTCTGAAATAGACGTGATTCTTGATGAAGTCGGACTGAAAACACATGTGGGTGATGGCTATGCCAAGCTCATGGGTGGTAAGAAGGATGAAATCGTCAAAGCAGCCCTAGAGGTTGCAGGATTCGACTACGAAGGCAAATTACCAAAAGTCATGTTGTACCAGCTCTAAAGTAGTAAAAAATTAGCAAGAACCTTTAAAACCCTACGGGTAGCCATTCCCGTTATGGGAGTGGTCGCCTGTATTAATTACGGAGATCCACAAAATGTTTACGCAACTACAAGAATTACTAAAAAACTGTGCTTCAGTCAGTCTTATCCTAGCCATGAACAAAAATGGCACGCTATCAGTGACGGTTATACCGAAACCAACAGCAACAGGCGAAGATGTGGCAGCACTTAGCACACCCTTAAGTCTTACCGCGACAGCGACAGAACTTGATGAGGGATTTGTTCAAGTATTAAGTGATTATGTGGGAACACATCAATCTTTAACCGAGCAAATGGAAAATACCAAAGCAATCCTAGAGGCAGCAAAGACTGAGTCTCAAAAGAAAGCAACCACAGCTATCAGCAATTCAAATAAAGCACCTGCAGCCAAGCCTAGCGTAAGCAAAGCGAAAGATGTGGATGAAGATATTGAAGATGAAGAAGGCGATGGTACTAGTAACGATACAGGTGATTCATCAACTGATACTGCCACGCAAACCAATACAACCGATGCTACAGCACCTGCTGATAGTCTTTGGGGTTAGGAGAGCATCATGGCTATTGAAGTTAAAAAAATTACTCGTGTTTTTAAATATAACGGTGTGTCACTTCCTGACCCATCCCCCGATATGTCGCCTGAAGATGTTCGTGATCTCTACTCTGCTACTTATGCAGAACTAGCAACTGCTAGCGTAGAAGGACCGGAAACTAAAGGCAATCAGCTCGTGTATTCGTTCCGTAAAGCTGTTGGAACGAAGGGGTAAATGATGGCATCGCTCAAATCTAAACTGCTCAAGCAGGCTAGGGGCGATGTCCTTTTCACTACAGGGGGTGGCAACACCTCCTCATTTGATAGAGAGGACATGATATGCGTCTCGCAAACAATGCAAAAATTTCTCACCAAGACACAAGCAACGAAG